>Ga0210384_10000191_pt1 | contig 93370 bp, 70 predicted proteins | sample IncBWH2MmetaG_FD_160574 | JGI IMG/M metagenome (GOLD analysis project Ga0210384, IMG submission 160574) | Forest soil microbial communities from Barre Woods Harvard Forest LTER site, Petersham, Massachusetts, United States - Inc-BW-H-2-M | ecosystem: Environmental > Terrestrial > Soil >... | reverse complement strand
AAACCGTGCGGGAATATTTGCAAAAAACTGGCTTCGCATTGGTCAAGGAAGACAACGGGCGGAGCATTTACAAACTCGCGCCTAACAATTGGCTGGGGTTCATGATTCGAACGCGGCTCCTCGGAAAGAAATACACCTTCGAGGACGTGCCGCTCACCAGCAAGGAGTACCGGCGCATCCATCACTTGCCGTCGGGCCTGGCGACTGCATTAAAGTATGCGGCGTATTCGCCGGTCTCGGTGATCGACCGGATGCTCTGGCCTCTCATCGAGACGGCGCAAATCCTTCGGAAAACTTATGGCGTCAGCACTTACGTGGCGAAGAGGCTTTGAGCTAGGGGCTCGCAGGGAGGAGCGCCCGCGGGCGCGTCATCAAGAGGCCGAGCCAGAAGCGCGGGAAGGAAACAGTTGCGGAAGAGGGGCCTGTAGAATAACCTTACTGCACCGCGATCTGCTGCTTCTTGAGATTCTCCGGTTAAGAAATAGATCCGAGAAGAGCTACCTGTGGAGTTCTGAAGCAGCGCGTGGAAGAGTCGCAATACATCCGGCGGCGTCCGCAAAAGATCGCTATGGTGCCGGCTCACATCAAACCACATAGGGAAGAGTTAACTGAGGGAGGAAATGGAAATGCGCAAGTCGTTCCTAGTAATGGCGATGAGTGTCTGTATGGCATTGCCTCTGCTGGCACAGCAGAAAAGCAGCGTGACCAGTGACGGCGCTGGTGCGGCCGCGACCGCGGAAAGGGCCGCCAAGCCGGAAGAAAAAGCGGCCAGTAGCGAAGTCGTACCGGTAAAGGGTGTGTTCGCGTTGCCCGCAACACCGCGGCCGACGCCCTTCCCCGGACCGGTGGACTCCTCAAAAGATACGCGCGCGCCCGGAAGATTGGTCCCCAAGTACGAAGTGGCCCTCACCTACGACTTCATCAATTTTGTTCCCGGCAATCCTTTCGCGAATTTCAACAACCACGGCGGAGCGGGATCCTTTACCTACAATTTCTCCAAATGGCTGGGACTCACCGGCGAATTGGGCGGCTACCAGTTCAACCGCAATCTTTTCCCCCTGACCGGTTCGAATGCGGACGCCAGCGGCAGCATCGCCAGCTATCTTTTCGGCCCGCGGCTCAACTGGCGCAGGTTTGACCACTTCACGCCCTTTGCCGAATTCCTCGTGGGTGGTACGCACGGCGGCGTCGAACTCACGGGGGGGGACACCCAGAGCGCTTTTGCCCTCGCCACCGGCGGCGGCTTGGACATCGTCCTAACAAAGAATCTCGCCTGGCGCTTCGCTCAGCTGGACTACCTGATGACCACGCACTCCGGCACGGCGCTGGGCGCTAGCGGGCGTCAGAACAATTTCCGCGCGGCCACCGGCTTGGTGCTGCGCTTTGGGATTCCCAATCCACCTCCTCCTCCGAACCATCCGCCGGTTGCGGCCTGTTCCGTGAATCCTACGTCGCTCTTCGCGGGGTCGGGTGACACTGTGGCCGTACATGTGACTGCCAGCGATCCGGACAACGATCCGCTCACCTACAGCTACACGGCGAGCGGTGGTTCCGTGGAAGGCACCGGCGCGGATGCACGCTGGAACTCTTCCGGCGTGGCCGTCGGCTCCTACACCGTGAACGTCAAGGTGGACGACGGCAAGGGCGGAACGGCTTCGTGCGCTGCGGACATCAAGGTGGAAGAGAAGCCTAACCACCCTCCGACCGCGAGTTTGTCCGTGGAGCGCAGCCCTATCCAGCCGGGCGAGCATACCGGGATCACCTGCAACGGCAGCGATCCGGACAACGACCCGCTGACTTACAGCTATACGGCCAGCGGCGGACAGGTTACCGGCAGCGGTTCGAACGTGCAGTTTGATTCGACGGGCCTGGCGCCGGGAACCTACGCCGTGAAGTGCGTGGTAAACGACGGGCGCGGCGGAACCGCGGATGCTTCCGGCAATGTCGAAGTCAAGGAGCCTCCGCAGATCAAGCAACTGGAAGCCAAGTTGGCGCTCCACAGTATCTACTTCCCGACGGCGCAACCAACGGTTGCGAAACCCAATGGTGGTCTACAGCCCAGCCAGGCTGCGACCCTCGACAGTCTCGCAAGTGACTTCCTGCAGTATCTGAAGTACCGGCCGGATGCTCATTTGACTCTGCAAGGCCACGCGGACATTCGCGGGGCCAAGGAGTACAACATAAAACTCTCCGAGCGCCGCGTAGAGCGCACCAAGAGCTACCTCGTGGAGAAGGGTGTACCCGCGGATCACCTCCAGACTCAAGCGTTTGGTTTTGAAAAGAACATGACAGACGCGGAGGTCAAGGCACAGATCGAAGCCGATCCGGACCTGAGCGCTGCGGAAAAGCAGAAGATTCTGAAAAACCTGCTGACCGTGCGTCTAGCCAGCAACCGCCGTGTCGACGTCACCCTGAGCACCACGGGCGAGCAGTCCGTTCGCCGCTTCCCCTTCAATTCCAGGGATGCCCTGACCTTGCTCAGCAGAAGTGGCGGGGAAAAAGGAAAGGCGAAGACTCCGGCTCCCGCGCCCAAGAAGAAGGCCGCCAAGCCGTAATCGGAAGCAGTCCTCGCAGGGAGGGTCTCGTGACTCCTGGCGAGTGAAAACGCAAACCATACGAGATCGAATCCGCGGGCTCTTCGAGCAACTCTCGAGGAGCCCGCTTCGTTTTTTGCTAACACGCCGCAGCAGTCTCACCTGTCGTTTCCCGAATCGGAACCCAGGTGCAGGAATGGTGCCATCGCGTACCTATATGGGACTTGCTAAGTAGGTACAACTATAGCTAATGTATTGATTTATGAATGCTTGATAATCGTTTCCTGAAATGGAATCTCAGATGCAGTAATCCAGCACGCCCGGCAGCTTTGAGGATGCCGATTATGAGTGAACTAGCCGCAGTGCGCCGCGAAGTTGCTCCAATGAATCTCCTCATTGTGGACGATGAACATGCCATCCGCGAGACCTGCGCTGCCGTGGCCGAGCAGTGCGGTATGAAGGCTACTTCTGTAGCCACTGCCGAGGAAGCCTTGGAGGTTCTGGAACACTCGGCGGTCGATATCTTGCTTACGGACTTGAAACTCCCGCAGGCCAATGGCGTCGAACTCCTCAAACTGGTCCATGACTTACACCCGCAGGTCAACGTCGTGGTGTTGACGCAGTACGGAACCATTGAATCGGCCGTGGAGGTTACCCGCCTCGGCGCTGTCGACTACGTCACCAAACCCTTCCGCATCGAAGAATTGCGTTCCCGGCTCGAACGCGTCGCACGGGCCGTGGAGCTCCAGCAGGAAAACGCACTTCTGCGCGAGCAGTTGCGTACGCGGCCGGGCTTCGGCGGGCTCATCGGCGTTTCCATGAAGATGCAGCGCGTCTACAAGATCATGGAAAAGGTCAGCCAGCATGAGTATCCCGTTCTGGTTTTGGGCGAAAGCGGCACCGGCAAAGAGCTGGTTGCGCGGAGCATTCATTTTTCCGGGCCTCGCAAGGACCGCCCCTTCGCTCCAGTGGACTGCTCCTCCCTGGTCCCCACACTCATCGAATCCGAACTTTTCGGCTACGTCAAAGGTGCTTTCACGGGAGCCATGCAGGCCAAGCAGGGACTGCTGGAGGCCGCGCAGGGTGGCACGCTCTTTCTTGATGAGATTGGTGACATGCCCGTGGATTTGCAAGCCAAGCTCCTGCGCGCGCTTCAGGAGCGCGAGATCAAGCCCGTGGGCTCGACCGCACGCCGCCGCATCGATGTGCGCATTATCGCCGCCACAAACCGTGACCTGGAATCCGCTATCCGCACGGGAGCCTTCCGCCAGGATTTGTATTTCCGGTTGAATGTGGTGCAGGTCAAATTGCCGCCCTTGCGCGACCGCAAGAGCGATATTCCGTTGATGGTCACCGCCTTTTTGGAAAAATTCTCAGATTCCCAGGGCCCCGTTCGAACGATTTCCGAAGACGCCATGCGGCGCCTTATCGCCTACGACTGGCCCGGGAACGTGCGGGAGCTCGAAAATGCCATCGAGCGCGCCGTGGCCCTCGGTTCCGGGCCCATCCTGCACGTGGCGGATCTCCCCTCAAACTTGCAGTATCCCAGCAGCGAACGCGCTCCGGAGAGAGACGAAATCCTTCCTCTCGAGGAACTCGAGCGCCGCGCCATTCTTCGTACGCTGCGTGAAACCAGTGGCGACAAACTGGCTGCTGCGCGCATGCTCGGCATCGGTAAGACCACTCTCTATCGCAAGCTGAAGCAGTATCACGTGGAGCACGCGGAGTCTTAAGGCAGGCGAGTTTGGGGCTTGCTGCGTTCTCTCCGGTCCACTCCGGCCGCGTGCAAACTTCCCCTGGCCGGCTGCCGTCCCCGCATTCCAAATGGTTTCTGCTCGCGGGATCAATTTTGGATCCATGGTATTCCTTGGAATTACACTCTCTTTCGCCGGTCCACTCTGGGAAGAACTCTGACTACAGTTTCGACATGGAATCGCTGGCTTCTCGACCCACCCTTCTCCTCTCTCTAAGTGATTGATTCCTTGGGTGCAATTGCCATTCCCCGATGGACACGCTGGTGCATGAGTCACGGCGGAGGGCAAATCACGAACCATCCCCTGCCACTCGGCGAGATGCCAGGCGGACGTTTGATGAGTAAACCGATGAGGGTCTGGGGAGCAAGGACAGAGAGAGCGCCGGGCCCGCCAGGCGTAGCGCGCGCGGCCATTGGCGGAGCCTCGCGCTTAGAGCTGCTGAAAACCGCACTGAACGCCCTTGGCAGAGAGAGCAACGCGGACCGCATTGGCGTATGGGTGGAGGTGGAACCCAGCTTGAGTTTGCAGAGTGAAGGCCCCGGCCGGCTTGAAGGATTGGTTTGGGATCGCGAGAACGGCGAAATGCCCCCCGAGTGGGCCCATCTCTCGGTTGAGCCGCCCCTGCCGGAAGAATCCCTGTTTGCAGGAAAAATCGTCGAGCAAGACCTGGAGGCCGTTCCCAACAGCCCCGTCATCGGGCCGCTCGTTGAATTGCGCCGTGCAACGTGGATTCCCATCGAAAGGAACGGACAGCTTAAGGGAGTCATCCTTGCGGGAAGCCGGCGCAACCAGGCGGTGACGCGTGTGGAAGAAATGCTGTCGATCGCCGCGGAGCTGGCCTTGGCGATCGGGCTCGAAGAGGAGCAGAAAATCGCCCGCATTCGAAACGCGGACCTGCGCGCAGCGCGGCACATCCTCGAATCGCGTCGCGCAAGGAATCCTGCAGGAATGATGCTCGCAAAGCTGGCGGAAGGTTGCACGGAAATGGTGGCGGGAGAGCAAGGTCCCGGCGCGACTTTCACGGTGATCGGCGCGCTCATGGAACAGCCCGAGCTCTCCGGCAGGCAAGAGGAGATCGAGTTTCAGTGGAAGAGCGGAGACCCGGAGTGGACGCGCGCGGTCGCCAGTGCGCCGCTGGCGGCCATTTGGCGTCGCGCGCTGGAGGCGCGGCAGGTCATCGGGAGCGAACCCCATGGGGCTACAGCCCAGGAATCCGTGGCGCGCATCCTGGCCTACCCCTTGGAGGAGGACGGGCAGCTTCTCGGCGTGCTGGTGGCTGGACTTCCGCGGCGGGCCATTTCTCTTGCCACTCTAGAACGATTGGAATTGCGCGCAGCGCTGGCGGCTACGGAGTTGGGCCGGCAAAAACGCAACGAAGCAGAGATCCGGGAAGCCGAATGGCAGCGGGCGCTACTGGAATCCAACAGCGAAGCCGTAATTCTTCTGGACCAAGCGGGAAGAATCGCCGGTTCCAGCCGCGGCGCGCGGGAACTGACTCGCCTGGCTTCCAAGCCCGATGAGAAATCAATGCCCGGTGTTCGAACGGGAGAGTCCTTCGCAAGCGTCTTTCGAATGGGCGCGCGGGAACTCATCGAGGAATGGATGCACGCAGCACTGGACGGTGGACCGAGTTTGCGTGATGCGGGAGAAGATTCTCCCCAAGCGGAACTGTACAACGGAATCTGCGTGCGCATGCGCATCGCCGGGCCCGCCCCGGGCCACGGCCTGGCCATCCTGCTGGAGCCAGTGGAAGCCAGCGAATCCGTACGATTGTCCGACCGCGCCGAAACCGAATTGCAAAGCGTGCTGGAATGGCTGGAAGAAGGCGTGTTGCTGTTCGATGCACACGAAAACGTGCGTGCGATGAACACGCGGTTTGAACAGATCGCCGGGTTCAGCCCAGGGGAATCCGGAAAGATTCGAACCCTGGAGGGATTGATCGCCAGGCTGGCGGAACAGTCGGCGGCGCCGGAGCGCTTCGCGGAGCGCTGGCGTGAGCTGGCGGGGGGAATCGAAGGTGGAGTGCGAGAAGAGCTGCAGATGCTTTCGCCATCCCCGCGCATTCTGGAGCGGGCTTCGCGGCCGGTGCTGGATGTCTTTGGGCGCCAGATTGGACGCGTTGAAATTTACCGCGACATGACCGCGCTGCTGGTCTTTCAATCGAAATTGCTGCAAACAGAAAAACTCGCGGTGCTCGGACAGATGGTCAGCGGCATCGCCCATGAATTGAGCAATCCTCTTACGAGCATTCTGGGATACGCGCAGCGCCTGCTCTCGCGGCGCGAAGGCGCCGGACGCACCTCCGAAGCACGGCAGATTTTCCAGGAGGCGGAGCGTGCCGGCAACATTCTCCGGCAACTGCTGTTGAACGCCAGGGAAATGCTGCCGGAGCGGCGCACCGTCTCTCTGAATCAGGTCGTGGTGCAGGCCATGGAACTCCAGCACTTCAGCCTGGAAGCGGAAAAAATCCGCGTGGAGGTGGATCTGGATCCGGAGTTGCCCACTGTGCATGGCGATCCCGGGCAACTCCAGCAGGTGTTGATGAATCTGCTGGGCAATTCACGGCAAGCCATCGAGCAGCAGGGCCGTGGCGGAACCATCCGGCTCCGGACCAGAAAAATCGGGGAAGACCGCATGATGCTGGAAGTCGAAGATGACGGGCCGGGAGTGCCGCAGGCCATCCTGGCGCGGATTTTCGATCCGTTTTTCACTACCAAACCGGCGGGAGTGGGGACCGGGCTGGGACTGGCCATCGTGTTGAGCGTGGTGCGGGAGCATGGTGGCCGCGTGCAGGTTCTGAATCCGCCGGGCGGCGGCGCGGTTTTTCAGATCGAACTGCCGGCGACGCCGCGGCGCGTGCGACAGGAAACGGCAGGCTCCCGGCAACAGGAAGAGAAAAGTTTGCTTCCCGAAAACGCCAGGAGAGCGCAGATCGAAAAGCAAACGTCCATGTCCGCGGCTCGAAACGGCAACCGTGTTCTTGTTGTGGAAGATGAGCCGACGGTCGCCAGGCTGATCGCCGACGTGCTCGAAGACGAAGGCTTTCTTGTGGATGTGATGCTGGACGGGCGCGAAGCGCTGAACCAGGCGGCGCGCGAGCCCTACGACCTGGTGATTTGCGACATGAAGATGCCGGGGCTCGACGGGCAGCACTTCTATAGGTCACTAGTGCGCGCGGGGAATCCGCTGCGCGAACGCTTCCTTTTCGTGACCGGGGACATCGTCGCCGCGCAAACGCGGGAATTTCTGGAACGCAACCAATTGCCGCACGTCGCCAAACCCTTTCGCGTGGAAGAGCTGACGGAGAAAGTGCACCGGGTTCTGGAATGCAAGGTACTGCGGGAAGCGCCGGCGCGAACTGCTGCACGCAGGAGCGCGGCGAGAAATGGATGAACGCATGACCGAACGAGAACAAACAGTTTTACTGGTAAGCGATGACGCGGCCCTGTGCGCAGCGGCACGCCGGGAGTTTGAAGAAACCACTTCGGGGTTGCGCGTCGCCGCGGTCAGCAACATGGAGGGGGCCCGGCGGATACTCGAAGAGGATGCGCCGGCGGTGATTCTTCTTGAGGAATCGACGGTAGCTGCGAAAAGCGAGCAGCGGCACGGAACGGCACCTCCACTGAACGCACTGGTAACCTCGCTGGCGGTGTATGCACCAGTGGTGGTGATCGGTGCGGCGGAGCGGCGCAAGGAACTGACGACGCTGATTGCCTCGGGCGCGGCCGATTACGTGTCGCGGGACAACGGCTGCTTGCCGGTGGCGCTTGGCCTGATTCAACGGCGCTTGCGCCAGGCGCAGAACTTGATCGACGGCACGCCGCTTCCTTTCGGAGACGGAAAAGAGGATTTCGGCGAAGTGCTCCGCCACGAATTGAACAACCCGCTGACCGGCATTCTGGGGAACGCAGAATTACTGCTGGCGGAAATTCACAAAAAGGATGACGGCAAACTGCCGCACGGCGGGCGGCAGCGCGTGGAGACCATCGCGGCCCTGGCGGTACGCTTGCGCGAGACGGTCCGGCGGCTGAGCCAGGAGTGGGAGGCCTGGCGTGATCCGGTGCAATAAGCCATATGGCCTGCGACGCAAAGAAAACGAATCTCACCTCAAGCAATTTCCCAAGATCCCAGCGGAGTGATGCAAAAGGGATTCCCGCTCGTTCTGCCTTCCTTTCTGGAAAATTTCAGTTCGCTTTTTTGTTTTCTGTGACCGTGGCGCTCCACACCATTTTTCCGCCGAACATGGTCCAGAGCACTTTCGTGTCGCGCAGCTCTTCGATAGGAATGGTCGTAACGTCGCGATCCAAAAGCACGAAATCGGCCTGCTTGCCGGGCGCGATGGTGCCGATGCGTTCCAATTGATTCATGGCGCGGGCGGAGTTGCGCGTGTAAGCGTAGAGCATGGCATCGCGCGGCATGCGCTCGCCGGGATCCAAGACTCCCTCGGCTCCTTTGCGGGTTTCCGCTTGATAGATGGCCCAAAACACGTTGGGGGTGGAGACCGGCCAGTCGCTCGCGCCGGAAATGACCGCGCCGGCGTCCAGCATCGACCGCGAGGGGTATTGCCAGCGGTAAACTTCGGGATCGAGATACGGCTTCATTAATTCGATGGTGTCGTTTCCAGCGTCGGCCCAGAAGAGTTGAAAGGCCGCGATAACGCCGAGTTGCCGGAAGCGAATGAAGTCCTCGGGATCGACCAGTTGAACGTGTGTGAGCGTGTGGGGCAAGCTGCTGCCGCCATTCGCTTTCCGCGCTGCTTCGATGCCGTTCAGCGACTCCTTCACGGCCAAATTCCCAATCGCGTGCACATGCACGATCAGTCCCTGCTTGTCCGCGGCGGTGACCAGCACGGAGAAGCGCGCCGGATCGAAAAGCAATTCGCCGGATTTCCCGGAGTTGCGGTACGGTTTCGTGAGCGCAGCGGTCTGCGAGGGAAACTCCACGACGCCATCGGCGAAAACTTTAATTCCTGGGACCGTCAGGTCGGGGAGGCCCGCGAATTTCGCGCGCAATTTTTGAAATGCTGTCAGTTCTTGCTGCGGATCGTTGCGCGGATTGACTACCGGAAACGCGGCGACATGCGCGGTCAGTTCACCGCTTTCCGCGAGCGTGCGGTAGGCGGCAAGGATGGGTTCGCTGGCCATAGGATCGAGCCATGCCGTGATTCCCATGCTGTGAAGGTAATTCACGGCGGCGCGCGCGGCTTCGAGGTACTGCTCCTTCGTGGGTGCCGGCAAAAGTGCTTGGATCTTGTCCAAGCCGGCGTCCACCGCAAAACCAGTGGGCGCGAGGTCGCGGCCGACGCCGTAATAGCTGCGCTGCAAATCCGTGAGGCGGCTGAGGAATTCCTTGTTCACTCCGGCCTTCCCGAGCAAAACATGATTGGCCCAGCCGGTGTGGCCGTCCATGCCACCCAGAAGCACGGGCAGCTGCGCGTAAGCTCCGGAATTAAACCTGGCGTTGAGTTCGTCGGTCTTTGACCAGAAGGCCAGCGGCAAGCCGGTGATGTAGAGAATGTCGCCGCGCATTCCTTTGCGGCTCTTCTGCGCGGCAGCGACGAAATCCGCGAGTTGGTCCACGGAATGGATCTGATCGCCGACGTCGGCGCCGATCAGGGAGAGTCCGCCATCGACGGAATGAACGTGGCTGTCGATCAGTCCGGGGAGCAAAGTCATGCCGTGCAGATCGGTGGATTCCGCGTCTTCACCGACGGCTTGCCGGACGTCGGCGTAGCTGCCGACGGCTACGATTTTGTCGCCGTGAATGGCGACGGCTTCCGCGTATGGATGTTGCGGTTCGCCGGTAAAGATTTTGCCATTGAAGAAAATGCGGTTCGTCGAGTTGGTGGCGGCAGGCCATGCGGTGGATACAAAAATGAGCGCGGAGAATACCGCGAGACACAAAGACTTGTGCAACACGCTCTTCATTCGATCCTCCGCGTAAAAGGAATTCACATCACGATGCTGCAACCTTACTTGAATTGTGGAAGCTTAGACACCGCGCCAGGAATGGTCAAGCGGATTCCTAAAGGTCCGCGTGAAATTCAATTCGAGACGGAAGTCGGATTCGCGGCAGCAGCGGCGAAAAAGGCGAGGACGCGGCGGCGGAATTCTTCAGGAGCAAAACCGTAGGCGGCGGTGTGGAAGGCGCGGGGAACGATCCAAAGTTGTTTAGGGCCGCGGGCGGCGGCGTAAATCATTTCCGCGTGGCGGCAGGGAAGGACGATATCGTTTTCGTCGCAGATCAGGAGAACAGGAAAAGCGCGAGCGGCGACGGCGTGCTGGGGAGAGACTTCAGCGGCCGGAAAACCGGCGATACTTACACCGCGGGAGAGCAAGGTCCAGGCGCCGGGAGCAAAAAAGGTTTTGCCCAGCCAGGGATACTTCTGCAAGCCGGCGTAATCATAGGTTGCTTCGCGAAGACTCGCGAAGGGAGACTCGGCGACGACGGCTTCGATGCGCGGATCGGCGGCCGCGGATTGCAGCACAATGCCCGCGCCCATGGATTCGCCAAGGGCAAAAATGTGCGGCGGAGCGGACGAGGAAACTGCGGCGCTAGACAAGTGGCGCTCACTGGTTAGAGTGGAGAGGACTCGCGAGCGCACCGAGGCGAGCAGAGCATCGATGATGGCGCGGGTATCGTTGCGCTCCAGCCACCCGTAAGTGGCAATCGAGCCTTCGCTGGCGCCATGGGCGCGGGCGTCCATCATGACCACGCTGTAGCCGGCGCGCAGCAGGAATTCCGACTGGCCAATGGTTCCCACACGGTTGTCGGCCTGGCCGTGGAAGAGCAGGATCCAGATGCCGTTGGGATTTTTGGAGCGGACTCTCCAGCCGCGAAGCAGCACTCCATCGGGTGCGCGAACGTCGAAGTCTTCGCGGGTGGCCCCGGTGGTGGCGAAGGAAGCATCGGCTTCGCGGATGAGATCCGGCGTAAGTTCGCGGCGGATGGGGTGGACCAGGGCGGGGCTGGCCAGCCATCCCACCACGGCGGCGAGCAGCGGCGGGAAGAGTAGAAGGATGAGAGCAATGCGGATCAGGCGTCGGCGCATGGGTTGTCCGTACAATTAGAATACGAGAACGGAACGGTCGCAGTTCAAGCAGGATAGAGGTGATGAACAAGAGGGTACCGCCTGTTTCTTGTAAGTGCAGATTCTAAAAGAGTTACCTTTACTGTAAGTCGTTTAGAAACAACACTTATGGGCAATCTTGTAAGTGCACATTCTAAAGGACTTAAAAGTTAACATAATTATATCTTCGATGCCCACTCTTGCCGGGGTATGGGCGTAGCGACGGGATGGTCAGGGCGAAATGCAGGGCCTTAAATGAAAAAAAACGGCAGCAAGGCTGCCGCTTTCCAAAGTTCTTCCTGCACAAAAGCGTAGTCCGGAAAAAAGGTCCGTTCAAGAAAAAGTTTGGGGTTTGTGGCGGAGGGGGTAGTTTGAGGCTGAGGCCCGAATTGTTGTGAGTCGGGAGAGACATGCGCAAGTTTTGAGGGCTCCTTATTGCCTACCGCCGGACGTTTGATTTGTGGGGGGAGGCAGCGTTGACTTGACCAGAGGCGGGGCCTAATATCGCCGGGCAGAGGGAATCATTCTTTTATGATTGGCCGCGAACTAGGCCAGTACCGCATCGTCGAGAAACTCGGGGAAGGCGGCATGGGAGTGGTGTACCGCGCCCACGACGAGCAGCTTGACCGGGACGTGGCCCTCAAAGTCTTGCCAGCCGGGTTGCTGGCTGACGAATCCGCACGCAAGCAATTCCGCAAGGAAGCTCTCGCTCTCGCCAAACTGAATCATCCGAACGTGGAGACGGTGTACGCCTTCGCGAGCCAGGACGGAGTTGATTTCCTGGCAATGGAACTGATTCCCGGAGAACTGCTCAGCAAAAAGATTGAGGAAGGCCCGCTGCCGCAACAAGAAATCGTGCGGCTGGGAGCGCAGCTTGCGGAAGGGCTTTCCGCGGCGCACGACCAGGGGGTCATCCATCGGGACCTGAAGCCGAGAAACATCTTCGTGACGCCGGACGGGAGGTTGAAGATTCTCGATTTCGGATTGGCGAAGTTTCTGCATCCGGAACCAGCGAGCGATGTCACGCGAAGCGTCACGGTGGAAACGGGAACTGTGAGCGGAACCTTGCCGTACATGTCGCCCGAGCAACTGCGCGGGGAAGAGACCGACGAGCGCAGCGACGTATATGCGGCGGGCGCGGTGCTTTATGAAATGGCCACTGGCCGGCGGCCATTCCCACAAACGCAAGGGCCGCAATTGATGGGGGCGATCCTACATGAGTCGCCCGTTCCGCCGAGCCAACTGAATCCCCATGTGGTGCCTGCATTGGAAAGCGTGATTCTGCAAACGCTGGAGAAGGAGCCCGCGCAGCGGTACCAGACGACACGCGAGCTGCTGGCGGCGCTGAAAAGCATTTCGGGTTCGGGAGCATCCGGGCGGCTGGATTCGGCGATGGTGGCGGCGGGCGCGGCCTCTGCGCGCCGACGTAAAGTCTTTCCTGGTAGCGCCACGCTGGCGGTCATTTTTGTAGTGGGCCTCATTCTGGGGTTGAACGTGTACGGAGCGCGCGACCGGCTGCTGCGGCGCAATCGCACGGCTCCGGCCAACACTGCGGCAGTGGCACCGGTCAGGATGCGGCGGTCCGTGGCGGTCCTGGGCTTCAAGAATATTTCCGGGAGGCCGGAGCAGGCGTGGATTTCCACGGCGCTTTCCGAGATGCTGACGACCGAGCTGGCGGTGGGCGAGCAACTGCGAACCGTTCCTGGGGAAACAGTGGCGCAGACCAAGAAAAGCCTGGCGCTTCCGGACGCGGACAGCTACGGCAAGGAAACACTCGGGAAGATACGCACGAGCCTGAATGCCGACGATGTTGTGCTGGGCTCGTACGTTCCCCTGGGCGAAGGCCAGATCCGGCTGGATGTGTGGTTGCAAGATACGGCGGCGGGCGAGACGCTGGCCTCGGTGTCCGAAAAAGGAAGCGAAGATCAAATTGACGACCTGGTTAGCCGGGCGGGGGCGGAGCTACGAGCGAAACTGGGTGCCGGCGCCGTGTCTGAATCCCAAGCCGTAGCTGTGCGAGCGACCTTGCCAGCGACATCGGAGGCCGCACGGCTGTATGCCGAAGGGATTGCGAAGATGCGCGCGGTAGACAATCTGGCGGCGCGGGATTCTTTGCAGCGCGCGGTAGCCGCGGAGCCGAAGTTTCCGCTGGCGCATGCGATGCTGGCCGAGGCCTGGTCGAACCTGGGCTACGACACCAAAGCTCGCGAAGAAGCCAAAACGGCCGTGGAGCTGGCAACGAATCTTCCGCGCGAAGAACAACTCGCGATCGAGGCGCGGTTTGAGGAATTCTCCAAGGCCTGGGACAAGGCCATCGAGGGCTACCGCGCACTGTGGAGTTTTTTTCCCGACAATCCGGATTACGGGATCCGCCTGGCAATGGCGCAAGTGGCCTCCGGAAAGGCGAAAGAAGCGCTGGAAACCGTGGGAGTGCTGCGAAAGCTGCCGGCTCCAGCCTCCGATGATCCGCGTATCGATATTGCCGAGGCGGTCGTGCGGGAACGACTGGCGGAGTTTCCCAACGCGTACGCCATCGAACAGAAGCTAATCGAGAAGGCGCGGGCTCTAGGATCCAATCTCCTGCTGGCGCAGGCGATACGGCAGCAGGCGTGGGCGCTGTGGAATATGGGCCAGCCCGAAAAGGCCGAGTCCGCGGCAGAGGAAGCGCAGGGTCTCTTCGCGGCCGCAGGAGATCGCGATGGACAGGCCAAGACTTTGAATATGATGGGCATCATTTTTTTTCGCCAGGGGGATTATCCCCGGGCCACCAAGGCGCACGAGCAGAGCCTTGCGATTGACCACGAGATCGCGAATCGACGAGGGATACGGCAGGCGCTGAACAACCTGGCGATCATCCAGATTTCCAAAGGGAATTATTCGCGTGCCGAGGCCGAATTGGAGGAGTCGCTGGCGCTGGCGCGAGAGATCGGAGACAGATCCGGTGAGCACATTGCCATCGATAACCTGGCGGTGGTGGCGAGCCAACGAGGAGATATTGCGGGAGCGAAGCGTTTGTACGAGCAACAACGAACCATGGCGCGTGAGATGAGTGATAAGAAAAGCGAGGCCTATGCGCTGGCTGGATTGGCTGATGTCGCCCAGGTGTCGGGAGATTTGGATGGCGCAAGGAAGAAGCTGGAAGAGAGTCTGGCACTCAACAAGGAACTGGGCACGAAGTCCATGATTGCCGATACCCAGGAGTCGCTGGGGATGGTCTTCATCAAAAAGGGCGATTTTTCATCAGGCGAGGCACTATGCCGCGAGGCCCGTGAGGATTTCCGCAAAGAGCAGAGCCGTGACGAAGAAATGTTAGCGGACGCCTGCCTGGCGGAGTCGTTGCTCGCGCAGAAGAAAGTGGCAGAGGCGCGGGGGGAAATCGAATCCGCGAACGAGCTCGCGAGGAAAAGCCAGAGCTACTGGAATCGGACGGCGGTGTCGATTGTGGCGGCGCGGACAGCGATGGCGTCCGCGCAGATGGTGGATGCTCGAAAGATTCTGGACGCCGCCCTAGCGGAAGCGAAAGAAAAGAACTGCCTCGAGTATCAATTCGAGGCGCGGCTGTCACTTGGAGAGCTGGAGAGGAAATCGGGGAAGACCGCTGCCGGCCAGGCTCAGCTTGCTGCGCTTGAAAGAGATGCCGGTGGCAAGGGTTTTCTTCTCCTCGCGCGTGAGGCACATGTGGCAGCCCACCAGTAGAAATCGTGCGGAGAGTCGGGTGGTTCGAAACGATTTCGATTTACTTGGGGGTGGTGACGAGCTTGGCGGCGGAGGCGGCGCGCTGCTCGGCGCGGCGTTCTTGTTCGACGTGCTGGGTGCACTCGGCGATATCGTCGTCGATGTCCTTGATTTCGCGGGCGAGATGAAAATTCTGCGGATCCTTCTCGTAGGTTTCGAATAAGGAATCGCGCCTGGCTTTCAAAGCGTCGCGTTTTTTCTTCCAAACACTGGCAACTGCCACCATGGGTTCGCCTCGGAGATAGTGTGCGCTTATTTGCGGTTTTGCGATACGGCGGAGAGGCATGTGTGCGTAGATTTGTACACTGGCGACTACCGGAAGTGGCGTTGACTTGGAGTTCATTGGGCCACTAACATGAGCACGCGATGGCCGACCTGCGGTCGCTTACCGGAAAAACACTCTCACATTACCGCGTCCTGGAAGTGCTCGGGGGCGGCGGCATGGGTGTCGTCTACAAGGCCGAGGACACAGAGCTCGGCCGGAGCGTGGCGCTGAAGTTTCTGCCGGACGGGCTGGCGAAGGATCCTCAGGCACTGGAACGATTTTACCGCGAGGCGCGCGCGGCTTCCTCGCTGAACCATCCCAACATCTGTACGATTCACGAAATCAACAAGCACGAAGGCCAGTCGTTCATCGTGATGGAGTTCATGGACGGTGTGACGCTGAAGCACCGCATCTCGGGAAGGCCGCTGGACATTGAGACGGTGATGACGCTGGGAATCGAGATTGCAGACGCGCTGGATGCGGCACATGCCAAGGGGATCATTCACCGGGACATCAAGCCGGCGAATATTTTTGTGACGGAGCGCGGACACGCAAAGATTCTCGATTTTGGGCTGGCGAAGGTGTCTCCGGGCACCGGTTCCGGCAGCTGGAGCGCGGGAAGCGATGCGGATTCGCGGACGATGGATGCGGAACACCTGACGAGTCCGGGGACAGCGATCGGCACGGTGTCGTACATGTCGCCGGAGCAAGTGTGCGCCAAGGAGCTGGATGCGCGGACGGATCTGTTTTCATTTGGAGCGGTGCTGTATGAAATGAGCACGGGGCAGATGCCGTTCCGCGGGGAAAGCTCCGGAGTAATTTTTGATGCGATTCTGAACCGCACGCCGGCGCCGCCCACACGATTGAATCCCGACATTCCAGCCGGACTGGAACGAATTATTCTGACGTGCTTGGAGAAAGATCGAAAACTTCGCTATCAGAGCGCGGCGGAGATGCGGGCGGATTTGATGCGCGTGAAGCGCGACCTGGATTCGAGCGGGAGCCGCAGAGCGGAGGAGCCAAAGGCGGCACGGTCGAGCGGCAAGACACCTGCGGTGGGGAAGACGATTGATTCACTGGTGGTGCTGCCGTTCCTGAATGCCAGTGGCGATCCGGCCAATGATTACCTGAGCGAAGGAATCACGGAGACGATCATTAACAGTCTTTCGAAGATTCCGAAGATTCGCGTGGTGCCGCGGGGCATCGCCTTCCGCTACCGGGGAAAAGATGTGGATGCGTTTACCGCGGCGAGCGAGCTCAATGTGCGGGCGGTAGTGAGCGGACGCGTCTTGCAGCACAAAGAGACGCTCATCGTCAAAGCAGAATTGGTGGACGTGGTAAAGCAGGACCAATTGTGGGGTGATTCCTATAACCGTAAGATGGCGGACCTGCTCGAGGTGCAGGACGAAATCGCCCAGGAAATCGCGGCGCGCTTGCAGCAGAGATTGACCGTAGATACGCGGAAGCGCGCGCAGCCGCGCGTGACCCATAACCCTGAGGCTTACCGGTTGTACTTGCAAGCCATTCATCAATCGTACAGTTGGACTGAAGAGGGGTTGCGGAAGGGAGTGGAACTGTTCCAGCAGGCGATTCATGTGGATGCCGCGCACGCTCCCAGTTATGCGGGTCTGGGTTACTCGCTGGCGATGATGGGGTTTTATGGATACATGACCAGCCAGGAAGCGTACACGCGCGCACTGGCGGCCGCGAAAAAGGCCCACGAGCTGGATGCATCCCTGGCGGAGCCGCATGCCACGATGGGTTGGGTGGCTTTGCAATACGTGAAGAGCGGGAACGAAGCGCGGGAGCACTACCGGAGGGCGATTGAGCTGCGGCCAGACCTGGCGATCGCGCATCACGGGATGGCGGTCTATTGGAATGCACGCGCACGCTACGCGGACGCGCTACGCGAGATTCGCAAGACGGTGGAACTCGATCCGCTGACGCCGCTGTTTCAGGGGCACCTGGGGTGGATTCTGCATTGTTCGGGCGACGACGAGCAGGCTCTCCGCGTTTTGCAAACCTCATTGGAGCTTCATCCGGGTGATTACTATCTTCTACGCATCCGTTTATATGTGAGCACCACAGCGAAGCGGCCGGATCTTGCCCGCGAGGCGCGGCTCCTTATTGGACGGCACACGAATAACAAACAGGTGGTCAACAGCCTGGAAGCGTGGGCGTGTGCGGCGGCAGGGGAATTCGATGAGGCGCGGAAGATTCTCGGAGTGCTGCTGGCGCAGCCGAAAATCGAAGCGGGCATCGCATTCTACGTGGGTCTGATCTACTGCCTGCTAGGGGAAAAGGAACAGGCGATCGACTGGTTCGAAAAAGCGTATGAAGAGAAGCTGGGAATACTCATTATTTTGGGCGGAGAACCGGTGTTTGCGCCGCTGCGATCGGAGCCGCGGTTCCTGGCGCTATTGAGAAAGCTGGACGTGGCGGAATAAGGGATGGCCTGGCACAGGTGCGCGGTCTGCGACTAGCGCAGGGCGAGCAATAGGCGGAAGGGTTTGCGCCGGCTCCAGCGATAGACCTCGAAGTCTTTGTCCAGAGTGAGGATGTCGGCGGTCTCAAATTGATCGGCCAGGCAAATCAGGCAGGCGTCGGCTAGATCGATGCGGCGGTCTCGGTATTTTCGCAGTACCTGTTTGACGGCGGGCGCTTCCCGGGAAAGCTGAAAAGGGACTTGGAAGATTCCTGCGGCCACGTTTTCAATCACGGCTTCGGGCGCGCCCGGTAAATTGCGCAACAGGTAGCAGGATTCAGCGAGCACGGCTTCGCAGGTGATGAGCGGCGCATCCAGATCGCGGATGGCCGCAGCGCATGCGTGGTGGTACTTCTCGCTGCGATCAAGCAGTGCGACGATCACGCCGGTATCGAGGAGTACAGGCTTCACCGGCCGAAGTTGCGCAGGTGCTTCTTGTTCGAACCGAGATCGGGCAGGCCGGAGCAAAACTTTCCGAGACCGATGACGCCGCGCTTTTTCTTGCGCAAATAGTTCGCTTCCAGGACGCGCAGGCCTTCCCGTACGACTTGCGACGGACTCCAGCCCAGTTCGCGGACCAGCACAGTCAGGCGCTTTCGGGAGCGTTCATCCAGTCTTGCTTGAATTACGGAGCGCATGGCTTATTGTACTACAGGCTTGGAATTGTATGACAGAGCTTTGTTGACCAGGTTTGTGCCGGGCGAACAGTCTTCATGGGGTGAATCTTTCTTTACCGTGCAGGCCGGAAAAGCGGCGGCAAGCCGCCGCACTCCAAACTAAGAGCGGAAGAGAACGGATTCGCGCTGGAACATCTTAATGGCGATGAAGAGGGCGGCGGCGGCGTAAACGCACGTGGAGGAGAAAATGATAGCGATTAGATTCCAGTGATAAGTACCGGCGACTAGCTCTTTGCAGAGCAGGCTGGTGCTAAGAATGGGGATGAGGGAGAGCTTTGAAGTCAACTCAACACCAGGGAGCATGGATGCTACAGCCGGGATGATGACAACAAACGTCATCGGTGTCAGATAGCTCTGGGCCTCCTTATAAGTTTTGGCGAAGAGGGCGATGGTCATGAGGACGGAGGAGAAAAGAACGGCAATAGGGAGAGCCATGAGGAAAACGGAAATGACTGTCTTGGGGCCGAGATGAAGGAGGAACCCAGCAGCCGCGGCGCGGCCGCCCGCGGTTTGTCCGGTGTAGTGACTCAAGACGGAGAATGAGACTCCCATCGATAGGACGGAAAGAGCCGCAGTGCCGAGAGCGGCGGTCAGGATTAGGAAGAATTTACCCAGCACAAGGTGGGTGCGAGAGATGGGGCTGGAAAGAATAGTTTCCATCGTGCCGCGCTCCTTTTCGCCGGCAGTCAAATCCATGGCGGGATACATCGCTCCGGTCATACAGAGAAGAATGACCATATAACCGATGATGCCGCCGAACGCGGCTCCGCTGACTTTCTCCGGCGGTGCGACATTCTCGCGCTTGACTTCAAATGGCTTCAGGACGGTATCGGGCAGGTTCTTCGCAGCCAAACGGTCTTTGATTACCTGATCGCGGTATTCCTTCATGTACTTCTCGACCTTTTCTGTCGCAAATTCGGATTTCAATTCGCCGTCATAGTTGTAGATTTTGACGGTGTCAGATTTCTGTCCGGCGACATCGGCCTGAAAACCGGCGGGAATCTCGACGGCGGCGCGGATCTCCTTGTTGATGATCTGGTCTTTCCAGTTGGGGGTCTCCGGAACAATGTCGATTTTTTCGAGCTTCCTGAGACCTTCGACAACGGCGGGGGAATCGTCGCCTCCGCGAAGCATAACCTTAGGAACCTCGTCCTTGGCTTTGCCGACGAGGGCGACGGCGAGCGCGCCGAAGCCAACGCTGAGAACGGGGAAGAGCAAGAGCGGCACGAGAATGGCGGAAACAACCGTGCGGCGGTCGCGGATGGCTTCGGTGAGTTCCTTGCGATAGACGATGCCAACGTTGCGAATAGACATGTCAGTTGTTCTCCTCGGCGACATAGTGGGGAGTGACGACTTTGACGAAAATTTCCTCGAGGTCGTGCTCGGAGTACTTGTCGCGGAGCTGGGCGAGGGAGCCTTCGACCAGGAGTTTGCCGGACTGAATGATGCCGATGGTATCGCAGAGTTTTTCGACTTCGCTCATGATGTGGGTGGAGAAGATGACAGTCTTGCCGTTGTTGCGGCACTCGCGGATGAAGGCAGTGATGGTGCGGGCAGTCATGATGTCGAGGCCGTTGGTGGGTTCGTCGAAAATCATGACCGGTGGATCGTGAACGAGGGTGCGGGCGATAGAGGTTTTCTGCTTCATGCCGGTGGAGAGCTTGTCGCAGCGGCGATCGCGGAAATCGTTCATGTCCAGGCGGTTGAAAATGTTGTCGACGCGTTTCTTCAAGGTGGCTTCATCGAGGCCATTGAGGCGGCCGAAATACTCGACCATTTCCTGGGAGCTCAGGCGCGGATAGAGAGCCGTGGCGGTGGAAAGGAAGCCGACATTGGCGCGGACTTTTTCGGGGTCATCAATGACGTCGTGGCCGCAGACGATGGCGGTGCCGTCGGTGGGCTCGAGGATGGTGGCGAGCATGCGCAGCGTAGTGGTCTTGCCGGCGCCGTTGGCGCCCAGCAGGCCGTAGATCTTGCCGGGCTGGCAGGAGAACGTGACGTTGTCGACGGCGCGGATTTCGCCGCGCTTCTTGTCCTGGAAGCGCTTGGACAGGCCACGAGCTTCGATCATGGAAAGGCCCCTCGCTTGGAGTTCGTGAAACAGGGTGCAGCGCGTTCACAGTCTACTACGCAGGGCAAGGGAAAATGTTACGCGGGGAGAAGGAGCAGAGATCAGAGAACAGAGAATAGGCCAGTAGCCGGGGATGCCGGTAGGTTCGCGCCTGGAGAATTGTGGGTGCCGCCTAAGGAATCAGCCCTTGTGGCAGTTGGGGCACTGTTTGGCATCAAATCGATCGGGGGTCACAGGGAACATGTTGTTGCACTGGATGCAGACGCGGTGGAGGACCGAGCTGACGACGGCGCCGGGCTGTACAGGCTTGATCGGCGCCGCGGGATGCGACTCGGCAGTCTTTTCGGGGCTGGTCTCGGTCGACATGGCTGGATTCTAGCATGCGAAGGAGTTTCTTCGAAAGAGACTCGACGGCATCCCGCAGGGCGCCAGGAGCATCCCCTAGAGGGGACAATGAGGGGGCGGTTGAGAGAAATCATTAGTGCCGGGCAAGGCCCTCAAAAGACTCAGGATAGGCCCTTCGGCAGGCGCAGGACAGGCAACAGATATAGAGAAAGCCGCGCGGCTGTTGCTAGAATGAAGTACTTTGGCACCTGCGAGATAGGGACTCAGCAAGCCAGGGACAAGCGAGATTGGCGCTGCGCGGTGGGAAAAGTCCTGCGGAGTGCGTGGCGCAAGACCGCGTAAAAGTAGAATAGGAAAGAATGGACCGTAGATTCCGAAATCGCATCTTGCTCTACCTGCTGGCGGCGGGCGTGCTGGCGTTTGTAATGATCGAGCTCAGTGGGCGCAAGCCGGTGCCAAAAATATCCGCGGTGACTCCGATGCGGGAAAATCTGGTGCAGTCCATCAGCAGCAACGGAAAAGTGGAGCCCATTGAGCCCTTCGTGATGCGCGCGCAACTGGATACGTTTGTGGAAAAGGTGCACGCGAAAGAAGGGCAGGCGGTGAAGCGAGGACAACTCCTGTTGGAGCTGAATGTAAAGGATGCGCAGGCGCAGCTCTCTGCGGCGCAGGCGAAGCTGCTGCGGGCTGAGGACGATCTGCGGGCAGCCAAAGCGGGCGGAAAAACAGATGATGCGGCGAGGACGGCGGGCGACTTGGCGAAGATGCAGGCGGAGCGAGACCGTCTGCAGAAGAATCACGACGCACTGGCGCGGCTGATCGCGCAACAAGCGGCGACTCAGGATGAACTTGCGGCAAACGACTTGGCGTTGATGAAGGCGCAGGCAGAAGTAACGCGGCTGGCGGCGGGGAAGCAGGAATTTGACCGCGGCGTGAAGCTGGATGCGAACCGTGCCGCGCTGCAGGTGCAGCAAGCACAGCACGAAGTGGCGGCGCTCGAAGACAAGACGCGCAATGGGCGGATTTCGGCGCCCGCGGACGGAACGCTGTACTCGCTTCCGGTGAAAGCTGGGGACTACGTAAAGTTGGGTGACCTGCTGGCGGAGATGGCCGACCTGCACAAGGTGCGCGTGCGGGCATTTATCGACGAGCCGGAGCTTGGCGGGTTGGAACCGGATGAGCCGGTAAAAATCACGTGGGATGCGCTGCCCAACCGGACCTGGGTGGGCAAGACAGAAATTATTCCGAAGCAAGTGGTGGCGCGCGGATCGCGAAGCGTAGGTGAACTGCTGTGCGCCGTGAATAACGACAAGCTGGAACTGTTGCCGAATACGAATGTGAATGTGCGCATCAATTCGCGAGAGCGGCTGGGAGTGCTGGCGGTGCCTCGTGGCGCCGTGGAGGCTCAGGGCGGGCGGAGGTACGTGTTTGTAGTGAAAGAGAAGCAACTCGGCGTAGGAAAATCGACGTTGGAAAAACGCGAAATCCACGTGGGCATTGCGGATGCGACGAGCTATGAAGTCGTCAGCGGACTGCAAGAGGGAGAGAAGGTGGCTTTGCCAGGCGACGTGGACCTTCGCGATGGCATGGACGTCATCGTGGTGAATACGGAAGCTGAGCTTTACGAAGGACGTTCGAATGGTTAGCAGCGGCAAACTGGCGCTGGCGGTCCTGCTTACCACAGGAACGGCGATGGCCGCGACGAATTTGAACCAGGATGCCGGCCTCGAAGCGGGACGGCGTGCGTATGAAGCTAGCGATTACGCCCAGGCTATCCGGCTGCTTGAAGCGGCCGCGGCCAAAGATCCCCAAAATGGCGACGTGCAATTGCTGCTGGCAAAAAGTTTTCTGGAGTTGCAACAGCATGACGCGGCGATCAAGAGCGCAGAGAAAGCCGTTTCCATTGACCCGCAGAATTCCGTGTATCACGAATGGCTGGGCAGAGCGTACGGGGATAAGGCCGATCACGCGGGCTGGTTTTCCGCGGTGTCGCTGGCGAAAAAGACGGGGAAGGAATTCGAAACCGCGGTGCGGCTCGATGGAAAGAATTTTTCTGCGCGGCAGGTGCTGATCGAGTTTGATTGCAGCGCTCCCGGAATGGTGGGCGGCGGAGAGGAGAAGGCGCTGCCGCAGATTAAGGAATTGGCGGAGTTGGACGCTGCCGAGGGGCATTACGCGGCGGGGAATTGCCGGCGACAAAAGAAGGATTTTGCGGCTGCCGATGAAGAATTCAGCAAGGCTCTGGAGAGCCATCCGAAATCGGCGGAACTGATCTACGACATCGGCGATTATGCGGCGAGGCGCAGCCAATCGGAAAGGCTGCTGGCGGTGGCGGAGGCCGGCGAGCGCGTGGCTCCGGGCGACCCGAGGCGAGATTTTTATCGCGGTGTGGCGCTGGTGTTGAAAAAAGAGAAACCTGGCGAAGCCGAACGGTTTTTGCGTGAATATGCGAAAAAAGCTCCGACGCGGTCGGGCTACCCGCGGCCTGCGATGGCGCACGTGTGGCTGGGGCGGCTGTTCGAAAACGAGAGCAAGGCGGCGGATGCGGTGCGCGAATATGAAACCGCGCTGAAGCTCGATCCAAAAAACAAACCGGCGCAGGAATCGTTCAAGCGACTGAAAAAGGGCTGAACGTCAGCGAGTCCGCAAACGTTGGAGCTCTCCAGAAGAACAGCTGTGGAGTGCGATGATGGATTGGCGAGAAACAGTTTCAGTGGCGATCGACGCGCTGCGCGCCAACAAGGTGCGCGCGATGCTGACGTCGCTGGGCGTGATCATCGGTAGCGCTTCGATTGTGCTGGTTGTCACAGTAGCGCTGACCAGCAAAACATTTGTGCTTTCGCAGATCGAGAGCATCGGCACCAACTTGGTCCAGGTGGAGTTGGTTCAAAGAGCTGACAAGCCGCAGCCACTTAGTTATGAAATGACGATAGAAGACATGGAGGCAGCCAAGTCCATTCCCAATGTGATCGAAGTAGCGGGCACGCGGGAGCTGCCGATGACAGTGATCGCGGGCGGTGTGGAGCGTCCGGTGAACCTCGTGGGAGTGACGGAAGGCTACCAGACCATTCGCCGCCTGCTGGTACTGCGTGGACGCTATCTCGATGCAGCGGATATGGAAATGCGCAGCAAAGTGTGTTTGATCACGACGCAACTCGCGGATCGGATGTTTGGGCAAGAGAATCCGATCGGGAGATCGATCCGCATGGGTGAGTTGACGTTTACAGTGATCGGCGTCTTCCGTGAGCGCGTCGAAACCTTTGGCCTTTCCGATATTCAGGAAAACTCGGTCATCCTCCCCTTCACGCTCATGAAGTACTACACCGGCATGGAGGTAGTGCGCCTGCTGGACGTGCAAGCGTCGCATGCGGAAGACGTGCCATCCGTGCAGCGGCAGTTGAGCCAATTGCTGCAGAGCCGACATCCGGAGGGCGCGGAATACAAGGTGCTGACACTGACGGCAATCCTGGCCGCGGCGCGGAACATTTCGCTGGCGCTGACGATTTTACTTATCGTCATTGCCTTTATCGCGTTGCTGATCAGCGGAATTGGGATCATGAACATCATGTTGGTGACGGTGCAGGAGCGCACGCGGGAGATCGGTATTCGGAAGGCGATTGGAGCGGCACGCCGGGAGATCATGTATCAGTTTCTGTTCGAATCCATCGTGATCAGCGGGGGCGGGGCGGTGATCGGGATTCTGATTGGGATCGCCATCCCGGTGACGGCGCAGTTTTTCTTGCCAGGAAATCTGCGGGTTCCAGTCTCTCCTCTGAGCGTGATCGTGGCGTTCGTGGTTTCGTGTTCCACGGGGCTTTTCTTCGGGTACTTGCCTGCGAATCAGGCGGCGAGCCTGGAGCCGGTGGAGTCCCTGCGATACGAGTGACGAAATCTTTGGCGTAAGAAAAAGCAAAACAGGGAATTCATGTACGGGTGGAGGCAGGCCATGCGGAGACCGTTTCGAATCGCTGCAATGGGCAGTTTGCTGTTGGCGCTATTTTCCGGGAACGCTGCTGCGCAGGAGGGGACTGCGCCGACGCCGGGAGGCGCGGCGCCGGTGGCACTCACGCTAAAGCACGCGATTGAACTGGCGCTGCAGAATAGCAGGGACATTCAGGTGGCGAAGATTCAGGCCAGAGGCGCCGACCACGCGGCACAGATTACGCGCGCGCAATTCCTCCCCAACCTTTATGCGGGTTCCGGTGCGGGTTACACCAATGGTATTCCGGAAACGCCGGGCGGGCGCGCGCCATCCGTTTTCAACGTGACTTATACGGAGCAGGTATTCAACGAGCCTCTGCGCGGACAGGCCAAGGAGTTGGAGGAACAATCCAGGTCTCAAAAGATTGTGCTCGAGGATGCGCGCAACAGCGTAATCACACGAACGGCGATGGCCTATCTCGAGCTGGGCAAGGTGCGGCATTCGCTGGAACTTCTTCGGAAAGAGGGTGAGAGCGCGGAGAAGATTCTTCAGGTGACACAGGAACGGCAAGGGGAAGGATTCGAATTGCCGGTGGAAGTGACCAAGGCGCAGTTGACGAAGGCACAAGTGGTGCAACGAATTCTCCAGCTCGAAGCGCGGCAAGACGAGCTGGAAGTATTTTTAAGATATCAACTGGGGTTTGCGGATTCCCAGGCGTTCGAAGTCGCTCCCGAAGAGTTGCCGGGAGAGGCGGAGCAAGAGGGGGACAATCTGGTGGCCCTAGCGATGACCAACAACGCTGGGCTGCAACTGGCGCAATCCGATGTGCGCGCGAAGGAGTTTCGCTTCAAGGGTGAGAAGCGCGGATATTTGCCAACGCTGGAACTGGTCAGCGTGTATAGCGTGCTGGCGAAGTTCAACAATTACACCGAGTTCTTCAGTCATTTTCAAAGGAACAATTTCAACGTAGGAATTCAATTGCAGGTGCCAATTTTCAGTCCGCGGATCAAGGCGGCTATTTCGCTGGCGCAGGTGAACCTGGACGCCGCGAGGGCCGGCTTGGTGAACAAGAAATCGGAAGTGAGTGCGGAAGTACGGCAGAAAACACGGCGCGTGCGGGAGATGGATGCGTCCAAGGAAGTGAAACGGCTGGAGCTGCAACTCGCGCAGCAAAATGTCGCCGTGCTTCAGGCGCAGTTTGGCGAGGGGAAACTGAACCTGCGAGAAGTGGAAAGGGCGCGGCTGGAAGAAAATGAGAAATGGATGGCCTATCTGGACGCAGGATTTCAGAAGCAGCAGGCACAACTCGAGCTGCTGAAGACGGCGGGGCAGCTAGACAAGGTTTGGCACTGATAAGAAGAGATCAGAGAACAGAGAATAAGGAATGGAGAGCAGCGAAGTTCGGCTGGGTACTTTTGGATGCTTGAGCAGAAAAGTTTGAACGCACTTTTGGAGGCAGTGAAGAAACTGGACGGTGGATTCGCCAAACTGCCTGCGCTGGAAAGCGACGCGCAAGGAATGGCGCGCATAGCGGAGGTTCTGAACGCGACCGCGGAACGACTGCAAGACAATTACCCCTACTTTCATCCGTTGTATGCCGGACAAATGCTGAAGCCACCGCATCCGGTAGCGCGCCTGGCGTACGTGCTGGCGATGTGGATCAATCCAAACAATCACGCGCTGGATGGCGGGCGGGCTACCTCGGCGATGGAAAAGGAAGCGGTCGCGGAGATCGCCGCGATGTTCGGACGGAAGGATTTTCTCGGCCATCTCTGCGGAGGCGGGACGATGGCCAACCTCGAAGCGCTGTGGGTTTCGGGACAATTGCAACCGGGGAAAAAGATTCTGGCCAGCGAGCAGGCGCACTACACGCACAGCCGAATAAGCGGAGTGCTCCGATTGCCATTCGAAACGGTGCCATGCGATGCGCAGGGCCGCATGGATGTGAACGTACTGACGGAGCGCGTGGACCGCGGCGACGTAGGGACTGTCGTGGCGACCATGGGGACGACGGCAACAGGTTCGGTGGATCCGCTTCCGGAGATTCTTGCGCTGCGGGAAAAACATGGATTCCAGGTTCACGCGGATGCTGCTTACGGCGGCTATTTCGTACTTGCGGGGAATCTTGGGGAGGTTGCCGCGCGTGCTTTCGAACGAATCGGAGAAGCGGACTCGATCGTGATCGATCCGCACAAACACGGATTGCAGCCGTACGGTTGCGGTTGCGTCCTGTTTCGCGATCCGGGTGTGGGCCAGTTGTATAAGCACGATTCGCCGTATACGTACTTCAGCTCAAGCGATCTGCATTTGGGTGAGATCAGCCTGGAATGTTCACGGCCGGGCGCAGCCGCGGCAGCATTGTGGGCGACTCAAAAATTACTGCCGCTGAAAAAAGACGGAGAATTCGCGCAAGGGTTGGAGCGCGGGCGGAAGGCCGCACTGGCACTATTTGAGAACGTGCGGGCGGATTCGCGGTTTGTCGCGGCATTCGCTCCGGAGCTGGATATCGTTGTCTTTGCACCTCGGGCGGCGAGTGCTAGCGCAGCTTCCGTGCTGACTCGTAAGATTTTCGAAGCGGCAGCCCAGCGCGATCTTCATCTCGCCGTCGCCGAATTGCCCGTGGCATTTTGGGGAGAGAATCTCGGAGGGATGAATCGTGATCGCAAAACACTAACCTGCCTGCGCTCCGTGCTGATGAAGCCGGAGCACTTCGATTGGATGGAGCGAATCTGGGAACAGCTCTCGCGTGCAACCGAAGATGTTTTGAAAACCTGAGCCTCGAAGCTAAGACTTATTGGCAGGAGTATTGCTGTCTTCCTGGGGAACCGCAAAAGCAGCTATACCTGTTCAATGCGTTATTTCGCCCCTCGGTGCAGGATAAGACCCATTGGCAGAAAGGTTTGGGGGCCGAAGGCGAACTCAGGTAAACTGGAGTTGGTAATTTCTAGGCTTGGGCGCGCACGCAGGCGCGGCCCTGATGGACCGCGGCGCAAGAGAAGATATGAGAATCCGCGCTGGCGAAACTGGATACAGAAGGCTGAGGGTGAAGAATGCCGGAAGTAATGAAGACGTTGTTGTTGAACCCGCCGAGTTTTGAGAACTTTGATGGCGGAGCAAGTTCGCGGTGGCCCGCGACGCGTGAGATTGAATCGTATTGGTACCCTGTTTGGCTGACGTATCCCGCCGGGATGATTCCGGGCAGCCGGCTGCTGGATGCCTCTCCCCACAAAGTGAACTGGCAGCAGACCGTGCAGATCTGTAAAGACTACGAGTTTTTGATTCTTTTTACCTCCACGGTTGGCCTGGAAAGCGACATCAAGCTCATCCGCAAGATCAAAGAAGCCAATCCCAGCATGAAGATTGCTTTCGTGGGACCGACGGGGCACATCAAGCCTAATGAGACCTTGATGGCCAGCGAGGACATTGATTTTGTGACGCGCGGGGAGTTCGACCACTCCGTGGTGGAATACGCGCATGGGAAACCGCTCAGTGAAATCCAGGGTGTGAGCTACCGCAGGGACGGGAAAATCGTTCACAACCCGGAGCGCGCGCAGCTGCACACCGAAGAGCTGGATGCGCTTCCGTTCGCGACCGATATTTATAAGCGCGACCTGGAAATCGAGCGATACAACGTGCCGTTCCTGCTGCACCCGTATGTTTCGTTTTATACGACGCGCGGGTGTCCGGCACTGTGCACCTTCTGCATGTGGCCGCAGACGATTTCAGGTCATGCCTGGCGAACGCGTTCGACGGAAAACGTGGCGCGCGAAGTGAAACAAGCGCTGGTCCATTTTCCGCAGATGAAGGAAATTTTCTTCGACGATGACACCTTCAACATCCGCAAGGACCGGGTGATTGATCTCGCGGGCAAGTTCAAGCCGCTGAAGTTTCAGTGGTCCTCGACGGCGCGCGTGCACAGCGACTACGAGACGGTCAAGGCGATGGCCGACGGCGGAGCGCGGCTCTTCATTGTGGGCTTCGAATCCGGCGATCCACAAATTCTGAAAAACATCAAGAAAGGCGCGACGGTGGAAATGGGGCGCGCCTTCATGAAGAATTGCCGCAAAGTCGGAATCAAGGTGCATGGCGACTTCATCATCGGATTGCCGGGCGAGACGAAAGAGACGATTCAGAAAACCATCGAGTACGCCAAGGAATTGGATTGCGAGACGATTCAGGTTTCGCTCGCTCACGCCATGCCAGGCACGGAATTGCATGACACCATGGCCGCGCAAGGCTTCCTGAAGGTCGAGGCACTCGCCGATTCCACAGGCCACCAGTTGCCGCACATCGAGTACCCACATCTTTCCAAGGCGGAGATGATGGGAGGCGTGAACCGTTTTTACGACGAGTATTATTTCCGACCCAAAGTCGTCTGGCGGATTGTGAAAGAAGCGTTGTGGGACAGCAATGAGCGCAAGCGCCTGTACCACGAGGCGACGGAGTTTTTGAAGCTGCGCGCAGAACGGCTGAAGTGGGCGCGGCAGGGCGGCGAGGACTACAAGAAGCCCATGATTTCCGTGCCGGAGACTCCTTCGGCTTCCGGGCACGACTAACCGCAAAAAATGGCAAGCGACAGAAGGTTGAGAATCAAGACGCTGGTCATGGTCTTGGCGATGGTTGTGTGCGCCAACGCCGGAGACTTGCTGCTGAAGCGCGGAATGTCCCAGAACGGCGCCGTCGAACTGACCGCCGCGGGACTCTCCCACGCCTTCCGGCTGACGGTCGCCAACGGCACGATCTGGCTCGGGATTTTTTTTCTGACTGGGTTCATGCTGAGTTACATGACGGTGCTGAGCTGGGCGGACTATAGCTATGTGATGCCCGCCGGCGCCTTTGGCTACGCGCTGCTCACGTTGATGGCGGTAGTTTTTCTGCATGAATCGGTTTCGCCGCGCCGTTGGCTGGGCGTGGTGCTAATTTGCGTGGGAGTACTGCTCGTGGGGCAGACGAAGCCGCGGACAACGGGGGTAGCGAGCGAGGCAGTGGCATGACGCGCGTGATTCTCGCCCTGGCGGTGTTGATTCTTGGCAGCACCGGTGGAGAAATTGCAATCACTTACGGGATGAAGGCTACGGGCGAGCCGGCACGGCTGCGGCCGCGGGCGCTGCTGCAGTTTCTCGGCCGTGCTCTCTGCAACGGCTGGTTTTGGGCGGGCATTCCGCTAATGGCGCTTTCCTTCTATTCACTGCTGATTCTGCTTTCGTGGCAACCGATCAGTTTTGTGATTCCAGCTTCGGCGCTTAGCTACGTGGTAGGAACGCTCGGAGCAAAGTACATCTTGGGCGAACAGATCAGTGCTGCGCGTTGGGCAGGCGTCCTGCTGGTATGCGCGGGCGTGGCACTCGTCGCCGCTGGTTAGCCTTTTCCGTTCTCTACAATCCAAGCGCAATTTCCGATTCCACGGCATCCTGCTAGAGTAACGAGACGGGCATTTCGGCCACGAAAAACATTCCTATGATGAACGAACCACGATGATGGGGCACGCCGCGATGTGGCGGGATGCAATAATGCTCCTTGCGGCGTCTCCTCTCGTCTATTACGCGCTAGCAACACTGGCGGCATTGAGGTTCTTCCGGCTTCGGCGCTCACTCCAATATCCGGGATTCACTCCTCCTGTCAGCCTGCTCAAACCGGTGCGCGGGCTTGATTTTGGCTCGTACGAAAATTTCGCCAGTTTCTGCCGGCTGGATTATCCCGCGTATGAGATTGTCTTCGCGGTGAATGATGAAGAAGATCCCGCGGTGCCGGTGATTCAACGGATCATCGCGGACTTTCCCCAGCGGGGAATTCGCTTGCTGCTGGGCGCGGAGCAGTTGGGCACAAACCGCAAAGTGAACAAGCTGGCGCGCCTCACGCGGGAAGCGCAGCATGATGTGCTGGTGTTGACGGACGGCGACGTGCGTGTTGGGCCAAACTATTTGCGTGAAGTCGTTGCGCCTCTCGCGAATCGAATGACCGGCGCCGTAACGTCGTTCTACCGTGCGATTGCCGAGCGGAATCTCTGGGCGGAAATTGAGGCCGTCGGCTCTTCGAGTGATTTTTTTGCGGGAGTCTTGATGGCTGGTTGGACGGAAGGCATTCGATTTGCCCTGGGAGCTTCCATCGCCACGACCAAAGAATGGCTGAGCAAAATGGGCGGATTCGAAGCGATTGCAGACACCCTGGCGGATGACTATGAGTTGGGCTACCGGATCGCAAAAGCCGGCGGAGCGGTGATTTTGTCGCATGAACCAGTGTGGACGATGTACCCGGCTCAGAGCTTTCGAGGATTCTGGAACCATCAGGTGCGCTGGGCACGAACCATTCGGTTGTGCCGGCCGTTATCTTATATAGGATTGCTGTTCACGCAGGGACTGCCGTGGGTTTTGCTTGCAGCTCTGGTCGCGCCAGCTGCCTGGATCGCAGGTGCCTACCTTTTTGCCTACCTAATTCTGCGGTTTGCCATGGCTTGGACGGTCGGGATTTGGGGTGTAAGGGATGAAGGTCTGCGACGCAAGCTCTGGCTCGTCCCGTTGCGTGACGCAATCCACTTTATCGTCTGGCTTGCAAGCTTTGGGTCGAATCACCTTCAATGGGACGGTACTGAGTACGTCATACGTAAAGGAAAGATGATTCGCGTTGGAGAGACGCATAAGAAGTAGGCAACCGGCGTAGCCGTGCTGCTCCATAGCAATCCTTTGAATGACACTGGGCGCATTAGTTGACGGTTCTGGAAAACCCGATTAAATTAGATGAGTAAGATCGCGGCAGTCTGAAGCGTGCATGGCCACGCCCCTGCTGGGAGATCGTCCAACGGTAGGACTCCAGATTCTGGATCTGGCTATCCTGGTTCGAATCCAGGTCTCCCAGCCAACTTTTTTCCAGCTTAGAAGGCGAACTGCGGGTTATTCCGGATTGAAAGATCCATGGTTTCGCCCCGGCTATGCCATTCAGCCTCTAACTCCCCACGCAGATTGAATCCCTCACCAGCGGAAAAACCCACCGGGATCTAGACGCGGTTTGTAACCTTTCGTAACAGACATCCCTTCTGATAAGTGGCCGGTTTCAAATGTAAGTTGTTCATTTAGTACGTGTTATGTAGGAATGAGCGTTGGGCGCGAACGTGCTATTTCTAGGGTGCCGACAAGGGTATTCGGCGGTTCAGCTGTATCGGAGCGAATGATGAGAATGCATCCAAGAAAGCCGCAACGAGGTTTCACCCTGGTCGAAGGGCTCGTTGCCGTATCCCTGATCATGATTGTGATGGGCATGGCCATCATCAATTTTGGGAACGCGATTCCGAACGCCAAAGCCAACTCCGCTATGGACCAGATGCTCTACCAGTTGCGTTCAGCGCGCGCGCGAGCCATCGCTCATCGCCGTGAAGTCCAGATCACATTTGTCGGGAACAACCAGATGACCATCGCGGAACTCGCGACGGTTGGCGCACCGCCTCCGCCCACCACAGTCTCCTTTGAGGGCGGCGCGAAATACATGGTGTTCAACGGAGGGGCATCGGGTGGAACGGTTCCGGACATCCCCGCACCCTATAACTTTGGAAATGCCGCACCAATCTACTTTGGGGGAATCGGCGGTGGTCCTCCCGTCATGAAATTCACCACAAACGGTTCCTTCATCGATGGCGGAAACACGCTGTTGAACGGCACGGTCTTCATCGGCATTAACGGGAATCCCAGAACAGCGCGAGCCGTCTCTGTGCTCGGGGCCACGGGCCGCATACGCGAATACCACTGGGACGGCACCCAGTGGCAGGAATAGGGAGAAGACGATGACGCAGAATAGCAAGCGCACCAATCGGCAAACCGGTTTCACGCTGCTCGAAGCCATGATTGCCATCGTGATTCTTTCCTTCGGTATTTTGTCACTGGCTTCCGTGTACGCGCAGGGCATCCAGGTGGCGAGTCTGACGCAGTTTGATTACATCGCCGAAAAGCAAGCCGAGGAAGCCGTAGAGACAATTTTTGCAGCGCGCGACTCCAAATTGCTGGCTTGGACGAACATTCGCAATGTGACCGGTGCGGGTGGCGTCAACGACGGCGTCTTCATAGTCGGACCACGGCCGCTTCTCGCCGCCGGCCCGGATGGACTCTACGGAACCGCGGACGACGACGCCGCAAATCCGACGGTGGTCATTGTTAACGCCGGCCCGGACAAGATCCTAGGTACGGCTGATGACGTGGTGATGTCCCTGACGAACATGACCCGGACGATCGCCATCGTGGATGTTGTCGGCTCAACGGGCCTTCGGCAGATCACCATCACCATGACTTACACTGTGGGCCGCATGACGCGGCAATACACGCTGGTCAGCTACATCGCGCAATTTTCGTGAAGCTGGATTGAGGAGCAAGTAATGAAGAAAAACTCTGGATTCACGCTGGTGGAAATCATGATCGCCATGGGAGTGAGCATGGTGGCGCTGGCGGCCGCGTTCTTGATGTTCCGCGATTCCACCAGGGCCAACAATAACGTCACGCAGAGCTCGGATATGAGCGACAACATCCGGGCGGGACTTAACCTGGTCGTCCAGGATTTGATCCAAACGGGAACGGGAATCCCCACGGGCGGAATTTCCATCCCGAACACCATCAATGCCGCTGGCTGCAACATCGGCAAACCTGTCAATCGGCCTCCCGGCGCCTTGGGCCTGAAGTTCCAGGGCCCCAATGCCGCAAACTTGGGTTGCAACGTGATCCTTCCGGCCATCGAGCCGGGGAATAGCCTGGGTCCTACGATTGTCAGCCCCGACGGGACCTCCGGCCCTCGCACGGACGTCATCACCATCATGTATGCGGACAACACGCTGGCGATGGTTCAAAAACCGATTAACACCGCCGCGTGTCCCGCGGGAACCATCTCGGCGACTGGATTGACAATCACCTTCGATGCAAGTCCAGGCTGTGTGACGCTTGGTGCGGCCGGCATTCCCATCAACCCCGGCGACTTGCTCATGATTTACAACAGCAACAATCCGAATGGCATCTTGCAGACCGTTACTGCCGTAGCGGGCCAGACACTCACTTTTTCTCCGGGTGATGCCTTCAACCTGAATGGCCGCACCGCTACCGAAACCGCTGGCACCATCAAGCAGTTGCAGAATCTCAACGCCGCGGGAGTCCCCAACGGCACTTACCCGCCGACGTCCGCCACGCGCGTCTGGATGATCACCTATTATCTCGACGCTACGGCGGACCCCAACCATCCCATGCTGATGCGCGAGGTAAACTTCAACGCGCCGCAGCCCGTCGCGGAGACTCTCGAAAATCTACAGTTTGCTTTCAATTTCGCGGACGGGACCAGCCCCGCCCCGGTCAACCAGTTCGCCGTTCCAACAGTTCCCTTGCCCGCGGGCGACAACGAGAATCAAATCCGCTCGGTAAACGTGTACATGGGTGCGCGTTCCACCAGCTCTGCCGCTACCCCCGGGAAATATGTCCGCACCAATCTGGCCACGCAGGTTGCCCTGCGCAGCATGGCCTACTTCAATACCTATAAGTAAGAGGAGCTCAGCGATGCGATCTTCCAAAACATTCTCGAAAAGACAAGCGGGCATTGCGCTCATTACGACGCTGCTGCTGCTCCTGCTGATGTCCGCCATGGTGGTCGGCTTCGTCCTGCTCGTGACGGAAGGCCAGCGGCTTTCCGGCATGAACAACGATCAGAGCCGCGCGTTCTACGGCGCGGAAGCCGGCATGGAAAAACTCACCGCGGACCTCGGGGCGCTCTTCGGCAACACCTACGCCCCTAGCGGTCCCCAGGTGAACGCTCTTACGGTGGTACCTCCAGCTCTTCCCGCGACCGCGCCCATTCAATTCGTGGACTCCCTGGGAAACAGCAGCTATCAGATTGCCTTCCCGGTAGATGGTAACGGAAATCCCAAGGCTTCGTTCGCGCAGATCACTTCGGGCTCAAGCCCGTATCAGGGCATGACCGCACTGGAAACGCCCTACACCCTGACGGTTGGAGCACGCACGACAAACGGCGCCGAGGTCAAGCTGCAGAGAACATTGCAGACGGTGGGCATCCCGCTCTTCCAGTTCGGCATTTTCTCGCAATCGGATTTGGGCTTCTTTCCTGGCCCGAACTTCAACTTCGGTGGCCGCGTGCACAGCAATGGCAATCTATTTCTGGATAGCGGCGGAGCAGCTGGCGCGCTGCCAACCCAAACGCCCCCACCGCCAAACCAACTCTGGCTGGCGAATCCCGTGACCGCGGCCGGAGAAATCCTGCGCGACTGCCTTTCGAACGGTAATCCGGAGGGTATTGCACAACAGAATCCGGGCAGCGTCGAGATTACTAAGGGAGGAGGCGCGTTTCAGGCGCTTGGATTTGGGCAAGGAAGCCAAAAGGCCTGTTTGGGCTCCGGGAAAAACGCAGCATGGCCGGGGATCTCAGCTTCTTTCAATGGCAACCTTCGCAGCAACGTGAAGCCGCTCAATTTGACCATCTCACTTCTCGGCAGTACGCAGCCGATTGACATCATTCGACGCCCGACGATCAACGAGAGAGCGACCAATCCCGGCGTTCTCGGCGAGCGCTATTTTGCCGAGGCGAGCTTGAGAATCTTGCTCTCGGATAACGCGGCGGACATTACGGGACTCGATTGCGTCAGCGCTGGAGCTCCCTTCAATCTCGCGGACATAGCGCTGCCGACCGGTGCGTGGGTCACAGCAAATGCTACGGCTCTGAAGGCCGCCATGACCGCGGCAGGCACACCTGTGTTGCCGTTAGCGGCGTCTGGCGCCGTGGCGGGTGGAGCTTACACACCAGGCGTCAACGCTGGCGTTCCCGGGGGAGACGGCTATTGGCAGCCAAACGGCACGAAGACGATCACCGGGTACATCAAGATCGATGCGCAGACAGCCTACGGCAGCCCCTGCGGCACTTGGAAAGACGTGACTCTGGAAGTTCTCAGCCTGGGTTATGCAGGCAAGAACATCAATCCCGTGCCCCAGTCGTTCGACGGGACCAACCTTAACCCGAATTGGGGAGGCACGAACGGGCAGATGCAAGGCGCTTCTCTTGCAGCAATCCCGCTCCCGTCCCTCCCGACTGTCCCCATGATTGACCCCAATACCGGCGGACAAGTCCAGATGGCATCACAGAGCGGCACACCTTTTGCCAATGGGGCCGCAGTATTCGCAGCGGCTCTGTTTAACAAAGGCACTTGTACGGACCCGCATCCCAATGCGGTGATCCGTCTTGAGCGCTTGCGCGACAATCCTTCTACAGTCCAAGTTGCCAAAGGAGTCAAAGGCACGCCCGCAGCGAATAAGCCATTGCAGTCCACGGTAGCGCAGGTGTGCGGCGTGGATCCTGCGACCAAGGCGGTTCTGGCCACTTCTCCAAGCGACTACTGGCCCAACGTATTCTTTGACACGCGCGAAGGTTACAACCGCCAGCCCACTCCTGCCGCCCCTTTCAATAACCGGATCACGCTGAGCGGCACGATGCACTACCTCGAACTGGACGTGAAGAATCTCGCGAGGTGGTTTTCTGGCACTCTTCCGGCTGCCGGATCATCCGGACCTCTCACTAGGGACCCTGTCGTCGCGCCGAACAATTTCGTGGTGTATGTCTCAGACCGCCGTAGCAATTATGTTCCTACCGGAACTATCGTGGGCGTCTGGCCCCCGGCCTCTCCTTCCGGGCACGAGACCGGAGAGTACGGATATGGCGATTTCATCAACTCGGCGACCCTCGCAGGATGCCCCAATAACGGGCTCGAGACCGGCGAAGACTTGGACGGTAACGGTGTTCTCTTCACCTATGGAGAGATTACTTTTCCTCCGCTCATGCTAGACAGCACCGGAGCCATAACCGCCAACACTCTTTTTCCCAACACTCTCACAGCCACCGTGGCCGACCCACAATGCGTTGGTCCGAACGGCGGGCTCCCCTGGCCGAGAACGTTTTTGCTCAACCCCAACGAGGCACGCGAGAATCCGCCAGCGCTCTTCCGCCGGGCCCTGAAGATCGTAAATGGAAACCTCATCACCTTGCCCCTATGCCCAGGCGCAATCAGCTGCGGCTTGACCATCGCAACGGAGAATCCCGCTTACATCCAGGGCGACTACAACGCCAATTCGGCGAACGGCGGATTTGCGGATCCTAGCGTTGCTGCTTCCGTGGTGGCTGATGCATTCACGCTGCTCTCCAACCAGTGGAATGACATCAATACTTTCAGTTACCCCTTCAACACCGGTGGGCGCTCAGCGACGACGGCCTGGTACCGCTTGGGTGTCGTAGCTGGTAAGGGCCTGTCGTTCCCCATCCCCGGCTGGGATACCGTCGCGCTCGACGGCAGCCAGGACTTTGGAACTGATGGGGGAGTCCACAACTTCATGCGCTACCTGGAAAGCTGGGGCGGAACCTTGAACTACACGGGCTCCATCGTGAGCATGTACTACAACCGCCAAGCCATCGGACTGTACAATTCAGGTGGCAACAACTACAGCCCGCCAAACCGTGGCTACCAATTTGACGCCAACTTCCTGAATCCCTTGCTCCTGCCGCCGCGGACACCAATGTTCCGCGATATCAACACGACAGGATTTACGCAGCTGCTTTTGCCAACCCAGTAACGCGCAGCCTTGTGCTGCTCTGCGCGGCCCCGCGTCCCCGGGGCCGCGTTTTTTCGGCGGGATGAATTGCTGATCGCGAATTCGCGCCGTAGTTCTTGCGAGATTGGCGCCCTCGGGCAGCTACCTGGGAGAAGCAAGCTATGGCCGATAATTCATCATCAGGGGAGTCTTCCTCCTCCAAATCGCTGCTCTTCATGATGGCGGCGATGTTCTGCGGCTTTGGCATCCTTCTCGGCGGAGGGCTGCTGATGGCTTCGCGCGTGATTCATTCCCTGCAGATCCGCGCGGAAGGTGACAAGACCACTGTGCGCACTCCTCTTGGTGATTTCCGCGTCGAGAAGGCTGCGGAAGTTGGTCCCGGCTTGCCTGTATATCCCCAGTCCTCTCTCGTGATGCCGGGTGGACAAGCGCACACACTCCTCAATGACAATCAGCCACAAGTGCTCTCCAGCACTTATCATACGAACTCTTCCCGCGAGTACGTTGTCAACTGGTATGTCGAGCACTTGAGCCCGGAGTTCGTGCGCCAGGACGCGGGCCCCAAGAACTTGCCGGAAGTTTTCCACAATTCTCACATTTCCGATGACGACATCACTTTCGTCGGCGAACGCGGCGACCAATTTCGCGTAGTTTCTCTGACTGCCGAAGATATGGGTACGAAGATCGTGCTCCTCCGCTCGGCCAAACCGGCGGCTCAGCCTCCTACGGAATCGCAAGCACAGTCACCCAGCGCCGTCACAACTCCCTAGGAAACTTCGCCCCTCAACTCTCCTGATCTGTGGGTGTACCGGAACAGGCACTTCTCCGTAAGCCGTTGATGCCTCAGCGCCCGAAAAATGCGACCATAGGCGGAGTTTTCTTTTGAGGATCGCCCAATCATGCCCCGCCTACAGACTACCGAAGACCGCCGGCTCGAAGAAGCGCGCACCCGAAAAAAACACTGGAAGCGCTGGGGACCTTACCTCTCTGAGCGTCAGTGGGGAACGGTCCGCGAAGATTACAGTCCGGGCGGCACCGCGTGGGAATTCTTTCCGCACGACCACGCGCGCTCGCGCGCATATCGCTGGGGAGAAGACGGCATCGGAGGAATCTGTGATCGCCACCAGATGATGTGCTTCGGGTTGGCGCTGTGGAACGGACGCGACCCCATTCTGAAGGAACGGATCTTCGGCCTCACCGGAAACCAGGGCAATCACGGTGAGGATCCGAAAGAATATTACTTTTACCTCGATTCCACGCCGACGCACAGTTACATGCGCATGCTGTACAAATATCCGCAGGCCGAGTTTCCCTACGAATATCTGGTCGAAGGGAATCGGCGGCGCGGCCGCGGCGAGCCGGAATTCGAATTGCTCGACACCGGAGTTTTTGCCGACAGCCGCTACTTCGATGTTTTCGTGGAATACGCCAAGGCCGATGTCGAGGACATGCTCATCAAGGTCACGGCTGTGAACCGCGGGCCGGAAACGGCTACACTCCACCTTCTGCCGCAATTGTGGTTCCGCAACACCTGGTCCTGGGGCAAGGACCTGCGGCGTCCGCTCGCTCGCAAAGGGACTAGTGTGCCGGGAAGCGCTTGTGTCGAATTGCAGCATTGGCAGTACGGCAAGCGCTGGCTGCTCTGTGCGGGGCAGCCCGAGCTGCTCTTCACGGAAAACGAAACCAATAACGCACGTCTCTTCGGTAGCAGAAATCGGTCGCCTTATGTGAAGGACGCATTTCACGAGTATTTTGTTCGCGGCAATAAAGCAGCGGTGAATCCGGAGCAGATGGGAACCAAGGCTGCCGCGTACTATCCAGTGGAGCTCGGGCCCGGCGAATCCGCCACGCTAAAACTGCGGCTCACCGATCTTGAGCCCCTTGGTGGCATGGATACCGCCGCCGGCACGGTGGGCGGATTCGTTTCGCCCGGCACGCAGGAACGCTCCGAAGGTGTTCCTGGCACGAATGACTTTGCCGCCGGGTTCGACGGCTTATTTGCCCTACGCCAAAAGGAAGCGGAAGAGTTCTACGCCTCGCGCATTCCCAAAGAACTTACCGACGACGCCAAGGCGGTCATGCGCCAATCGTTTTCCGGAATGCTCTGGTCCAAGCAGTTTTATCACTATGACGTCCGGACATGGCTGGAGGGCGACCCTGCCGGTCCCAAGCCGCCGGCAGAGCGCTGGAAAGGCCGCAACAAGGATTGGACGCATCTCTACAACGACGACATCATTTCCATGCCGGACAAGTGGGAGTATCCCTGGTACGCCGCTTGGGATCTCGCATTTCATTGCATCCCGCTGGCGCTCGTTGATCCGGACTTCGCCAAGGACCAACTCATTCTGCTGCTACGCGAATGGTACATGCATCCCAATGGGCAGCTCCCGGCATATGAATGGGCGTTTGGCGACGTGAACCCGCCAGTGCATGCCTGGGCGGCTTGGCGCGTTTATAAAATCGAGCGGCGCGTGCGTGGCGTTGCCGACCGTGGCTTTCTGGAAAAAGTCTTTCACAAGCTGCTGCTGAATTTCACCTGGTGGGTGAACCGCAAAGATCCGGACGGCGCGAACATTTTCCAGGGCGGATTTCTCGGCTTGGATAATATCGGAGTTTTCGATCGTTCGGCGCCGCTCCCCACCGGCGGCCATCTCGAGCAATCCGACGGCACCAGCTGGATGGGCATGTACTGCCTGAACATGCTGGCGATCGCACTTGAACTTGCCAAGGAAGATCCCGCTTATGAGGATGTAGCCAGCAAATTCTTCGAGCATTTCGTCTACATCGCGCGCGCCATGAACGATTTCGGCACCGATGGGCGCTCTCTCTGGGACGACGAAGATGGCTTCTACTACGACGTGTTGAGGCTCCCCAATGGCGAAGAACACTTTCTGAAGATTCGCTCGATGGTGGGATTGATCCCGCTCTTTGCGGTGGAAACGCTGGAACCCGAAATTGTTGATCGCCTGCCGGGATTCAAACGCCGGATGCAGTGGTTCATCGACAATCATGCGGACGTACCGGAACACATCGAAATGACTCAGCGCTCCGCACGGGGTGTGCGACGCCTGCTCTCCCTCGTGAACCGCAAGCAGCTCAAGCGTGTGCTGACGCGCATGCTGGATGAAACGGAATTTCTTTCGCCCTATGGCGTGCGCGCGTTGTCGCGCTTCCACAAGGACCAACCCTACGAAGTGCACGTGAACGGAAATGTGAACCGCGTCGATTACGAGCCGGCGGAATCCTCCACCGGCATCTTCGGTGGCAATTCGAACTGGCGCGGGCCCATCTGGTTTCCCGTTAACTATCTCCTCGTCGAATCCTTGCAAAAATATCACCACTACTACGGAGAAGACTTCAAGGTGGAGTGCCCTACGCACTCCGCCGAGGAATCCGATCTTTGGCAAGTCGCCGCGGAAATCTCCCGCCGGCTCATCCATATCTTTCTGCGCGGGCCGGACGGGCGCCGTCCGGTGGCCGGCGGATTGGAGCTCTTCCAGAGTGATCCGCATTGGAAAGATCTCATGCTATTCCACGAATATTTTCATGGCGACAACGGGGCCGGCCTCGGTGCGAATCATCAGACCGGCTGGACCGGTCTGGTCGCAAAACTCATCGAACAAAGCGGGGAGTAAGGTGCCGCAGCTGGTGATCCGGGAAGCCACTCTTCAGGACGAACCGGAGCTTTTGCGCATGATGCGCCATTTGGCCGAACAGGAGCCAGGTAAAATCAAGTTTGACGAGCCCGCGGCCCGTGCCACCTTTCGGAAGTTTTTATCACTTCCATCGTTCGGGCGCGTCTGGCTTCTCTGCGAAGGAAATACCATTGTTGGCTACATCGTGCTTACCATTGGCTTCAGCTTCGAATTCCACGGCCACGATGCCTTCATCGACGAACTGTACATCGACGCCGCACATCGCCGGCGCGGTTTTGGACGTCAGGCCGTTGAGTTCCTGGAGAAAAAAGCACGCGAGTTGGGTGTGAATGCTATCCATCTTGAAGTCGACCAGGGAAACGATCCGGCGTTTGAACTCTACCGCCGCACGGGGTACGAAAGTCACGACCGGTTCTTGATGACAAAGTGGTTGAACCGCTAAGTTCGGGACGCGGGGGCTGATCTATGAGCGGGAATTTTACTGAAAAAGTGGTGCTTGTGGCCGGCGGCACGGGTGGGTTGGGGCGTGCGGTGAGTCTAGCCTTTCTCAAGGAAGGCGCCAGAGTCGCTGTCACTTATCGGAAGCGGGAAGAACTGGATGCCCTAAAGACCGCGGCGGGTGCAAATGCATCTCAGCTAGAAGGGTTTGGCGTAGATGTGACTGACGAAGCCGCCGTGCGCCAGCTCGTCGAAAGAATTCTCGCGCAACACGGCCGCCTCGACGTGCTTGTAAACACGGTGGGCGGTTATGTAGGTGGCACGAAGTTATGGGAGCTGGAGACGAAAGTGTTCGATCAAATGCTGGCGCTCAATCTGCGCTCGGGTTACGCACTGTCGCGTGCCGCCGTGCGGGCGATGTTGAAGAAAGGCCGGGGAGCCATCGTAAACGTCGCGGCAAAAGCGGCGGTTGATTATGCCGCCGGCGCGGCGGCTTACGCGGCTTCAAAATCGGCGGCCGTCGCTCTGCTCGATTCGCTGGCTGCGGACCTAAAAGGCAGCGGCATTCGCGTGAATTCCATTCTCCCCAGCATCATCGATACGGAAGCGAATCGCAAAGCCATGCCTGCGGCGGATTTCTCCAAGTGGCCGAAACCCGAGGACATCGCCCGCGTCATTCTGTTCTTGTGTAGCGACGATGCCAGAGTCATCCATGGCGCGGCCATTCCGGTTTACGGCGACAGTTAGAATCTGCAATTCATTTCACAAGCAAGAATTGACTATTCTCGTTTAGACTAGCGCGCGCTACGATTCGAACGAGAGGAGCGGCCGGTGACGGAACAGGCGGAAATCCAGTTTGGCCGCGAAATCTGCGGCGATCTTGCTGCCGCCGAATCGCGCGAGTGGCTTGTCACCAACGGCATCGGGGGCTATGCCTCCGGTACTGTTGCAGGAAGTTTGACGCGCCGCTACCACGGCCTGCTGATTGCCGCGTTACAGCCGCCATTGGGCCGCACCCAGCTTGTTGCTAATATCGACGAAATCGTTCATTACGCGGGCGCAGGTTTTTCTCTTGCCACCAATCGTTGGGCCAGCCGCGCCATCGACCCGCAGGGTTTTCTAAACCTGGAGAGTTTCCACCTCGAAGGCACCAAGCCCGTCTGGACCTACGCGCTTGCTGATGCGCTTCTGGAAAAAAGTGTGTGGATGCGCCAGGGTGAGAACACCACATACATTCAGTACACACTCGTGCGCGGCAGCAGCGCCATGGAAATGGAGTGCAAGGCACTGGTGAACTACCGCGATTTTCATTCTTCGACGCACGCGGGCGATTGGCGGATGAAAATCGAACCGGTCGAACGCGGTGTGAAAGTGGTCGCCTTTGACGCGGCCAGGCCGTTCTATCTCTTGAGCGCGGAAGCGGCTTGCGAGGCCCGCCATGAGTGGTATCGCGGCTGCTACCTTGCGGAAGAGACCGCGCGTGGACTCGATGACCACGAGGATCATCTCCTTGTCGCGTTGTTCCGGGCCAAACTGGACGTCGGTGCCAGCGTCACGATTGTCGTGACCACCGAAGCTGTGGCTGCCCTGGACGGCGAAACAGCAAGGGCGCGGCGCGCCAATCATGAAGTGAAATTGTTCCAATCCTGGCAGGAGAAAAACGAGGCGCTCGCAGCGGAAGCGCCCTCCTGGCTGTGGCAGCTCATCCTCGCAGCCGACCAATTCGTCGTCAAGCGCAGCTTGCCGGACGAGCCGGACGGCCGCAGCATCATCGCCGGCTATCACTGGTTCGGCGATTGGGGCCGCGACACCATGATCGCCTTGCCGGGATTGACACTTGCGACGGGGCGCGCCGATGTTGCGCAGCGGATTCTTCTCGCCTTTTCGCGCTACGTTGATGGCGGGATGCTGCCGAACAATTTTCCTGACGCCGGCGGCAAGCCCGAATACAACACCGTGGATGCCGCGCTCTGGTATTTTGAGGCCGTCCGCCAATATTTCGCGGCGACCCAGGACGCCCCGACGCTGCAGAAACTTTTTCCAGTTCTCGCCGGGATTATCGATGCCCACGTTGCGGGCACGCGCTACAACATTCATCCTGATCCCGCCGACGGTTTGCTTTTTGCCGGCGGCCCCGGCGTGCAGCTCACCTGGATGGACGCCAAAGTCGGCGATTGGGTCGTTACCCCGCGCACGGGGAAGCCCGTGGAGATCAACGCTCTGTGGATCAACACGCTCGAGACTATGGCGCAGTTCGCACGGTTGCTCAAACAGCCCGGCGAGGGCTATGAAAAACTCGCCGCCAAAGCCAGCAAGAGTTTCCAGAGATTTTGGAACCCAGAGCGCGGTTGCTGCTACGACGTGATCGATTCGCCCGGACTCGGGAACGACGTTTTACTCCGCCCCAACCAGATTTTTGCCGTCTCTCTACCCGTCAGCCCGCTCTCGTTCGAACAGCAGAAATCCGTCGTCGATGTTTGCGCCAGGAATTTGTTGACCTCGCACGGATTGCGCAGTCTTGCTCCAAGCGAACCTGGCTACATCGGCCACTACGGCGGCGGCCCGCGCGAACGCGACGCCGCCTACCATCAAGGCACCGTCTGGGGCTGGCTACTCGGTCCCTTCGCGCTCGCGCACCATCGCGTCAACCACGATCGCAAAGCCGCGTTGCGCTTCCTCGAGCCACTCGGCCGCCAAATCTATGCGAGCGGCCTCGGTACGCTCAGCGAAATCTTCGAGGGCGGCGCCCCCTTTACGCCACGCGGCTGCATCGCGCAAGCCTGGACCGTCGCCGAAGTCTTGCGCGCCTGGGAAGAAATCTCGACCGCAAAATAGTCCGTTCGTTTTCAACTGGATTTCTAGCTCGCACTCCCGCTTCGAAAAACCCCGCAGTGTTTCTTGAGCACACCGTGACGACAACGCTAAACCAATGAATGGAACAATAGATATGATGAAGTCATTCGGTATTGCATGCCCAAAAGAGAGACTCCATGAGAATTCAAGCGGCGGCTCTGCGTACATTGCCTGGCCTCACGCTCTTCCTTATTTCTTCTCCTTGTTTCGCGCAAACGAATGTCGTGGGCCAACTCAGTTGCAGCGAGCCGCTGCGCGCGGCGGTTATCCAAACAGATGTGAAATTCGTTGAGCTGACTTCGCCAGACGCCATCAAGCAATGGAAAACGCGCCCCGTCGTGGTGTTCGACGGGTACGACGCCGCAAAATACGGCTACACGCGCGCCGAATTCTACCGCTGGCACGTGCCAGTACCCGGCCGCGAAGGCTACGACCAGGGAGGAATTGGCGCGTCAACGGACCGCCTGGCTCTTGCGGTTCATGTCGTGGCTCCGCGCGGCGATCGCTGGTTTGAACTGACCACACCGGCGGACCCCAACGACGGCTTGCTCTACATTCAAGTACTCAACGAGGGCGACTCCGGCGCAAATTCCGGGGACGCGGGGCAGCCAGCGAACACGGATTCCAAACCGGATGAGATGGAAGCCTGGCTGACACTTCGGGCCGCCACGCCCGACGCGAAGTTGCCCTTGTTCAGCCTGAGCTATTGGCACAAAGAGGGCGGAATGTACCAGGTCGAGACGTTCACCAATGAATTGCTTCTCGACTTGCGGTCTGGCTCCCCAAAAATCTCTGCGGTGCTAAGCTGCAGCGAATTTGAACCCCTCGGAGGAGCATGCTCCGCTCAGGATCAAGCCCGTTCCGGTTCCGATCATCTCCAGTGTGAATGGGACGCGAATGCTGCTGACTTCCGTTGCACCATGACATCGCCTTACGGAACTGGTGTCATCGTGGCCGCCCGCACCGCGGAAAGCGATTTCTATCTTCTCTCCGACAAGCCCGCAAAATCATCTGTCGAGAATGCTGATTTGCTGCCCGACATCGGACAGCTCGCTTTGCGTATTCAAAAGAATCCTGATTCCTCAATAAAGGGAGTCCCCGTCAAGGGCATGGGGCCCGTAACTTTGCTTCAGCGATTCAAGGATCTGTTGGCGGACGCTGACGTCTTCGTCTTTGCCAGCCCGGGAGCCGGTGGCGTGTGGAATTCGCATTTGTCCCTGGTCACGGTATCATCCGCTGGAAAAGTCGACGTTCAATCCATTTCCAAATGGGGAATTTCCGGGGAAGAGACGGACGAGAGCGAAGCGCCAAAAGATTTTGTGCCGCTCTCAGCGAAGGATACCTATCGCACGCACATCCTGGAGCAGCGGCCCGGATTTCGCGTCTTCGATGCCGCCTTGACCGCCATGCCCGGACGACCCGATTTTGGCCACGTTCTCTATTGGATCGGCCTCGAAGCTATCGATGGGAAACTCGTCGCCAGCGCCGTGCGACTTGCCACCGACGGTTACACTTACACTGGATGCGGCCAGGAGTATCGAGAGGGCACCGCCACTTCCATTCACAAGAAGGCTGGCGTTGCTGAGGCGACTCTGCGCGTTCAGGGCCAGTTTGAATACGAATATACCAGCCCCTACCCGACGGAAGGGCCGAACTGTGTGTGGACCAGCGTTTTGCATTGGAAACCGGGCTCCGGATTCCGCGCGCGCAAACTCGCTGAGGACTGCAAGCTCGCACATCAGGTCGTAACCATCACCGAGAATGGGGCGGTCAGCGGCAAGGACGCCCAAGCTCCCTAAGTCCGTGGCGCGCCAGGCGGCAATTCATAGAGTTCGATCAGAACCTTTCCCACTCCGGGCGGGGCCACAAGAAAAAAGTTAACGCGCGTGCCATCGGCGCCCGGCCGTGTCGCCGGATAAATAGGCGTCATCCCTAATTTTTCCTTCAAGATTTCCGTCGCGCGGTCCACATTCGTGCAGCGAAACTCCACCTGCTGCACGCCTTCCCCAAACTTCACCAGGTAGCGTGCAATAGCTCCTGGACCACCGGGTTCCCGAGTCGTCAGGATGTCCAGCAGGACGCCATGAGGAAAATGCAGCTCGAACTCCTCGGCATCCTGGTCGGCGGGAACCTCCGCGAGCCTCGGCGATCCATTTGCCGCGTGAATCAGCGCAAAAGTCTCTCGTCCCACCGCGAGGCCAACCGTCGCGACGGGACTGGGCCCCAGGAGGAGCGCCGAAAGTTCGCTATCACCCAGCCATGAGGATGCAATCGCGTCTGCCGGTGCGCGCCCGACGCGATAGATCTCTTCCGCTCCCGCTCGCCGGTCGGCGGGATTTGCGGACGAAAGTGCTTCAATCGCCGAAGTTTTTTTCTTTGCGGGGATCAGCACCGACGCCAGCAGTGCAACCAGCAGCACGCCTCCCACCACTCCCAGTGACAGGCCCACCGGTATGTGTATCCACGGCTCGCCAATCATCTTTCCGCCGATGAACACCAGCACAAGCGCTAATCCTTCATCCAGATACTGTAAACGGTCGATAACGCCCGCCAGCAGGAAATACAAGGCGCGCAGTCCGAGAATGGCGAAGACATTCGAGGTGTACACAATAAAGGGATCGCGCGTGATGCCAAAGACCGCTGGAATCGAATCTACAGCCAGCGTTACGTCCGTGATTTCCACGACCAGCAAAACCAGAAACAGCGGAGTGGCAAACAGCTTGCCCCCGTGGCGCACAAAAAAATTCTCGCCCTGGTAATCCTGCGTCACGCGAAGATGTTTCCGCGCAAAACGGAAGATCTTGTTTTGCTCCGGATGCACTTCCGTTTTCTTGGCGAACAGCATGCGCAATCCTGCATAAATCAAAAACGCTCCCAGGAGGTACAGCACCCAGGAGAAGTGCTCGATCAACTCCGCTCCCAACGCGATCATCACACCGCGCATGATCAACGCGCCAAGAACTCCCCACTCCAGGAGCCGGTGCTGGATGCGCTCGTCGACGGCGAACGCTCGGAAAATCACCAGGAAAAGAAACAGGTTGTCGACGCTTAGCGCCTTCTCTATCAGATAGCCGGTAAAGTATTCGAGCGCCGGCTGCTCGCCGTACAAGAAAAGAACGCCCAATCCGAACAACAAGGAAACGGCGATCCAGCCAAAACTCGCCAGCGCCGCTTCACGCACGCCGATCTTGTGCGCTTTCCGGTGAAACACGCGCAAATCCAGAGCAATGGCAATCAGGATGAAGAGATTAAACGCGATCCAGCGGAATGGCGTGCCCATGGTGGAAGCGCGTCAGCGCGCTAAGGGTTTTCGCCGTGCGCATCGATGGAGTTCAGATTTGTCAATTCCACACGCGTCGTCTGGCCAGCTTGAATCACCACCGGCACGTCCCACCGCAAACGCATATCACCCGCGGCGGCGTCCAGGTTGATCGTGCTGATCCAGTATTTCCCCGGCGGCAGGCCGGACACGGCGGCTCGGCCTTCGAGGTCCGTGTCCGCCTTGCCGGCCATGAATTTCGTTTGCGCCATATCCGGCGCGGTGCGCTGCACCCGTTTGTGATGCGCGCTCTGCAGCACCGCCCATTTTTTTTGCGGATTCACCGCGTCCAGCTCCAGCTCGACTCCGGAAATCGTTCCCGGATGTGCCTGAACGAACTTTTTCAGCGCCAGCGTGTATTCCTGCTTGTGCTTTTCGTATTTGTCGGGATGCTCGGCCTTTTCCGCTTCCGTGTATTTCGGGCGCGGAAAGCCGTCGGTCACACCGCCGCTGTTCGAACGTTCGTAAGCCGCCTGGAATTCCGGAACGCGCATGATGTCTTCCGGGGTGATTGCTTTGTCCGTGTCCGGCATCGTCAAATCCAGGATTTCATGTTCCTTTAGCCAGCTCTTCAGCTCGGGCGAAACTTTTAGCGTCTCGATGAATTCGCCGCGCGGCGGAAGCGGATCTTTGTCCTCCACCTCCTTCACGATTTCCGTGTAGCTCTTGGTCAGCACGTAAAACGTGAATTGCCGCACCGGTTCCGGCCGCGCCGCCGTCGGCGTAACCCGTGCCAGAAATTCCAGCGTGCCGGAGTTCGATTGCGGGTGCGAGGTGCCCGCAAAACCCAAGGCGCACAACATCAGGACCATGCTATAGGCGGCTGCTTTTCTCATGCAGGAATCGTAGCAGATTGCGGCAAATACCCGCGAGCGCAAGGAAATCCTAGTGCGCAAAGCGTTCCGCGCTTCACCGGTCATTCGCCGCAGGCCCAGCATCGGAGAACAGGTAGGTGCCATCCGCCCGCGTCTTGATGCGCGCAAGGCGATGTGTTTTCTCAAACAGATCGTGGCCCTGCTTGAGATTGCTCCAGAAAGCCACGGGTCCAGCCGCATTTGGGTGGCTCGCCGCCAACGCTGCGAATCCCTCCTTCGTAAGCCGGGCCGGAAAAATGTGAATCGGTAGATGTTGCTGGCCCTGGCTGTGGACCAGCACAGCAAGCCAGTAAACTTCCTTGATGCTGTCGTCGGTAATTGGAATGCAGCCGATCGACGCGCAGTCGCCGTGCAGAAAAATGTCGCCGCCCGGATTTTGATGCGAGCCGAGAATGCGGTCCGCCGCGTTCGGATAGCTGATGTGCAGGCTCAGATAGAAATTGCTCTGAGGGTTGAACCAATCGAGCTCGTAAAATCCTTCGGGAACTTGTTCGTCGCCGAACCGTCGCTTCGGCCCAAGCACACCGGAAGAGGTGCAGATACTGTATTCGTGGACCAGCACAAAGGGCTTGTCTTCGGCGTCCGTGGTCCAGAGCTCGAGCACAGCTTCTTTCTTAAACGCTCGAAGCAGGATGGCGTGCGGCGGATAAACGATGCCTTTTTCCTTGAATCTCTGCCGCAAGACTTCATCTTTTTCCAGGGACGCCGTTCGTACGCGCGGAAACTTCCATTGGAAATCTCGAAAAGATTGTCGCCCCTCGGGAGAGGAGGGAATTGCCAGCAAGAAGAGGAGCAGGGCGCCGATGGTGGCTCTCTTCATGAGTCAGTCCGCGCCACGCGATCAATGTTTGGCAAAGAGCATCAGAAATGTCATAGCGGCCAGCGCCGCAAGAATCACCGCCGCCGCAATGCGCCAGAGCAGGCTCGTAGGCGCTGCGGGAATGGGGCCAGGCGGCCGTTTCGGAGGCACGGGCGGATCGAGAACGCCAACGCCCGTAAATTTGCGAGGCGGACCGCTAAAGCGACCCGAGGCCTGCGCTTCCGGCTCGGGCTCGTATTCTGCAAAATCGTACGCCATAAAAACGAATGTTACTCCGATGCCTGCCAAGCGTCTAGAAGAGCCGGAATACGGCTTCGACGGTCACCCAGGAGGGAACCGCGCGCCGCGCGCCGTCACGCGCGGGCACAAATTTCCAGGTGCGAATGGCCTGCACCGCGCGCTCGTCCAGCCCCAATCCAATTCCTTGCGTGATGCGGATTTGAGCCGCGCGGCCGTCCGCGTCAACCAAAACCAGAAGCGTCACCGCCCCTTGCAGCCGCGCTTCCCGCGCTTCGTCCGTGTACCGCGGGTCGGGGCAATAGGCGCACTTCGGCAGACTGACAACATTCGCGTAGGGGCCACTTTCCGATTCGCCCCATCCGGCTCCTGGACCGTTCCGGTCCCCCATCCCGCCCTCTCTACCCGACCCAATGCCATGATTTTTTCCCGGCCCTGCGGAGTCGGAGTTCTCTTTCATCCAGGGAAGTCCGAGATCGCTGACCGGTTTCGAGAATTCGGGTGCGTTCGCGTCGAATACAGCGATGGGGACGGGAAGCACCGGGTGCATATTTTGCGGCAGACGCGGAGGAGCAAGCGGCATGGAAGATCCTGGCGCGAGCAGTCCGTGTCTTGCCGGTCGCGGATTCTCCTCGCCTCCACCGCCATTCTTGCCAAGCGACGGACGCCCAAACAGATTCGCATCCGGCGGTGGGAAATACGACAGTTGCGCGTGGGACCAAGGATCGCTTGCAGGTCTCGCGACTCGGGCCGCGCGAGGCGGAACACTCAGAAGCAGGATTCCGCAAAGTAACGCTACGTGAGTGACCAGCGAGACGGTGCGCGCTCGAACTGTCACCGCGTCTCGCCGGAATTTGAGCAAGTGAATCGGCGCGCCATTCGCCGAGGAAGGGAAGAGCGGCGACGAAGTGAATAGTTGCCGCAAGTTTTCTCGAACGCGCAAAAACCATGAATCTGTGGATGACGACAGGGAAGCGAAAGAACGCGAGAGCGGATCGCGCATGGGCAGGCCTCCGCGCCCGCCTCAAATTTGGCCAGACTCCTCGACGAGACGGGCGGCGAACGCGGGATGAGAAGCATAGCGCGTCAGATTGGTTGCCCGAAAATGAAAACGAAAGTGCACGCAAAGTAAATGTTCGCAGAAATACTTCAGGAAAAACGAGGAACCAGGTTGGAATGTAACGAACTTAGAAAAGCCGGAAGGTCACTTCAATGGGAACCAGCGTGGGCACCGGTTTGCCGTTCGGCCCGGTAGCGGGCTTGCACCGCCAGGTCTTTACCGCGGCCACCGCGTTTTCGTCCAGGCCCATCCCTACTCCCTGAACGACTTTGATGTTGGTGACTTTTCCGTCCACGCCAACAACGCCCATGACCGTTACCGCGCCCTGATACTTCACTTTGCGCGCTTCGTCGGAGTACTCCGGAGTCGGCGCGTAAAAGCACACTGGAATTCCCACGCCGTTAACGCCCGCGCGGAAAACTCCGCCGCCCGTCCCGCCTCCCTCGCCGGGGCCAAGGCCTCCGCCGGAACCGCTGCCGATACCGCCCATTTCGCCCGTGCCGATTCCGCCGCCACCGCCCGGGCCGCCGGAATAATTCACGGACGCCGCCAGCGGATCACCCATGTTTGTCAGTGGCGGATTGGCCACTTTCAAATCGGGTGGGCCGAGCAACGAAGGATCCATCGGCAGCTTGGGATTCGGATTCTTCAGCGTCGCCTCAGGCGGTGTAAATTGCGTGTACTTGAACTTCGGCGCACGCCCCTTTGTCGGAGGTAGCTGCGAACGATCGCCACCGCCGCCGCCGCCGCCGGCTTTGTCCGCGCCCGCAGGCAGCTTTGAAACGTACGGGGAGATATCCAGTGGAATGGTATCAATTTGCTTGTTCTTTGCTTGAGTCGGTACGGTGAGGCCGGTCCAGAAGATTGGAACCAGCAGCAAAAGAATGACTGCACCGTGCAGCCCAACCGCGATGGCCTGGCTCCAGCCGAAATTTTCATCCTTCGACCAGATGTCTTTTACCTTGATGGGCTTTACGGCAAAAGGCAACGGCGCCTGCTTCGGCGGAGAGAAAAACTCTTTGAGACGCGTTCCAAACCCGCCAAAGTTTGCTCCCCAGGCTACTGCCAGTTTGCTATTGACCGGCCCCTTGGGCGCCGGTCCCGAGCTGAAAAAGTCCTTGAGATTATCGCCCATCCCTGTTCCGAAAGACGTTTTGGTGAATGGGGCATCCGCACGTTCGCGCACCTTGATGGGCCGCTCAGTCAGGAACTGCTTCAGGTTCGACCAGAAGTTAGCGGGAATCAGAATTCTTGGCGGATCGAATTTGGGAACCGCGGAATTGGGCACTGGAACCGCAGGCTCGGAGCCAGCCGCGGACACTTTGCGCTTGGTGATTTCCGGCGGCAGAAGATTGATGAATTTATCCGGCACCATTGCCCTCTTCAATTAGACGCAGATTTCCTGCGTTGGGTATCCCCTGGCTGGTAAGATTCGCGCGGGCGGGGAAAGGTTGCGCGACCCCAGCGGCTGACACCGACCTGCATTCATTGTAACATACGTGCTTGCACTGCTTTCCGATGTTTCCCGCCGTACACCCGAATCATCGTACGATATCCGTGCGGGCAAGAAAAAGGGCGGCACGCAGCCAAATAAGGAGAATTTCAAGCGCTCATCGCTATGGCCGAACCACTGGAACTGAAGAAAACTCTGAACCTGCCGAAAACCGATTTTGCCATGAAGGCAAGCCTGCCGCAGAACGAGCCAAAACAGCTCGAAGCCTGGTATGCCGGCAACATCTACGAGCGCATCCTGGAGACGCGCAAAGGCAAGCCGCTGTTCGTTTTGCACGATGGACCGCCCTATCCCACCGGCGAAATTCACCTCGGCACTGGACTGAACAAAATCCTCAAGGACCTCGTGGTCAAAACAAAGAGCATGGCTGGCCATTACGCCCCGTACGTGCCGGGTTGGGATTGCCACGGCCTGCCCATCGAGACGCAAGTGGAAAAAGAGCTGGGCGGAAAAGGGAAAGTGCCTCCGGCAGACTTTCGAAAGATGTGCCGGCAATTCGCGCTGCGTTACGTCGAGCAACACAAGAAAGATTTCAAGCGCCTCGGCATTTTCGGCCGCTGGAACGATCCTTACCTGACCATGAGCCATGAATATGAGGCCACTATCGCCGGCGCGTTTTTGGATTTCATGGAAAAGGGCTATGTTTATCGCGGACGCAAGCCGGTGTATTGGTGCCTCTATGACAGCACCGCGCTGGCGGAAGCCGAAGTCGAATATGAAGACCACACCAGCCCGTCGATCTGGGTGAAATTTGGAGTTGTGGGCGGCGGGAAAGGTGACGCTGGGAAAATTGGCGGCGACGTAAGCGCTGTGATTTGGACCACCACGCCGTGGACTCTTCCCCACAATCGCGCGCTGGCGTTCCATCCGGATTTTCAGTACGCCGTGGTGGAAACCGAAAAAGGCGCGCTGCTGCTGGCCGCCGATCGCATCGCTGCGCTGCAAGCCGAATGCGGCATCAAGGGAGCCAAAGTTCGCGCCACGTTCAACGGCCGCGATTTCGAAGGCATGAAGTTTCAGCATCCCTTCTTGCCGCTTCAAGTGCCGGGAATCTTGGCCGATTACGTCACTCTCGATCAGGGCAGCGGCATCGTGCACACCGCTCCCGGTCATGGCGCTGACGACTTCAATTCCGGCCAAAAATATGGTCTGGAGGTTTACGCGCCGCTGGACGATAAGGGCGTCTACCTCGAAGGTTTGCCGGAATACAAAGGCAAGGATGTTTTCACGGCGAATCCTATCATTGTGAAGTTGCTTGCCGATCGCGGCGCGTTGCTTGGGCATCACGATTATAAGCACAGTTACCCGCATTGCTGGCGCTGCCACAATCCGGTGATCTTTCGCGCCACCGAGCAGTGGTTCATCAAAATGGATCAAGCCGCGCACGGAAAACAAAAAACGTTGCGCGCAGAAGCGCTCGAAGAACTTCACGGCGTGAAATGGTTCCCCGCGTGGGGCGAAGACCGCATGTACGAAATGATCGAAAAGCGCCCGGACTGGTGCGTCTCGCGCCAGCGTTTCTGGGGCGTCCCCATCATCGTTTTTTATTGCGATGGCTGCGGCAAGCGCCTCGAAGATTTCACCGCACTTCGCAACGTTGTCAAATGGTTCGAGCGCGAAGGCGCCGACGCCTGGTGGCAGCACACGCCGGAAGAGTTGTTGCCTTCTGGAACCAAATGTTCTTGTGGCCATTCGAATTGGCGCAAGGAAAACGACATCCTCGACGTTTGGTTCGATTCCGGCTCTTCGAATCTCTCTGTTCTGAAGGGCGCGGAGTGGCCCGCCGATGTTTATCTTGAAGGCCCCGATCAATATCGGGGCTGGTTCCACAGTTCGTTGCTCGTCGCCACCGGCATCCGCGATGCGGCGCCGTATCGCGGCATTGTCACGCACGGCTGGACACTCGACGAGCACGGCCGCCCGATGTCCAAGTCGCTCGGCAATACGCTGTACCCTATCGAGATTACTGAAAAGTGGGGCGCGGATTTGCTGCGGTTGTGGGTGGGGTCGGTGGAATATCAAGCCGACGTCAAGATGAGCGAGCGCGTAATGACCCAGCTCAGCGAAGCCTACCGCAAGATTCGAAACACGTTCCGCTTCGCGCTCGGCAACCTCAGCGATTTCAATCCGTCGCGCGACGCCCTTTCAAACGAGCACCTCGAGGAATTCGATCGCTGGATGCTGGACCGCACCGCCGAGCTCGTAAAGAAATGCCGAGAATGGTACGCCAATTACGAATTTCACCGCGTGTACCATGCCATCCACGATTTTTGTGTCGTGGACCTCAGCTCATTTTATTTTGACGTGCTGAAAGATCGTTTGTATACCAAAGCGGCGAAAAGCAAATCGCGCCGCTCGGCGCAAACCGCCGTCTGGATAATATCCAGCGCGCTGGTGCGCCTCGCTGCGCCCATCCTCGTTTTTACCACCGAGGAAATCTGGAAATTCTTGCCGAAAGCGCAGAGTGAACCGGACAGCGTGCACATGTCGCTATTCCCAGAAGCCGAAGTGCTCGCCTCCGGAATCGAAAAAGGTGCGGCGGAACAATGGGAGCGCCTCGCGCAAGTGCGCGCCGCCGTTCTAGTCGCGCTCGAGCAAGCCCGCACCGCGAAAACAATCGGCGGTGGCCTCGAAGCAAAAGTTCGACTGCGATCGAAAGGACCACTTCTCGAATTGTTGAAAAAGCATGCCAGCGATCTCCCACAACTTTTCATCGTTTCGCAAGTGGAAGCCCTACCGTTTGACGGCCCTGTGCAGAGCGAACATCCCGAGCCGTTTCACGTGGAGGTGGTTCGGGCCGACGGAAAAAAATGCGACCGCTGCTGGAACTATTCCACGCACGTCGGCGAGAATGCGCGTTACCCCACCGTTTGCGAACGCTGCAGCGAAGCCCTCGCCGAAATCGAGCGCGACGGCTCTGCCAATGTGGCGGTGACCTAGGATGTTCGCGGCTCTTGACTCCTTTATTTGTCTTACTTCCTTTGTCTCGCCCAGCTTATGAATCTTTCCGCAAGAGTTCGCTGGCTCTGGCTCACGCTCGCAGTTGTGTTTCTCGACCGCGCTACGAAAGCCTGGTTCGAAACGCAAACCGTCGAAGGCTGGCGCCACGAAGTGGTCCATCACTTTCTCTATTTCGTCCGCGCCAGTAATCCCGGCATCGCTTTCAGTTTTTTTGCGGATTCCGCGTCGCCCTGGACGCGCATCATTCTCATCGCCGGTTCCGTCGTTGTGATCATGCTGCTCGCCTGGTTTCTCGTGGCCGGCCAGAGTGGTAGCCGTCTGAGCGCCGCGGGTCTCGCGCTGCTCCTTGGCGGCGCCACCGGCAACGTCACCGACCGCATCCTCCATGGGGCGGTCACCGATTTCTTTGAAGTTTGGTTCGGTACCTTCCACTATCCGGCATTCAACGTTGCGGATTCCGCCATCACCATTGGCGCAGCCTTGCTCATCATCGATGTACTCTTCGCTCCCAAACACACCGCGCCGGAATCCTCCACGCCCCGGGCGAGTTGAGCAGAAATTCCGTTTCGTTTATTTGGCCGCGCTCGCGAGCGATTTGAGCCGTTCCTTGTTGATCTTCAGCACCATCCCGGCGTTGCGATCAGCCACTTCGCTCACTTTGTATTCCGCGGACGTGCCCAGCACTTGTGCCACTTCGGACGGTGTCAATTTGTAATCGTCCGTTAGCCACTGCGCCATGTTCGCCGTCGCCTCGCGGAACGCGTCATCGAGCGATCCAGCCAGCCCCATGGCCATGAGGTGCGTCGCGGACTCCACGCGCGGGCCCGGGATGCGTTTCGCCGGAATCACATCCACGGTGAACTCCACATCCATCGAAGTTTCCAGCGCGTTGCCGTTGAGTTCGCCATCGCCCTGCAAGGCGTGACCATCGCCGACATAGAGCAGCGCCCCTGGCACGCTCACCGGCAGATAAATCGTCGCGCCCTCTGCGTTCTCATTGAAATCCATGTTCCCACCGTAGCGCCCGGAGTCGCCCGTCCCTGGAGCCGCTTGCGCCGCGTTTGGAGCCACAGCCACGCATCCCAGCATCGGCCGCAGCGGCACGGAGTATTGTTTCAGATGCTCGGCCGGTTTTTCCGGGGTGGCGACTCCGTGCTCCGCGTCCAGGTGCCAGCGTACCGTTTTACCAAGGTCCTTCATCTTTGCGGCAAGGTCGCTGTCCACCGCGCGGCCTACGAGAAAGTCATCGCTCTCGGCCCAGTCGCGATTCAGCCGCAGCCGCGTCAGGTGCACCGCCAGCGTATCTCCCGGCTGCGCCGTTTCTACGTAGAACGGCCCGGTTTCGGGATTTCCTCCCAAGACGCGCGTCACGCCTTTTTCATCTTTGCCGCCTGCATCCACTGTCGTGGTGTGTACGGTGTCACCCGGCGCGATGGTCAGCACCGGCTTGATCGCCGCCGAGAATTGCCGGTGAAAAGTCGTCGGAACGAATTCGTGCCGGCGCGGAACTCCCACGCGGCGCGCGGGAATGAGCTCCGCGATAATTTTGTGCGTCGTCGGATGCGGGTCGTCAGGGTGAGTGAACACCACCGTTCCGGTGATGGTAGTGCCCTGCAACGTGCCTTTGAGCTCGTCGGTGCCGCCCTCTTCGTCCTTCGCAAAAAAGTAGATGGCGTTGCCTTTGAGGGTGCCCTCCAGCTTGTCTCCTCCAAATTCTCCGGTCAGCTTTTCTCCTTCCTGCTTCAGCTCCATCCGGTAGTAAATCGTTGACCCGAAATAGTCGGTGTTTACCATCCAGCTCCCAGTGACTCCGCTGTTTGCCGGCCGCCCCGCCTCTTGCGCGCTCTGCGCCAGCAAAACTCCCGGAACAAACAACATCAAAAACATAAGTTTGCGCATAGGTCTCTCCTCGCCCGCGCATTCTAGACGAGCGCCTGTCCTCCCGGTTAGCGTTTCTAGCGCGGCGCGCTGTTCCGAGCAGCGACCTCGCCGGGTATAATGGCCTTACGCGCCCGTAGCTCAGCTGGATAGAGCATCTGGCTTCGAACCAGAGGGTCGGGAGTTCGAGTCTCTCCGGGCGCGCCACTTTAACTTGTGCCGCGTCACTGTCTCGGTTCCCGCCTTGTGTATTTGGAGTGGGACTGGGGCCGTCACAGACCGCTTCGCGAAGACGAATGGTCTTTCCTCCGAAGTCCACATTTTTCCAACGAAGAGCAAACAATTCTCCGATGCGCATTCCTGTTAGGACGCTCTTTCCAACTGTGATCGCCATTCCGGGAGAAGCCCCGCAGTGGTGTATAGAAAGGAACAGTCCTCTTGATAGTACAAAAGGGAACAGCGCGACTCCCCGAAAGTACCAACAATATGGGTACCGAACAGGAAGCAAGAAGCAGAAGGTGGAACTGAATAGGTATCTTGGGACCGCGGACATAACGCGCAGGAGCACTAGAAGGTGTCGAAACCCGCAGGGCGCGCAGGAACGGTAAGGGTCTTTATCGCTGACGGCAGTCAACTGAGCTGCCAACTGATAGCGGCGGCGGTTCGAAGGGGGCGCTATCGGACCCGGGTTGTTGGCTATGCGACTGACGCGACTGGAGTTCGCGAAGGACTCGAAGAGAGCGAAGCGGACGTTGCAGTGATTGGTGCGCGCCTGGAAAACGAAGACCTGGCGGGTTTCCATGTGACGCGAGAGATCCTGGCTTCACGCTCCAAGGCCAGCGTTGTCATGATACTTGATTCGAACAAACCGGCGATGGTGGTCGAAGCATTCCGAGCTGGAGCCAGCGGCATATTCTCTCGAGATCAATCGTCGGAGTTGCTGTGTAAGTGCATCCACGCGGTTCACAAAGGACAGGTGTGGGCGAACAGCAAGGAATTGCACTTCGTGATCGAGGCGCTTGGCCCCGCAGCGTCAGTGAAGACAATTTCTGTGCGAGGAACGGGCTTGCTGACCAAGAGGGAAGAGGGAGTTGTCCATTTGGTAGCCGAAGGTATGACCAACCGTGATATTTCCCACGAACTAAATCTGAGTGAGCACACCGTCCGGAACTATTTGTTCAGGATCTTCAATAAAGTGGGAACTTCGAATCGACTTGAATTGGCTCTCTACGCGATCGATCGGAGAGAAGGCCTTGAACAACAGAATACACTGGCTGCTGCGGCTGAATCGCAGACAAGCGTGACGCAAGTAGCTTCCACAAGGCGAGCTTGAACAGAACACTCCGCTGAGTGAGATTCAATTTATCCATCCCCGCTAATTCTGAACGATCACCAGCATAGAAGTTCGCCAGAGGCTGAGGACTGTTTAACCCATCTTGTGGACTCGCATAGCTGGCTTGCATGTACAAGAGTGAACAGAAACGTTCATACCTAATACTGGCCGCCAGTGTCTCAAGACGTTCTGAGAAAACTTGAGGACTTTCCTTCTCTTGTCGGTTTGCTATGACGTAGCTAATGTGCAACGCGAGAAGAGTGGTGGGGGTGCAAGTTGAATCTTGTACGGCCAGCAAGAAAGACCCTCCGGTTCGTGCTGCAAACAGCAGTCTCATTCTGGTGGACGAATGGGAACGGGGAAGCGCGAAACGGAGAAGGGCGCAGCCGTGACGTGAGCGAGCATGGCGCGTTTATTTTTGCGCCAAGCTGCCCGCCCGCTGGTGCGAGCGTCGTACTCAAAATTGATCTAGAAGGAATCCCGGATGAGATTGGACGCCTGCCGGTTGAGGTGGAGGGCGAAGTTCTGCGGGTCGAGCAATGCCCGGCTGAGCGAGGAATGCTGACAGGCGGCTTTGCGGTTCAATATTGAAGAGGGCGTTCGAAATAGATTTGATGATTGCCCTCTTAAGGAATTTGGCAGCGGGAATGTGCCAAGAAAACTGCGGACGGCTCGAAGCAATGCAACGGTTTTGCAGCTGAAACCGGCCGTAAGTTGAATGTACTTGAAGGCTTACAGGATTCCAGGCTGTGAGTCACAGAGCGGAGCTCCATGCTTTTTGAGCCGATGGATACAGCTGAGAGTCAATTCTGTGACTCTTCCTGGTATGCGATCTACACTCGCCATCAGCATGAAAAAATGGTGGATCAGGTTCTAACCAACAAGGGATTTAACACGTTTCTTCCGCTCTATGCAACCACCCACAATTGGAAGGACCGGACTAAAGCGCTCTCGTTGCCGCTGTTTCCTTGTTACGTGTTTTTAAAAGGAGGCATTGAGCGACGGCTTCAGATCCTGACAACACCCGGAATATATGGCCTTGTATCCAGCGCGGGCCAGCCGGCAGCGATTCCGGCCAACGAAATCGAAGCGATTCGACGAGTGGTCGAAAGCGGAGCGCGAGTTGAAGCTCACCCTTACCTCAAATGCGGAAACTGGGTAAGGGTCAAATGCGGCCCTTTGACAGGAATCGAAGGGATCCTGGTACGGAAGAAGAATATTTCTCGGCTCGTACTATCTGTGAAGATATTGGGGACTGCGGCCGCCATCGAAGTTGCAGCGTTTCAGGTAGAAGCAGTAAACGCCCCGCGTCTTAGAGACTCCGCGACGACCTCTGGAGCGGGTACCCGGCACACCCGGGAAGGCGAAGCCATCGCTTTAGCCTAAAGGATGCGATACGCGGCCATGCCAAACAAAACTGAAACAAGGTGGATGCAAGGGTCCGAGATAGAGCGAGACTTGCAAGCGAGGATGCCATGAGAAAGTGGTTGCATATAGCAGCGGCAATATCGCTAGTGTCGTTTTCGATTTCCGTGCGAGCTCTAGGACAGGCGCGGAAAGACATAAAGAGCGAAAGCTCCAAGGTCATGGCGGCGAGTGGCGTACCTTCGCCACCAGCGAAGGCAACGACCGAGGACCCGAACTACTCCATCGCCCCTGAGGATGTTCTCACCATCGACGTGTGGAAGGAGCCAGAAATCTCCCGGACAGTGCCGGTGCGCAGAGACGGCAAAATTTCTCTGCCATTGCTCAATGATTTGCAGGCGGCGGGTTTAACTCCCACGCAGCTTGGCGCGGAGATCGTGGAGAAGTTACGCGCGACAATCGTGCATCCGCAGGTGACGGTGATCGTGGCGCAAATGGGCAGCCTGAAGATCTACATTCTGGGCCAAGTAAATCGCGGAGGCGCTTATCCGCTAGTGCCTGATATGACCGTGATGCAGGCCCTTTCGATCGCCGGAGGATTCACGCCATACGCCAACGCGAAGAAGATTTATGTGATGCGGAGGGAACGTGGCGCGGACAAGATATTTGCGTTCAACTACAAGGAAGTAATCAGTGGGCGCAAGGCCGAGCAAAATATTCATCTGCAAGCCGGCGATACGATTGTTGTGCCGTAGATAAAACATGCCAAAACTGATTCGCATTCGCGGTTGGGTGCTGTTTGCGGTGTTTCTCTATGGGCCCGTGGCCCAGGCTCAGGAAACTGATGCAGCCAAGACCAATCCAGCCAAGACCGACCCGCGTGAACAGCCAGTCGTACCCTATGTGGCACCGTTGCCTGCTGGCCGCACCAGCGTGTTAGCTCTAAATTCTCCGCTAGGGCAGAGTGAGGCAGTCCAGGTGGCGGGCAACGATCGGCCGCTAAGCGGCGTGCAGGAACCAACCCTGGGCCCTATTGTGGGGGCCCGCAATTTCCTTCTGCCGAGCTTTAGCGCAACGTCGCAAATGGCTACTAGTTCTTCCGCGGCAGGGACTAGCCGGCCGACAGATTTCAACTATCTCCTGGGTAGCCTGGATTTGAACCACGTAACAAACCGCTCTGAACTGCTTGTGCACTATACGGGCGGAGGGATGTTCTCGTCCTATCTGAACTCGGCAATTCAAGACCTGGAGTTCTCTTACAACTACAAATGGCAACGCTGGTCCTTCTTGCTGGGCGACGAAGTCAGCTTTCTCTCGGAATCACCTTTTGGATTTGGAGGCGTCGGAGGCCTGGAATTCCTGGGCGGCAATTCTCCATTCGGGCCGGGCGGCTTTCTGAATGGGATTCTAGGTCCCAACCAAACCATTCCGACGATAATGGTGCCGCGACTGAGCAATACACTCGTCTCGCAAATCGAATACAACGTCAACCCACGTTCCTCATGGACTGCTTCTGCGTCCTACGGGACGCTGAATTTTTTGGGCGTGGGTTACATCAACAGCGCAGACGCGCTATTTCAAACAGGCTATAACTACTCGCTCAACCCGGAGAGCACGATCGCGGTGATCTACCGGTTCGGTGACTTCCGGTTTACGAAATTTTCCCAGACGATCGATGACCACGTGGTGATGCTTGGGTATGGGCGATATGTGACCGGAAGGCTAAGCTTCCAAGTTGCCGCGGGCCCGAGCGTGGTAATGCTCCGAGGGGTGTTGACGGGTCCGGCAAACAACATTTCCTGGGCGCTCGATGGCGCATTGAATTACAAATGGGACCGCACGACACTCTTGCTTAGTTACGATCACCTCGTGACGGGGGGAAGCGGAGTGCTGGTAGGGGCGCAGACGGGGCAAGTAGAGGCGGCAGTTGAGCGGAAACTGAGCCCCAGATGGCGAGCCTCGGCCTCGCTGGGCTATGCAACAAATACGAGCCTGATACCGACTAGCATCAGCTCGAACAAGGCACACTACAATTCCTGGTATGCCGGGGTGCGGTTCAATCATGAATTGAGGCCGGGAACCAACTTATTTGTGGGCTACGACGCACGGCTGCAGGTTCTCAATAGCGCCACCTGCAAGACTCCGAACTGTGGAGGCAACTTCATAGCCCACGAGATTTCCGCAGGTTTCAATTTCAGCCTACGACCGATGTTGTTCCGTTAGCCGAGGCTTGAAGGACGGCGATGGTATGCAAAATATTGACCTGAAAAAGGCACGGGGCTTTGAACGGCGGCCATCCGGGGTCGGTGAATTGAGTCTTGATCTTAGTGAGATGGAACGCGTCGTCTTATAGGCAAAGGGATATGTTCACGGAGAGGCAAGCAATGTCAGAGAAACTAGAAGAACGGGTTCCTCGCGGATGGGAGGAATACTTTGCCATCGTAATGCGGCGGCGCTGGTGGATCTTGCTTCCATTGTTTCTGTGTTGGATCGCAGTGTGGGGAGTGAGTTGGTCCTTGCCGACCACCTACACGTCCGATGCGTTGATCTCCGCGGAACAACAGAAGGTGTCGGACCTGTACGTCATGGAGAACGTCAATGTGAATCTCCAAAATCGTCTGCAGAGCACGACACAACAGGTTTTGAGCTATGCCAGCCTGCAGGCAATCATAGGGCGCTTTAAACTTTATGCTGACCCTCCGCGGATGAGCGGTTTTTTCAAGCCCAAGGATCCAGTCGATCAGATGAGGGGCGATATAAAAATTGAGCTCGTGGGAGCGCCGGGATATCGAGGGGAGTTCTTCACCTTCAAGATTCATTATTCGGCTGATACGCCGGAGCTCGCGCAGCAGGTGAATACCGAGCTGACGTCTTTGTTCATCAACGAGAATGTGAGAGCCCAGCGACAGCTTTCCGAAAACACGACGGCCTTTCTGGACAGCGAACTGGCGGACGCACGCGCCAAAATGGAAGAACAGGAAGCGGAGGTCTCAGCATTCAAGGCCAGACACGTTGGAAACTTGCCGGGCCAATTGCAAAGCAACGTGCAAATTCTAGCAGGAGTGCAAGCGCAGTTGGCGAGCACTCAGCACGCGTTGGACACTTCCAAGCAACAGAAGATCTATCTGGAATCACTGTTGCAACAATACCAATCGGCGCAAGCGAGCCTGGGCGGAGACTCAAACGTAATATCAACGCAGGCCTTGGATAGAGTTCTGCAGGATTTACGGCTTCAAATTCAGAACCTGCGCACTCGCTATACGGACGACCATCCAGACATCGTGCGGCTCAAAGACGAGATCGCCAAGACCGAGGTATTGAGGAAGCAGAACGAAGCGGAAATTGCTTCCAATCAACAAGCCGGCAAGTCAACAAACGCAATTGACCTCTCGGCCGCGGAAGGAGTGCAACGCGGCTCACCCACGGCCATCATGCAGCTTCAGAGCCAGCTTAAGGCCAATCAATTGGAGATCCAGAATGAGCAAGAGCACGCGAGGGATCTCGAGGCACAAACTATCATATACCAGGGCCGTCTGAATCTGACTCCGGAAACTGAGCAAGAGTTGACAGTCGTCTCGCGGGGATATGACGAAGCTAAATTCAATTACAACTCGCTGCTTCAAAAGCAAACGCAGTCGCAGCTGGCTACGAGCCTTGGACAGCAACAGCAGGGTCAGCAGTTCCACATTGTCGATCCGCCAAAGCTGCCGGACAAGCCCTCGGCGCCGAATCGTTTCCTGATCAGTCTTGTGGGCTTGGGTCTGGGAGCCGTGCTCGGAATGGGTCTTGCCACTTTTCTAGAATTGACTGACGTGCGATTCCGGCAAGAGAAAGATCTGGAAGGAATTCTTCCTGCCCGGATGCTGGTGGGAATCCCGCGCTTGAGCACACCTAAAGAAGACCATTCCCGCGCTATGGCACGGTACATGGAATGTGGAGCAGTGGTGGTAATGGCTTTATTGATTTTTACTGGGAATCTATACACGTATTTCAACGGTTGAGTGGCGGCAGCGACGCAGAACTACGGCCTTAATGCGATACCTTTTCCCCGCGGATGGCAGAGCGATTTGCTCTGCGACATGAGCCGTGTGTTTCTTGTGGGAAAGGCAACTCAGAATCAGGAATGGAAACCAAATGAGCCAGTTATTTGAAGGATTCAGCAGAGCAACAATTCGACAAAGCCAGCAGGACACGGTCCCAATGGACTTGGTTGCTGCCGAACTGGCCTTACCTGAGGCCCCCGCAAAGGCCGAAGGGCCGGCCAATGCAATGCCGGAAGGGGCCAGTATGAGAGGAACGGTCGAGATCAAGAAGGCGGCCACCAGCGATAAAACCCGATCGGTGATGGTGCAACCGCCAGCGACGTCGCGCCTAGTTGCATGGAACGATCCCAACAGTCTTGGCGCAGAGAAGTTTCGGGCCCTTTCCGTCCGGCTAGACGACATGCGACGCCAACACGCGCTGAAGTCTCTGCAAGTGACCAGCAGCGTGATCAACGAGGGCAAGTCATTTGTGGCCGCGAATCTTGCGGTGACGCTGGCCAAGTATTCTGGATCCCAGACGCTTCTGATTGAAGGAGACTTGCATAGACCGACGCTGGCATCGATGTTCGGACTGAAAGATTTGCAAGGGCTGAGCGATTGGTGGACGGGCCGAAACCAGGAGCTTTTGCGCTATATGCTCCGATTCACGGGCACGGATTTATGGTTTCTTCCAGCAGGAAAGGCCTGTGATCGGCCCTCGGAAATCCTACGATCGGCGCAACTTGCGGAAGCCTTCACGGAACTGGCAGATCAATTTGATTGGATCGTCGTAGATTCCACACCCATGCTGCCGGTGATCGACGCCAACCTCTGGTCAAGATTGGTGGACGGCACGCTGCTGGTCCTCCGGGAGGGAATCGCGCCGCTCAAGGCTCTGAAGAAAGGTTTGCAATCCCTCGACCGCCCGAAGTTGATCGGTGTGGTCGTCAATGAGGCTTCTGACTTCGATCAAATAGACTACGACGGGCAATACTATGGTGCCCGAAAGTACGGCGACAAGAGTTCGAAAAAAGTGCGATAGCCCAAAGGGCATCGAAGATGGTTTCAAGATGGATCTAAGTCTCCCCAAATAAACCGCAAAGACACACGTCACCAACTGCCTGGAACAGACTCCTTCAGAAATCGCTTTGGCTGTCAAATGAAATCGAGTCGGATAACATACTCAGTGCTTCCACTTGTCAATTACCTCGTATGGATAAGTTTGAGAAGCGTCTTGTCTCCTTTCGACGATGAGAACTTGCCATCCGTCAAGAGTCTGGAGAAAGGGTCGCCCAGACTTGGCGACAGAGCTTGGACGAACAATTTATCAAGGGAAAGATCGCGGACCGGCAGGTGGTTTGCTGCAGTGTCGCTATCAACACTGGTGGTGATCCTGTATGCGCCAGTACTTGGATCCCTGGCGCGACAATGGTGGGGCGACCCGAACTATGGGCATGGATTTTTTGTTCCACTATTCGCGGGTTATGTTCTTTGGGCTGAGCGGGATCGGTGGAGTGTGCAGCCGTTCTTCCCGAGTAATTTTGGTTTTGCGATCATGCTATTCGCCATCGCGCTGCGAATTCTCGGGATGCTCGGCGCTGAGCTGTTCGTGGCGCGGCTGTCCTTGGTGATCTTGATCTCAGGAATCGTCCTATTTCTGGCAGGCCGTCAGGCGCTGAGGTCGATTGCATTTCCGATCGGCTATCTGTTGTTTATGATCCCCTTGCCGGCAATCGTGTATTACCAATTGACACTTCCCCTTCAATTATGGGCATCCCGATTGGGTGCGACGGGTCTGGTGGCGCTCGGGATTCACACCGTGCGAGAGGGGAATCTGCTCTTTCTACCGAACTGTACTCTCAATGTGGTCGAAGCGTGCAGCGGGATCCGCTCATTACTTTCTCTGCTAGCCGTCGCGGTCGCCTACGGGTACATGGCCGAGCAGAGCACGTGGAAGCGCACCGTCTTGGCGATCGCGAGCGTCCCGGTCGCAATCGCGACCAATGGTTTGCGTCTCGTCGCAACGGGTGTGCTGAGTTACTTCTTCGGGCCGAGCATGGATTCCGGTGTGGTGCACGTGGCTCTTGGCCTTGGGTTTTTCGCGCTGGCGTTTGTTTCGATCCTATTCATCCATAAAATTCTCGGGCTGCACTTGAGACGGCAGAATTCCGTAGAGGTCAGCCGATGACTTTTCTAAGAGTCTCCGTGGCCGGCATGGTTCTCGTGGGAGGAATCCTCGCAACGCATAGCTTTAGACCGAGGGTTGCCGCTCTGCCGCATTGGCCGTTGCGTGAATTTCCATCCGGCATCGGCCTTTCGCACAGCGAGGATCGTCCGTTCGAGACGCAGGTCGTGCGCGCAGTCGGGGCTGATGATTATATCAACCGGGTGTATCTCGGCAGCACTCTTCCGATTGAGCTCTATGTTGGCTATTACAAAGACCAACGTTCTGGCGACAGAGTTCACTCCCCCAAAAACTGTCTCCCGGGCTCCGGCTGGGAACCAGTCCATTCCAGCCTTGTCCAAATCGGTTCTGATGGCGGAGTTCCTGTTCTTGTGAACGGATATCTAGTGGAGCAGGGAACGAGACGGAATATGGTGCTCTATTGGTATCAGTCGCATGGACGGATCGTTGCCAGCGAATACATGGCAAAGTTCTTGTTGATTGCCGACGGACTGAAGAGCCGACCGACCGACGGGGCACTAGTCCGCATCTGGACAACCGCTGCTGATGGAGAAGCGAGCGCTCAAGCGCGGGCGGCGGACTTCGCGCGCCGCGTGTATCCACAGATTGAAGAATTCCTGCCGGATTGACAGAATGCCGGGGCAAATACACTTGCCAATACCCATTCATTTCGATCAAACGTTGGGAAGAGTTTTTCTCCAGCTGAGGCAACTCCTGACCACGTCTCGAGGTTTAGCGGGAAGGAAAAGTTTCAGCTTGGTTTCTGATTTGTTGCAGATAGATAGAAGGACGGTATGCCCATGAGAAACACAAACCTGGTCTCTAATTCACTCTTCGGCTGGACGGCTGCCAGACGGATGCTAAGGATGCGTCCAAAGAAATGGATTCTCGGCCTTTCTCTTGCCGCAGCGCTATTGAGTTGGGGCTGCCCTAAACAGGATCCACTCCAGGCTTTCAATCCCCCGCCGCCTCCCGGTGATCCGGGGCCAGCCCCTGTCCCTGAGCCGGTGACGGCGCTGTTATTCGGGACAGCCCTGGTGATCGGCGGAGCTATTGTCCGACGGCGGCGCAATGGCGGACACAAATAAAATATTTTCGTTATTTCGGCACAGGAGCCTGGTCTCCCGCACATCCCTCGAAATCTGGAGTGTTCTTTGATCCGTCTCTTGCACGCCTACGTTCCAAAACGAACACTTCTCTTAGGAATTTCAGAAGCTTGCTTGATCACTCTGGCACTCATGGCATCCGCGCTGGCGCGGCTGGGCGCCGGAGAAGCCAGGCTCATGCTTACGTATCAGAACGGCTCGCTGAAAATCCTATTCGTTTCCGTGGCCTTCCTCACATGCATGTACTATTTCGATCTCTATGATTCGGCAATTGTGAGCAACCGGCGCGAAGCACTTGTACGTCTCATCCAAGTGCTGGGGGTTGCGTACATCGCTTTGGGTCTCCTTTACTACCTCTACCCACCTGTAAGATTGGGCCGTGGAATATTTCATCTTGGTTTCCTGTTTGTTGGGCTGCTGCTGCTTTTGTGGCGAAGGTTGTTTTCGGTCATCAATAGCACGCAGCGGCTTGCTGAACGAGTGGTCATTTTGGGCGAGGGATCGCTGGCGGATTCTCTACTACGTGAAATCGAAATGCGCCCCGAGCTAGGAATTCGTGTTGCGGGCCGCGCAGCCTTGCGAGCAATTGGAAACCATGCGGGCGATCGTGAGATCGGTGAACTGCCGCTCACTTTCTCTCAAACCAGCTGCGAAGACCTTACGGTTGGCCGCCCTATCCGCGGAATCGACCGGATTGTCGTAGCGATGGAGGAACGCCGCGGGAAGCTACCGGTGGATTTGTTGCTGGCGCTTAAGAATCGGGGCGTGCAAGTTCAGGATGGCAACGATGTCTACGAATCAATCACTGGAAAAGTCCCCATCGAATCGATCCGCTTGAGTTGGCTGCTATTCTCACCCGGCTCCCATGCGTCACGGCTCTTTCTAATCTCCGCGCGGTTGGCGTCCCTCGTGATTTCGATTGTCGGATTGTTGCTCAGCCTGCCGCTGCTTCCCTTTATCATTCTTGCCATTAAGTTTGGCTCGCCGGGCCGAGTTCTATACTGGCAGAATCGCGTGGGACGGGATGATAAGGTGTTTCGTTGCTACAAATTCCGCACGATGCGGTCCGACGCTGAGGCGGATACGGGGCCAACCTGGGCGGAGGACGACGATCCTCGGGTCACGCCGGTGGGTAGGTTCCTTCGTAAGACACGCATCGATGAAATTCCACAGCTATTGAACGTGTTGAAGGGCGACATGAGCCTTGTCGGTCCGCGTCCCGAGCGGCCTGAGTTTGTCGCGGCGTTGAATAAGGAGATTCCTTACTATCACTTGAGACACTCCGTCCGCCCAGGGATTACTGGGTGGGCTCAGATTCTTTACAAATACGGAAGTTCGATCGAGGACGCCAAGGAAAAACTCCGCTACGACCTCTATTACATCAAGAACTCGTCCGTGGGTTTAGATCTACTGATTGTATTGAACACGCTCAAGATTGTACTGGTAGGACGCGGCGCCCGTTGATGCCGGATCGCCCTGTACTGGAAGAGCCATTCTTGGTTGCCTCCGCACAAAATCCCCTAACCATGTTCATCAATTTGGCGAGACTGAACGCGCCGATGGAAATAGGCGCCTGACGATGGGATTCGCATTCACCGTCGTCTATATCGTAGCTACGATCATCTCCCCGGAGCAATTCGGAAAGGAGTGGGCCAGCTATCACGCCGTGACGTATCTGGCCGGGATTACCGCACTGGCCTCCTTGCCCAGCATGGCCGCGCACAGCTATTGGAAAACTTCAATACAAACATATTTGCTGGTCGGCTTGATCATTGCCATTGCTCTCTCGCAGGTGGTTCACGGATGGCTTGGCGGGGTGATCGAGAGCGGGCGTATGTTCCTGCCAAGCGCGGCCGTCTTTTTCTTCATTGTCGTAAACGTAACAACGATTCGCAGGCTAAAAATTATTGTACTGGCTGCAGTTGGATCTTGCTTGTTTGTTGCGGTGGAAGCACTGTGCGGATATTACGCGGGCTATCACGGCGAGATGTTCGTTCTACTCACCAATATTTCCTCTCCGCAAGACGATGTCGTCGGGCAATTAACGCGAATACGCGGCGCCGGCTTCTTGAGCGATCCGAATGATCTTGCTCAAATTCTTTTGATCGCTCTTCCGCTCGCTTTTATCGCATGGCGGCGAGGACGGGTGGTTTCCAATTTCTTTGTCGTGCTTGTGCCGGCTGTATTGCTTCTATGGGCTACCTATCTCACACACTCCCGCGGTGGATTGATTGCACTGGCCGCGGTCGCGCTTATGGCAGCCAGGAAAAAACTAGGAACTACCGCATCCACGGCTCTGGCCGCTGTATTCATCTTCGCCATGCTAGCCCTTGACTTCACCGGGGGCCGTGGGATCTCGGCGGCAGATGGTACCGACCGGCTGGAAGCATGGGCTAATGGACTGGAAATGTTTAAGAGCGCTCCACTATTCGGAATCGGATTCAATGGCTTCACGGACTTGTATGAAATCACAGCACACAATTCTTTCGTTCTCTGTCTTTCCGAGCTTGGATTACTGGGAACCACGTTATGGATGGCGTTACTCGTCACCACGACGATGGGTCTGAATCGTACAATCGGAGTGCGAAAGAGGCAGGCGAGCAGTTTCTTCGGTCTGCTGAGGCTTTTTGACGCGAATTCCATCAACAACGCCGGTGCTCTCGCCATAAATCCTTCACCTTCGGAAGGAATCGTCGCTTTAAGATACGCATATGCCTATGAAGGGTTGCGGGCTATGGAAAGCGCCGAGGCAACGAATTTTGAAACAAAGACTGAATTTGTGCGTCCGCCGATTGTGCCGCAGCAGTTGCTTGTATGGATGCGTCTAGCATTGGTCTCGTTCATGACGACGGCCTGGTTCTTATCGCGCAGCTACACGATAACAATGTACCTGGTTCTGGGACTGGCCACCGCGGCAATTGCGCTTCAAACAGGCGAACGCAAGTCCGCTGATCGCGGTCATTGGATATTCTCCACCATAAGTGCAGAAGTGTTGATCATCATTTTGATATACGCGCTAGTTCGCCTTCGACACTGAGAACCGTAACCAAAATTAATGAGCCCGCGGTGAGTTCCACGACGAGGATTGAGCCGTAGTTTACTTCCTTAAGCACCATCAAGATTCATTAGCTTCCACCCGTGTCGAACGCAGTTCTGAAGCAGTAGCACACCTGAAACACAAAGGGATCAGATGACTACTACACATGTCCATACCTATGTCTTCTGGTGTGCAGTATTCATTCTGCTCTACACCTATGCCGGGTATCCCTTGTGGATTTATCTACGGAGCCGTCTGCATGCGCGGCCGCAGCGTCAAGGATCGATACTCCCCACGGTCAGCATCATCCTAGCCGTCCACAACGGAGCGGCTCTGGTTCGCCAGAAAGTCGCTCATCTGTTGTCGTTGGATTATCCGCAGGATCGGATGGAAATCGAGATCGTATCCGACGGGTCGACCGATGGCACGGACGACATTCTCAAAGAATTTCGGGACCCGCATGTAAAGTGCCTCCGCTGTACTGAGCATAGTGGCAAGGCGGCCGCTTTGAACCTAGGAATGCAGAGTGCCACCGGCGAAATCCTTCTATTTCTTGACATTCGTCCGTGGATTGAGAGAGACGCCCTGCAACTATTGATCAGCAATTTTGCCGACCCTCACGTCGGATGTGTTACTGGTGAATTAGTGCTTCACGAAGACGGCCACGACGCAGGCGCCAAAGCCGTTGGAGACCTCTATTGGCGCTACGAGCAGTGGATTCGCAATTGCGAGGCAAAAGTTGATTCGCCGCTGGGAGTTTACGGAGGGTTTTATGCCATCCGCCGGAAACTGGCAAGCGCGCTGCCGGAGGGAACCATTCTCGACGACATGCTGCAGCCCTTGAGTGTGATTCGCCAGGGTTACCGTTCAGTTTTGGACCTGCGTGCCCGAGTTTATGACGTTTGGCCCAAGAGTTTGCGCGGAGAGTTTCATCGCAAGGTCCGTACGCTAGCGGGCAACTTCCAATTGATACAACTCGCGCCGTGGCTGCTTTCGCGGGAGAATCGGTTGCGGTTTGAGTTGATCTCGCACAAGCTCATGCGTCTGCTTGTGCCCATCCTGTTAGTGATACTGATAATCAATAGCGCTTTTTTGGCAAATCGTTCGTTGCTCTATGCGGGGGCGTTCGTGGGGCAGATTCTCTTCTACGCGCTCGCCGCTCTAGGTGCCGGGCGCGGTATTCCGATCCTGAGCCGGGTAGCTGGCCCGGCGAGCGCCTTCTGCATGTTGAACGCTGCCGTAGTAGTGGGTTTCTACAAGTTTCTGTTCACACGTGGGCCACTTTGGAAAATTTGGACTTCTGGGACACCTGCCTCGCTCGCGACGCACGGCCAAGATGGTGCAGATTGGAACGCAAGTGTGCTTAACCTGCCCTTGCATGATCGACTGCGAGCCAGGGGTGTGACGCGATGAGATTGAAAGTAACTCTAGTTACACCGATTTTTCCAATCCCGGCTCAACCCTACCGCGGGCATTCTGAGTACGAAATCGTCTTGGCGCTCTCAAAACGAGCCGACGTGAATGTTATTTGTCCTTTTCCGCGTTACCCGAAATGGTTCCAGCCGACGTACGATCATCGCCATCCTGATTTGACCTATTCGCCACCCGGCGTGACTGCTCGGTACTTCGAGTATCCGGCTTTACCTGGCGTGACGAGGTGCATCAACGGTTTGGTTTGTGCGAGATATCTTGAGCCATATTTCCGTGAGTCCATGCCGGACGTGGCTTGCAACTTCTGGCTATATCCCGAGGGCTACGCCACCGTTGCAGTGGCTCGCAGGCTTGGCATCCCAGCTATCATCGGCTCCATTGGTTCCGACCTGAATCGCTATGTCGACCCAGCTTCCAGATGGCTGACGAGACTTGCGATGAAGAGGGCAACTTTCGTCGTAACCAAGAGCGAGCATCTGCGCCAGCGAGCCATACAGATAGGTGTCAACGCCGATAAGGTACGGACGATTCGAAATGGCTGCAATCCTAGCGTGTTTCAATTGCGAGACCGCAGTACTGCGCGCGCGCAGCTTGCCGTAGACGATAAGGCCGAACTCGTGTTGTTCGTGGGGCGCTTGGATACGGCCAAGGGCATTGAAGAATTGCTTGAAGCATTTGCATCCCTGGCAAGCCACCGTCCAAACTTGCAACTCGCATTTGTCGGGGATGGGCCGGGTGGTGAGCATTTGCGAAGTAAATCCAAGCATCTTGCGCTGAAGGATCGAATCACTCTGAGGGGACCCTGTTCTTCACAGGAGGTAGCCCACTGGCTCGCGGCTGCCAACGTGCTCGCTTTGCCTAGCTATAACGAGGGATACCCGAATGTCGTCATCGAAGCCCTCAGTTGCGGACGCCCCGTGATTGCTACGAATGTGGGCGGAATCCTCGAGCTGGTTAATGACGAATCCGGGATCTTAATTGCTCCCAGAGATTCGCGTGCGCTTGCAGCAGCGATTGAAGCGGCGATGGACCGACGATGGGATGAACATTCGATCTCGGAACAATTTCGCAGGGGCTGGGACGAAGCTGCCGACGAATTGCTTCGCATCTGTGAGTTAGCCTTGGAACAACCGAGAGAGAAACGGCATCTGGCAGCCAAAGCTACGACAGTGTTGAGCCGTTGATTCGGTCCTCATTACTAACCGCGCCAACATGCAATTAATCCACAATTCGCAAATCTGGGGTCCTTCCTACGTCAGGCAACGGCTCCGGCAGATTACGCAGCGGGCGGGGCCGCCGCTTAAGCGTATTTGGGTGATCATTGCGGACCACTACGAACCCAGGTGGCAGAAGGCTGATTTAGGCACAGCGCAGGCGCGCGTTGCTCTGTGGCGGGCAGCTTGGCCAGAGATTGCAAGGCGATGCAAGCCCGATTCGGTTGGCAATGGGCCTCGATACACATTCTTTTTTCCAGAAGAAGAATATCATCCGACCCTAATGGAACCCCTTGCGGAAATGGTTCGCGACGGGATAGCCGACGTCGAAGTCCATATTCATCACGATGGCGAAGGTCGCCAGAACTTTGTCGACCGCATAAGCAATTTTTGCGAAACATTGCACAGCGAACACGGATTGCTGCGCAAGCGTGATGGAAATCTGAGGTTCGGCTTCATCCACGGCAACTGGGCCTTGGACAATTCACGCCCGGATGGCCGCTGGTGTGGCCTCAACGATGAAATCCGAGTGCTTCGAGACCTTGGTTGTTACGCAGATTTCACAATGCCCTCGGGCGATTCAAGCCAAGCTCGCTTGGTGAATACGATCTACTACTGCAACGGCGATCCCGATCGACCGAAATCATACGATTATGGCACCCCTGTTACACCCGGCGGTGGCGTCGAAGGTGACTTACTTATGATTCCTGGACCCCTCGGCATGCGGTGGAGAGACCGTTGGCTACCTCGGCTCGAAACCGGCGAGGTTCGGCGCGGAAACGTGGCAACTTCGTATCGCGTAAGGCGGTGGGTAGATTTGGCTCCTCGGATTGGAACCGATAGTTTTATTAAATTATATACGCATGGAGCCCAAGAGCGTAACTCCTCAGCCCTATTGCGAGACGTGCTGGAGTCGGCATTCAACATGCTGGTGGAGGAAGCGGATCGGCGTGGGTGTGCCGTTCATTTCGTCTCAGCGTGGCAGATGTATCTCGCGATTGGGGCCATCGGGCAAGGCTGTGACCCTGTAGGCGCAGCGCACCCCGTCCAGATTAATAAGGCCAGCATAGGTATTGAAAGAAATTGATGCTGAATATTGGCATTGTTGGCTGCGGGAAAATCGCTGACGGCCACATCGAGGAAATTCAAAAGCTCGGCTGTGCGCGTGTGTTAGCGGTTTGCGACGTTGAGCCCCTCCTGGCCGAGCAACTCGCAGTTCGCTATTCCGTTCCGCATCGGTACACAGATTTTGATCGCATGCTTTCCGAGCATCGGCTCGACGTAATTCATGTTGCCACGCCACCGCACTCTCACTTGACACTGGCACAGAAGGCAGCTGAGGCTGGTTGCCATGTTTTTCTCGAGAAGCCGCTCGCGTTGAACGCGAGTGATGGGCGACGCCTGATCGAGTGTCTGCAACAAGCTAGACGGAAGATGACCATCAACTACTGGTACAACTTCGAATCACCCGCTTTGGCTCTAAAGGAATTCGTCGCAAAAGGGAACTTAGGCGACCCAATCCATATCGAAAGTTATTACGGGTACGACTTGGCGGGCGGGTTTGGCCAAGCACTACTTTCCGACGACCGCCACTGGGTTCACCAATTGCCCGGTAAGTTATTTCAAAACATCATCGATCACGCCATCAATAAAATTACGCCATTTCTTCCCGACGAACCGGTCGAAATCATCGCCCGCGCCTACCGCCGCCGGCATTTGAAGGATGACCGCACAGATGGCGTTCTTGACGAACTGCGGGTAATGATTCTCGCCGGTGGCATGTCCGCGTACGTCACTTTCTCCTCGCACGCGCGGCCAGTAGGCCATTTCATGCGGGTCTATGGAACCAAGAATACAGCCCACATTGATTTCGCGCTCCGCAGCTTGGTAGTCGAAAAAAAACAGACCATCCCGAGCGCATTAGGCCGCTTGATGCCGCTCTTTAAGTCCAGCTGGCAGTCTCTTCAGCAAGCCACGCACAATACTCGTGAGTTCGCCGGATCTCGCTTTCAGTTTTTTGCCGGGATGAACCGGTTATTGTCGCTATTTTACGAGAGCATCCTCCGCGATACTTCGGTGCCGATCCCGTACAGCGAGATATTGCGTGTATCGCAAATCATGGATGAAATCTCCGCACAGGTTTACCCGGTGCGAATAGCATGAAGATCCTTGTTACAGGCGCCACCGGTTTTCTGGGAACGGCTTTGATGGAGCGGCTTCTTGCGCATGGCTATAAGGATATCCGTTGCAATGTGCGCCGGCGGACAGACATTCCCAAGTTAGATAGATTATTTGAGCGCTATCCATACGCTTGTCTTGAATATTGCGTTGCTGATCTGAGATATCGAGAGGACGCCGCTCGTGCCGCGGATGGCGCGCAGCTAATTTTCCATCTCGTCGCTGGAAAGAAGGGAACTGCTGCAGATCTCATCCTCAATTCTGTCGTTGCTTCCAGGAATCTGCTGGATGCCGTTGCGGAGCGCAAGCCAATGCGCATCGTCTTGGTAAGTTCATTTGGTGTGTACGGAGTGGCTGGCCTCGGTCGAGGAGCACGGGTGAATGAACAGACGGTGCTCGAACCCCACCCCGAATGGCGCGATCATTACTCCTACTCCAAACTCCGTCAAGAACAACTGTTCTGGGAATACCAGCAAGCTAACGACTTTGAACTAGTAGTTCTGCGTCCTGGCGTAATTTACGGGCCTGACGGCGCTCATTTTTCCAACCGAGTTGGGTTAACGCTTGGCAAGTGGCACTTGCACCTTGGGGGAAATAATCTGCTTCCGTTGAGCTACGTCGATAATTGCGCAGAAGCCGTAGTAGTTGCGGGCACTCATGGGGCAGCTGCGGGTCAAGTCTACAACGTACATGATGATGACCTGCCAACGTGTCGTGAATACCTGCGAGCTTACAAGAAGAATGTCACGAAGACTCGATCCATTTCCATACCCTACCTCGGAGCGCAGTTACTTTCCTCCATGGTCGCGAAGTACAACCGGTATTCGAAGGGCCAGTTGCCAGCTATCCTCACACCTTACAAGACCGCAAGTCAGTGGGGGGGGAATCGTTTCGACAACTCCAAGCTACGTTCTATCGGATGGAAACAGTTGGTGCCCACAGCCGAAGGTTTGCAACGATCGTTTGCCGCGTTCCGGGCGGGGTTTGACGCTACTAGATTGAAAAACCTGGCTCTGCCAGCCGTAACGAAGAATCTGGCTCAGGCCTCAACCGGGGAGTTGCGACGTAGCTCGGAAGAGTTCGTGATAGGCGCTGTGATGGGCCCGGATTCCGGCTGCAGCTTTGATCACCTGCTTGCCGCATTTTCGAATCTGCGCAAGACTGGGCGACCTGCCAAGCTGATCATCTTTGCTTCGCACAATCCCCAAGAACTCGCCTGCGAGGCAGCAATTCAGGAACTTTCTTCGGACCTTCGGTGGGTGCCCGACGAATTGACATCGCCTGATTCGCTTCTAGGGTGCGATGTCCTGGTTTCGCTCCAGGATGGAGTCCCGCTCTCCGTGCTACGCGCCATGTCTTCGCACATTCCAATCATAACGACAGCTGTCCGCTTTCCAGAGATCCTACGAAATCAGCCCACGGTCAAGTTCATCCGACACCGTGACGAAAAAGGTTTACAAGATGCGCTGCAGCAATTGTCTGAGCAGTCGAAGCGAAATCCGTCTAACGGTTTTGTTCCTGAGGAGAGTATCGCAAAGCATTACAGCGATACGTTTCTGTGGCGAGAGAACAATTCAGTAGGCACGAACGGGCACACGCCAAAAGGGAGGGCACTGATTAAGAAGGCGCTATTCGGCGCCGTTCCCACTAGGCACTTACTTGAGCATGGGAGTCGGGACCGGCCGCAGATTGCCATCACCGTTGATGACGGACCGGATCCAGTCCATACCCCGCGGATGCTGGACATTTTTCGAGATCACGCGGTGAAAGCTACTTTCTTTGTACTCGGGAGCGCCGCCGAGCAGTATCCGCAACTCGTGCTGCGGATGAAGAAAGAGGGACATGATGTCGGGAGCCATTCTTATAGTCATCCGTACTTCCACCGGCTTTCTTGGTCTGGAGCCATTCGAGAGATAGGGATGACCCGATGGGTACTGGACCATATCCTGGGGGAAAAATGCAGACTTTTTCGACCGCCTCACGGAAAACTCTCATTGCGCAGCCTCATCCCGGCTTGGGCGGCGGGCCAGCAAGTGGTGATGTGGAACGTTGATCTGAAGGACTATCGTGCTTCGACAGGGGACGTAGAAGCGCAACTGGATCGAACCTCCTTGTCTTCTGGAGATATCATCCTTTATCACGGCATTAATCAGGCTGCCTTGACAGCCTTGCCACGCCTAATCAAGGCGGCGCGAGAAAATGGACGCGAGGCCGTCACGATTTCCCAACTCAATCGGCAATAGCCCTTGGTGTGCCGAAGTTTCTCAAGTGTGCTTCCGATGAAACCATCCATTTGTGCGCACGTCCTAGTTCAATCGCATTCACGGCATGAAGCGGCCGAACCGGTAGCGTGGGGGCGTACGAATATGCCTCCGAGGGTGAAGATTGTTACTCGGCCTCCACTGCTTCTAAGATTGGCCAAAGCCATGGCGCGCTGGCGAATCCACGGCGGCAACCGGCTCGTGCGAGTTTTTGGGCGATTAGGGCTGCTCGATGTGGTCGTCCAATATCGATTGGGTCACAGCGTATGTTTCAACGTGCCGCTGTTCCGCGCGGATACCTGCTGGGACCAGCGCGACATTGAAGATTATGAAAGGCGGCTCGTTCATTCGCTCTGCCGCTTGCTGGAGCCCTTGAGTGATGTCGTGCTCTTCGACTGCGGAGCGGATATTGGTACGTTTTCAGCGCTCGTCTGTTCGCAAACGTCCGGCGTCGCACGTGTCATTGCTTTCGAACCAAATCCAGACGTAGTGGGGTTCTTGAAACACAATTTATCATGCCTCCAGGTTTCATCGCTTTCGATCACCAGAGCATTGCGTTGCTACGAGGGAAGCGGCCGCCTCGAAGTTCCAGACTATGACAGCTCGGACCATGCTCGTTATTTGGCACCTGGCGATGGGCCGCTGGAAGTAGTCACCATCGATAGTTTTGGAGTGCGAAGCGGCAGCGTGGCAATCAAGCTTGACGTGGAGGGTGGAGAATTGGATGTGCTCAGGGGTGCTGCACAGACGATTTCATCGGCTCGGACTTGTTTGGTCACTGTGGAGGCGAATCCCCGCGTTGCAAGGCGCACCAAGCGTGACCCGGTGGAATGCTTAAGATTCCTTCAGTCTCTGAGGCCATTTAGATTTGTCATTGCCGAAACCGCAGAAACTCCTTCGACGTCGGCTCCGCTGATTAAGGATGGACAGAAGGCCAACTACAATGTGATCGGCTGGACCCCGTGAATCAGCTGCCGGCCTCCAGTAATGCCAAAGTAATCGGGCGTAATTTCATTTTCATGGGCCTGGAGGTTGTGATTACGCTCGTCAGCACGTTGCTAACGACCGTGGTCATTGCGCGAGTCATCGGGCCAACGCGGCTTGGCTACTTCAATTTGATATTTTGGCTGACCGCCATAACGTGCTCAGTAGGTTCGTTGGGCATCCCACTCACGACGTTCAAGTACATGGGCGAATTCCTCGGTGGTGGAAAAAAAGAACTCGCCCGTGCCGTATTCTTCCACAACCTCTGGGCCCAAACAGTGATTGCCTCGGTGTTAACAGCTATTGGCATGGTAGCCGTTTTCACTCTTGTCGACCGATCGTATCGTGTCTGTTCCATCTTGCTGGTTTTGAGCATGGTGCCCAACATGATCACCTTCATTCCTTCGCAGGCGAACTCCGCTGCGGAAGATGCTGCCCTCAATACGCGTGGCGCTTTCGTTGGCGCCATAGTTTATGTCGCGGCAGTGGCCGTAAGTCTCCTTCTTGGATGGAACTTAGTCGGCATTGCCGCAGGCGTTTTGCTCTATCGCACCGCGGAGTTGGCCGTAAAGACTGTTCCTGTGCTTAAGTCAATGAAATCAGTACCCCAGGTACCGCTGCCGCGTGAAATTCGCAACCGAATGTTTTCCTTCTCCGGCCTAAGCACCGGTCTGATGATTTTGCAAATCGTGATTTGGGATCGCTCCGATATCATTTTCCTTAAATTACTTCAGCCCGACATTCGTCAATTGGCTTTTTTCTCGGTTTGCTTCAGCGTGACGGATCGGCTCATGCGCATGCCCCAGACATTCGCCAATGCGCTCTCGGCGACGCAGATGGCCGAATACGGCCGCGATAAAGCTCGCCTCTTCAGGATGACCTCGAAAGCATCTACCTACGTCCTTCTAGGAGCGCTTCCGATTCTGATCGGGCTCGCTTGCATAGGTGGCCCATTTGTGCAAGTCATGTACGGGCCAAAGTACCTTCAAGCAATTCCAGTTTTCATCGTTGTGGCACTTTTCAGCATTCCAAAAGCGATCCTGACTCCTGCTCAGACTTTGTTGTACTCCGCTGAAGACCTGGGATTTGTCCTCAAGTGGGGCTGCGTGGCCGCGGCGATGAACGTGCTCCTTGATGTCGCGTTGATTCCAAGTCATGGCGCACTTGGCGCGGCGTGGGCAAATGGGGTCGCTCAAACCTTTGCCGCACTAACTATCTGGGGCCGTGTCCTGGTGCGCTATCCAGTTCGAATTGATATGCCTGTTCTGCTCAGGCTTGCTGCCGCAACTCTTGCCATGGCGATCGTCGTCCTTGGCATTGTGGCGATTCCGTTCAGCCCTCTCATGAAGTTGAGCGTCGCTGTACCCGCAGGTGCGATTGTGTTCCTGGTTACAAGCCGGATGTTTGCGGTGCTCCAGAAAGATGATCGGCGGCGCCTGCTGCAACTCTCTGCTTTGCTTCCCACGCCAGTGGGCTCGTCTTTCAAACGCTTGGTCGATTTCCTGGTTCCGCAGCCAACAGTTGTTGAAGTCGCAAGGTGAATTCAATGAGACCGCATCCCAATGGCTAGCTTCGCGGAAGCAGTAAATTCCATGCCTGTAGCCAGGGCGCATGCTGAGCGAACCTCCCCGCTGAACATCGCGCACGTGGGCGACAGCATGGAAATGGGCGGAGCAGAAAAGCTAACGGCCACGCTGTGCCGATTGCAGCGCGATAGGGGCCATACGGTCTCAGTCCACTGCCTTTATGGGCTCGGCGTGCTTGGGGAAGAACTGCAAGCCGAAGGCTTTGAGGTTTTTCTCTATCATCCTTCTTCGTTTCTTCAGCGCATGCGCAGCTTGTACCGATCGTTTCGGTGCTCTCGCCCCGACGTAGTGCATTGTCACAATGCCACGGCGGCCATCATGGCCGCTTTTCCCGCCCGTCTTGCAGGAGTGAAGACCGTGATAGTAACCCGGCACGGTCTGGTCAAACCTCCTTACCAGATACGCCGTGAGTTGAAGTTTGCGCTTGCGTCCCGCTGGTGTGATTGGATCGTCGGAGTCTGCGAAGGCACGCGGACGAACCTGCTGGCGGCCCCATTCGCTGCTCGCGACAAGATCATCCAGATCTATAACGGTGCTGTGCCGGCCGATATTCGAGCTGTCCCACGGCCCAAAAAAGGATTCACTTTGCTGTATGTAGGCCGGTTGGCGCCACTGAAAGACCATGCCACTTTATTGCAGGCGGTTGCACTTACACGCGCGCAACAGCCTGACGTCCAGCTGTGGATCGTTGGCGATGGGCCACTTGAGTTCAGTCTACGCAAGCTCACCGATGAACTCGGATTAAATGAATGCGTCACCTTTTTTGGAGAACAGGCCGATGTTTCGCCATTTCTGCTCGCGGCCGATCTTTTTGTGAGTTCTTCCGTAACCGAAGGCTTGCCTGTGTCCCTCCTGGAAGCAATGTCGGTTGGCTTGCCGGCGGTGGTCACCGACGTCGGAGGCATGCGCGAGATAGCGCGCTTGTCGGGAGCAGTCACACTTGTGCCATCGTCCGATCCCGAAGGCATGGCGAAGGCATTGTGCGACGCGGCTGCCGGCAAGCAAAAGCTTTCTGAATTGGGGCAGCTGGCAAGCCAATGTTACGAGCAGTATTTCAGGCCGGAACGGATGCTTGATGACTACATGAGTCTGTACAACCGCTGCATTTCTCACAATCACGCGTTGCACTCCGCATAGAAATCGCACTCTCTCAACAGGACATAGGCAAATCCGCGGATTTGCAAGTAGGCCGGTCATTGCTGAATGTTACTTAGTTGGCGCGCCGGACGCGCCCGTCCGTTTTCGTTTGTGATCCGAGGACTCGAGCTTTGCAATTCATATATCACCATCGCACCATGGGCCGCAGTTCTCAGGCAATGCACATTTGTAGCTTAGTGGAGGCATTGAAGGCAGATGGGCACGAAGTGACGACTGTATCGCCGCCAGGCGTTGATCCGTTCAAGTCCGCGGAGACGATGCCGTTTCTACGAAAAAGAGATCGCGCGCGCGGCCTTCAACGCGTTTGGAAATACATAAGTTGCGAGTGTCCACAGTTCGTATTTGAAATGTGCGAGATTCTATACAATCTGCTTCTTCCATTTCGGTTGTTGCCGGCCTTATGGCGCCAACCCGGTGCCGTCCTCTATGAGAGGCACGCCTATTTCATGTTCATGGGCGTGCTGTTGGGGAAATGGTTAAAACGGCCAGTCGTGCTCGAAGTGAATGAACTCGCGGGATTCACGCGAGCCCGCGGCTTGATCATGGAGCGCCTCGCGCGAAAAATCGACGCCTGGGTATTCTCGCGAGCCAACCATATTCTGTGCGTGTCGCGCGTTCTCGCGGACGAAGCCCGGCAGCGCGGCGCCCGAAGCGAACGCGTGCACGTCTTACCCAATGCAATAGATCCAAATCGATTCCGAAGCCCAATATCTGAACGGTCACTTCGGTCACGCCTGGGTCTCGAGGGCTCAATCGTCATCGGCCATGTAGGGCTGTTCTATCGATGGGATCGTCTTGATGCGTTGATCGAGGCTGTGAAGAGCATCCGCGCCGGACATCCAAAGATGAAAGTACTGCTCGTGGGCGATGGTCCTGAGATGGAAAACTTGAAGCAAACTGCGGTTATATTGGGAATGGAGAGGGAAGTTGTTTTTCCCGGACCCGTAACACGAGATGAGGTTCCAGCATACATCGACGCGATGGATATCTGCGTACTGCCCGATTCCAATGCCTTCGGATCTCCGATCGCCCTTTTCGAGTTCATGGCCATGGGCAAACCCTGCATAGTTCCGGACCTCGGCCCAATGCGGGACGTGATTGACGACGGCGTCACCGGGCTCATGTTTTCTCGCGGGGATTACGGCGAGCTGAAAAAAGCGCTTCTCATGCTCGTTGAAGATTCAGCTCTCAGGAATCAGCTCGGTGCACGAGCAAAACAAGTTGTCTTCGATACCCACACGTGGGCCGCGAATGCTCGCTTCGTAGTTCAGTTAGCCGCCAGCGAAAGTTCGGCCAAAAGATTCACTCAGATGAAACAACTTGATTGCGACACGCTGTAGATTGGAAGGGAACCTGAATGCCTCCAGATACATTTCTCCGCGTCGGATTGGTTGGAGCCGGCTACATCAGCGAATTTCACGCCCGCGCTATCCAGCGAGTGTCTAGCGCGCGGATCGTAGGAATCGCCGACGTCGTCAATTCCCGCGCTGCAGCCCTGGCTACTCGGTTCAGCATCCCGAAAGTCTTCCCAACGATGGAAGCCCTGATGAACGAGGGAGTCGACGTAATTCATATTCTCACTCCTCCTGTCACCCACGCGCCATTGGCTATTGCAGCTCTCAAGAACGGCCACCACGTGCTAGTGGAAAAACCGCTTGCGATCAATGTGGAAGAGGTCGACCGAATTTCGGACGCAGCCGCGATCGCGCAAAAATCCGTTTGTGTCAACCATTCTATGCTGTACGACCGTTTCGTATCCAAAGCGCTGAACTTGGTCCGATCAGGCGCAATAGGAGTGCCGCTTAGTTTCGACTACTTCCGCAGCAGCGAATATCCTCCTTACCGGGGAGGGCCGCTACCGATCCACTATCAGGATGGCGGCTACCCTTTTTTGGACCAGGGCGTACATGCGCTATATCTCGCCGAAGCTTTCTTGGGCGGCATTGAAGACGCGAAGGCTTTTTATGGGACGCGCGGAGGCGACTCCAACCTCCTGTATGACGAATGGCGCGTGGCAGCGCAATGCGAACGCGGCACCGCGAACATCCAGATCTCATGGAATGTAAAACCGCTGCAAAACTGGTTTGTCGTCCAAGGAACGAAAGGCGTGCTCCGGGTAAACCTCTTCGCGATGTGGCTGACTCATACCGCGCAGCTTCCGCTTCCGAAAGCGCCGGCGCGCGCGTTGCAGGCCTTGAGCGAGGGTCTCAGCATCTGTGCGCAGGTTCCAACTAACGTCGCACGTTTCGCACTCAAGAAAATCGTCCAGTACGACGGTCTGCATTCTTTGGTAGCTGCGTTCTATAGTGCGTTGCAAACAGGAGCCCCGATGCCGGTGCCGGTCGAGCAGGCGCGTTCCACTGTCTATTGGACGAACCGCGTATCTGAAGAAGGGGATGCCGCGAAAATCAAATTCCAGGCGCAATTCCAGAACGAAAAACGCGCCAAAGTCTTGGTAACAGGTTCAAATGGCCTAATCGGACGACATCTGTTGCGGCGGCTGCTTCAAGAAGGGAAACCTGTTCGCATCTTCGTTCGAAGGCAGCCGGAAGCGGAGTTCAGGAACGATGGCAATATCGAGGTCTTCCTGGGCGACCTGGGAGACCCCGCTGCCGTTGACCGAGCCGTTGCGGGCATCGAAATTGTTTACCACCTGGGCGCAGCTATGAAGGGAAGCGCTGATGATCATGAACGCGGCACTGTGTGCGGCACGCAAAACATAGTTGATAGCGTGCTTCGGCACGCTGTGGAGCGTCTGGTTTACGTCAGCTCTCTTAGTTGCCTGCACGCAGCAGTTGCGCGGCGCGGCGACGTGATAACAGAGGATTGGCCGGTGGAACCATTCCCAACAAAGCGCGGAGCCTATACCCAAGCAAAGACCGCCGCAGAAAAAATAGTGCGCGATGCGGTTCGAGATCGGCATCTCCGCGCCGTCGTGCTTCGCCCAGGAAGGGTCTTTGGCCCGGGGATGACGCTACTCACTCCTGAAGTTGCTCGTAATATCGAAAATTTCCTAGTCATCCTCGGCGATGGCACCCGCGAACTGCCATTAGTTTACGTAGAAGATGTGATTGATGCCGCTGTCCTCGCCGCAGAAACAAGCAAATTCGATGGCCGGGTCTTCCACATCGTAGATCAAACGAAGATCACACAGAATCAAGTCGTGCGTGACTGCATCTCGAAAAATGCAGAAAGGTCGAAGGTCCTTCACGTACCGGTTGCCATTGTTTATGGTTTGGCGCTCGGTTTCGAACTCTTGTCCAAGGTCTTAAACCGCCCGGTCCCGCTTTCCATTTACCGCCTCAAATCCGCGCTCGCTCCTATGACCTTTGATTGCACCCGGGCAGAGAATGAGCTCGGCTGGGAACCGCGCATTGGCGTCGCTTCTGGCCTGCAGGAAACAATGTCGGCCGAGCGCGTCAACTCCAGCACAAATGTTCTTGCACGGATACAGGAAAGCTGTGCGGCTAAGTGACTGTCTACAAAGCTTGGGAACTGGGTCCAACAGGAAATACACGATGTTATCGGACAAAGAGTTCACGCTGAACAGGCTGTTTCCAGAAAATTTTCATGCTGACTGAATCCTTAAGTTCTAGCCAAGGAAAGTTTGGTTCTAGAACGCGCAGACTCTCCGCGGTCAAAATCCTCAGGGGCATACTCTGGCGACTCGCCAGGCGCACCCGCGTGATGGTTTTGCGGGCGCCTAGCGATGACCTCGGCCCGGCTTGCCCAGAGGGGTGTGCCCTTGCTCGGGTTGATGGCCCGGCCTCCTCCGCCGATCATTACTTGGCCGAGGAAGCTATGCAAGATGCGGGGGAACCAATTGGCCTTGTGGCCCCGCGACTCGCTCACGGCGACGAGTTCTTCGGCTGGCTGCTCGACGGCCGCGTCGTCAGTTTTGGCTGGATCACGTACCAAGACCGAGTGGTCGGCCCCTTCCAGTTAGCCGAGGTCTCGGGGCGCGCATTTCTGTACAACTTCCATACCCTGGAAGGGTATCGGGGACGAGGTTTTTATCCAGCCCTTCTGCTCACCATGCGGCATGTTCTCGGCCGCGAGAAGGTAAGCGAATTTGTCATCGATGTCGATGCGCGCAACACGGCCTCGGCGAGGGGAATCGAAAAAGGTGGGTTTGTCCCGGCGGCACAAGTCGCCTTCCTGACCCTGTTTTCCCACTTGCGCTGTCTTGGCTCTCGGACCGTGCTGGAGCCCGCGGCCTCCTCCTTGTTTCGAACCGCTTGAACAAAAAGACCTATATGGTTGAAATGCCAAAAGACGTAACAACCCGAGTCATCCGGGAAGAGCGGGAATGGGACGCGATCCGGGATGATTGGAATATTCTTTACGCGTCGAGCCCTTATTCATCTGTTCCCCTCGATTTTGTTTGGCTTCGTGGCTGGTGGCGCGTTTACGGCGCCCTCTACGGGAAGGCAGGCTTGCGGGTTGTGACCATCCGCCGGGGTTCGAAGCTCGTGGGGGCCATCCCTCTATACGTGAGCCGAGGCCTGGGCAATTCCCTTGGCGCCCGCCACCTTCGGTTCATTTCGACAGGGGAGGAAGAGCATGAGGAAACTTGTCCGGACTATATGAACCTGCTTTGTCTACCTGGAGAAGAGGACGTCTGCGCGAATGCGATCTGGAGCGAGGTGGGCCGTATGGACTGGGACCACCTGGAATTTCTCGACCTAACGGAAGATTCCCCGCTTTTGCGAGGAATCACTTTACCCCACGACGCCCGTTCATTTTCGCGGGGCAGTTGCCCAATTGCAGATCTCACGGACGGATTTGAGGCGTACCTCAAGCGGCTCTCATTGAAAAGCCGACAGCAAGCCCGCCGCGCCCTGCGAGAGGGAGAGCGGGCCGGGGCGCAATTCGAGCTGGTCGATGCGGTACATGCCGCCGGAGCTTTTGACGACTTGGTCCGATTACACCAGGAGCGGTGGACCTTGGACGGGAAACCCGGAGTATTCGCGGCCGCACGATTCACCGAATTCCACCGCAACCTTATTCAGGAGTGGCTGCCGAGTGGTCGGGCGGTTCTCGCACGGCTATCTCTCGCAGGGGCTCCTGTTGCCGTTCTGTACGGGTTCGTGAACGGGCGGAAATTCGATTCCTACCAATTGGGAGCCCGCCGAGAACCCGGCAGTCTTGTGCATAGCCCGGGAATCCTCGCCAGCCTGCTATTAATGCGGACGCTGACGGAGCGCGGTGTGAACGCATATGACTTCCTACGCGGATCATCGTCCTACAAACAGCAGCAGGCAACACGAGAGAATCAGCTAGTCGGTGTCCAGATATGGCGGCCAACTTTGCGGGCGGCCATCCACCGCTCGGGTCAACTCGCCTCGCGCGTCTTCAATAAGGGGCAGCGACTCATTAGGAGAGGTTGATCTAATGAAGAAGGCGATCGCGACCCGCCTCTTGTGCCGGAGTGGCCTGCGCGCTCTCCTGAGTCGGGCGATTGAGTGGTCTGGAGTGCTCGTTCTCAACTATCATCGAGTCGGAAACGGCAATCAATCACCGTACGACCGTGGACTTTGGAGCACGGACGCCCAGACATTTACCGACCAGATTCGATTCTGCAAATCCCATCTCGATGTGATCACCCCAGGGGACATCTCTCGAGCCGTGACCAATGGCTCGGGCCGCTATGCCTTAATCACATTCGACGACGGATATAGAGATAATTACGAAACTGCCTTCCCGATCCTCAAGGCGGAGGGCGTACCTGCCACATTCTTCGTCGCCACCGGGTTTGTGGATTCTCCCCGAGTGCCCTGGTGGGATGAAATTGCTTGGATGGTACGGACCAGTGGGCAGGACCGCGTCGGACCCTTCAGTTGGCTTCCTACCCGGATCTTATTAGATGAGCCGGATCGGGAAGGTGCCATTCGGACGCTTTTGCAGGCTTACAAGGCGATGCCTGCGGAGTCCACCGGCCGCTTTCTCGACGCGATTGCAGAGGCCACCGGCACCGGTCGATGCGGCTCGGATGTGGGACTCAGTTTCTGGATGACTTGGGACATGCTTCGAGAAATGAAATCGGCTGGAATGACGGTCGCCGGGCACTCGGTGACTCATCCGATCCTGGCGCGCGCGCCTCGCAAGAGACAGAAGGACGAGATCTTCGGGTGCGCCGCTAGGCTCGCAGAGGAGATTGGTGAACCGATGCGGTACTTCAGCTATCCAGTTGGCGGACCGAACAGCTTCAACTCCGTTACACAGGAATGCTTGCGAGAGGCCGGCGTCCAGTACGCATTCAGCTACTACGGTGGATTTCGCCGATTTGGAGACTGGAATAACCTTGATATCCGGCGCGTGGCCGTCGAAACGTATTTGACTCCCGAGTGGTTCCAGTCAATCGTTACCTTGCCCCAGTTCTTAGCCTAACAGGGAAGAGCGAGGGGCATGGCTTCAGGCTCGTCCCATCCCAGGATTTGAGTTGAAGGATTCCACAAACAAGATGACTTTTCGAATGCGCAACTCGGGAACGTCTATGACGCCTTCCTTGGAACGCGTGAGTCGCCGTGGAGCGCTAGAGTAATGTTCAAAAACCTCTTTGTTGCGCTTCGGCAGTTCGGCTTTGGCACTCAACGCACGGTTCCAAGTCTTGATGGCCTGCGAGCGATTTCGATTGCCTTCGTACTCATCGCCCACTTAATCGCCGCGGGTCATGTCTCAGGTGCTCTTTCTCATCTGGGCAAATTGGGAGAGTTCGGTGTCCGAATATTTTTTGTCATTTCAGGGTATCTGATAACTTCGATCTTGCTCGCAGAGCTACGGCGGAAGGGCAGTATCTCGCTGCCACGATTTTATTTTCGGCGTATGCTCCGATTGTTCCCGGCCGCATACTTTTACATTCTGGTGATTGCCGTCCTGGCGTCGAAGCACCTCGTTAACTTGGATCGTTGGGATCTAACGGCTGCAATTACCTATACGATGAATTATCACGAAGTTCGGCGCTGGTCACTCGGGCATCTGTGGTCGCTTGCCGTTGAGGAGCAGTTCTATCTTTTGTGGCCATTACTACTCCGAATACTCGGCCAACTGCGTTCGGTTCGTTTCCTGGTTGCCCTTGTGGTGGTAGCGCCGTTTCTGCGCCTTGCCTCTCCGTATGTCGGCCCGGCGTTTAATTTCCTTATCTGGTCCGATGCACTGGCGACAGGCTGCCTGCTCGCAATCCTGCGGGAAGAGCTCACTGCCAATGGACGCTACGCTCGCCTCTTGGCCTCGCGATGGTTTTTCCTCGTCCCCGTGGCAGCGCTAGTTGCCAATTACATCCCGTTCACCAAGATCTCTTGGTTGGTTGCAGAGACGGTCATGAATCTCTCTATTGCAGCTTCGGCCGATTGGTGTATGCGGAATCCTGATACTGTGATCGGCCGCTTCCTAAACTTGCCTGCGGTCAGCTTCGTGGGTGTTCTCAGCTATTCGCTGTACCTGTGGCAGCAGATCTTTCTTAACCCGGAGTCAGTAAGCCCGTACTGTGCGTTTCCTTTAAACATCATATTAGCGGTTGCCATGGCCCTGGTCTCGTATCTGCTGATTGAGGCGCCTATTCTGCGATTTCGCACCGCAATCGAGCGCGTCAGCGCTCAATGGCGGGGAACTGGGCAGCGCGCGTCCGCGTTACCCGCTCGTTGAACTTGAGTGTTGACTCCCGGCGATACCGGTATTCATTGTGGTGGCACTTCTCAGTACTCCGAGAGCGATACTGCAACGATTGGACGGATGACTACTACACACAAATACTCATTGCCACACGGGCCCGCTGTCCGTGACCGTCATACCTTGAACTCCCGCGGCCAGGGCCTTTGTCGAGCCAGCTGCCTTGATGGTCCCGCCCGTCGACGCGATCCCCTTGTTAATTACGAGGCTATCGTTCGCATCGAGCGTGATCGTGAAAGTGCCTGTCGTCGGAGTTCCCGGCGCGGAGTCGACAATTCCCGGAGTCAGCGCGCTGAAACCAGACGCATCCCCAAGTTGAATCGTATAGATGTTGTAGCTGACTACGTTGCCTGGATTTGCATTGTTTGCCTCGATGCGGTATTGCCAGTTTGGGGCATTGGCGCTGTTCGCGTTCTCAGTGATAACAGCGATAGCTGGAGCGGCTGGAATCAAGGCTGTGTAGAGCGCCTCCTGCGTGCCGTCGACGCACTTGATTGTTGCAGAGACTACCGTGGGACTCGTCTCGCAATGGCTCACGAAGGTCGTGCTGCGAGTCGGAGTGTCAGTTTGCAGACGGTCCACGATCGCAAGGACGTTGATTCCTCGAAAATAATAGAATTCACGAACTACCGAAACCACATTCTGATTTTGCCTGCCTGGATTCCCAGAGTCGCATATGGCGTTTTTGTATGTCTGAGTTAGATCGGTTGCAGCGAATGCATAACTGGGTTGGGTTTCTAGCCTGCTGACAACACCAGGACCGTCCGAGCATGCAGCATTCGGTGCAGTGCCAATGCCTTGTCCACCTATCAATGGTACGTTGTGCGCATACCCTAGTTGGGTGGGAACAGTTCCAGCGCCGTTATACCCGGCAACAAACTCGCCGTATCCCATCGTCTCTCGTATGATGTTTACGCCCTTACGAGAAACTTGAAAGGTTCCTGAGTCCAAGTGATAGTGTCCCGTTCCAACTGCGCTGGTTGGGCTCTGATTACCGCCTTGATTTAACCCCAGCTGCCAGAGCATCGCTGTCCCTGTCGATGCCCATGTGCCGTGCAGATACATATATTGAGCGCCCGACGAGTAGTAATCGAGAGGAAGATTGGAGAAGGGGAGAGCTGTGCCACCCGGATCGACAGATTTGAATATCGGCCCAATTGCGGGATTCACCGTCGAGATCCACTGACGAGCGTACTTGCCGATGTTTGTCGCGTTGTATTCCGTCGCGGCCGCCTGCATGAAATCGCCATAGTTTTGGCTGGACATTCCGCATCCGCCGTGGCCGTCAGGACCGTTATGGCTTATATACCCACAACCCGACCCCGCTACCCATGTTTCGTCGTCCGCCGACGTGAACCCATCCCACATCCCGCGGCTAGTGGTCTGCGTAAGCATAGTGTTGTAGATTGTTGTCAGCACACCTGATTTGAATGCCGTCGTCTCATTCCATAGGTCGCGGCCCAAGAGTGCGGAGGATGCGAGAGGAATCGCATAATAGTTGAGGGAGTATCTCCCATATTCTCCTACGCCCTCTTGATTGTGCATCGCGTAACCTTTGGCCCCGTTCTTTCCTGTTCCTGTTTGGGAAACGTAATTGAGCAAATCGTTCCAGCGATTTTGGATGCCGTACTTAAGGCTTGCGTCGGCGTTGACGTTGTCGATATAACTGGCGATTCCAAAGTCAAAGTCGTTGCGGAACTGCCCGGCAAAGTAGTTGCTAGTGGGCATACCAACATTGCCCCAAGTTTGGATTGGATTGTCCTGATTCGCCTGCAAAATACTCCAGTTGGCGTCGATCGTGGATGCTTGCGTGGTAGTTAGACACTGGGCCCGGCCACAACCAGGAGCAAGCCAGTCTCGAACCAGCATGACCCACTCGCCAGTGCCGCGCATCGTGTCGCAGCCTGCGCCGCTTGAACACTGTGGAGATACAGCAACGGCATCAGCAATGACCGTCGAGCAAGCGGTCGCGTTGTTCATGATGAAACATGTGAACGCGAGATCGTAGTAATCGAGTGGTCGAAAATCGACAGTAACGCCAGGGTAGTTTGTACTCTTGACCCAGTTTTGCGCGATTGTTGTCCGTGAAGGAGTCCAGAAGAGGCGAGGATGCGCGTTGGGAAACGTGAGTCCGTAGGCCGTGGTCGTTTTGGTGGCAGTCGCCGAGAAGATAACTATGGATGCTGAACCTGTCTTGGACGGATCCGCCGTACTGGTTGCTGTGACGCTTACCGTGGATGGTGACGGAACCGTCGAAGGCGCGGTGTACACTCCTGCGCCATTGACTGTTCCGCACGCCGCGGAGCTGCATCCAGCTCCTTGCACTGTCCACGTCACGGCGGTATTCGACGTCCCCACAACGGATGCGCTTAATTGTTGCGTTGCCCCAGTTGCAACCGATGTGCTGGCGGGTGTCACCGTGACGACAACAACGGGCACAATGGTTACGTTGGCTGATGCGGTCTTGCTCGGATCCGCCATACTGGTTGCAACTATACTGACGCTCGGTGGCGAAGGCGCGATGACTGGAGCGGTGTAGACGGCCCTTAACGAACTCGTTGCGAGTGTCCCGCACGCCGAGCCGCTACAGCCCGCGCCAGTCAAACTCCACGCGACTGTCGTGTTTGATGTTCCTGTCACCGCTGCCGTAAACGAATCCGTGCCACCGGTTGGAACGGAAGCACCCGTCGGGCTAATGCTCATCAAAATCGCGGTCGCCACAACAACGCTGACGCCTGCCGAAGCTGATTTGGTTGGGTCCGCCACGCTGGTTACGGTCACTTGGAGTGTCGCAGGCGAGGGCACACTCGACGGGGCGGTATAGAGTCCGCCTGCGGAAATGGTACCACAAGCTGCGCCACTGCAACCCGATCCCTTCAAGCTCCAAGTAACAGCCCTGTTGGAATTACCGGTGACGGTTGCTGTGAACTGCTGGGTCGCTCCAGCTGTTACTGTTGAGCTTGTTGGAGATACTACGATCGCTACGGCGCCTGTGGGGGCCACATTAAGGGTGGCGGCGTTGCTGGTCGTACTGCCCTCGTTATTGGAAATGACTACGGCGAACATTGCACGATTGTCGGAAGCCGTCGTGGGCGGTGTCGTATAAGTCGAAGAAGTCGCGCCACTAATTGCACTTCCGTTCTTTCGCCACTGGTAACTCAGAGGGGTCGTGCCCGTCACGGCCACAGTGAAAGTCGCCGTCTGTCCCATCGCGACATCCGCGCTGGCCGGCTGGGATGTAATGGAGGGGGCCACGGACGCGCCATTGCCTCTTGGAGTGATTGCGCCCGTCACACCTGCGCATCCCGAATGGAGCAAGCTTCCCAATAGAACAAAGAAGAGGAGTAACCCGGACCCTTGAGTCCGTGGAGAACAATGGGGAGTCGACATTTGGCCCCGGCTTCTGAGTAAGCTCCGTGCCGGAATGGAACACGCGCCCCTATCCAATGTAAATACAGGACTTAAGCGCCCAATACAGCTGACCGACAGTTCAAAAAGAGGGAAGTGCCCAAACCCTGTACCTGGGTGTCCAAAGCGTCTAATCGATTTGTATTAGGACAGGCCCCGCGGATATTTGGCGGGGATGATCCAGAAGCCCTTCTAAATAAAGGCTTTAATCGCGTGAATCTCGGGCCCAACCTTCGAGCTCCCGCATATGGCTGTAGCCAGCTTCAAGGTTCCTCGGGAAATCACTCCACCTGCGAGTTGGAAGTGGTGTGACTCACGCAAGTGTGCGCCTCTGCCAGGACTCGGGAGCCGAGGACGCTCCCACAACTAAATTCTTATGTGTGGTATAGCTGGCATCTTCAATTTTGATGGAATGGCCGTCACTCCAGAATCCTTGCTTGGGATGATCCGGATGCTCGCGCATCGCGGGCCTGACGACACCGGATTTCACGCCGAGGACGGGGTGGGCCTGTCGCACGCCCGCCTCAGCATCATTGATCTAGCCGGCGGCAAGCAGCCCATGTGCAATGAGGATTCTTCGCTTTGGATCACTTTTAACGGAGAGATCTTCAACTACTTGGAGCTGAGGGAGGAGCTGGTCAGGAAGGGACATCGGTTTGCTACCCGTTCCGATACCGAGGTCATCCTCCATCTTTATGAGGAAAAAGGAGAGAACTGTGTCCAACACCTGAACGGACAATGGGCTTTCGCCATCTGGGACAACCAGCGGCGCCGTCTGTTTCTATCTCGCGATCGTCTAGGCGTAAGGCCTCTCTTCTATACGCACACGAATAAGAGCTTTATCTTCGCTTCAGAGATCAAAGCGATTTTCGCTCATCCGGGAATTACGAGAGAAATCGATGTCAACGGACTGGACGAGGTGTTCACCTACTGGTGCACCATTCCACCGACGACTATTTTTCGAAGCATTCACGAACTTCCTCCGGGCCACTCGATGACCGTGGATGCTTCCGGGATTGTGACTCGGCCGTACTGGCACATCCAATTCGAGAAGATATCGGGCGCTGTCAATCCGTCCGAGGAACAGTCATACGCCGACCAGCTCCTCGAGCTCTTAGCTGACGCGACGAGAATCCGCCTTCGCTCTGATGTTCCGGTAGGGGCCTACCTCAGCGGTGGGCTGGATTCAACTGTCACCACGGCGTTGGTCAAGAAGTTTTCCAATGCCAAGCTTCAGACATTTTCTATCTCCTTCGACAGCGCCGAATTCGATGAAAGCTCCTTCCAAAGCGAAGCAGTCCGGTTTCTCGACACGGAGCACCAAGACTTTCGCTGCGCCAAGAATCAAATCGCTGAAGTCTTTCCGGACGTGATCTGGCACACCGAGAAGCCCGTGCTCCG
>Ga0210384_10000190_pt1 | contig 93397 bp, 33 predicted proteins | sample IncBWH2MmetaG_FD_160574 | JGI IMG/M metagenome (GOLD analysis project Ga0210384, IMG submission 160574) | Forest soil microbial communities from Barre Woods Harvard Forest LTER site, Petersham, Massachusetts, United States - Inc-BW-H-2-M | ecosystem: Environmental > Terrestrial > Soil >... | reverse complement strand
GCCGGCGTCGGTCACGGCGTGGCGGAGATCGCCGCCGCGGTCGCCTCCCAGGCGCGCGAGCTGGCCTACGTCAACGGCAGCCAGTTCACCAACGCCGCCGCCGAGGACCTCGCCGCGGAGCTCGCCGAGGTGCTGCCGGAGCCGCTGCGGTACAGCTACTTCCTGGCCAGCGGTTCAGAGGCGATCGAGGCGGCGGTCAAGCTGGCGCGGCAGTACTGGTACGAGCGGGGGCGCCCGGAGAAGTGGAAGGTCATCCGCCGCAACCCCTCCTACCACGGCAACACCTTGGCCGCCCTGGCGCTCTCCGGCCGCGAGCACTACCGCCGGATCTACCGGCCGCTGCTACTCGACTTCCCGAGCATTCCCGCGCCCGACCCCTACCGGCATCCCGGCCCCGACTGTCCCGCCTGCAATGGCGAGGCGCTGGCGGCGGAGCTCGCCGCGCAAGCACCCGAGACGGTGGCCGCGTTCCTGGCCGAGCCGATCCTCGGCAGCTCGGGTGGCGCCGTCGTGCCTCCTGTCGCGTACTACCGGCGGGTCGCCGAGCTCTGCCGCGAGCACGACGTCCTGTACATCGCCGACGAGGTGCTCACCGGCTGCGGCCGCACCGGGCGGTGGTTCGCCTTCCAGCACTACGATCCGGTGCCCGACGTGGTGGTGCTCGGCAAGGGCTTGAACGGCGGCTACGCGCCGCTGTCGGCGGTCGTGGCCAGCCGCGAGATCGCGGCCACCCTGGCGCGTGGCAGCGGCGCCTTCAACCACGCCCAGACCTACTCCCACCACCCGGTGACCTGCGCGGCCGGCGCCGCCACGGTGCGGTACCTGAAGCGGCACCGCCTGGTCGAGCGTTGCGCCGAGGCGTCCGCCGGCTTCTTCGCCGAGCTGGCGACGCTCGCCGAGCACCCCGCGGTCGGGGACGTGCGGGGCGCGGGCCTCCTGGCCGGGATCGAATTCGTGCGCGACCGGTCGACCCGCGAGCCGATGCCGCGCGGCTGGCGCTTCGCCGAGAGACTGGTGGAGCGCGCCCGCGAGGAGGAGGGATTGATCGTGTGGCCGAATGTCGGCCATGCGGACGGCACCCGCGGCGACCTGGTCATCGTCGCGCCGCCGTTCGCCGTCACCCCGGAAGAGGTGGCCGAGATCGCCGCGCGCCTGCGGCGGGCCCTGGCCGCGACGCCGATGGCCGGACCGGAGGAGGGCGCGGGGCCATGAGTGCTCCTCGCTGCCACCGAGCGATGGCGCCCGGCTTCCCGTGAGCTGGCGCGGGCCCGCCCAAGGTGGCGATAGAATCCGTCATGGCTCGTCCAACCCCGATGGAGGTAGGGAGACCACCATGACCACCGACCTTCACATCGATCGCGACCGAATCGGTGACTTCTGCCGGCGTTGGAGCGTCACGGAATTCGCACTCTTCGGCTCGATCCTGCGGGCCGACTTCGGGCCCGACAGCGACGTGGACGTCCTCGTCACCTTCGCACCCGACGCGCCCTGGACCCTGTGGGACCTCTCCAGGATGCGGGCCGAGTTGGAATCCATCTTTGGCCGCGAGGTTGATCTGGTCGAAAAGAAGGCCCTCCGCAATCCCTACCGCCGCCAGGCCATCCTCGCCGATCACCGCGTCGTCTATGCCTCCTGATCGGGACAAGGTCTATCTGTGGGACATGCTGAAGGCTGCCCAAGGAGTGGCGTCTTCGTTGCAGGGGTTGAGTTTCGCGCAGTATGCGACCGATGAAAACCTCCGCCTGGCTACTGAGAGGAGAATCGAGATCATCGGCGAAGCCGCCCGGCGCATCTCACCGGACCTCAAGGGAGCCCATCCGGAGATCCCCTGGCGATTGATCGTCGATCAGCGCAATGTGATGATCCACGCCTACGACGAAATCGAGACTGAGCGAATCTGGGCATTGGCACAGCAGGACATTCCCCGGCTGCTGGAACAACTCAAGAAGCTGATGCCTCCTGAGAAAGCCTGAGCCAATGCATAGGGGAGCAATGACCCGGCACAAGAAGAAGCTGGTCCGCGAGGGCGACCATGTTGCAGAAGTCGAGGTGCGCCTCATCGAGGCCGACGAGGGATGGTCGCCATGCCTGATACTCGAAGACGCGGAGAGGTTAGACCAGGTCCGTGAAGCTCTCTGCCGAGGGGACGTAATCGCAGCGGCGAAGCTGGCGCGGGTTTTCCACCTCACGCCAGTATGAGTTACCGGAGTCGAGGTCAGCCGGCGGTCCGACCGGGCGGGATGCCTGCATACGCCAGCGCGTCCCGGATGTCGTCGGCGCAGTTGGTGGTAATCTGGATCGCGCCCTTCCGGGCCAGGCCGACGGCCACGTCGCCGTCGTCGACGGCCCAGGCTCCCCAGGGCATGCCTGCCTGGCGCATGGCCGCGGGGAAGGCGTCGGGCTGCTGGAAGCTGACGTCGAGGCCGTCGAGCTGGACCTCGTCGTTGCGCGCCAGCGCCAGCAGCTCGCCGTAGTCGACCGGCTGCTGCCAGATGGTGCGGAAGGTCAGGTTGTCGTCCTCGGTGCGGTCGTAGCCAGCCCGCCACACACCCGGCTTCAGCTCCTCGAAGACCAGGATCCAGTAGCAGGTGAACTCCGGCCTGGTGCGCTTGAGCGCCGTGATGCAATCGATGCTGAAGCTGATGAAGACGATCTGGTCCGGCCCCTTGCCCGCCGCGTCGATCTCCGCCAGCAGGGGCCCGACGATGCCCGGGCCGTTCTTCGACTCGACGTAGAGGCGGTGGCCGGGCGGCATGGCGTCGAGCACCTCGCGCAGCGTCGGCAGGCGCAGCCCCTGCCACATCGGCCCCTTCTTGACGCCGGCGTCGAGCCGCCGCAGGTCGTCGAGACGGCTCGCGCCCACTTTCAGATCGCGATCGCAGGTGCGTCCGGTGGTGCCGTCGTGAATCACCACGATCTTGCCGTCGCGCGTGAGGTGCACGTCGAGCTCGCAGGCGCCGCCGCGGGCCCAGCCCCAGCGGAACGCCGGCAGCGTGTTCTCGGGCGGGGCCGCCGGCCGATGGGCCTGCAGCGGGACCGGCTGCGGGTAGTCGCGGCCGGTGCCGCGATGGGCGACGACCTCGATGGGCCGCCGCGAGGCTGCGGCGGCCAGAACGGGTTCCGACGCTCCCATGCTCATGTCTCTCCTCCCATCGCCAGCACCGCGGCGGCTCTGCTCAGCCGCCCCACCCTTCCCCACGCAAGAACGCCGTGGCGGTCGCGACGAAGCGCCCCTCATGTCGGCGGAGATCGGACCATGTCCGCCGTTCGGAACGATCCAGAGGTGGGCGCGTGGGATCGCAGTGTACATCTCGACCGTGGCCCAGGCGAAGACGTGGCTTCATAGGTGAGGAGGGTATTTGGCGAGATCCGACTCAAGTTCTCCTCGGGGTGCCGGCGAATGCAGCATCATTGGGTTCAGTGTTTTGCAGTACTTGTATTGATGCTTCTGTGACGCTCATTCGCCAAGCCAGGCTGCATAAAATGCGCTCAGATGGCTTTCAGATCATGAGTTTTCTGCGAACATGCTGAATATACGGGTGAAAGACGACGTGCCCGGCACCGCTCCGCTGGCGACCGGCGGCGAGCGGCAGCGAAAGGAGAGGGCCCGATGAACGCCCCCGGCACCCCCCCGTTTCCGGGAGGACTCAAGCGCCGCGCCGTGGCCATCGCACCCGATGCCCTGGTCGGCGAGCGGCCGATGTTCGAGCAGGGGACACTGCCGTGGGTCGTCGAGCCGCGGGTCGCCGGGCTCGGCCTGGCGGCCTGGGCGGCCGGCAACCGGCCGCGGATCGAGGAGTGGCTGGCTCGTCACGGCGCAGTCTTGTTCCGCGGCTTCAACGTCGCGACGCCCCCGGACCTCGAGAGCTTCATCCACGCCGTGGCGGGAGAGGCGCTCGAATACCGGGAGCGCTCGTCGCCACGCAGTGCGGTCGAGGGCCGGATCTATACCTCGACCGACTACCCGCCGCACTTCCCGATCTTCTTGCACAACGAGAACTCGTACCAGAGCGTCTGGCCGCTCAAGATCTTCTTCTGCTGCCAGCGGCCGGCAGAGCAGGGAGGGGAGACCCCGATCGCCGACTGCCGCCGCGTCTTCGCCCGCCTCGACCCGGCGGTCCGGGAGCGCTTCATCGCCAAGGGATGGATGGTGGTGCGCAACTTCGGCGATGGCTTCGGCCTCGACTGGCAGACGGTGTTCCAGAGCGCCGACAAGGCCGCCGTCGAGGAGCACTGCCGCGCCAACGGCATCGAGGTGGAGTGGAAGCCGGGTAACCGGCTCCGCACTCGCGCGGTGCGCCCGGCCGCGACGAAGCATCCGGAGACCGGCGAGCTGCTCTGGTTCAATCATGCGACTTTCTTCCACGTCTCGACCCTGGAGCCCGAGATCCGCGACTCGCTGCTCGCCGAGTTCGAGGAGGACGAGCTGCCGGCCAACACCTACTACGGCGACGGCAGCCCGATCGAGCCCGAGGCGCTCGACCATCTCCGCGCGCTCTACACGCAGGAGAGCGTGCGCTTCCCCTGGCAGAAAGGGGACGTCCTGCTGCTCGACAACATGATGGTGGCGCACGGGCGAGCGCCCTACGGCGGCGAGCGCAAGATCCTGGTCGGCATGGCCCAGCCCGTGCGCAGGGAGCCGTGAAGGATCTCTGGCAGCTCCTCGGCTTGCTCGCCCGCGCCTGCTCGGTTCCGCGGCGATGCCGCGCCTACTGACCCACTACCTGCCATGGCCGTGTCACGAAGGCTGCCTCGCGCGCACCATATGCTGAGATGGGACCCGCGAAGCAACCGCGTCCGGCCCAGCAATCCACGACGGCTCACCCGATTCGCGGTTGTGTGAGGTCAATGCTCTGCCATATGCTTAGTCGTCGATGAGCCGTGGCCGCTCTCATCCCCATCTGCCAGTGCATCTGCCAGTGAGCTTGCCGCGAGGTTCACGCCATGGGTGAAGTATGGAATCTGGTCGTGTTCCTGCTGCGGCCGTCCGCCGACGTGCCGTCGGCGCGGCGCCGCATGGCGCTGGTGTTGCTGTTCGGAGGAGTGAGCGGCATCCTCAGCACCGTCCTCGTCATGCTGATCAACCGCGCATTGCTCAAAACCCTCGATCTGCGCGTCCTCTGGGGCTTCATCGCCTGCTGCATCCTGCTCCCGTTAACTCGCTATCTTTCGCAGATTCTACTGATCAATCTCTCGCAAGAGACGGTCCTCGGCCTGCGGATGCGGCTGTGCCGCCGGATCCTCGCCTCGCCATTGCAGCTCCTCGAGTCGATCGGCCCGCACCGCATCCTCGCCACGCTGACCGAGGACGTCACCAACGTGCGGGAGATCGCCACCCTCATCCCGCTGCTCGTCATGCACCTGACCGTGGTCGTCGGTTGCCTGTTCTATGTCACCTGGCTGTCCTGGCGCGTCTTGCTGGTGGTGGCGGTCTTCACGGCATTCGGCGTCTTCGCCTATCGGCTGGCGATCCGGCGCGCCACCTGGTACTTCCGGCGCGTCCGAGAAGGCACCGATCGGATGATCCGGTACTTCCGCGGCCTCAGCGAGGGGCTGAAGGAGCTCAAGCTGCACAGGCCCCGGCGCGGCGGCTTCCTGGCCGGCCTGTTGGGCGCGACGCGGGACATCCAGCAAGACACCACGGCGGCGAACAAGATCTTCGCGCTCGCCAACAGCGGCGGCCAGGTGTTGTCCTTCGCCCTCATCGGGTTACTTTTCATCCTCTATCGCGATACAGGATGGTTGAGCGGCCGTACGATGGCCGCAACGGTGCTGATCATCCTCTATATGCGCTCGCCGCTCGACGTCAGCCTGCAGATGCTGCCCAGCTTCAACCGCGCCGGGGTGTCGCTGGCCAAGATCAACCGCCTGGGCCTCGCCCTCGGAGCGGCGGCGGACACCGCCGACGAACGGTCCGTTCCGGCCCCCCCGGCCGCCGGCTGGCAGCGTCTCGAGCTGGCTGGCGTCGCCCATTCCTACCGCCGAGAGGACGAGGAGGCTCCGTTCACGCTCGGCCCCATCGACCTCGCCATCACCCCCGGGGAGCTGCTGTTCGTGGTGGGCGGCAACGGCAGCGGCAAGACCACGCTCGCCAAGCTGATCCTCGGCCTCTATCAGCCGGAGGCCGGCGAGATCCTGTTCGATGGGCAGCGAATGGACGAGACCAACCGCGAGTTTTACCTGCAGCACTTTACCGCCGTGTTCTCTGACTTTTTCCTTTTCGACAGCCTTCTCGGCATGGAGCACAACTCCGCTCTCGACGCGCAGGCGCGGCACTATCTGGGCATGCTTCACCTCGAACGGAAGGTCCGCGTCGAGGGCGGATGCCTGTCGACCACCGACCTCTCGCAAGGACAGCGCAAGCGGCTCGCACTGCTGACCGCCTATCTCGAGGACCGCTCCATCTACCTGTTCGACGAGTGGGCGGCCGACCAGGATCCGTACTTCAAGGAGATCTTCTACCTGGAGCTGCTGCCCCAATTGAAGGCGCGCGGCAAGACCGTCATCGTGATCAGCCACGACGACCGCTATTACGATGGGGCCGATCGCATCATCAAGATGGAAGACGGCAGGATCGCCTACGATGGCCGATACTCCGGATATCAAGATCTGGCCGCCCTCGCCGCCCCCGCCGCCCCCGCTCGACTGCGCCCGACGGCGGGCGCGCACCCGGCCGGTCCAGCACTCGTGGCCCGTGCGGGAGCACCGGATCTCAGCGCCAGATTTTCAAGCCAAGACCTGAACCGATCAACCGTGGAGGAAATCCGATGACTCGTCTCAAGTTGCCTCTCAGCCTGACCTGCCTGATCGCCTTCGTCCTGGTGAGCCTTGCCTTCGCCAGGGTCCAGCCGCCGTCCGGCCAGGGAGGCCATCACGCCGTCACCGGCATCGGCACGGTTGCCAAGGCATCGCTGCAGGGCGTCGACCCGAAGTTCGTCGGGACGGCGAGCTTCACACAGCTCGCCGGCGGCGTCCACGTGGTGGCCGACTTCTCCGGGGCCGCGGCGGGCAAACATGCCTTGCAGGTCCGCGAGAAGGGGCTCTGCAGCGCGCCCTTCGCCTCTGCCGGCGACCTGCTGAACACCTACCATCTGGCCCATGGCTGTCCTCCCGACCAGATCCGCGAGCTGGGCAACCTGGGCAACGTGGAGATCAAGGCCGACGGCACGGGACATTTCGATCAGGTGATCGACAAGATCAGCGTCGTAGACCCTCACCACCTCATCGTAGGACGCTCGATCGTCCTGCTGGCGGGCGAGGACAACTGCAAGACCGAACCCGCTGGAAGCTCGGCCAGACCTGTCGCCTGTGGCGTCATCAACAAGAGCTGAGCCCGCGGAACGGCAGGTCTCGTGGCGCTGAACATCATCGGCATCTCGGCCTACTATCACGATTCCGCATGCTGCCTGATGCGTGACGGCGAGCTCGTCTGCGCGGCGGAAGAGGAGCGCTTCTCCCGCACCAAGCACGATTCCGGGTTGCCGTGGAGGGCCTTCCGGTTCTGCCTGCAGCAAGGCGGCTTGACCCTTCCCGAGGTCGATTGCATCGCCTTCTACGAAGACCCGGTCAAGAAGCTCTCGCGCCAGCTTTGGATGTGCTTCCAGCCCGAGATCGCGGAGGAGAGCCGCCGCTACCTGGCCGGCCGGCTCAAGCTCGGCCGGCTCGAGCGGGACGTCCGCCAGGGGCTGGGCTATGACGGGCCCATTCATATCGTGGAACACCACCAGGCCCACGCGGCAAGCAGCTTCTTCTTCTCCGGCTTCCCCGAGGCCGCGGTGCTGACCGTCGACGGGGTCGGAGAATGGGCGACGACCACCCTCGGGCGCGCGGCCGGCAACTCGATCGAGATCCTCGAGGAGGTCCACTTCCCCAACTCGCTCGGGCTGCTCTACAGCGCGATCACCGCCTACCTGGGTTTCGAGGTCAACGACGGCGAGTACAAGGTCATGGGCCTCGCTCCCTATGGCGAGCCGCGTCACCTCGAGGCGATGCGGCGGCTCCTCCGCACCGGCGCCGCCGGCCAGTTCCGGCTCGACATGCGGTACTTCGACTTCCTCAAAGGAGAGCGGATGTACTCCGAGCGGCTGGTCGAGCTGCTCGGGCAGGCGCAGCGCGAGCCGGAGTCCGAGCTCACGTCCTTTCACCATGACGTGGCGCGCAGCCTGCAGGCCCTGCTCGAGGAGGTGCTGCTCGAAAAGGTCCGTTACCTCCACGCCAAAGCTCCCAGCGATCACCTGTGCATGGCCGGCGGAGTGGCGCTCAACTGCGTGGCCAACAGCCGGCTGCTGCGCGAGGGGCCGTTTTCCCACCTGTTCGTGCAGCCAGCCGCGAGCGACGCCGGCGGCGCACTGGGCGCTGCCGCCCTTGCTCACCTCCATCGCACTGCCGAGCGGCCCGCACAACGGCGGCTTACCGAGGTCTACCTGGGCCCGGCCTTCTCCTCGGCCGAGATCGCCCAGCTGCTCGAGGCGAGCTCCGCCAGATTCGTCGACTTCCGCGATCGCACCGGAGACCTCCTCGACGCGGTGGTGGAGCGCCTGGCCCAGGGCAAGGTGGTGGGATGGTTCCACGGCCGCATGGAATTCGGCCCGCGGGCGCTCGGCGCCCGATCGATCCTTGCCGATCCGCGCGACCCGCAAATGCGCGACCGCATCAACGCCCTGGTCAAGCAGCGCGAGGCTTTCCGCCCGTTCGCGCCGGCGGTGCTCGCCGAGCGCACGCGGGAGCACTTCGACATCGATCACCCATCGCCGTTCATGCTCGAGACCTGCGGCGTCAAATCCCCTCTCGACCTGCCGGCCGTCACCCACGTCGACGGCTCGGCCCGGGTGCAGACCGTCGACCGGCAAGCGAGCCCGCGCTTCGCCGAGCTGCTGGGGCGCTTCGAGCAGCGCACCAGCTGCCCGATCCTGCTCAACACCTCGTTCAACATGCGCGGCGAGCCGATCGTCTGCACTCCCGTCGACGCGCTCGTGTGCTTCGTGCGCTCCAAGATGGACACGCTGGTGCTGGAGGACTTCGTGCTCGACCGCGAAGCCGTGCCGGCCCTGTGGCCCGTGGTGCTGGGGCAACTCCAGCGCAGCGGGGCGCCCGCGGTCAGTCACCAGGTCTACACCCTGCTGTGACCGGCAACCCGCACCCCGGGGGCCCGACCATGCCCGACCGTCGAGAGTCCGCGCTCAAGTCGCTCGCCAACGCCACCGCCCTGGCTCTGACCCAGGATGGCGATGCGTTCCGGCTCCTCCACCGGCTGGGACTGGTGACCGCAGCCAGCGGCGACACCCTCCCACCGGCGGCCGCGAAGCCTGGCTGGATCGGCATCTGGGAGCCGCGCAGCGAGAATGGCGCGAGCTGTTTCCAGCGCTCCCGGGAGCGCGCCTCCGAGTGGACCTCCTGGGCCGACCGCGAGCGGCTGGAGCCCAAGGGAGAGAAGAAGCGCGTCGTGCTGGTCGGGGAATCGGTCGCGCGGGGGTACTTCTACGACCCGCGGATCACCCCCGCCCAGGTGCTCGAGACCTTGTTGCATCGGGCCGAGGTGCCGGGAGGGGTCGAGGTCGTCGACCTGGCCAAGAATGACCTCGACGGGCTCAGCGTGGGGCCGCTCCTCGCCTCGGCGCTGGCGCTGCAGCCCGACCTCTTCGTCCTTTTCGTGGGCAACAACTGGGCTCAGGCTCCCAACCTGGTGCGCGGCGGCATCGAGCGCGGCGCGGCGGCCACGGTGCTGCGCGAGCAGGGCGTCGCCGGCTACAAGGCGTATCTCGAAGAGAAGCTGGTAGGCCTGTTCGACGAACGGCTGGCCGGCAACCTCGCCGCCCTGTCGGCGAGAGTGCCGGTGGTGATCCTGGTTCCCGAGTTCAACCTCGGAGACTGGCGCTTCGACGGGCCAGCCGACGCCCCCTGGCTGCCCGGCGACGGCAACCGGCGCTGGCTGGAATCCTTCTTTGCCGCGCGGCAGGCGCTGGCGGCCGGGCGGCTCGGCGAGGCCGAGGAGCGGGCGCGGCAGATGATCGATCTCGATCGCGGCACGGCCTCGGCCGGCTTTACCGTCCTTGCCGACTGCCGCCGCCGCCAGGGCGACGAAGCCGGTTCGCGGGAGCTCCTCGAGCGGGCACGGGACGCTCACAGCTGGGAGATCACGGCCCAGCCGCCGCGTCCCCTCACCGTCGTGCAGCAGGCGCTGCGCCGCACTGCCGGCCGCGGCAGGGTGACGGTCGTGGACCTGCCGCGCGTGTTCGAGGACTGGCTCGGCGGCCTGCCGGATCGCCGGCTGTTCCTCGACTACTGCCATCTCAACGCCGACGGCATCCGCCTTGCCATGGCGGCGGCGGCGGCGGCGATCGCGCCGTTGATCGGCGGCCGGAAGGTGGACCACCGAGAGCTCGCCGCCTTGCCGATCGCCCCACCGCCGGAGGTCGAGGCCGAGGCGCGGTTCGCCGCGGCCGTCCACAACGCTCATTGGGGCCAGCCCTTCGCGATCGTTCACCACCACTGCGCACGGGCCATCGCCGTCTCGCGGCGGGTCTCGGAGGCCATGTCGCAGTTCCTCGAGCTGCAAGCCCGGCGCGCGCCGGCCTGGATGTGCGCGGCCGGCGAGAAGTTGGCGATGGGCGCCCTGGCCGGACCGCTGCGCCGCTACTTCCATGTCTACATGGTCTACAGCCAGGGCAAGTTCCTGGACGTGTTGCTGCTCGAAGCGATCAGCGCCGCCCTGGAGGAGGCCGGTATCGCCGCCAGGGAGCGGCTGGCCTCGCTGCGCCGGCAGGAGCAGGGAGTCACCGCCGCTCGTCCGGCGGACCTCCTCAGCTCGTACTACCGGATCGCCTGGACGAGCCGGGACTGGATGCGGACGGGCGCTTTCTATCACCGCGCCCATTCGCCGGTCTCGGAATTCTCGTTCGTCTGCGCCGCCGCGGCCCCCGTGACCCTGCAGCTGGTCTGCCGGCGGCCGGCCGGCGGCGACGAGAGTTGCGCGGTGCTGGTCAACGGCAGCCAGGTGGCGAGCCTCGCGCTGACCGGCGCTTGGATGACCCACCGCATCCTGGTTCCGGCAGAGAGCCTGAAGGCCGGCGTCAACGCCCTGGAGATTCGCTGGCCGCTCGGCACCCGGCCCGGCGAGGCGGGGATCGAGAACGCGGCCCGCGATCTCGAAGCGGGACTGCCGTACAGCCTCCTGCCCACGTTCGCCGAGATCGACTCGCTCGCGGTCTCCGTCGCCGCGCCATGACCCCGGCAGCCGGCGGTTACTCTTCGTCCACCTCGAACACCAGGCCGATCCCGGCGCCATGGTGTACGCTGACGACCCCCAATTCCGGCCTGGGCGCGACGCGGACGCCGGTACCCGCGAACCTCCTGCCGAACACGAAGGGGCCCCAGATCACCTCGTTCGGGCCACAGCCTTCAGGGCCTTGCTGGTACAGGAACGGCAGGGACTCGAGGACCTCCTGCACGATCCAGTTGCCTTGTTCGAGAGCACGCCGCAGGAGGTCCGCCCAGGCCTCCGGCGGCGTGAACTTGCCCACCACGACGTCCGCTCCTCCCGCCGAGGTGGCGCTGGCCTTCTTCAGCACCAGCTCCGGCTGCCGCGCGATGACCATCTCCGGGACCGTGACCGGCTCGCCGCGGTAGCTGGTGCCGCCGGGCAGCACCCGCCGAGTCCAGGGAAGGTAGCGGTGGATGAAGCTGGCCTCCTCCGGCGTGAACCGTTGCTCGTCGGCGGCGTGGGTCGACAACAGCGCCAGGCACCGCTTGTCGGCGAGGATCGCGGACACCGGCCCGTCATAGAGATCCAGCGTTCCTGCCTTCGCGCAGCGGAAGGTCAGTGTCTGGGTGCCGTGGGTGTGCCACTCGACGAGGGCATCCAGGCGCACCCCACGCAGGTACAGCACCCCGTGCGCCTCTTCGAGCTCGTTGTACGGACAGAGCAGCAGGCTGCCGGTCAGCGCGGGATCGACCTCCCGCAGCGCCATCCGGTATTCGCCGCCGAGATAGCCGTCGAGCATCCTCGCCGTGGCGGGCGGCGCCGGCTCCTCCATGCCGATGCCGGTGTTGATCGTCTTGCCGTCGCAGGAGGGGCTGGCGAGCTTCTCACGGATACAGTGCAAGAAGAGCTCGCGCACCGGGCTGCGATAGACGTAGCGCACGCCGTCGTTGCGGAGGAAGTCGCCGAGCGCCGGCGCGCGCAGCAGCATGTCGGCCACCAGCCGCGGCTGCCAGCTGCCGATGCTGCTGGCAATGTTGAACTCGATGCAGCGAAAGCCGCCGGCGGTGAGCAGGAAATCGGCGCGCGCGATGGCGCCGTCGATGCCGTTGGGCGGCGTCAGCGCGGCCGCCACGAGCCCGGGATCGAGACCGAAATAGTTGGCGATCCGCTCCGCGTCGCTGCCGAACAGCCGCTCCGGCAGGCTGCGGATCAGCTCGCTGAGGCCCACCGCGATCTTGCCGATCTCGCCCATCATGCGGCGGCCTACGAACGTGGGCCAGGGCTGGACCTTCGCCATCAGCAGGGGGTTGGCCCGATCGATGTCGGGGTAAGCGGAGCGGCGCAGCAGCCGCTCGTCCCGGCATGCCAGCTCGCGGAAACGCCGGTTGGCGTCCGACAGCATGGCGTCGAACGTCTCGGTCCCGGCTGCAGCGCTCATCGCCGCGGCTCCCGCGACGAACGCCGCGGCCTCGCGATCATCGGCTCTTGGTCCTGGCCGCGGGGAAGATCTGCGGCGAAGACAGGCAGACGAAAGCGTGATGCCCCTTGCTCCCCTTGCCGCAGACGTAGGTCTCGTCGATGGTCACCGGGCCCGCCTTCGGATTGCTGGCGTCCGAGATCTTGCCCTTGACGTGGAACGCATAGGCGCCGGTCCGCGTCGGCTTGAACCAGGCGTTGTAGCGGTTCTCGGTGTGGACGGCCAGCTCCGGCTTGCTGTCGAGCTTCGCCGCTTCGAGGACCGCGGACTTCTCGTCCTCGGCGGCGCGATACTGCACTTCCACCTCCAGGTCCACGACGTCGCCCTTGCTGGTGTCGATTGGCTTGTTGTCGGCCGCGCGAATGATGAAGATGTCCACGGCATTGACCGTGTCGGCGAAGGCGGGCTCGAAGTACCAGCCGACGGTGACCGCATACTGCCCGCTGGGTCCGACCAACCGATGCTCGTGCGCAAGGACCGGCCCGGCGACAAGCCAGAGAGCCGCGGCAAGGGCCGCCTTCGGGAGGACCGCCCGGAACCTGGGTTTGGCCAGCAGAATCATTCCTATCTCCTTTTCAGAACGTGGCATCGGAAGAGCGGCTGCGGCGGCGGACGGCGGGCGGACGTCGCGCTTCATGAGGTCTCAGCCTGCACCGCGAAGCGTTCGCGGTATGCCGCGAAGGCCTGGTCCAGCTGCGCGTCGTCGAGGCCGAAGTCGGCTGCCTGGTAGCGGTGGACGCCGCGCTTGTGCTGGGGGTTGTCGGCGAGGAAGGCCGACATCCGCCGGCGGGCCTCCGCGGTGAGCGGCAGACCGCATCCGGCATAGAGCTGCTCCATGGTGGACAGGGGATCGCGCAGCAGCTCCCGGTACTGAACGTCCCGGAACCGGACCGGGGGGAGCAGCTCGCGTGCGACGAGTGCGGCATCCACCCGCTTCGCCAGCCGCCGCAGGATGAATTGGCCGATCGCGGCGCGATCGACGCGACCGTGGTTGGCCAGCCGCTGCGCGGCGACCATGCTGCAGGTGGATGGCACCGCCCGAGCGGGATCGCGGTGCAGGTGGACGATGGTGGCGTCCGGAAAGACCCCGAGCAGCGCGCGCAGGTTGCCGAGGTGGACCGGCGACTTCAATGCCCAGCGGGCGCCCGGGGCATACCAGCTCAGCCGCTGCAGCTGGCGCCGGTAGTACGTGTAGGGCGACGTCCAGCCATCCCAGGGAAGCTCGAGGAGCCAGCGCTCGTAGCTGGGGATCTGGTGAGTGACGGCCTGAAGGTTGGCGACGAAGGTGGGCATGAAGAGCACGTCGCAATCGGCAGGAGAATCGAGGGCATGGATGGCGTCGAGATTGACGGCAGGCGCTTGGCTGGAGCGCTGGCGGGCCAGCCGCTCGGCACGGGCGCGTTCGCGCGGATCCAGCCCCGCCGGCCGCTCGTCCGGCCACGGCTCCTCGACCTCCCATTCGCGCAGCCAGCGGCAATCCGTCCCGGCGAGCAGCAGGTTGTGCAGGAGCGTGGTGCCGCTGCGGGGCATGCCGGTGACGAAGATCGGCTGCGCGATGGGAAGGCGCAGGATCTCGGGATGGCGAGCCAGGTCGCGTTCGATGTAGAGCCGGCGCTTGAGGATCTCGACCAGCCACCAGCGCTCGCGTGCGCGAGCCGCCGCCGAAAGGCCCGCCTCTCGCAGCGTGCTGTCGACCAGCAGCCGCAGCGGCGCGAGGAAGGCCGAGTCGCCGAAGTCGGAGAGCCCGGTCTGGCGGCGGGCGCTGGCGAGCAACCCGCCGACTCGCAGGCTGCGCTTGGTGCCGATGCGCCGGAGCAGGCCGCCCACCAGGCCGGCGGCAGACCGGGCGCGGGTGCCGGTCTTCGAGACTCCTTGGCTGTCTTTCAGGGCCATGGGCTCGTCCTCGCTATTGCTGGCGCAAGGCGATCAGGGGGTCGAGACGGGTCGCCCGCCGCGCCGGCAGATAGCTCGCGATCAGGGCGACCGATCCGAGCACCAGCGTCACCGTCAGGTAGACGAAGGGATCGCCGGCGCTCACGCCATACAGCAGGCTGGACATGACGCGCGAGCCGGCATAACCCGCGATCAGCCCGACCGGCAGACCGATCAGCGTCAACGCCAGTCCCTGCCCGACGATCAGCTTCAGCACGTCGTCGCGGTCGGCGCCCAGCGCCATCCTGATGCCGAGCTCGTGGGTGCGCTGGGCTGCCGAGAAGGCGACGAGCCCGTAGATGCCGACGCTCGCCAACACCAGGGCGACCACCGAGAAGGCGCTCAGCACGAAGAGATAGAACCGCTGCTTGGCGATCGAGGCCGCCACCAACTCGTTCATGGTCGTGACGCGCGACAGCGGCTGGTCGGGATCGAGCGCCCGCAGCTTGGCGCGGATCGACTGCAGCAGGCTCTCCGGCGGCAGCGCGCTGCGCACGACCAGGGTCATGGCGCGGAACGGGGCGGCCCGCTGCAGCTGCGGCCGGTAGACCAGCTCGCGGCCCTCGCTGGTCAGGCCGTAATGCTTGACCTTGCCGACCACCCCCACCACCGTCAGCCAGGGGTTGACCTTGTCGAAGCTCGCCTCCTGAACCTGCTTGCCGAGCGGGTCCTCGTTCGGCCACGCGCGGCGCGCCATGGCCTCGTCGACGATCGCCACCTGCTGCGCCTTCTCGTCGTCGGCCGGCAGGAAGGTGCGGCCGCGCTCGAGCGGGATCTGCATGGTCTCGAAGTAGCCGGGGCTGACGGAGCGCCAGTCGATCTCGGCCGACGGGTGGCCGGTGGCGGTATCGAGCACCTTGCCCCGGACCAGCACGGCGCTCGACCAGTAATCGTCGGAGAAGGGCAGCTGCGAGACCGCGCCGACCGAGATGACGCTGGGCAGCGAATGGATCTCCGCGATCGCACGCCGGAAGAAAGCGGTCTGCTGCGCCTCCTCGGGGTAGCGCGTCTTGGGGAGCAGCAGCTGCAGCGACAGCACGTTCTTCGGGTTGAAGCCGGGGTTCAGCTGGCGCAGCCCGATGAAGCTCTTGATCAACAGGGAGGCGCCGATGAGCAGCATCAGGGCGATCGCCAGCTCGGCCACCACCAGGCCGCCGCGCAGGCGGCTGCGGCCCAGCTGGCCGGTCGGAGAGCCCTCGCGCAGGGTGGCGCTGAAGCTCGGCCGGTTGGCCTGCAAGGCCGGCATCAGACCGAAGACGATGCCGGTGACGAGCGACGCTCCAAGGGTGAACGTCAGCACCCGCCAGTCGACCGACAGCTCGCCGAGGCGGGGGATCTGGCCACGGCCGATGACGACCAGAACCTGGGTGGCGGCATACGCGAGCAGCAGACCGCCGGCGCCGCCGAGCAGGGCCAGCACGACGCTCTCGGTCATCAGCTGCCGGAAGAGACGCTGCCGGCTGGCGCCCAGCGCGCTGCGGATGCCGATCTCACGCTCGCGCGCCGCGGCCCGCGCCAGCAGCAGGTTCGCGACGTTGACGCAGGCGATCAGCAGCACGAAGCCGACCGCCCCCAGCAGCACCAGCAGCGCCGGGCGGATGTCGCCGACGATCTGGTTCTGGAGACCGACGAGCTTGAGGTTCCACGCGTCGTTGATGTAGGCCTGCGGGTACTCCTCCGTCAGCTGCCTGGCGAGCGATTTCATGGCTGACCGCGCCTGGTCGACGGTGACTCCGGGCGCCAAGCGGGCAAGGGCGCGCAGATAGTGCTGGCTGCGGTCGCCGATCTTGCCGGGGTCGAGGGCGATCGGCGCCCACAGCTCGGCCGCGTAGTCTCCGAGGTGGAAGCCGGGCGGCATGACGCCGACCACGGTCGTGCTCCTGTCGTCGAGCAGCAACTTCTTGCCGATGACGTTGTCAGGGCCGCCGAACAGGCGGTGGGAGAGCTCGAAGCTCAGCACCACGACGTCGTTCCGGCCCGGGAAATCCTCTTCCGCCGTGTAGGCGCGCCCGCGGATGGGCGATGCGCCCAGCACCGGGAAGAAGCTGGCGGAGGTATAGAGGATCGGCAGGCGCTCCGGCTCGGCGATGCCGGTCAGGTTGACCTTGGTGGACTGCACCGCGGCGACCGCCTGGAACAACCGCTTCTGATTGCGCACGTCGAAGAACTCCGGCTCGGACAGGCCGATCTGGAACAGGTTGGCGTTGGGGAAGTCCGTCCAGACCATGACCAGCCGGCCGGGGTCATGGAATGGCAAGGGCCGCAGCAGCACGGCGTTGACGACGCTGAAGATCGCCGTGCTGGCGCCGATGCCGAGGATGAGTGCGAACAATGCGACGAAGGTGAAGCCGGGGTTGCTCAGCAGCATCCGCCAGGCATATTTCAGGTCCTGCATCAGGTGGGGCATCAGCTCTCCTCCGCCGCCAAGGCGGCATTTCGGTGGTCCAGCAGCTCCGAGGTGGCGTCCGGAGCCACACCCTGCCGCCAGTCGCCGGCGCCCGCCGCCGCCAGCGCGTCCGCCAGCCGCTCGGCCAACCCCCACACCTGCGGCTCGCGCAGCGCCGTGTAGTGATCGCCCGGCACCTCGACCCGACGGCAGCCGGCGGCGAGCGCTTGCCATCCCAGGTAGGCGTCGCGGCTCCTCTCGAGCGGCTCCTCCGCCGCCTGGAAGAGGGTCGCCCGGCCTTCCCAGGGCTGCGGCAGGTAGCGCAGCAGCGCCAGGGAATTGCGCTCGAACATCGCGAAGTGGCGGTGGAGCTGCGCGGCGCCGAAGCCGGCAGGCAGCACCTGCTCCTGGCGGCAGCGCGCCACCAGGAGATCGAGCCGGTCTGCCGCCATTGCTCCACGCAGCTCCTCCGCAGTGATAGGTGCCGGGCGGCCGGCCAGAGAGGCCAGGTCGCGCACGAACCAGGCAGCGAGAGTGGCGCCGTCCGGCTCCTCGACGAGCACGCGGTTGGGCGGTGGGACGTCGATCATCGCCAGCAGCTCGACCTCTCCCGGCGGCAGCCGCCGCGCCATCTCGAAGGCGATCACGCCACCCATCGACCAGCCGCCGAGCCGATAGGGGCCGCTCGGCTGCACCTCGCGGAGGGCCTGCAGGTAGAGGGCCGCGAGGTCCTCGATGCTCGCCGCGCCGGGTTCGCCGGCAGCCGGCTCCGGCGCCTGCAAGCCAAGGAAGGGCTGCCGCGCACCCAGGGCGCGCGCCAGCTCGAGGTAGCAGAGGACATTGCCTCCGACCGGATGGACGCAGAACAACGGCGGCGCGGCGCCGGCGGTCTGGATCTTGACCAGGAGAGTCCTGACCTGCGCTCCCGGCTGGTCGCGCAGCAGCGCCGCCTGGCGTTCGACGGTGCCGCTCTCGAACAGCGTGGCAAGCGGCAGCTCCCTCCCGAAATCGCGCTGCACCCGGCTCATCAGCCGCACCGCCAGCACCGAATCGCCGCCGAGGTCGAAGAAGTCGTCGGCGATACCGATCGCCGGCACGTCGAGCACCTGCTCCCAGATGCGCGCCAGGCGGAGCTCCACCTCGTCACGCGGCGCCAGCGGCCCGGCCGCCGCCCGCTTCGCCTCGGCGGCTCCCAGCCGAGCGAGCGCCGCGCGGTCCACCTTGCCGTTGGCGCTGAGCGGCAGTGCGTCCACCGGCACGTAGGAGACGGGGACCATGTAGGCCGGCAGGATGGAGTGCAGGAAGGCGCGCAGCTCCTCGGCGGCGGGCGGCTCGCCCGCGGCAGGCACGACGTAGGCAATCAGCCGCTTGTGTCCCTGGCGCTCACCCGCGGTGGCGGCGACGGCGGCGCGGATGCCGGCATGGCGCGTCAGGGCGGCCTCGATCTCCCCCAGCTCGACGCGGTAGCCCTGCACCTTGACCTGGAGATCTTCGCGGCCCAGGAACTCGATCTCGCCATCGGGCAGCCAGCGTCCCAGGTCGCCCGTGCGGTAGAGGCGCTGGCCGGTGCGCGGATGGACGATGAAGCTGGCGGCGGTCTTCTCCTCGTCCCGCCAGTAGCCCCGCGCCAGCCCGACGCCGCCGATGTGGAGCATGCCGGGGGTCCACTCCGGGCATGGCTCGAGCTGTTCGTCGAGCACGTCGAAGGTCTGGTTGGCCATCGGCCGCCCGTACGGGATGCTGGGGCGGCCGGCGTCGACCGCGCCGATCCGATGCAGGATCGACCAGATCGACGCCTCGGTCGCCCCGCCCAGGCTGATCACCTCGACGCCGGGACGCAACGCCTTGATGCGGTCCGGCAAGCCCACGGGGATCCAGTCGCCGCTCAGCAGCACCAGCCGCAGCGACCGCGGCAGCGGCGCGCCGCGGGATTCGAGGTGATCGACCAGCATCTCCATCAGCGCCGGCACGGAGCTCCAGGCCGTGACTCCTGAACGCCCCAGCCAGGCGGCAAGCAATGCCGGCTCGCGGGTGAGCTCCGTCTCCGCCATCACCACGGTGCCACCCGCCGCCACGGTGCCGAACAGGTCGTAGACCGAGAGATCGAAGCTGAGCGACGAGAGGGCCAGCACCCGGTCCTTGGGACCGATCCCGAAGCGCTGGTTGACGTCGGCAATGGTGTTCACGGCGCCACGGTGCTCGATCATCACCCCTTTGGGCACACCGGTCGAGCCGGAGGTGAAGATCACGTAGGCGAGCTGACCGGGATCCTGCCGCGGCGGCGGCGGACCGTCCGGCGCCGACGCGACCGCGGCGCCGTCCACGTCGAGGCAGCGGACGCCGCTGGGCCAGGCGAGGGATGCCGACAACTGGCTGTCGGTGACGACCACCTCGACGTCGCAGGTGCGCAGGAGGTAGTCGATCCGCTCGCGTGGCAGGCCTGGGTCGATCGGCAGGTAGGCCGCTCCGGCGCGCAGCACGCCAAAGGCCGCCGCGACCTGCTGCCACCCCTTGTCGAGAACGATGGCGACGATGCGCTCGGGCGCGGCGCCAAGCTCCCGCAGACGCACGCCGATGCGGTCGGCAAGCTCGTCGAGCTCGCCATAGCGGATCCGGCCGCCGCGCCAGACGACGGCGGTGTGGCGCGGTTGGCGCGCCGCGTGCTCGGCGAGGCCGTCGTGCAGGAGACCGCCGGGCAGCGGCGCCCCGGTCGCATTGGCGGCGGCGCGGCGGGCCAGCTGCGCCGCCGGCATCAGGCGCCGCCAGGGCTCGTGCCAGGCCGCGTCGTCGAGGTCGCCGAGGCGCCGCAGCAGGTCGCCGTAGGCGGCGAACATGTCGTCGACCAGCCCCGGCGGGAACAGCTCCTCCACCGCATCCCAGGACGCCTGGAGCGCACCGTTGACGTCGTGGACCTGGTGGTCGAGCCAGACCTGGGGCGTCTGCAGTCGAGACAGGACGAGGCCGTCCGGCGACTCGGCGTGCGGGCCGCCCCGGGACTCGACGCCGGCCAGGCCGACGGTGCTCGCGAACACCACCGGCGCCGCGGCGCGCGGCCCCTGTCCCAGGGCCCGCGCCAGCTCGCGCAGCACGCGGACACCGCTCACCAGCCCGTGCTCGAGGCCTTGCCACAGCTGTTCCTGGAGCTTGCGGGCCTGCTCCCCGAAGCTCGCCGGCGCGGTCAGGTCGACCTCCAGCAGCAGCGTCGAGCTGAAGTTGCCGAGGACCTCGTCGACCTGCGGATGCAGGAGGAGACGATTGAAGTAGAGCACCGTGAGCAGGAACCGGCGCTGCCTGCTCCAGGTGGCGAGAACCTCCGCGTAGACCGTGCAGAGCAGCGCATCGGGAGTCAGGCCGGCGGCGGCGGCCCGCTGCTTCGCCCGGCTCCACCGCTCGGCTTCCAGCCGCAACTGGCGCCGCACGAAGCGCGGCCGTGACACGGTTGCCGGGTTGCGGGCGAGCGGCAGGCTGGGAGCGCCAGGCAGGGTGGCGATGCGGTGCCGCCAATAGTCCAGCGCACGCTCGTAGGCGGTGCCGCCCGTGGCCGCGCCGAGCGCCAGCACGTAGTCGCGGAAGGAAAGCTCGAGGACGGGCAGCTCGGCGGCGGGGTCGGCGTAGAGGCGCCGCAGCTCGCGGTTGAGCAACCCCGAGCTCCAGGCATCGCAGATCAACAGGCTGACTGCCATGTGGACGCGGTAGCGCCGGGCGTCCAGCCGGGAAACCTGCACCGCCAGCAGGTGCCCGCGAGCGGGATCGGCGAAGGCCGTGGACAGCCTGTCCCGGGTCGCGGCGAGCGCCGCCTCGCGGGCGTCCGGCGGCAAGGCGGAGAGGTCGGCGAGCGGCATCGGCGGTGGCTGGGCGGGCAGGATCTGTTGGCGCCCATCCGGCAGCACGGCCGCGCGCAGCATCTCGTGGCGCTCCACCAGCCGTGCCAGGGCACGCGCCAGACGTCCCGGGTCGAGGTCGAGCATCTCGATCTCGGCGTAGTAGAGCGGCGACAGGTTGCCAAGCTCGAAGGCGCCGGTGCGTCCGATCCAGTAAGCGTGCTGGAGGTCTGTCAGCGGGAACGGCTCGTAACGGTGGGCGGGGTCGGGCACCACCGCCGGCAGCCCCGCGAGCGGCAGCGCACCGGCCGGCGGATGCTGCCGCCGGGTGGCGACGGCGCCGGCCATGGCGGCCACTGTCGGCGCCTGGAAGATCTGCGCCAGGGGGAGATCGACTTCGAGCAGGTCGCGCACTCGCGCCACCAGGCGGGCGGCGATCAGCGAGTGCCCGCCGAGCTCGAAGAAGTTGTCGAACACCGAGATCTCGTCGAGCCCGAGGGCTTCCCGCCACAACGCCGCGACCTGCTCTTCCAGCGGATCGCGCGGCGCGATCCGGCCGGCGGCAGGCACCGCCGCAATCTGCTCCGGGTCCGGCAGCGCCTGGCGGTCGACCTTGCCGTTCGCGGTCAGCGGCAGCGCGTCGAGCACCATGAAGGCGGCGGGAATCATGTAGTCGGGAAGGCGCTGCCGCAGGAAGCCGCGCACCTCCTCCGCCATCTCGGCCCCGCCTGGCGGGCGGGTCGCCGTCTCGGCCGCGGCGGCGGGTGCGCCCGGCGCGGCGGCGGGTGCCTCTTCGGCAAGCAGACGCAAGAAGGTCTCGTAGTCGTCGGCGTCGCCGTCGCCAGCCAGCGCCTGGGCGGCGTCGACGCCGCCGCCGAGCAGCGTGTGGAGGAGCTCGTGGCTGCCGCGCAGCGCCAGGCGCCGGCCGACCGGCGCGAAGTCGAGGCCGCCGATGGGACACAGCCCGATCTCCGGCGGCTGGGCGGCGGACATCAGCAGCTGGCTCATGTAGCCCGCCTCCAGCAGTGCGAAATCGCGGGCCCGCTCGCCGTAGATGGGGGCGATGGCGTCGTAGTCGACGACCAGGAAGAGACCGAAGGCGGATTCGTCGAAGATGGCGCGGTTGTCGCTGCCGAACAGGCTGCCGTCCAGGCCGCCGCCGGCCGAGAGCGGCAGCAGCCGGTGGCGCTCCGGGTCGTAGTAGTAGGTGCCCGCCTCGAGGTCGGCGACGCGGCCGGGTTTGACGTAGACGTAGGCCTGCACCGGGTAGAGGCTGCCCGCCGAGGGATAGCGGTACTTCGGCCGGCCCCGCCACTCGATCTGCCGCAGACAGCCGAGCAGCTCGGCGAGCCTCGCCAGCGCCAGCGGCTGGTGCAGATACCTGCGGAAGCTGCGCCGCAGCAGGTGCGACCGCACCATCTCCTCGCCGGGCTCGGCAGGCTCGCCCGGCGCCCGCAGGTCGAGCGCGGCCCCCGGGAGGTCTCGCCGCAGGCCGGCCTGGAGGGTCTTGAACTCCAGGCGCGCGACCGGATCGAGGAGCACCGGCGGCGCGGCCGCCGGCGAGCTGCCGGCCGGTGACCTGGCAGCCGGCAGGTCGGCCGCGGGCGGTGCGGCGGCAAGGACGACGTAGGCGACGAGGCGCTTGGCGCCCTGGCGCTCGCCGACCGCCTTGACGGCGACGGCGCGCACGGCCGGATGCTGGGCGAGCGCGGCCTCGATCTCGCCGAGCTCGATGCGGTGGCCCTGCACCTTGACCTGCAGGTCCTCGCGGCCGAGGAACTCGATCTCGCCCTGCGGCAGCCAGCGCCCCAGGTCGCCGGTGCGGTAGAGCCGCTCGCCGCTGTGCGGGTGGCGCACGAAGCTCGCCGCCGTCTTCTCCTCGTCGCGCCAGTAGCCGCGCGCCAGACCCGCGCCGCCGATGTAGAGCGACCCGGCCACCCACAGCGGCCGCGGCGCCAGCCGCTCGTCGAGCACCTGGAAGCTCTGGTTGACCATCGCACGGCCGTAAGGAATGCTCTTCCATCCCTCCTCCACCCGCTCGATCGGGTGCAGGATCGACCAGATCGAGGCCTCCGTCGCGCCACCCAGGCTGATCACCTCCACCCCCGGCCAGTGCCGGCGGATGCGCTCCGGCAGCTGCACCGGGATCCAGTCGCCCGACAACAGCACCAGCCGCAGCGACCCCGCCGGCTCGCCGCGACCCTCCAGGTGCTCGACCAGCAGCTCCATCAGCGCCGGCACGCTGTTCCACACCGTCACCCCCGAGGCGAGCGCCTGCGACCAGCGCTCCGGCTGCCGCGGGCCGCCCTCCGGCACCACCACCGCGCCCCCCACCGACAGCGGCCCGAACAGGTCGTACACCGACAGGTCGAACGACAGCGACGACAGCGCCAGCACCCGGTCCCCGCCTCCCACCCCGAAGCGCCGGTTGACGTCCGCCACCGTGTTGAGCGCTCCACGATGGTCGACCATCACCCCCTTCGGCTCCCCCGTCGACCCCGAGGTGAAGATCACGTAGGCCAGGTCCTCCGGCTGCTGCGCCTCCTCCCACGCCGCCGCCGCCGGCACCTCGGGCTCCTCCCCCTCCGCCGCCGCCGCCGCCGCCCGCGGCCCGACCGCCAGCACCTCGATGCCCGGCGGCCACTCGAGCCCCGACGCCAGCCACGGCTGCGTCACCACCTGCGCCACCTCGCCGCGCTCGAGCAGGTGCCAGACCCGCGCCCGCGGCAGCCCGGCGTCGATCGGCAGGTAGGCCGCCCCCGACTCCAGCACACCCACCACCGCCACCACCTGCTCCCAGCCCTTCTCCATCACCACCGCCACCAGTTGGTTGGGCCGCACTCCCAGGCGCCGCAAACGCCGGCCCAGACCCCGCGACCGCCACGCCAGCTCGCCATAGGACAGGCAATGCTCGCCGGCGATCACCGCCGGCCGCTCCGGAGCCCGCGCCGCCTGCGCCAGGAAGCCCTGGTGCAGCAGACCCGCGGGCAGCGGCGCCGCCGTCGCGTTGGCCGCCGCGATCAGCGCCAGCTGCTCGTCCGGCACCAGCCCCAGGCTCGCCGTCTCCCACGCCCCGTCGTCCGCCGCCAACCGGTCCAGCAGCCCGCGGTACGCGGCGAACATCGCATCCATCAACCCCGCCGGAAACAGCTCCTCCACCACGTCCCAGCCGAACACCAGCAGGCCGTTGGCCTCCGCCACCGCGTGGTCGATCCACACCTGCGGCGTCTGGCTGATGCCGAAGACGTTCTCGCCCAGCGCGCCGCCCGGCTCGTCCCCCTGCCGCGCCCCCTCGCCGGCGGCGGTGGGCCGCATGTTCAGCGTGCTGGTGAAGACCACCGGCGCGAGCGCCAGCTGGCCGCCCCCGGGACGCTGGCGCAGCAGATCGCGCAGCACCCTCACCCCGCTCACCACCCGGTGGTCGAGGTCCTCCCAGAGCTGGCGTTGCAGGGCTTGCGCGCGCGCCTCGAAGCTGGCCGCCGCCGCACCGTCCACGGCCAGCAGGACGAGCGAGGTGAAGTCGCCCACCACCCGGTCGACGTGAGGATGGATCGGCAGCCGGTTGAAGAGCGTCAGGTTGAGCAGGAAGCGCGGGCTCTTGCTCCAGGCCGCCAGCACCTCGGCGAACGCGGCCATCAAGACCGCCGAGGAGGTGATGCCGGCGCGCGCCGCGCGGGCCTCGAGCCGCTGCCAGCGCGCGGCGTCGAGGCTGCCGGCGCGGCGCTCGAAGCGTGGCTGGGCCAGCGTCGCGGGGTCCCGCACCAGCGGCAGCTCCGGCGGCGGCGGCAAGCTGGACAGCCGGCCGTGCCAGTAGTCGAGCGCGCGGAGATAGCTGGCGCTGTCGCGGAAGGCGACCTCCGCCAGCAGGTAGTCGCGGTAGGACAGATCGATCGGCGGCAGGTTGGCGCCCGGCGCGAAGTAGAGGAGCATCAGCTCGTCGGTGAGGATCTGCATGCTCCAGGCGTCCAGGATCAGCAGGTCGACGCTGACGTGCAGCCGGAAGAGCCGCTCCCCCAGGCGCGAGGCGCGGAGCTCGAACAGCGGCCAGCGGTCGGCCGGCAGGACCTGGTGGGACATCCGGTCGCGAGTCGCCTGCAGGCGCGCCGCGATCGTGTCCGGCGCCTGACCGCGCAGATCCTCGACCACGATCTCGTAGGGTGGCACCTGCGCCAGGATGCGCTGCCGCCCGTCGGGGAGGACCACGGCACGCAGCATCTCGTGGCGTTCGACGAGCGCTCGCCAGGCGACGGCAAGGCGATCGACGTCGATGCCCTCGCTCTGGTACTCGGAGTACTCGTGGGTGGCGACGTTGCCCATCTCGAAGAGGCCGTTGCGCCCGATCCAGTAAGCCTCCTGCACCTCGGTCAGCGGGAAAGGCTCGAACCGGCGCGCCGGATCCGCCGCCAGCACCGGCAGCTCGTCGCCGTGCTGCGCCTCCGCCCCGTCCTCGCCGTCCCCCGCCAGCGCGACTTCGACCCGCGCCGCCAGCTCGGCTACCGTCTGCGCCGCCGCCACGGCGGCCAGCGGCAGGCTGACCCGGAAGAGAGCGCGCAGCCCGGCGATCACCTGCACCACCAGCAGCGAGTGGCCGCCGAGCTCGAAGAAGCCGTCGTGAACGCCGATGCCCTCGACCCCGAGCAGCTCCTCCCACAGGCCGACGATGCGGCGCTCGACTGCCGTGCGCGGCGCCGCGTACGCCCCGGCGAGGTGCGCGGGCCGGGCGAATCGCTCCAGAACCGGCGTGGCGGCGGGCAGGGCGGGGGCGCCGGGGAAGGGCTCGGAGAGGCCGGCGGCGGCCGCCGGGGAGCTTGCCGCCGCCGCCAGCTGCGGGGGCTCGGCGTCGATCCAGTAGCGCTGGCGCTCGAAGGGATAGGTCGGCAGCGACACCCGCAGGCGCGGCTCACGGCGGTGGAAGCCCGGCCAGTCGACGGCCGCGCCGCACAGCCAGAGGCGGCCGAGGGTGGTAAGGACGGAGGACGCGTCCGACTCCTCGCGCCCCGGGGGCGGCAGCGACGACAACACCGCCGGCTGCTTGCCCGCCGCCTTGGCGACCTGCTGCGCGAGGCTGCCGAGGGAGCGGCCAGGGCCGACCTCGAGCAGCGTGGCGGGGATCTCCAGCAGCCGCTCGAGGCCCGCTGCAAAGCGCACGGTGCGGCGCAGGTGCTGGACCCAGTAGTCGGGATCGGTGGCCTCGCCGGCGCCGATCCAGCCGCCGGTGAGGTTGGAAACGTAGGCGAGGCGAGGCGCCTGCAGCGGGATCCTCGCCACGCAGTCCCGGAACTCGGCGAGGATCGGCTCCATCATCGCCGAGTGGAAGGCGTGGGAGGTGTGCAGGGACCGGGTCTCGACGCCGTCCCGCCGCAGCTCGTCCAGCAGCCGCTCGATCGCCGCCGGCGGGCCCGAGGCCACGCTCAGCGACGGGGCGTTGACCGCCGCGAGCGCCAGCTCCGGGCCGAGCCGCGGGGTCAGGGCCGCCTCCGGCAGCGCCACCGACACCATGCGGCCTTCCGGCAGCCGCTCCATCAGCCTGCCGCGCGCCGCGACCAGCCGCAGTCCGTCCTCGTAGCTGAAGACGCCCGCCAGGCAAGCCGCCGTGTACTCGCCGATGCTGTGCCCGATCATCGCCGCCGGCTGGATGCCCCACTCCATCCAGAGCTCGGCAAGCGCGTGCTCGACGAGGAACAGCGCGGGCTGCGCGAGCCGCGTGCGGGAGAGAGCGGCGGCGGCCTCCTCCTCCTGGCCCGGCGCCGGGAAGAGGAACGGCAGCAGGTCGACTCCGAGCTCCGATTCGAGCAGCCGAGCACCGCGCTCGATGCGCTCGCGGAACGGGGCTTCGAGCTCGAAGAGCTGGCGCGCCATGCCCGGGACCTGCGCGCCCTGCCCGGGGAAGAGGAAGACGACCGCCGGTGCCGCGGGGCCGCCGCCGGCCGAGCTCAGCACCCGCGGGTCACGGCCGGCGAGCGCGGCGGCGGCGTCCTCGGCATCGCGGCAGACCAGCGCCCGCCGCCAGGGGAAGGCACGGCGCCCGACCTGCAGCGTATAGGCCACGTCGGCGAGCGCGCTGCCTTCCGCGCCGTCCGCCAGGAAGGCGGCCAGGTTGTCGCTCGCCTGCTCGAGCGCCGCGGCCGAGCGGGCTGACAGCACCAGCAGCTGCAGTGGCCGCGACGGGCCGGAGGCGGCACGGGCCGGCGCCTCCTCGAGCACGACATGGGCGTTGGTGCCGCCCATGCCGAACGAGCTCACCCCGGCCCGGCGAGGCCCCGCGGAGGCGGGCCACGGCGACAGCCGCGCGTTGACGTAGAACGGGCTGTCCGCGAAGTCGATCTCGGGGTTTGGCCGCTCGAAGTGCAGGCTGGCCGGCAGCTCGCCGTGTTGCAGGGCGAGGACCGTCTTGATCAGTCCCGCCACCCCCGCCGCCGTGTCGGTGTGGCCGATCGCCGACTTCACCGAGCCGATGGCGCAGGTGCCCGTGCCGTCGCCGCCGAGCTGCCGGAAGGCGCCGCGCAAGGCAGCCACCTCGACCACGTCGCCGACCATGGTGCCGGTGCCGTGCGCCTCGACGTAGCCGATGGTGCGCGGATCGACCTCGGCGATGGCGAGGGCCTCGGCAATCGCCCGCGCCTGCCCCTCCTCGCTGGGAGCGGTGTAGGCGAGCTTGCCACCGCCATCGTTGTTGACCGCCGAGCCGCGGATCACCGCGCGCACCGCGTCGCCGTCGGCGATCGCGTCGGCCAGACGCTTGAGCACGACGACGCCGGCGCCGTTGCCGGACACGGTGCCGGTCGCCCCGGCGTCGAAGGCGCGGCAGGCGCCGTCGCGCGACAGGATGCCGCCTTCCTCGTAGAGGTATCCCGCCTTCTGCTGCGCGTTGATGGTGACCCCGCCGGCCAGCGCCATCTCGCACTCGCCGTTGAGCAGGCTCTGGCAGGCGAGATGGACGGCCACCAGCGAGCTCGAGCAGGCGGTGTTGACGTTGATGCTCGGGCCGTGCAGGTCGAGCTTGAACGAGACCCACATCGGCAGGTGGTCCTTGCCGTTGCCGAGCATCACCCGGTGATGGCCAACCAGCTCCATGATCCGGCTGCGATGGAGATTCCAGAGGTAGGTCTCGGTCCCCATGCCAGCGTATACCCCGACCCCCCGGCGATAGGTTTCCGAGTCGTAGCCCGCATCCTCGAAGGCCTCCCAAGCACACTCCAGGAAGACCCGGTGCTGCGGGTCGGTTGCCTGGCTCTCGCGCGGACTGAAGCCGAAAAAAGCGGCGTCGAAGAGCTCGGCGCCGGAGATCACGCCGCCCGCGTTGACGAAGTCCGGCCGCGACAGGACGGCGGCCGGGACTCCGGCGGCCAGCACTTCCTCGTCGGAGAAGCGCGAGATGCAGTCGCGGCCGCTGCGCAGGTTCTCCCAGAACTGGCGGGCATCCCGCGCCTGCGGCAGGCGGCAGGCCAGGCCGATGATCGCGATCTCCGAGCCCCGCGGGGAGTTCTCTTCGTCTGCCATGGAGCTCGCTCAGCGTCGGGTGGAGGTGCGCCGCAGCTCGCGGGTCCGGGCGCGCTGGTCGGTGGCGCTCTTGCGCCGCGCCGCCCGTTCTTCGCCGCCGTCGGCGAGCGACGGCTCGGACGGTCCGCTCCCCATCGGCTGGGCGAGGGCGGCGATCGTCGGGTTGCGGAAGAAGTCGGCCAGCGATGCCGCAAGGCCGAGCGCCTGGCGCTGGCGGCGGTGGGTCTTGACCAGCAGCAGGGAGCTGCCGCCCAGCTCGAAGAAGTTGTCGTAGATGCCAACCCGCTCGACCCCCAGAATCTCTTGCCAGATTGCCGCGAGCTGACGCTCCACCTCGTCGCGCGGCGCCGCATACTCGGCCTCGAGCTCGGGCCGCACGGCGCCCGGCGCCGGCAGCGCGGCGCGATCCACCTTGCCGTTGGGAGTGAGCGGCACCGCCTCGAGCGTCACGAAAGCGACCGGCACCATGTGCTCCGGCAGGCGCTGGCGCAGGAATCCACGCAGCTCGCCGGCGACGGGCGGCGCCTCGCCCGCCGGCACCACGTAGGCGACCAGGCGCGGCTCCCCCGGGCCGTCCTGGCGCACCATCGCCACCGCCTGGAGGAGAGCCGGGTGCTCGCCGAGCACGGTCTCCACCTCTTCGAGCTCGATCCGGTAGCCGCGCAGCTTGATCTGCCGGTCGCGCCGCCCGAGGAACTCCTGCGTGCCGTCCGGCAGCCATCGCACCAGGTCGCCGCTGCGATAGAGCCTGGCTCCGGGCTCGCCGCTCCAGGGATCGGGGGTGAACCGCTCGGCGGTCAGCTCGGGCCGGCCGAAGTAGCCGCGCGCCACGCCTCGGCCGCCGATCCACAGCTCGCCGGGAGCGGTCGACGGCGCCAGCTGGCCGAGCGGGTCCACGACGTAGAGGCGCGCGCCGGCGATCGGCCGCCCGATCGCCACGCGCTCGCCGCGGCGCGGTGCCGCCGTGTCGTGGACGCTGCACCACACCGTCACCTCGGTCGGACCATACTCGTTGTAGAGCGCCGCGCCCGGCAGCAGCTGGGCGTGGCGCGCCGGCAGCTCCGGCGGACAGACCTCGCCGGCGACGATGGCGACCCGCAGCGCCGTCGCCGGCAGCCCGCCCTCGCGCTCCAGTACCATCGAATACAGAGAGGGCAGGGCGAGCAGATGCGAGATCTGCCGTTCCAGGACCAGCTCGGACACCCTCTCCGGGTCCTTTTCCTCGTCCTGGTCCGGCAGCACCAGGGTGCCGCCGCCGGCGAGAGTCCAGAAGATGCCTGCCACCGAGCTGTCGAAGGCAACCGAGGACAGCAACAGGAAGCGCGCGCCCGCCGCATCGCCATAGAGTGCGGCGCGGGCCTGCGTCGAGGCCGCCAGGTTGCGGTGGGACACCATGACCCCCTTGGGCCGCCCGCTCGAGCCGGAGGTGTAGATCATGTAGGCGAGGTGGTCGGGGCAACCGACCGGCGGCGGGTCGAGCTCTGCCGCGCCGCCGCCGGCCGCCGGCACCTCGTCGGCCAGCACCAGGTGCACGGCTGCGGCCGGCAGGCGCTTGGCAAGCCGCCTTTGCGTCACCACCACCGCGACCCTGGCATCGGCGAGCAGGAAGGCGAGCCGCGGCCCTGGATACGAGGGATCGAGAGGCAGGTAGGCTCCGCCGGCCTTGAGCACGGCGAGCAGGGCCACCGGCAGGTCGCGGGAGCGCTCGACGCACACCCCCACCCGCGAATCGGGGCCGACCCCCAGCTGGCGCAGCCGGTGGGCGAGCAGGTTGGCCCGCCGGTTGACCTCGCCGTAACCGTAGACCTCTCCACCGTGCTCGACCGCGATCATCGCGGGCTGGCGCGCCGCCTGGCGCTCGAACAGCTGGTGGACCCGCGGCTCGCCGCCGGCGCCGGACTCCGCCGCCGGCACGTCGTTGGCCTCCAGCAGCAGCAGGTGGCGCGGCCGTTCCGCCAGCAGCGGCAGCTCGTCGTGGCGCCGCGACGGATCGTCCGCCATGGCCGCCAGCACACTCTGGTACGAGCTCTGGATGGCGCTGATCTGCGCCAGCGGGAACTCCTGGTCGTCGTATTCCAGCAGGACGCTCAGCACCTTGGAGTCGCCTTCGGCCATGTGGAAGGTGACGGCGAGCGGGAAGTTGGAGACCGACAGATCGCTGGTGTCCGAGTCGTAGAGGGTCAGCCTGCCGGAGTTGAACACCCAGTCGACGCCATGGAAGTTGAGGTAGGTGAACGAGACCTCGAAGGGCGGCGCCTGCTCGCGGCCGCGCACCAGGGCGCCGAGCGGGTAGCGGCGATGCGGCAGTATCTGCGTCTCGAGATCGAACACCCGTCGGACGAGATCCAGCCACGAGCAACTCTCGAGGCGCATGCGCAGCGGCAGGGTGTTGATGAACACGCCGCGAACGTCTTCGCCGCCGCGCTCCTCCGGCCGGCCGTGGAACTCGAGACCGGTGACCACCTCCGGCTCGCCGCTCCACAGGCTCATCACCTTGAGATGGGCGGCGAGCGCCACGTTCTTGAGCGGCACCGCTGCCGCCTGAGCGGTCCTGCGCAGCCCCGCCAGCACGCCCGCGGACACCTGGAAGGAAGGCTTGCGGTTGCCGGCGCGAGCGCTCGGCCGGAACCCGGCGGGCCAGCGCGCCAGCCGCGTGGCGGTCGCACCCTCCAGCTGCCGGCGCCAGAACTCCTGCGATGCGGGCGAGCGCAGCGCCTGACGTTCGAGGCCGACGAACACCCGGTAGGGGACCGGAGGCGGCGGCGCCGCCGGCAGCGGCCGCCCCTCGACCTGGGCGAGGAAGCGCGCGCAGATCTCCGCCAGGGTCGAGGTCGTGCTCCAGCCTTCCGAGACCACGTGCGGCTCGGTCAAGGTGAACTGGAAACGGGTGGCCGTGCGCAGATGGATGCGGATGCGCAGCAGCGGTGGCCGGGTGAGATCGAACAACCGGCGGTTCTCTTCGGCGAAGAAGCGCGCCAGCAGCTGCCGCTGCTCGGCGCGCGGCAGCTCGCGCAGGTCTTCGATCTCGATCGGCAGCGCCACCTCGCGGTGCACCAGCTGCAGCGGCTCGCCATAGCCTTCGAGGTGGAAGGAGGTGCGCAGCGTCGGGTGACGCGCCACCACCTCGTCGACGGCGCGCTGCATCGCAACCGGCTCGAAGGGCGCCTCGACGTGGAAGCTGTTGACGTTGTGGTAGGCCGGGACCGGAGCGTCCAGCGTCATCTCCATGTGATAGATCATGCCCATCTGCAGCATGGCGAGCGGATAGGCGTCCTCGAGCTCACCGGGCAGCTTGCGCCGGTCCTCCTCGGACACCAGGCTGAAGGGCCCGCCGTCGGTCTCGCGCTGGCCGCGGATCAGCTCGAGCAGCCGGCGCTTCTCGGGCGAGAGCGCCGCGATGCGCTGCTCGAGCTCGCCGGCCGGATTCATCGCGTCTCCTCTTGGGCGAGCTTGTCGCGCAGCAGCTCCTGCGCCTCCTCGTCCGAGAGCGCCTCGAGGCGGGCAAGCAGAGCGCTGACGTCGCTCTCCTCGCCGGCACCGTCGGCCGCGAGGGCGCTGGGCGCGGCCGCGGACCGCGGCGACGAACCCGGCTCCTCGAGCTGGCGGGCCAGCTCCGCGATCGTGCGCAGGCGGAAGAGGTCCTGCATGCTGAGCTCGAAGCCGCGCTCCCTGGCGAGCGCCACCACCCTCACGCTGCGCATGGAATCGCCGCCGAGCGAGAAGAAGTTGTCGAGGACTCCGACGCGCGGGATGCCCAGCACTTCCTGCCAGACCTCGGCCAGGGCCTGCTCGACCGGCGTGCGGGGGGGCACCAGCTCCTGCTCGAGGCCGCCGCGCGACGCCACCGGCGCCATCAGCGCCCGGCGGTTGACCTTGCCGTTGGCGGTCAGCTTGAGGTGCTCGAGGCGCACGAAGAGCGCCGGCACCATGTACTCCGGCAGCCGCGGTGCGAGATGCCGGCGCAGCTCGTCGTCGCTCGGCGCCTCCCCGCGCACCTCCACGTAGCCGACGAGCCGGCGGCCTCCCGAGGAGTCCTCGAACACCGCCGCCGCCGCGAGCTGAACGGCTGGATGGGCGGCGAGCGCGGCTTCGACCTCCTCGAGCTCGATGCGGAAGCCGCGCACCTTGACCTGATGGTCGTTGCGGCCGAGGTACTCGAGGTTGCCGTCGGGCAGGTAGCGCACGAGGTCGCCGGTGGCATAGAGCCTGGACCCGGCCTCGGCGCCGCACGGGTCGGGGACGAAGCGCGCGGCGGTCTCGGCGGGGTCGCCGAGGTAGCCGCGGGCGACGCCGTCGCCCCCCACGTAGAGCTCCCCGGCAGCTCCGTCGGCGACCGGCAGCATCGCCGGGCTCAGCACGTAGAGGCGCGTGTTGGCGATCGGACGCCCGATCGGCACGTTGCCGGGCAGCGGCGCGCCGGCCGGGACTTCGTAAACGCAGCAGCCGACCACCGTCTCGGTGGGACCGTACTCGTTGAACAGGCGCAGTTGCGGAGCCGCCGCCCGCCAGCGGGCGAGCGGCTCGCCGCGCAGCGCCTCGCCGCCGAGCACCAGCGCCCGCGTCCCATTCGCCACGGCGCCGAAGGCCGCGACATGCGGCAGCAGCGCGAGGTGCGAGGGGGTCAGCTTGACCAGGCTGTAGTCGGCTGCCGCACGCAGCGCCGCGGCGAGCTCGTCGACCCCTTCCTGCTCGGCGAGCAGGACGGCGGGGCCGCCTGCCAGCAGCGGCGCCCAGAGGCTGGTCACGGTGAGGTCGAAACCGAGCGGCGAATGAACCGGCGCGCCGCGGCCTGCGGCCAGCGCGTAGGCGTCCACACACCAGGTGAGGTAGTTGACCAGGCCGCGATGAGTGACCATCACGCCCTTCGGCTTGCCGGTCGAACCCGAGGTGTAGATCAGGTAGGCCAAGGAATCGGCCGCCACCGGGCCCGCCGGCGGCGCCACGCCGGCCGCGGCGATCGCCGGCCATTCCGTCGCCACCGCCACCGCCAGCGGCCCTGCCGGCACCAGGCGGAGGCGCTCGGAGTCGGTGAGCACGATCGGTGCGCCGGTCTCGCCCAGGATGAGGGCCAGCCGCTGCGGCGGACAGGTGAGGTCGAGGGCGACATAGGCGCCACCCGCCTTGAGGACCGCCAGCATGCCGATCGCCATCTCCGCCGAGCGTTCCAGGTAGACGGCGACCGCAACGCCGGCGCCGACGCCGCGCGCGGTCAAGAACCGGGCCAGCTGGTTGGCGCGGCCGTCGAGCTCGGCATAGCTGAGCCGGACGCCGCCGCAGACCAGCGCCAGAGCCTCCGGGGTGCGCCGCGCCTGCTCCTCGAAGAGACGGTGGACGGGAGTGTCCCGCGGGTAGTCGGCGGCGGTCTGGTTGCGCTCGACCAGCAGCTGCCGGCGCTCGTCGTCGGCCAGCAGGTCGAGCTCGCCCAGCGGCTGCTCGGGTCGCAGCGCGACGCCGGCGAGCAGGCGCTCCAGGCGCTCCGCCCAGCGCGCCGCCTCCGCCGCGCCGATGCCGGCCGCGTCGTAGCAGAGCTCGAGCGCCAGCCGCGCGCCGCTGCCGAAGCCGGCAAGCCAGAGCTTGCAGCGGTCGGCCGCGCCGCCCTGCGCGGCCGGCGACAGGTCGAGCCCGCCGTCGCAGCGGAGCTCCGGCCAGGACTCGACCGCGAAGCCAACCGGAAAGTGGACCGGGCCGGCCTCGGGATCGAGGTAGTCCTCGGGCGAGTAGTGCTCCAACCATTCGCGGGCATCGGCGAGCGACTGCCGGACGCGGGGGACGAGGTCGCTCAGACGATCGCCCTGGGCGATCTCGCAGGCGATTGGCACCAGCCGCCCGAAAGGCCCCATGGCGCCCTCCAGCTCGGCATACTTGCGCCCGTCGAGCAGCGCAGCGACGGTGGGCGGCGCGGCGCCGGCGATCCGCCACACCAGCGCCAGCCAGGCGCCAAGCAGCACCTCTTCGAGCATCGCGCCGCCGGTCGCCAACTCGGCAAGCGCCGCCAGCGTCGCGCTGGGCAGCCCGACCGGCAGCCGCGCCGCGACCGGCGAGGCCGCGGCTGCGGCCGCCGACTCCCGCGGCAACGAAGGCGGGGTGGGGATGGCAAGGCCCTGCGCCAGCCAGCGCTCGCGGCCGCACAGAGCGTCTGGCTGCTCGAGCAGCGAGCGCTGCCATTCCGCGTACTGCAGGTACTGCACCGGCTCCTCGGCCGCCGCGGCGCCGCCGGCCGCCAGCACTTCCAGCAGCAGGCCGCGGAGCGTCCGCCAGTCGGCGCAGAGCGCCGGCATGGTCGCCGCCAGCAGGTGCCGGTCAGGCTCCAGGCGCACCAGCGACAGGCGCAGCACCGGCCCCGCCGCCAGGTCGAAGGGCCTGTCCAGCTCCGCCGCCAGCAGCTCCCGCAGCCGGGCCTGCCGCTGCTCCGCTGCCAGGCCCGCGAGGTCGTGGGCGCGCCATTCGGGCTCACCGCCGTCGAAGCTCTGCAGCGGCACCTTGATCCCCGCCGGCCGCCGGAAGGCGGCGCGCAGCATCTCGTGCCGCGCCGCCACCCGCGTCGCCGCCGACCGCACCGCCTCGGCGGCGAGCGTGCCGGCGATGGCGAGCGCGGACTGCACGGCGAGAGGCGCGCCGGCGGCATGCAGGCGCCAGAGCCAGCGCTGCTGCGGCGACAGCCGGTAGCCTTGGATCTCAGGCGCGCTCATCGTCGCCTCCGGCGAGCGCCGCGTACTCGCTCATCTCTCCCATCGCCACCAGGATGTGGCGCTCGCCCGAGAAGGGCTTGCGGCCGTGGGCGACCAGCATGTTGTCGCACAGCAGCACGTCGCCGCGCTGCCACGGGAACGAGATCTCGTGGCGGCGGTAGACGGCGAGGATCTCCGCCATGTCGTGGTCGGCGATGGGCGAGCCGTCGCCGTAGGTGCAGTTGCGCGGCAGGTCCTGATCGGCGAACAGCGCCGCCATGGACGCCCGGGTGAGCGGGTCGAGACAGGAGACGTGCCAGTGCTGGGCCTGGTTGAACCAGGTCCACTCGCCGGTGACCGGATGGCGGGCGGCGGCGGGGCGGCGCGAGCGGGTGCGCAGGCGGCCATCGCCGAGCCACTCGAGCTCGATCTCCTCCGCGGCGGCCCGCCGCTCGAGCTCCGCCCGGTCGTCCGTCTGGAACACCGTCTGCCAGTCGAGCCCGATGCCGGTGCCGAAGTTGCGCTGGTAGATGACCTGCCGGTCGAGGAAGCGCGCGCGCAGCTCGGGATCGATGTCCTGGAACACCAGGCGGCTGTCGACGATCGGCGTCTCGCCCCCCTGGTCGGCCGGCCGCGCGCAGCAGAACAGGATCTTCATCGGCCAGCGCAGGTTGAACGAGTTCTCGTTGTGCCAGAGCAGCTCCTGGTCCGGGGGATAGAAGACCGGCGTATAGACGTTGCCGCTGACGCTCTCCCTGGGATGCTCGCCGTTCTCATTGAACAGCTCGCCGCAGAGCGCCGCGGCGAAGGCCTCGAACGGCGGCGGCGAGCCCAGGTCGAAGCCGCGGAACAGGATGGCGCCGTGGCGCAGCAGATCGCGCTCGATCTCGGCACGGTGGCCTCGCGCCCACTCGGCGGCGTCGACGTCCGCGGCGGCGGGCTGGATGACGAGGGGCAGCAGCCGGCCCGGGGCGAGATCGCCGCGGGTCACGATCTCGCCGCCACCCGGCAGACTCGCCGCTCGGGGCCGGATCGTCTTGAAGCTGCCGAAGCTCGGTCGGAGATCTTCGGTCTCGGAAGTCATCTGTCTCCTCTCACCGTCTCTGAACATGGGCTCGAGCTCGGCGAGCCGCACCGGCCCTTGCGTGAAGGCGTCGAGCAGCGCCTCGAAGCGCGCCGACAGGCGCTCGACGGTCGCCGCGTCGAACAGCCCGCGGTTGTACTCGAACGAGCCCCGCAGTCCCTGCCGGGTGTCCTGCAGGGCCAGGGTCAGCTCGAGCTTGGCGGTGCCGCTGTCGGCCTCGAGGCGGCGGGCGGTGAGCCCCGGCAGATCGAGCGTCTCCTGCCGCGGGGCGAGCAGGAAGACCTTGACCTGGAACAGCGGCGCGTACGCCGGGTTGCGCTCGACGCCGAGCGCCTCGACCACCTGCTCGAAGGGCAGATCCTGATGGCTGAACGCTCCCAGCGTGACCTTGCGCACGCGGTCGAGCAGCTCGGGGACGCTCGGATTGCCGCCGAGATCGGTGCGCAGCGCGAGCTGATTGACGAAGAAGCCGATCAAATCCTCGGTCTCCCGGCGATCCCGGTTGGCCGCGTCGGTCCCGACCAGCACGTCATCGCGGCCCGACGCGCGGCGCACCAGCACCTGGAAGGCCGCCGCCAGCACCATGAACAGGGTCACGCCGGAGCGCCGCGCCAGGTCTCGCAGGGCGGCGCTGCGCTCGGCGGAGAGCGCCAGCGGCACCACCGCGCCGAGATGGCCCTGGACTTCGGGACGGCGGCGGTCCGCCGGCAGCTGCGGCGTGCTCGGCGCACCGGCGAGCTGGCGCCGCCAGTAGGCGAGCTGCTCGTCGAGCACCTCGCCGCTCAGCCAGGAGCGCTGCCAGGCGGCGAAATCGACGTACTGCAAGGCGAGCTCCGGCAACCGGGCCTGCCGCCCCTCGACCGCGGCGCGGTAGAGCTCGGCGACCTCGCCCACCAGCACCTCCATCGACCAGCCGTCGCAGACGATGTGGTGCAGAGCGGCCAGCAGCACGTGCTCGCCCACGGCGAGCCTCAGCAGGGCGGCCCGGAAGAGCGGGCCATGCCCGAGGTCGAAGGGGCGGCGCGCGTCCTCGGCGCTCAGGCGCCGCGCCTCGGCCTCACGCGGCGCGGCCGGCAGGGCGCCGAGGTCGATCGCCGGCAATGCGACCGGCGCCGGCGGCGCGATCGCCTGCGTCGGCTCGCCGCGCCAGGCAGGGAACGCGGTGCGCAGCGCTTCGTGGCGGCGCACGACCTGCGACAGGGTCCATGCCAGGGCGGCCGGCTCGAGCCTGCCGGTCAGGCGCAGCGCCACGGGCACGTTGAACAGCGGCGTGCCCGGCTGCCAGGCCTCCAGGAACCAGAGCCGCTGCTGGGCGAAGGAGAGCGGCAGCTTGCCGTCGCGCGCAATGGGGACGATGGGCGGCGGCGCCTGCCGGCGGCCGGCCTGCAGCTCGGCCTGCACCTCGGCCGCCAGCTCGGCGACCGTCGGCCGCTCGAACAGCAGGCTGAGCGGCAGCGCGACCTCGAGCTGATGCCGCAGGCGCGCCACCAGCCGGGTGGCAAGCAGGGAGTGCCCGCCGAGATCGAGGAAGCGGTCGTGGATGCCGACGCGCGGCAGGCCCAGGACGTCGGCCCAGGTCGCCGCCATCAGCTCCTCGATCGGGTTCCTGGCCGCGTCCGGCGCCGCCGCGGCACTGCCCTCGGCAGGCGGTTGCGCGGCGCGTTCCAGCGCGGCCAGGGCGGGCCGGTCCACCTTGCCATTGGCGTTCAGCGGCAGCGCCGCGACCTCGACGAAGGCAGCCGGCACCATGTAGTCCGGCAACCGTTCGGCGACGTGCCGCCGCAGCGCCGCGGCGAGGACGGCACCGGGCTCGCGCAAAGCGACATAAGCCACCAGCCGCGGCTCCCCCGCCGCGGCCGGCGATGCCAGCACCGCCGCCTCGCGCACCGCCGGGTGTGCGGCGAGGGCGGCGCCGATCTCCCCGAGCTCGACGCGGAAGCCGCGGACCTTGATCTGCTGATCGATCCGCCCGAGATACTCGAGGCTGCCGTCCGGCAGCCACCGGGCGAGGTCGCCGCTCCGGTAGAGCCGCGCCCCCGCCTCGCCGCCGAAGGCATCGGGGATGAACCGGGCGGCGGTGAGCCCGGGGCGGCCGAGGTAGCCGCGGGAGAGCCCCGCGCCGCCGACCATCAGCTCCCCGGCGACGCCCGGTGGCGCCGGCCGTCCCCGGCGATCGAGCAGGACCAGCGCAAGGTCGGGGATCGCCCGGCCGATGGGGCTGCCGCGAGGCGGCGCCGGGGCGGCGGCGAGCAGCGGCTGATAGGTGACATGGACCGTCGTCTCGGTGATCCCGTACATGTTGACCAGGCGCGGCCGCTGGTCGCCATGGCGGGCGAACCAGTCCGTCACCGTGTCGCTTTCCAGCGCCTCGCCGCCGAAGATCACCAGCCGCAGGGCGAGGGGCGGCGGTTCGGGCAACGCCGCCTCGGCCTGAGACAGCTGGCGGAAGGCCGAAGGGGTCTGGTTGAGCACCGTGACCCGGCGCTCGGCGAGCAACCGCAGGAAGTCTTCCGGCGACCGGCTCACCCAGTAGGGGACGACCACCAGCCGTCCGCCGTGGAGCAAGGCGCCCCACAGCTCCCAGACCGAAAAATCGAACGCGTAGGAGTGGAACAGGGTCCAGACGTCCGCCTCGCCGAAGCCGAACCAGGCAGCCGTCGCGGCGAACAGGCGGGTGACGTTGCGGTGGGTCACCAGCGTGCCCTTGGGCAGGCCGGTCGAGCCGGAGGTGTAGATGACGTACGCCAGGTTGGCGTCGACGGCGCCGCTCGCCGGCGCCGCGTCGCTTTCGCCGGCTTCGGGCTGCAGGTCGAGCTCGACGCAGACGCCCGGCCACGAGCCGTTCAGCCGCGGCAGGGTGCCATCGCCGCGGGTGACGAGGCATCGCGCTCCGGCGTCCGCGAGCATGGCCGCGAGGCGCGGCGCGGGCTGCGAGGCGTCGAGCGGCAGGTAGCCTCCTCCCGCCTTGAGCACGGCGAGCAGGGCGACGACCAGGTCGAGCGAGCGCTCCAGGCAGACCGCGACCCTCTCCTCGGGCGCGACCCCCAGGCGCTGCAGGTGACGGGCGAGCCGGTTCGCCCGGCGGTCGAGATCGCGATAGGTCAAGCGGTCCTCGCCGCAGAGGACGGCGACGGCGTCCGGAGCGCGCGCCGCCTGCGCCGCGAACAGCTCGTGCAGGCACGGCCCGGCCGCCTCCGGCTCGCGGTGGTTCCACTCGACCAGCAGCTGGTGCCGCTCGGCAGCGCCGAGCAAGGGCAGCTCGGCCAGCGGCCGCGAGGGATCGGCGAGAGCGGTCGTCAGCATCGCCTCGAGGTGGCCGAGCAGGCGGGCGCCGGCGACGCCATCGAGACGGTCCCGGTCGTAGATCGCCTGCAGCAGGAGCGCCGGGCCCGGGGCGACGATCAGGCTGAGCGGGTAGTGGGTGCGCGCCAGGCTCTGCACGTCGCGCACCTCCAGGCCCGTGTCCTGCTGGCGCAGCATGCCGCCGGCGAGGTGGTTCTCGAACACGAAGATGGTCTCGAACAGCGGCACGCCGCGCGGCAGCTCGCTCCAGCGCTGCACCTCCACCAGCGGCGTGTGCTCGAACCGGCGGATCTCGACCTGGCGGGCCTGGACCTCGGCCAGCCAATCGCCGAGCGGGGCGGCGCCGTCGACCTGCAGGCGCAGCGGCAGGTTGTTGATGAACACCCCCACCATCGCGTCGATGCCCTCGACGTCGACCTCGCGGCCCGAGGAGATGACCCCCAGCACCACGTCTTCCTCGCCGCTGTAGCGGGCGAGCAGCAGCGCCCAGGCGCCCAGCGTGAGCGTATTGAGCGTGACCCGGAGGCGCCGCGCGAGGCCGCGGAGATCGTCGCTGGTGCGCTCGGAAACCGTCCGATCGACCGTCCGCTGGGCGTCCTGCTCGGCGCCGGCCGGTGCCGCCGGACGCTGCCGGCCGTCGGTCCGCTCGACCCCGAGCGGCGTCGGTGCCGCCACCCCGGCGAGCGCCAGCCGCCAGAACGCTTCCGCTTCCCGAGGGTCCTGCCGCCGCAGCCAGGCGATGTAATCGCCGTAGGGGGGCGCCTCCTCCCGGTCGGGCTCGGCGCCGCGCCGCCGCGCCGCATAGGAGGCGAACACCTCGCGCACCACGATGCCGGCCGACCAGGCGTCGAGCACCAGGTGGTGATAGGTCCAGACCAGCCGGTGCTCGCCCTCGGCCATTCGCAGCAGCGTCACGCGCATCAACGGCGCGGCGTCGAGCTCGAACCCGCGCTGACGATCCTGGCGCAAGGTGAGGTCGAGCTGGCGGCGCTGCTCGTCCGGCGCCAGCGTCCGCCAGTCCCGCCGGTCGAGCGCGAAGGACACCCGGCGGTGCACGACCTGCAGCGGCTCGTCGAGCCCCTCCCAGTGAAAGGCGGCGCGCAACGCCGCGTGGCGCTCGATCGCGAGCTGCCAGGCGTGCTCGAACGCCCCGACGTCGAGCTCGCCGAGGAGCGAGCAGCTGAACTGCAGCACGTAGAGCGCCGCTTCCGGCTCCTCCAGCCCGTGATAGAGCAGCCCCTGCTGCAGCGGCGAGAGGGGCAGCACGTCCTCCACCTCCCGCGGCGCGGTCAGCAGCCGGTCGAGCGTCGCCTGATCGAAGGCGGCGAGCGGGAAGTCCGAAGGCGTGAAGCCGCCCGCTCCGGGCTGCAGGCAGTGCGCGATGAGATCGCCGAGCGCTGCCGTGCAGTCCGCGGCAAGGCGTTCGACGGTGGCGGCGGCGAGCAGCTTCGCGGGATAGGTGAAGAGCAGCCGCAGCCGGCCGCCGCTCACGTCGCCGCTGACGTCGAGCAGGTAGCGCCGCGGCTGGCGGGCGCCACGCGCCATCCCGGCGCCCTCGCCGGCCGGCCGCAGGAGCCCGTCTTCGCCGAGCACCTGGTCGAGCTGACCCAGGTAGTTGAAGCTCACCTCTGGCTGGGGCAGCTCCCGCAGCCGGCGCCGCACCTCGGGGTCGGGCGAGAGGTAGCGCAGCAGCCCGTAGCCGAGGCCGTGGAAGCGCAGGCGGCGCAGCTGCTCTTTGACCGACTTCAGCGCTTCGCCCGGATCGCGGGTCCCGGTGAGGTCGAGCAGCACCGGGGCGAAGGCCGCGAACCAGCCGGTGGTGCGCGACACGTCGAGGTCGCCGCCCATCTCCTCGCGGCCGTGCCGCTCGTAGTCCACGAGCAGCGTGCGCCGCCCGGTCCAGCGCCCGAACCCGAGCGCCAGCATGGTGAGCAGCACGTCGTCGATGCGCGCGTGATAGACGGCGGGGACGCGCTCGAGCAGCGACCGGGTGTCGGCGGCGTCGAGCCAGACCGCGATGGTGCTCGCCGAGCCCTCGGTGTTGGCGCCCGCGGCGTGGTCGCGCGGCAGCGGCGGCACGCTCTCCCGCTCCGCGGCCAACCAGAGCGGCAGCTCGCCCCGCACCTCCTGCGACGCGGCGGCGGCGGCGAGGTGCTCCGCCCAAGCCTTGAACGAGGCGGTCCTGGGCGGCAGCCGGACCTGCTCGCCGGCCGAGAGCTGGGCATAGGCGGCCTGCAGGTCTTCGAGCAGGATGCGCCAGGAGAGGCCGTCGACGACCAGGTGATGGATCACGACGAGCAGCCGGCCCGGCGGTTCCCCGGCGCCGCCGCGCTCGAAGTAGACCATCCGCAGCAGCGGTCCGCGGCCCAGGTCGAGGCTTGCCTGCGCCATCTCGACCGCCGCCGCGAAGGCCCGCCGCCGGTTGGCGGGCGCTGCCAGCGCCGACAGGTCGACGCGGGCCAACGGGACGTCGCCGCCGGGCGCCGCGTACTCCTGGCGCCACTCGGACGCCGGTGCCGTCGGTCCTGCCGGCGCCGGCTCCGCCGGCGCCCGCCGGAAGCGCAGGCGGAGCCCGTCGTGATGGGCGACCAGGAAGGCGCAGGCGCGGCCAAGCAGCAGCGGGTCGAGGTCGGCGCGCGCGTCGAGCAGCACCGCGTGGTTCCAGCGCTGGGGATCGGGCAGCCGCTGCTCGAAGAACCAGTGCTGGATGGGAGTCAGCGGCGCCTCTCCGGCCGCCTCCTCGCCGGCCGGCGCCGCGGACGGCGGCGCCGCGACGGCGGCGGCCGCCGCCAGCTGGGCGACGGTCTGGTGCTGGAAGAGCTGCCGGGGGGTCAACCGCAGGCCGCCCTCACGGGCCTTGGCGATCAGCTGGATGCTGAGGATGGAGTCGCCGCCGAGCTCGAAGAAGTTGTCGTGGATGCCGACCCGCTGGCGGCGCAGCAGCCGTTCCCAGATGCCGGCGAGCAGCTTCTCGGCCGGCGTGCGCGGCGCCACGTAGCGCCGGGTTGCCGCCGCCGCGTCCTCCCCAGGCTGCGGCAGGGCGCGACGGTCGATCTTGCCGTTGGGCGTGGTGGGCAGGCGCTCGAGCCAGACGCAGGCGGCCGGCAGCATCGAGTCGGGCAGGCTCCGGGCGAGCGTCGCCCGCAGCTCGGTCATCTCCGGGAGCCGCGGCACCTCCGGCCGCGGGACCAGGTAGGCAGTCAGGCGCCACCCGCCGCCGTCGTCGCCGCGCAAGGCGACGACCGCCTGGGCGACCGCGGCGTGGCGCTCCAGCGCGCGCTCGATCTCCTCGAGCTCGATGCGGTGACCGTGCACCTTGACCTGGTGATCGATGCGGCCCAAGAACTCGAGGTCGCCGCCGGCGCGGCGGCGAACCAGGTCCCCCGTGCGATAGAGGCGCGCTCCCGGCCGCGGCCCGAAACCATCGGGCACGAACTTCTCGGCCGTTGCGCCAGGCTGGCCGCGGTACCCCCTGGCGACTCCCAGGCCGCCGATCAGCAGCTCGCCGGGGACGCCCAGCGGCAGCGGCTGCAGCCCGGAGTCGGCGACGTAGATCTCGGTGTTGACGATCGGCCCGCCGAGCGACACGCGCCTGGCCTCCGCCGCGACCTCCCAGGTCGAAGACCAGATGGTGGTCTCGGTCGGTCCGTACATGTTGTGGACCGCTGCCGGGCGCGCCTGCCGCAGCTCGGCGAGCAGCGACGGCGGCAGGGCCTCGCCGCCCAGCATCAGCTGGCGCAGGCTGGCGACGGCCTTGCCGGCGGCAGCGTCGCCGAGCAGCATGCGGGCGACCGTCGGCGTGCACTGGAGGTGCGTGACGCGGTGGGCGGCGATCTCGTCGGCCAGCGTCAGCTCCGCCGGAAGCGGTGCGGCGGCGGCGCCGGCAGCCCGATTGGCGCGCCGCCGCAGCCCGTCGAGATGCCGCAGGCTGTCGAGCACCAGCTCGGTCTCGACGCCGAAATCGATGAGGCAGGCGATCTCGTCGACGCCGATTCCCTTGAGCTGCTCGACGATCTCCAGGCAGGAGCTCTCGGTGCCGAGCAGGGCGCTGGTCGCGAAGTAGCGCTCGAAAGACTTCTCGAGCAGATCGTCGAGGTCGCTCGCCGACACCGAGTGCGGATCGACGTCGCGGCCCAGGCTGCGCGCCAGGTTGCGCACCAGGTCGAGGGAGGTCCGCAGGTAGTTGCAGAAGGGCTTGCGGACGATCTCGCGGACGCTTTCCAGGTTCTCGCCCACGAACGCATGGAGCATCACCGCGAGGTGCCCGTCGCCGGGGCCGTGGCCGTGCTCGCGCCACGCCTGGCGATAGGCGGCCGCCTTCTCCGCCAGGCTCTCCAGATCCTGGCCCAGCAGGTGCGTGAGGACGCCGGCGCCGAGCTCGCCGGCGAGGCGGAAGGTCTCGAGGTTGCCGGCGGCGGTGATCCAGGTCGGCAGCTCCGGCTGCAGCGGGCGCGGCAGGATCCTCACCTCGATCTCGTTGCCCGCGCCGCCCCGCGCTCGCACCGCCTCGCCGCGCCACAGGCGGCGCACGACGTCGATGCCGGCAAGCATCTCCTGCTTGCGCGCCGCGAAGCGCTCCGGCGCGAACACGAAGTCGTCGGCGTGCCAGCCGGAGGCGAACGAGATCCCCACCCTGCCGCGCGACAGGTTGTCGATGACCGCCCACTCCTCGGCGACGCGGATCGGATGATGGAGCGGCAGCACGACGCTGCCGGCCCGCAGCTGGATGCGCTCGGTGATGGTGGCGAGGGCGGCGCTGGTGATCGCCGGATTCGGATACAGGCCGCCGAAGGAATGGAAGTGCCGTTCCGGCGTCCATACCGCCGAGAAGCCGTGGCGGTCGGCGAAGCGGGCACCCTCGATCAGCAAGCGGTAGCGGTCCGCCGGAGGCCCGTCTCCTCCCTCTCCCTCCCGCCTCTCGTCGGCCGCGAAGTAGAACAGGCTGAAATCGATCGTGCGGGCGGCGGCGGCGGCGCGGCGGGCCGCGCTCCCCAGCAGCGCCTGCTGCTCGCCGTGGACCACCACCTGAAAACCGCGGGTCAGCGTCCAGAGCAGCTCGAGCACCGAGATGTCGAAGGAGATGCTGGTGAGCGCCAGCCAGCAGCCGGGCTCGCTGCCCAGCTTCCGGTCCATGCCGGCGAAGAAGTTGACGACGTTGCGGTGGCTGACCATCACCCCCTTGGGGCGGCCCGTCGAGCCGGAGGTATAGATGATGTAAGCCAGGTTCTCCGGCCGTGGCGCCGCGGCGTCGCGCGCCGAGGCCGGCGCGGCCTCCGGAGTCTCTGCGGCGAGGGGGAGATCGCCCTCATCGTCCTCGTCGTCCTCATCGTCCTCGTCGGCGGCGATGGCGATGCACAGCGCGGTCGCCGGATAGCGCGCGAAGCGGGCGCGCAGGGCCGGCTGGGTCAGCAGCAGCTTCGCCCCCGAGTCGGCGAGCATCAGCTCGAGACGGGCCTCGGGGTAACCGGGATCGAGCGGCACGTAGGCGCCCCCCGCCTTGAGGATGCCGAGCAGGCCGACCACCATGTCGAGCGAGCGTTCGACCGCCAGCGCCACCGGCGTCTCGGGTCCCACGCCCAGCCGCCGCAGCCGCGCCGCCAGCCGCTCGGCGCGGCGGTCGAGATCACGGTAGGAGAGCCGCTCGCCGCCGCAGACCACGGCGACCGCTGCCGGCCGCTCCGCCACCCGGCGCTCGAAGAGCTCCGCGATGGTGGCCTCGGCGACGCCCTCGACCGCGGTGGCGTTGCAGTCGACCAAGAGCTGCCGGCGCTCGCTCTCCGCAAGCAGCGGCAGGTCGGCCAGGCGCTCCTCCGGCGCGACCACGCCGGCGCCAAGCAGCATCTGCAGATGGTCCGCCATGCGTCGCATCGTGGCCGCGTCGAAGAGATCGGTGTTGTACTCGAAGGCAGCGCGGAGTCCCTGGCGGCTCTCGACCACCTCGAGAGTGAGGTCCAGCTTCGCCACCGTGGCGGGCGCCGCCATGACCTCGACGGCAAGCCCGGGCAGCTCCGGCGCGCCGATCGGCGCGTTCTGCAGGATGAGCATGATCTGGAACAGCGGCGAGCGGGCCAGATCGCGCTGCGGCTGCAGCTCGTCGACCAGCTTCTCGAAGGGCAGGTCTTCATGGGCGTAGGCGCCCAGCGCCACCTCTCGCACCCGCCCCAGCAGCGCGGCGAAGCCGGCGGCGCCGTCGACCTCGAGACGCAGTGCCAGCGTGTTGAGGAACAGCCCGATGAGGTCCTCGACCTCGCGCCGGTTGCGGTTGGCGATCGGCGTGCCCACCACGATCTCCGGCTGGCCGGTGTAGCGCAGCAGCAGCGCCGCGAAGCCGGCGAGCAGGACCATGAACAGCGACGCCCCCTGCTGCCGCGCCAGCGCCCGCACCAACTGGGCGAGCGGCAGCGGCAGGAGGAAGGAGTGGCGGCTGCCGCGATGGGTCTCGAGCGCCGGACGCGGCCGGTCCGTCGGCAGGTCGAGCGGCGGCACGCCGCCGAGCTGGCCGCGCCAGTAGGCGAGCAGGCGATCGAGCGTCTCGCCGGTGAGCCATCGCCGCTGCCAGAGCGCGAAGTCGGCGTACTGGATCGGCAACGCGGCGAGCGGCGAAGGGCTGCCGGTGGCGAAGGCGCCGTACAGGGCCGCCAGCTCGCGCACCAGGATGCCGGTCGACCAGCCGTCGCCGACGATGTGGTGCATGGTGAAGAGGACCACGTGCTCCTCATCCGCCAGACGCAGCAGGCGGGCGCGCAGCAGCGGCCCGCGGGCCAGGATGAACGGCGTGCGCGCCTCGGCGGCGCCCAGCCGCGCGGCCTCGGGCTCGCGCCGCGCCGCCGGCAGCTGCCGCAGATCGCAGAGCGGCAGCCGCGGCGGCTGCGCCGGGGCCACCCTCTGCCTCGCCTCCCCCGACGACGAAGGGAAGGTGGTGCGGAGCGCCTCATGCCGCTTGACGACTTCGCCCAGGCTCCGCAGCAGCGTGCCGATGTCGAGGGGCCCGCGTACCCGCAGGCCGGCCGGCAGGTTGTAGACATGACTGCCCGCCTCGAGCTGGTCCAGGAACCACAGCCGCTGTTGGGCGAAGGAGAGCGGCAGCCGGGTGTGCGGCGAGCGCGCCGCCGCCGCCAGCGGCGGCGACGGCGGACCCTGCTGCGCCCGCCGCCTGCCGTCGATCTCCGCCGCGAGCTCGGCCAGCACCGGCGCCTCGAACAGATCGCGCACCCGCAGCTCGACGGTGAAGGCCTGGCGAATGCGCGACACGACCTGGGTGGCGAGCAGCGAATGTCCGCCCAGGTCGAAGAAGTTGTCCTGCCGGACCACCTGCTCCACGCCCAGGACCTGCTCCCAGAGGCTGGCCAGCAGCTCCTCGGTCGGTGTGCGCGCCCCCTCGCGCACCGTCTCGCGGCCACCGCCCGGCGGCGCCGGCTCCGGCAGCAGGTTGCGGTCGATCTTGCCGTTGGGCAGCCGCGGCAACGCCGGCAGCAGCACCAGGGAGGCCGGCAGCATGTAGTCGGGCAAGCGCAGGGCGAGGAAGCCGCGCAGCTCGGCCGCGGTGGGCGGCGCCGCGGTGGTCGCGGGAGCGGCGAGGATGGCGCCGCTCCCCGCCTGGGATGCCTGGCCGGCTGTTGCCACCCCGGCGGCCTGGCCGCCACGGCGCCGGCTCTGCTCCCAGCGCGGCGAGACGGCGTAGACGTTGGCCATGCCGGTCCCGGCAAGCAGCCCGCCGTCCTCGATCGCGACGCGGAAGCCGTGGCGCTCCAGCAGACCCCCGATGGCTGCCAGCTGACCGTCGCGGTCGTGGGCCTCGATCGCGACCTGGCCGATCCGCTCCCAGTCCGCTTCGGCGATGCCGAGCAGGATCTCGAGCTCGCTCTTCTCGGCGTCGATCTTGAGCAGGTCGATGGCGGCGATCCGCTGCTCGGCGATGACCTGCGACAGGGTGCTCAGCCGGCAGCGGAAGCGCTCGCCGGTGAAGCGGCCGGCCAGCAGCTCGTCGGCGTGCTCGGCGAGCCGCCGGTCCTGGTTGCGGAGGAAGGCGCGGGTGATCGCCTCGTCTTCGACCGCGTCGGCGTGCAGGCCCGACATGCCCGACCACTGGGGATAGAAAGTGATCTCGGCCTCGCCGCCGTGCGCCGCGAGACCGAGCTCGAAGACGCTGGCGTTGGCGCCATGACGCGCGACGTTGGCCTGCAACTTGGCGAAGACGGGCGGGGTCGGCTCGAAGGCGTAGACCCGCGCCTGCGGACAGCGCTGGTGCACGAACAGGGTGAAGAGACCGATGTTGGCGCCGACGTCCACCACGCAGTCGCCCGGCTGCAAGGTGAGGCCGCGCTGCAAGTAGACCTCGTCGACGAAGATCTCGCGATAGATCAGCTCGGTCTCGCCGCGGTTGATCTGGCTGACCTCCATGCCGTTGGGCAGCCGCAGCAGCCGATCCGCCGGCGCCGCCGCGGCCACGCCGGGCTCGACGCCCTCCGGCAGCCCGGCGTGCGGCACGGCGTAGGCGACCAGCCGTGGCTCGCCTGGCGGCCCCTGCCGCACCACGACTGCCGCTTCGCGGACTCCGGGATGGCTGGCGAGCGCCGCCTCGATCTCGCCGAGCTCGATGCGGAACCCGCGCAGCTTGACCTGCTGATCGCCGCGGCCGAGGAAGTCGAGGGCGCCGTCGGCACGCCAGCGTGCCAGGTCGCCGCTGCGGTAGAGCCGCGAACCAGGCCGGTCGGCGAAGGGATGCGGCGCGAAGCGCTCGGCGGTCAGCTCCGGGCGCGCCATGTAGCCCCAGGCAAGTCCCTCGCCGCCGATCCACAGCTCGCCGGGCACGCCGCGCGGCACCGGCTCCAGCCGCCCGTCGAGGAGGTAGATCTGGATGTTGGCGAGCGGCCGGCCGATCGGGGCGATCGCCGAGCGCAGGCCGCGCCGGCAGGGCCAGAAGGTGGCGTCGATCGACGACTCGGTCGGACCGTAGAGGTTGCACAGCGTGGCGGCAAGCCGATCGCAGCAGCGCTCCACGAGCTCGGCGGCCAGCGCCTCGCCGCCGCAGTAGAGCCGGGTGAGCGACTCGCACTGCGCCACTCGCGGCTCTTCCAGGAAGACGCGCACGAACGAGGGGACGAACTGCAAGGTGGTCACCTGGTGCGAGCGGACCGCGTCGACGAGATAGCTCGCGTCCTGATGACCTCCGGGGCGGGCCATCACCAGGCGCGCTCCGGCGAGCAGCGGCGTGAACAGCTCCCAGATCGAGGCGTCGAAGCTGAGAGGGGTCTTCTGCAGCACGCTGTCGCCGGCCGCCAGCGGCAGCTCCCGCTGCATCCAGAGCAGGCGGTTGGCGATCGCGCGGTGCGGGATCATCACCCCCTTCGGCCGGCCGGTCGATCCCGAGGTGTAGATGACGTAGGCCAGGTGGTCCCCGGTGACCGGCACCGCCGGATCCGCAGCGCTCTCGCGCCCGATCGCCTCGCCGCCGTCCCATTCCGCGGCGTCGAGCACCAGCGTGGCCGCCGGGTGGCGCGGCAGAGCCGGCAGCAGGGCACGCTGCGCGATGACCAGCCGCGTGGCGGACTCGGCGAGCATCAGCTCGAGGCGCTCGCGCGGATAGGCGGCGTCGAGCGGCAGGTAGGCCGCCCCCGCCTTGAGGATGCCGAGCAGCCCCACCGGCATGTCGAGGCCGCGCTCGACGGCGATCGCCACCCGGTCGCCCGGCTGCACCCCGAGCCGCAGCAGCCTCCGGGCGAGCTGGTTGGCGCGGGCGTCGAGCTCGGCGTAGGTCATCTGGCCGGTCTCGCAGACCACCGCCACCCGCTCCGGCGTGCGCCGGACCTGGAGGGCGACGAGCTCGTGCAAGCGCCGCTCCGCGCCGAGGTCGACCCGGGTGTCATTGGCCTCGACCAGCAGTTGCCGCCGCTCCAGCGGACCCAGCACCCGCAGCCCCGCGATCGGCTCTTCCGGGCGCTCCACCACGTCGCGGAGCAGGGTGAGCAGCCGCTCGCCCAGGGCGGCCACGGCCGCTGCGGGCACCGCACCGGCGTCGTGCTGGATCTCCAGCGCCAGGCCGTCCGCGCCACGCACGCAGCGCAGGAGCAGCCGGAAGCGCTCCCAGCAGCCGCCGGAAGCAACGACCGAGCGGCGCAGGCCCGGCGCCAGCTCACCCTCGGCCGGCCACTGCTCGAACGCGAAGGCGAGGTGCGGGAACGAGCCGGCCGCCGCCCCGGCCCTCTCTGCCAGCGCTTCCCAGGAGAAGAAGTCCTGCACCGCCGCCGCCGCCGACAGCGCCTCGTCGATGCGCTCCACCACCTGGGAGAAAGGAGTACCTTCCTCGGCCTCAACCGCCAGCGGCACGCTGCGAGCGAACAGCCCCACCGCCGCCCTCAGCTCCTGGTAGGTGCGGCCGCTCAACGCGGCGCCGAGCGCCAGGTCCGGCTTGCCGGTCAGGCGCCGCAGCAACACCCACCAGGCGGCGAGCAGCAGCGAGCCGGACGTGCTGCGGAGACGGCGCGCCGCCTCCTCGACGGCGTCGGAGAGAGCGGCGTCGATCGCGACCGGCAGCGCTCGCGGCGTGAACTCGGCAGGCGCCGCCGACGCCTCCGCGAGCGGCAGCGGTGGCAGCGCGAGGGTCGCCGGGTCGACGCGGCTCCATGCCCTCCTGCCCTCGTCGGTGTCGGGCGATTCGAGCAGCTGATTGAGCAGCTCGGCGGCATCCGCGTACTGGGACGTGACCTCGGGCAGCGCCTCGCCGCCGCGCGCCGCCCGGTACGCGCCGCCGAGCTCGTCGATCAGGCTGGCGAGACCCGCCGCGTCACAGGACACGGCGGGCAAGGCGACGAGCAGCGCGTGCTCGCGCTCCGCCAGGCGGACGAGCGCCACGTCCAGCAGCGGGCCGCGCTCCAGGTCGCAAGCGGCCGCCGCGAACCCCTCCTGCAGCTCGGCGAGACGGCGCCGCGGTTGCGGGTCGCCGGCGAGGTCGTGCTCCGCCAGGCGCAGGGAGCGAGGCGCGCCGCCGGCGCCGGCGGTCCGCTCGTCGAGAACGGCGGCGGCGATCACCTGCAGGGGCGTGAGGAAGCCGGGCAGCAGCTGAAACGTCGTACGCAGGATCTCGTGGCGCTCGACCAGCGACGCCAGCGCGGCGAGCAGCGCCTGGCGGTCGAGCTCCCCCGACAGGCGCACCGTGCAGTGCGTCCGCCACGGCCGAGCGCCCTGCAAGCTCCAGAGATGCCGCTGCTGGGGCGAGAGCCGGAAGCCCTCGACCGGCTCGGAGAGCGTGCCTGCAGCCGGACCCGACGTCGACTCCATCACGGGCGGCGATCCTCCTGGCGCGGCACGGCGGCCGGCGTCAACGCCTTGCGCCGCACGGTCTTGATGCTCTCCTGGCGGAGCGTCTCGAGCTCGCGCCGCGCCGCGGCCCGCCAGCGGGCCTCGGCGCCGGCGGCGAGCTCGCGGAGGTCGCCAAGCGAGGTGTCGGGGCGCGCCGCGACCGCTCCCAGCAGCTCCTCCATGCCGGCGAGAAGACGCTGGATCGTCGCCCCCTCGAACAGGTCGGTGTTGTACTCGAGCGCCAAGGTCAGCCCCTCCGCCGCGTCTTCCACGTTGAGGATCAGGTCGAACTGGGTGGTGCCGGTTTCGACGCCGAGCGGGGTCATGCGCAGGCGGGGCAGATCGAAGGAAGTGCGGCGCGCATCCTGGTAGGTGTAGGCGACCTGGAAGATCGGAGTGTGGGCCAGGTTGCGCTCCGGCCGCAGCTCTTCGACGAGCAGGCCGAACGGCAGGTCCTGGTGGGCCTGCGCATCCAGCGCGACGTCGCGGACGCGGCGCAGCAGCTCGCGGAAGCTCGGGTCGCCCTGCAGGTCGACGCGGAAGACCAGCAGGTTCACGAACAGCCCGATCAGGCCCTCTACATCGGCGTGGTTGCGGTTGGCCACCGGCGAGCCGACCAGCAGATCGGTTTCGCCGGTGGCGCCATGCAGCAGAGCCATCAGCGCCGCGAGCAGGGTCATGAAAGGCGTGGCTCCTTCGGCCCTTCCGACCTGCTTGATCCGGGTGGCCAGCTGGGCCGCCAGCCGCCGCGCATGCGATGCGCCGCGGAAGCGCTGCACCGGGGGCCGCGGGAAGTCGGCGGGCAGCGCCATCGCCGGCCGCGCTCCGGCCAGCCGCCGCCGCCAGCCGGCGATCTGGGAGCCGAGCCGGTCGCCGCGCAGCCATTCGCGCTGCCAGGCGGCGAAATCGGCATACTGCAGCGGCAGCTCGGGCAGCGGCGAGGGCCTCCCCGCCGAGAAGGCCTCGTACAGCGCCGCCACCTCGCGCACCAGGATGCCCAGCGACCAGAAGTCGCTGGCGATGTGGTGCACCGTCACCGCCGCCACGTGCTCGTCGCCGCGCAGGCGGAGCAAGCGGAACCTCGCCACCGGTCCGCGGGCGAGGTCGAACGGCCGCCGCACCTCCGCCGTCACCAGGAGCCGTGCCTCGGCCTCCGCGAGCGCCGCCGGCAGTCCGGACAGATCGATCAGCGGCAGGGTGATCGGCGCCGGCCGGGCGACGATCTGCGCCGGCCTGCCGTCGACGGCGCTGAAAACAGTGCGCAGCGCCTCGTGGCGGCGGACCACCTCGGCCAGGGTGCGCTGCAGCGCCGGCGCCTGCAGCTCGCCGCTCAGCCGCACCGCCACGGGCGAGTTGTAGTGATGGCTTTCCGGGTCCAGCTGGTGCAGGAACCAGAGCTGATGCTGGCCGAAAGAGAGCGGCAGCGGCTCGCCGGGGAGGCGGGACCGGCGTGCCAGCGGCGGCGCCGTGCCCGGCGCGGATGCGGGCGTCGCGACGCTGTCGGCGGCCGCGGCCAGCGGCGCATCGACCCAGCCCGCTCGCCGGCCGGGACCTTCGTCGTCCCGCCGCGTGCCGCCGAGCAGCGAGTGCATCAGCTCATGGCTGGGGCCGAGCCCCAAGAGCGGGCGGAGCGGCGCGAAGTCGAGGCTGCCGATCGGGCAAATGCCGAGGCCGTGGGCGGTGGCGGCGGTCATCAGCAGCTGCAGCATGGCCCCCGCCTCGATCAGGCAGAAGTCGCGGCCCCCCCGGCCGTAGAGCGGTGCCATGGCAGCCGCCTCGGCGACCAGGAAGAGCGAGAACGCCGCCTGGTCGAAGACCGGACGGTTGATGAGCTCGGCATGGACAGAGCGCTCGATGGTCGCTTCACCGACCAGCTGCACCAGGCGATGCTCGACGGGATGGTAGTAATAGGTCCCTGCCCGCAACTCCTCGACGCGTCCGGCCTTCACGTGCAGGTAAGCCTGCACCGGGTAGACGCCGCCTGCCGAAGGGTAGAGGTAGCGCGCCTCGGCGCCCGCGCCCAGCTGCCGCAGGCAGCTCAGCAGGCCGCCGAGAGCGGCCAACGGCAGCGGCGCGGTCCCGTACTGGCGGCAGCTGCGGCGCAGCGCGAAGGCCGCGGCCGCGGCGGGCGCCGGCGGCAGCTCCAGGCGGAGGTCCGCCGCCGCGATGGCGCGCACCCCGGGCTGGCGCCGCTTGAAGGCCTCGCGCTCGGCCGGGTCCAGCAGGAGATCAGAGGAGGTCCATGCCGAGCCGGCCGCGCCCGCCGCGCCCGCCGACAGGCCGCGCGCGGCATCCGGCACCGGCGCGGCCGCGGCGGGAGGGCCGTCCGGCAGGATGATGGCCGCGGCCACCGCGGCGCAGGTCTGCTGCCGGTAGAGGTCTTCGACGCGGGGGCGAAAGCCCAGCTCCTTGTCGAGCTGATTGGCGATGCGGATCATGTCCACCGAGATCGCGCCGAGATCCATCAGCGGCGTGTTCGGATCGACCCGCTCGACGCCGAGCACTGCCGCCGCCAACGCGGCAATCCGTTCGGCCAGCGGCGAGCCGGGAGCGGCAGGGGCGGCGGCGGGAGGCGCTGCTGCCGGCGGTTCCGGCAGGGCGGCGCGGTCGACCTTGCCGCTGGCGGTGCGCGGCAGCTCGGCGAGCGTGACGAAGACGGCCGGCACCATGTAGGCGGGCAGCGCGGCGCGAAGGTAGGCGCCAAGGTCCTCGGCCGCGGGCGGTGCGGCGGCAGGGACGACGTAGGCGACGAGGCGCTTGGCGCCCTGGCGCTCGCCGACCGCCTTGACGGCGACCGCGCGCACGGCCGGATGCTGGGCGAGCGCGGCCTCGATCTCGCCGAGCTCGATGCGGTGGCCCTGCACCTTGACCTGCAGGTCCTCGCGGCCGAGGAACTCGATCTCGCCCTGCGGCAGCCAGCGCCCCAGGTCGCCGGTGCGGTAGAGCCGCTCGCCGCTGTGCGGGTGGCGCACGAAGCTCGCCGCCGTCTTCTCCTCGTCGCGCCAGTAGCCGCGCGCCAGACCCGCGCCGCCGATGTAGAGCGACCCGGCCACCCACAGCGGCCGCGGCGCCAGCCGCTCGTCGAGCACCTGGAAGCTCTGGTTGACCATCGCACGGCCGTAAGGAATGCTCTTCCATCCCTCCTCCACCCGCTCGATCGGGTGCAGGATCGACCAGATCGAGGCCTCCGTCGCGCCACCCAGGCTGATCACCTCCACCCCCGGCCAGTGCCGGCGGATGCGCTCCGGCAGCTGCACCGGGATCCAGTCGCCCGACAACAGCACCAGCCGCAGCGACCCCGCCGGCTCGCCGCGACCCTCCAGGTGCTCGACCAGCAGCTCCATCAGCGCCGGCACGCTGTTCCACACCGTCACCCCCGAGGCGAGCGCCTGCGACCAGCGCTCCGGCTGCCGCGGGCCGCCCTCCGGCACCACCACCGCGCCCCCCACCGACAGCGGCCCGAACAGGTCGTACACCGACAGGTCGAACGACAGCGACGACAGCGCCAGCACCCGGTCCCCGCCTCCCACCCCGAAGCGCCGGTTGACGTCCGCCACCGTGTTGAGCGCTCCACGATGGTCGACCATCACCCCCTTCGGCTCCCCCGTCGACCCCGAGGTGAAGATCACGTAGGCCAGGTCCTCCGGCTGCTGCGCCTCCTCCCACGCCGCCGCCGCCGGCACCTCGGGCTCCTCCCCCTCCGCCGCCGCCGCCGCCGCCCGCGGCCCGACCGCCAGCACCTCGATGCCCGGCGGCCACTCGAGCCCCGACGCCAGCCACGGCTGCGTCACCACCTGCGCCACCTCGCCGCGCTCGAGCAGGTGCCAGACCCGCGCCCGCGGCAGCCCGGCGTCGATCGGCAGGTAGGCCGCCCCCGACTCCAGCACACCCACCACCGCCACCACCTGCTCCCAGCCCTTCTCCATCACCACCGCCACCAGTTGGTTGGGCCGCACTCCCAGGCGCCGCAAACGCCGGCCCAGACCCCGCGACCGCCACGCCAGCTCGCCATAGGACAGGCAATGCTCGCCGGCGATCACCGCCGGCCGCTCCGGAGCCCGCGCCGCCTGCGCCAGGAAGCCCTGGTGCAGCAGACCCGCGGGCAGCGGCGCCGCCGTCGCGTTGGCCGCCGCGATCAGCGCCAGCTGCTCGTCCGGCACCAGCCCCAGGCTCGCCGTCTCCCACGCCCCGTCGTCCGCCGCCAACCGGTCCAGCAGCCCGCGGTACGCGGCGAACATCGCATCCATCAACCCCGCCGGAAACAGCTCCTCCACCACGTCCCAGCTGTAGGTGAGCGCGCCCGCCTGCTCGGTCACGCGGTGGTCGAGCCAGACCTGGGGAGTCTGGGAGATGCCGTAGACCGGCTGCCAGCTCTCCTCCCCCACACCCGCCTCGGCTTCGCCGGCGCCGGCATGGAGCGCGCTGGTGAACACCACCGGCATGGCGGCCGCGCGCTCGCGCCGCGCCCGGGCCAGCTCGCGCAGCACGCGCACGCCGCTGACGTGGACGTTCTCGAGGTCCCGCCAGAGCTGCTGCTGTAGAGCTTGCGCGCGCGCGCCGAAGGAGTCTGCGCCCTCCTCCACCGCCAGCAGCAGCGTGGCCGAGAAGTCTCCCATCAGGTCGTTGATCTGAGGATGGAAGGGAAGCCGGTTGAAGAACGTGAGGTTGAGCGTGAAGCGGCGGCTCTTGCTCCAAGTCGCCAGCACCTCCGCAAACGCCGCCAGCAGCACCGCCGATGGGGTGATCCCCGCCCGCGTCGCCCGCTGCTTCAGGCGCCGCCAGGAACCGGCCTCGAGCCGTCCGCTGCGCCGCGTGAAGCGCGGACGGTCCAGCTCGGCCGCCGTCCTGGCGAGCGGCAGCTCCGGCGGCGGCGGCAGGCTCCCCAGCCGGCCCCGCCAGTACTCGTGCGACTGGCGGTAGCGCGCGGAGCCCTGGAACGCCGCCTCGGCGAGGACGTAGTCGCGGAACGACAGCGCCAGCGCCGGCAGCACGGTCGCCGGCCGGCGGTAGAGGGTGAACAGCTCGCGGAAGAAGATCTGGAAGCTCCAGACGTCGCCGATCAGCAGGTCGAAGCTCATGTGCAGGCGCACCCCGCCGCCGGCCACCAGCGAGGCGCGGATCCCGAACAGCGGCCAGCGGTCGGCAGGCAGGACCTGATGCGACATCTCGGCCCGCACCGCCGCGCGCGCGGCGGCGGCCCGCTCCGGGGAGCAGCCGGTCAGATCGACCACCGCCACCCGGTAGGGCGGCACGGTGGACAGGACCTGCTGGCGGCCGTCCGGCCGCACCACGGCGCGCAGCATGTCGTGGCGCTCGATCAGCCGCACCAGCGCCTGGTTGAAGCGGCCGAGGTCGAGGCCCGGGAGATCGGCCTCCAGATAGAAATGCGAGCCGACGTTGCCGAGCTCGAAGGCGCCGCTCCTGCCCACCCAGTACGCCTGCTGCAGGTCGGTGAGCGGGAAGGGCTCGTAGCGCTCCGCCGGCGCCGGCGTGATGCGCGGCACGGAGGCGCCGGCCGGGGCCGGCTGGCGCTCGCGCAGCCAGGCGAGGAGCTCGCTCTTGCGCCTGGCCAGCAGCTCCTTGAGATCGGCCGACAGCTGGCCCGCCGGCGCTCGGTAGCGCAACCGGTCCCCTTCGGCCCAGACCTCGACGTCGCGTTGCGCGAGCTGCTGCAGCACCTCGGCCGCCGTCAGGTCCGCCTGCAGCAGCTGCTCTCCCGCGGTGGCGCTCACAGCTCTCCCTCTTCCCAGGCGGCCGGGGCCTCGCCGCGGGCCGCCACGCGGCCCTGATCGCCGCTCATGACGGCCAGCCCGCCGCCGAGCAGCGCGTGCAGGAAGACCTGGCTCGGCCCGAGCCGCAGCAGCCGGCGCAGAGTCTCGACGCGACAGCGGCCGACCTGGCAGAGGCCGATGCGTTGCGCGATCGCTTCTTCCTCCAGCAGGTGGGTCATCAGCCCGGCCTCGATGAGGCAGAAGTCGCGGCTGGCTTCGCCGTACATCGGCGCGATGGCCCCCAGCTCGCCGATCAGGAAGAGCGCGAAGGCCGCCTGGTCGAAGGTGGGCTGGTTGACCCACCCGAAATCGGAGCGCTCGAGGGCGAGCTCGGCCCCCAGCGGCGTCAGAGCGCAGCCGGCGGGATCGAAGTAGTAGGCGCCAGCCGGCAGGGTGGCGATGCGGCCCGGCTTCGCGACCAGATAGGTCTGCACCGGGTAGAGGCCGCCCGCGGAGCCGTAACGGTACCTGGGCTTGCCCTCCACGGTGGCGCGGCGCAGGCAGGCGAGCCAGCGGCCGCAACGCTCGAGCGCCACCGGCTGCTGCACGAAGACCCGCGTGCTGCGGCGCGCCAGGAGGCGGTCGGCCGGCTCGGCGGCGGCGAGGACGATGGGCTCGGCGGGCGCGTCGAAGCGCCGCAGCCCTGGCTCCGCCTCGCGGAAGCGCACGCGCTCAGCCGGGTCTTTCAGCGGCGGGAAGCTCGGCGGCGCCGCCTCGCCCGCTGCGGCGGCCTGGTCATAGTCGTCGCCCACGGCCGTGCGCTGCTCGTAGTACTCGACGAGCGCCGCGATGCGCGACAGCGCCAGCAGCTCGTCCATCTTCGGCCGGAAGCCCAGCTCGGCTTCCAGGCGGTTGGCGATGCGCACCATCTCGACCGAGCTGGCGCCGAGCTCGAACAGGTCAGCCTCCCTCTCGACGGACTCTCGCCCGAGCACTTCGCCGATGACGCGCGTGATGAGCAGCGCCAGCGGCGAGAGCTCGACCGCGGGCCCGGGAGCCGCGGCCGCCGCTGCCGGAGGATCGGGAAGCGCGGCGCGATCGACCTTGCCGTTGGCGCTGAGCGGCAGCGCGGCCAGCTGGACGAAGGTCGCTGGCACCATGTAGTCGGGCAGGCGGGCGAGCAGGAAGTCGCGGAGCGCCGCGGCGGCCGGCCCGTCGGGCTCGTTCGCCACCACGTAGGCGACCAGGCGGCCGGCGGCGCCGCCCCTGGCCGCCGCGGCCCCTCCGCCCAGCGCCTTCACCACGACCGCACGCACGGCAGGGTGCTCGGCGAGGGCGGCCTCGATCTCGCCCAGCTCGATGCGGTGGCCATGGACTTTGACCTGCTGGTCCTCCCGCCCCAGGAACTCCAGGTCGCCCGTGGGCAGCAGCCGGCCCAGATCGCCGGTGCGATAGAGCCGCTCGCCGGTGCGCGGGTGGGCGACGAAGCTGGCCGCGGTCTTCTCGACGTCGCGCCAGTATCCCTGCGCGACTCCGGCGCCGCCGATCCAGAGCGCGCCCGTCACCCAGAGAGGGCGCGGAGCGAGCGCCTCGTCGAGGGCATAGCAGCGCTGGTTGTCGAGTGGCCGCCCGTAGGGAATGCTCTTCCAGCCGGAGTCGACCTCGCGGATCGGATAGCAGATCGACCAGATGGAGGCCTCGGTGGCGCCGCCCAGGCTCACCACCTCGAGCTCCGGCGCCAGCGCGCGCAGGCGGGCCGGCAGGCCGACCGGGATCCAGTCGCCGCTCAACAGGGCCAGGCGCACCGCGCCCGGCAGCGGCTCGTGCCTCGCCTCCACGTAGTCGACCAGCATCTCGAGCAGCGAAGGCACCGAGTTCCACAGCGTCACCCCGGCGCGCCGCATGGTCGCGGCCCAGTGCGCCGGATCGCGCGACGCCGAGGCGTCCGGCAGCACCACCGCGGCGCCGGCCGCGAGCGCCCCGAAGAGGTCGTAGACCGAGAGGTCGAAGGAGAGCGAGGAGATCGCGAAGACGCGGTCGCCGGGCCCCACCGCGTGGCGGCGGTTGAGGTCGAGGACGGTGTTGACCGCGCCCTGATGGTCGATCATCACTCCTTTGGGCTCGCCGGTCGAGCCGGAGGTGAAGATCACGTAGGCCAGGTCTTCCGGGCGCTGGGCCGGCGCGAGCGGCGCGGCGCCGGCCGCCGGTTCGGCGCCCACCAGCAGGCGGTGGAGCGCGACCGGCCACCGGTGCCGCTCGTCGACGGCGGGCTGGGTGACGGCGATCGCCACCTCGCCGCGTTCCAGCAGCAGGTCCAGCCGCCGCTGCGGCAGCCCGGCGTCGATCGGCAGGTAGGCCGCGCCGGCTTCGAGAATGGCAAGGACCGCCACCACCTGCTCCCAGCCCTTGTCCATCACCACCGCGACCAGCGTGTTCGGCCGTGCCCCCAGGGAGCGCAGCCGGAGCGCCAGGGCGCTCGCCCGGCAGCGCAGCTCGCCATAGCTCAGCCGCCGGCCGGGAGCGATCACCGCCGGGCGATCGGGCGCGGCCAGCGCTTGCCGCGCGAACAGCTCGTGAAGCAGCGCCGGCTCGACCGGCGCCGCCGTGGCGTTGACCTCGGACACCAGGGCGAGGTGGGATGGCGGCACCAGCTCCGGCAGCGCCTCCCAGCCGGGGCCGCCGTCGGCCGCCAGCGCCGCGAGCAGGCGGCGATAGGCCGCGAACATGTCGTCGAGCACGCCGGGCGGGAAGAGGTCTTCGACCGCGTCCCAACTCGCCAGCAACTCGCCATCGCGCTCGCCGACCTGGTGGTCGAGCAGGACCTGCGGCGTCTGCGCCACGCTGTGGACGACCTCCCCGGGAAGCTCGGTCGCGCCCGCGGCGAGCCCGCCGAGGCCCAGCGTGCTGGTGAAGACCACCGGCGTGGTCACTCGGCCGGTGCCGCCGCGCTGCTGCGCCAGCTCGCGCAGCACCTGCACCCCACTCACGTAGCGGTGGTCGAGGTCTTCCCAGAGCCTGAGCTGCAGGCGCCGCGCCTGGCTCGCGAACGTCTCGACGGGCGGGGCGTCCACCGCCAGCAAGGTGGTGGAGGTGAAGTCGCCCAGCAGGCGGTCGACCTCGGGGTGGAGCGGCAGGCGGTTGAACAGGGTGAGCACCAGGGTGAAGCGCGGGGTCTTGCTCCAGGTGGCGAGCACCCGGGAAAAAGCGGCCAGCAGCAGCGCCGAGGCGGTCACCCCGGTCTGCGCCGCACGGTCCTTGAGGCGCTGCCAGTCGCCGCGGCCGAGGCGCGCGGTGCGACGGCTGAAGCGGGGCCGCTCGCGCGCCGCGAGCGGGCGGGCGAGCGGCAGCTCCGGGCCCGAGGGCAGCGCCGGAGCGCGGGCCTGCCAGTAGGCTTTGGACTGCCGGTAGAGCTCGCCCTGGCGCAACTGCTCCGTCGCGAGCACGTAGTCGCGGAACGAGAGCGACAGCGGCGGCAGGGCCGCGGTGGGGTCGCGATAGAGGACCAGCAGCTCGCGGATCAGGATGCGGAAGCTCCAGGCGTCCGCGATCAGGTAGTCGAAGGAGAAGAAGAGCCGCACCCGGCCGCCGGCCAGCCGGGCGGCGCGGATCTCGAACAGCGGCCAGCGGTCGGTCGCCAGCACCTGGTGCGACATCCGCTCGCGGATCTCGAGTCCGCGGCGCTCGGCCTGCGCCGGCGCCTCGCCGCGCAGGTCTTCGACCGCGATCCGGTACGGCGGCACCTCGGCAAGGATGAGCTGCATCCCGTCGTCCCGCACCACGGCGCGCAGCATGTCGTGGCGCTCGATCATCCCCTGCCAGGCGGCCGCGAAGCGCTCCAGGTCGAGCTCGGCGCCCTCGATCTCGAGGTAGCGGTGCGAGGCAACGCCGCCGAGCTCGAGCGCGGCGCTGCGCCCGACCCAGTAGGCGTGCTGGATGTCGGTCAGCGGGAACGGCAGCTGACGCTCGTCCGGCGCCGGCACCGCCGCCGGCAAAGCGGCGCCTGCCGTCTCGGCCCGAGGCAGCCGCCGCGGCGCGATCGCCGCGGCCAGCTCCGCCACGGTCGGGTGCTCGAAGAGCAGGCGCAGCGGCACGGCGACGCCCAGCGCGGTCTCGATCCGGGCGAGCAGGCGAGTGGCGAGCAGCGAGTGGCCGCCCAGGGCGAAGAAGCTGTCGTGGATGCCGGTCCCCTCGACTCCGAGCACCGCCGCCCAGAGCTGCGCCAGGAGCGCTTCCAGCGGGTCGCGCGGCGCGGCGGCCGGACCGGACGGGACCGGCGGCCGCGGCGCCGGCAGGGCCCGCTTGTCGACCTTGCCGTTGGGAGTCATCGGCAGCTCGGAGAGCACGACCAGGTACGACGGGATCATGTAGGCGGGCAGGCTCCGGCGCAGGAATGCCTGGAGCTCCTCGGCCGGCGGGCTGACGCCGGCGACTGCCAGCCAGGCGACCAGGGAGCGCTCGCCGGCGTCGTCCTCGCGGGCCGCCACGATCGCCTGGCGCACCGCCGGATGATTCTCCAGCGCCGCTTCCACCTCTCCCGGCTCGATGCGGAAGCCGCGCAGATGGATCTGGTCGTCGCCGCGGCCGACCAGATCGACCTGGCCGTCAGGCAGGTAGCGCCCGAGGTCGCCGGTGCGAAAGAGGCGGTCGCCGGGCCGGCCCGAGAAAGGGCTTTCCAGGAAGCGCAGGCGGGTCAGCTCGGCGTCGCCGCGGTAGCCGAGCGACAGGTAGGGAGAGCGGACGTAGATCTCTCCCAGCTCGCCGACGCCGGCCAGCGCCGCGGTGGGGGTGAGGACCAGCAGCTGCGCCCCGTCGATGCCCTGGCCGATCGACACTCTCCATCCCGGCTCGCCGCGCCCGGCAGGCGCCTCCGGCGACGACGCCAGCCGGTGCCAGCTCATCGCCTGCGGCGTCTCGGTGGTGCCGTAGAAATTGACGCAGCGGACGGCCGGAGCGTGCTCGCGCAGGCGCTCGGCGTCGCCGCGGGTCAGCACGTCGCCGCCGAAGAAGGCCAGGCGCAGCGCCGGCAGGCCGCCGGCCTGGGACGGCTCGGGAGCCGCAGCCAGCAGCTGTCCCAGGGCAGGGGTGAGGTGGGCGACGCTCACCTGCTCGCGCTGCATCCAGGCGAAGAGCCGGCCGGAGGAGGTCACCTCCTCCGGGTCCGGGATGGCGAGCGCGGCCCCCACCCAGAGCGGCGTGAAGAGATCGCGCAGCAGGGGATCGTGGGCCAACCCGGAGAGCATGGAAAAGCGGTCCGCCTGCCGCAGACCGAAGGTCTCCACATGCCACTCGAGGAAGTGCGCCAGCGGGCGGTGAGCGGTCTCCACGCCCTTGGGAACGCCGGTCGATCCGGAGGTGAAGACGACATAGGCCAGGTCGTCCGGCGAGATGTCCAGGACGGGCGCGGTGGCGGCAAAGCCGTGGAGCGGATCGCCGGCGGCCTCGGCGCGCAGGGTGGCGGGCAGCAGCAGGCGCGGCCCGCAACGCAGGTCGTGGACGGCCTGCGCCAGCTCGGCCGGCGGGGCGCCGGCGGCGGCGAGCTCGATCCAGGCGGCGGGACGGACCTGCCGGAGGAGCAGCTCGTGGCGCGCCGCCGGATAGGCGGGATCGAGGATGGTGAACGCGGCGCCGGCTTTCCAGCATCCCAGCAGCGCCCACACCAGAGAGGCGCCGCGGTGGCCGTAGACCGCCACCACGTCGCCGCGGCCGATGCCCAGCGCCAGCAGCGCATGGGCGAGCTGGTTGCTGCGCGCCTCGAGCTCGCCGTAGCTGACGGTACCGGCGGCGTCGCGCAGCGCCGGCCGCGCCGGGTCGGCGGCCGCGTGGAGCGACACCCGGGCCGCCGGGCTCCCCGGCCAGGCGACGGCGAGGCGCCCGGCCGGATCGGGAAGCCGCACCGCCGCCCGCGCGGTGACCAGGGTATACGCGGAAATCGGCGCCTCTGGAGCCGCCGCCGCCTGCGCCAGCAGCGCCACGAGCTGATCCGCCATCTCACCGGCCCGCTCGGCGCTGAACAGCTCGACGTCGTAGACCAGGTCGAGGGCAATCTCGCCGCCGGCTTCGGGGCGCGCGTAGAGCGTGAGATCGAACTTCGCGGGCAGCTCGGGGGCGGCAAGCAGCTCCACCGTCAAGTCCGGCAGCTCGGCGGCGGGCGGCAGGCTCAGCATGTTGAAGAAGACCTGGAACAGCGGCGTGCGCGACCGGTCGCGCTCCGGCTGCAGATCGTCGATCAGCCGCTCGAACGGCAGCTCCTGGTGCGCATACGCTCCCAGGGCGGTCTCGCGCACGCGCCGCAAGAGTTGCGAGAACGTCGGGTCCCTGGACAGGTCGAGGCGCAACGCCAGGGTGTTGAGAAAGACGCCGATGAGCCCTTCGAGCTCCGGACGGCCGCGCTCCGCGATGGGCGAGCCGATGACCAGGTCTTGCTGGCCGGAGAGCCGGCCGACCAGCAGGGCGAAGCCGGAGAGCAGCGTCATATAGAGGGTCGCGCCGCTCTCTCGCGCCAGGGCGTGGAGGCGTGCGGCGAGCGGTGCGGCCAGTCGCCTGGCGACGCAGGCGCCGGCGAAGCGCTGCGCGGCGGGCCGCCGCCCGTCGAGCGCCAGGTCGAGGCTGGCCGGCGCGCCAGCCAATCTCTCACGCCAGTAGCCGAGCAGCTCGGCGAGCCTGCCGCCGGCGAGCCAGCCGCGCTGCCAGGCGGCATAATCGGCATACTGAACCGGCAGCTCGGGCCGCGGCGAGGCGGCGCCGGCGCTGGCGGCCTGGTAGAAGGCGCCCAGCTCGTCGATCAGCAGCCACGACGACAAGCCGTCGAACGCGGCGTGGTGGACCGTGAACAGCAGCTGGTGCTCGGCGGTGCCAAGGCGCAGCAGCCACGCCTGGAAGACCGGACCGGCGGCGAGGTCGAAGGGGAACCGCGCGGCGGTGCGCGCCTGGACCGCCGCATGCCGCTGCCGGACGGCCTCCGGCAGGGTGGCAAGGTCGACCAGCGGCAGGCCGGGGTCGGATGGCGGATCGATCGCCTGGTAGGGCACTCCGTCGCGGGCCACCAGCCTGGTGCGCAGCACCTCATGGCGGCGCACGATCTCGCGCAGGGCGGCGGCCAGCGCCGGCACCGACAGGCGGCCGGCCAACCGCACCGCTCCCGGCATGTTGTAGGCGGTGCCGCCTTCGAGGCGGTCGAGCAGCCACAGGCGCTCCTGCGCGAAGGAGAGCGGCAGCTCCGGCGTCCGCGCCACGCGGCGGATCGGCGGCGACACCTGGGGGCCTCCGGGCCGCAGGCGCTCCTCGACCAGCGCCGCCAGCTCGGCCACCGTCGGCCGCTCGAACAGGTCGCGCGCCGACAGCTCTGCGCCGAGCGCCGTGCGCACCCGCGCCACCACCCGCACCGCCAGCAGCGAATGGCCGCCGAGCTCGAAGAAGTTACCGTCCACCGCGACCGGCGCGACCCCCAGCACCGACTCCCAGAGACCCGCCAGCAGCTCCTCGACCGGCGTCGGCGCACGGCGGGCCGCCGCGCCGCCGGCGGCGGCCGGGACGGACGCGAGCGCTGCGAGCGCTGCGAGCGCTGCCGGGGCCTGCCGCGCCAGCTCCCGGCGGTCGAGCTTGCCGCTCGCCGTCTGCGGCAGCGCCGGCAGCGCCACGAAAGCCGACGGCACCATGTGCGCCGGCAGCCGCGCCCGCAGGTGCTGGCGCAACTCGCCGGCCTCGACCCAGGCCGCGCCCTGGCGCGGGGGCGCGCCGGCCGCGGCCCCCGCCGCGCCGGTGGGCACCACGAACGCCACCAGGCGCAGCGCCGAGCCGACCGGCTCCGGTGCCCCCGCATCCGCTCCCCCGCCGATCCCGGCCCGGGCCGGCGCCACCGCCGCCACCGCGCACTCGGCCACTGCGCCGTGCTCGTGCAGCGCCGCCTCGATCTCGCCGAGCTCGATGCGGAACCCCCGCACCTTGACCTGCTGGTCGCCGCGCCCCAGATACTCCAGCTGGCCGTCCGGCAGGTGCCGCACCAGGTCGCCGGTGCGGTACAGCCGCGCGCCCCGCTCCCCCGACAGGCCATCCGGCACGAACCGCTCGGCAGTCAGCTCCGGCCGCCCCAGGTAGCCCCGCGCCAGACCCGCCCCGCCCAGGTGGAGCTCGCCCGCGACCCCCATCGCCACCGCCGCCTGCCGGTGGTCCAGCACATAGCTCCGCGTTCCCGCCAGCGGCCGCCCGATCGGCGGCTGCGCCTGCGCCGCCGTCACCAGCGCCCACGTCGAGTAGGTCGTGTCCTCCGACGGACCGTAGAGGTTGTAGACCCGCTCCACCGTGCCGCTCGCGTAGAGCTCCCGCACCAGCCACGCCGGCAGCGCCTCGCCGGCCAGGTTCACCGTCCGCACCCCGGCCGGCAGACCTCCCGAGCGCAGCAGCTCCGCCACCGCCGACGGCACCGTGTTGAGCAGCCGCGCTGCGCCGGCCGACGCCAGCTGCGGCACCTCGAGCGCGCTCTCCGCCAACAGCACCCGCCCGCCCCAGGCGAGCGGCACGAACAGCTCGAACACCGACAGGTCGAAGCTGATCGAAGTCGCCGCCACCACCCCCGACAGCTCCTCGCGCCCGAACACCCCGCCCGCCCAGCCGAGCCTCGCCACCGCGCTGGCGTGCGCGATCGCCACTCCTTTCGGCCGCCCCGTCGAGCCCGAGGTGTAGATCACGTAGGCCAGGTTGCTCCCGCTGCCCCGATCCCATCCCCCCAGGTCGCCGGCAGGCTCCGCATCCTCCTCGCCGCCGGCCCGGCACCGGACCGCCGCGCCGACAGCGGCCGCTCGCTCCTCGGAGCTGCCCTCCCCGGCCTCGTCGAGCGCCAGCACCGTGGCGGTGCTCGCCGGCAGCCTCCCGCCGAGGGTCCGACGGGTCAGCACCACCGTCGCCCCCGAGTCGGCCAGCATGAAACCCACCCGCTCCGCCGGGTAGGCCGGATCGAGCGGCACGTAGGCGCCGCCAGCCAGCAGCGTCCCCAGCATCGCGACCACCATCTCCGCCGAGCGGTCCAGGAACACTCCCACCCGCGCTTCGGGCACGATCCCCAGCCGCCGCAGCCGACGCGCCAAGGCCAGCGCCCGCCGCCACAGCGCGTCGTAGCTCAGCGCCTCCTCCCCCACCACCAGCGCCACGTCCCGCGGCTGCAAGCGCACCCGCGCCGCCACCAGCTCCTCGATCCGCTCCGCTCCCGCCGCCGCCACCGCCACCGCCGCCGCGCTCCACTCCACCACCAGCTGATGGCGCTCCGCCGCGCCCAGCATCGGCAGCTCCCAGACCTGCCGCTCCGGCGCTTCCACCGCCGCCGCCAGCAAGGCCGCGAAATGGCCCAAGAACCGCTCGATGGTCGCCGCGTCGAAGAGGTCGGCGTGGTACTCGGCGACCGCCGCGAGGCCCGCCGCGTCCGGGACGATGGCCAGGGTGAGGTCGAACTTGGCGGTGCCGCCATCCAGATCCAGCGGGCGGGCTTCGACTCCAGGCAGGGCGAGCAGGTCCAGGGACAGGTTCTGCAGCACCAGCATGACCTGGAAGAGAGGCGCGTGGCTCAATGTGCGATGAGCGCCGAGCGCCTCCACCAGCTTCTCGAAAGGCACGTCGTCGTGGGCGTACGCGTCGAGCGCCACTTCCCGCGCCCGGCGCAGCAGCGCCCGAAAGCTCCCTCCGGCCGTCTCCCCCGGCGCGGCCCCGTCCACCTCCAGCCGCAGCACCAGCGGGTTGACGAAGCAGCCGATCAGCTCCTCGAGCTCGGGACGCCCACGCCCGGCGCTGGGCGTGCCCACGACGATGTCGCGCTGGCCGCCGTGGCGCGCCAGCAGCGCCGCGAAAGCGGCAAGCAGGCACATGAAAGAGGTGGTCCCCTCGCCGCGTCCGAGAGCCTCGACCCGGGCGACGAGCGGCGCCCGCAGCAGGCGCCGGCACCGGCCGCCGCGGAACCCGAGCACTGCCGGCCGCGGTCTGTCGCAGGGCAACTCGATGGCCTCCGGCATGCCGGCAAGGCGCAGCCGCCGGTGCGCCAGGCGCTCCTCCAGGAAGTCGCCACGGATCCACTCGCGTTGCCAGACCGCGTAATCGGCGTAGTGGACCGTCAGCTCGGGGAGCACGGCGCTGCGTCCCTCCTGAGCGGCACGGTAGACCTCGCCGAGCTCGCGCATCAGCACCCCGAGCGACCAGCCATCCGCGACGATATGGTGGCAAGCGAGCAGCAGCACGTGCTCGTCGGCCGCCAGCCACAGCAGCGACGCGCGCAGCAGCGGCCCCGCCGCGAGCTGAAAGGGATGCCTGGCCTCGGCCGCGGCCAGGCGCGCCACCTCTCGCTCCTCCGCCTCCCGCAGGTCGATCAGGGGCAGGACCACCTCGAGGCTGTCGGCGATGATCTGAACCGCCCGCCCCTCGATCGCCGGGAAGGAGGTGCGGAGCGCCTCGTGGCGGCGCGTCACCTCGTTGAGAGCGGCGGCCAGCAGGGCCGGGCGCAGCGGGCCCGACAAGTGCAGCGCCAGCTGCATGTTGTAGGCGGTGCCGCCTTCGATGCGGTCGAGCAGCCACAGGCGCTCCTGCGCGAAGGAGAGCGGCAGCTCCGGCGTCCGCGCCACGCGGCGGATCGGCGGCGACGCCTGGGGGCCTCCGGGCCGCAGGCGCTCCTCGACCAGCGCCGCCAGCTCGGCCACCGTCGGCCGCTCGAACAGGTCGCGCACCGACAACTCTGCGCCGAGCGCCGTGCGCACCCGCGCCACCACCCGCACCGCCAGCAGCGAATGGCCGCCGAGCTCGAAGAAGTTACCGTCCACCGCGACCGGCGCGACCCCCAGCACCGACTCCCAGAGACCCGCCAGCAGCTCCTCGACCGGCGTCGGCGCACGGCGGGCCGCCGCGCCGCCGGCGGCGGCCGGGACGGACGCGAGCGCTGCGAGCGCTGCGAGCGCTGCCGGGGCCTGCCGCGCCAGCTCCCGGCGGTCGAGCTTGCCGCTCGCCGTCTGCGGCAGCGCCGGCAGCGCCACGAAAGCCGACGGCACCATGTGCGCCGGCAGCCGCGCCCGCAGGTGCTGGCGCAACTCGCCGGCCTCGACCCAGGCCGCGCCCTGGCGCGGGGGCGCGCCGGCCGCGGCCCCCGCCGCGCCGGTGGGCACCACGAACGCCACCAGGCGCAGCGCCGAGCCGACCGGCTCCGGTGCCCCCGCATCCGCTCCCCCGCCGATCCCGGCCCGGGCCGGCGCCACCGCCGCCACCGCGCACTCGGCCACTGCGCCGTGCTCGTGCAGCGCCGCCTCGATCTCGCCGAGCTCGATGCGGAACCCCCGCACCTTGACCTGCTGGTCGCCGCGCCCCAGATACTCCAGCTGGCCGTCCGGCAGGTGCCGCACCAGGTCGCCGGTGCGGTACAGCCGCGCGCCCCGCTCCCCCGACAGGCCATCCGGCACGAACCGCTCGGCAGTCAGCTCCGGCCGCCCCAGGTAGCCCCGCGCCAGACCCGCCCCGCCCAGGTGGAGCTCGCCCGCGACCCCCATCGCCACCGCCGCCTGCCGGTGGTCCAGCACATAGCTCCGCGTTCCCGCCAGCGGCCGCCCGATCGGCGGCTGCGCCTGCGCCGCCGTCACCAGCGCCCACGTCGAGTAGGTCGTGTCCTCCGACGGACCGTAGAGGTTGTAGACCCGCTCCACCGTGCCGCTCGCGTAGAGCTCCCGCACCAGCCACGCCGGCAGCGCCTCGCCGGCCAGGTTCACCGTCCGCACCCCGGCCGGCAGACCTCCCGAGCGCAGCAGCTCCGCCACCGCCGACGGCACCGTGTTGAGCAGCCGCGCTGCGCCGGCCGACGCCAGCTGCGGCACCTCGAGCGCGCTCTCCGCCAACAGCACCCGCCCGCCCCAGGCGAGCGGCACGAACAGCTCGAACACCGACAGGTCGAAGCTGATCGAAGTCGCCGCCACCACCCCCGACAGCTCCTCGCGCCCGAACACCCCGCCCGCCCAGCCGAGCCTCGCCACCGCGCTGGCGTGCGCGATCGCCACTCCTTTCGGCCGCCCCGTCGAGCCCGAGGTGTAGATCACGTAGGCCAGGTTGCTCCCGCTGCCCCGATCCCATCCCCCCAGGTCGCCGGCAGGCTCCGCATCCTCCTCGCCGCCGGCCCGGCACCGGACCGCCGCGCCGACAGCGGCCGCTCGCTCCTCGGAGCTGCCCTCCCCGGCCTCGTCGAGCGCCAGCACCGTGGCGGTGCTCGCCGGCAGCCTCCCGCCGAGGGTCCGACGGGTCAGCACCACCGTCGCCCCCGAGTCGGCCAGCATGAAACCCACCCGCTCCGCCGGGTAGGCCGGATCGAGCGGCACGTAGGCGCCGCCAGCCAGCAGCGTCCCCAGCATCGCGACCACCATCTCCGCCGAGCGGTCCAGGAACACTCCCACCCGCGCTTCGGGCGCGATCCCCAGCCGCCGCAGCCGACGCGCCAAGGCCAGCGCCCGCCGCCACAGCGCGTCGTAGCTCAACGCCTCCTCCCCCACCACCAGCGCCACGTCCCGCGGCTGCAAGCGCACCCGCGCCGCCACCAGCTCCTCGATCCGCTCCGCTCCCGCCGCCGCCACCGCCGCCGCCGCCGCGCTCCACTCCACCACCAGCTGATGACGCTCCGCCGCACCCAGCATCGGCAGCTCCCAGACCTGCCGCTCCGGCGCTTCCACCGCCGCCGCCAGCAAGGCCGCGAAATGGCCCAAGAACCGCTCGATGGTCGCCGCGTCGAACAGCGAGGTGTCGTGCTCCAGGTAGCCGCCGAAGCCGCCGCCGGCCTCGACGAGCGACAGCAGCAGATCGAGCTTCGCGGCGCCGCTGTCGACCTCGAGGAGGCGGAGAGCGAGATCGCCGAGGCGCAGCTCGAGGCCCGCGGCCTGGAACGCGAGCATCACCTGGACCAGCGGCGGACGCGACAGGTCCCGCTCCGGCTCGAGCTCCTCGACCAGCTGCTCGAACGGCACCTCCCGGGTCTCGTAAGCCGCGAGCAAGACCTCCCGGACCCGGCCGAGCAGCTCCGAAAAGGACGGCTTTCCCGACAGGTCGACGCGCAGTACCAGGGTGTTTACGAAGCAACCAACCAGCTCGTCGATCTCGGCGCGGCCCCGGTTCGCGCTGGGCGAGCCCACCGCCAGGTCCTCCTGCCCGGCCAGCCGCCCCATCAGCAGCTGGAAGACGGCCAGCAAGCCGCCGAAGGTCGTGATCTTCTCTTCCCGGCACAGCGCCAGGAGCCTCTCGCAGCCGGCCGCGGCGAGCGCCACCGGCCGGCGGGCGCCGCGCGTCGAGCGGCGGAGCGGCCGCGGCCGGTCGCTGGGCAGCGCCAGTGAAGGCAACCCGGCGAGGCGGCGCAAGCACGCCGCGAGCTGCGGAGCGAAGGCGTTGCCCGCCAGGGCAGCGCTCTGCCACGCGGCGTAGTCCGCGTACTGGATGGGGAGATCGGGAAGCGCCGCTGCGGCGCCACCGGTCAGCTCTTCGTAGAAAGCGCCGAGGTCGCGGGCGAAGATGCGCGAGGATGCGCCGTCCGACACGATGTGATGGAAGGTCAGCAGCAGCAGATGGCGGCGCGGGGCCAGGCGCAGCAGCGCCCAGCGCAGCAGGGGACCGGCGGCGAGATCGAAGCCGCGGCTGGCCTCGGCGCCCGCCAAGCGGGCGGACTCGGCCTCGCGCGCTCCCTCCGCCAGTTCCCGCAAGTCGATCAGCGGCAGCAGACGCGCCACGGCGGCGCCGATGACCTGGATCGGACTGCCGTCCATCGCGACGAAGGAGGTGCGCAGGATCTCGTGGCGCTCGACCACCCGCTCGAGGCTGGCGGCGAGCGCCGCGCGATCGAGCGGGCCGCTGAGCTCGATGGCGCCGGCGATGTTGTAGGCCGGCGAGCCCGGCTCGAGCTGGTCGAGGAACCAGAGCCGCCGCTGCGACGACGAGAGCGGGAAGGCGTTCCACTCGCCGCCGTCCTCGAGGAGGATGGCCTGCAGCAGGTCGCGCTGCTCGGGTGAAAGCACCTCTGTCTCGGGGTGGAGCTCCTCGACCTTCAAGAAGGCCTCCTGTCGCGCAGACGGCGGCCGGCTTCTTCGGCGGACAGCTGCCTCAGCTCGCTCACCAGCTGTGCGACGTCGCGGCGACTGCGCGGCCGCGCCAGGATGGAGCCGGGGGCCGGCGTCGCCGTGACTTGCCGCAGGGCGTCGATCGCCGCCGCCTGGGCTTCGACGGTGGGCACCTCGAGCAGCTGGCGGAGCGGCAGTTCGACGCCGAAGACTTGGTGCAGTCGTGCGCTCAGCTGAGCGGCGAGCAGCGAATGGCCACCGAGCTCGAAAAAGCTCTCCCGCGTGCCGACACGCTCGCGGCGCAGGAGGGCGGCCCAGATGGCCGCCACCTCTCCTTCGGTCGCCGTGCACGGCGGCCGAGCTCCCCGCTCCGGCGGCGCCGCGCCAGGCGGCGGGAGCGCCTGACGGTCCAGCTTGCCGCTCGCCGAGAGCGGCAGCCGATCGAGCCGCACGAAAGCGCCTGGGATCATCGGCTCCGGCAGCTCGTCCCGCAGCAGCGCCCGCAGCTCGTGCGCCAGGTCCGTGTCGCCGCCCTGGGACAGCACGTAGTAGGCCACCAGCGACGGCTCGCCGGCCAGGTCCTCGCGACAGAGCACCACCGCCTGGGCGACCGCGCGGTGCCGGCGCAGCAGCGACTCGATCTCTCCCGGCTCGATGCGGAAGCCGCGGACCTTGACCTGCTGGTCGGCCCGTCCATGGATCTCGATCGCCCCGTCCGACCGGTAGCGCCCGAGATCGCCGCTGCGATACAGGCGCTCGCCGGGCAGCTCGGCGAACGGATTCGGCACGAAGCGCAGGGCGGTGAGGTCGGGCCGCCGCCAGTAGCCGCGGGCGAGGCCGGCGCCAGCGATGCAGATCTCGCCTGGGGCCCCTACCGGCACGGCCTGCAGCCATGGGTCGAGGACGTGGACCCGCACGTTGTCGAGCGGGCGGCCGATCGTGGACCCGGCACCCGCCACTCGCCCGCAGGTGGCGTCGACCGTGCACTCGGTAGGGCCGTAGACGTTCCAGAACTCCGGCGTCGCGGCCGCCGCCATCTGCCGCCAGAGCTCCTCGCCGATGACCTCGCCGCCCACCAGCACGGTCCGCGGCAGCCGGCTCGCCGGCCCCCCGCCGGCCTCGGCGCCGGGAGCGTTGCCCGGAAGCGTGCTGCCGACCAGCAGGCGGAGCTGCGAGGGGGTGCAGTCGAGGGCATCCAGCTCTTGTTCGGCGAGGTACGCGGCAAGCAGGCCGCCGTCGCGCCGCACCGCCTCGGGCACCACGCACAGCGCATGGCCGAGCAGCAGCTGCGCCAGCTGCTTGACGGAGGCGTCGAACGCCAGCGAGGCATTGAGGCCCACCCGCCGGCGCTCCCCGCCGGCGTAGCAGGCACGGCCCAGGGCGGCGACCAGGTTGGCCACGGCGCCATGGCGGACCATCACTCCTTTGGGCCGGCCGGTCGAGCCGGAGGTGTAGATGACATAGGCCAGGTTGTCGGCAGAGGGGATCGGAGTCTCCAGGTTGCGGTCCTCCGCCGGCTCGCCGGGCGCAGCGAGCTCCGCCAGATCGACCATGGCCAGCGGCGGATCGGTCGGCCCGGAAAGCAGCTCCGGCCGGGTCACCAGTGCCGAGACGCCGGAGTCCTCCAGCATGAAGCGCAGACGCTCGCGGGGATAGGCGGGGTCGAGCGGCACGTAGGCGCCTCCCGCCTTCCAGACGCCCAGTACGGCGGCAATCATCTCGGGCGAGCGATCGGCGCAGACCCCGACCAGCGCATCAGGGCCGACGCCCACGGAGCGGAGGCGCCGCGCCAGGCGATTGGCCTTACGGTTGAGCTCTCGGAAGGTGAGGGCGAGGCCGCGCGCCAGCACCGCCGGCGCATCGGCAGTGGCAGCGGCTTGGGCTTCGAACAGAGTGTGCAGGCAAGCCTCGGCGCGGAGCTCGCCGGCGGCGCCCGTCGCGTTCCATTCGACGACGAGCTGGTGGCGCTCGGCCGGCGACAGCAGCGGCAAGCGAGACAGCGGCAGCTCCGGCTCGCGCAGCAGGCCGGCCAGCAGCGCCCGGTAGTGGCCCGCCAGGCGCGCCACGGTCGCGCGATCGAAGAGATCGCGCCGGTAGACCAGCTTGGCGGCAAGGCCCTCGCCGGTGTCGCGGATCCAGAGGCTCATCTCGAACTTCGAGGTGCCGGTTTCGACGTCCTCGAAGCGCCAGGCGAGGCCCGGCACCCGCGCCGCGATGGAGGCGGCCCGCATGTAGGTGAACATGATCTCGAACAGCGGGGAAGGCTCGAGGCGGCGTTCGGGCTGCAGCTCCTCGACCACGCGTTCGAACGGCACCTCGCCGCGCGCATGCGCGTCGAGCACCACGCGGCGGACGCGAACGAGGATCTCGCCGGCGCCGGGATCGCCGGCCAGCGAGGCGCGCAGCACGAGGGTGTTGATGAACAGGCCGACCAGGCCTTCGGTCTCCATCCTGGCGCGGCCGGCGATGGGCGATCCCACCGCCACGTCCAGGCGCCCCGTCAACCGGGAGCTCAGGGCCAGCAGCGCGCCGAGGAGGGCCATGTAGGGGGTGACGCCGGCGGCGCGGCAGGCCGCCCGCAACTCTGCCGACGACAGCTCGCGGCCGAGGTCGAAGGCCCAGCCGGCGCCGCGGTCGCTCGCACCCAGCCGGCGCGGGCGGTCGGCAGGCAGCTCCAGAGCCGTCAGGTCGGCCAGCTGCCGGCGCCACCACTCGAGCTGCCCCACCATCGCTTCGGCGGTCAGGACCTGTCGCTGCCAGGCCGCGAAATCGGCGTACCGCACCGGCAGCTCCGCCAGCGGCGAAGGGGTGCCGGCGCCGAAGGCCGTGTAGAGCGCGGCCAGCTCGCGCAGGAAGATCTCGAGCGACACGCCGTCGACGACGATGTGGTGGAAGACCATCACCAGCCACTGCTCCCGCGGTGCCAGGCGCACCAGAAGGAAGCGCACCAGGGGGCCCCGCGCGAGGTCAAAAGGCCGGCGCGCGACGCTCTCGGCGGCAGCCTTCGCGGCGGCCCGCCGCGACGGCTGGGGCACGCCCTCGAGATCGACCCGCGCCAGCGCCAGCCTGGCGGTGGGAGGCGCCACGGCCTGCGCCGGCTCGCCGCCGTCGCCGGGGAACGAGGTGCGCAGCGCCTCATGGCGGGCGACCAGCTCCTGCAGGCTGGCCAAGAGCGCGCCGGCTCGCAGCCGCCCGGTCATCTGCAGCAGGCCGGCGAGGTGGTAGGCGGGGCTCTCGGAATCCAGCTGGTGCAAGAACCACAGCCGCCGCTGAGCGAACGACAGCGGCTGCGAAGAGCCGTCGCCGCGCGGCAGAGCGATGATCGGCGGGAGCGGCGGGAGCGGCGGGAGCGGCGGGAGCGGCGGCGGCGCCGCTGCCAGCCACGATGAGGGTTCGCCGGGGCCGCCGGCGCCGTGGCCATTGCACGGGCGGCCTGCCAGCAGCTCTGCAAGGCCGGCCGCCGTGGGGTGGAGGAAGAGCGCGGCAAGCGGCAGCACGACGCCGAAGGTGCGCTCGATCCGCGCCAACGCCCGCACCGCCAGCAGCGAGTGGCCGCCGAGGGCGAAGAAATCGGCGTCCGCAGCCACCTGGTCCAGGCCCAGGGCGGCGGCCAGGATCTCGGTCAGCAGCTCCTCGGCCGGCGTGCGCGGTCTCGCCTCGCCCGGCGGGCGGATCTCGCGTCCAGAGGCCGCCGGCAGCGCTTGGCGGTCGATCTTGCCGTTGGGCGTCAACGGCAGCGCATCGACCACCACGAAAGCGGACGGCATCATGGGCGCCGGCAGTGCCGAACGCACCAGATCGGTCAGCTCGCGACGCAGCCCCGAGACCTCTGCCACGGCTGCCACGTAGGCAACCAACCGCGCCTCGCCATCGGGTCCGTCACGACGCGCCAGCACCGCGGCCTGGCGGACACCGGGGTGGCGCAGCAGCGTCGCTTCAACCTCGCCAAGCTCGACGCGGTGGCCGCGGATCTTGACCTGGTGGTCGGCACGGCCCAGGTATTCGAGCTCGCCATCCGGGAGGTGGCGCACCAGGTCGCCGGTGCGATAGAGGCGCGCGCCGGGCTCACCGGCGAGCTCGCTCCAGGGATCGGGCAGGAAGCGCTCGGCGGTCAGCTCGGCGCGGCCCAGATAGCCCCTCGCCAGGCCCGCGCCGCCAAGGAAGAGCTCGCCGGCCACTCCCACGGGCACCGGCTCGAACCGCGAGTCGAGCACGCGGGCTCGCGTCCGCCACACTGGTCGGCCGAGGGTCGGCGCCCCCGGGCGCCAGCCGACGTCCTTCCAGGTCGAGTAGGTCGTGTCCTCGGTGGGACCATAGAGATTGAGGACCCTGCCGACGGTGCCGATCGCGGCCAGCTGCCGCATCAGCGGCTCCGGCAGAGGCTCCCCGGCCAAGCAGACCGTGCGCACCGCGGCGGGAAGACCATGCAGCCGCAGGAGCTCGGCGCAGACCGAGGGGACGGTGTTGATCAGCGTCACCTCGGCAGCGGCGGGGAGGCGCGGGAGGCCGAGAGCGTTGTCAGCCAGAATGACCGTGCCGCCCCAGGAGAGCGGCGCCATCAGCTCGAACACCGACAGGTCGAAGCAGATCGAGGTCGAGGCCAGAACTCCCGCCAGCTCCGCCGGCGAGAACGTCTGCCGCGCCCAGTGCACGAGCACCACCGCGCTGCGGTGCTCGATCGCCACTCCCTTGGGGCGACCGGTGGACCCGGAGGTGTAGATCACATAGGCGAGGTTCTCAGGGGTGGCGCACGCGGCTGGAGGCGTGGCCGGCTGGCAGCAGACGGCCGGCCACGCCTCGTCGAGGCAGACCGTCGAGCCGGCGAACCCGGAGAGGGCCGGCCCGTGCCGCCTGGTGGCGAGGAGGACGGCCGCGCCGCTGTCCTCGAGCATGTACGCGAGGCGCTCGGCCGGATAGGCGAGATCGAGAGGCACGTAGGCGCCGCCCGCCTTGAGGATGCCGAGGACGCCCGCGACCAGGTCCGCAGACCGCTCGACCGCCAGCGCCACCTTGACCTCCGGCCCGACGCCGAGCCGCCGCAGGTGATGGGCGAGCTGATTGGTCCGACCATCCAGCTCCGCGTACGACAGCCGCTGCTCCCCGCAGATCACGGCGGTGGCGCTCGGCGACCGTCCGGCCTGGACCGTGAACCGGTCGTGCAGACACTCCCCGGGCGGCACCTCGGCCGCGGTGTCGTTCCACTCCCGGAACACTTGAGCGCGCTCTTCGCTGCTGAGCAGCCACAGCCGCGCCACCGGCAGCGCCGGGTTCGACGACGCCTGCCGCAACAGCTCGGCCAGGTGCCGCAGCATTCGCCCGGCCGTCGCGCCGTCGAACAGGTCGGCGTCGTACTCCAGGCACAGGGACAGGACGCCCTCGCGTGCCGCCGCCGCCAGGCTGAGGTCGAACTGCGCCGCCAGCGGCTTGCGGGCGAGCGACACCAGGGGCAGACCACCGATCTCGAGCCGCCCGCCGGCTTCGCCCATGGCAAACGCGGCGAGGGCCTCCTCCCCGACGCGCTCGGTCCGTTGCAGCACCAGCATGGCCTGGAACAGGGGGGAGCGCGACGGATCTCGCTCCGGCTGCAGCCGTTCGACCATCAGCGGGAACGGCAGGTCCTGATGCTCGAAGGCGCCGAGCGCGGTACGCCGGACCCGGCCGAGAAGCGTTGCGAAGCCGGGGCTGCCCGCGAGATCGGCCCGCAGCGGCAGGGGATTGACGAAATAGCCCACCACCGGCGCGAAGGCGGCCAGGCTGCGCCCCGTGGCGGGGCACCCGACGGCGAAGTCCCCGCCCGCTCCGTAACGATGCAGCAGGGCCTGGAAGCCCGCCAGGAGCGACATGAACAGGGTAGCGCCGGAGCCTCGGGAAACCTCGTGGAGGCGAGCCGTCACCGCGCCGTCCAGGCGCAGGCGCATGGCGCCGCCGCGATGCCCCTTGACGGCCGCGCGGGGCCGATCGTTGCACAGGGCGAGGGGGGAAACCCCCCGCAGCGCCGCCTGCCAATAGGCGAGCGCCCGCTCGCCGGCGGCGCTCCTCACCCAGGCATCTTGCCAGCGGACGAAATCGGCATAGCGCACGGCCAGCGGTTCGAGGCTCGCGGCGGGTCCGCCGACCTGCTGGCGATAGAGCTGGCCCAGCTCCCGCACCAGCACGGCCATCGACCAGAAATCAGCGGCTACGTGGTGGATGGCGAAGGCGACTGCATGGTCGGCTTCGCCGAGCGCCAGCCAGCTGACCCGCAGCAAGGGCCCGCGCGCCAGATCGAACGGGCGGCGCACCTCCTCGCTCAAGATGCGGTCACGCTCTGCTGCCGGATCGTCGGCGTTCGCGGTCTCCCGCAAGGTCAGCCAGCGCAGCTCGGGCTCGAGCTCCGCCAGCACCCTCTGGCAAGGCTCGCCCAGGCCGGGGTCGATCACCGTGCGCAGCACGGGGTGGCGCCGGCAGACGGCGCGCAGGGCACCCTCGAACGCGCCGCGATCAATAGCGGCCGTGACCCGTGCCACGGCGGCGACATGGTACGCGCCGACGCCCGGCGCCAGGCGCTCCAGGAACCACAGCGCCCGCTGGCCGTAGGACAGCGGCAGGCCAGTTGCTGCTGTCTCGGCATCACTCGGCGCCGGCGCGGCCGGCGTTCCCTCCGGCGCGGCGACGGTGATGTCTGGTCCAGTCGGAGCTGCCGCCATCAGCGGCCCGAGATCCTCGACCAGGCTCGCCACGCTCGCCTCCTCGATCAGCTCGGCGAGCGGCGGCGCGGTGCCGAGCCAACTCTCGAGCTCGTGGCGCAGCTCGATGAAGGCGAGGGAATCGAATCCCAGGGCCGCCAGCGGCACGTCGGTGCGGACCTGGGCCGTGGGAATGCCGAGCAGCCCGGCGATCCGGGCGCACAGCAGCTCCTCGATCGCCGCCGAACCGTCGGCCCGCGAGCGTGCCTGCTCAGCCGGAAGAGCACGAGATCCTCGAGCCGCGAGGCGCATGGGCTGAGCTTTTGCGAAAGCGTTTGACCGGGCGCGGGACTAGAGGAGGCTGGCCAGGATGGCCTTCTGAACGTGCAGCCGGTTCTCCGCCTCGTCGTACCGCACAGACTGGGGGCCGTCGACCACCTCGGCAGTAGCCTCGTCACCACGGACCAGGGGCATACAGTCCATGAACAGCGCACCCGGGTTCGCTCGCTCGAAGTGGGAGCCGGAGACCCGCCAAGTGTCGCGGTGCTTCTCCCGCAGCCCGCGGTCCTCGTCGGTGGTGCTGGTCAGGCTCTTCCAGCTCTTGGCGTAGATCACGTCGGCTCCCGCGGCCGCTTCGTCGAGATCGTGGACGAAGTCGATCGTGCCGCCGGAGGCACGGGCCGCCTCGCGGCTGAAGGCCGTGTACTCCTCATCCGGCTCGAAGCCGCGGGGGAAGGCGACGGCCAGGTTCATGCCCAACAAGCCGGCCGCCACCATCATCGAGTGGGTCACTCCCGGAGACTTCTGCCGCTTGGCGTAGGCCCAGGTGAGCACCACCCGCTTGCGGCGGAAGTCCTCGCCGAGCTTCTCGCGGAGGGTCAGCAGGTCGGCCATGATCTGGCAAGGGTGCTCCTGGTCGTCCAGCGCGTTGATCACCGGCACCGACGAGTGCTCGGCAATCAGCTCCAGCGACTGCCGCCCCTGGCGGTAGGCGGTCATGTCGTACAGGCGCACCACCAAGCAGTCGAGGAACCGGCCCATGACCGCAGCCGTGTCGGCCAAGCTTTCGTTGTTGCTAAGCTGGAGCTCCGACGGTGTGTAGTGCTCGGCGTGCCCGCCGAGGTGCCGCGCTGCGACCTGGAACGAGATGCGCGTCCGGGTCGAGGCGACGGTGAACAGCAGGCCGAGGTTCTTGTCCTGCAGATACCGGTTGCGGTCGTGGCCGCTCTTCATCGCCGTGGCAAGCGTCAGGATCTTCTGCAAGTCCTCCCCGGAAAAGTCCTTGAGCCCCAGGAAGTCTCGTCCTTTCAAGCCGTTCACGCCGAGAGCTCTCCTCTGGTCTTGGGACAGAAACGATGCGATGCGTGTCCCCCGCCCCGCGGTCCGCGCCCGGTCCTGCAGCAGCCGCGATGGCGATGTCCAGCACGCCGAAGCCCAAGCGGTTGATTACGACGTTAAGCCGATGCGTAGATGCACAGTCGAAATACACCTGCATGGCCACCTACTGACATAAGTATCGAATGCGCTCGGAGCGTGACACCGAGACTCCCAAGGGCCACCGATCCGCGCCCGGCCCCTCCTACGAGCCCTCTCCCCCTGCGCCCGCCGACAGGAACCCGCGGATGACCAGGCCGCGACCGCGCGCCAGCGCCAGGTCGCGCACCAGGGTGCCCACCGCCAGGTCCAGCACGCCCAGCCCGAAGGGGCTGAAGACCGCGACCTGGTCGGGATCGCGACGTGCCGGCTCTCTCCCGGCGAGGATGTCGGCGAGCGTGCAGCGGATGAAGGCGCGGCCGCCCGTGAGCTGCTCGGCGAGGTGGACCGAGGTCTGCGCACGGCAGACGTGATCGGGGTCGTCCACCACGTTGTCGCCGGCCAGGATGGCCCGCGGCGCGAGGTCCCGCAGCGAGACGTGCAGCAGCACCGCGCCGCGCGGGCAGGGCGCGAGGTCCTCGACGTAGGGGGTGAGCGCGGTGGTCGCGAAGGACACCAGCGGGCAGGTCCTCAGCACCTCGTCGGCGCTGGACGCCATCTCCACCTCGAGTGCCGCAGACCCGCCGGCGGCCTGCCGGCGCAGCAGCGCCGGCGCCGCCGCCGCACGCTCCGCGTGATGGTCGTAGAGCAGGAACCGCGCGAGCCGCGGGAAGACGGCACGCAGGTAACGGGCGATCGCGAGGTTGATGACGCCGAGGCCGATCAGACCGGCACGCTCGGGCGGCACGCTCGCCAGCAGCGCCGCCGCCGCCGCCGCGCTCGCCGCGGTGCGCGCGGCGCTGATCAGCGACCCTTCGAGGACCGCCTCTGGCCGCCCGGTAACGCAGGAGTTGAGGATGAGCACGGCGGAGGCTCGCTCGAGACCCTGCTGGCGGTTGCCGGGAAACGAGGCGATCCACTTGAGTCCCGCCACCGCGAAGCCGTCGCCCAGGTAGGCAGGCAGGGCGATGATCCGGTTGACCTCGTCCCCGGGGAAGCGCAGGAAGCTCGAGTGCGGCAGTGCGCTTTCCCCGGCCGCGTGCAGGGTATAGGCGCGCCGCACGGCTTCCAGCACCGGCAGCTCCTGCCCCTCGAGCAGCTCCCGGACCTCCTCGCCCTTCACGATCAAGACGTCGTCGCTCATCCCCGCTCTCCCTCGCACCTTCGGCTTCCGTGCCCAGCACCGCGGCCGCGAGCCGGCCCAAGCGAGAGGTCAACCGGGCGTGCTCGCTACCGTCCAATTCGCCTCCTGCTCATCCGGCAGGCGCGGCTCCACCAGTTCGCCGAAGTGCTCGTAGACCCAGGCGTCGTCGTAGATGGTGTCGAGGTAGCGCTCGCCCCGGTCCGGCAGGATGGCAACGCAGCGCGAGCCCGGGGGGACCCGCTCCTGCAGCTTCTCGATGGCCGCCATCACCCCGCCCGAGGAGCCGCCGGCAAAGATCGCCTCGCGCGCGACCAACCGCCGGCAGCCCCGGATGCAGTCGAGGTCCGTGACGTGGACCACCGTATGCACGAGGCCGGGATCGCAGAGCGGCGGCCGGATGCCGGCCCCCAGCCCGGGGATCAGCCGCGCGCCGTCGTCCAGGTTGAGACCGCCGAAGATGAGGCTGCCGACCGCGTCCACGGCGACGATCCGGATCGGCAACCGGCGATCCCGTACGTATTCGCTGCAGCCACGCAGAGTGCCGCAGGTGCTGGTGGCGATGAACAGGTAGTCGAGCTTGCCGTCGAGCTGGTCCACCACTTCGGCCATCGTCGTCCGGTAGTGCGCGCCGGAGTTGGCCGGATTGGCGTACTGGTTGGGCCAGAACGAGTTCGGGATCTCGTGCCGCAGCGCGCGCACGCGCTCGAGGCGCGCCGGCAGCCATTCGCCCGAGACCGGGTCGGGCTCGACGACGCGGTCGACTCTGGCGCCATAGGCCTCCAGGATCTTCACGTTGACGGGCGAGGCCTTGGGATCCACGACGCAGATCAAGCGCAGGCCGAAGCAGCGGCATGCCTGGGCAAGGGCGACCCCCATGTTCCCGGAGCTCGATTCGACCACGATCGTCGCGGGTCCAATCGCGCCGGAAGCCCAGGCGCTCTCGAGGATGGCCAGGGCGGGTCTGTCCTTGGAGCTGCCGCTCGGATTCAAGAGCTCCAGCTTCGCAAAGATTTGCAACTTAGAATAACTAGAATATCTACATAGCTCGACCAGAGGAGTCTTGCCGATGGCCGATAGGATGCCAGCGCTCGCATGTACACTCTTACCCATGATTAGAGTAGGTCAGAACTCCCGCAGACATAGGAGGTGCAGCTGCAATGAAGTTTCGTGACACGCGATCCGCCCGCTCGCAAACCTGACCGGCGGCGCTCGGGCTGGGAGGCCCTGGGCCTGGGAAAACGGGGCAGAGCTGGACGTTCGGGCGCGGGCCGACGTGAACAGACTACAGCGACCGCAGGTAGCGGTCGAAGGAGCGCGCGGCCAGGAAGGCGGCGAGCAGGGCGCCGCCGGCGAGCGGGGCGAGGGCTCCGGGAAGACGTTCCCAGCGGCCGTCGTAGCCGGCGCGGGCGGCGACCACTGCCCAGTCGACCGGGTTCCAGCGCGCGACGGCGCGGATCCAGCCCGGCATCAGGGCGCGCGCCATGATCATGCTCGACAGCGAGGAGAGCGGCAGGGCGACGAAGTTGACGGCCGCGACCAGCGCCTCCTGGCGGCGGGCGAGCAGCGCCAGCGCGCTCGAGCAGCCGGCCAGCAGGACGCCCAGCAGCGCGGCGGCCACCACCGCCACGACGATCCCGGGTGCGCCCCCCTTCGCGCGCCCCCCCGCCAGCGCCGCGACGGCGAGGACGATCGCAGCCTGGAAAGCGACCTGCAGCGCCGCGTTGAGGACGCGGCCGCCGATCAGCGCGCCGCGCGGCACGGGCGTCACCAGGAAGCGGTCGAGCACCCCGCGCTCCATGTCCTGGAGCAAGCCCACGCCGGACCAAACGGCGCTGACGAGCGCCGTCATCACCGCGAGGCCGGGCGTCACGAAATCGAGGTACGAGGAGGCGCCGAATCCCGGCACCGCAGCCACCCTGGCCATGAGCGGCGCGAAGAGGAGCAGCCAGAAGATGGGCTGCATCAGCGACAGGATGAGCAAGGTCGGCAGGCGGACGGCGGACCGCAGGCCGCGCACGAACAGGTGCCAGACGTTGGCGAGGAGCTGCCTCATCCCGCGGTCGACGCGGCGAGCGGCACGGGCGCCAGGCGGTCGGCGGCGGGCGCCTCCTCGTGGTACTCCGCGTCGGCGTTGACCTGCCAGAGATCGTACGCCGCGCCGGCGACGTTGCGCGCCGCGAAGATGCCGGTGAGCATGGAATGGTCCTGGTTGTTGTAACGGTGCTGGCCGTTGCGCCCGACGAGGTGAAGGTTCGGGATGCCCACGAGGTAGGCGCGGATCTCGGCGAGCGCAGCACGGTAGGAGTCGTCGTAGACCGGGTACGCCTTCGGCATGCGCACCACCGCGCCGCCCGCCACCTCGCCCGGATCGAGCAGCCCGATCGCCGCCAGCTCGCGGGTGGCGAGATCGACCAGCGCGGCGTCGGAGGCTTGCCAGAGCGGATCCTGCTCCGAGAGGAAGTACTCGCAGCCGAGCGAGGTCGTGGCCGGATCGGGCACCAGGTCGGCACTCCAGTTCTTGAAGTTCTGGACGCGGCCGACCCGCACCTCGGGAGCGTGGACGTAGATCCAGTTGTCGGGAAACATCTCGGCGCGCCGGACGATCAGCAGCACCGTGAGGAAGTCCCGGTAGCGCAGCCGGCCGGCCGCCGCCAGCACCGCGGGGGGCGGCGGCGGATCGAGGATGGCGAGCAGCTCGCCGAGCGGCATCGAGGAGATGACATGACCCGCGGCCACCCGCTCCTCCCTGCCGTCGCCGTGGCGGATCCTCACCGCGGTGCTGCCGTTGTCGAGATGAACGCCGACCACCCGCGCCCCGGTCACCGTCGGCGCGCCGCTGGCGCCGTTCAGCTCGCGGCAGCGCTGCCACATCTGGCCCGGTCCCAGGCGCGGATAGTGGAAGCGTTCGATGAGCGTGGCGATCCCATCGCCGCCGCGCCGGCGGCAGCCGGGCAGGGCGCTGCGTACGGCGGCCCAGAGGTCCAGGTTCTTGATCCGCTGCGCCGCCCACGCCGCATCGATCTGCGAGCAGGGAATGCCCCAGACCTTCTCGGTGTAGGTCTTGAAAAAGATTTCATAGAGGCGGCGGCCGAAGCGATTGACGATCCATTGCTCGAAGCTGCGCTCGATCGGCGACGGCGCGAGCTGGGCCACGGCGTAGCTCGCGGCGATGCGCATCGCCTCCCAGGGCCCGAGGGCGGCGAGCGCCCGCCATGGCTTCAACGGGTAATCGAAGAACCTCTGCCGGTAATAGATCCGCGAGAGGCGAGGCCGTTCCAGCAGCTCCTCGCCGAGGACCTCGCGCCACATCTCGGCCACCAGCCGAGACTTGGTGAAGAACCGGTGGCCGCCGATGTCGAAGCGGTAGGCGCGATGCTCGACGGTGCGGGCCAGCCCGCCCACCACCTGGTCGCGCTCGAAGACGATCGCCGGCAGCTTCAGCCGCACGAGCTCGTACGCCGCCGCGAGGCCCGCCGGGCCGGCGCCGATGATGACCGCCGGCGCCCCGGCGCCCGCCCCGGTCCTGCTGGCCGGCGCCCCGTTCCCGGCGGCGGCCGTCACCGGGTCTCCGCGCTCACCGCGCCGACGCCGAGCCCGAGCCGCCGGCCGAGGTGACCCGCGGCGGCGATGGCGGCGGCCGCGGCGCAATAGAGATGGTAGAGCCAGTGCAGCGGGATCGCGCCGAGGGCGAAGAGCGTCCCGCGCCGGCGCAGGAAGAACCCATAGAGGCGCCGGTTCAGAACCAGCAGCGCCGCGGCCGCCGCCGCGGTGACCCAGAGCCAGCCGGCGGCGAGAGGGGCGAGGCAGGCGGCCGCCGCCCCGGTCACGGCGATGGCGGCGCACGCCCGGCCGGCGGGGTCGACGTTCAGGTCGCCGCGGCCGTCGCTGCCGGAGGGATCGGAGCGCAGCGCCCCCCGTTCGAGCAGCAGCCGCGCCCAGGGGAGCGCCCGGTCACGCAGGTCCGAGCGCAGGAGCGCGGCGAAGGTCCAACGCTTGAGATGCTTGACCTGGACGTCCCTCGCCAGCAGAATGCGCGCGCCGCGATCGCGCAGCCGGTAGCCGAGCTCGATGTCCTCGATCGCCGGGCGCGACCAGCGGGCCTCGTCGAAGCCGCCCGCCGCCAGGAAGGCGTCGCGCCGCACCACGCCGCAGCCGGCCCAGAACGTCGCCGCCGCTTCGCTCCCGTGCTGATGGACGAAGTGGTGCAACAGGTTCTTGTACTGCGAGACGAAGCCGGGCGCCGCGGGCGCGTCGTCGTAGGAGCCGAAGAGCGCATCGAGGCCGGGAGCGGCCAGCAGCCGCGCGCGCGCGGTCGCCAGCGTCGCCGGGTGGAGCTCGCAGTCGGCGTCGAGGAAGAACAGGTACTCCCCGCGCGCCCGCCGGGCGGCGAGGTTGCGCGCCGCGCCCGGACCGCGGCCGGCCCCGGTCGCCAGCACCGTCGCGCCGGCGGCGGCGGCGATCGCCGCCGACTCGTCCGTCGAGCCGTCGTCGACCACCCACAGCTCCCAATCGGCGAAGGACGAACGGCGCAAGGCCGCCAGGCAGGTCCGCAGGTGGCTCGCACCGTCGCGCACCGGCACCACCACCGAGAAGAACGGATTCGCCGCGGGATCTCCCGCGGTCACCGCAGCCATGAGGATTCCTCCCGCATGAGAGCTTGATCCCGATCCTCAACCTTGTCGCCGCTGAACGCGCGCAGTCTAGCAGAGGGTAGTGTCCTAGCAGAGCTGGGGACGTGGGTAGGGGAGGCGGGGCCGCTATAATCGCGCGCCAATGGTCGCTCTGGCGCTTGGCGCCTGCTGTCTCGCAGCCATCGCCGGCGCCGCCTGGCTGGTGGGGAGGCTGCTGCTGCCCGCGGGCCTCTGCCGGGGATGTCTCGAGGAGATCGCCCTGGGCGGGGCGCTCGGCCTGCTCGCGGTCGGCCAGCTCGACTTCCTGCTGCGGCTGTGCGGTTGGCGGCTGGGGCCTGCGGCGCTGGTCCTCCTGGTCGCGGCGGCGCTCGCGGCGGCCGTGGTCCGCTTCGGCCGGCAGCGCGCCGCGGGCGCCGGCGCCGCCCGGCCCCAGCCGCCGCCCGGCGAGAGGGCGCCGCTCGCCCGGCTGGCACTCCTGCTGATCGCCGGCGGCGCCCCGTTCCTCCTGCTCGCCCTCTACCCGCCGATCGACCCCGATCCTGGCATCTATCATCTGCCGTTCGCCCGCGGCTTCATGGAGAGTCCCGGGCTGCCGTTCTTCGCCAACCTGCGTTTCCCGATCTTCCCCCAGCTCGGCGAGCTGCTGTTCGCGATCGGGCTGCGCCTGGACGGCACCACCGGGGCGCACCTGGTCGAGGGGGCCATGGCCCTGTTCACCGCCCTGCTGCTCTGGGTCTGGGGGCGCGACGCGGGCGGCGAGACGGCGGGGCTGGTCGCGGCGGCGCTCTGGCTCGGCAACCCGATGGTGATCTTCCTCGGCAGCACCGCGCACGTCGACGTCGGGCTCGCCTGCTTCGTCTTCGCGGGTCTCTACTGCCTGGAGCGGGCGCGGACGGACCCGCGCCCCGCCTGGCCGGTCCTCGCCGGGGCCTTCCTGGGCGGCGCCGCTGCGGTGAAGTACCTGGGCCTGTTCTTCCTCGCCGCCGGCGCCGCGGCAATGGTCCTGCGGCGCCAGCGGCGGCTCGAGGCGGCCTTCGCGCTCGCCGCGCTGGCGGTGACGCTGCCGGTCTACGCGCACATCCTCTGCCGGACCGGCAACCCGGCGTTCCCGTTCTTTCCCCAGGTCTTCGGCTTCACCGAGTGGACCCACGACCTGGGCCTCCGGCCCGAGCAGGTCCGGCCCATCCCGGTGCCCTGGACCGGCGCCACGCTCTCGGCCCTGGTGCGGTTTCCCGTCCAGCGTGCGGCGGCGCTCTTCCACATGGGAGCGGGCGGTGCCGGGACCCTCGACCAGCTGGCGCGCGCGGACCGCGCCCCTCCTCACATCCGGTCGCTCCGCCGCGGGCCCGCCTGGGTCCGCGCCGGCCTGCTGCTGGCGCTCGCGGCGACCTGGCTGCGGGGGCTCTGGCGGCCGCGGCTGCGCCTGGCGGTCACCGTGGCGCTGTCGTCGCTGCTGCTCTGGCTCGCGACGCTCGAAGACATGCAGCGCCTCGACCCGCGCTACATCCTCGCCGCCGGACCGCCGCTCGCCCTGGCCACCGGCGCCGCCATCGCCGAGCTCGCCGGGTTCCTGGGCCGCCGCCTGCGCTGGCCGTGGGTGTTGCGCCGGCAGCCGCTACCGGCCGTGCCGCCGCGGCTGCCAGGCTCCGGCTGGCCGCGCGTCGTCGCCGTCGCCGTCACCGCCGCCGCGCTCGCCGCCGTGGCTCCCGGGCTCGTCTACACCGGCATCCGCTGCCGCTTCCTCGGGCCCCTGCCGTTCGACGCGGCGGCGCGCGAGGCGGTGCAGCGCTCCCACCTGCCGGGCTTCGCCGCGCTGCAAGAGGTCCGGCGCCGGCACGGCCGGGAGTCGTCGGTCTACGGCCTGGACCTCGCGGACCTCGCGTACTACGCGCCGGGACGCTACCTGGGCGATTGCTTCGGACCGGTGCGCTATTCCAAGCTCTACCCCACGTTCGCGAGCGGCGACGCGCTGTACCTCGCGCTGCGGCGGCTCGGCGCCGACCACTTCCTGGCGCCGCGCGACCATCTCGCCATCCTGCCGCACGAGGCCGGCTTCGCCAGGCACTTCCGCCTCGAGTACGAGGACGCGGGCGCCGTGCTCTGGGAACTGCAGCCTCCGGCCGCGCCCACCGCCGCGGCGCAGCGGCTGGCGCTGGACCGGCGGCCCGCCGAGTAACCCGGACTTCCCCGCCACCGCCAATCGGAAGCCGCGCGCGATGCTGCGATTCTGCATGGTCACCACGTTCTATCCGCCGTACTCGTTCGGCGGCGACGCGATCTTCGTCGAAGCGCTGAGCCGCGGCCTCGCCGAGCAGGGACACGAGGTCGAGGTCATCCACTGCCTGGACAGCTACCGGGCGCTGGCGCCGTCGCCGGCGAACGCCGCCGGCGGCCCTGCGCAGGCGGCGCCGGCGGCGCCGGCTGCGCAGGCGGCGGGCGTGCGTGTCCACCGCCTGCGCAGCCGCTTCGGCATCCTCTCCCCGCTGGCCACGCAGCAGACCGGCCGGCCGTGGCTCAAGTCCGCCGAGCTGCGGCGGCTGCTCGAGGCGAAGCGCTTCGACGTCATCCACTTTCACAACGTCTCCCTGGTCGGCGGCCCGGCGGTCCTGCGCTACGGCTCGGCGCTGAAGCTCTACACGATCCACGAGCATTGGCTGCTCTGCCCGATGCACACGCTGTTCCGCGACAACCGCGAGCTGTGCACGGAGAAACGCTGCTTCTCGTGCTCGCTGCACTACCGCCGCCCGCCCCAGCTCTGGCGCCACGGCCGCCTCCTGGCGCGATGCGTCGAGCACGTGGACTCGTTCCTCGCCCCGACCGAGTTCACGCGCCGCATCCACCTCGCTTCCGGGCTGCCGCTGCGGATCTCGGTCCTCGAGAGCTTCCATCGCCCCGCCGCCGAGCGCTCGGAGGCGCTGGTGCCGCCCGGCCCCTTCTTCCTCTACGCCGGCCGGCTGGAGCGGATCAAGGGAGTGGCGGCCCTGATCGCGGCGTTTCGCGGCTACCGCGAGGCCGACCTGCTGATCGCGGGCGAGGGCGGCGAGGCGGGCGCTCTCCGGGCCCTGGCGGCGGGCTGCGGCCACATCCGTTTCCTGGGCCAGGTGCCGCGGGACCGGCTTGCGGGCCTCGTCTCCCGCGCCACGGCGGTGCTGGTGCCGTCGCTGGGATACGAGGTCTTTCCCCTGGTCGTCCTCGAGGCGTTCGCCGAGGGCACCCCGGTGATCGCCCGCGACCGCGGCTCGCTGGCCGAGATCGTCCACGCGAGCGGCGGCGGCCTCCTGTTCGGCGACGGCGACGGCCTCGAGGCCTGCCTGCGGCGCATGCAGGACGACCCGGCGCTGCGCCGGGCGCTCGGCGCTGCCGGGCGGCAGGCATGGCAGACCCGGTGGACGCTCGAGGCCCACCTGCGGAGCTACCTCTCCCTGATCGACAGGCTGGCGCGTGAGAGATGCGGGCCAGGCTCCCCCGGCCGGGAGGCGGGCGCGGCATGATTCGCGTCGCCGCCATCACCGCCAGCCGCGACGATCCGTCCAGCCGCTTCCGGGTCCGCCAGTTCCTGGCGCCGCTGCGCGAGCTCGGCATCGAGGCCGTCGAGTACCGTCCCTGGATCAGCAAGTATGCGCGCGGTCCGCTGCAGCTGACCGGCCTGGGCGCGGCGTCGCGCGTCGTCCACGCCATCGCCGCGCGTCGCTACGACGTCACCTGGCTCAACCGCGAGCTGGTCACCGGCCGCCAGACCGTCGAACGCTTCATGGGCGGCCGCCGCCTCCTCGACGTCGACGACGCCATCTGGCTCCACGGGCGCCCGGACTTCGCCCGGCGCATCGCCGCGCGCTGCGCCGGCGTGATCGCCGGCAACGCCCGCATCGCCGACCACTTCCGCGGCGCCGCGCCGCGCGTCTGGACGGTGCCGACGGCGGTGGACACCGACGTCTGGAAGCCGGCGCCCGCGGCGCGCGAGGCGCTCACGGCCGGCAAGGCGCCCGCGAACGGCGAAGCCTTCGTCATCGGCTGGAGCGGCACCCACTGGAACCTCCCCTATCTCTACGAGATCGAGGAGACCCTGGCGCGCTTCGTGACCGATCACGCCGCCGCGCGGATCCTGGTCGTCTGCGACCGCCGTCCCCGCTTCCGGCGGCTGCCGGCCGGCCGCGTGGACTTCCAGCGCTGGTCGCCGGCGGTCGAGGTCGACGCCCTGCGGCGGATGAGCGCCGGCATCATGCCGCTTCCGGACGACGAGTGGGGCCGGGCGAAGTGCGCGACCAAGATGCTGTGCGCGATGGCGGTGGGCCTGCCGGTCGTCGTGAGCCCGGTGGGCGCCGCCGCGGAGATCCTGCGGCAGGGGCCGCTGGGGCTCGCCGCGCGCCGCGCGGAGGATTGGTACGACGGCCTCGTGCAGCTGTGCGCAGACCCGGAGCGGGCGGCCGCGATGGGCCGGGCCGGGCGTCGCGTGGCCGTCGAGCGCTATTCCGCGGCGGAGACCGCCAAGCTGCTGGCGGCGATCTTCACCGAGGTGTCACGGCAGTGATCGCCAAGGACCCGATCGAGGCGCGGAGCGAGCCGACGATCGCCCTGGAAGAGATTCCCTGCCCGCTGGGGTGCGCCGGAAGCGACCGCCTGGTCCTGGAAGGATTCGACCGGCTCCAGGGCCTGCCCGGCAGGTTCCGGGTGGTCGAGTGCGCGAGCTGCGGCCTGCTGCGCACCAACCCGCGGCCCACGCCCGCATCGATGTCGTTCTACTACGGCGCCGGCTACCTGCCCTACCAGTCCTCGCGGCCGCGCGCCCGGCTCGGCGCCGAGCTCGTCGACCGCGTGCTGCTGGCCGAGGCGGTGCCGCCCCTGCCGCCGGGCAGCATGCTCGAGATGGGCTGCGCGTCCGGCGGCTTCCTGCGGCGCATGTCCCGGCGCGGGTGGCAGGTGACCGGGATCGAGCGCTCCGAGGAGGCGGCCGGGGCCTGCGCCGCGCTCGGTTACCGGGTCCATGCCGGGACCCTCGAGACCGCCCCCGATGGCTTCGGCGAGTTCGACCTGGTCGCAGGGTGGATGGTGCTCGAGCACCTGCACGATCCGGTCGGCGGGCTCGAGAAGCTATATTCCTGGACGAAGCCCGGCGGCTGGCTGGCGGTGTCGGTGCCCAATGCCGCCTGCCGCGAGCGCCGCTGGTTCGGCGACGCCTGGTTCCCGCTGCACCTGCCGAACCATCTCTTCCATTTCACGCCGGAGACCCTGCGCCGGACGCTCGAGCGCGCCGGCTGGGAGGTCCGGAGAATCGCCCTGCAGCGGAATCTCGGCGATCTGATCGCCAGCGCCGGCTACGTGTTGCAGGACCGGCGCCGCCTCCCCGCGCTGTCGCGGCTGCTGGTGTCCTACCCGTGGCGTGGCGGGCGCCTGAACCTGGCGCTGCTGCCGCTGTCCTATCCCTTGAGTCTTCTGGGCCAGACCGCGCGCATGACCGCCTGGGCCCGGAAAGCGCGGACGGGAGGCGGCGCCAGTGCGCGATGACGCCGCCGATCTCTACCTGGACCTGCTGCAGCGGTGCCTCACCCGGCTGGCCTTCCCGGACGAGTACCGCCCGCTGCTCGCGCCCGCCATGCCGGTCGGCCCATTGCAGCGCCGCCTGCTGCCGCTGCTGGCCAGGCTCAGCCGCGGCCTCTACCGCCGGGTGCCGGTCGACGCCGAGAGGCGGGCGGCGGGACGCGATTGGCCGGCCGAGGCCGAGACCATGGTCGGGATGGCACGCCTCGAGCTGTTGCGCCGCGCCGTCCGGACGCTCATCGAGGAGAGGATCCCGGGCGACCTGATCGAGGCGGGCACCTGGCGCGGGGGCGCGGCGATCTTCCTGCGCGCCATCCTGAAGGCGTACGGAGACCGCTCCCGGCTGGTCTGGGTGGCGGACTCGTTCGCCGGCCTGCCGGCGCCGGACGGGCGCTGGCGACAGGACGACGGCAGCTCGCACTGGCGCTCCAACGCTGTCCTCGCGGTGCCGCTGGCCCAGGTGCGGGAGAACTTCGCCCGCTACGGCCTGCTCGACGAGCAGGTGCGGTTCCTGCCCGGCTGGTTCAAGGACACCCTGCCGCGGGCCCCCGTCGAGCGCCTGGCCCTGCTGCGGCTGGACGGCGACCTCTATTCGTCCACCATGGACGCCCTCGCCAGCCTGTATCCCCGGCTCTCGCCGGGCGGCTATGCCGTGATCGACGACTACGGCGCCCTGCCCGAGTGCCGCCAGGCGGTGGACGACTATCGCCGCGACCAGGGGATCTCCGAGCCGATCGAGAAGATCGACTGGACCGGCGTCTATTGGCGCAAGCAGGGCCAGGTGGCAAGGTAGCAAGGCAGGACGGCAGCGACCGACCGGGAAGGACCATGACCGTGCCCGCCCCCGCGCTCAGTGTCGTCATCCCGGTGTACGACCGCGAGCGCGAGCTCCGGCGCGCTATCGAGAGCTGCCTGGCGCAGCAGGGCGCCGATTTCGAGGTGATCGTGGTCGACGACGCTTCGGCCGATCGTTCCGCCGCCGTGGCGTCCGAGTACGCCGGCCGCGGCGTGCGCCTGGTCCGGCATCCGCGGAACCTGGGCTCGAGCCCGGCGCGGTCGAGCGGCATCCGCGCCGCGGCGGGCGACTGGATCGTCCGCCTCGACAGCGACGACGAGCTGGTGCCGGGAGTGCTGACTGCCATTCAGCGCCGCGCCGCCACGCTCCCCGGCACGGTGGGCAGGCTCGGCTTCATGTACCGCTACCCGGACGGCAGGGAGTCGCCGCACCCGCCGCCGAGCGGCGACGTCCTCGGCTACGAGGGATTCCTCCGCTGGCTCGAGCGGTCGGAGCTCTACGACTGCCTCACCGTGACGCGGCGCAGCGCGCTCCTGGCCGTGCCGCTGCCGCCCGGCCGCCTGATGGAGATGCTGCATCACCTGGACTTCGCGCGACGCTTCGACACGCTCTGGTTGAGAGAGATCGGCGCGACCTATCACGTCGACGCCACGGAGCGGCAGTCGCGAGGCCGTACTCCCGAGGAGGCGCGGCAGGACGCAGCCGAGATCCGGTTGATCCTGCGCCGGCACGGCGAGGCGCTACGGCGGTTCGCCCCCGGCTTTCACCGGGCGCAGCTGCGGCACCTCACCGTCTCCCTGGCCCTGGCCGGCGAGCGCGCGAGCGCGGTGCGGGAAGGCGTCGCCCAGCTGCGCGCCTACCCGTGGTCGCCGCTGCACTGGGCCGCCCTCGGGTGCGTGACGATGGGCCGCCGCCCGCTGTCGATCGCCCTGGGATGGAAATGGCGCCTGGTCGAGGAGCGGCGCAAGCGCCGCTGCCGGCCAATCCCGCACCCGCCATGAAGCGCGTGCTCATCGCTCATCCCTGCCTGGCGCCGGCCGGCGGCGCCAATGCCGTCGCCGCCTGGGCCTTGCAAGCCTTGCGCGAGGAGTTCGCCGTGGCCCTGGCGACCCTCGGTCCGGTCGACCTCGCCGCGGTCAACCGCAGCTTCGGCACCGACCTCGGCGCGGCGGACTTCACGACCTTCCTCGCGCCTCCGCGCTACCGCCGTCTCATCGGCGCCGTGCGCGCTCCCGGCGCGCTGCTCGAATGCCAGCTCACCGTCCGGCTGGCGCGGCGGCTCGACCGCGAGCACCGCTTCGACGTCCTCCTGAGCACCCACAACGAGGTCGACTTCGGGCGCCGCGGCATCCAGTACGTCAACCTGCCCGGCGCCTACCTGCCCGGGCGGGAGTCTCCGCGGCGCTGGTCCCACCGGGTCCCGGGGCTGCACGCCGCCTTCCGCGCCGCCTGCTACGCCCTGGGACGCACCCGCCGCGACGGACCGCTGCGCAACCTGTTCCTGGCGGACTCGGAGAACATCGCGCGCCGCATCCGCGAGGTCTACGGGGTCGACTCGGTCGTGCTCTACCCGCCGGTCGCCGGCCCCTTCCCCCGCGTGCCCTGGCAGGCGCGGCGCCGGGGCGTCGTCGCCGTCGGCAGGATCACGCCGAGCAAGCGCTGGGAGATGGCGGTGGCGATCGTCGATGCGCTCCGCGGCCGCGGACACGACCTCGCGCTGACCCTCATCGGCCATCGCGAGGATCCACGGTACGAGGCGCGGCTGCGGGACCTCGCCGCGGCGCGGCCCTGGCTGAGGTTGCTGCCCGACCTGGGCCGCGAGGAGCTGCTCGCCGAGCTCGCCTCCCACCGCTACGGTCTCCACACCACCAGGGACGAGCACTTCGGCATCGCGCCCGCCGAGATCCTCGCCGCGGGCTGCTTGCCGTTCGTTCACGCTTCGGGCGGGCCGATGGAGATCGTCGGCGCCCATCCCGATCTCGTCTTCGACACCGTCGCCGACGCCGTCGAGCGGATCGGCAGGGTGCTGGCCGATGCGGAGCTGGAGCTCACCCTCCGCCGGCACGCCGCGCGGCGCCGGCGGCGCTTCACCGCCGCCAGGTTCTGCGCGCAGCTGCGCGCCATCGTCCGCGAGCTCGAGTGAGACCGCGGCGAGTGTCCCACGGCGATCTCCAAATATCACAGGCGGCGCGGAGGGAATGGACCCTCGCCAGAAGCTGACCCACGACCGGCTGTTGCACCTGGGCTCAGTGCTTGCCGCCGGTCGCGCGCCCGAGGTGGACGAAACGCGCCACCGACGGCACGCCTTCCGCGTTCAGGATGAAGAGCAGGTAGTAACCGGGAGGCGCTAGGTTCCCGTTGGCGGGCGCCGTCGCCTGCAGCACGCCTTTGCCGGCGGTGAAAGAGAGCCCCACCATCCGCTGCTCCATGTCGAAGGCGTGGGTGGCGGCACCGGCCCGGATCAGCACCACGGATTTGACATTGGCGGCGTCCGCGGTGCGCACGGCAAACCGGGCACCGTAATTGATCTTGAGCGCGGCGCCGGCGATCGCCGGCCGCTTGGCGGGAGTGCCGTCGGCCTTGAACAGGTACGGCGGCGAGTAGATCTCGATCTCGGGCTGGTAGGTCTTGCGTTCCGGGTTGCCCCCGAGCGACGCCACCGTCGCGTCCGGCAGCAGCAGCGTGTTGGAGTGATAGAGGCGCGGGAACTCCATCGTGCTGGCGGAGC
>Ga0210384_10000189_pt1 | contig 93693 bp, 77 predicted proteins | sample IncBWH2MmetaG_FD_160574 | JGI IMG/M metagenome (GOLD analysis project Ga0210384, IMG submission 160574) | Forest soil microbial communities from Barre Woods Harvard Forest LTER site, Petersham, Massachusetts, United States - Inc-BW-H-2-M | ecosystem: Environmental > Terrestrial > Soil >... | reverse complement strand
ACCTCAAACGGAAGTTGATGCGCTACATCCGTCATTACAACAAGCAGCCCAAGCCGGTGAAGTGGAAGTACTTCGACATCGCCCGACGCATCACTCCCGAATCAATCGTTACAGCCCACTAGTCGGCCCACTCGCCATCGACGTCCACGATCTCGCACGCCGCGCTATAGGCCTCGCGGGCCTGCTCGCACTGCTCGAGCGCCTGCGAACGCGCCGTCGCGACTGTCGCGTTCTCGCCGCTCCAGGCGTAGGCGCCCCCGTCCGAGACCGCGAAAGCCTTGTGCGCCTTTGCCGGCCAGTAGACGTCCTTGTAGACACGGCGCGCCGCGCCCGACTTGATGATCCCGGAAAGTTCAGCGTCGGTCGGAATGGCGTGCACGGCCTCGTCCGAACTCGTCCGTCGAGCGATGGTGTCCGGGCTGCGCAGGGGATGACCGACGAGTCCGTCTCCCATCATCCAGCTGTGCCGAAGCATGCCGCCGATGACGACGACCGCAAACAGCACCACGAGCCGCAGCAGACGGCTGCCCGGATCGGGCTCCGAGCCGTACCTGTTGTCGCCGTTCGATCCAGGCACCAGCGACAGGCCCAGGCTGGCCAGCACGCCCAGCAACGGCACGAGGATGATCAAGCCCCACCAGGCGGGCAGGTTCAGGTCGTGAAGACGGAGGACGGTGAGTCGCGCCGTGAACAGCGTGGCCAGCAGCACGCCCAGGCCGATGAGCGCGATCACGCCGGCGGACGGGTGATGCGCGATGCCGACCATGCCCCAGCGAATCGCGGCCCAGCCGAACAGCACGCCGGCGCCGTACGGTCGCCGCGCCAGCCGACCCTTCAAGCTGATTCCGAACACCGAGGCGGGCTCGTGGACAACGACGATCTCGGGCGATACGGCGACCGGGTCGTCCACGTCGTCGCGATACCCTCGCCCGATCGGCGCCCTGCCCGGGATGATCCGGGCAGGCGGCGCGGGCGACGGAACGGGCGGCGCGTCCATGGGCGTCAGCGCAAGTGGTCGCGCGCCGTCGGGCGGCGCGAGCGGCGATGGGGCCGCGGCGGGCTGGGGCGGTGACGCGGGTGTCAGCGGCCGCGCCGGGGCCCCCGGCGGGGCACCGGCCGTCTCGGTATGCAGGCGACCGCCGAACTTGGCGAACAGGGCGACGTAACGCGCGGCGTCCTGGGGCGCGACCGCGCGCTTGACCACATAGGGTGCGCCCAGGAACATGCGCTCGCGCCTGGGTTCGTCCAGCTTGAAGAAGTCGCCGATATCGCGCTTGACGTCTTCGATGTGGAAGCCGGGAAGGATCTCGCCCTTGAACAGCAGGTTCACGGAAGGTGGTGACGACATGAGCGCTTCGATACCCTCGCATGGCGGCGAAACGATCGCCGGTCGTTGCCACTGGTGCGGCGCCGGCCGAAGTTTAAGGGCCTTGCCTGTCAACTTGCCATACGTGTTCCCGAGGGCCGCGCGGATGGTGGCGCGACAAGCGCGCACTAACGCCCGAACATCCCCCGCACCTCGTCCACGTCCACCTGCAGCTTGACGAACGCCTCCGTGCCGCGCGCGATGTTCTCGATGCCCACGCCGCTGTGCGAGCGCGTGGCGCCCACGTACAGCACCGTGCCCATCGAGCGGCGGAAGGCGTAGGTCAGCGAGCTGGTGAGGCCCGACTCGCGGTCGGCGGCCACGATGCCCGGCTCGGCCTTGCGGTCGACCGTGGAGCGCTGCAGGATCAGGCGCAGGTTCTGGCGCGCGTCGATGTGCCACACGCCCAGCAGCTGCGAGGCGGTCTCGCGGTAGGCCAGCAGGCGGCCGTTCTTGAGCCACGCGGCCCACACGCTGGGCTCGATCTCGATGGCCGCGAACGGGCGCGTGGACATCGACAGGTTCAGCTGCCCGCCCGGGCGCACCTGGCCGGCGGAGATGTCGGCCATCCTGCCCAGCGACAGCGTGGCGTTGAACAGCGGGATCCAGCCGGCCAGCGTCGCCATGTACTGGCCGCTGACGTAGTGCTCCGACAGCAGCTCGCCGCCCGCCGTGGCGCGCAGCTTCGACAGCCCGTGCCAGGCGAGGTCGACCTGCGTGTTGTGCGGCAGGCTCATCCACACGTCGGGGGTCGCGTACTCCTGGATCACGTGGCCGTCGATGCGGTCGGTGATCAGCGCGGAGCGCAGGTTCAGCCACAGCTCGTTGGTGGGCGCCAGGTTGCGGAACACATAGCCCTGGTGCAGCTCGATGTCGCGCATGCCCACCTGGTTGACGAAGCCGGAGTCGTGGCGGAACTGCGGGCTGATGTCCAGGTCGGAGAAGTCCAGCTGCAGCCGGTCGGTGTAGCGCGAGGCCTTGAGCATCACCGAGTCGCCCGTGGTCGCGCGGCCACGCACCAGCGTCGCGTCGCCGGTGACGGGGTCGGTGAACGGCTGCGCCGTGGTCTGCGAGCGCAGCCATTGCGCGCGCACGCGCCAGGCGTCGTTGACCTGCCAGCTGATGTCGGGGCCGGCCACGGTGTTGTCGCCGAGGTCGCCCTCGTAGTTGCGCGCCGACAGGATGCCGCCCAGCTGGAACCTGGCGGCCTCGTCGAGGTCGCCGTGCACGCGCGCCGACAGCGAGCGCGAGCCGGGCTGCAGCGCGGTGTTGGTGCCGTAGGCGTAGGGCAGCAGCGTCTCGCCGCCGCCCTTGTCGTCGATGACGAAGGCGGTGCCCGACAGCGACGCGTCGCGCCAGGTGCCGCGCACGCCCCAGCGCGGGGCGGTGAAGCTGCGCGTGTACAACGCCTCGGTGGGCGAGTGCAGCAGGTCGCTGGACTCGAAGAAGAACGGCCGCTTCTCCGGCAGGTACAGCGCGAAGTCGGTGTTGCCGCTCAGCTGGGGCACGTCGAGCGCCACCTGCGAGAAGTCGGGCTTCAGGGTGCCGTCCACCACCAGTTCGGGCGAGGCGCGCCACTTCACGTCGAGGCTGCCCTGCACGCCGTTGGCCACGTGCGTGGGCTCGCCCGGCTCGCTGTCGCTGGCGTGGCGCGCGGTGATGCTGGGCCGCACCGTGAGGAAGCTCTTCTGCTGCGGCAGCTCGATGCCCTGCAGCGGCTGCATCGCCGAAATGAACGAGGGCGAGTCCGTGGGCACGGGCACCGAGGTCCACAGGTAGGCCTGGTCGCGCGGCATGCGGCGGCCCACCATGATGCGCCACTTCGCGTGGCCGTCGGACGAGAAGCGCAGCGACGCGAACGGGATGCGGAACACCGAGGTGTAGCCGTGGTCGTCGCGCGCGGAGGCGGCGTCGAAGTCGAAGTCGGGCGAGAAATCCTCGTCGTCGTCGGCCGCGGTGTGCATGCCGTCGCCGGTGCTGCCCGCGGCGTTGACGCGGAAGAACTGCGCCGACTGGCGCTTGCCGATCGCGTCGAGGTACACCACCACGAAGTCCTGCGTGCGGATCACGTTGTCGTGGCGCACCAGCGGCGCGCTGATCTGTTCCGGATGGTCGTCGAGCGCCGTCACGCCGACGTAGACCGCCGATTCGTCGAACAGGATCTGCACCCTGGTCGCGTAGCGCGGCGCGGCGCCGTGGTGCGGCTCGTGCTCGACGAAGTTGGCGTAGACCGGCGCGCGCCGCCAGGCCGGGCGCGACAGCGTGCCGTCGATGACGATGTGCTCGTCGGGGCGCAGGCGCACCGCGCGCATCGCGAACGGGTTCTCGCCCGGGCGGGCGGCGCGGGCGGCCGGCGATCCGTCGACCGGCGCGTCGGGCGCCACGACCGGCTCGCCGGGCCGCGCCTCCGGTTGCGCCCCCGCCTGGGCCAGCGCCGCCAACGGCCACGCCGCGCACGCGGCCAGCGCCGCGCCCGCGAGGGCGGCGCGCACACCTCGAACAAGCCTCATGAACCTTCCCCCGTGCGCCGCGTCCCCGCCGCGCACCCTGTCGTTTGTTCTGCCTGGCGGCCCCGACGGCGGCCGCGTTTCTGGCAGGATTGTCAGCCACCGGACGGGGGCCCGGGCTTCGAAGGCGACGAAGGACGGTTTCCTGGGGTTGGGCGAGGGGTCTGGCTCCCGCCTGCCCTCGACCATCGTCAGCGGCGACGCCTCGGGCGGGTGCCTGACCCCGATCGCGGACCCGCGCGCACGATCGGGGTCAGGCACCCGCCCGCAGCGTCGGCAGCCAAAGGGCAGCGTGGGTCGGGCGGGAGCCAGACCCCTTCACTTCTTGCGAACGATCACGCTGCCGATCGAGTAGCCGGCGCCGAACGAGCAGATCACGCCCAGGTCGCCCGGCTTCAGGTCGGCGTGGTATTCGTGGAAGGCGATGATGGAGCCGGCCGACGACGTGTTGGCGTAGGTGTCGAGCACCAGCGGCGCCAACTCGCTGCCGGCCTCGGCGCCCACCAGCTTCTTCAGGATCAGCTGGTTCATGCCGAGGTTGGCCTGGTGCAGCCAGAAGCGGCGCATCTGCGTGGGCTCCAGGCCCGCCGCGGCCAGGTGGGCCTCGATGTGCGCGGCGGCCATGGGCACCACTTCCTTGAACACCTTGCGGCCCTCCTGGCGGAAGGTCTTGTCGCGCGCCAGCGGATCGGAATCCTCGCTGCGGTTGATGAAGCCGAAGTTGTTGCGGATCGCGTTGGAGAACTGCGTGGCCAGCTTGGTGCCGACGATCTCCCACTGGTCCGCCGAGGTGGCCGTGTCGGCGCTCTCGATGACCGTGGCCGTGCACACGTCGCCGAAGATGAAGTGGCAGTCGCGATCCTTCCACTCGATGTGGGCCGACGTGATCTCCGGGTTGACGACGATGGCGCACTTGACGCTGCCCGAGCGCACCGCGTTGACGGCCTGCTCGATGGCGAAGGTGGCCGACGAGCACGCCACGTTCATGTCGAAGCCATAGCCGCCGGCGCCGATGGCCTGCTGGATCTCCACGGCCATCGCCGGGTAGGCGCGCTGCATGTTTGACGCCGCGCAGAAGATCGCGTCGACGTCCGCGCCCGTGCGGCCGGCCGCGGCCAGCGCCTTGCGGCAGGCGTCGACGCCGATCTCGGCCATCAGCGACAGCTCGTCGTCGCCGCGCTCCTGGAACTTCGGGCGCATGCGGGTGGGGTCCAGCACGCCGTCCTTCACGATCACGTAGCGCTGCTTGATGCCCGAGGCCTTCTCGATGAACTCCACGCTGGAGGGCGTCAGCGCCGTCATGTCGCCGCGCGCGATGGCGTCGGCGTGGATCGCGTTCTGCTGCTCGGTGTACGCGTTGTAGGCGGTGACGAGTTCCTCGTTGGTGACGATGTGCGGCGGCTGGTAGAGGCCGGTGCCGCTGATGACTGCTTGTGGCATGGAGTTTCCTGTTCGACGGCGTCGATTTTAACCGCCGGGGTGAGGTCGGCCGGCGCCAGGATCTCGGGGAAAGCACCACCGGGCGCGACAGTTGGCGGCAGAAAGCGCACGTTGCGTGTTGCGCCGCGTCAAGTTCAGAACGGGACGGCGCTCTCGAATACCAGCGGCTCGCCCGTGAGCGGATGCGGCAGCGCGAGCCGGCACGCGTGCAGCATCATGCGCGGCGACGGGTCGCCCTCGACGCCGTAGAACGGATCGCCCGCGATCGGGCAGCCCAGCGAGGTGAGATGCACGCGCAGCTGGTGCGTGCGGCCGGTGACCGGCGCCAGCGCGATGCGGGTCAGCGTGCCCACGCCGGCCACGCGCGCCTCGCCCACCACGCGGTAGTGCGTCAGCGAGGGCTTGCCGGTGGCGTGGCACACCACCTGGCGCGGCCGGTTGGGCCAGTCCACCACCAGCGGCAGGGCGATCTCGCCCTCGTCGCGCGCCGGCCGGCCGTGCACCAGCGCCTCGTAGCGCTTGTCCACCGCGCGCTCGCGGAAGGCCTCGCTGAGGCTCGCGTGCGCGAGCGCCTCGCGCGCGAGCACGATCACGCCGCTGGTCAGCATGTCGAGCCGGTGCACGATGCGCGCGCCGGGATACACGGCCTGCGCGCGGACCAGCAGGCTGTCGCGCTTCTCCGGCCCGCGCCCGGGCTCGGACAGCAGGCCCGGCGGCTTGGCCAGCACCACGAACGCCGGCTCCGCGTGCAGCACCTCCAGCCCGGTGTCGGGCGGCGGCGCGTAGGCGTCGGCGTCGGGAACCGTGCGCATCAGTCCTTGCGGAGAAGCGCGTCGACGTCCACGCCGCGCTCGCGCAGCAGCTCGGTCAGCGCGGGCAGCAGCGCGCCCAGGCGCTCGTCGACGGCGTCGCGCACGGTGTCCACCATCACCTGCGTGCTGCGCTCGATCTCGATGTTGAGCGCGGCGCCGGCGGCCTTCTCGCCGAAGGTGGTCATGCGCAGCGTCTCGGGGATCAGCCACACCTCGAACCAGCCCTCGGCCTTGTTGGCGTCCGCCACCGTGAGGCTGGCGCCGTTGATGGCGATGTAGCCCTTGGCGAACACGTAGCGCACGAAGGCCGGCGGCACCGCGATGCGCAGCACGTGGTTGTTCTCGGGCCGGCGCACCGAGGCGAGCGTGGCCTGGAAATCGACGTGGCCCGACAGCGGGTGTCCGCCGATCTCCGCGCCGTCGCGCGCCGCGCGCTCCACGTTGATGCGGTCGCCCGGCTTCAGCGACCCCAGCGTGGTGAGCGCCAGGCTCTGCTGCATCACGTCGAAGTTGGCGGCGTCCTCGCCGACGCGCTCGGTGACGGTGAGGCACACGCCGTCCACCGAGACGCTGGCGCCGATCTGGAGCTCGTCGCAGAACCCGCGCGGGAACGCGAGCGTGAAGCTGCGCAGGCCCGGCTTGTCGGTGAGCGCGGAGACGGTGGCGACGGCCTGGACGATGCCGGTGAACATGATCGTGGATTCCTGGTGCGGGCGGGAGACATCGAATTGTCGCCGCTGGCGAACGCCCGCGCCGCACGCAGGGCAAGCAGGTGCTACAGGCGCGCCTGCCAGTCGTCGGCGTCGAAGCCGACCGTGATGCGGCCATCGTCCCACTCCACCACCGGCCGCTTGATCACGCTGGCCTGCTCGCGCATCAGTGCCTGCGCCGACGCGGCGTCCACCACCGCGGCCTGCTGCGCGGCGTCCAGCTTGCGCCAGGTGGTGCCCTTGCGGTTGAGCACGCGCTCCCAGCCGGCCGCGTCCACCCAGGCCTTCAGCCGGCCGGCCGGCACGCCGGCCTTCTTGAAGTCGTGGAACTCGTGGGCGACGCCGTGCGTGGCGAGCCAGTCGCGGGCGCGCTTGACGGTGTCGCAGTTGGGGATGCCGTAGAGGGTCGTCATGCGGCGATTGTGTCAGGACAGCCCGACGCCGCGGGCCATCGCGGCGGCCAGCAGCGGGATCGGCACGAACAGCGCCAGCTCCACTTTCAGCCAGAGCCGCGTGCTCGCCAGCGGCGCCTCGGCCACCACGAAGCCGGGGTCGCGCCGCGCCGCCTTCTTCCAGCGCAACAGGCGCACGGTGGGCACCGCGGACGCCAGGCCCGCGAGCGCGAAGAAGGCGAGCTTGGCCCAGAACACCGGGTTGTGCAGGTAGAAGTCGGGGCCCTTGGCGCCGTGGACGACGCGCCCGTAGCCGATGACGAGGATGAGCACGGCCAGGATCCCGTAGGCGGCGTCGATGCGCGCGAGGGGCGCCACGCGCGCGGCATCGACGGTTCCGCGCAGCAGCGCGAGCTCGACGGCGGGGATCGCGACGAGCGTGAACACGGCGAGGTGGTGCAGGCAGGCGAGCAGCAGGTCGGTCATGGCAGTCTCCTCGCCAAGGCTTCGCGCCCCGGCGCCAGATTCACGGGTTCAGTCGTCCAGGTCCTTCGGAATCGCGCCCGGCGTCCACCACTCCGACAGCACCAGCGCCGCCAGGTCCATGCTGGCCGAGGTCTCGCTGTAGGCCATCACGTCGAGGAAGCGCAGCACCGCCGTCTCCTGCGGCTTGCTGAGCGAGCCCAGGCGCGGCGGGTCGCGGTCGGGCGGGCGGAACGAGGTGAGCAGCGCGTCGGTGACGTCGCTGCTCTCGGTGATGTGGCGCAGCGCGTACTCCATCATGAACGGCAGGTAGTGGCGCCACGAGGCCGCGTCCAGGTAGCCGCTGCCCCAGGGGTGGGCCTCGAGGTACTCGTCGGAGATCGCGTCCACCAGCACGTCGAACGGCGGCACCGGCTGGGCGAGGTCCATCGCGTCGCCGCCGCGCAGGGTCATGGGCGGGAAGGCGGTGCCTTCGGAGGAGAACGCGGCGAAGATGTCGGCGATGAGGGCGGTGTGGGGCATGGCGCGTCCGCACGTCACGCGCGCGCGGGGGTTCTGGAAGCGAGGCCGCTACTGTCGCACATCGGGCCGCCCGGCCGGGCGGCCGAGGGGACATTGCCGGGCGAACTAAAATCGCATTTCCATGTCCCCTCCCCTCGAACGCGCTTCCTGCCGACTCAACACCGCCTATGGCGATTTCCAGATGCACGGGTTCAAGGACCCGGCCACGGGACTCGAGCACGCGGCGCTGTGCCTGGGCGACATCTCCTCGCCGCCGCCGGTGCTCACGCGCATGCACTCGGAATGCCTCACCGGCGACGCCTTCGGCAGCTGCCACTGCGACTGCGGGCCGCAGCTGCGCGGCGCGCTGCAGGCGATCGCCAAGGAAGGCCGCGGCATCGTGCTGTACCTGCGCCAGGAAGGCCGCGGCATCGGCCTGCTGAACAAGATCCGCGCCTACGCGCTGCAGGAGCAAGGCGCCGACACGCTGGACGCCAACCGCCTGCTGGGCCTGCCCGCCGACGCGCGCGACTACGGCATCGCCGCGGCGATGCTGCGCGAGCTGGGCGCCTGCGACGTGCGGCTGATGACCAACAACCCCACCAAGATCGCGAGCCTGCAGGCGCACGGCATCACGATCTCCGAGCGGGTGCCGCTGCAGGTGGGCCGCAATCGCAGGAACGGCGCCTACCTGGACACCAAGGCGCACCGCATGGGGCACCTGTTCGACGTGCTGCGCGAGCCCAGCGACGAGTAGTCAGACGGGCGCCGCGACGTCCGCCGAGCAGCACTCCAGCACGCGCCGGCGCACCTGGTTGCGCCCGTTGTGCTTGGCGTCGTACATGGCCAGATCGGCCGCGCGCAACAGGTCGGCGGGCGTCGAACCGCGGGCGTCGCACATGGCCGCCAGGCCGATGCTCACCGACACCGGCGCCACCAGCGGCGAGTCCTCGCGCGTGTGCAGCGTCTCCACCCGCAGCCGGATGCGCTCGGCGACGACGGCCGCGCCGTCGATGCCGCACGAGGGCAGCACCACCACGAACTCCTCGCCGCCGTAGCGGGCCACGAAGTCGCCGGGCCGCAGGCCGGCCTCGCGCACCGCCCCCGCCACCGCGCGCAGGCAGGCGTCGCCGGCCGGGTGGCCGAAGCGGTCGTTGAAGTCCTTGAAGTGGTCCACGTCGATCAGCAGCAGCGCCAGGTGCGCGGCGATGTCGGGCTTGCCGCCGTCGGCCTGGCGCGCGGCGCGGCGCGCGCGCTCGTGCTCGATCTGCAGCACGGCGTCGAAATGGCGCCGGTTGAAGACGCCGGTGAGGCCATCCTCGATCGCCAGGCGCTGCAGGCGGTCGTTGGCGTGGTGCAGCTGCGTGGCCATGTCCTTGAGCGCCAGCAGCAGCATGCCGCACTCGTCGTCGGAGCTGCGCGGCAGCGGCGCGTCCAGCTGGCCGCTGCCCACCGCCGCGGCGAAGTCCACCGCCTGGCGCAGCGGCCGGGTGATGCTCAGCGCGAGGCGCCAGCCGGCGAAGGCCGCCAGCAGCGAGGCCAGCAGCGCGACGCCGACTATGACCGCGTCGATCCCGGCCGCGCGCCGGCTCAGCGCGTTGATCTCGGCGGCGATGCGCTGATTCTGCAGCTCGGCGAGCTGGTCCAGCGCGGCGAGCCAGTCGGCGTGCACGGGCGCCACGTCCCGATTGAGCGTGCGCGCCGCCATGCCGGGATTGAAGCCGTCCACGCTGGAGCGCGCGGAGTCGAAGGCGCCGGCCAGGGAGTGGTCGTAGGCGTCGACCTGGTCGATCAGCAACTGCTCCTCGCTCGTGCCCGCGGTGGACACGAAGCGGCTCGACAGCGCCCGGTAGTTCCCGATGTCGACCTCGATCTCCTCCATGTCACGCCTGGCCTCCTCGATCGAGTTGGCCAGGCCCAGGCGCTGCGCGAGGCGGTCCTGGCGCTCGAGCATCTCGCGCATGCCGCGGATGTCGGCCTGGCGCCCGCTGGACTGCTCCACCAGCTGCAGCAGGCCTTCCCGCGAATGGCGCGAACTGGACACGGCCAGCCACGCGCCCCCGATCATCAACAGCAGGATGAGCGAGAAGCACAGCACGAGACGCTGTCCGATGCGGAGGTGGCGGAGATAGGTCTTCATCGAGGTCGCCTGGACTTGCTCGACCGTGGCGCGCGGCCGCCGCCGCGCCCGAAAGGGAACGGCGATCAACGGAGTATCGACAGGCCGGCGCGGGAAGTTGAGCCTCCGGCGCGGCCCGAGCGCCCGGCGGCGCCAAATCCTGCAGCATTCTGGTGCATGCGGGCGGGCCGGACATCTGTCGAGCGGGCACTGGCGGAGTTCCTGTTCGAGGGCGAAGTCGGGGCCCGAGGCATGCATTGCCGCATGGCACGGCACAAGATCCGTGATTTGCACTCCGTTGCCGCGCGGTCAAGACTGCTCAGCGGACGCGACGCGTGTCGCGAAACACGGCTTTCGACGCCTGACGTCAGGCGTCTCAGGACATCACGCGGCCTCCGGCCACATCCAGCGTCACGCCGGTGATCCAGGCCGAGGCCGACGACAGGAGGAACAGCGTCGCGGCGGCGACGTCGTCCGGACGGCCAAGCCTGCCCAACGGAAATGCAGCGAGCATCCTCTGCTCCTGTTCGCCCGGGATGTTCTGCCGTGTGCGTTCGGTCAGGATCGCCGACGGCGAAATGCAGTTGGCGCGGATTCCGTGCTTTCCCACCTCGTTGGCGAGATGGCGCGTCAGCATGATCACGCCGGCCTTTGCCGCGCCGTATCCCGCCGGAGCACCCGCGGCGACCCGGCCGCCGGCCGACGCCATGCTGACGATGCCCCCGGAGCCGCGCTCGATCATCGCGGGCAGGAAGCTCTTGACCGTGAGGAACGTCGACGTCAGGTTGTTGTCGATGCTCGAACGCCAGTCCTGTTCCGTGATCTGCGCGAAGGGCATGGGCCGTTCGGTTCCGCCTCCCGCAAAGGCGACGATGAAGTCGGGCACGCCCCATTCGTCGTGGATGCGGTCTCGCATGGCGTCGATATCCGGCAGCCTGGAGCAATCCGCCCGCGCCGCCATGGCCTCGCCGTCGATCGCGCGGATGGCCTCGACGGTCGCCCGGATCCTGGCCTCGTCCCGGCCGTTGACCGCGACCTTCACGCCGTTGCGCGCCAGCGCGAGACACGTGTCGGCCCCGATTCCGCGCGATCCGCCCGTGACGAGCGCGATCTTGCCGCCAAGGTCGGGAAGCAAGGGAATGGTGGACGGCTGCAGCGGCATGACGGACTCCGATCAAAGTGGTTGCTCCCACTTTGGCGCCGCCATAGACTAAAGGCAAATCATGTAATGACGACTGATCCATAAATTAATCCATGTCTCATCTCGTCTACCTTCGAAGCTTTCTCAGCGTGTACCGCCACAATTCGATATCGCGGGCAGCGGAGGCACTGCATCTGACCCAGCCTGCCGTCTCGCGTCACATCAAGGTCCTCGAGAGCCGGCTCGACTGCGTTCTCTTCGACCGCCTTCCGCGCGGCCCGGCGGCGACACCCGCCGCCAACGAACTGGAACGCCAGGTCGGATCGCATCTGGACGCGCTGGAAGCGGTAGTTGGCGTCGCGGGCGGAAAGAACGAAGCCGTCGCGGGAATCGTTCGCGTCGGCTCGATGAGCGGCTTCACGAAGCTGCTGCTCTCCGGCCTGGCGCCCTTGTCGCGCCACGGCATCCGCCTGGAGCTGAGCGCCGCGCTGCCGCCCGCACTCGTGGCGTCATTGGTGGCGCACGACCTGGACCTGGCCTTGACGCCGGCTCGAATCCCGCACAAGGCCATCGACTACGACCTGCTGCACGAGGCGCCGCTGAGGCTGGTTTGCGCGCCGCGCTGGCGCGAGCGACTCCCCCGGTCCGGCGCGCCGAGGGGCCTGCCGCTCATCGAACTCGGCGGCCCCATGCCGGCGCTCGCCCATTTCTGGCGCACCGCATTCGGATCGAATCCGGACATCCCCTCCGCGATCGTCGCCGACTACCAGGCCGCGCTCGACGCGGCCGCCGCGGGCCTCGGGCTGGCGGCGGTGCCCGAATCCCTCTGCAGGAATCTCCTGCAGACCGGCCAGCTGGATTGCCACGAGGTCAAGAACGCGCCGCGCGTATCGCTGTTCATGGCGCGGAACAAGGGAAGCAAGGCGATGGCACGGGTCGACATCGTCCAGCAACTCCTGGCTGATGCGGCGCGCGCCTGGTAGCCGCAAGGCGGCGGTCGGCTACGGCCGCGCCAATGCCGCATCTCCATAGCCGGCCTTCAGCGGCGCACCGCGCGCGAAGTCGGCCAGCAGCGCGAGATAGCCCTCGGGCTGGCGCAGCGCCGTGCGTTCGCCGTCGGCCCCGGTTTCGTACTCGAAGATCCCGTGTTCCGTGCGTGGCCACGGCGCCGTCGTGATCGGCCGGCCCGCGGATGGGAATGTCAAGGGCCGCTCGGCGCGGCCATGTCGCAGACGCGGGCTTCCAGCATGCTTGACTCTCCCATCGTGGCAAGGTCGAGACTGAGGCCATGGAAAACTCGAAGCTCGATCCAGCCATCAGGTCCGCAACCCGTTCGCTGAACCAGGAACAGGGGCGGGAGTGGACGTTCCCGGTCGAGGGGATGACCTGCGCCTCGTGCGCGGGCCGCGTGGAACGATCGTTGGCCGCGGTACCCGGCGTCACTTCGGTGAGCGTCAACCTGGCCACGGAGAAGGCCACGGTCCGCGCCGCCGCAAGCACGGGCATGGACGCGCTGGGCGCGGCGGTCGGGAAGGCCGGCTACGCGGTCGGAGCGGGCACTCGCGATGCGGCCGAGGATCCGGCCGCGGCCGGATCGGCGCCGCGGGGGGTATCCCTGCCGGCATGGTGGCCGGTCGCGGCGTCCGCGCTGCTGTCGGCTCCTCTCCTGTTCGGGATGGTCGGCGAGTGGCTCGGCCGGCACTGGATGTTGAACGGCTGGCTCCAGCTCGCCCTGACGGCGCCGGTGCAGTTCTGGCTGGGTGCGCGCTTCTACCGGGCGGCCTGGAGCGCGATCAAGGCACGCGCGGGGAACATGGATCTGCTCGTCGCTCTCGGCACGTCGGCGGCATTCGGGCTGAGCCTGTTCGAGCTGCTCGATGCCCAGCCCGGGCAGATGCTCCCGTTGTACTTCGAGGCATCGGCGGTCGTCATCACGCTGGTCCTGCTGGGCAAGTGGCTGGAGACCCGCGCAAAACGCCAGACCACGGACGCGATACGCGCGTTGAACGCGCTGCAGCCGACCACCGCCCGTGTCAGGCGCAACGGGGCAGACACCGATCTGCCCGTCGGGCAAGTGGCCCTGGGAGACCTGGTCGTCGTGCGCCCCGGCGAGCGGATCGCCGTCGACGGGGTCGTGGCCGAGGGCGAAAGCCAGGTCGACGAGTCCCTGATCACGGGCGAGAGCCTTCCCGTGGCCAAGCGCCGTGGCGACCACGTCACGGCCGGCGCGGTCAACGCGGAGGGACTCCTGCTTGTGGGCACGACGGCCATCGGTGCCGAGACGACCCTCGCCCGCGTCGTGCGAATGGTCGAATCCGCGCAGGCGAAGAAGGCGCCCATTCAGCGCATCGTCGACCAGGTCAGCGCGATCTTCGTTCCCGTCGTCCTGGCCATCGCCCTGGTGACGCTTCTCGGGTGGGGATGGGGAACCGGCGACTGGCCCGAGGCCATCCTGCATGCCGTGGCGGTGCTGGTCATTGCCTGCCCGTGCGCGCTGGGGCTCGCCACGCCCACGGCCATCATGGTTGGAACCGGCACGGCCGCGCGACGAGGCATCCTGATCAAGGACGCGGAAGCGCTCGAGACGGCGCACGCCGTCAGGATGGTCGTCTTCGACAAGACAGGGACGCTCACCGAGGGACGACCCGAGCTGTTGTCGTACAAGGCCGCGACGGGCGAAGAAAGCGACTTCCTGGCCGCGGCGGCGTCGCTTCAGGCGGGCAGCGAACATCCCCTGGCGCGCGCCGTCGTCGCGGCGGCAACCCGGGCCGGATCGACGCTCCCGGCCGCCAGCAACGTGAGGGCGAGCCCCGGGCGCGGCATCGGCGGGGTCGTCGACGGCCGGGAGCTGCGTCTGGGAAGCCGGGGGTGGATGGCCGAGCTGGGCGTCGGCCTGGCGGGTCTCCGCCAGGCAGCCGAGGACGAGCAACGACTGGGCCGCACGGTGTCCTGGATGGCCGACGTCACCGACGGCCCGGCGACCCTCGTGGGGATGCTGTCCTTCGGAGACGCCATCAAGCCATCCGCGATGAAGGCGGTTCGGGCGTTGCATCTTGCGGGCATCCGCACTGCCCTGGTGACCGGCGACAACCGCGGGAGCGCCGCCGTCGCCGCCCGCGAGCTCGGCATCACGGAGGTTCGCGCCGAGGTTCTGCCGGACGGCAAGGCGGCCGTCGTCGCCGAATTCCAGCGCGGCGGCGTCCGGGTCGCCATGGTCGGGGACGGCATCAACGACGCGCCGGCGCTTGCCGCGGCGGATATCGGCATCGCCATGGCCACCGGCACCGATGTGGCCATGCAGACCGCGGGCGTCACCTTGATGCGCGGCGATCCTTCGCTGGTCGCCGAGGCGATCGACATCTCCCGCCGCACCTGCGCCAAGATCCGCCAGAACTTGTTCTGGGCGTTCATCTACAACCTGGTCGGCATTCCCCTGGCGGCGTTCGGACTGCTCAGCCCGGCGCTCGCCGGCGCGGCCATGGCGTTCAGCAGCGTCAGCGTCGTCACGAATTCCCTCCTGCTCAAGCGTTGGCGAGGCCTGGTCAAATGACTCCTTCGAACCCCTCCTCCGAGCGATTCAACATCGGCGAGGCCGCGACCCGCTCGGGTGTCTCGGCCAAGATGATCCGCCACTACGAGTCCCTCGGACTGCTGCCGCCCGTCGCGCGCACGGAGTCGGGCTATCGTCTGTACGGCGATCGCGAAGTGCACACGCTGCGCTTCATCCGGCGCGGGCGCGACCTGGGTTTCGGCATGGCCGAGATCGCCGAACTGGTGAAGCTGTGGCAAAACCCCCGCCGCGCCAGTTCGAACGTGAAGCGCATCGCGCTGGCGCACATCGCCGATCTCGATCGGCGGATGGCCGAGATGGCGCAGATGCGCCAGACCTTGCATCGGCTGGCGGATTGCTGCCATGGCGACCAGCGCCCCGACTGCCCGATCCTCGAAGACCTCGAGGACGCCTGAACGCCGCGACGGGACAGCGCCCGTAGAACGGCAATTCGGTCTGTTCGTCGCAAGATGCCCGGCTCCCGGCGACTTGTTCAAACGCCGCGCAGACGCGATTTCCAGCGGGATCCTCCAGGTCGGGGTGAGCGACGACCGCATAGGCGCCGGCACCCCAAGGCCGGAACGGCGTGAAGCGCCAGACGGTCTCGCCGTCCTCCAGCCGTGCGCGTCCCGCCACGCGCCGGCCCCGCCCATCGCGAATCGCGATCAGGGCTTCCGCCGTCGAACTGATCGGGTCACCGAGCCTCACGATCACCGGTTCCCGACTCCCTGCCCTCGGGCGCTCGATGCGCCAGGTGCGAGGCTGTGGCGGAGTCGCGTCGAAGGTCTCGACGCGCCAGGTCCTCGCGACGGGATGCGCAAGCGACGGGTGAGTGACGACCAGCGTGACCGTCTCTCCCGGATGGAGCGCCCGCCCGAGTCGCTCGTTGGCGCCGACACCCGACTTGACCCGCCCGGGATGCATCAGCAGCGTCACGCGCCGACCATCCGCGCCGGGCAGGCCGAGGTCGAGGAACGCGTCTGGAATCTCACGGCCCTGCGTGTCGAGCAGCTTGATGTCGTCGATCTCCAGCGGCACCCGAAGCGGCACATCGAAACGCAGCTCGATTCGCAGGAGGTTCTCCGGCACTGCAGGCCCGCTTGGACGGATGGCGGCATGCTGCGCGGGCGCCGCATTGGCGCCCGCCTGCCAGGAGAAGCAGGCGAGCGCCGTCGTCAGGAGCAGCGTCTTCACTGCTGCGCCCGCACCGCCAGGTCCGGATAGCCCTCGTCGGTGCGCAACTGGTGGTGCACGCCATGCCAGCCGTCATCCGGCGGATACCGGTAGTCCGCGAAGTCGTACTCGTTCACGAAGTCGCTCAGGCGCAAGAACGCGCCCTTGCGCATGGACACGAGTTCCATGGCACCGGACTCCTCGTTGCGACGCAGCGCGGCGAGGAAGTCCTTGTCCTGTATGCCGATGCGGGCGACGCTCGCGATGGGCAGGTAGATCGCCTTCACGCCCAGCAAGGGATCCGTCGGCCACTTGATCGGCGTCTTCAGCCCGGGCTGCGCGGACGCCTTGGCGATGTCGGCGACCGACAGCAGGTCGGCCGCCTTGCGCGAGTTGGCCAGCACGATGACGGGCCCCTGCTCGGTGTCGTAGCTCACCATGCCGACCGGTGCGCTGCCCCAGCCCAGTTCGCCAACGGTCTTCGCCACGACGTGCGCGCCGTCCTTCAGATCCTTCAGCGGGATCGTCACGAGCGGCGTGCAGGCGAATGCGGCGACGAGCGTCGGCTCGCCGTCGAGGGAGACGATCGTCATCTCGCGGATCGGTGCGCGCGTCTCGAGCTGGTTGTGCACCGGGTGGTACATCTCGATGCTCGTGGCGGTGCCGGCGGCGACCAGCGGCAGGTCGTAGATGCGCAGCGTGGAGGCGAAGCTGGCGTTCGACAGGCCGGCCACGTAGAGCTTCTTGTCGTGGACCGTCATGTTGGTCACGGTCAGCGTGGCCTCCGGCACGTCGCGCCACAGCATCTTGTCGGCCGACGGCACGCTCGCGATCGGCACGGAGGCGTGCCGGGTCTTCGCGAGATCGATCGCGCTGACGTGGCCGGAAGCATCGACCGCCACGATCGCCGGCGCCGGGCTGCCCGTGGCTCGAAGCACCGACAGGCTGATGTAGGCCATCTCGGCGTCGGGGCGGAAGGCGAGATCCTCGAAGCGCAGCTTGTCGGGCTGCGTGTGGAGAGCCTTCGCGATCGACGACGACACATCGCTCAGGTTGAAGGGCTTGCCGGTGCCATGTGCGGGCGGCAGCGTCAGCGCGTGCAATTCGCCGGCGCGCCAGTCGGAGACGACCAGCGTGTCGGCGTCGGCGAAGGTCATCGATCCGACGGACTGCACGCGGTCGGATCGCGCCTCGGCGGGCTGGGCCGCCAGCAAGATGGCCAGCGCCGCGGCGAGCATGGGAGAGACGGGGGTCATGAAGAATCCTTTCGCTTGGAAAAGGCCGGTGCGGAGACGTCCGCGGTGGACAGCGCCCACTGTCGCGGGCCGGCCCGGCGACCGACACCCTCGATGAGGGGAGGCCGTATCGACCGATCGAGCCATCGAGAGGCACCAGTCAGGCGTTCAAGCGCCTTCGCTCGCGTGTTCCCCCAGCGCCCACTTCGAGAACCGCACCTGGATGCCGTACGGCGAATGCGCCTTGAGGATGTCCATCACGCCGCCGTAGGTCTCGCCGCGCGCCCAGTCCTGCTGCAACTCGAAGAGGACCTGCAACGAGGTCACGGGAACGGCGCCCGCCTGCACGAGCCGAGTCACCGCGCGCTCGTGCGCCTCCGGCGTGACGTCGCCGCAGGCGTCGGTGGGCACGTACACCTCATAGCCGGCCGCCAGCAGGTCCAGCGAGGGGAACATGACGCACGCCTCCGTCCACAGCCCGGCGAGGATGATCTTCTTGCGCTTCGTCGCTTTCAGCGCGTCGCGAAAGCCGGCATCGAGCCACGCGTTGATCGACGTGCGATCGACGACCTTGATCTTGGGGAACAGCTCGGTCACCTCGGGCATGAACGGGCCCGAGAACGAGTCCTTGGCGACGGTGGACAGCACGATCGGCAGGCCAAATACCTGCGCCGCCTTGGCCAACACCTGGACGTTGTGCACGACGCCCAGCCGGTCGTGGCTCTGGACGCCCTGGTACATCGCGGGCTGGTAGTCGATCAGCACGACGGCTGAGTTGTCGGGCGTGACGAAATCGGTCTTGCTCATACGGTTCTCCGGGAGGTGTGAGGCCGCCGCGCGAGGCGGAAAATGCATCGCGCGATACGTCTCTCGCCCGATACCAAACCGAGCCTAGGCGGGCATGACGGCGTGTGGCTCTCCTGTTGGCGGGGCATCGCATCCCTCTTTCGCAGGGGATCCGTCCATGGGTCGTGCCGATCGGCTTCCGCTGCAATCAAGGGTGGGAGAGCGCGCCTCCCTCCAACGAGAGATTGCGCTTGCGGCAGCGGCGACGAAACTGGATTTCACGCCGCTCGGTCAGCACCCGCCGCCGAGCCATCGATGGAGTCCTTCATGAAGTCCTACCTGGTCGCTCTCGCGGTCGGCCTGCTCGTCGGAATCATCTACGCGGTGCTGCGCGTCCGCTCGCCGGCGCCGCCGGTCGTCGCGCTCGTCGGCCTGCTGGGCATCCTTCTCGGCGAGCAGATTCCGCCACTGGTCCGGCATGCGCTGGGCCACGAGAAGGAAGCCTCGTGGGTGGACGACCAGGTGAAGCCGCACGTCTTCGGCCGGTTGCCCCAGTGCAGGAACACCGGGAGCCACCTCGCTCGAGATTCGCAAGCCGCAGACCAAGACACCGGAGCACATCGCCATGGCTGAAGCCAACGTCCCCGACCTGATCCTCCACCACGGCCGTTTCACGACGCTGGATCGCGCGCGGCCAGCCGCCGCGGCAGTCGCCATCAAGGACGGCCGCTTCGTCCGCGTCGGCACGGATGCGGAGGTCATGCCGCTGGCCGGCGCCGCGACTCGCCTGATCGACCTCGGCGGGCGCCCGGCGTTGCCCGGCTTGTGCGACAGCCACATCCACGTCATCCGTGGCGGCCTGCACTTCAACATGGAGTTGCGCTGGGATGGCATCCGCAGCCTCGCGGACGCCATGGCGCTGCTGAAGAAGCAGGTCGCGGTCACGCCTTCGCCACAATGGGTACGCGTCATCGGCGGATTCACCGAGCAGCAGTTCGACGAGAGGCGCCTGCCGACGTTCGACGAACTGAACGCCGTCGCCCCCGACACGCCGGTCTTCATCCTGCACCTCTACGATCGTGCGCTGCTCAATGCGGCGGCGTTGCGCGTGGTCGGCTACACGAAAGACACCCCCGAGCCGCCCGGCGGCCAGATCGTGCGCGACGGCGCGGGCAACTCGACCGGACTGCTGCTCGCGAAACCCAACGCGTGGATCCTCTACTCGACGTTGTCCAAGGGGCCGACGCTGCCCTACGAGTACCAGCTCAACTCGACGCGCCACTACATGCGCGAGCTCAATCGCCTGGGCGTGACGAGCGTGATCGACGCCGGTGGCGGCTTCCACAACTATCCCGACGACTACAAGGTCATCCAGCAACTCGCCGACGAGAAGCTGCTCACGGTACGCATCGCCTACAACCTGTTCACGCAGAAGCCCAAGCAGGAGAAGGACGATTTCCTGCGCTGGACGGCAATGTCGAAGTACAAGCAGGGCGACGACTACTTCCGTCACAACGGCGCCGGCGAGATGCTGGTCTTCTCCGCGGCCGACTTCGAGGACTTCCGCCAGCCCCGGCCCGAGACGGGCGCGGGCATGGAGGACGACCTCGAGGGCGTCGTGCGCATCCTGGCGCAGAACCGCTGGCCGTGGCGGCTGCACGCGACCTACGACGAGACCATCCGTCGTGCGCTCGACGTCTTCGAGCGGGTCGACAACGACATCCCGCTCGAAGGTCTGAACTGGATCTTCGACCATGCCGAGACGATCTCCGACGAGTCCATCGACCGCATCGCCGCGCTCGGTGGCGGCATCTCGGTGCAGCACCGCATGGCCTACCAGGGCGAGTATTTCGTCGAGCGCTACGGGGCGAAGGCCGCCGAGAACACGCCGCCGATCGCACGCATGCTGGCCCGGGGCGTGAACGTCTCGGCCGGCACGGACGCGACGCGTGTGTCCAGCCACAACCCCTGGGTCTCGCTGTCGTGGTTGATCACCGGTTCGACGGTGGGCGGCCTGAGGCTCTACCCGCAGAGCAACTGCCTCGATCGCGAGACGGCGCTGCGCCTGTGGACGGAGAAGGTGGCGTGGTTCTCCAATGAGGCCGGCGCCAAGGGCGTGATACGCGAGGGTGCGCTCGCCGACCTGGTCGTGCCGGATCGCGACTTCTTCGGCTGCCCCGAGAGCGATATTCCGGACACCACGGCGCTGCTGACGATCGTCGGCGGCAAGGTGGTCTACGGTGCCGGAGCGTTCGCATCCTGGGACGACGGCGGCCCGCCGCCCGCCATGCCCGACTGGTCGCCGGTGCGTCGCTTCGTCGGGTACCACCGGAAATCCGACGTCGTCGGCGCGCCGTTGCAATCCGTGCTGCGGCGGAACGCGACGGCTGCGTGTGGCTGCAGTCAAGCCTGCCTCGTGCACGGGCACGATCATCTCGCGGCCACCCGCCGCACCGTGCCTGCTTCGGATCTCAAGGGATTCTGGGGCGCGCTGGGCTGCGGCTGCTGGGCGGTCTGACGCGCCATGAAAACAATCCACTGACCGGAGCGTTTCATGGTGGCCAACGCGTTCTTCGAACACCTCGGCCTGGTCGGCGGATTCGCGCTGGTGGCCTGGCACGACTTGCTGCGATCGCGCGCCGACCTCGCCTGAACGCCGGAGCGTTCGCCAACATCACGCCGCTGCCATGACTCGCCTGACGCTCGCAACGACCGGCCTGGCCTTCATCGCCGGCTATGTGGACACGGTCTGCTTCGTCGCCTTGTTCGGGCTCTTCACCGCGCACGTGACGGGCAACTTCGTGCTGATCGGCGCAGAACTCGCCAACCCCGGGCACGGCGTGCTGCTCAAGTTCCTGGCGTTTCCCGCCTTCATCGCGGGCATCGCGCTGGCACGGATGCTGGTGCTGTTGGCAACGGCAAGAGGCTACCGAAGCAGCACGCCGCTCCTCGTCCTCCAGGCCTTGCTGTTGTTGGCGAGCGGGGCCTCGGGTTGGTGCGCCGCGCCGTTCACGAGCACCGAAACCGCCGCAGCCATCGCCACAGGCCTCTTCGCCGCAGCCGCGATGGGTGTTCAGAACGCCGCGGGCCGCCTCGTCTGGCACACGTTGAGCCCGACCACGGTGATGACGGGCAATGTCACGCAACTCGTGCTCGACGTCGTCGACTGGTTGCGGGGCGCTGCGGACGATGCGCTGCGCCAGCGCATCGGAAAGTTCTTCTGGCCCATCGTGGGATTCGGCGCCGGAGCGGTCGTGGGCGGCCTCGCGGTACTGCAGGTCTCGATGCTGGCACTGCTGCTGCCGCTTGCCATTCTCGCGCTGCTCGCTGTCTCCGGATCGCTTGATGTCGACTGTGAGAAGCCCGTGGGCTAGAGGCATCTGCTCCGGGTGATCAAGGAGACCACCCGCTACACCCGGCCCGCAATCACGCGGCCACACCCTGAAGGAAACGCATCATGAATCGCCTCCAAAACAAGGTCGCCATCATCACCGGCGCGAGCTCCGGCATCGGGCGGGCCACCGCCCTCCTCTTCGCCGCTGAAGGCGCGAAGGTCGTCGTCGGGGCACGGCGCCAGGCCGAGCTGGACAGCCTGGTTGCCGAGATCGAGCGCGCCGGTGGCTCGGCCGTGGCCGTCGCCGGCGACGTCCGTGCCGAAAGCTACGCCAAGGACCTGGTGGCTGTGGCCGTCAAGAAATTCGGGCGTCTCGACATCGCCTTCAACAACGCCGGCACGCTCGGCGAGGCCGGCGACAGCACGACCGTATCCGAAGCGGGCTGGAGCGATGCCATCGCCATCAACCTCACCGGCTCGTTCCTCGGCGCCAAGCACCAGATCGCCGAGATGCTCAAGCATGGTGGCGGCTCCGTCATCTTCACCTCCACGTTCGTGGGCCATACGTTCGCGTTCCCGGGAATCGCCGCGTATGCCGCGAGCAAGTCGGGCCTGATCGGCCTGACGCAGACGCTGGCCGCCGAGTTCGGGCCGCGCGGCGTCCGTGTCAACGCGATCCTGCCCGGCGCGGTTGACACCGACATGTACCGCGCGATGAACGACACCCCCGAGAAGACCGCGTTCGTGAACGGGCTGCACGCGCTCAAGCGCGCCGCGCGGCCGGAAGAACTGGCACGCTCGGTGCTGTACCTCGCGTCCGACGACTCGGCCTTTGTGACCGGCACCGCGTCCCTCGTGGACGGCGGTGCTTCGATCACGCGGACCTGACGCGAGCCGCCTTCAACCGCACGACAAGGAGATTCGACATGGACCTGCAACTCGACGGCAAGCTGGCCTTGGTCAGCGGCAGCACCGCCGGCATTGGCTACGCCATCGCGCAAACCTTGGCTCGCGAGGGCGCGCGCGTCATCGTCAACGGCCGGACCCAAGCGGCGGTCGACGAGGCCGTGACACGGATGCGCTCGGAGACGCGCGGTACGGTCGAGGGCTACGCAGGCGACCTGAGCCAGGCCGATGCGGCGCAGGACGTCGTGCGGCGTCATCCGGGCATCGCGATCCTCGTCAACAACCTCGGCATCTTCGAGCCGAAGCCGTTCGAGGAGATCCCCGACGAGGACTGGCGGCGCTTCTTCGACGTCAACGTGCTGAGCGGCGTGCGCCTCGCGCGTCTCGTGCTGCCCGCGATGAGGCAGGCCAACTGGGGGCGCATCATCTTCATCTCGAGCGAGAGCGCGGTGCAGATCCCGACCGAGATGATCCACTACGGCATGACCAAGACCGCGCAGCTCGCGGTCTCGCGCGGCCTGGCGGAGTCGGTCGCCGGCACCGGCATCACGGTCAACAGCGTGCTGCCGGGCCCGACGAAGTCGCGCGGCGTCGGCGACTTCGTCAACGACATGGCACGTGCGAACGGAAAGAGCTTCGAGCAGGTCGAGGCGGAGTTCTTCGAGCACGTGCGTCCCACGTCGCTGATCAAGCGCTTCGCGACGCCGCAGGAAGTCGCCTCGCTCGTGGCGTATGTGGCGAGTCCCATCGCGTCGGCCACCACCGGCGCGGCGCTTCGCGTTGACGGCGGCGTGGTCAAGAGCGCCTTCTGACATTCCACGAAGAAGCCTGCATGAACACGTTCACACGGATCGCCAGCGCGTCCACCGCCTGCATCCTCTGCCTGGCTGCCGGCGTTGCCGCGGCCGCTCCGACCTACGGGCCCGAGTTGCAGGGATTCGACTACCCCCATCCGCTCAAGCACTTCGCATTCACGTCGCAAGGCGAATCGCTCCAGATGGCCTACATGGACGTCGCACCGACGGTCGCACCCAATGGCCGCACCGTCGTCCTGATGCACGGCAAGAACTTCTGCGGTGCGACGTGGGAAAGCCAGATCGACGCGCTGCGCCGCGCGGGCTACCGCGTCGTCGTGCCCGACCAGATCGGTTTCTGTGCCTCCACCAAGCCCGCGCACTACCAGTACAGCTTCCAGCAACTGGCCGCCAACACGGCCGCGTTGCTGCGGCAACTCGATGTCGCGCACGCCAGCGTGGTGGGCCATTCCACCGGTGGCATGCTGGCAGTGCGATATGCGTTGATGTATCCCGAAGCGACGGACGCGTTGGTGCTGGCGAACCCGATCGGCCTCGAGGACTGGAAGGCGCTCGGCGTGCCCTCGCGCACCGTCGACCAGTGGTACCAGCGGGAGCTGAAGGTCTCCGCCGACAGCATCCGGCAGTACGAGCGGGCGACGTACTACGTCAACCGATGGAAGCCGGAGTACGAGAAGTGGGTGGACATGCTGGCCGGCTTGAACCAGGGGACGGGACACGAGATCGTGGCCTGGAACTCGGCGCTGATCTACGACATGATCTTCACCCAGCCCGTCTACTACGAACTCCCGTTGTTGAAGCCAAGGACCGTGCTGATGATCGGCACGTCCGACACCACGGCCATCGGCAGCGACATCGCGGCGCCTGACGTCAAGGCCCGCGTGGGCCACTATGACGTGCTCGGCAAGGAAGCCGCGGCCCGGATCCCGCACGCGCGGTTGATCGAATTCCCTGGCTTCGGGCATGCTCCGCAGATCGAGGATGCGGCGCGCTTCAATGACGCCATGCTCGCCGCCCTTGGCGGCTCGTAGTGCAGGTGCGTCCGGGTTGAACACCGTCAGCCTTTCGCGACGAAGCGATCCGCACGGGCCGCGTCCAGCACGGCCGCCAGATCGAACGCAAGCACGTCGAGCGGCATTGCGTCGTCGAGCCAGCCGTTCGGATTCGTGAACCACACGGCGAGATCCCAGTCGTCGAAGACCGGCGCCAACTCGCGCACGACGCACTCCGTGCCGGGACGCAGCGACATGTCGCAGGAGTCGAACTGGAACAGCGGCAGCCAGATCTGCGCGCGCCACGACAGGCTCACCACGCTGCGATCGACGATCCAGTGCGCGACGCGCGACGTCGACTGGTCTGCATGCCGGCCAACGAGCTGTGCGACCTCGTTGCCCGTCAGCAGGCCGCCGCCGCCGCGATAGCGTCGCACCATGGTGTCGAATTGGTATTGCGACGAATCACCGGGACGAAAACAAGACCTTGGCGCGAGCCGGGAAGTGAAGAGTTCGCACATGACGGCCCTCCTTGATCGATGTGTTGGGCGTCGCTGGCCTGGCGGTGTCGGGACGTCGATGTCAAAGCTCGATCGTCGGTACGATCCGGATCGCTGGTCCGCTTGCGCGGAGTCTGCGCACCTGAAGTGCGGCCCCAAGCAGGAAGACCACGAACAACGCGGCAGTGATGGATTGCACGACGGGCGCATCCGGACTCGCCGCCCACGGGGCACCCGGAGGAAGCCGCGTCGCCGTCTCGGCAACGGCCGGGACCATGTGGAAGAACAGCGTCGCCGAATAGCCGACCGTCTCGACGTACCGCGCGGTACCGCCGAACAGCGACGTCCGGCGCGCCACGCCCGCGACACCGAGCACGACCAGCGTGATGATCGCCAACGCATGCGGTTTGCCAAAGCCACCGTGCTGGAAGATTCCGAGCGCGGTCAGGCACGTGACCACGGTCGCGATCAGGTAGGTTCGGCCGAGGCCGTTGGACGGATCGATTCGCCTGTCCCGGATCACGGCGGCGAAGCCGGTGATCACGGCAATCAGGCTGATCAAGGTGTGGATGGTTCCGAGTGGGGTGAGTCCGAGCATGTCTATCTCCTGGGTGAGAGGTGTTTCGCGGGATCGTGTCCCAAGCCATCCTCCCGGTCGAAGCGACGAACGTCCAATCCCGTTGGAGGGAACCGCCCTCCACCACCGGAGGGGTACGATCGCTTCGTCAATTTGCGGCGCTCGCCCACCCGGGCAGCGCCACGGAGGCCAAAGGTGGGGTGCAAGGCATGACCGACAGCGCAGGAGAACGCTCGGAGCAGCCGCTCGCGTTCGGCCCGTTTCGACTCTTCAGGATGCGCAAGCAGCTGTACGAAGGCGACAAGCCGGTGCGCCTGGGCAGCCGTGCGTTCGACCTGTTGACGGCGCTCGTCGAACGCGCAGGCGAAGTCGTCAGCCGCGAGGAACTCGAGGCTTGCGTGTGGCCCCGGACGATCGTCGAGGAGACCAGCCTGCGGGCGCACGTCTCCGCGTTGCGCAAGGCGCTCGGGGACGGCCACCAGGGGGCACGCTTCATCACCAACGTGCCGGGGCGTGGCTACTGCTTCGTCGCACCGGTGCAGCGCGCACACGCCCCGCAGGCTTCGCATGGTGAAGCGACAGCCCCGCGCTCGCACAACCTCCCCGTCCGCCTGACCTCGATGATCGGCCGCGCCGAAGCCGTCGCCGCGTTGACCGCCTTGGTGCCGTTGCGCCGCTTCGTCACCATCGCAGGCTCGGGTGGCATCGGCAAGACCACGCTCGCGCTCGCCGCCGCTGAAGAACTGCTCGGATCGTTCCCGGACGGCGTGCGCTTCGTGGACTTCGCTCCCGTCGTCGACCCGCAATGGCTGCCCACGACGCTCGCGACCGCGCTGCAGATCTCCGTGCCGGTCAACGATTCGCTTTCCGCGCTGATCGCGTTCCTCGGCGACAAGAAGGTATTGCTGGTGCTGGACAACTGCGAGCATGTCATCGATGCGGCAGCCGCCCTGGCCGAGGGTGTGCTGCGCCGGGCCGCCGGCGTGAGCGTGCTCGCAACCAGCCGCGAGCCGCTGAACGCCGAAGGCGAATGGGTCTATCGCCTCGGTCCGCTCGAGATGCCGCCGACGGTCGGCGAACTGTCGGCCGTCGAGGCCATGACCTTTCCGGCCATCGAGCTCTTTGTCCAGCGCGCGATGGGGACCTCGGACACGTTCGAGCTCTCCGACGAATCGACCCCCGTGCTCTGCGAGGTCTGCCGCCGGCTCGACGGCATCCCCTTGGCCATCGAGCTTGCAGCGGCGCGCGTGGAGGCGCTCGGCGTGCACGGCCTGGCGGCACGTCTCGAGGACAGCTTGCAACTGCTGACCCGCGGACGCCGCACCGCTTCGCCGCGCCACCGCACGCTGGCGGCCATGCTGGACTGGAGCTACGCGTTGCTTTCTCCGAGCGAGCAACGAGTCTTCGAGCGCCTCGCCGCCTTCAAGTCGGCCTTCACGCTGGAAGCGGCGATCGCGGTCACTGCGGACGACGGGATGGATGCGGCCGCGGTCGTCGAGTGCGTGATGAACCTGGCGGCAAAGTCGCTGCTGGCCATGGACACCGGCACCGACGTGATCCGCTACCGTTCACTGGACGTCACGCGCGCCTATGCCTTCGAGCGGCTGATGCAAGGCAACGACGCAGCCCGCGTTTTCAGACGCCATGCGGAACACCTGCGCGACCTGACGACAAACGCCGAGTCCGACTGGGACACGATGGCGCGCGAGCAATGGACGGCCCTCTACGGCCCGGCCATCGACGATATCCGCGCCGCGCTCGAATGGTGCTTCTCGAATGACGGCGATCCGGCGCTGGGTGCCGCACTCACGGCGGCGGCCGTACAGCTGGTCTACGAGCTCGGCTTGCTGGACGAATTCCACGAGCTCATCGAGCGCGCGCTCATCCAGGTGCATTTGCTGTCGCCTCCGCAGCCGCTTCTCGAGCTGCGCCTGACCACGGCGCTGTGCTTTCGCAGCGGCGCATCCACACGGCAACGATTTGCGCAGCCAACCGTGTTCGGTCGTGCGCTCGAGCTCTCCACGCAGCTTTCCGAGCCGCGCTACGAGATCACGGCGCAATACAGTCGATGGGTCGGCGCCTTCGGCACGGGAGACTACCCGACGGCCTGCGCCGCCGCCGAGCGCGTCCGCGAGCTCGCGCGCCAAGTAGTCGATCCACCGGCCATCCTGCTTTCGGACCGGCTGCTCGCCCAGGCGCGGCACTTCCTGGGCGACCATGCATCGGCGCGGACGCTCGCGGAGCGTGTCATGCGCCACCCGTCCATTCACATGCCGCCCGGCTACACGACGCCGGTTCCGCGTGCGGTCTCCATGCGTATCCTGCTGTCGCGCATCCTCTGGCTCGAGGGCTGCCCCGACCAGGCCGCGAAGATGGCCGCCGAGTGCGTCGACATCGCCGCGAACGCCGGGCCGATCCCGCTCACGCAAAGCCTGGGCGTGGCGGCCTGCCCGATCGCGTTCTGGCGAGGCGACGATTCCGCCGCGCGGGCGCTCGTCGCTCGCCTGAAGACGGTCGCGGTGGACAACGCGTCCGACTACTGGGCATCGTGGGCCCGCAGCTTCGAGGTTGCGCTCGAGGTCCGCAGATCGCATGGGGCGTCGGGGGCCGGCGGGATCGACGCCGTCGACGGGCTCCTCGCTCACACGACCAACGCGAAGGAGTTCGATTGCGTGGCGACGCTCATCGAGGGTTGGGTCGACAGCGATACGCTCGCTCGCGCCTTGGACGGCGTGACCGGCTGGTGCGCCCCGGAGATCTTGCGTGCACGGGGCGAGCAGTTGCTGCGGCGTGACGTCGCGGAGGCAGCCCTGGAGGCCGAGGCGATCTTTCTCCGCGCCAAGGATCTCGCGCACCGACAGGGTGCAGTCGCCTGGGAACTGCGTTGCGCGATGAGCTTGCTGAGGCTCAGCCGGTCGCATCGGACCGGTAACCACGCCGAAGCCAGCGAACTGTTGGCCGCGGTCCTGTCCAGCTTCAGCGAGGGCCTGGACACGGCTGACCTGGTTGCAGCGCGCGACCTGCTGGCCTCCACGTGACGCGAGCCCCTCGCACGGCGGCCGGGATGTGAATCCTGGTGTGGGCGTCGTGCGGTGCCTTCACGAACATTAGCGCTAATTCACTCGCCTGTTTGCGGCACCTGCGCGAACCTTGGCTCACAGCGGGGCGGCCGTTTCGGCATCGCCCACCAGTGCGAGAGGGGATGCCATGCGCGCGTTCGAATCCATCAAGATATACATCCGCCACAGCGATCCACTCGTGGCCGCGGGCCTGGCCGCGACACTCGGAGTACAGCCAGACTTCGAACTGGCCGTCCCCTCCGCGTTCACGCGTGGCGGGTCAGGCCGGCCGGAGGTCGGCGCCGGCGATGTCGTGGTCACCGACTATGACGAGGGCCTGTCCCTCATCGCGCTCGCCCGTTCCGGCGACGCGGACAGGCGCCAGACTATCCCCAACGTGCTGATCGTCACCGGGCGCAAGAGCCTGCAGGACATCCGGCGGGCCCTCGAACAAGGGGCGCGCGGCTACCTGATCGTCGGCTGCCGCCTGGAGGAACTTGTCGATGGCGTGCGAGCGTTGCACTTCGGCATGCGTCACGTCGGCGCCGTCGCGGCACGTCGGCTCGCGGACAGCGTGGCCTGCGACGTCCTGACAGCACGCGAAACGGACGTGCTGCGCCTGCTCGCGGAAGGCCATCGCAACAAGATCATCGCGCGGATGCTGGACATCTCCATCGGCACGGTGAAGTCGCACCTGAAGGCGATTTTCCAGAAGCTCGACGCAACGAGTCGCACGGAAGTCGCGGCGGTTGCGGAGCGGCGCGGCCTGCTCGAGATCGATGACGACGAGCTGGGCGGACCGATCGCGCCCAGGGCCGTCGGCGCCGGCGCGTTCGCGCGCCACGCGCTGTCGCTGCGCACCAATGACGCCGCGCTCGAGTCCGCGTGATTCGACCGCGTATTCCTCACGGAGTTCTCCAACGCCGAAACACACGGCGACGACGGGCTTGCGAAACGCAAGTACCGCCCCCTTCAACGCACCCAAGGAATCGACATGAAAAGACGTACCGCACTCATCTGGTCAATGGCCCTGGCTGTCTTCTGCGCCGGCACCGCGACGGCAGCGGAGCCGACGCTGCCTGCGGGCTTCACGACGCGCACGATCGCCATGCAGGATGGCGCACAGATCTTCGTGCGCACCGGCGGCTCGGGCCCGGCCGTGCTGTTGATCCACGGCTTTGGCGACACGGGCGACATGTGGGGTCCGCTCGCCACCGATCTCGCGAAGACGCACACCGTCATCGTGCCGGACCTGCGCGGCATGGGCCGTTCCTCGAAGGCAACCAGCGGCTACGACAAGAAGTCGCAGGCGGGCGACATGCGCGCCGTCGTCACCGCGCTCGGTCAGGATCATTCCGCGGTCGTCGGCCACGACATCGGCACGATGGTGGCCTACGCCTACGCCGCGAGCTATCCGGACAAGACCGACAAGCTCGTCGTGATGGACGCGCCGGTACCGGGCATCCCGCCGTGGGATCAGATCATTCTCAGTCCGGCGCTGTGGCACTTCAACTTCGGCGGCCCGAACGCCGAGCGGCTGGTCGCCGGCCGCGAGCGCATCTACCTGGATCGCTTCTGGAACGAGTTCGCCGGTGATCCCACCAAGATCGACGAGGCGACGCGTCGCCACTACGCCGGGATTTATGCACAGCCCGGCGCAATGAGGGCGGCGTTCGCGCAGTTCAACACGATAGCCGCCAAGGACGTCGCCGACAACATCGCGTTCTCAAGGAACAAGCTGCCCATGCCCGTGCTGGCCGTCGGCGGCGAGAAGTCCTTCGGCGCCAACATGGCGGGCGTGATGCGCAACGCGGCGACGAATGTTCAGGAGGCAGTCGTGCCGAACGCCGGCCACTGGCTCATGGAGGAAGCGCCGCAGGCGACGATCCACCTGATCGACGGGTTCCTCACGGCGCCGTGAGCGCGTCGGCGGCCGCACGCGACCTGGTGAAGAAATCCGCGAGGCGCGCCGCCAGTTCCGCCGGACGCTCCGTCGGAATCCAGTGCCCGCAGTCCGCGATGACGCCGCCCTCGACCTGGCGCGCCGCGAGCTTCATCTGTCGCAACGGGATGTCGCCATTGCCGCCAGCGCCGCCCAACGCGAGCACCGGCATGCCCAGCAGAGCCTGCGCGAAGCCGGCGTTGTCGTGCGCGTCCTGGTCGAAGGCCCGGAACCAGGCGAGGCCAGCCCTCAGCGCACCCGGCTGGGAATAGGCAGCGACGATCTCGTCGAGGTCGCTGTCGGCAGCCTCGGTGTCGACCGCGGACTGTCGATGGAACCAGGAGAAGTACACCCGCTCGTGACCCGAGATCAGGGTCTCGGGCAGGTCGGGCACGTTGTAGAACGTCCAATGCCAGAGTCGCGGCGAGGCCTTCAATTCGTCCCAGGGCGGGATGCCGGCGACCGGCGCGTCGAGCAGCGCCACCGCTTCGACCTGCGGGGCGTGGAACCGCGCCAGCGCGTAGGCAACCTGGGCGCCGAGATCATGGCCGGCGACATAGAAGCGTTCGTGGCCGAGCGCCTGCATCAAGGCGACCACGTCCGTCGCAACCGTCTTCTTGTCGTAGCCGGAAGATGGCTTGCTCGAGTCCCCGAAGCCGCGCAAGTCAGGCACAACGACGGTATAGCCGGCGGCGGCGAGGCGCGGCATCACGAGCCGCCAGGTGGCCCAGGTTTCGGCCCAGCCGTGCAGCAGCACGACCGGTGGCCCGCTGCCCGTGGTGACGACGTGGAGTCGCACGCCATTGACCTCGACTTTCCGATGGAAGAACCTCTGTTCGGCCGGGGCCGAAGCGGCGGAGATCGCGGTCTCACCACCGGCGGGCGACAGCGTCGGTGAAGCGTTCGCGGTGCCGCTGCATCCGGCGAGCAGCACAGCGAGACCCATCAGCGGCCTGCCCCATGCGCGGACCGATGCCTTGCGTGCCGACGGACGAGATCCCGGCAATGCCTTGAACATACCTTCTCCTTGTGCGAGGACGGCGGAATGGACAAAATTCAGAATGAAGGTCCTCGTGCTCGCGGGCGAGTGAATCTCCGTAAATTCCTGTGAAAGAGATACCGGATCGATGACTTCGAAGGAGACCCTCTCTCGTCCTGGTGCATTTGCCTTCGGCGCCTTCGTCCTGCGAGGCGCCGAGCAAGTACTTCTCGAGCACGGGCTGCCGGTTCGCCTGGGCGGGCGAGCCTTCGACCTGTTGTTGACGTTGGTCGAGAAATCGGGCGAGGTGATCAGCCGCGAGCAGATCGAGGCCCACGTCTGGCCGCGGACGATCGTCGAGGAGACCAGCCTGCGGGTCCACGTCTCAGCGCTACGCAGGGTGTTGAAGGACGGGCGTGACGGCGCGCGCTTCATCGCGACGATTCCGGGCCGGGGCTACTGCTTCGTGGCGCCCGTCACGCCACTGTTCGACGACGAACAGGGGCGACCGAGCGACCCTTTGCCAGGGCTTGCTCGAAGCAGGCTACCGCTGCGACTGACCCGGATGATCGGGCGCTCAGAAGCCGTCGCCGCGATCACCGCGCAGCTTGCGACGCGTCGACTCGTCTCGATCGTCGGGGCCGGTGGCATGGGCAAGACGACCGTGGCCCTGGCCGTGGCCGGGGCCCGGCTCGGCGCGCATTCCGACGGCGTGCACTTTGTCGATCTCGCGCCGCTGTCCGACCCCGCACGCGTTCCGGCAGCCGTCGCCCAGGCAATCGGCGTGAACGACGCGTCCGGCAATCCATGGCCTGCGCTCGAGGCCTTCCTGCGCGAGAGCAGCATGCTGATCGTGCTGGACAATTGCGAGCACGTGATCCATGCCGTCGCCGAGCTGGCCGAGCGTGTCCTGAAATCGGCGCCGAATGTCCGTATCCTCGCGACGAGTCGCGAAGCTCTGGAGGCAGAAGGGGAATGGGTGCACCGTCTCGCGGCGCTCGCTGTGCCCGCGGTCTCCGACACACTGACGGTCGACGAGGCGCTGCGCCAATCGGCGGTGCAGCTCTTCGTCGAACGCGCGGCCGCCACCGCGTCCGACTTCTCGCTCACGCCTGCCAACCTGCACGTTGTCTGTGCCCTGTGTCGTCGGCTGGACGGCATGCCACTCGCCATCGAGCTGGCGGCGGGCCGTGTCCATGAGCTGGGCCTTGAAGGCGTCGCGAACCGCTTGTCGGACATGTTCAGCGTGTTGACGCGTGGCCGCCGCACCGCGCTCCCGCGACACCGCACGCTGCTGGCCCTTCTCGAATGGAGCCACGCGCTGCTGACCGAGTCGGAACGCGCCGTCCTGCGCCGCCTGTCTGTCTTCCGCAGCGGCTTTTCGCTTGACGCGGCAAGCAGCGTCGCCGCGTGCGATCACATCGGCGCTGCCGACGTCGTGGACTGCATCCTGAGCTTGACGGGCAAGTCACTTGTGGCGCTCGACCCGACAGACGACGACCATCGCCATCGCCTGCTCTACACGACACGTGCGTATGCGTCCGACCGCCTGGACGGCAGCGGCGAACGCCGGGCAATCCGCACGCGGCATGCGCAACACTTGCGCGACGTACTCGAGAAGGCCATCGTCGAGCGGGACACGACGCCCATCGCCGAATGGCTCGCGAGGCATGGCCGCGTGATGGATGACGTGCGCGCCGCGCTGGACTGGGCGTCGTCCGGCGACGGCGACCCTGTCGTCGCCGTGTCGCTGACGGTGGCCGCGCTCGACCTGGTCTACGAACTCGGGTTGCTCGACGAATACCGCGCTCGAGTCGACGTCGCGCTCGAGATCGTGCACAGGCTCGCTCCCGAGCAGCCGGCGGCAGAACTCAGGCTGCGCGCGGCCCGATCGTTTCTTGGCACGATGACCCGGGGCGAACGATATTCGACCGCCGAGAACGCCGGGCGCGCGATCGAGCTCGCCGGGCGGGTGGACTCTCCGCGACACCAGGCCGAAGTGCTGTTCGGGCTCTGCTCCGACGCATTTGGGCAGGGTGACTATCCCGCAGCCGCCGCGCTCGCCGACAGGGTCGGCGCGATCGCGAAGGATCCGGACGATCCGATGTCCGTGCTGCTCGCGGACCGATTCCGGGCATTGAGCGGCCACTACCTCGGCGACCATGCGCGCGCGAGCAGGCTTGCACAGCGCGTGTTGGTCTATCCTGCCGGTCACGCATTTCGACAGTACATCGGCCATATCCCGCGCGCTGTTTCAATGCGGATCCTGCGGGCGCGGATTCTCTGGCTGGAGGGGCGAAGCGATCAGGCTGCCGATCTGGCGGACGAGGCCGTGCAACACGCAACCGGCGAGAACCCCTTGGCGCTCAGCCAGGCGCTCGCGATGGCGACCGTGCCGATTGCGCTGTGGAGCGGCGATCACGCCAAGGCACGTGCATCGATCGATCAGTTGACCCGGCAGGCCGCGCGCTATTCGCAGGCCTATTGGCAGTCTTGGGCCACGAGCTACCGGAACATCCTCTCGTCCAGGCTGGCACGCGAGGCCGGGGACGTCGCGGGGACACGCCTCGTCATGCCGGCAACGCTCGCCGCCGAGGCCGACATGCTCGGCACCCTGGCCGAAGAGGCCGCGACGCCGCGATGCGTCGCGCGCGTCGAGGCGGGCACGGTGGGCTGGTGCGCCCCCGAGATCCTCCGCGCCGCCGCCGAAAACAGCCTGCGGGGCAGCGACTCCTCAGCACGCGTCGACGCCGAGGCCCTGCTGCAGCGCTCCCTCGACATGGCGCGCTCGCAGGCAGCCTTGGCATGGGAGCTTCGCAGCGCCATGAGCCTCGCACGCCTGCGCCGCTCGCAGGGCAGGATCGTCGAAGCCCGCGCGCAGCTCGCCGCGGCCTACGAGGGATTCACAGAAGGTTTCGGCACCCGCGACCTTCGCGATGCGCGTGCGCTCCTGAACGAGTTGGTGGACTGACCCACCGGTGCGTACCCGTCACCCGATTTCACACGTTTTCACGCCGCGCCGAGGGCAAGCTGTCCGATGATGTCGCCGACAAGCCCTGCATCGTGCCGGGTCGAAGACACGGAAGGACGCTTGATGCGCAGGCCAGGGATTCTCGCTCTCCGCAGGTCGAACTCCGCAAACCTGGTCGGAAGCGCCCTTTTGCTGATGGCGCCGCATCGCCCTGCCTGTTCGCAGGAGGCAGCCTCGCCCGACGCACCCCAGGTTCAGGAGGTCACCGTGACGGCGGAGCGCACCGAGACCCTGCTGCGCCGGACGCCGGTGTCGGAGGGCGTGATCGGCGCCCAGGAGATCGACACGAAGGCCATCCGCCAGCTGAGCGACATCGTCGGCGTCGTGGCCGGCGTCACCGTCCCGAATGGCTTCAGCAACCAGCCGCAGGCGGTCGGCATCCGTGGCGTCGGCGTGTCGATCCCCGCGATGCGCCAGGCCGTGGGCATCTACGTCGATGACGTTCCGTTGGTGCGCGGGTACGCCACCGCGCTGTGGGATCTCCCGGACATCGAGCGGATCGAGGTGCTTCGCGGGCCACAAGGCACCTTGTATGGCCAGAACCTGACCGCTGGCGCGATCAAGCTGGTGTCCATCGATCCAGGCGCCGACCCGGTTGCCTGGGTCTCGGCATCCCTCGGCAACTTCGGCGAGCGAGAGGCTCACGGGTATGCGAACGGCCGGCTGGGCGGCGGACCGCTGTCAGGGAGTTTCGCGTTCTCCCGTCGAAGCAACGACGGCTTCGGCTACAACGCGACGCTGGCCGAGCGTGTCAACAAGCTCGATGCAACGCAATTTCGCGCCAAGCTTCGATTGACCGCGACGCCGGATGTCGACGCCGTGCTGGCGGTCGACGGCCTGCAGGATCGCTCGGACACGAACACCACGAACTTCCCGCTCAACGCGCCGCAGACGCGCGCTCGCGTGACCTACACATCGGCGGACGTCGGCGCCTTCGAGCGCGACGCGGGCGGCGTGTCGCTGAAGCTCGGCGATCGGCTCGGTCCGAATCTCATGCTGCGCTCCATCTCCGCCTTTCGTGCCTACCGGGACGACCCGTCGGTCGTCGACTTCGGCGGACTCGTGATCCAGCGCTTCGGCATCGCGCAGACGGTAGCCCAGCGCGTGCTTTCCCAGGAACTTCAGCTCCAAGGCCACCAAGCGGCGCTGGACTGGACGGCGGGCGTGATGCTCGTCGGCGACGTCTTCGATTTCCATCGCCACAGCACGCAGTTCCCGCTTCCCGCGCCTGCTCCCATCTACACCGAGGCGCAGACGCACCAGCGAACCGTCGATGCGGGACTCTACGGCCAGGCGAACTACGCATTGGATGCGCAGACGCACCTGACCGCGGGCCTGCGCGTCTACCGCACGCGCCAGACTGCCCTCAACCAGTTCTGGGACACGGACGTCGACCAGGCTCGGACAAAGTCCGTCTACGTGACGCCGAAGTTGTCGACCACGCGCGACGGCGTGCTTCCGCGCCTGGGCATCGACCGCCAATGGACGCCAGACGTGTTCGTCTACGCGAGCGTCGCCCAAGGCGCGAAGTTCGGCGGGTTCAATCGCGCGGCGCAATCGCTGACCTCCGCCGAGGTGGCGGCCAACCCGGAGAAGGTGACGACCTACGAGGCCGGCGGCAAGGGCCGCTTCGCGGACGGTCGCGTCACGGCGAACATCGCGATCTTCTACAACGACTATCGAGACTATCTCGCCTCGCTGACCAACACGACGATCAACGGCGTCCTGGTGACAGACTCGGTGCTCGTGAACGCGGGCAAGGCGTCGACCTACGGCGTCGACTTCGAGGCCGCGGCCAAGCTCACCAGGCTGACGGACTGGACGCTCACGCTCGAAGCGCTGCGCACACGCATCGATTCTTTCGAGAATCCAACGGGCGCGCCGAGCGGCGACTTCGTGGGCAACCAGTTGCCCTATGCGCCGCGACTGTCCGCGGGTTCCAGCATCCATCACGAGCTGCCATTCGCAGATGGGTCGTCGCTCACGCTGAACGCCTCGGTGCAGTATTCAGCGACCCAGTTCTCGGATGTCGCGAACACGCCGCGGTTGAAGATTCCCGCGCAGACCTACTTCAATCTCGCTGCGGGCTACATGACGGCGGCGCGCCATTGGTCGTTCTCGCTGAAGGTGAAGAACCTCACCAACCGGACCTATGTCCTGCTGCGCCAGGTCATTCCGCCGCTGGGCGTGGACGCCGGCTTCTACGATTCTCCGCGCACCGTGCTGGCCACGGCGCGCTACGATTTCTAAGCCAGTTGGCCTCGATGCCATGAACGCACCGTTCGATCGCGCATCGACGTTCGGGCGTTTCGTTCTTCTACCCGCGCGCAAGCTCCTGCTCGAGGACGGACGGCCGGTCGCCGTGGGCAGCCGCGCGCTCGAGCTGCTCACGGCGCTCCTGGAGCGTCCCGGCGAGCTGATCTCGCGAGACGAACTGATCGCGCGCGTATGGCCGGACACGATCGTCGAGGAGACCAACCTGCGCGTCCATCTGTCCGCACTGCGCAAGGTGCTCGACGACGGCCGCGACGGCACGCGCTACATCACGAACGTCACGGGCCGCGGCTACTGCTTCGTCGGCCAGGTCGATTGGCAGCCCGAGGTCCGACATTCGATTCTGCCGGATGCCGATATTTCTCCGCAGGCCTCGCACAACCTGCCGCTTCGTCTCACACGCCCGATCGGCCGCCAGGCGATCACCGCCTTCCTGGGCGCACGCGTCGCGCGCGAGCGCCTCGTGACGATCGCCGGGCCGGGCGGCATCGGCAAGACCACGGTCGCGCTCGCGCTCGCCGAGACGCTGCTGCCTGCCTACGAAGATGGCGTCCGGTTCGTCGAACTGGCTCCGCTCTCCGAAGGCGCGCACGTCCCCGTCGCGCTGGCGGCGGCGCTGGGCGTGGCCGTGTGCTCGGAGGAGCCCTGGACTGCGATAGAGGCCTTCCTGTGCGACTTGCACATGCTCATCGTCCTCGACAACTGCGAGCACGTCATCGATGTCGCGGCTGAACTGTCCGAGCGCGTGCTCAAGGCGGCTCGCGGAATCCACATCGTCGCCACCAGCCGCGAACCGTTGGGATCCGAGGGCGAATGGGTGTACCGCCTTGCACCGTTGGAGACACCCGCCGCAGGACAAGCCTTACCCGCGGATGCGGCGCTGAGGTATCCGGCCGTCGAACTTTTCGTTGAACGTGCAAGGGCGAACTGCCACGACTTTTCCCTCACCGAGAGCACCCTGCCGCGGGTCCTGGAATTGTGCCGCCGGCTCGATGGCATGCCGCTGGCGCTCGAGCTCGCCGCCGCACGCATCGAAAGCCTTGGACTGCAAGGCCTGGCCTCGCGCATGGACGACATGTTCGCGCTGCTCCAGCGCGGCAGACGAACCGCATTGCCCAGGCACCGCACCCTGCAGGCACTTCTCGACTGGAGCTACAAGCTGCTGAGTCCGGATGAACGGTTGGTGCTGCAGCGCCTGTCCGCCTTTCGTACCGCCTTCTCGCTCGAATCCGCGGTCGCCGTCGCCAGCGGCGAAGATCTCGAGCCCGCGGCAGTGGTCGACTGCGTCTCCGGACTCGTCGCGAAATCCCTCGTCGCGGTCGATGGCCACGCAGCCCGGTACGCGTTGCTGTTCGTGACGCGCTGCTACGCCGCGGAAAAGCTCGCCGCGAGCGGCGAGAGAGCGCGGATCTCGCGACGTCACGCCGAGCATTTCCGCGATCTGCTCGAACGGTCGGGATGGATCCGCGAGGATTCCGAGAGCGTAACCCCGGAGGGGGGCTACGCCGCCATGCTCGACGATGTCAGGGCGGCGCTGGAATGGGCATTCGGCCCCGAAGGGGACCTCCGGATCGGCGTCTCCCTGACGGTCGCCGCCATCGACCTCGTGTTGGATCTCGGCCTCTGGGACGAGTTCTCCCCGCGAATGAGTGCCGCCCTGGCGGCGATTCCAGAGTCGGCTCCCGACGCTTCCGCGCTCGAGCTGCGCCTGCGGTCGACGTTGTGCCACTTCGGCGGCATCGTGGCCGATGGATCCGACGCCGATGAAGCCAGGAGGGCCTTCGCTCGCATCGATGACCTGATCGTGCGGGTGGACGCCAGGCGATACTCGCTGGAGGCCCTGTATGGCATGTGTGCCAACGCCCTCGGTCGCGGTGAATACCCCACGGTCCTCGCGCTGTGCGATCGCATCCGCGCGCTCGCGAACGGCCCGACCGATCCCGTCCTGCCGATGCTCTCGGAGCGTCTCCGGGCGATGGGCTGTCACTATCTCGGCGATCACGACGCTGCCCGCAAGCTCGCGACGCGTCTGGTCGATCACGGCAGGGACGCCCGCTGGCGCATGCAAATGGTGCCGCTCGCCGTGTCGATGCGCATCTTGCTGGCCAGGACTCTTTGGCTCGAAGGGTACGGGGCTCAAGCAACGCAGATGGCCCTGGAATCCTTGCACCTGTCCACGGGAGGTCGCCCCTTGTACCGCTGCCATGCCTTGGCGCTGGCGGTGATTCCGATCGCGCTCTGGCGTGGCGACGACGTGACGGCCCGTTCGATGGTCGATCAGCTGATCGAGCACTCGACACGCTACGCGCTCAGTCTCTGGATCGCCTGGGGGCACAGCTACCGCGTCGTGCTGGCCAGGCGCGGTGCCGGCTGCGCCCTCCCCGACACGAGCACGGCTTCCTGGAACCCTGCGGGCGGCGCGAAGGCGCTCGACATGATGGGAACGCTCGTCGATGACATGGCCGTCGCGCAGACGTGTACGCGTGTCGACGCGGGTGTCGTCGGCTGGTGCGCGCCGGAGATCCTGCGCGCACGCGCCGAGACGCTGCGTCGCCAGCGATCGCGCGACGCCGACGGTGAAGTCGAGGCGTTGCTCCTGCGATCGCTGGGCCTCGCGCGGACTCAGGGCGCGCTGGCCTGGGAGCTCCGCACCGCGACGAGCCTCGCATCCCTTCGACGCGATCAAGGCCGGACGGGCGAAGCACTGGCGCTGTTGGCGCCGATCTCGAGTCGAATCGTCGAGGACCTCGAAGCGGCCGACGCGCGAGCCGCGCGCGAGTTGATCCGCGCCTTGGAGGAGTCGCTGCTGAGGCGACTGGGAGGCCGGCATGGCTGAGTCTTCCGCTCGCGACCCAGGAGTCGGCCAGACGTTCGGGCCCTTCGAACTGGCCCCGGGTCGCGATCGCCTCTGTTTCAACGGCGTCGCGCTTCCGCTCCATGGCGACGCGTTCGCCGTGCTGGCGGTGCTCGTCGAGTGCCAGGGAGGCCCGCTCGGCCGGACCGAACTGCTCGCAAGGATCGCCCCGTCGGGCCATATCGGATCGAAGGAATTGTGGGATCGCGTCGTCGAGGTGAATGTCGTGCTCCGCGAGAACGCCGCGAGCGCGGGCCACGTGGAATACCACCCGAGCCAAGGCTTCGGGTTCATCGTGGCCGGAACGCCGATCTCGAATGTCGCATCCGATCTTGGGCAGCGGCGATTTCCATCTCGTCTGGCGCCCGTGTTCGGCCGCGACGAGGCCATCGCGAGCATCGCCGCCCAGTTGCCTCTCGGTCGTTTCATCACCATCGTCGGCCCCGGCGGAATGGGCAAGACCACGCTGGCACTGGCCTTGGTCGACCAACTCCGCGACGCCTATGCCGAAGGCATCTTCTTCGTCGATCTTGCACCGCTGGCCGACGCCCGGTTGATCGTCCACGCGGTGGCCTCGGCGCTCGGCGCATCGCCTGACTTCGAGCTCAGTCACCTGACGGCCTACCTGGGACGCAGGCAGATGCTCATCGTGCTGGACAACTGCGAACACGTGGTCGAAGCCGCGGCCGAACTGGTTGAAGCGCTGCTGTCGGCGTCTCCGTGCCTCCATGTCCTGGCGACCAGCCGCGAGCCATTGCGAGCCAGCGGCGAATGGCTCCATCGATTGGCGCCGATGCAACTGCCGCCAAAGGGCACCGAGCTCACCGCGCAGGAGGCGATCGCATGGCCGGGCGTGCAGCTGTTCGTCGAACGCATGCGCGCCGCGGGAGCGAGCCAGCCCTTCGACGACACGGTCGCCGGCGACATCGTCGCACTCTGCCGCCATGTCGATGGAATCGCGCTCGCCATCGAACTCGCGGCGGCGCGCGTCGCGTTGTTGAGTGTGCGAGGCGTGATCGGACAGATCGAGAAGCGCCTGATGTCGCTGGGCGGAGGACGCCGCGGAGCGCCGGCGCGCCACCGAACGCTAATGGCGATGATCGATTGGAGCTACGATCTGCTGGCACCCCTCGAGCAACGCGTTCTGCGACGACTTTCCGTATTCAGCGGCGTCTTCACCCTGGAAGCGGCGGAGGCCATCGCCGGGTGCGACACGCCTGGGCAGGTTCGGGGCGCGGTACTCGACCTGGCCGCGAAGTCGCTCGTCGCCACGGTGCCGCAGGCGACGAGTCCCGGCCTTCGTCTGCTCGACACGACGCGCGCCTATGCGTCCGCCAAGCTGGGAAGCAATGAGGAATTCAATGCGACCCGGCTGCGTCATGCCTTGTACCTGCGCGAGATGCTGCAACGGGCCGAGCGCGAATGGGAGGCCATGACCCGCACGGCTTGGCGCGAGACCTATTCACCGTGGATCGCGGATGTGAGGGCGGCGCTGGCCTGGGCGTTCTCGCCTGCCGGGGATCCCGAGCTCGCCGTCACGCTGACCTGCGAAGCATTCTCGCTTTCCGATCAGACCAAGATGATGTCCGACTACGGCGAATGGGTCGCTCGTGCCCTGGAAGCCGTTGCTGCGCTGGTGCCGCCGCGTCCCCTGCTGGAAATGCGCCTGCGCATGTTTCCCGCGTTGCTTCACCAGCGGTTGCAGACGGACCAACCGGCGTCGCTTCCCTGGCTGTCAAGAGCACTGGAAGTCGCGCACGAGACGGGCATCGCGCGATACCAGACCGGGCCGATCCTGGCGCTGTGGGCAGAAGCGTTCCAGTCGGGCGACTACCCTGCCGCATCGACCTGGGCAGAGCGCCTGGCTCGGGTCGCGCACGATGCGGCGGACGAGACGTCGAGCCTGATCGCCCGGCGCATGCTGGCGCAATCGCTGCACTTCGGCGGGGAGCATGCACGCTCCCGAGCGTTGCTCCATGACGTGCTCGAGAATGCCGGCCGCAAGACACCGCTCGCGTACGTCCCGTCGCCCGTCGATGTCCGGGTGTCGATGCGTATCGTCCTTGCGCGCATCCTCTGGCTGAAGGGCTTCGCGGAACAGGCGGCGGCCGTCGCGCAGGAGGGCGTCGAGCATGCCCTTGCCGACACGCCGCTCTCCGCGTGCCAGGTGCTGGCGCTCGCGACGATTCCGATCGCGCTCTGGAGTGGCGGCCACGATGAGTGTCGTCGCCGGGTCGAGCAGCTGCGGGAGCAGACGTTGACGCATTCATTCGACTACTGGCAGCCATGGTGGCGCCTGTACGAAGGCTTGCTCGCACGGCATGGTGGCAGCGCCGATGTTTCGGCCGAGGCCCTGACGGGAGAGCAGCCGCTTCGCCGCAAATTGCTCGATCACCTGGCCACGTTCGATGTCCGGCTCTTGAGCGCGGCCACGATTCGACGCGTCGAGGCCGGCACGGTGGGCTGGTGCGCGCCGGAGGTACTCCGTGCGCATGGCGAGTCCCTGCTGGGCCGCGATGGCCGAGACAGCGAAGCGGCGGCCGAGGCCTTGTTCCTGCGCGCGCTCGAACTCGCACGGACACAAGGCGCGCTCGCGTGGGAACTGCGTGCCGCGACCAGCCTGGCACGGCTGCTGGTCTTGCAGGAGCGCCGCGAGCGCGCGCGAGCGACGCTCGAACCCGTCTACGTTCGATTCACGGAAGGCCTGGCCACTGCCGACTTGCGGGCGGCTTCCGGATTGCTGGCGGAACTTGGCGTCGATCCTCGGCCTGGAATCACGCAGTGCGGCGCCTTGTCCTAGTCGATCGACCTGCGCTGCCGCCCTTTCGGCGCCAGCGCGACGACCAACAGGCCGACCAGCAACGCCACGGCGATCACCGCGAACATGGCAGACGCTCCCGCGTTGCGAAGGAGCGGGAGCAGGAATAGCGGCGCCAACGCGGCGCCGAGGCGGTTGAGCGCCCAGGCACCCGCGAGCGCGGACGCGCGCACGCGCGTCGGAAAAAGCTCGGCGGAGTAGACGCTCAACACGGGAATGTAGAGCGACAGGAAAAGGCTGAAGACGGTCGCCGCGGCGACCAGCCACAAAGGCGAATCAGTGGCGACAAATGCGGCGCCGCACCCAAGCATCGCCGCCGCGCACGCCATCAGCGCCACGCGCCGGTCAACGCGATCGACCGCGGTCGCCGCCAGCGCGGTGCCGATCGTCGGGCCGAAGGTCGAGAGGCCGATGTACAGCAGGGTGTCGGGCAACTTGAATCCCTTCTGCGCGAGCACGGCACCCGAAAGCAACGGAAACGCGACCGTCGACCACGGACTGAGGAAATACAGCGCGGCAACCTGCGGCCAGGAGCGCCTCGATGACGCGGGACTGCCTTCAAGCGGCTCATCGACGCCGCCGCGATGCGGCTCATGCGGCGGATCGACGCGGACGTCCAGCACGGTGCGTGAGCGATCGAACGAGCCAAACGCCGCACTTGCCTCTGCGGCGCGGCCTTTCAACTGCAGCCAGCGCGGCGATTCAGGCAGCGCCAGCGTCAGCACTCCCACGACGCCGGCGCCGATGCCGCCGCAGACGAAGCCCCAGCGCCAGGCCTCGACACCGAGCGGCTGCATCGGGGTCAGCCAACGCACGAGGAAGATGGCCGCCGGCGGCCCGAGCGTCGCGATCGCGCTGGCGACGAAGATCATCAGGCCGCGGCGCAACGGCGGCATCAGGTCGGTCAGGTACGCGATCATGACGGGCGGGTAAGCGCCGAGGGCCAAACCGGACAGCGCGCGCATCCATGACAAGGCGGGGAGGTCCCGAGCGGCGGCGGCCGCGAGCGAAGTCAGGCCCATCCACAGCAGCAGGACGGTCAGCGTGCGCCGGCGGCCGTGGCGGTCGGCCCACCAGCCCATCAACGGGGCACCGATGACGGCCCCGGCGTAGATCGCGCCCAGCAGCACGGACAGCTGCCGTGCGGGGGCCAGGTGCGGCGGCGCGGAGAACACGGCGGCGAGGATGCTGCCCAGTGCGATCTCCAGCGTGTCGAAGCTCAGCCCGAACGCGCAGAGTGCGACCGCCAGGCAGTGCAGCGCGGTCACCGGCAGGCGATCCATGCGGGTCGCGATATTGCTTTCGTCCTCGTTCGCAAGCGTGCGCATCGGTCTGGGGCCCTGGTCGTTTCGCGGCCCATCCGCGGCGCGGCTGCAGGCGACCCCGACGATATCCGATGCCAAGGCCGCAGCGGCGAGCGTGCAATGTGCATCGCTCAGCCCATCTGTCCGCCGAATGACAGCAGTTCATCGTTGACCTGCTGCGCCGCCTCAAGTTGCACGAAGTGCCCTGTGCCTTCGACGTCGCATCGCCGCCCGTGACGCTGCCATCGATGAGCGCGATTCCCGCAACGCCGTCCGGAGATTGGCGAAACGTCTCCAGCACCACGCGGCAGCCCATGCTGTGACCGACAAGGACCACCTGCCCTGCGCAGCGCGCCTTGGCCCGGGCCACGGATTCCGCGAGCGACGCGAGGCTGTGAACTGCCGGCAAGGGCGATCGGCCGTGGCCTGGCAAGTCCAAGGCCACCGCGGCGAAATTCGGGGATAGCGCACCGATCTGAAGGGACCAGCTGTCTCTGTCGCATCCAAAGCCGTGGACGAAAATGAAGGCGGGCTTCACGCCGACGCCCTGGCCTCTCGGATGGCCAGCGTCTTTGGCCCCATGGCGGCCACCAACACGGCGACAGCGACCTGGGTGGCCCCCAGAAATAGAAGTACCGCGTTCGCGCCACCGGTCTGAAGGAGGGAGCCCACGACCAGGCTCGAGAACACCACGGCGAGGCGGCTCCAGGAATAGACAAACCCAACGGCTCGGGCACGTATTGCAGACGGGAATAGCTCGGCCTGGTAGGTGTGGAGCGCGTAGCCAGTCAGGAGATTGGCCACGGTCACCGCCGTGCCGAACAGAATCAGCCCCGACGCGCTGTCCTGGTACCCGAAGCACACGCCGAACACACCTGCGAGCAGGGTCGCCCCGGAGATCTGCCACTTGCGCTCGACCTTGTCGGCGAAGAACATGAAGACCAACGGACAGAGCGGGTAGCACAACGCGATGCACAAGGTAAATTGGAAGCTCTTGACGATGCTGTGGCCCTGCGACGCCAGAAGTGTGGGCAGCCAGCTTCCGAAGCCGAAGAATCCGATGGCGATCAACACATTCGCCGTCGTGAGCATGACCACTCGTCGACGCCAGGCCGGTGCGAACAGACTGGCTCGGCGCGAAGACTCGTCAGAAAGGTCAGCCTCCACGGTCTCGCCGTGCTGGGTGCCCGCTCGTTCCGGCACGCCGGCTGCGCCGAAGCACTTGCGCTCCAGCGCCGAGACGATCTGGTCCGCACGCTGAAGATTCCCGTGTCGCGCGAGCCACCTCGGTGACTCCGGCAGCCGCGTTCTGGTCAACATGACCAGAAGCGCACCCATGCTCCCGATGAAGCATACCCAGCGCCAGCCCTCGAAGCCGAATGGCCGGTGCGGAATCAGGGCGAGGCAAAGGCCGCCGGCCACGGGTACGGCCAGAAACTGGATCGCTGCGGCGAGCGCGAACGCGCGCCCCCTGAAGCGCGGAGGAACGAGTTCCGCCAGGAACGCGTCGATGACGACCAGTTCGGCACCCAAACCCACCCCGGCAGCCAGTCGGCAAAGGTCGATTGCCGTCGCGGACTCCTGGAACCCCATGGCCAGCGTCGCGGCGCTGTAGGTCAGGAGCGATCCGGTGAATGCGAGCTTTCGCCCGAGACGATCGGCGAAACGTCCCAACGCCAACGCACCCACGAACATGCCAAGGAACGTCGCCGAAGCAAAGGCGGCCTGATCCGGAAGGCCGAACACACCGTTGGCGCTTGCAAATACTCCCGCCTTCACCAGTCCTGGCGACAAGAGCGCGGTCAGCGAGATCTCGTATGCCTCGAAGAAGGCACCCAGCGCGAGCATGAGCACGAGCGTCCATAGGTGACGTGTCATGGGCAGGTTGTCGATGCGCGCGTCGATGAGTCGTGCGCCCTCGACGTCATTTGTGTCTCTCACGTTGTCTCCATGCGTTGTCTCGCGGCGAGGCGCCCGGCGCGCCTCTTGTCGCGAGTTGGGTTTGCTAACTTCGTGCGGCACCTGCAGCCGCGACCGGCGACGGCGACGGCGACGGCGACGGCGACATCAAGTCCATCAGATCCGGGATGCGCGTGCAACTCGCGAGCCGCTGCAATGCAGAGAATGCGGCGTCGATTTGCGCAGCCCCGAGCGACCGGCTCGCGCAGTCCCTGAACTTCATCCGCAACTCGTCGCTTGACATCGGATCCACGCCGCCGCGACCCAGCGCGTGCGGCGCGTTCGCCTCGATCTGGTCCCCGCTTCGCGTGAGGACGGTGACGTCCGCCTCGAACTCATTGCACTCGTCGCGTCCCCCGCGCCCCGCGTGCGCTGCGTAGGCCACGACGGATATCCTCCGCATCAGCGATCGCACCTCGGTCTCGAGGTGCGATCGGCCTTCGAAGTGGTGCAGTCTCGGGGGACCGTCGAGCAACGTGCGCGCCGCCACGTACTGGATGCTGAATCTGGCCTCCAGCGGCGTATTCGGGTTCGGGTTGTTGGTGTGCGGCAATCGCCGGCGGTTGACGGATATCAATACCGAGTCGACGTCTTCCGGACGGACGCCGCGCGCGCGCAACGCCAGCATCGCTCGTGCGACCGGATGGGTGCTGCCGCAACACGGAAAAGGCTTCAAGCCGATAGAGTCCTGCTCGATCTCGAGGCGACCGCCCGGATGGTCGAGCAAGCGCTCGAGATGGATGTTGTCCAGTCCGTCGTACGAAGCGAAAAAGCCCTGAGGGTGCTCCAGCGCCGCTGGATTCGCGGTGAAGCCGACATTGGCCAGCTTGGCGGCCAGCAAGCCGCCGCGAGCGCATTGACCGACTTGAAGTGGCTTCGCCATGGTTCCAAAGTTCGCTTTCAGGCCGGAGGACATCGAGGCCGCCAACGTGAGCGCCGCAACGGTGCGGTCGCGATCGAGTCGGAGAAGGCGCGCCGCGGCGGCAGCGGCGCCGAAGACTCCCAACGTGGACGTCGGATGCCAACCCCCTTCGTAGTGGTGGGGATTCACGACACGGCCGATGCGGCACTCCGCCTCGAAGCCGACGACATAGGCCTCGATCACCTGCGCACCCGATGCGCCAAGCGTTTCGCCCAGCGCCAGGACGACCGGCACCAGTGGCGCCGACGGTCGACCGCCCATCGAGCACGCCATGTCGTCGTAGTCGTCCGCGTGCGCCGAAGCGCCGTTGATCAACGCGGCATCGAGCAACCCCGCCCGAGAACCCCGGCCAAACACGAAGGCCGGCCCATCGGCGAGATCCTCGCCCAGCGCTGCCTGCAGGGCGGCGTTCACCGCTCCGGAGGCACCCAGGAGCATGGCACCGACGGTATCGATGATCGATGCGGTCGCCACCTGCCTTGCCGTCTCCGACAGTCCCTCGAAGACGATGGCCGCAAGACAACCAGCGAGCGTTTGCGCGACGGTCTCGTTAGCGCTCATGCTGCTGGCCCGGCGTCTGCACGGCCTCAAGACAAGGCGATCGGGTGCGCGACGCGATGCCGCCTCGCACGGCTCCGCCCCCAGGCTCTCGATAGATCGACATCAGGAGCGGGCTCAGAGGGCGGCCGTTGGGCATCGACAGCCACATCCGAAGCTGGTGATGCTTTCGCGCTTCTTCGCAATAGTCCTCGAATCGGGTCTGCGCGTAGTAGACGACGTGGCTGTTCAGAAGCTGGATATCGCCCGGCTCGAACATCATCGGGAGCTGGAAGCGCGCGTCGTTGGCCAATGCGTTGACGAGGCTCAACGCCTCGACCTGGCGTGGCTCGAGCGGCGGCAGTTCGTCCGCGAACTCCTCGTATGCGGCGACGATCTCGTTCGGATCGATCCGCGACGAGAACCTTTCTTCGTGCTCGGAATAGATCGGCTGGGCATAGTACGGCTGCTCGTCGGCACCCTGCCGGCCTTTCCAGCTCCACCAGAATGGCTGGTACAGGACGTGGAGCAGGTCGGGACGTATCGATGCGATCACGTTGCGGATCGCAAGCGAACTGCACACCACGCTCAATCCGCCATGCTTGGCAGCACGAGTGACCATGGACGCAACGACATCCGCGCTGTCGGTGCGGAAATCGAGGCCTTGGCATGAAGAATGGTCATCTTGCGCACGTCGGATGGCGTCGGGCCCGCGGAGGTCGACCACAAGTTCACCGGCTCTGCTCCGAGAAACCGCAGTTCCGAGGTGCAAGCCCAGCGCCCGGAAGATCAGGCGCAATTGCGCCTTGGAGTACCTTTCGGCGGGGAGCCCTCGCAGCACGACGACGCCGCGGCCATTTTCCAGTCGATCGAGAATATCGGGTACCAAGGCAGCGAACGCCGGGACTGCGAAGTCATCTCGAGCAATCGTCTCGATGCCGATGCCGACATCAAGAACGGCATGCAGCGCGCGGTCGACTTCGTCGACCTGGTCGCTATCCAGCTCGATCATCCACTGGCGGTAGTCGACCATGTCGGCGGCTTTCCAGTTCGCAAGAGCGTCGGAATTCTGGGGCACGGCAGTCATCGCCTCCGCAACGCAGGCAGCCAGAGGACAACTCTTCCGAAACAACGTGAAGAGAACGCAGATGTCACGGCGCAGTCCCGACTCTCGAACGGGCCACCAGAGGTCCGCGGTCGCCCCGGCGTCGACCGCCCGCGCGCGACTCGGCGACCGAAGGGTTCCTTGACCACTGACACGTTTCGACTCTCGGTTCCCGCCTGCTCTGCTCGTCAGGCCAGCATCGACGACAGTTCGACATCCAGAAGCCTCAAATACTGCTGACCGCCGTGCATGTCGCGCTCCAACGCACCTCCCTGTGGCCGCTTGCGCGGGTAGGAGACCTTCAGTACCTGGAGGTTCGGAAGAACAAATCGCTTGATCGAATCCTCGTCCACATCGAAGAGAGCGGCGATGGCCGGCACCTGCAATTCGGGCGATTCGGCGTACCTTTCGAACGCTGCCCGATCGCGAAAAAAGACATCGACGGTGATCCAGAACGGGCCCGCGTTCTTCGAGCGAACGTGACGGCAGACTTCACTGACCTTGGACATGGACCGATGCTCCCGCGTTGATCAGAGAGACCCTGACGAGTTCGTCGGGTTGGTCGACGTGCACGACATGGTTGAGCTTGAACTCGAATGCCCGTCCCCGCTCCATTTCCGGTGGGGAGAACGGGAAGGCGAAGCTTGGAAGTTCCCGGTCCACGTCCAGCGGCATGTGAAACAGGACGGGGTTGCACGTCTTGGCAATCTGCGTGGCCAGCTCTTGGGTCGCCGCCGTTGCAATGAACAGCAACCCGATTTCACGCGGCGCCGGCAGCGGCGGCCCGATCAAGTCGCCGGACACGGCATTCCATCCGTAGGGCCTGAGCGAGATGTCGAACTCCGCGACGCGATCTCCCATCGTTTCCTTGACCCGGTGGACCATGTACGCGTGCATCTGGGCGATGAAGCGATCGATCTCGGCGAGCACCGCGCGATCCTGGATCCCGACCAGCATGACGGTCTGGTAGTCGCCTGCCGCGGCCCCCTCGAGCTTCATCGTGTACGGACGCGAGATGAAGCGCGACCCGGTCACCTGCACGACACGGTCCGTAGCGGCGTGGTATTCGGCCTGGCTCACATCCAGCATGCCGCCGGGTTCGTACAGAAAGAACGGGTCGCTGTTCTCGTAGAGCATGTGGGCCGAGACGGTGGACGGCAGGCACCGATTGTCCGGATCCAACGGCTCCACCTCAAAGGCATCGCGCCCGACACGAATCATCACGCCGCCGGCACGAGGGTTGAGCGTGCATTGCCCTCCGCACTCCGCGATCTTGCCCGCGTGCCACGATGCGCCAACACCCATGCCTCGCAACAGCGGCAATGCAGCGAGCACAGCCGTATCGGTGGTGCGTCCACCCAGGACAATGTCGGCGCCAGCCTCGATCGCCGCCATATAGGGCTCCGGCCCCATGAGGGCGACGATGCGGTCGCACGCCGAGAACGCGGCGGGGTCCACCGTCGCAACCGGAGCGAGTGGTTCCATTCGTCCCTGCTCCGCAAGGGCCATCATGGTGGAGGGGCGCTGCTCGGAGTAAAGCAGCGCGATGCGGGGATGCAGTCCTTCCTCCAGTGCGATCTCCAGGGCGATATCGCGCACCCAGTCCAACGCGTCGTCGCAGCCAGAGGTTCCGCATGAGCCGATCAGCAAGGGGATGCCTGCTGCCGCCTGAGCACGCATCAGTATGGCGAGATCGCTCTTGACGGAGTCCCGCGCGTACTTGGATTGACCCGTTGCAAGGTATGCCGGGCCGCTGTCGGTCGAACCGGCGTCGCACGCAATGCCATGCGCGCCAGCTGCGACTCCAGCGGTCAAATCGGCTTCACGCACACCGGCGCCAAGCGCTCCGGTGGGCACAAGAATATTGACGGTGTCGACTAGTCTTGATGTCATGGTAGTAGATGGATGGGGGCAGGCATCGCGGAGGTCGAGACGGCAACGCAGCGGAAATTGGCGCACCGCCCCCGACGGCAGACCGCTGCGCGGCCCCCTGACGTCACAGTTGGTAGGAGATCTTCAGGCCCAGGATCCGGGCCTTCCCGAGCGGCGAGTTCGTCGCGGGCGGCTGAAATCCAACCTGATCGGTCGTATTGATGCCGAACGTCGTCTTGTTCAGCAGGTCCTTCCCGTACAAGGTGAACGTCCACTTGGAATCGAGCGGGTAGTAGGAGAAGTTCAGATCGAGGTTGTTCACCGCGTTGAGCATGTTGATGTTGTTGTCATCAGCGAAGCTCTTGTCTTGATAGGTATACGAGACGTCGGTGCGGAGCGTGCCGAAGGACACCTCGGTGCTGTTGTGAATTGACAATCCGTAGCTGTTCTTCGGCGCATGCGGGAGCTTGAGAAGATAGTCGGCCGGCGTCACGACGCCGTTTTGAGCCACCATCGAGAAGAAGATCTTGTCGAACTTGTTCGCCAGATAGCCATAGTTGGCGGAGACGCTCCAGTCCGGGTTGACCCGCCAATTTCCCTCCAGCTCGAACCCTCTGATCGTTGCGTTGGCAGCGTTGACGGTGGTGGAGATCGGCCCCTCGGGCCCGACGAATGCGAGGTCGCGCTGAAGGTTCTTGTAGTGGTTGATGAACCCTGCGACGTTCACCGACACCTTCTTGTCGAAGAGGTACTGCTTCAATCCGATCTCGTAGGAGTCCACATCCTCGGGCTTGTACGGATTCGGCAGGGAAGCCGGATCGACCCAGCGAAGATCGAATCCCCCGCTTCGGTTGCCCTTCGTCCAGTTGCCGTAGAGATTGGTCTCTTCCTGCGGCTTCCACGACAGCCCCACCTTGGGCGTCTGCGACGTCCACGACTTCGAATCATTGAACCCGTACGACGAGCAGGTCGCGGCCGACAGATCGCAATTGGTCGTGGTTGCGATCAACGCGACGTTCGCCGTCTTCTTCTCCTTCGACAGGCGGTCGCCCAGGGTCAGCGTGACGGTGTCGAGCAATCGGTAGTCGACCTGGGCGAACGCGGCCAAAGTCGACGAGTCCTGCTTGCCGCCGCCGATCTGATCCAGAAGCAGCGGCCTTCCCGGAATGGGAGCGACCTTTCGCTCCTCCACATACTTCAGCTTGTCCCAGTAGCCGAAAAACCCCGTGACGATCGAGAAGCGTCCGACATCGCCGGCGTAGCGCAGTTCGTCGGAATATTGCGTGAAGTCGACCGTTCCAAATCCATCCAGGACCGTCGTCGGGGTGCCGGGGACATCGCTGCCGTTGTTGTCGAGGGAGTGGCGTACGTTGGCGATGTTCGTGACCTTGCCGGTCGAAGAGGTCGTCCAATTGGACTCGAGCGTCGCGCTCTTGTTGTTGATCTTGGTATAGCCTGCCCCGTCGTTCACGAACTTCAGTGAATTCGGGCTATAGACGAAGTGATCCTGAACGGCCGGCCCATCGCCCTTGAGCATCAGGAATTCGGTCTTCAAGAGATGAACGAGATCAGGAGACTGCTGCCACGACAGGGCGCCGTGGACTGCTTCCGTCTTCGATTTGCCGTAGTGACGATTGTCATCGTTCAGGTTGTGGAAGTAGCCGGTATCGACGCCGTCGTACAGGGCCAGCTTGCCCAGAAGCGTCTTGCCGTCGTTCAGCGGGCCCGACACGGAAATCTGATTGATGAAGTCGAGGCCACTTTCAACGGCGGTCGAGCCCTGCAGCTCGAACGTCTTTGTCGGATTCTTGGTCCGCACCAGAATCGCGCCGGCGGTCGTGTTGCGTCCGAAGAGCAGCCCTTGCGGCCCACGAAGGATCTCCACGCCTTCCAGGTCGAAGGCCCCGGGTGGCATCGATCCAGGACGGGTGCCGAGATACACACCGTCCTCGAAGATGCCGACGGCAGGTGTCGTCGAGGGGATGCTGCTGAAATCCCCCATCCCCCGGATGATGGAAGCGTTCGAGTAGGCGGTCGTCCCCGCATTGTTCAGCCGCACGTTCGGGATCTGGGTCGTCAGGTCCGCGAGTGTGTTGATGTGGAGGGCATCGAGCTGATCCTCGTTGAATGCGGAAACCGTCAGCGGCGCGCTATGAACACTCATGGCGTGCGCTGACTTGGTCCCTACGACGACGATCTGCTGCACGTCCATCACCTTCTGGGAAGACTGCTCCTGGGGTGCGGATGCGGCGGCCTCGGCTGCGGCGGCCTTCTTCTCTGCTTTCGGCTGAGCCTCGGCCTGTGTCGGCGCAGCAGGCTGCGCTTGGGCGCCAGGCCCGGCCTGCGGAGTCGTTGGGCCGACGGCCTGGTCTTGCGCGCGCGAGACGCCGCTCAGCGTGAGCAGGAAGGCGGAAATCGCGAACGCGACCGGCCGCAGGGTGAATCTGATGTTCATATGTCTCCAGTCGTTGTTTGAATCTCAATCAACATTGACGTTGATGTGCAGTAATGTGAGATGATCAGCCTTGATCGTCAATCTTGATTTTCTACGTCAACCTAAGGACGCTTTGCCAATGACGGACGCCGACGACCTCTTCCTGGACGCGACACAGGCGGCCGAACTCCTGGGAGTGAGCATTTCGACCCTGTACGCCTACGTGAGCCGCAAGCGCGTTCGCTCGGAACCGATCGAAGGAACGCGATCGCGCAAGTACTGGAAGGCCGACATCGAAAGACTCGCCAACAAGGCGCCGGACTCGGTCAGCGCCGCCGCGCAGCCGCCGCTCCTGTCGCTGTCGCGCATCACGCTGCTGACGAACGGGGGGTTGTACTTTCGAGGTCAGGACGCCATACGGCTTTCCGAAACCATCACGCTGGAAAGCCTTGCTGCGTTGCTGTGGCAGGCCGATGAGAGCAAGGCATTCGGCAAGGCGCCCGCGGACGCATCGAAGGCCTGGCAGCAGCTCAGGACAAGCTTGCAGGAGTTGAGCGTCCAGGAGCGCGCGATCGCCATGTTTCCCATGATCGAACGCGCCGACCCCAGGGCCTACGATCTATCCCCTGAAGGCTTTGCCCGAACGGGGGCTGCCGTGTTGCGCTGGTACGCGACGTTGCTCGTGCAGGCGCCGAAACCAAGCGATCAGCCGCTCCACATCTTCGTGGCGCGCGCGCTGAAGGCACCGACCCATTTCGAGGACATCATCAGGCGGCTTCTTGTCCTGTCCGCCGATCATGAGTTCGATCCGACGACCTATGCAGTGCGCGCCGTGGCCAACGTCGGAGTCACGCCCTATCAGGCCGTGACGATCGGCTTGATCGCCATCCAGGGCCAAAGGATCCAGGCGGAGCGTTTCGGGGCGTCAAGGCGCTTTCTCGAAGAGATCCTCAGCGAAAGCGACGGGCGAACTGCCGCGATCCGCCGGCTCCGCAGCGGCGAGGCACTGCCCGGCTTCATCGGAGGTTCCTCGCCCACCGACCGCGATCCGCGCGCAGTCGCCTTGACGAATTCGCTTGACCTCGCCCTTGACGGTGACCGGGAATGGCGTCAACTCAGGGAAGCGGAACACGTCATTTTCGAGGCGACCGGGAAGATGGCCAATTTCATCGTGCCCGCCTTGTTCATCGGCAGGCGGCTGGGGCTCCGCGGCAATGAACTCGCCCTGGCGGGCCTCGGCCGCCTGGCGGGCTGGATCGCGCACGCCATGGAGCAATTCCACGACAATCCGTTGGTCCGGCCGCGCGCCACCTACGTGGGGCAGTTGCCTGCCGGAGACCCTTCTGCCTAGACGTGCGCGGGGCTCGCTTCGGGCCGCGATCCGAACTCGACCGAGAACTCGGCACCCGTCGGCTGGAGATTGCGGGCAGACAGGTTCCAGCCATGTCCGCGCGCCACCTCGCTGCAGATCGACAACCCGAGCCCGGCGCCCTTGTCCCGCCGATGGGCGCCGCGCCAGAACCGCTTGAACAGCTTGGGCATGTCACCCGGCGGAATGCCGGGCCCCTCGTCGCGCACCGAGATGCCCGTCGAGTCGATGGTCACCAGGATCGTCGATTGGTCAGGCGCATGGTTGGCCGCGTTCTCGACCAGATTTCGGACCAAGGCAAATATCGCGCTGGCATCGGCATCGATCATCAATGGCTCCGAAGGGTGATCGATCTGCACGCGGATATGCCGCGCCTGGGTCAGGCGCGCAATGGATTCGACCGCGTCCTCGACGACAAGCGTGACATCGGTCGATGCGAACACCAGGTTGTTCACATCGCTGACCTCTGCCAGATGCAGCAACTGATGGACGTGCCTGCTCATGTGATCGAGGTCGGCCAGGATCGCCTTGCGATTGGTCGGACCATCGAGTTCGAATTCGCCTCTTATCAGAGCCAGCGGCGTCTTCAATTCGTGGGCCGCGGTGGCCAGGAACTCCTGCTGGATACGGAAGCCAGCCTCCAGGCGCCCCAGCGCCAGGTTGAACGACTCGATCAGCGGCACGATCTCCTTTGGAACGTTTTCCACGGCCAGGCGCGCCTGCAGGTTCGTGGGAGCGATGCGCGCAGCCGCGGCCGAAATGCCCTTCAGGCGCCGAAGCATTCGATTGATGGTGACGAGGACAACGAGGGCGAACACCACCATTGCACCGATCGACTCCACCGCGGCGGCAAGCTTGACGGTCGACGCATCGTTCTCCAGCAGTGTTTCGTCGAATCGGTCGCTGCGCGCGACCAGAACGTAGGTCGTCACGTTCGCGCGCACGATCGGGAGCACGATGACGCGCAACTGCAAGCCCGATCGAAGCCGCGTCGAAATGTCGCGTGCATGCTGAGGGTCGACGCCTGTCGGCAGGAACGCGCTGAAGTCCCCGTTCGACGAGAACAAGACTTTGCCCTCGGGGTCGATCACCTGGTAGAAGACATCTTGCGGAAGCGCCTCCATGACCTGCTGGAGCGCATGGCGCAACTGGACGCCCGCCGGACGATTCTGACCGTCGTACGAGATGCCCTCCGCGACGTCTCTGGCCATGCCGCCCAGGTCACGGTCACGCAGCCAGCTCGGCTGGAAGTGTGTGAGCAACGCCCATGATCCGAAGACGCACAGCAGGCCGGCAACCAGGGTCACGGCTGTGGAAAGCATGAGATTCGCCGTCAGGCTAAGACGCATCGTCCACCTCACGCAGCGCGTAGCCGTGCCCGCGAATGTTGACGAGCTGGAGCCGCGAACCGATGGCGCCGAGCTTCTTGCGCAAGCGATGCATGACGACGTCCATCGCGTTGGGCGTCACGGGGTTCGACAGCCCCCATGCGGCGGCTTCGAGGCTCGTTCGGCGCACGATCTGGCCCTGCACCCTGACAAGAGACAGCATGATCTGCAGCTCGGCCGGCGCCAGCGAGATCGTTTCGTCTCCACACTTTGCAAGGCCTTGCTCGGGCAATATCTGCAAGCCCTCGTACTCGGGCGACAGATCCCGCAACACCGGTGGTCGCCGCAGCAAGGCGCGCACGCGCGCCACCAGTTCATCCACTGAAAACGGCTTTGTCAGGTAGTCGTCGGCACCGTTCTCGAGGCCTTCGATTCGATCGTGCAGCGCGTTGCGCGCGGTCAGCACCAGGCAAGGAATGACATTCCCCCTGGATCGAAGCTGCCTGACGAATGAAAGGCCGTCGCCATCAGGCAAGCCTCTGTCCACGACCAGCGCGGAATACTCCATCATTTCGAGCGCTGCCTGTGCGGCCGTGATCCGATCGAAGACATCGGCTTCCATGCCCGCGCCTGCAAAGGCACGGACTATCAGATCCGCCATCCGGTCGTGGTCCTCGAGAAGCGCGATGCGGTACATGTCAGCGATTCATCAGAAGCCGTAGATGTAGCCGATCTTGAAGCCAGGCGTGGACTTCTTGTCGACGATCGGGCTGTTGGAGATGCCAGATCCCCAGTGCGTGTCGGAAACGTCGAGGAGCAAGCGCTGGTTCCGATCAATCAGGAACCCGAATCGTACGCCGAACTCCGTCTCGGTCGTGGACCTTCCAAGGTACGCCGGCCGTGTCGCGGTGGCTTCCGACGCCTTGACTCCATAGTAGTAGTCCACGTACTTCGCATCGAGTCTCGTGACGCCTGCATGGGGGGTCACCTGATATCGACGATCAAAGGTGAACGAGTGGTCGATGCCGAACTGAAGCTGAGAACCCTTGCTGTTTCCAGAAACATCCTTGAGGTAGTCAAAGGACAGGTCGGCGAAACCGGCGTGCAAGGTAGTCGCGGCGCCAAGGTAGATCGACCCGTTGCGCGACTTCATGCCGGAGAGGTACGGCGACTTCGATGCCTTGTATCCCTCGCCGAGGGCTACTTTCGTCCGCAGCGAGAAGTCGAGCGGCCCTTCGGATGGCAGCTTGATGTCAAGAACATTTCCGAAGAGCTTCGCGTACTTGCTCTCGTAGGTGACCAGCGGGAGGAAGCTGTTGTCCTTGCTGATGCCCTTGTACTGGCTGTGCGTGATGCTGGCGCCGACGCCCAACCCCCACTTCGAACCGTCTTGCTCATCTGCGCGGTCCGCGTCGTCGTGGTCTTCCGCCCACGCGGCGGGCGCTTGCAGAACAGCGAGGATTGCCGCCAGGACGAACGGCAGGCGGGAGTGATTCAGGACAGGCATGGGGACTTCCATTTGGTGAGCGGAACCACATGTTCGAGCGAACCACGTTACGCGTGCCTTACCGTATTTTCCCCGCGCGCCCATCGCTGAATCCGACCTGAAATCGGGCAACTTTCAGTGACGGGTCATCGATTCGCCTCAAGCGTAAGGGGCAAGTAATGCAGGTCCGACGAGCATGGCGCGCTGCATGTCGACGTCGTCGCACCTGACAAGCCTCAACCGCCCCTCCCAATGCACAAAGATCTCTCGCGCCGCGCACGCGCACCGGTCGTCCGCGCCATCAACAAGGCACTGGTTCCTGCAAGCGCGCTTTTCCTGTTTGGCTGCCAACAAGTTCCCAGGCACGACGTCTCGCTGGTGACGCCATCGCATTGGGACGCTTCGGTACAGGCTGCCCCGCGACTGGACGATCAGGTGCAGGCTGCCCCTGCGTGGTGGACGCTGCTGAATGATCCCGCGATCAACGCGCTGGTCGACGCCACGTTGAAAGACAGCCCCGACCTTGCGCAGGCGGTCGCCCGGATGGACGCCGCGTCGGCGGCGGCCGGCGAGTCCCAGGCCGCGGGCCGCCCACAAATATCGGGCAGCGGCTCCGTGACGCGCGGCAGCAGCCAAGTCTCCAGCAACAGCAGCGTCACGCAGGTCGGCACATCGAGTACGGCCGGCCTCAGCTTGAGCTGGGAACTCGACCTTTTCGGGCGCATCAGGGCGCAGCAACGAGCCGCCCAGCAACGGCTCGATGCGAGAACGATCGACGCCGAGGCCATGCGAGTCGCGCTCGCGGCCCAGGTCGCGGATCGGGTCGTCGAATGGCGCTCCTGCAACTACTTGCGCGAAGTACGCCGATGGGAAGCCGCATCGCGCCGAACGACGCTGCAACTGACCCGTCGCAAAGTCGCTGCGGGCATGAGCGCGGCGATCGACGAGGCGCGCGCCGTCAACGACGTGGATCTTGCACGTACCGACGAGCTCAGTCAGCGAGAAGCCTGCGGACGAGACCTGAACGCCATCGTGGCTCTCAGCGGACGCGATGCCGACCAGGTGCGCGACCTGTTGCGCGAACCTTTGGTGCGAGGAACCACGGCTTGCCAGCTCGATGGTTCGGACACTGCGGCCGCCTGCGAGGTGTCGGCGACCGATGACGCGCTCGTCGTGTTGCCGGACGCACCCGCCGTCGGGATTGCCGTTCCCGCGATCGTTCTTGCATCAAATCCATCGGTGATGTCGGCGCAGAGAGAAGTCGCTGCAGCAGCTTCGGACCTCGACGCGGCCCAGGCCAGTCGCTATCCGCGCCTGAATCTCCTGTCCCTGCTGACAGGACAATGGCTGAGCTTCGGCGGTCAAGCCCTGAACTACACCACGTGGTCGGCCGGCGCTGCGCTATCAGGCGCGATCGTCGACGGTGGTCTCGCGAACTCGCAGATCGACGGCGCCAATGCACGCTATCGAGAGGCCGTCGCCAAGGTCGTTTCGGCCGTTCGCTCGAGCGCGCAGGACATCGAGAACGCGCTGCTCGCCGCGTCATCGGCAAGCAGCCGCGAGGAGGCTACGCAACATGCGGTCGCCGCCGCACGGACATCGATGCGAATAGCCCGGCTTCAGTGGAGGGTCGGCGCCAGCACGCTCCTCGATCTCGAGGATGCCCAGCGCCAATACGCCATCGCCTCGCGAAACGCCGTCACCGCCGCCAAGGACCGCTCCCAGGCCTGGATCGCGCTCGTTCGCGCGACAGGCGACCAGGGAGTCGCGTTCACATCCAACTCCGTATCCGGATCAAAGGACGACGCAGACCATGCTCAATGAACACTCGACAAGGGCGATGCGCAGCGTCCTTCACCGCTACCGCCCCGTGGCCCTCTTGCTCGCCACGGTCGTCGTTGCCACGACCGGCGCCGTGATCCACTCCCGAGGCGGCGCGGCCGACTCCGGCACGACCCAACGTGCTGCGCCAGGCGTCGCCGCGCTGACCGTCACGTCAGCCACCGTCCAGTCGCGCGACTGGCCGCAGGTGATCGAAGCCAACGGAAGCATCGCCGCCTGGCAAGAGGCGAGCGTCGGCACTGTCGTCGGCGGCCTGCGGGTGTCCGACGTGCTGGTCGACGTCGGCGATGTCGTGGTCCGCGGCCAGGCGTTGGTGCGCTTCGATCTGGACACCGTCCGGGCAGCGCAGGCCGCGCTTCAGGCGGACCTGTCCCAGGCGCGTGCGGCCGCGGCACGCGCCGACGCCGAGTTTGCACGCGCGCAAGAGTTGCATGACGGCGGGGCCGTCAGCGAACAAGATCTCCTGCAGGCCAAGACGCAGGCTGCGACGACGCATGCGCAGGTCGCGGCCGCCGAGGCGCATCTCGAAGCGCAGGATCTGCAGCTGAAGCAGGCCGTGATCGTCGCCCCCGACGCGGGTGTGATCGCGTCGAGGTCGGTGGGGCTGGGTGCCGTCGAACCGGCGGGCCAGGAACTCTTTCGCCTCATCCGGCGCAATCGCCTGCAGTGGCAGGGCGAAGTCACGGCGGCCCAGGTCTCCTCGGTTCATGCGGGCCAACTCGTGCGAATCGTCCTTCCCGATGGAAGCTCGGCGACCGGCCACGTTTCGCGCATCGCACCGTCGATGAACGCGCAGACACGCCTCGGTGCCGTCTTTGCGGACATCGATACCGGCAGCTCCGCGCGGGCGGGCATGTTCGCCGCCGCGCACATCGAATTGCCATCGAGTCCGGCGCGCGTCGTTCCAGCCGTCAGCGTATTGGTGCGCGACGGACGCGACGTGGTGGCGGCAATCGAGACGGGTCGCGACGGGCCGGTCGTCTCGATCAGGCGCGTCACTGTCGGACGCCGATTGGGCAACGAAGTCGAGATCACCGAGGGCTTGAACAGCGGAGCAAGGGTCGTGGCGAGAGGTGCCAACTTTCTCGATGAAGGCGACCTGGTGAACCTCTCGGATGCGAATCCGAAACCCGGACTCGAAGGCTGATCGCCCATGAACTTCGCCACCTGGTCGCTGCGCAACTCGAAGCCGGCCATCCTCCTCTTCGCCGTCCTCTGTCTTGCGGGATTGTGGGGATTCAACGGCCTGCACGTGCAGTACGTGCCCGACCTTCAACTGCCTACTGTCGCGGTCGACCTGAGCCAGCAAGGCGCAGCGCCTGCCCAACTCGAAACGGAGGTGGCGCGCAAGGTCGAAGACTCGCTCGCCAACCTGCAGGGCGTGAGGCACATCGAAACGTCGATCACGGACGGTGCGGTTCAGGTGCGCGTGAAGTACGAGATCGGCAAGAACCGCTCGGATGCCCTCATCGAGGTGAAGGACGCCGTGGACCGCATTCGCTCGCAGTTGCCCGCGGATCTTGATCCGCCACGGGTATCCGCGCCGTTTGCCTTCGACGATCCGGTCTCCACCTATGCCGTGAGCGATTCGCGAATGGACGAATCAGATCTCTCGTGGTTCGTCGACGGAACGCTGATCAAGTCGTTGTCCGCCGTCCCGGGCGTCGGCCGGGTCGAGCGGCTCGGCGGCAGCCAGCGCGAGGTGCGGGTCGACGTGGATCCGACGCGCATGGCGTCTCTCGGGGTCACGGCGGCGGACATCTCGCTGGCGCTGGGCCGGACCCAGCAGCAGTCTTCCGGCGGCCGAGGTCAAGTGGGCGGCGGAGAGCAGGCCATGCGCGTCCTCGCAACCGTCAGGCAGGCGCAGGATCTGGGCCGCCTGGCCATCCTCACCGCGAGCGGCCAGCGAGTGGCGCTCGACCAGGTGGCGACCATTCGCGACGGCACGGCCGATCCGACGCAGGCGGCGCTCCTGGACGGGCGTCCCGTCGTCGGGTTCCGGGTCTACCGTGCGCTCGGCGAGGGCGAGGTCTCGCTGGACGACGGCGTGCAGGCGGCTCTCGCCGCGCTCGCGGCGAAGAAGCCCGGCCTGGTGATCACGCAGGTCTCGAACAATGTCGACTACACCCGGGAGCAATACCGGGGGTCGATGGACATGCTCTACGAAGGCGCCGTGCTGGCCGTCCTGGTCGTATGGTGGTTCCTGCGGGACTGGCGCGCCACCCTGGTTGCAGCTTCCGCCCTGCCGCTCTCCGTCATCCCGGTCTTTGCTGCCATGAAGTGGTTCGGGTTCTCGCTGAACACGATCACGTTGCTCGCGCTCGCTGCCGTCGTCGGAATTCTGGTGGATGACGCCATCGTCGAAATCGAGAACATCGTTCGACATGTTCGAAACGGGAAGACCGTTCTTGAGGCGACCGGCGATGCCGTCGACGAAATCGGGCTTGCGGTTGTCGCCACGACGCTGACGCTCGCCGCCGTCTTCGTTCCCACGTCGATGATGAACAGTGTCCCGGGCCTGTTCTTCCGGGAATTCGGATGGACTGCGGCGCTCGCGGTCCTCGCGTCGCTCCTCGTCGCTCGTCTGCTGACACCGGTCATGGCGGCACGCTGGCTCAGGCCGGGAGGTGGACACGTCGAACGCGAGACCGGCAGCATGAGGCGCTACATGCGCGCGGTCGACTGGTGCCTCTCGCATCGGAAGCTGACGTTTGGCGGAGCGATGATCTTCTTCGCGCTGTCACTCGCTCTCGTGCCCCTGCTGTCGACTGGTTTGCTGCCGAGTTCGGACAACGGATCGATCGACGTCAACGTCGAACTCCCTCCAGGATCCTCGTTGCGGGACACGATGGTCACCACGGAAGCGGCCCGCGCCGCGCTCGGCGGAGTGCCGGGCATTTCGCACGTGATGGCCGTCGCCGGCCAAGGCGGCAAGGATACGAGTTCGGATCTGCGCCATGCAACCATGACGGTGGTTCTCGACGGGCGCGCGCTGCGCAAACCCAAGAAGGACATCGAGGCGGCACTTCGGACGAGCTTCCTGGGCGTACCCGGCGCACGCTTTTCGTTCGCGTCCGGCAATGACGACGAGAGACTCGAGCTCATCCTCGCGGGCGACGATGACGCCGCGTTGACCGAGAGCGCCAAATCGCTCGAGCGGGCGATCCGCAGCTTGCCCGGATTGTCCAACGTCGTGACGAGCGCGAACCTCGAGCGGCCCGAGATCATCATTCGGCCGGACTCGGCACGCGCCGCGGATCTGGGGGTCACTGCGGAAGCAATCGGCAGTACGGTTCGTGTCGCGACGCGCGCCGACTTCGATGCCCGCCTGGCCAAGCTCAATCTCGAAGATCGACAGATTCCGATTGCCGTGCAGATTCCGGCCAGGTTCCGCACGGATATGCAGTCGCTGGGAAATCTTCCCGTCCCCTCTCGAGACGGGACCGTTCCCTTGAGCAGCGTCGCCAGCCTCGCGCTCGAGAGCGGCCCGAACGAGATCGACCGGTTCGACCGGCGTCGCTACGTCACCGTCACGGCAGCCCTCGGCACCACGCCGCTGGGCGCCGCGGTCCAGGCGGCCCGGGCCCTGCCCGCGGCCATGCAATTGCCTCCCGGCGTCACCCTGAGCGACGCCGGGAACGCCGAGAACATGAACGACCTGATATCCGGCTTCGGACTGGCCATGACCGCCAGCGTGTTGGGAATCTACTGCGTCCTGGTGCTGCTGTTCCACGACTTCATCCAGCCGCTGACCATCCTCTCGGCACTTCCGCTCTCGCTCGGAGGCGCGTTTGTCGCGCTCCTGGCGACCCACGCGCAGCTGAACATCCCATCGCTGATCGGCATGGTGATGCTCATGGGCGTCGTGACCAAGAATTCGATCCTGCTGGTCGAGTATGCGCTGGTCGGAATGCGCGAACGGGGACTCGACGCGCGCGCGGCGATGCGCGACGCCTGCCACAAGCGTGCGCGACCGATCGTGATGACGACAGTGGCCATGATCTCGGGCCTGGTGCCCATCGTTCTTGGATTCGGCGCGGATGCGAGCTTCAGGGAGCCGATGGCGATCGCCGTCATTGGCGGGCTCCTGACGTCCACGGGGCTCAGCCTCCTGGTTGTGCCTGTCGTGTTCAGCCTCGTGACCAGGGAGCGGATGATCGAGAAATCCGGTGAAGATCGGCGTCCCTCGCTTCAGCCGGATTCAAGGTTCGAGCTGTAATCGGCGCTGAGATGTCTTTTCCTTGGCTTCGCGCTGCAGGGCCAGAGGCTCTTGACCTTGGAATATCTGATGGGCTGCGCCGGTATGACTCCTATCCGCTTGGCGGAGATCACAACTTCAAACCCAAGCCCTTCATTGGAGACCATCCCATGCGTCACTGGATTCTTGCAAGCGTAGCGCTGTCCCTTTGCGCCTGCGCCTCACTCAATAGCGCCAGGCCGGGAGAAGTTATCGCCGGCAACAAGCCAGTCTGCCACTACACCACCGTGGACGTGGGCGAGATCCTTGTGGAGTCCGTCTGCGAAAGGCCGGGAGCAAATCGTCCTGAGCAATGAAAGGCGGGCTGCTTCCGGTTTCGACGAGTGGCGGTGCTTGGCTTCCAGACACCCCTCAACAGACGCTAGACGAACTCGAATCTTCAGGCTACGGATACCGCGCGCCCGAGGTCTCCGGGAACGGCCCATCCAGGCTACTGCAGCCCATCTCGTTGCAACCGGCCTTGGCGACACTTGCCCCGACCCCCTCGTCGAGGGCCTCTTGACGCGCCGAGTCCTCCTGCGCGAGCTTGAAGACCGCCACGATCTGCACGAGTTCCATAGCCTGCGATTTCAGGCTCTCGGCAGCGGCCGCGCTTTCCTCGACAAGCGCTGCGTTCTGCTGCGTGACCCGGTCCATCTGGCTGACGGCCGTGGCGACCTGTGCGACCCCGGCGCTTTGTTCGGCGCTTGCGACGCTGATCTCGCTCATGATGTCGGTCACGCGCTTGATCGAACCGACCACCTCCGACATGGTCGCGCCGGCGTGGTCCGCCAGCGCCGTTCCTTGCTCGACGCGTTCCACGCTCGCACCGATCAGGCTCTTGATCTCCTTGGCCGCGTCGGCCGAACGGCCGGCCAGGCTGCGCACCTCGCCGGCGACGACGGCGAAGCCGCGGCCCTGCTCGCCCGCGCGCGCCGCCTCCACGGCCGCGTTCAGCGCGAGGATGTTGGTCTGGAAGGCAATCCCGTCGATCACGCCGATGATGTCGGCGATCCTCTTCGAGCTGTCGTTGATGGCCCTCATGGTGTCGACGACCTGGCCGACCACCTCGCCGCCTTGAATGGCCACGTTGCTCGCATCCACGGCCAACTGGTTGGCCTGCCTGGCGTTGTCGGCGTTCTGCCGCACCGTGGCGCTGAGCTCTTCCATCGCGGCGGCCGTCTTTTCCAGCACCGATGCCTGCTCCTCGGTCCGCTGGCTCAAGTCCAGGTTGCCCTGGGCGATCTGGGCCGACGCGGTGGCCACGGACTCCGAGTTCGCGCGCACGCTGCCGACCACCTTGGACAGGCGCACCTGCATCTCCCTGAGCTGCGCCATCAGGCTGCTGCTGTCACCCGCTCGAAGGGCGACTCGCGCGCTCAGGTCGCCCGCGGCCACGCTGCGTGCCAATTCCGCGGCCTGGCCAGGTTCTCCACCCAGTTCGCGCGTGATGGAGCGCACCATCCAGATGCCGAACACCAGGGCGAACAACAGCCCGCCCGCGACGGCGGTCAACGCGATGGCGCGGATCGCGGTGTAGCGTTCCGCCGCTTCGTCGTAGCCTCTGCGCGCATCATCGACCTGGATCTTGACGAGGGCGTCGATACCCCGCTCCATCGGAACGGCCAACGGGCCGATCCTTTCCGCGGCGAGGCGCTCCGCTTCCTTCAGGTCGTTGGCACGCAGCGCCGCCAAGGTAGGCAGCATCGCTTGCTGCATGAAGGTCTTGCGATCGTCGGCGAAGCCCCTTGCCAGCGCAGCTTCTTCCGGCGCCAGCTGCGATGTCATGTACGCGGCCCACTCCTTGCTGATCGCGGCAATGTTGGACTCGACTTCCGCACTCCGCTGCCGGATGTTCTCGGGCGTCGGACTCAGCAGCGTCGCGTAGACGGCAAGCCTGTTGTTCAGCACCAGGGAGTTGATGCGCCCGAGTTGCACGGCGGGCACCGTACTTTGCTCATAGACCGATTTCAGCGCGTCATTGGACTGCCCAATTCCAAACAGCCCGAGACCACCCAGGACAACCAACAGCCCCGAGAGAACGCCGATCAAAACCGTCAACCGCGCAGAGACTTTGAGATGGCTCATTTGAAAATGTCTTGAATCGACATGGCCCGACGAATCGACTCCGGCTCGAATCCGACGCCCACGTCAGTGATCTTCGCCACCCGCCTGGACGGCGCTGACGACGGCCTTGAACTCGTCGCGGTTCACATCCGAGATCACCCAGTGGGCCATGCCTGCCTGCGACCAGTGGGCCATCTGGAATCCACGTTGGCTCGAGAACTCCGGCTTGGTGTCCTTGCCGGTGTTCGGCCACACGAAGGAGCTCACGACGTGTTCGCCTTGCCGATACACCAGCGCGGCGGCCGGGTGGCCGTCCACATAGTCGACCCGACCGCCCAGGAAGACGGAGCCGGGGATCTGCAGCTCGTTGACGGGGGGCGAGAAGTCGAGCTTGGAGGACAGCCACGGCTTGACGACGTGATGCTCCGAGGAGGCGATGTCGACCAGGTGCTGTCCGAGCGTCGAACGGACGTGGCTGGCGACGACATCGTCCATCAACCGGGCTTCTTCCGCCGAGCGCATCCCGACGACATTCAACGCCACCAGCAGCGTGGCCACGAGGCCGAACGACGTCGCCATCGGACGCCATCCCAACCAGCGCTGCAGCGCCGCGGCCATGTCGGCCGGGCGACTGCGCGCGGCGGGCTCCGGCGCCAGCATCGCGGCCATGCGCTTGCGCAGCGCGTCGGGCGCGGCGTGGTACTCGGCGTCCTCGCGAAGGGCCGCACGCAATTGGCGGAGCGCGTCGACCTGCGCTCGCAGGCCCGCGTCCCCCTTGATCCGTTCCTCGATCTCGAGCTGGTTGACAAGATCCAGCTCGCCGTCGACAAAGGCGTTGATCCGTTGAGTTTCGATTTGCGGTTTCATCATCTTGTTCCCCCACCCTGCGTGGTCCGCGGCACGGGACGCAGCACGGGGCGCGTGGCCGGCGTCAGGGCATCGCGCATCAGGCCGCGTGCGCGCGCCAGGCGCGACATCACCGTGCCGACAGGGATGTCCGCGATGCGGGCGATGTCGTTGTAGGACAGGTCCTCGAGTTCGCGCAGCACGAGCACTTCGCGGTAGACCACGGGCAGGTCGGCGATGGCCTGGTTGATCTGCTGGCGGTCGGCCTTGCGCATGGCCATGGCTGGCGGCTCGTCCGCGGCCGGCGCGGCGAATTCATGCGCACCGTCGTCCGCGTCGTCGAGAAACATCCGCTCCGCCGGACGGTTTTCCTTCATCCATGTGAAACACGTGTTCCGCACGGTCTGCAGCAGCCATGCCCGCGCGTTATCGCCGCGGAAGGTGCCCATGTAGCGCATCGCACGCTCGAGCGCTTCCTGCACCACGTCCTGCGCGTCATGGTCGTTGCGCGTCAGCCATCGCGCCAGGTTGTAGGCGGCATTCAAGTGCGGCATGGCCAGCGCCTCGAAGCGCCGACGGTTCTCGTCATCGGGCATTGCGGTTCCTCTCTGACCCTGTAGACCGGTCGGCGAGCCGCTTTATTCCCAAATCCGACTGGATCAGATGGGCTCTGGCATCCGTCGGGAATTATTCGGACGGTGGCTCGGTATCACATCCAGGGCCAACGAGCCACAATGCGTCGACCCGCATGGCGGCGCCAAACCAGGAGCTCACGATGAGCGCATTCGATGCGAAACGGTAGAGCTGGATTTCACGGCGCCCGAAGCGTGCCCATGCATCGTCGTGGACACCCTTCATTCGACAGTCCCAAGTGACGCTCCGTCATCCCTCTCGACGCGACCTGCACCTGGCGTCCGGGCTGGTGCTCTTCGCCTACGTGGCCCTGCACTTCGTCAACCACTCGCTCGGGCTGGTGTCGATAGCCGTCGCCGAACGCGGATTGGCATGGACACTGGCGCTGTGGCACAGCGTGCCGGGCACCGTGATCCTCTACGGCGCCGTCTGCATTCACCTCGCCCTCGCCTTCGACGCCATCTACAGCCGCCGCACGCTGCGGATGGCGCCGCTCGACCTGCTGCGGATCGTGCTGGGACTGGGCATTCCGACGCTGTTGATCGGTCATGCCGTGGGCACCCGTCTGGCCTGGGAGATGTATCGGCAGTCGCCGCAGTACGCCCGCGTGGTGTGGTCGCTCTGGGCGACGGACGGCCAAGGGCGCCAACTGGCGCTGCTGGCGCCCGGCTGGTTGCATGGATGCCTCGGCATTCATCTCGCGTTCGCCCAGCGGCCGCTGTATCGGCGCCTGCACCGTGTGCTGTTCTCTGCCGCGTTGTTGTTGCCGGTGCTGGGCGGGCTGGGCTTTCTGGCCATGGGCAAGGAATTGGCGGCCGACCTGGCCAACCGCGGACATCTCGAAGCCAGCATCGCCCTGCCTGCAGCCGGAAACACCTTCTTGCAGCAAGTGCGCGAGGACCTGCTGGGCATCTACCTCCTGGCCATCGCGTCGGTGTTCGCGGCGCGTGCGATCCGAGCGTGGGTCGAACGCCGCTTCCGCACGCTCGTCAGCATCGAGTATCCGCAACGAACGGTGCGCGTGCCGCGCGGATGGACGGTGCTCGAGGCCAGCCGAAGCCACCACCTGCCGCACGTCGCGCTGTGTGGCGGACGCGCGCGCTGTTCGACTTGCCGGGTTCGCGTGACCGGCGGAGAAGCGCACTGCCCTCCTCCCGGGCCGATGGAACAGGCCACGCTGGCGCGCATCGACGCCGGCGCCGGAGTCCGGCTCGCCTGCCAGCTGCGGCCCAGCGGCGACATCGCCGTCGTTCCGTTGCTGCGACCTCGCCATCGTGCATCGGAACGGCCGCATCCAGCGACGGCCGTCGAACAGGAAGTCGTCCTCGTCTGCGTGGACTGGCGCAACAACGACGCCATCGCGAGTACCCTGCTGCCGCATGACGCGGTGTTCCTGTCCCGGCTGTTCGGCAACGCCGTGACGGCCGCGATTCACAAGGCCGGAGGCATTGAGTGCGACCCGTGCGCCGGGAGCACGATCGCCGTGTTCGGCATCGAACTCGATCTTCCCCGCGCTTGTCGAAACGCGTTGTCCGGCACCCGTCGCATCGAAAGCGCACTGTCCGAGCTGTCCGGTCATTGGGAGGCCGAGTTCGGCGTGATGCCCGACTTCGCGATCTGCGTGCACGCCGGATCGGTGGCGCTCGGCGAGATCGGTGACTATGGGTCGCGTCGATTGACGGCGGCGGGCCCGGCGGTTGATGCAACCCGACGGCTGCGTGCCGTGGCGGCCAGGAAAGGCACACGCATCCTGCTGTCGGTCGACGTGCTCGAGCGCGCCGGAGCGCAGCCCGCGCTGCTCCAGGGGCTGTCCATCCACAAGATGCCAGGCGCCGCGTCACCGCGGATGGCGGCGCTGCGCTCGCTGGAACCCATCCAGGCCGCGTTCGATGCGTGACTGTCGGGCGATCCGCCCCGATCGTCGCCCTGCGGATCTGGCATTCTCGAGAGGAGTCTGGCGTCAGACTGCGTCGTCGACCCTCTCGACAGCCTGCACAAAGGCAGCAAGTTGCCTTCGGGGCAAATCAGACACCACGCAATAGCGCAGCCCGCCGCGCGACCAGTGGCTCACGTTGAACCCTCGCAGCGAAGCCGTGACCACGGGGGCGTCGTCATCGGCCATGGGCAAGACGAAGACATCGACGACGTGATCACGCAGGCGATAGACCAGCGCCTCCGCGGAGCGTCCGTCCAGGCTCTCGATGCGCGCGCCAACGAGGGTGGCGTTGACCTTGTCGGCGTCAGGTACCGGGGCGGAAAAGGCCAGCCTTGTCGAGAGCCACGGAGCCACCGTATGGCGCTCCGCGGATGCGACATCCACGAGTCGTGGCCCCGTCGTCGCTCGCAGGTGACTCGTCACGGCCGCCTGCATCAGGCGCTCGTCATGTGCGGGCTGCCACAGGCCGAGGTTCAAGCCCCAGCCTGCCAGGCCGGCGACACCGAGCGCCAGCGCCATCGGTTGCCAGGCGAACCATCGTCGCCAATCGATCCTGGTTGAAGGCAGGCATTCACCAGCCCGCGAACCGACTTCAGCGGATTCGCGAAGACGCCGCAGCAGTTCCTCAGGCGCCACGTGCCGGCAGGCGTGCGCGCGAACGGCCTCCCGCAGTTGTCGCAGGTTCTGCACTCGCGCACGCAGCCGCGCGTCCCGCTCCACGCGAGCCTGCATTTCCAATTGCTGGGGGAGATCCAGCGCCTCATCCACATAGGCGCTCAGGAGCTGCAAGTCGAATCCGGATTCCATCGGCTCATTCCTTGGTGGCACCTGATGACAGCGCCGGCTCTGGGAAGACTGAAGAAATCGCACCGTTATTCCCGAATCAGACAGAGCCCACTTGCTGAAACGGTGGATTCGCGTCCGTCGGAATTTCAGAAGCGCGGCGCCGGTATGACATACGAGGCCAGCGTGGCCCCACACCGACGGCAGACGAACCGACGTGCCGTCTCCCCAGGCATCACATCGAAGAGGCTTCAAATGAACATCATCCGCACGACCATCTCGTTGGTGCTGCTTGCAGCGTTCGGCACCGCCGCCCAGGCGCAATCCGACATGACGCGCGAGCAGGTCAAGGCCGACCTGGCCGATGCCGTCCGCACCGGCGACATCCTCGCCCCCGGCGACAGCGGTCTGAAGCTCAACGAGCTCTACCCGCAGCGCTATCCCCGTCCCGCCGCAGGCCCCGCGATGACCCGCGCGCAGGTCAGGGTCGAGCTGGCCGAGGCGATCCGCACCGGCGACATGCTGGCAGGAGGCGATAGCGGACTCAAGCTGAACGAGGAATTCCCTCAGCGGTATCCCGCCGTGGTCGCGCAGGCGGGCAAGACGCGCGCGGAGGTCAGGGCCGAACTCGCCGAGGCCATCCGCACCGGCGACATCGTCGCCGACAGCGAAGTCGGCCTGAAGCTCAACGAAGCGTTTCCGCAGCGCTACGCCAAGGCCCGCGCGTCGCGCGACCGCCAGCAGCCGACTTCGGTTGCAACAGCGGCAAGCGGCGTCGCGCACTGAGACCCCCGCACCGCGGGAAAGTCCACGGAGCAGCGGCACGACGGAATGCGGAGCTATCCACTCGATCGCCGGAGAACATCATGAACAGCGAGCCTCTACCGTTCGAACGCACTCGTTTCGAACTTCGTTTCCATTCGCTCTTCAGCGCAGGGCATGACTACGCGTTTCCGTGTGATGCCCACGGTCAGGTCTACATGGACAGGCTCAGTGACCGGGCGCTGGAGAACTATCTCTTCGTACGTGGCGCAGTCGGACATGAATTCCTGGGCCCTCAGGTCGAATCCTGTCTCAACGGATAGGTCTCCCACCCCACGAAGGAATCGAAATGAACATCCCCCGTATCACCGCCACGCTGGCGCTCAGCGTCGCCCTTGGTGCCAACGCGCAGGCCAGGTTCGACATGCCGGACAAGTCAGACAAGGCCGAGGTGGCCGAGGCGACTCGCGCTGGCGCCAATCCTGCGGACCATGGAATCGCAATCAAGGTCGACGAAAGTTCGGCGCAGCGCCGCCCTGTCGACCCGCGACCGCCCAAGACCCCGACGTCGAGGTCGCCGTCGCCGTCGCGAATTGTGACCATCGATCCGCTGCTCCCCTTCGGCCAGTAGAGAGACGACCGCCTCTTCGCACGGAGCCAACGGCCCGGTGCGGCCAGGGGACCGGGGACACGAGCGTGGCGTGGGGCCAGAACATCTCGAGCAGATGGGCTGATCGAAAGTCACTGACGGACGTCTGGTCTTTCGGGAATAAACCGGGCGCTCTGACGGTATTGCAGGCTTAGGCGTCGAGTTCCGGCGTCGTTCATCGGACTTATTCTCATGAGCAATCACATCGAACGTCGCGATTTCCTCAAACTCGCCGGCCTGGGTGGCGCCGTCCTGGCGTCTGGCCTGGGTCCGTGGGGTCGAGCGCTGGCTGCGGCCGGGCAGGATTTCTCCTTTGTGCAGCTGACCGACAGCCACTGGGGTTTCGAGGGCCCGCCGAACCCCGAAGCGAAGAACACGCTGCGCAAGGCCGTCGCGGCGGTGAACAGCCTCGAGCACCAGCCCGACTTCATCATGTTCACCGGCGACCTGACCCACGCGGCCCCCGAAGACAAGGAGCGCCAGCGTCGCATGACCGAGTTCAAGTCCATCGTGGCGGATCTCAAGTGCAAGGACGTCCGCTTCATCCCCGGCGAGAACGACGCGGGCCTGGACAACGGCGAGATGTACAAGCAGATGTTCGGCAACGGGCACTACAGCTTCGACCACAAGGGCGTGCATTTCGTCGCGCTGGACAACGTCTCGGATCCGAACGGTCTCATCGGCGAGAGCCAGCTGGAATGGCTGCATGCCGACCTGGCGCGCTTCGACAAATCGGCGCCGGTCGTCGTGTTCGCCCACCGTCCGCTGTTCGACCTCTACCCGCAGTGGGACTGGGCGACCAAGGACGGCGCCAAGGCGATCGACATCCTCACGCCGTACCAGAACACCACCGTGTTCTTCGGCCACATCCACCAGGAACACCACGAGATGACCGGCAAGATCGCGCACCACGCGGCCGAATCGCTCATCTTTCCGTTCCCGCTGGCGGGCACGCAGCCCAAGAGGACGCCCGTGCCCTGGGACGCGGCGCATCCGTTCAAGGGTATCGGCTACAGCACGGTGGCCGAGCACGCGGGCGATGCGAAGCCGGCCACCCGTGGCCTCGCCTGATCGGCCGCGGCCAGGATCGGAAGGATCTGCTCGATGAGAACGTCACGCTGGCTCGCCGGAGCCTGGCTCGCATGCGCCATCGCCGGGGCGCAGGCCGCCGACCCGGCGGCGGTCGCACGCGGAAAGTACCTGTTCGAGGCCGGCGACTGCATCGGCTGTCATGCGGGCAACGGCACGAGCGCGGCGCCGTCGGGTGGCCTCGGGCTGGACACGCCGTTCGGCAAGTTTCGGGCACCCAACATCACGCCCGACAAGCAGTACGGAATCGGCCTGTGGAGCGAGCCCGAATTCCGGCGCGCGCTGCGTGAGGGCGTGGGTAAGCACGGCGAGTACCTGTTTCCGGTCTTCCCGTACACGTCGTTCACCCGGATGACCGACGGCGATGCGGCCGACATCTACGCCTACCTGATGTCGCTGCCGCCGGTAGCCGCGCCCAACAAGCCGCACGAGGCGAAGGCGCCTTTCGGCTGGCGCTCGCTGCTGCTCGGCTGGCGCACGCTGTTCTTCAACGAGGGCGTGAAGACGCCCGATGCGACGCGGAGCGCCGAATGGAACCGCGGCGACTACCTCGTTCACGCCGTGGGCCATTGCGAGGAGTGCCACACGCCGCGCAACGCCCTCGGGGCGACGAAGTCGTCCATGGCGTTCTCCGGCAACGTCGGCGGCCCCGATGGCCAGAACGCGCCCAACATCACGTCGGACGTCGCGACGGGCATCGGCGACTGGTCCATCGCGGATATCCAGACGCTGCTCAAGACAGGCATGACCCCGGATTCGGATCTCGTGGGCTCGGGCATGAAGGCCGTCGTTCGCGGGACGTCCAAACTGACTGACGCCGACCGCCGCGCGATGGCCGTCTATCTCAAGAGCGTTCCGCCGATCCGCGTCGAGGCGAAGCCGAAGTCCGCCGCCAAGAGCCCACCACCCTGATCGATCTCGATCAGAGCGGGCAGATGGGCTGCGGATCGGGCGGATCAGGCAGGGGACGGGTATTCGTCCGGGTCTCCTTGCCGCTCAGGCCGCCGCCAAGGGGTAGCCAAGGCTTGGGTTCGTGCGAGCTGAACTGGCAAGGGCCAGCAGGCCAGGGGAACGGCAAACGCCCCGTGAAGCCGGGCCAGGCCGGCTCGCCGGCGGCCGGCGCCACGAGCAGATCGGCCATGCCCGCGCCCTCGGTGCCCGGCAGCCAGGCGGCGATGAAGGCGTCGCTGCGGTTGGCGAGATCGTTCACATAGAGCGGCCGGCCGGAGTACAGCAGCGTGACGACCGGCGCGCCGTGGCCGGCGACGCGCTGCAGCACGGCCAGGTCTTGTGGGTAGCGAAGGCTGTGGCGCAGGTTTTCGTTGATGCGAATGTCACCTGCACCCTCGGCATACGGCGCCTCGGCCAGCACGGCGACGACGGCGTCGAAGCGCGCCGGGTCCTGCTGCGTGCCGTCCGCATCGAACACGACCTGGGCAGTTCCCAGGCGTTGACGCAGCGCGGCCAGCAACGTCGTGCCTTGCGGGAAGTCGGCATTCGTCGTGTCGCGGTCCTGCCAATCCACGCTCCAGCCGCCGCTCTGATGGGCGAGGCTGTCGGCAGCCGCGCCGACGACCAGCACGTGCGCCGTGCGGGGTAGCGGCAGCAGCCCGGGCTTGTGCTTGAGCAATACGAGAGACTCGCGCACCGCGCGGCGCGCGAGCTCCGGGGCCTGCATCGCCTCCACCGTGGCCGGCACCCGCGGCGTCATGCCGACGCTGAACTTCACGCGCAGGATGCGCCGCACCGCGTCGTCGATGCGGGCCATGGGGATGCGCCCCTGCTCCACCTCGCGCACGGTGTTCTCGATGAAAGCCTTCCATCGGAACGGCACCATGATGATGTCGATTCCTGCATTGATGGCCGCGGGGCAGTCCTCCGGGATGCAGCCGGGCACCTGCCCGACGCCCTCCCAATCGCTGACGATGAAGCCGTCGAACGCGAGCCGCTGCTTCAGTACCTCGGTCAGCAGCGTCTTGTTGCCGTGCATCTTGCCGTGCTCGACATGGCCGGCGCTGTCGGTCCAGCTGCTGAACGACACCATGACGCTCAGCACGCCGGCATCCAGCGCGCCAAGGTGCCCCGCCCCGTGGATCTGCGCGAGCTCCGTTGGCGTGGTGCGACTGACGCCCTGGTCGACGCCGCGGAGCGTGCCCCCGTCGGCGACGAAATGCTTGGCCGTAGCCAGTACGCCGTGGCCGTCCTGCATGCCCTCTTGCAGACCTTCGACCTCGGCTCGGCCAAGACTGCGCACGATGGCCGGGTCGACGCTGAAGCTCTCGTAGGTGCGACCCCAGCGCACGTCCTGCACGACGGCCAGCGTCGGCGCAAATGACCATTGCAGGCCGGTGGCACGCACGGCGCGAGCAGTGGCGCGGCCAATGTCGCGCACGAGGTCGGCGTCGCGCGTGGCGCCCAGACCGATGTTGTGCGGAAAGAGCGTCGCACCGCGGACATTGTTGTGGCCGTGCACGGCGTCGACGCCCCAGATCAGCGGGATGCCCGGGGTGGCCTGCAGGGCCGCGGCCTGGAATTGCTCGGACAGTGCCCGCCACTGTGCCGGCGTGGCGCCGCGATCATCGCCGGGCCAACTGCCGCCGCCGCTCTGCACGGTGCCGATCGCGTACTCGCGCACCTCGTCCGGCGTGATCGTGCGGATCTCGGGCTGCGTCATCTGTCCGATCTTCTGGCGCAGCGTCAAGGTCTTCAGCGCGGCCTCGACGCGCGCCTCGAGGGCCGCGTCTCGCACGGGCGCGCGCGCCGGCCAGGCCTGCACGATGGGATCGGTCTGGGCGGCGCCAGCCACTGCGACGAACAGCAGGAGCGTACTTGCAAGAAGCGATGTGGAGCTGGCCATCTTCATCATCCGGTTGGAGGTCAGATTGGTGGGAGGATATCCCGCAGATGGGCCTCGAACTCTTGCGCGAACACGTCGACCCGATGCGCCCGGGTTCGCGACGTGAAGAGCGCGTTCACGGGCCAGGCCGGCAGCGACCACGCGGGCAATAGTTGGATCAACCGTCCCGTGCGCATGGCGTCGGCGGCCAGGTAGTGGTGAATGGGCGCGTAGCCTCGCCCTGCCAGCAATACATCCAACAAGGCCAGCGAGCTGTCGACTTCGAAGATCGGTGCGCTGTCGATGACCTCGTGCAGCTTTCCGCGGCGCAGCTCGATCCCGGACGCATGTGTGCGGCTCAGCGCCAAGCGCGGCAGCGAGGCCAATTCTTTCGGTTGCTTGGGCCGCCAGGCGGTGGGAAGCAATCTCGGCGCGGCCACCAGCACTTCCTTCAGCATGCCCAGCGGCTTTGCCAGCAGTGAGGAGTCCACGGGACTGCCGATGCGGATCGCGACGTCGATGCCCTCCTCCACCAGGTTGACCTGTCGCTCCGACAGCAGCAGGCGAATGGTCAGCTCGGGATGGCGCGCGCCGAAGCCGGTCAGGAACCGGTTCAGCACCGCGTGGCCAAAGCCGCTCGGACCGGCGATCGTGATGCGCCCTTGCATCGAGGTGGCGTCCTCCACGAGCCGCTGGGCCAGTTCGGTCTCGGAGCGCAAGACCGAAGCCGCGTAGTCGTAGACCTGCTGTCCGGCCGGCGTGATCAGCAGGCTGCGCGTGGTGCGCGCGATCAGGACGGTGCCGTAGCGCTGCTCCAGCTCCTGCAGGTGGCGGCTCACGGTGGCCTGCGCCAGGTCCAGGTCCAGCGCGGCGCGCGACACGCTGGAGCGATCCACCACCCGGCAAAACGTTTTGAAGGCCACCATCAAGTCGCTCATGACCCGATGATATATCCCTCTTTCGGATGAATCATATCCTTTCATCCCCATTCAATAGGATCGCGCTGCCACGAAGAATGCCTTCACCGAGCAACCATTGATTGGAGTTCCCGTGAAGACGTCCGCAATCTCGTTTCCGTCCAGACTCGTCGCCGGCGCGCTGGCGCTGTCGGCCCTCGTCCCGCAGGCTCGCGCCGCGGACCGATGCAATGACGTGCTGGTCGACACCCAGCCCCGCGTGGTCGCCAGCGGCTTCCAGTACACCGAGGGGCCGGCCTGGGACCGGCGCAATGGCCGCTTCGTGTTCAGCGACATCCCGGCCAACACGGTGTTTGGCGTCACGCTGGATGGCAAGGTGACATCGGTGCTGAAGCCATCCGGCTATGCCAACGGCAACGCGTTCGACGCGGCGGGCAACCTGTGGAGCGCCCGGCATGACCGCAAGGTCGGCATGACCGATGCGAGCGGCGCCACCACCGTGGAACTGGACGCCTTCGACGGCAAGAAGCTGAACAGCCCCAATGACCTGGTGGTGGCCAGCGACGGCAGCGTGCTGTTCACCGACCCGCCCTACGGCATCCAGGGCCATGGCCCGCAGAGGGCCGCCGAGGAACAGCCTGTGCGAGGCGTGTATCGCCTCAAGGACGGCCATGTCACGCTGCTCACCGGCGAGCTCCGGTTGCCCAACGGGCTGGCATTCTCGCCGGACGAGCACCTTCTGTATGTGGCCGACACGGCTGACGGCACCGTCTACCGCTTCAAGGTCGCCCCGGACGGCCAGTTGATGGGCAAGCAGCGTTTCGCCAGGATCGAGCCCGCCGCCGGCCAGGAGCCCATGGTGGACGGCCTCAAGGTGGATCGCCACGGCAACCTGTGGATGACCGGGCCGGAAAGCCTGGGCGTCTTCAGCGCCGATGGCGCGATGCTGTGCAAGGTCGACATGGCGGGCAGCCACGTCAGCAACCTGGCATTCGGCGGCAAGGATGGCCGCGACCTGCTGATTACCTACAGTGACAAGGTCCTGGCCCTGCGCACCCGTGTCGCCGGCCAATGAACCCCTTGCAACGGAGAACCCCTCATGAAAATCATTCTGATCGGAGCCAGCGGTACGCTGGGTCAAGCCATTGGCGAGCAGTTGAGTGCCCGCCACCAGATCGTGCGCGCAGGACGTGGCGGCGCCGACGTGCAGGTGGACATCACCGACTTTGCCAGCGTGCAGCGCATGTACCGGCAGGTCGGCGCCTTCGATGCCGTCGCCTGCGCGGCGGGCAACGTGCATTTCGGGTCCTTGGGCGAGACGACCCCGGAGCAATTCGGGATCGGCCTGAAGGACAAGCTGATGGGCCAGGTGAACCTGGTCATCGCGGGGCAGCACCAGATTTCAGACGGCGGAAGCTTCACGTTGATCAGCGGGATTCTGAGTCAGGAGCCGATACGCTCGGGCAGCTCGGCGTCCATGGTGAACGCGGCGCTGGATGCGTTTGTCGGCGCCGCCGCCATCGAGCTGCCGCGCGGCGTGCGCATCAACAGCGTCAGCCCGACGGTGTTCGTCGAATCGATGGCGCTCTACGGGCCGTACTTCAGCGGCTTCAAGCCGGTGCCGGTAGCGGACGCGGCCCTGGCCTTCGTCAAGAGCGTGGAAGGGGCACAGACTGGAAAGACCTATCGCGTCGGGTGACGCGCCATGGACGCCGTTCGGGAGCGCAGCCTGCGACCGCATTTCGCTAGATCATTCCCAGGCTGAGCGCGCGCGACACGGCTTCCACGCGCGTCTGCGCTGCGAGCTTCAGAAGGATGTGCTTCGCGTGGGACTTGACGGTCTCCGGCGCAATGCCGAGTCGCCTGGCGATCTGCTTGTTCGATAGCCCGTGGCTCATCAATTCAACGATGCACCGCTCTCGCGGCGACAGCGAGTCTCCGGAGCGATGGCGGCTGCGTGCGGACTGCCTCTCTGGCTCCGGAGTTGGAAATCCCACAAGCAAGCTGCGCACATAGCTGCGTAGTTCGCCGAGCACACCTCCAGTCGCAGTTCGCAGCCGGTAGACCCAGTGCAACAGCTCGCGCACCGCGCACCCCCCATCGAGGAACGTTCGATAGAGGCCCGCGTGAGCACCAAGTTCGATCACCCTCAGCGTCTCGGCCTGGGCCTCTTCGTCGCGGCCGAGGCGATGCAACACGCATGAAAGCGTGAGCATCGCCTCGACGGCGAAGTCACATTCCCTTCGACGCAGCGCCGCGGCAACAACTTCGCGCAGGCGCTCCACTGTTCCAGGCATCACGCCAGCTGCAAGCTCAATGCGAGCTGTCGCGAGCGCGGCAAAGGCGGCTACCCGATCGTCGCCCGCGGCGGGCGTCGATCTCGTCCGCAAACTGGTCAAGCGCCCTGCGCAAAGCCTTGCGTCCTTCAACTTTCCGTCTTCGACGAGGATACGAACACGCTCGGCGAGGCTTGCCGCCGCCAACCTGGGCCAGCCCCATTCCTCCGCCAGCGACTCTGCCTCACTCAGGAGCAGGACAGCGAACCGATTCTGGCAACGCGCCGCGGCGATGCGCGAGCCGACGATGTAGGCGACCAGAGCGCCTTCAAGCCCTCCTTGCATGCTGCTGAGCGCAAGCCGGTCTCGAATGAAGCCGTCAGCCGCGTCGATCTGGTTCTGTTCATAGAGGACGCGCGCGCTGAGTCCCGCGGCCAAACGCGCACCCGCGAAGTCCGGACCGAGGAACCGAGTCGCCTGCTCCAACGCCTCGCTCGCCAGGCGCGCAGCACTGAAAGGACGCAACTGCTCCATTTCGACAGCCGACTCCATCGACAAGTGCAGGACATTGCACACCACCTCCCGCCGATCCTTCGGATGCTGCTCGAGCGGGCGTGACAGATCGCAGAAGTCGTCAAGCCGGCGATCCTTCCAGTGAGCGAAGCGCAGCAACAGAGGTGTCGCCGGATGGTTGTTTCCTGCCGGGTGACGCTCCAGCGCCTCGACCAGGCCGGCTGCAAACCCACTGTCGCCCTTGAGCGCCCGAACGATGCCACGCAAGACAACGCGCTCGAACTGCGCGGAACCAGAACGCGCCGATGCGCACTCTTTGTCGATCGCGTCGATGGCCTCGACAATGGCGATCCCTTCCGCGAGCCGCATTCCCGCAAGTGCCGACCACGCCTTGAGGATCAGCCTGGCGCAAGGATCTGAAGACGGCGATCGATCTCCTTGGTTGGGCGAGAGCTTCCACGACGCGTCACCCAAGGCACCGCCGCCCTCCTCCGTCCGACCTCCCCCTGCCAGCGAAGACGCGCCGGTTGGTGGTGTCGAGGCGAGCAGGCGGCGGCGGCACCACGCATTCGACGCCAAGTCAGCATGCAGATGAAGAGACGACGTGTGAAGCTGCGGTTGTCCCATGGCTCCGACCCTGGTTTCCCGCCGTACAGACAGCACGCTTGCGGGTGGCGCGGGGCGGCGAAGTGCAACGCCACCTTCCGGTGCACCCCAAGTTAGATGGCAAAGGCTACGGAAGCATTTCGTGTCGGCCTTCTTGATTGCAGGCCGCGGGCGAATATTTCATCCGTAACCAAGCCGCGTTCCAAGCCGGCGCATTTCTCTCACCGCGGCCATGTTCGCCGATCCGCAAACCCGGCGCCGCCGCCCGGCGGATCGATAGATGCCCCATGCGGGGGATGCCGCGTTGGGAGCGTGCCCACGATATTCAGCCCACCGGAACGCAAGCGGAGAAGCGTTTTCCTCGAGCACCGCATCGAATCGAATCGTCCACGGACGTCCTCGGAGACAGACCATGCTGAAGGGCTACACCGTTCCTCTCTCGCCGCTGGGCAAAGCCAACCTCGTGGCAGCACCGCCCTGGCACTATTCGGGCGACGTGATCGCCCTCGAGTTCTGGACCGATCCGGCCGCCGCGAACGCGACGCTCCCTCCTGGCCTGACACCGGACTCTCAATCGGCGGGCCACGTGCTGGCCCTGTTCGTCGACTGGCAGTTCACGGCGCAGGACGACGAATTCCTCGATCCGGCTCGCTACCAGTACCGAGAGTTCTACGTGCTGGTTGATGCCATGTACAAGGGCCGTCCGGTGGCCTGGGCACCGTACATGTACGTCGACAACGATTCCGCAATGGCTCGCGGTCACGCGCAGGGCTATCCGAAACGGCTGGGCTCGATCTTCCAGACACGCAGCTTCGCCGCACGAAGCGCTGCCTCGGCGCCGATCGAGAGGGGCACGAGGTTCGGAGCCAGCCTGTCCGTGCACGGGCAGCGACTCGCCGAAGGGCGACTCACGCTGAGGGAACCGATCGAAACGCCGCCGGCCGCACTCCTGAAATCAACAGTCAACCGCCGCTACTTCCCGCGCCTGACGGCCGGCCGCCACGACGACCCGGCGGTCAACGAACTCGTCATGGCGGTGACGGACGACCTGCAGGCGGTCGGCGTCTGGACGGGCGAAGGCGACCTGAGGTTGCCCGAAGCGTGCGGAGAGGAACTGCACGCGCTTGCGCCCGTGCGCGTGGGGTCGGGCTACCGCTTCTCGATGTCCTGCTCCATCAGCGACCTGAAGATCCTCGAGGACTTCACGGTCGCCGGCAAGGGCTGAAGAACGACATCGAAAGGAGAGCACCATGCTCAAGGGCTACACCGTTCCCCGTACACCGCTGGGCCTGGCCGCGGTCACGCCGCCTCCGCCGTGGCACTACGCCAGCGACATCATCGGCGTCGAGTACGAAGCCGACCCGGAGGCCACCGAGGCGTTGCTGCCCCCAGGTCTGACGCCCGATCCGAACAGCAACGGCCACGCCGCATTGCTGTTTCTCGACTGGCAGTTCACCGCCCAGCACGATGAAATGCTCGACCCGGCGCGCTACCAGTATCGGGAGGCCTTCATCCTGATCGACGCCGTCTGGCACGAGACGCCCGTGATGTTCTGCCCGTTCATCTACGTGGACAACGACGCCGCCCTGGCGCGCGGCTGGGCCCAGGGGTTCCCCAAGCGAATCGGCAGTGTCTTCCAGACCCGAGCCTTCGCCGCGCCAAGCGCAGCAGGCGGTCCGGTCGGGCGCGGCAGCCGATTCGCGGGCACGCTCTCCGCTCACGGCGTGCGCCTGGCCGAGGCGCGCATCAAGCTCGAGGCACCCGAACCCGAGGTCACCAAGATCTTCAGCCGGCCCACGGTCAACGTGCGGTATTTCCCCCGACTGGCGGCGGGTCAACACGACAGGCCCGCGGTCAACGAACTGGTCATGTCGATCACGGACAACCTGCGCATCGTGGAGATGTGGACTGGCGAAGGCGAGATCCGCCTGCCGCAGGTCGCCGGCGAGGAGATGCACATGCTGGCGCCACTCCGCACGGGACTGGGCTTCCGCTGCTCGATGTCCTACTCGGTCACTGACCTGCGCACCCTGGATTAGGATGCCTAGTCCGGCGCGGATGACCACCAAGTCAACTGGAGTTCACATGGCAAGCACCGCGGCAGGCTACATGGCCGAAACCCTGCGCCAGGCTGGCGTCGAGCGCATCTATGGCGTCGTCGGCGACTCACTCAATGGCCTCACGGACGCGCTGCGTCGCATGGAGGGCGACATCGAGTGGGTCCACGTCCGGCATGAGGAGGCCGCGGCCTTCGCGGCCGGCGCCGAGGCGCACGTGACGGGCCAGCTCGCGGTCTGTGCAGGAAGCTGCGGCCCGGGCAACTTGCATCTGATCAATGGCTTGTTCGACTGTCACCGCAACGGCGTGCCGGTTCTCGCCATCGCCGCGCACATCCCGAGCTCGGAGATCGGCATCGACTACTTCCAGGCGACCCACCCCGAAATCCTGTTCAAGGAGTGCAGCCACTACGTCGAACTCGTCTCGAAACCAGAGCAACTCCCGCAGATCCTCCTCCGCGCGATTCGCGTCGCCGTGGCCAAGCGCGGCGTCGCCGTGGTGGTGTTGCCCGGCGACGTGGCGCTCAAGCCGCTCGCCGCGACGATTCCGAACTGGCTGCTTCCCGACCGGCCCATGCTGGTTCCCAACAAGCATGAGTGCAGGCAGCTGGCGGCGATGCTCAACGTCGGTGAGCGAGTGACCCTGTTGTGCGGCGCAGGCTGTGCCGGCGCTCACGCGGAGGTTGTCGAACTCGCTGGACGCCTGAAGGCGCCAATCGTTCACGCGTTCCGGGGCAAGGAGCATCTCGAATACGACAACCCGTACGACGTTGGCATGACGGGGCTGGTGGGCTTCGCCTCCGGCTACGTGGCGATGAAGAGCTGCGATACGTTGCTGCTCCTGGGAACGGACTTCCCCTACCGGGCGTTCTATCCGGAGAACGCACGCGTCCTCCAGGTCGATCTGCGCCCGGAAGCGCTGGGCAACCGCTGCCCGATCGACCTCGGCGTGATCGGCGACGTCAAGGAGACGATCCGCGCCTCGCTGCCGGACATTCTCGAGAAATCCGACACCCTTCACCTGAACAGCGCCCTCGACCACTACGAGAGCGCACGCCGGGATCTGGATTCCCTGGCGGAGAGCGGCCCCAAGAGCAAGACGATCCATCCGCAGTACGTGTCGCGACTCGTCAGCGAACTTGCGAACGAAGACGCGATCTTCACCTGCGACGTCGGCACCCCGATCATCTGGGCCGCGCGCTACCTGCAGATGAACGGCAAGCGCCGTCTGATCGGATCGTTCAACCATGGTTCGATGGCCAACGCGATGTTGCAGGCGATCGGGGCCCAGTGCGCATTCCGGGATCGCCAGGTCATCTCGATGTCGGGTGACGGTGGCTTCACGATGATGATGGGCGAGTTCATCACGCTGATCCAGGCCGGGCTCAAGGTCAAGGTCATCGTCCTGAACAACGGGACGCTCGGCTTCGTCGAGATGGAGATGAAGGCCAACGGGTTCCTCGACACCGGCTGCGAGCTCAAGAACCCGAACTTCGCCGAGATGGCCCAAGCGATGGGTGTCAAGGGCATTCGTGTGGAGCGTCCACAGATGCTGCACCAGGCACTGACCGAAGCCTTCGAGCACGATGGTCCGGTGCTTGTGGACATCGTCAGCGCCCGCCAGGAACTCTCCATGCCACCGAAGACCACGCTGGAAGAGGCGCATCATTTCGGGATGTTCCTCATGAAGGCAGTGCTCGACGGCCGCGGCTCGCAGCTGATCGACCTCGCGAAGACAAACCTGGTACGGTGACGCCGGCGCCGCTGGCGCTTCGCGCTACGCGACTTCATGGCAGCCGTTGACGCGGCCTCTACGCATGCGGCGGCGCCTTCTGGCTGCCATCCAGAAGGGATCGATCCCAGCCTCCCCCGAGCGACTGGAACAGCGTCACGTAGGCGTTGAGCTCGTCGGCCTGCGCCTGCGCGATGGCCAGTTGGACGGACAACAGGTTGCGTTGCGCGTCCAGCTGGTCGAGGAACGGCGCGTAGCCTGACTTGTAGCGTGCCGACGCGATCTGCAACGTCTTCTCGAGGGCGGCCTTCTGCTCCCGCAGCGAATCGAGCTGCTGGTGAAGGCGTTGCGTCGCAGCCAGCGCGTCCTCGACCTGCCCGAACGCCTCCAGCGCGGCCTTGCGATAGGCGAACGCAGCCTGGTCGCGACGGGCCGCCGCCGAGCCTTCCTGGGCCTTCAGCCGCCCTGCATCGAAGATCGGTGCGAGGATGCTGGCACCAATCGTGAATACGTCGACGGGGTGATTGCTCAGGAGCGTGGACGTCACATGACCCCAGTCGGCCGACAGGCGCAGATCCGGCATGAACGCTGCACGCGACGCATCCAGCGCTAGGTCGGCCGCGACAACGTGCTCCTCGGCCTCGACGATGTCGGGGCGTCGGCGCAGGAGCGAAGACGGCAGCGCCGCTGGCACGGGTGGCAGGACCGGCTCGGTGGCAGGATCGTCTCGATCGATGTGCCCAGGATTGCGCCCAAGCAGGATGCTCAGTGCATCCTCCGTGCGTCGAATCGCGAGTTCGGTCGTGGGTATCTGCTGCTGAGTTGCATGGAATTCGGCCTCGGCCTGCGCCACGTCGAGTCGAGCCGCATAGCCAACCGAAAAGCGCCGGCGCACGAGCTCGAGCGTCCGTTCGCGCGCAGCGAGCGTCTCGTGCAAGGTCGCCAGCCGCGCATCGAGCGCTCGCAGCGCAAACCACTGGCGAGCCGTGGTGGCGGCGACTAGGAGATGTACGTCTGCCTGTGCGGCCTGGGTCGCCAAGAGGTTCCCCCGAGACGCTGCGTCTGCTGCACGCAATCGGCCGAACAGATCGGCATCGAACGAGAACGTGACGACGGGCTCCGTGACGTTCTCGACCTGCGGAATCCCGTACGCCGGGTTGATGCCGCGGTCGCGCTGAAAGCCCACCCCGCCGTCGACCTCCGGCATGCGCTGCGCACGCGCGAAGGCGGCCTGCCCCATCAACTCCTGCACGCGCGCCGCGGCAATCCTGACATCGTCATTGTCGGCAAGCGCCATCGCCACGATGCGCGTCAGGCCGGGATCGCCAAAGGCATCCCACCAGGTCGCCGAAAGTTCGCCTGCGGCAGGGTCCGGCGTCGTGCGCCATGTCGTCGGTGGTGTGATCTTCGCGTCAGGGGGCGCCGCGGGCCGCGGGCCGGCACAGCCCGCCAGCAATGCCGCGACGGCCAGCGCGACCCTACTGGTTGTTGCCGACATCGACATGCGCCTCCACGGACATGCCCGGCCTCAAGGCCTGCAGCTCGTCCGCGGAGCCGCCCAGGCGCAGCCGTACACCAACGCGTTGTGGGATCTTGACGAAGTTTCCGGTGCCGTTGTCCGGCTTGACGACGGAGAACTCCGAACCCGCCGCGGGCGCAATGGCCTCGATATGCCCGTCGATGCGCCGGCCGATGAGCGCGTCAACGGTGACCCAGGCTGGCATACCTTGCTGCATGCCAGTGGTCTGAGTCTCCTTGAAGTTGGCGACAACCCAGCGATCGGCAGGCACGAGCGGCAGCAGCTGCGTCCCGTTCGTCACGTACTGGCCGAGCCGCACTCCAATCTCACCCAATTGCCCGTTCTCGGGCGCACGAACGACCGTGTTCTCCAAATCGATCTCGGCCGTTCGCAGTTGCGCGGATGCAGCGTCAATCTGGGCCCGGACGCTCGCGCGGTTCACCTCCACGGTTCGGATGTCCTGCCGCGCAATCTCGTGTGCCGCTTGCGACTGTTCGAGCTGTGCCTGAGCCTGCGCGAGCGCGGCACGTGTCTGATCACGTTCGCGCACCGATACCGAGCCGTCCTTGACAAGGTCGTCAACGCGCGCAAGGTCGGCCTGTGCTCGCAGGAGCTGCGCCTCTGCATTGAGGATGGCCGCGGCCTGCGATGCAAGTGCCGCGACGCGTGATGCGTGGGCTTGGTCGAGGTTCGCAAGAGCGGCCTTCTGTGCCTCCAATGCAGCGCTGGCCTGGTCAACCCTGGCGTGGTACTGGCGGTCGTCGATGCGCACCAGCACTTGGCCCCTCTGCACATTGGCGTAGTCGGTCGCGGCGACTTCGACCACATAGCCGCTCACCTGCGGCGCAATGATCGTCGTGCGGCCGCGGACGTAGGCGTTGTCGGTGACCTGTACGCCCGAGCGAAACGGCGGCAGCTCCCAGGCGCGCAGCACCGCCAGCGTGGCCGCCGTCGCGAGCAGCGCGATCAGGACAACGACCAGCGGATGCTTGCCGGGCAGCGGCCAATGCCCGCGCGGCGCAGGTGGCGGGACAGCGGCAGCAGCAGTGGATTCGGTCATGCGGGTTCGGCCCGGCGCAAGAGCCGGACAGGTGGGATGGAAATCAGGAGGATGATCAGCAGCGCGGTGGCCAGCGCCAGTCGCCAGACGAGTCGGAAGACGTCGTTGAAGGCCAGCACGTTGGCCTCGCGCGTCATCGACGCGACCAGCGAGGCCCCGCCCTGCCGGGCGCGCACGCCCGGGTCAGCGATGGCTCCTGCGAGCGCGCGTGCGGACGCAGAGACACGGCTAGCGACTTGAACATCACCGATAGGCATCTGCTCAGCGAGCTTCTGAAGGTGGCTGCGCGTCGCGACGGTCTGGTAGCTTCCCAGCCAAGCCGACCCGACCAATCCACCGATGTTTTGCGTCATACTGAAGACGACAACCAACGTCACAAGGTAGTCGGGGCCACGACGGATCACCTTCAAGATTCCGTGGGCCAGCGTCGGCCCGATGAAGAGGCACGTACCAAAACCAATGAGCGACTGGCTCAAGTAGAGCTGTTCTGGCCGAGTGAGGTTGTTTGCCTGACTGTCCAGCCAGGCACCGACAGCAACGGCAAGGCAGGCGGCGATGACTTGTCTGGGCGGAGCACGCTCGGAAAGCGTCAGCACGCAGGTGACGATGCCCGCCAGCATCGAGACGATCACCCAGACGAACAGGGTGCGCAGTTGATCGTTGTCGAGGTTGCCGGCAGCCAGAAGGCCGACGGCTCCGTAGGTCTGCTCGGCGAGAGCCAGTCGCATCAGCATCGCAACCGCGGCGAAACCAAGGAATTCCCGCGTGCCGATCCAGCCGAACTGGATCAACGGACGTTCACGATTGGCCTCGATCGCAACGGCGATCGCCAGCAGCGGTATGGCGACCGCCAGGTCGACGCCGAGCCATGGCGTGTCCGTCCACCAAGCCACGCGTCCGCGATTGATCACACCGCAAATCAAGAGCGTGGCCGGCAGCAGGAAGGCGACAGTCGCGAAGTCCAGCGGCTGGAAGACGCGCAACCGCGGCGTGGGCGGTAGCGGCAGAAGCGTGATCAGAGCCAGTGTCGCAACGCCTATGGCGAGCTCGATGCAGTGCTGCCCAAACCAGCCTTGCGCCGACAGCAGGTCGACCGGTACGAGTCGCGCGAGAGGTGTTCCGAGCTGAGTCATGCCCAGGCCCGTGACCAAGGCAAGCGCGCGCGCCTTTGGCGGTACCGCCTGAAGCAAGTAGTAGATGCCTGTACTCGTCATGCCGCCGGCGACGATGCCGCTGACGAATCGGACGACCGCCTCTGCGGCGAAGCCTGGAACAAGGAACCGCATCGCCGCGACTGCGATGTAGACGAGCAACACCGCCCGCATGACGGCAGGCATGCTGTACTGCATGCGGGCCTTGACCAGCATCGTGTTCGCGCACGAGTTCGCAGCCACATAGATGGCGGGGAACCAGCTCAGTTCGGCGGCATAGGCGGAGTATTCGCCGGAAAGGTTCGGGATGTTGACCGTGACGAGCGCATTGGCGAAGGTCGTCGTGGCGCCGATCCACAGGCCGATCGCAGCGTAACCGAGCCGCCGTGCCGATGGATGCGGTGGCGAGTACGGCCCGCCAGGCAGGGTCGGCTGATCCTCACGCTGGAACGCGTATTCGTCCACCGCGTCCGACGCGGAAGGCAGGCGATTCAAGGCAGTCGCGGTCATGGGCAATGAGGTCTCCGTGGGCACGCAAGTAGCTCAGAGACCTATCCGAGCCAGTTCCAGCGCCGCACGACGTTCGGAAAGGATTCCACTGAAGATGGCGTCCACCATTGCACTCACCTCATGTCCTCCGATTGCAGAAGCCAATGGCGGCGCCGCACCGAGCGCTCTGCAGACTTCAGCCGATGCAACCGCAAGAACTCAGGTACTCCAGTCTGATGGCCTCGGAGGAGTCACCCCATCCCCCGGACGGGGCACCGAAAGCTCCTCGCGCGCTCGCTTGATGCAGGCGAGTGCCCCAGCCGGGGGATGTTCGCTCCGGGCCGCTGTCAGCACGATCTCCTCAAGGGGCTCAGCACGCATGGCCCTTCTGAATCCGGGACCGAGGCTGGCCAATGGCATCGAATCGACCACTTTTCCGATTGGGCTCGAGTTGTGTCGCCGCTGCCCTGGGGCCGGCCACGCCAACGGCCAGGGCCGAAGGGGTCATCGCTCCCTGGGGCGCTGTTGGCTCGTCCGAACTGCAATTGCTCTACGAGTCACTCGGCGTGATGCTCGTGGTCGTCATCCCGGTCATCGTGCTGACGCTCGGTTTCGCATGGTGGTTCCGGGCCTCGAACAAGAGCGCGACCTACCGGCCAGGCTGGAGCTACAGCGGCAAGGTCGAATTCACGGTCTGGATCATCCCGTTGCTGGTCGTGCTCTTCCTGTCGGCGATCACCTGGGCCGGATCTCATGAGCTCGACCCCTATCGGCCCGTCCACGCTCCAAACAATCGGCTACGCGTGGAGGTCATCGCCATGGACTGGCGATGGCTCTTCATCTATCCGGAGCTCGGTGTCGCCAGCATCAACGAGCTCGCGCTGCCGCTCGACACACCTGTGGCCATGAACATCACTTCCGCGACGGTCATGAATGCCATCTTCATACCCGGGCTCGCAGGACAGATCTACGCCATGAACGGGATGTGCACACAGCTGTCCGTCATCGCAGGGAAGCCAGGCCTCTACCGCGGCCTGTCTACCCAGTTCAGCGGCGACGGATTCTCCGACATGCACTTCGAGGTGCTTGCTGCCAACCGGGACACATTTGACCTATGGATCGAGCGCCTGCGCCAGTCTGGTCAGATTCTCGACAAAGCGGCGTATGAACAGCTCATCGCGCAGCACGCCTCTGGGCAAACCAGCCACTACGGGTACGCGGAGGACGGCCTTTTCGACTACGCGCTCCAACGAGGCACCCGGCCGGCGTCGGAAGTGGTCGAAACGATGGTGGATCCGAGCATAGGCTCTTGCCGCGACACGCGGCTCACGAATGGGGTGGACTAGCCATGTTCGGAAAATTGACCCTGTCGGCAATTCCATTCGACGAGCCGATCGTGATGTACACGTGTTCGGCCGTCATCGTGATGCTTGTCCTGGTTCTCGGACTCATCACCTGGCAGCGTCGCTGGCAGTGGCTGTGGGTCGAGTGGCTGACGTCAGTCGACCACAAGCGCGTCGGCATCATGTACGTCCTGCTGGCCCTGGTGATGCTGCTGCGTGGGTTCAGCGACGCCATCATGATGCGTTCTCAGCAGGCTCTGGCAGCCGGCAACGCACGCGGATTCCTGCCGCCGAGCCACTACGACCAGATCTTTTCCGCGCACGGCACCATCATGATCTTCTTCATGGCGATGCCCTTCGTCGTGGGCCTGATGAACTTCGTGGTTCCGCTTCAGCTCGGCGCGCGCGATGTCGCCTTCCCCGTGATGAATGCGCTGAGCTTCTGGCTGACCGCGGCCGGAGCGCTGTTGATCAACATCTCCCTCGGCGTCGGTGAGTTTGCGCGCACGGGCTGGCTGGTCTATCCACCGCTCTCCGAGCTCGCCTACAGCCCTGGCGTGGGTGTCGACTACTACCTCTGGGCCCTGCAGATCTCGGGACTGGGTACGCTTCTCTCAGGCATCAACCTCGTCACCACGATCTTGCGCTGCAGAGCTCCAGGAATGAGGCTCGACCACATGCCCATCTTCACCTGGACGGCATTGGCGGCCAACATCCTCATCATCGCGGCCTTTCCTGTCCTGACCGCCACGTTTGCGATGCTGCTGCTCGATCGCTACGCGGACATGCACTTCTTCACCAACGAGGCGGGTGGCAACGCGATGATGTTCGTCAACCTGATATGGACCTGGGGGCATCCCGAGGTCTACATCCTGGTCATTCCGGCCTTCGGGGTCTTCTCGGAGGTCATCGCGACATTCTCAGGGAAGCCGCTGTTCGGGTATCGGTCGATGGTGATCGCAACGATGGGCATCACGGTGCTCGCGTTCACCACCTGGTTGCACCACTTCTTCACGATGGGCTCGGGTGCCGATGTCAACGCCTTCTTCGGCATCACGACCATGGTCATCTCGATTCCGACCGGCGTGAAGATCTTCAACTGGATGTTCACGATGTACGGCGGTCGGCTGCGATTCACGACGCCGGTGCTCTGGACTCTCGGCTTCATGGTGACCTTCACCATCGGCGGCATGACCGGCGTGCTCATGGCGGTTCCGCCGGTGGATTTCGTCCTGCACAACAGCCTCTTTCTCATCGCGCACTTCCACAACGTCGTCATTGGCGGCGTCGTCTTCGGGTGCATGGCGGGCTTCACGTACTGGTTCCCGAAGGCGTTCGGCTTCACGCTGGACGAACGTCTCGGGAAGCTGGTCTTCTGGTGCTGGCTGATCGGGTTCTATCTCGCCTTCATGCCGCTCTATGCGCTCGGAATGCTTGGAATGACCCGGCGAATGAACCACTACGACAACCCCGCCTGGACGCCCTACCTCGCCGTCGCCTTTGCGGGTGCGGCCGTCATCGCGCTGGGGATCGCCCTGCAGGTCGTCCAACTCGTCGTCAGCATTCGCACGCGCCATCGCAGACGCGACACGACGGGCGACCCCTGGCGCGGCCGAACGCTCGAGTGGTCGACCGTCTCTCCTCCGCCGGCCTACAACTTCGCTGTCCTTCCAGTGGTGTTTGACGTCGACGCATATTGGGTGACCAAGTTGCTGGCCCCAGTCAACCCACCAGCCCCGCCCATTCAGGACATTGAGATGCCCCAGCGTTCACCACTCGGCTTCGTCCTGGCCTTCCTCGCAGTGTCCGGGGGCTTCGGCATGGTCTGGCACATCTACTGGCTAGGCGTCGCGTCACTGCTCGGCGCCGTGACGTTCTGGGTCTGGAGCTCCTGGGGCGAAGACGACGAGATGACGGTCACTGCCGAAGAGCTCAGGACGAACGAACGGCTCGGACGCCTCCGAACTGCCCGTCTCTGAGGAGCGCCACCGCATGAGCCCGTACTCCAACGAGCTGCACGACGGGGCTTCCGGCCATTCGACGGCGCTCACCAATCGCCGGGGCATGACCGGCTTCGGCTTCTACCTGTACTTGCTGAGCGATTGCATCCTGTTTGCGACGCTCTTTGCGGCATTCGCAGTGCTGCACAACGCCGTCTCGAGCGGGCCGACGGGCCACCAGCTTTTCGAGCTGCGAACTGCCTTCATCGAGACCGCGTGCCTGCTGACCAGCAGCCTGACCTGCGGCTTTGCCATGCTCCAGTGCGATCGCGGCGATGTCGGCACAGCTCGGGGTGCGCTTGGCGTCACCTTCGTACTTGGCGGCGTATTTCTCGCCCTCGAGCTCACGGAATTCGGCCGCCTATTGTCCGCAGGTGCCGGGCCGAGCCGGAGCGCGTTTCTGTCCGCCTTCTTCACTTTGGTCAGCACGCATGGACTGCATGTCACGGCCGGCCTGATATGGATCGTCATCCTCTCCGTGCAGATGCGCCAGCGAGGACTCACCGAGGGCGTCATGAGGCGCCTCTTCTGCTTCAGCCTGTTCTGGCACGTCATAGACGTCGTCTGGATCGGCGTGTTCTCGTTCGTCTACCTGATCGGGTCCTCATCATGACTTCGCACGCACCTGTCTCGTCGTCCAACGCCAACCTGACGCCAGGCACCTACGACGGCCGAGGGCACGGCGGCGTCCGGGGCTACCTGGTTGGCTATGCCGCGTCGTGGCTGCTCACCATCGGCTCGTTCGCCGCGGCACGGAGCCCCGTGTTGACCCCCTACAGCGCAACCGCCGCCGTCACGGTGCTCGCAATTGCACAGATGCTGGTGCACCTCATCTTCTTCCTGCACATCAGCACGTCTCCCAACCAGCGAACGAACATCCTGGCCCTCGGCACAACGATGTTCGTCGTGCTTCTCGTCGTCGCCGGGTCGCTCTGGATCATGTCGCACCTGCAGTCGAACATGATGCCCGTCGATCAGGTGATGCGGATGCAGCGCTAGGAACACATCCGCGACCTTCGATAGAGGCGTCAGCGCTTCCTGAGAAAGAAGACAGTTGCGCAGCCAAGCGGCAGAGTCTCCACAGCTGGATATTCGGAGTGTCCTCATGACCACGCCTCGCAATACAGTCCCACCGTTCCTGTTCCACGCGTCATCGCTGTCGGTGGACTCGAGCGTCGACCCCATGTCGACGATGAGCTGCTGGCGTGAAGCAGACGCCGGCACCATGGCGGAGCGCGCGCACGCGATGTCTGCGCTCCTCGCGATGGCGGGCGGCACCGGACTGATCCGCAATGGCTTTCATCGCAGCGGCGGACTCATCGAGAGCGATGAGGTCGCCAGCCAGCTCCGCCGGCGCGGCGAGAGCAAGCCACTTTCGCGGGTCGCCCACTGGATCGTCGACCGTGACGTCGTGAGCCTGGTCTGGTCGACACGCATCCTCCTGCCGCGCTTCCAATTCGACGAACAGACCATGACGCCGAGGCAGGACGCCCTACGCGTGGTTCATGAGCTGCGCGACGTCTTCGACGACATCGCACTCGCCGACTGGTTCGCTTCGCCGAACTCCTGGCTCGACGGGGCGGCCCCAGCCGAGGCGCTGCGTGGCGTTCCCCATCACGTCTACGAGGCCGCAAGAGCCGACCGATTCGTGCTGCATGGGTGATGCACGAGCAGGCTCAAGCGCAAGACAGGCTCTCACAGGCGGGATCTTCGCCATGCCGGTCCGGTCGCCTTGGCCGGTCGAACACGAGGAGGTCCGGCGGAGGCGCGCTACCACCTTTGACAGATACCAAGAGACCTGTCCGAGGGGTCAACTCGGTGTGCGAACCCCTGCATCACGGCGCTATCCATCGGGCCGCGCACGGTCACCTCAACGTCACTTTGGCGAATATCCCGCATCAAGGAGTACGGCAATGAAAGCCACCATCCAGGCCAGCTACATCGACGGCAGCTTCATCGAGCCCCATGGGCGCGAGGTCATGCAAAGCATCAATCCGGCCAATGGCGAAGTCATTGGAAGCGTGACTTTGGCCGACGAGACGGACGCGAAGCAAGCGATCGCCGCTGCGAATCGCGCGTTTGCAAGCTTCTCTCGCACCACGAAGGAAGAGCGCATCGACATCCTTCGCCGCATGCACAAGGCTGTGAGCGCGCATATCGACGACCTGACGGCGGCGATGGTGCTCGAATACGGCGGCACCCGCGGGTTCTCCTCGCTCATGATGCAGGGCGCGGCCGAGGTCTTCCAACAGGCGGAGATCGCGCTCAACAACATCGAGTTCGTTCGCAAGTGGGGCACGACCACCGTGTTCTACGAGCCGGTCGGCGTTGCTGGCCTCATCACGCCGTGGAATGCCAATGTGCTGTTCCTCTGCATCAAGTCCGCGGCAGCCTTTTCGGCCGGCTGCCCTGTGGTCATCAAGCCGAGCGAGCTGAGCGCGCTGCAGACCCAGACGTTCCTCGAATGCCTCCAGGAGGCGAAGCTCCCGCCTGGCATCCTCAACGTGGTCACGGGCCGCGGCGACGTCGTCGGCGCCGAGCTGGTGCGAAATCCGGACGTGTCCAAGATATCGTTCACCGGCTCGGCCCCCGTTGGCCGGTCGATCATGCGCGATGGCGCGGCGACGATGAAGCGGGTCACCCTGGAGCTGGGCGGCAAGTCGCCCAACATCCTGCTGGATGACGCCGACCTGGCGACCGCGATCCCGAACGCGCTGCTGATTGGCTGGATGAACAGCGGCCAAGCCTGCGCGGCAGGTACGCGCCTGCTGGTGCCGAAGAGCCAGCTCGAGACGGTCAAGAAGGCCATCCTCGCCACGCTTCCCTCCTTCCCCGTGGGCGACCCGTCCGACCCGAAGACGGCGGTCGGGCCGATGGTGACCAGGAAGCAATACGAGCGGGTGCAGTCCTACATCCAACGCGGCATAGCCGAAGGTGCGGAGGTTCTGGCGGGCGGCGTCGGCCACCCGAAGGGCCTCGAGGGAGGAAACTACGTCAAGCCAACCGTCTTCGTGAACGTGCACAACGACATGGCGATCGCGCGGGAGGAGATCTTCGGGCCCGTCCTGTGCGTCATCGGATACGACGACGAAGATGACGCGATCCGGATTGCCAACGACACGCAATTCGGGCTATACGGCTTCGTGAGCGGCAAGGACGCCGACCGCGCGCGTCGCGTGGCCGCCAGGATCCTCGCCGGCCGCGTCGCGGTCAATGGCCTGCTGGACGACCAGCAGGCGCCGTTCGGCGGCTTCAAGCATTCCGGCGTCGGCCGCGAGTTCGGCACCTTCGGCATCGAGGCGTACCTCGAGCCGCGCGCCATCCTGGGCTGAGGCAGTTGAGCGTTTCCCAGGCTGGCTTGCACCCAGCTTGGGAACCGTACGCTGTCCACGCGCTCGAGCGAACGGCAGGCCCCCAGTGCCTGCCGTACAAACCGACCGGCGCATAGCACTTGCGCGATGCTCGATCCGCGCTCAATGGGGCGGCGAACAGCACGCTCGCCTGCGGCCCGGCAAACTCACGCTCGTGGAGTCACGCTCCAGCCACCACCGAGTGCCCGAAACAGATCGCTCTGCGCGACGGCCAGCGATCGACGTTCCTCGGCGACGTCGGCACGGGACGTCAACACGGCACGGTCGGCATTGATGACGTCGAGGCGACTCAGTTCGCCACCTTCGTACCGCAGTTTCGCGAGTTCCGCGGCCCGAACCAGAGCGCTCGTCCGGCTCTCGGTGGTCG
>Ga0210384_10000188_pt1 | contig 93740 bp, 74 predicted proteins | sample IncBWH2MmetaG_FD_160574 | JGI IMG/M metagenome (GOLD analysis project Ga0210384, IMG submission 160574) | Forest soil microbial communities from Barre Woods Harvard Forest LTER site, Petersham, Massachusetts, United States - Inc-BW-H-2-M | ecosystem: Environmental > Terrestrial > Soil >... | reverse complement strand
GGAGCCACCGCCGGTGACTTCGCCTTCACCACGAAAGACCTTTACCACGGTAGTGTCGCCGGCTTCGTTGACATTGATCTTGTAGATGCCCGTGCGGAGGATGGAGAAGGCGAGATTGGGAGTGTCGATTTCAAAGTTTTCGTTTTCATCGAGACGCTTGACGCGAATGCGCAGCGTGCCTTCGGTGATGCGCAACTGCGTGACGTCGTCGGTCAGATTTAGGAACGAAAAGCCGGTGGTACTTCCGATGCGGATGGAGGCCGAACCGATATGCATCTCAGCGCGTGAATCATTGTCGGCCCACAGTTTGTCACCCGTGGTCATGGGGCGGTTAACAACGGCGGAAACCCAGTCGTCGGTTCCGGCGGGCTGAAACGAAACAGAACCACTGACGTAGCCCAAACGCGCCACGCGCGATGGCGGATCGTCCTCGTCCGCGGCAGCGCGTTGCGGTGTGCACAGAGCCACCAGCAGCGCGAGGCTGAGGAAGCTCAGCAGATGGAAAGCATGTTTTCTCATGAAACGATCTCTCCTGAATTTGTCCCTGGCAGTTGTACCCAGCACTTCCTGTTTTCTGTCCAACGATTGTTGTGCGTCTGGAGTGTTGTCTCGACGATACCACTGCACCCCGCAGGCGCAGCTATCAGGTCTTTCTTGTATGTCGAAACAGGAACGGCAATGGACCTGATGTGCTACTGAATTTAACACGCTTGAGAAAGCGGAGTTGCGGAGGTACCCGCGCGTGCACCCTAAATGGAAACCGTGCTCTTCGCAAAAGAAAAAGCCCGCTACGACACGAATCGGAGCGGGCCTGCTTTCGAAAGGAAAAGTTTAGCGATGCCCGTGCGAACCACCACCGTGTGAGCCGCCACCACCACCACCGCCCCCATGAGAGCCACCACCGCCACCGGAGCTGCTGTGGCTCGATGCGGAGGAAGAGTGGGAAGGAGCAGAATAGCTGTGGCTCGGCGCCGAATAAGAATGAGAGGGTGCGGAATAGGTGCGGCTCGGCGCGGAGTACGTCCGTGAAGGGGGAGAATAGCTCCGCGAAGGCGCATTGTTAGAACGCTGCGGCGGCGCGTAGGAACGGTTGCCATTGCTTGCGCCGCTAGCGCGCGCTTGTCCGCTGTTGGACAATGGCGGACGATTTCCTTGCGTCGTACGTGCGGACTGCGTCGAGCTGTTCGCACTGCCGTTGTTTACCGAGCTGCGAGAACTTCCGGCGCCCTGCGGTGCCCTGCCGTGGTCGGTGACGTTGCCCTGGGCGGCCCAGGTGCGCGAAGCGCCCGCGGATGGCGGTCGGTTTTGCGAGAGACGGCCGGATGTCAGCGTGCTGGTATTCATCGTATGAACGGGAATGTTGGAAGCCGCGTGAGCAGGCGCGGTGCGTGCCATCACGGAACGGTTCTGCACGGAGGACGGCGGAGTGGAAATGTGCCCGCGTGCACTCGCCGAACCCATGAAGCTTTGCCGCGTGGGCGAGAGTCCTGCGCTGCTCGTCACTTGAGCACCTCTGAGCGATGTGGCGGTAAGGTGCGCGGCGCCGCGATTGACAGCCTGGCCATTCACGAAGCCGTTGCGGGAAGTAGTGGTCACCGCGCGAACGTTGTGCGCATTCGCATAATTGAAATTGCGATTGTTAATGACGGTCGTGTTGCGGATAAATGTGTTGTGGACATTGATGTTGCCGACGAAGATGCGGCTGGAGCGGAACCACGGGTGGAACGGTTCACCGAAGCCCAGCGGGAACCAGCCGACTCCGTAACCAAAGCCAAATCCTCCTCCAAGGAAGCCGACGAAAGCTGGACCATAGATGGGGTAGCCAAAGGCCGGGCCCGGGCACCAGCCCCATGCACCGCCGATGTAGTTCCAGCGGCCGTAGTGGAAGGGCGCAAAGCCCCAAGGCTCATAGCCAACCCAAGTCCAGCCCCAGGGCCCGACGTAGTTCCAATAGCCGTTGCTATAGGGCGCCCAATCAGGGTCCTGTTCCTGCTCATTCGGATACCAAACGTGGCCGTATTCCGGCTCGTCACGCCAAGTGCCGTTGTCATCGAGATCGGAGTATCCGACGGTATCGCGCGAGATGTACTTCGCGGAGACAGAATTTTCTTCTTTTAAGTCGCGTTCGGCGGCCCAGCGATCCAAGTCATCCGCATCGGGCGCCTGTTTGAGGCTGTACTGCAGGTCATTGTCCGCGCCATCGAACTCGGCGCTTTGGCCGATATGGACGGCATAGGTCTTGCCGCCAGCGGTGACTTCCCCGTCGCCGCGGATCACGGTCACACGTGTGGCAGTGCCATCCTCGCTCACATCCACGCGAAACGCGCCGGCTTGCTTGACGGTGAATGCCAGATTCGGCGTGTCGACTTCGTAAAGATCGCCTTCACGCAGTTCGCGCACCCGGAAATTGATTTTGCCTTCGGCGAGCCGCATTTGGATGACGGCTTGATCGAGATTCAGGAAGGAGAGAGCGGTCATTTCACCGATATGGATCGCGGATTGGCCGGCTTGCAATTCGACGCGGGAATCTTTGTCGGCCCAAATCTTGTCGCCCACGGTAACCGGCCGGTTCTTGGCAGCGGCTCCCCAATCGCCGACGCCACCGGGCTGGAACGAAACGCTGCCATCCAGGAAACTGATACGCGCGACGCGCGTGGGCGGGTCGCCGGGCGCGGAATCCTGATCCTGGTCCTGAGCTTGTGCCCATGCCTGTGGTGAGGCAAGACAGAGAAGACCAGTCAGACACACCAGCAGACCGAGCCTGCCCTTGCGGGTGAAAGAAGTCTTCGTCATGCGATTCCTCTGTTCTAGGGCTGGTTCGGGGGACCAGCCAACGGGAGTGTACCTTAATAGGACTCCCACAAAATAGAACACAGGTACGGGAAAGAAGTTGCCCATCGCGTTGGCCCCAATAAGGAGGGCTCCAAATCGAGTACTAGTACTTCGCTAGAGAGTAACTAGCACGAAATCTGGTCCTTAGGACAGGCGACCGCCCAGATTAAAATCCCTACACTCTCTCCTTGTGAGCGCATCCGCGCTTTGGGAGAATCGCATGCTTATGAACGGCAAATGGCTTGGGGCCCTGGCAATCGTCCTGGTGGCGGCAGTAGCAGCCCCGGCGCAGACGTGGCGGCAGGTGGGACCTCCTGGCGGCACGGTGATCTCCCTGGTGGCGGACTCCCGCGACCTCAAAAAATTGTATCTGGGCACTTCCGATGGCCACGTTTTCACCTCGAATGATGAAGGCGGGCACTGGCAACTGCTGAGCCGCATCGGCACGGGCCAGGATGATGTCATTACCCACATTTTGATTGACTCACGCGATTCCGGCCGCCTGTACGCCAGCACGTGGACGCTCTATTCGGGCGGCGGCGGCGTTTATAAGAGCGATGACGCCGGACGCACGTGGAAGATTATGGGGCTGGCGCACGAAACGGTTCGCGCATTGGCGCAATCACCGACAAATCCTAAGACTTTTGTGGCTGGGTCACTTACGGGCGTTTACCGTTCGAAAGATGAGGGCGCCACGTGGGAGCGCCTGACTCCCGCGCATCATGACGACTTGCGGAATTTTGACTCCGTGGCGTTCGATCCCCACGACGACAACATCATCTATGCCGGCACGTACCACTTGCCTTGGAAGACCACCAACGGCGGCAAAGACTGGTTCCCCATCGGCAAGGGCATGATCGATGACTCCGACGTGATGAGCATCATCGTGGATCCAGCGAATCCGGAAAACGTGCATGCGACGGCGTGCTCCGGCATCTATCACAGCGTGAATTCGGCGCAACAGTGGTCGAAGTATCAAGGGATTCCCTTCGTGTTCCGCCGCACGCAACTGATTCGTCAAGATCCTTCGAACCCGCAAATTTTGTATGCGGGCACGACCAGCGGCCTGTGGAAGACCACCAACGAGCGCGACTTCAAGCGCGTAACACCGGGAGACTGGGTCGTCAACGACATCTTGATCGATCAGAAGAATCCGCAACGCATTATTCTCGGAACGGAACGCCAGGGCGTGCAGATCAGCGAGAACGGCGGCGCGTCGTTCACTTCGGCAAACGCGGGCTTCCAGCACCAGCACATCCTGGATGTGGCCATGGACCGCGAGCATCCCGAGCGTGCACTGGTGGTGCTGACATTTGATACCGATGCGTTTCTTGCCACGCACGACGGCGGCACCTCGTGGTCGGCGCTTGGACCCGGTCTTAAGCGCACGGATCTGCGGCATGTCTATGCCGCGCCGGGCGCATGGTGGGCTTCGCTCTCTAATGGTGGCTGGATGAAGTATGAAGAAGCGAGCCATAAATGGGTGAAGGCGGGCTTCTTCGTGGCCGATGCAGCGCCGACGGCGACGGCCGCGCCTGCTCCGAAGGGAAAGCAGGGTGCGGCAGCAGCAAAGCGCCCCGCGCCTAAGGCAAAAACGGGAGCGCCGGTCTTCGTGGCGTTCCAAGTGAATGACATGGCGTTCGGGAGCCAGGCGTGGTTCGCAGCGACGGCGGGCGGCGTGCTCGTTTCCAAGGATCATGGCACGACGTGGAAATTCGCCAGCAACAACAGCTTCATAAAACAACCCGCACAATCACTGGAAGCTTCCACGGATGGCTCGCAAATCTGGGCCGTCTCACAGCGCAATCTGCTCTACTCGGCGGATGGCGGAAAGAGCTGGGATGCCAAGGAACTTTCGTTCGCGTCCGCCGGCAATTTGAAGCTGCACCGTGTGGACGATGCGAATCTCTTCGTCACCTCGAACATGGGCCTGTATGCATCGCATGATGCAGGACGCAACTGGAACCGCACGGAAGTGCGGGAACTGCAATTCCAGGATGTGGCAGGCTCTGGAAATGCGCTCGTCGTGGCACTACAAAAACATGGATTGCTGGCTTCTTTTGACGCCGGCAAATCCTGGCAGCGCGTGAACGATCCGCTGGCGGAGGGCTTCTTCCCGGTCGTGCGAACACAGCGCAGCGGGGCGCTGGTGGCAGCTTCGGCAACCGAAGGACTGCTGACATTCTCACCCGATGCACACTCGGCGAACGGCGGCGGGACTGCACAGCTCGTGCCCGCACCGGGAGCGATGCAGAAGCCGCAGAATTGATTTCAACGCAGAGCACACGTCAGTAGAATTCGAACAGCGGCAGGACAGGCCATCGAATTTGCCTGTCCCGCCGCTGTTTTTCCCTCCTCATGTGAATAATCTTTTCCTTGTGGTCCATTCCGAAACAGTGGCAGGATTCTGCCCGAGGAGGCGAGAGATGCCGATGGAAAACGAACACGGTATGGAACGCGTGGCCAGTCCACACGATTTCGCGGCAACAGTCGCAAAGCTGGAGTCCATTCTCAAGGCCAAGGGCCTGATGATCTTTGCCAAGATAGATTTCAGCGGAGACGCCAAGCGCGCCGGCCTGGAGATGGCGCCCACGCAGATGCTGATTTTTGGCAGCCCCAAGGCAGGTACACCCATCATGATGGCCGCGCCAAGTTCGGCGCTGGACTTACCTTTGAAAGTGCTGATCGCGCAGGATTCGAATGGAAAAGTCTGGCTAAGTTACAACTCGCCCGAATACCTCGCGGAGCGCCACGCAATACCGCCCGCTTTGGTGCAAAACATCTCCGGAGTGCGCGGCCTGGTCCAGGCAGCTGCCGCTTAATGAGACCGTTTCAATGCAGGCAACCTCCTGCTGCCCTTTTCCAATCTAGAATGGATGTGTCTTTGCAGAACCCTGGGAGCGTATCGTGACTCTTCTTATGTCGTATCCAATCAAGTCGCCGCGAAAGTTGGTTGCGCTTGCACTGCTCGGCTTCTCTCTGTTCCTTGGCTACCCGCGACAGATAACCGCGCAAACCGGAATGAACTGTCACTCGATGGACACGCGCGAGGAGCTCCCTCCTGAGAAGCTGCCGCCCCCACAGAAACTCACCGGCATCGGCAACGCGCGCATCCACATCACGGCAACTCCCGAAGCCCAAATGTGGTTCGACCAGGGCTTGAATTTGCTCCATGACTTTTGGGACTACGAATCCGCTCGCGCTTTCGAGCAGGGCGTGCGCGCCGATCCGCAGTGCGCCATGTGCTATTGGGGACTCTACAGAGCGGAAATATTCACCCACAGCAACTCCAAGTATTACGCGGATCTGTTGCTGACCAAGGCCGTCAGCCTCAAGAGCCATGTAAGCAAATCGGAGCGCCTGTATATCGAAGCAAGCGCCGCCGGGGACGCCGAAAAATTTTCAAAACGAGACAAACATACAGACGACTCGCTGGAAGTTCATATCTACCGCAAGCTCGTCAAGCGCGATCCCAAGGACCTGCAGGCTAGGATTTTTCTAGCCGAGGCTCTCGGAGACGGCTATGACGATGACGGCCAGCCACGCGCCGGCCAAAAAGAAGAATTGGCCATCTTACAGTCCGTCCTCAAGGAAGATCCTGAGAACTCCGCCGCCAATCATTACTGGATTCACGCCGTCGAGGCCAGTCCTCACCCGGAGCAGGCCCTGCACAGCGCGGAAATTCTCGCGCGCCTCGCTCCGACCTCCGGGCACATGGTTCACATGCCGGGCCACATTTTCTACCGCACCGGCGATTATGCGCGCGCGAAAGAAGCGTTTGCGGCGTCGATACAAGCCGACGAGCAGTATATGCAGGAGCAGCACGTGCAGGTTGACAACGATTGGAATTACATTCACAACCTCATGTATGCCATCGCCAACTTAATGGAAGCGGGCCAATTGAACGAAGCGACCGCGCTCTCCGCCAAGTTGAAAGAAGCGCGTGGCCAACTTGAAAATACGCTTTACCCCTGGTCGCCGCGCGATTCCACCGCGCGCATTGACCCACGCCTCCCCGTCGCACTGCGTGCGGCGGATTGGAGCACTGCTCTCGAACTACTGAAGTCAAGCGATCAGCCCGCGGCGCTCCCGAATCTGCAGTTTCTGGCGCAACAATTGACTCAATTCGCTCTCGGCATGCAGGCCCTCGAGCAGCATGATCTCTCCCGAGCGGAAGCTGCCTCGGCGCAATTCGACGCCGGGCTGTGGCGAATCTCCAGCCGCTTGAAAGCGGAGGAAGACGCCGAGTCCAAAGATGGCAAGGGCAAAAAGATGGCGGATTCTGGATCGCCAAAGCTAAAGGTCATGCCCGACGCCCGGCCCAAGCCGCTGGTGAACAATCTTTCCGTCATGTCTTTGGAACTGCGCGCCGGTTTGCTCATGGAGAAAAAGCAGAACAGCGAAGCGAAGAAACTCTACGCGCAAGCAACGCAAGAGGAAAAGGCGATCGGCTATCACGAACCTCCTTACTACATTCGCCCCGTTGGAGAAACCGAAGCGGCGGCCTTTCTGGCTGCTTCCGATTGGACCAGCGCAAAAGCCGCGTACAAAGAGGCGCTCGCCGAGCGGCCCCGCTCCGGGTTTCCGCTGTATGGCATTGCGCTGGTCAGCGAAAAATCGGGTGACATCCCCTCGGCCACGGCAGCGTATGCCGACTTTTTGGCGGCGTGGAAATCCGCCGATTCCGATCTTCGGCAAGTCGCTCATGCGCGCGCGTACCTCGCCGCCCACAGCGAACTCGCAGCAAACAAGTAGCCGAATCGCGCAAAAACCTTCTGTTTTAGCGCGGTTTGCGCCGGTTATCGGGCGCGAGCCGCCAGGCACTCTACTTTTTTTTGAATTGACCTTTGGAATTTAGGTTAGGCCCGACCTAGACGGCCTTGCCGTTGCTGCCGATCTGATAGCCGATGCCGCGAATGGTTTGAATGAGGGCGCGGTCGTGGCCGGAATCGACTTTGCGGCGCAGATAATTAATGTAGACATCGACCACATTGGTCATGGTATCGAAATTCAGCTTCCAGACTTGCTCGACAATCGTTGCGCGCGAAACGGGCTGGCCCGCGTGGCGCATCAGGAACTCGAGCAGCGCGAACTCTTTGGGGCTGAGGTCGATCGAGTGCCCGCCGCGATGGACGATGTGAGTGACGCGATCCATCTCGAGATCATCGACCTGCAGCACGGCCCGCGCGGGCCGGTTACCCCGGCGTAGCACCGCGCGGATACGCGCCGCAAGTTCAGCGAACGCGAACGGTTTCGCAACGTAGTCATCGGCGCCGGCGTCCAGCCCGCGCACGCGCTCCTCGACCATGCTGGCGCCTGTGACCATCATTACCGGGATATCCGGCCTTTTCGATCGAATACCTCGCAATACGTCCAACCCATCCCCATTGGGGTGGTTGAGGTCCAGAATCACGAGGTCGTAGGAATGGTCGGAGGCCAGACGCTGCGCTTCCGTTCCATTGGATACGATTTGTACCGCGAACTGCTCCTGCTGCAGCCGCTGGTGAAGGAATTCCGCCAGCGGTGCGTCATCTTCAGCGACAAGAATGCGCATCGGCTCACTCAATGGACTTAGATTGGGAAGGGGGTAGGGCCAGTGTGAGCGCGAGATGCGGGAGTGTCAAGGAACGTTCTCTCGTTGTTTGCGGAAAGTACATCCCCGCAAACGCAGGAGCAGTTAGGGAGTCGGACGGGTGCCGTCCTGCGGCGAACGCGCCGCGCCAGACTACCGGCATGTTTTGACATCAAATTGAGCGCCCCGACACTTAGAAGGCCGGCGAGTCGATTGCAAGGATCGTCTTGGTCAGACGCGTGCACCGCTAAATATAAGTGTGGACCGCAAGACCGCACACTGAGCCCATCGTTGACATATGGTTGAGAATCAAGGGGAGCGAAAACGGAAAGAATTCACTCTCGCACAGGATTGGAACGGGGACGTCCCAATTTGGAATTCGCGTCACGATTCGGAACGCCACTGGCAGGAGCACTTCGGCGTGGTTCACGCGAATTCAGCCAGTCTGGCATTCCATCTGTTCCGCGGCTGAGGTGAGCAATGAGCGCCAGGATATGGCACAACATGGATAAGCGGCCGAAACAACGATTCGTCCTCCTCGACCGTGACGGGGTGATCAATCGGCGGCCCTCGAGCGGCTATGTGGGATCGTGGGAGATGTTTGAATTTCTGCCCCGCGCGGTCGAAGCCTTGCGACTGCTGAGTGACAGCGGCTATACGGCGATCGTCATTTCCAACCAGCCCTGCGTGGGCCAGGGGTTATTGTCCTCGATGGAGCTGGACGCGATGACGCGGCGGTTCCTGCTGGAAACAGCGCTTTCGGGCGGAAATATCGGTCAAGTATATTATTGCCGGCATCGCGCGGAGGATCACTGCCGTTGCCGCAAACCGCAACCCGGCATGGCCTTGCGGGCGCAAGCTGAGCACGGATTTGCGGCGGAGGAAACGTATTTCGTCGGAGATTCACCGGAAGACTTGGCGGCCGCCGGAGCGGCCGGTTGTCCACGGATTCAGATTCGCCGCGACGCCTTCCTCGCAAAACCGTTGCGGGGAGAAGAATCGCCGCTGGTTGCTTCGAACTTGCACGAGGCCGCGGAAATGATTTTGGAGATTCAGAAATATGAAGTTCCGGAGATGGCGCTGGTCCGAACTTGTCTTTAGGATCGACATTCTCGGGCCTCTTCGTGTCTTGCCGCACTATCTACGCGCTGACAGCGTCAGCCATCGGCGGAACCAAGGCGTCCCTGAAGCCGCGAGCGGAGGCGCATCAAAGCGGCGGTGTGGATCTGTGAGACGCGAGATTCGCCGATCTCCAATATGACGCCGACGCCTTTCATGGTGAGTTCCTCGAGGTAATAAAGGTCAACCACCTGACGTTCTTTTTCCTCGAGCTCCCCGACCGCACTTGCCAAGCAGGCACGCATCTCGGCACGCAAGGTGACCTCGTAGGGGTCTTCCTCTAGACGGCTGGCTCTGGCGGCAACATTGTCTTCGCAGCTGCCGTCTTCAGATTGTGTCTGAAGACTATCGAGATCGAGCCCACGCAATTCGCCGAGAAGGTGCTGAAATTCGGCGAGCCCCAAGTCCAGGCGAGCGGCAATCTGTGGCTCCGAAGGGGCGTGACCGAGTTCGGCCGCTAGGTCGCGGCGCGTGTCTTCGATGTGGCGCGCCTGGCGGCGGAGATTTCGCGGGCTCCAATCCATCTGCCGAAGGCTGTCCAGAATGGCGCCGCGAATGCGGAAGCGCGCGTAAGATTTCAAGGGAACATTTTTGTCCGGTTTAAATTTGTCGACGGCATCGATGAGTCCCAGAATGCCGGCATGAACGAGATCGTCAAATTGTACGTGGGAAGGGAGGCGCTCGCGGATGCGGCGGGCGATGTAACGGACTTCGGGCAGATTCTCGATTAGTAGGCGTTGACGCTCGACGCTATCAAACCCGTTCGCGAGCGGGCCAGACTTGAGTGTGGTGGTCAGCATCGGTTACTGCCCTGCCCGGAGGACGAATTGCTCCAGAAAGCTGTCATCGCACAACCCCAGAAGTGGCACCGAGACAGGGACGGGAATTCCCGTCGGAGAGATGGTCCGACCCCGGAGAGTCTATTCCCGCCATCAGCGCGTTCTCTACTTGGCGATTCCCGATCCTCGTGTCCACGAATTCGGGGATGCGGACACGAGAACGAACCAACGGGTGTGCAGCGAAAACAGCCATGGACATCCCCCCTGATCAATGAGCGCCAGTTGCGCCGATCAGTGCTTCCTCACCAGCTCCCTGCGTACGGAAGACTTTTCCGCGCCGCAATTAAGTTGGAAGCCTGCTTTTTTGGCGCCAAAGTTTTTGAGTGAGTTGGATTGAAAGGAAGAGACTTAACTAGCGACGACAAAAGACGCTTTGCCCCACATCGAAACGATGTTTCGTGTGGGGACACAATCAAGGCGGCAGATCTTGCCGGGATCCTCGATCGTCGCTGCCTAACGGTGCTGAACTATTCACCTGGAAAGCGTTCGCAACCTTCTTGCTTCCGTCATCGGCGAATTTCCTGAAGACTTTAGCGTTTTCCCCATTCAAATCGCACTTTCCGGCGAGTTTCGTTGCGCCTCGCAATTTGACTCTGCCTCAGATAAGCGTATCTTTAGAGGAATATCCAGCCCCGAACGGAGGTAGTCGATGTACCAAAGACTTAACGCTGGAGTTTTGTCGGCGATCTGTTTCGCATTTGTATTGGCGGGCTGTCAGAAACCGGCGGACCAGCCAGCCGCGAGCGACAACATGTCCTCAACGGCGGACGACGCGAAATCCGGAAAGAAAGAAGTCCATCGAGAAGCGCCCAGGCCAATCGTCGTTCCTGCCGAAACGCCGATCCAGGTTGTGCTTGACGAGGCCATTGGCTCGAAAACAAGCTCGTCCGGCCAAACCTTCTCCGCCACCGTGGAAGCTCCGGTGGAAATTGAAGGCAGAGTGGCCATCCCCAAAGGCGCGCGCGCTTCGGGCATCGTCAAGGAAGCGAAGGCGGCCGGACGATTTAAGGGCGGTGCAGTGCTCTCCCTGGCGCTAACCAGCATCAACATAGAAGGAAAAGACTACGAAATTCAAACATCTGCCCCAACTTTCACGAGCAAAGGTAAAGGGAAGAGAACGGCCGCATTGGTCGGTGGCGGCGCTGGCGGCGGCGCGCTCATCGGCGGACTCGCAGGCGGCGGAAAGGGCGCGCTGATCGGCGGTCTAATCGGCGCGGCCGCGGGAACCGGGGGCGCCGGACTCACCGGCAAGCGTGATATCAACCTGGCGGCAGAAACCGCACTCACCTTCAGGCTGACTCAGCCGCTGGAAGTGAGATCTAGACCTTAAGCGATCTCCGCAACAGACTGCCGGACTCCTTCGAGTCCGGCAGTTTTTTTGTCTCAACAGGATTGTGTGTGGGTTTCGGGGCTCAGCATCACACGGTTGCCCCCGCTGGCTCGCGGCGAGCGCATCTGCGGAACCGTAACTTCTCGCCACGCCATACGTATAATCTTAGCGCGCACACAATGCCCACCGATCCTACCCTCATTCAGGCGGAAAACGTCACCCGCGAATACCGCCTGGGAGAAGCCCTCATCCTCGCCGTAAACCAACTCTCCATCGAAATTCGCGCGGGAGAATTCCTTGCGCTGCTCGGAAGTTCCGGCTCGGGAAAATCCACTCTCTTAAATTTGCTTGCGGGGCTGGACCGGCCCTCCTCCGGGGCCATCCACGTCCACGGCCACAATCTCGCGCAGCTAAACAGCGAGGAACTTGCCCGCTACCGCCGCGAATCCGCTGGAATGGTCTTTCAATCTTTTAATCTGCTGCCGCGCATGACCCTCGAAGAAAACGTCGAACTCCCGCTGCGGCTGTCCGAAGTCGAACGCAGCGAACGCGCCTCCCGTGTCGCCGAAGCCCTGGATCGCGTGAAACTCAGCGCCCGCCGCCGTCACCGCCCCAGCGAACTCTCCGGCGGCGAACAGCAACGCGGCGCGCTCGCACGAGCTTTAGTAAACCGCCCCTCCATTCTCTTCGCCGATGAGCCCACGGGCAATCTCGACAGCGTCAATGGCGAGCAAATCCTCCTGCTCATGCGCGAATTTCAGCAATCGCTGGGGATGACCATCGTCATGGTCACCCACGAACGCCCTCTCGCCGAGCGCTTTGCCAATCGCATCGCCGTCCTCTCCGACGGCCGCCTCATCAGCAGCGGTGTGCCGCAATGAAAGCGCGCGACCTAACCGAACTCGCCGTCCGCAATCTCCGCGAAGCCCTCCTGCGCAATTCGCTCACGACTCTCGGCGTGGCCGTCGGTGTTGCCTCGCTGGTCGCCATGCTTTCCCTCGGCGTGGGCTTGCAAGCCCTAGCTTCCCAGCGCCTCACTCGCTCCGGACTTTTTGACGCCGTCTTCGTCACTTCGCGTCGCGACATTCGCGGCCCGGGCCAACGCCCGCGCACTGGCGCAACGCCATCGTCACAAACCAAAATCCTCGACGAAGACGCGCGCCAAAAGTTTGAAAAACTTCCCAACGTCACCGAAGTCTATCCGCAAATTCGCCTGGTCACCGAAGTTCGCTTCAACGGCACTTCCTACAACACCAGTGTCCTCGGCATGCCGGAATCTTCGCGCGCCAGTGGAGCCTTCGAAGGCATCACCGGCTCTTACTTTTCTTCCCCCACCGCCGACGAAGCCATCCTCCAAATCGAATTCGCGAAAGAATTGTCCGATAAACCCGCATCGGTTATCGGCCAAACTTTGGTCCTGCGTTATGCCGAGCGCGTACCCGTCACAAAGACAGCCAGCGGCCTCTCACCTGAACTCGAAGCCGCTATCACCGGACAAGCCCCCTCGAGTTTTTCCGTCGTCCCGCGCGAAAAATCTCTGCGCATTGCCGGCGTCATCGAGTCCGACCCTTCCGCCGGCGTCGGCGGATTCGGCGGCGCGCGCGTTTTCCTCCCGCTTAAAACCGCCGAGAATCTCCACGCCGCCTTGCCCAACGATTTGCAAAATTTTCTCGCTCCCGGCGCGACCAAAACCACTTACACCGCTCTCACCGTCCGCGTGCGTTCGCCAAAAGATGTGCTCAACGCCGAAACCGCCATCAAACAAATGGGTTTCAACACGTTTTCTCTTCTCGACGCCACGCGCGGCCTCCGCCTCGTCTTCACCGTGTTCGATCTTTTTCTCGGACTCTTCGGCAGCCTCGCTCTCACCGTGGCCTCTCTCGGCATCATCAATACGCTCGTCATGGCCATCCTCGAGCGCCGCCGCGAAATCGGCGTCCTCAAAGCGCTCGGCGCCACCGATCGCGACGTGCGCAGCCTCTTCTTCGCGGAAGCCGGTGCTATGGGCTTATTCGGTGGTCTCTTCGGTGTTGTACTCGGTTGGTTGATCGGTCAGGCGTTAACGTGGGGCACGACAATTTATTTGCGCCGCCAGGATTTGCCCGGCGTAAAAATTTCCTTCGTGCCGTGGTGGCTGGCTCTCGGCGCCATCGGCTTTTCCATCATCGTAAGTCTCGTCGCGGGCCTTTATCCCGCTGCACGCGCCGCAAAACTCAATCCCGTGGAAGCTCTTCGCTACGAATAGTCCCTCTTCGCTCTCACGAATACGGTAGCCCCACATAATTCTCCGCCAAAGCAGTCGCAGCCGCGCGCGAACCGCAAACATAATCCAGCTCCGCCAAATGAAGCTGGTGCGCAAAACTATCTTCATTTTCGAATCGATGCAGCATCGTCGTCATCCACGCCGAGAACCGCTGCACTTTCCAAATCCGCCGGAAACAATTCTCCGTGTACCGCTCCAGTCCTTCGCTCGACCCGCGTTTATAAAATTCAATCAGCGCTCGCGTCAGCACTCGCACATCCGCCACCGCCAGATTCAATCCCTTCGCCCCTGTCGGCGGAACGATGTGCGCCGCATCCCCAAGCAAAAAAAGCTTCCCGTGCTGCATCGGCTCCGCCACAAAGCTGCGCATCCCCGTAATTCCCTTTTGCATTACCGGCCCGTCTTTCAGCGTCCATCCATCGCGCGTCTCCATCCGCAAACGAAGCTCCTCCCAGATGCGCTCATCCGGCCAGTTCGCAATATCTTCGTTCGGCGAGCATTGCAGATATAGCCGCGAAACCTCGGGCGACCGCATGCTCAGCAGTGCAAATCCGCGCTCATGATAGGTGTAAATCAGCTCGTCCGACGCCGGCGCCACTTTTGCTAAAATTCCCAGCCACGCAAACGGATATTCCCTCTCGTGCACGCGCAACACGCTCGCCGGCATCGACGGCCGGCAAATCCCATGAGACCCGTCGCACCCCGCAATGAAATCGCACTCCAACTCCTTGAATTGCCCGCCCTTCTGGTAGCGAATCCGCGGTTTCGCTTCCACATCGTGAACACTCACCGCCCCTGCCTCAAAAATAATCTCTCCGCCCGCGGCAATTCGCGCCGCCACCAAATCCTTCACCACTTCATGCTGCGCATAAATGGTGATCGATTTCCCGCCCGTCAATTCCCTGAAATCGATGCGATGCCCCGCCCCGCCAAACCGCAACTCAATCCCGTGATGCACCAGCCCTTCTTTCTTCAATCGTTCGCCCAGACCAGACGCAACCAGCAAATCCACCGTCCCCTGCTCCAAAACCCCCGCGCGCACGCGCTGCTCAATATATTCCCGGCTGTGGCTCTCCAAAACAACCGACTCGACTCCCTCCAAATGCAGCAGATGCGCCAGCACCAGCCCGGCAGGTCCCGCCCCCACAATTCCCACCTGCGTGCGCATCAAAATCCGCCTCTCCAAACTTATTTCGTTGCAGGTTTTGTAAATCGCTCGATGACTTCCCGCGGAATCGCCTGACCGTAAATGCGTTTGGGATCTCCAGGCGCACGCACCGTCCACACCCGCTTCTCGAATCCATCCACCGCCAGCGTGTCTCCCCGAAAAAGTTTGTGCTGCACTGAAAAGCTGCTCTTCCCCCATTCGGTCACACAAGATTCCACGACCACATTGTCGCCAAACCGCGAAGGCACAATAAAACTCGCCCGCGCCTCCACCAGCGGAATCCCCAAAATCTGATATTTCTCTATCATTTCGTGCTTCGCCAGCCCCGCCCGCTCAAACAACGCGTTCGTGCAAGCATCGAAATACTCAAAAAACCTCGGGAAATACACAATCCCCGCCGGATCGCAATCCCCCCACTCGATGTGAATCGTCCTTCGATTAACCAGCATTCGCCACTCTCACAAAATTTTCCCCGCGCAGCAGCACGAAGTTTACCCTACGCCCGCAACCCGTCAAATTGGATTCCACCCCCGCCTGCATTAGCCCCGATTTCTCACCCGCAGCTTCCATCCCATCGATAATCGTTTGTAGGGGCGCAGCACTGCTGCGCCCCTGCTTGCCCAGGCGTTCTGATCAAGCAGCCTCTTTCGGGAATCGCAACCCACGATCGGAATCGCAATCGTCGAAATGCTCCGAACCCGGTTGACGGAACTCGTTGTGTGGGACTAGTCTTGCCTACTTGGACGAGGCGCTGCACGGGCAAGCCAGCGGCGTTTCGGCCTTTGCTCGGAAGCGAGAGATTCCGTCACTGTTTTGGAGCCACCTCCATGGCCCATGATCAAGAAAAACATGCTACTGGTGTTGCCGCCGCTGGTTTCGTGCGCGATGGCGATGTGGTTGGGCTCGGCACTGGCTCGACTGCGTTTCACGCCGTTCAGGTTTTGGGCGAGCGCGTCCAGGCGGGCCTAAAAATCCGGGGCATTCCCACGTCCAGCAAAACGCGGGACCAGGCCATCAGTCTGGGAATCCCGCTGACCACCTTCGACGAAGTCCAGCAAATCGATGTCACCATTGACGGCGCCGACGAATTCGACCCGAACCTACAGCTCATCAAGGGCGGCGGGGGCGCACTGCTGCGCGAGAAGATCGTCGCGTCGGCCTCGCGGCAGGTGGTGATCATTACCGATTCGAGCAAGCAAGTGCCGGTGCTCGGGAAGTTTCCGCTGCCGGTGGAAGTCATAGCCTTCGCACAAGCCTTAGTGGCGAAAAAAATCATGGCGCTGGGGGCCACGGTGAAAATTCGCCAGCTCAATGGCGTCCCCTTTGTCACGGACGAAGGCCATCACATTCTCGACTGCAGCTTCGGCCAGATTCCCGATCCGCCCGCGCTCGCCCGCAGACTCAGCGATATTCCCGGCATTGTGGAGCATGGTTTGTTCATTGACATGGCCAGCGTGGTGCTGCTCGCGAGCGGGCAGGAAGTCAAGGAGTTGCGGCGCGGCGGTAAGTAAGCAAAGCAAGCAGACGAAAGGAGCATGAACATGGCAACACAAGTTCAAGCGGCGGCGAAGAGCCCGGCGTGGAACGCGCTCGCGGCCCATTACAAAATGGTTTCCAATCTGCACATGCGACAGCTTTTTGCCGACGATCCGAAACGCGGTGAGCGTTTGGCGGTCGAGGCTGCGGGCCTGTACCTCGATTACTCGAAGAACCGCGTGACCGACGAGACGCTCAAGCTGTTGCTGCAGCTAGCGGAGGAAAGCAGCCTGGGCGCGAAAAGAGATGCGATGTTCCGCGGGGAGAAGATCAACATCACCGAGAAACGGGCGGTTTTGCACGTTGCGCTGCGGGCGCCGCGAGGAGCGTCCATTCTGGTGGATGGAAAGAACGTTGTGCCGGACGTGCACGCCACGCTCGACAAGATGGCGGATTTCTCCAACCGGGTGCGCAGCGGTGCGTGGAAAGGCCATACCGGCAAGCGCATCCGCACCGTAGTAAATATCGGAATTGGCGGCTCCGACCTCGGCCCGGTGATGGCTTATGAAGCGCTGAAACATTACACCCAGCGCAACATGGACTTCCGTTTCGTCTCCAACATCGACGGCACGGACTTCGCGGAAGCAGTGCAAGGTCTGGATCCGTCGGAAACCATGTTCATCGTGTCCTCGAAGACGTTCACCACGCTGGAGACGATGACGAACGCGCACAGCGCGCGCGCGTGGCTACTGGCGGGACTGGGCGGCGATGAGAAGTCCATCGCCAAGCATTTCGTCGCGGTGTCGACAAACGCCACCGAAGTGACCAGGTTCGGCATCGATACGGCCAACATGTTTGAATTCTGGGATTGGGTTGGCGGACGCTACTCTATGGATTCGGCGATTGGCCTTTCCAACATGGTCGCCCTCGGCCCCGATAATTTCCGCGCCATGCTGGATGGTTTTCACAAGATGGACGAGCATTTCCGCACCACCCCGCTTGACCGCAACCTGCCGGTGCTGATGGGCCTGCTGGCTGTTTGGTACAACGACTTTTTCGGCGCGCAGACCGTTGCCGTTTTGCCTTACGAGCAGTACCTGAAACGATTTCCGGCCTATCTGCAGCAGTTGACGATGGAGAGCAACGGAAAACACGTCACACTCGACGGAGAACCCGTCTCCTGCGATACCGGCCCCATCTACTGGGGCGAGCCGGGGACCAACGGCCAGCATTCCTTTTATCAGTTGATCCATCAAGGAACGCGGCTCATTCCGTGCGATTTCATCGCTTTCGGCAAGCCGATCAATCAAATAGGCCGCCATCACGACATCCTGCTGGCCAACGTGTTTGCGCAGGCCGAGGCGCTGGCGTTTGGCAAGACCGCGGAACAAGTAAAAGCAGAAGGCACGCCGGACTGGCTTGTGCCGCACCGCGTGTTCGAAGGCAACCGGCCATCGAACACCATTCTGGTGGAGAAACTTACGCCGGAAACGTTGGGGAAGCTCGTGGCGCTCTACGAACACGCAGTCTTCACCCAGGGCGTTATATGGAACATCGATTCGTTCGACCAGTGGGGCGTGGAACTAGGAAAGGTTCTGGCGCAGCGCATCATCCCCGAATTGGAGAAGGATCCAGCGCCAGAACTAAACCATGACAGTTCCACCAACCATCTGATTCGCCGCTACCGCAAGCTCAAAGAATAGCTCCCACTGGTCCTAAGAATCCCTTGTAGGGGCGCAGTATATTGCGCCCCAGCTTGCCTAGCGTTTTGATCAAGGGCGGCAGCCGGTGCCCGTCCTCGGTTTGTGTGGGCGGTGATTTTGGTGTTCTTTGACTCTATCCGTGTTTCGCTCCCATTCGTAGTTTTGTTTCTTGGCCCGTGGCACACCCGAACCTAAGACCGCAAGGCAACCTCCAGCCTCCCACTTGGTTCTGAACGCTGTAACGAGCGGCAGTGGCGCCGCTCCGACGGGGTTGCGTAATGCAGAATTGCATCACGTGAGGTTGGCTTCCTCACAATCGTTCACAAACGAGGTGTCCTGATGGGGGTTGCAAATCGTTGTCTGCTGCTGTTTAGTTTTTCCCTCTCCTTGTTGCTGACTGCCGGTTCGGTCGCTCAGGCTCAGTCCGAATTAGACCAGACGCCCGCCAGCAACGCGCAATCTAAAAAGCAAAACCGCAAAGCCACAAAGGAAATGGGCCCCGCCTATGGCACTTGGCTGACCGACGAAGTCCACGAAATCATCACCGACGCCGAGCGCCGCGCCTTTCTCCAACTCTCCACCAACGAGGAGCGCCAGCAATTCATCGAGATTTTTTGGGACCGGCGCAATCCCGAACCGGACTCCCCGGTAAATTCCTACAAAGAAGAGCACTACCGCCGTCTGGCCTACGCGGATGAGCATTTTTCCTCCGGCATCCTCGGACGAAAGACGGACCGCGGCCGCATCTATATCCTCTGGGGTACGCCGGATGAGATCGAATCGCATCCCACGGGCGGCACCTATGCTCGTCCGATGTCCCAAGGAGGCGGCTCTACCAGCACTTATCCCTGGGAACTTTGGCGCTATCGCCACCTCGAAGGCATCGGCGAAAACATCGAAATCGAATTTGTCGATCCCAGCGGCTCCGGCGAGTACCACATCACCAGCGATCCTTGCGAAAAGGACGCTCTCGCTCACGTTCCCGGAGCCGGCGCGAGCCTCTCCGAACAAATCGGTCAATCCACAAGAGCAGGTCGCTTCACCAACAGCAACGGGACGACTTGTCCCGTGCCCTTAGGTGGTACCACCGCCGGCTTGAACGAGTTCGACAATCTGGACCGTTATTTTCGGGTCCAGCGCGCTCCCGAACACTTCAAAGACCTGGCCGAAAAAGTTTCTTCTCGCATCGTCGCCAATCCGCTCCCCTTCGAATACCGCGCCGACTTCCTGCGCGCCACCACCAACACTGTCTTGGTCTCCATTACCGTGCAGTTGCGCAATCGCGACTTGACCTATCAGGGCAAACAGGGTTTGCATTCGGCCGTGCTCGATCTTTACGCTCGCATCAGTGATCCCGGTGGACGCGTTGTCCAGACTTTCGAAGACGTGATCTCCCGCGATTTTCCGGAGTCGCTTTTCCAATCTTCGTTGGAGCTCTACTCCATCTACCAAAAGACGGTGCCGCTCCGGGCCGGCCTCTACCGCCTCGATGTGGTCATCAAAGACACGCAAAGCGGCAATGTCGGCGTCATGAACGCCGCGCTTCGCGTGCCGCGCTTTGAAGATGAAAAACTCGACGCCAGCTCTCTGGTCCTGGCCGATCAAATCGAACTCGTAGCCGCGAACCAGATCGGCGCCGGACAATTTGTCCTCGGCGTCTACAAAGTACGCCCGCGCCTAAGCCAGGAGTTCACCAGCACCGACAAACTGGGAATCTATTTGCAGCTCTACAATCTCAAAGTCGAGGAAACGTCGCACAAAACGAGAGTTGCCGTAGCCTACCGCATTACCAAGAACCAGGAAGAAGTCTGGCACGGCGTCGAAACAGCGGACCATCTCCACCAAGGCGGCGAGCAGCTTACGATTGAACGCTTCCTCCCCGTAAACTCCCTCGCCCCGGGTCGCTACACCATCGAAGTCACTGCCATCGACCTCTTAACCAACGAAACCGTAATCCGCACGGCCGACTTCACCGTAAAACCCGCCCCGCCCAAACCCATTGGTTCCGTTCCGTCTCCGGCGTGGTGACGTGCGCCGTCGCCGAGACCGTCGACCTCTTTCAATCCAATCGCCAACTTCCAACTTCCTCCCGCCCTCCGCTTTTCGCTACACTCTTCGCATGCCCTTGCTCGATTCCCTCTTCCGCTCCAACGAAATTGACGCCCTCTTCTCCGACACTGCCTGCCTCCAAGGCATGCTCGACTTCGAGGCTGCCCTCGCCCGCGCCGAAGCTCGCACCGGCGTAATCCCGCTATCCGCCGCCCCACCCATCGCCGCCAAGTGCCAAGCCCAACTCTTCGACAAAGAAACACTTAAGAGCGCCGCGGCGCTCTCCGGCAACCTGGCGATTCCCCTCGTCAAGCAGCTCACCGCGCTCGTCGCCAAGGACGACCAAGACGCCGCCCGCTACGTCCACTGGGGCGCCACCAGCCAGGACGCCATCGATACCGGCCTGGTGCTGCAACTCCGACAAGTGCTTGAAATCATCACTGCCGACCTCGACCGTGTCTCCAACGCGCTGGCGCGATTCGCCGAAAAATACCGCGTCACCCCCATCGCCGCACGCACCTGGATGCAGCAAGCCCTCCCCACCAGCTTCGGCCTGAAACTCGCCGCCTGGCTCGATGCGCTCGACCGACATCGTGCCCGCTTGCGGGAAACGCAAAAACGCTGCCTCGTGCTGCAATTCGGCGGCGCCGTTGGCACCCTCGCTTCACTTCACACCAAGGGTCTGGACGTCGCACAAGCCCTTGCAAAAGATCTGCGACTGACGCTGCCGAATCTTCCCTGGCACGCCCACCGCGACCGCGTCGCCGAAATCGCCACCACGCTCGGACTCCTGGCGGGCACGCTTGGAAAAATCGGTTGCGACATTTCTCTGCTCTCGCAAACGGAAGTCGCGGAAGTTGCGGAGCCAAGCGGCGCAGGACGCGGTGGCTCTTCCACGCTTCCGCATAAACGCAATCCTGTTACATCGGCGGTCCTGCTCGCTGCGGCCATGCGCGTCCCCTCGCTCGTCAGCACCATGCTTTCCAGCATGGTCCAACAACACGAACGCGGCCTGGGCGGCTGGCATGCCGAGTGGGAAACGCTCCCTGAAATCGTGCAACTCACCGGGGGCGCCTTGCACCATCTTTCCGAAACACTTCCGAATCTGGAGATTGATGCGCGGAAGATGCGCGAGAATATCGAGCTTACTCACGGTTTGATTTTCGCGGAGGCCGTGGCCATGACTCTGGGAGAAGAACTTGGCCGCATGGCTGCTCACCAACTGGTCGAAGCGGCTTGCCAGCGTGCGCGCACGGAAAACAAACATCTTCGAGAAATTCTATCGGACAATTCTGAAGTCACTCGTCGTTTGGATGCAGGACAAATGGATGATCTCTTCGACGCCGGAAAATATCTCGGTATAGCGGAAGGCTTCGTCGATCGCGTATTGGCCGAGCATCGCGATCTGAAATCAAATTCCAGGAAAGAAAGCGAGTAACGCGAATGCCGTTTGCCGAAATCGGCGGTTTCCGAATTCACTACTTTCCGGCGGGTGCCGCTGATTTGCCGGTTCTTCTCTTTTCCAATTCTCTCGGCACGAATCTCTCGATGTGGAATCCTCAGTTGCCTGTGTTCGAGAAACAATTTCGCGTTTTGCGTTACGATACGCGCGGCCACGGGCAGTCTTCCTTGACGCCCGGCCCTTACTCGATCGAGCAACTTGGCAAAGATGTGCTCAACTTGCTTGACGCGCTGAAACTCGACCGCGTGCATTTTTGCGGCCTTTCGATGGGCGGAATGATCGGTATGTGGCTCGCCATGAACGCGCCAGAGCGACTGAACAAACTTGTCCTTTGCAACACTGGCGCAAAAATCGGCAACGCCGAAGGATGGAACGCGCGCATCGAAACCGTGCGCAAAGGCGGCATGAAATCCGTTGCAGGAGGTGTAATCGAGCGATGGTTCACTCCGGCCTTTCGCGCGAAAGCGCCCGAGGAAGTCGCGGCGATACAGAACATCTTGGAAAATACGCAAGCGGAAGGCTATGTGGCAAACTGCGCAGCGGTGCGCGATTTTGACGCGCGCGAAACCATCTCCGCGATTCGTGCGCCGACGCTCGTGATCGCCGGCGGGCATGATCAGGCGACGCCCCCGGCGGATGGCCGCTTCCTCGCCGACAAAATCAGCGGCGCGCGATACGCAGAACTCGCCGCCGCGCATTTGTCGAATATCGAAGATCGCGATCATTTCAACCAGGAAGTCAGCGCGTTTCTCGCTGCGTGAGGAGAATTCAGATGGACGATAGCCAGCGCTATGAACAAGGGATGAAAGTCCGGCGCGCGGTGCTTGGCGATGCGCACGTGGATCGCTCGCTGAAAAACCGCAACGAATTCAACGAAGCATTTCAGGATTTGATCACGCGCTACGCCTGGGGCGAAATCTGGAGCCGCCCCGGCCTCCCGCGTCACACGCGCAGCCTGATCACGCTGGCGATAATGGTGGCGCTCAATCGCATTGAGGAACTGCGCATGTACGTGCGCGCCGCATTAAACGTCGGCGTGAAGCGCGAGGAGATTCAAGAAGTCCTGCTGCAAACCGCGATCTACTGTGGCCTTCCCGCCGCGAACTCCGCTTTCCGTCTCGCCCAGGAAGTTTTTGCCGAAGTCGACGCAGCACGTTAATTCACGAAAATACTTTCGCAATTTCAGATACTCTCTTACAACTTTCGCGGGAACATTCATGACAAAACAAATTGTGGTCGTGGGAAGCACGAGCTTGGATTTTGTGGCGGGCGCCGGCCGGATCCCCGTCGTCGGCGAAACCATCATCGGAAACACCTTCAATACGTTTTACGGAGGAAAGGGCGCGAATCAGGCGGTGGCGGCGGCAAAGCTAGGCTATCCCACGGCGATGATCGCGCGCGTGGGCGACGATGCGTTCGGTCCGCAACTGCAGAACGCGCTGAGGAGCGCGGGAGTGGACGCGGAGAATGTGCTCAATGTGTCTGGGCCATCCGGCGTAGCCCTGATCATGACCGGCGGAAAAGGTGAGAACAGCATCGTCGTGGTGCCGGGGTCGAACGGAAAGCTGACGATACAAGAGCTTCAAAAGCACGAGAAGACGCTTAAAAACGCCGGAATGTTTCTTGCCCAACTGGAAATTCCAATGGAGACGGTCGAATACCTTACGGAGTTCGCGAAAAAAAACGGAATCCCGCTGATGCTGGATCCGGCGCCGGCGCGCGAATTGCCCGCCAGCCTTTTGCAGCGCGTTTCTTGGATTACGCCGAACGAAAGCGAGACATTGACGTTGCTACGCCGCAGCGAGAAGGAACTTGCGGAAGATCAAGTTCATCGCGCTGCGGAAGAAATATTGTCCCGCGGCGTTCGCAATGTTGTTCTAAAACTAGGTAGCCGCGGGTGCCTGGTGGCCCACGGCGGAAAGATGGAATTTGTTCCCGCATACAAAGTGGCTGCGGTGGACACGACCGCCGCGGGCGACGCGTTCAATGGGGCATTCGCAGTGGGACTGATGAAGGGGCAATCACCGCGCGAGGCGGCGGCGTTTGCTTGCGCGGTGGCGGGAATTTCGGTGACGCGCCACGGGGCGCAGCCGTCGATGCCGACCTTGGCGGAAGTGGGAAGATTCTTGCGCGATCAGAGCGCTAAATAGATTAATCGGCGTGGAGCGCGCCACATTCAGCGGTTCACGCGGAGAAAATTTCCCGTGTGTTCCAGCAGGCGATCCACATCTTCGATATTGTTGAAGAAATGCGTGGAAATGCGCACTCCGCCTACGCGCGAAGTATAACGAATGGCAGTAAGAATACGGTGGTCCAGCAAGTATTCCATCAGCGCGACATTTTTGTCGCGCGCCCCGCGGTCGACGGTGACAATTCCCGAGCGGTGTTTCTCTTCGCGCGGGCTGATGACCTTCAGTCCCAGTTTATCCAGGCCGGCCAATAGATGGTTTGACAGCGAAAGAATGTAGCGCGCGATATTCGCGGTTCCCAATGAGTTGATCATCTGGAGCGAAGCAGCAAGGCCAATCGCGCCGGGATAGTTGGAGGTGCCGCCAACCTCGAAGCGCCGCGCCTCGTTTACAAAGCGATAATCGCGCACCGGAGTGATGTCCGGAGTTTGAAAATAGTTTCCCCAGCCGCCTTCGGGAGTTTCCACGCTCAGATATCCCGCGAGCGCGGGCCGCAGAATAGGCATGAGTCCATGGCGGAGGTACAAAAAGCCGGCGCCAAAGGGCGCGTTCAGCCATTTGTGGCCGCCGCAGGCGAGAATATCTATCGGTGTCTCACGCACATCGATGGGAATGGCACCGAGTTGCTGAATGGCATCCACCACCAACCAGAGATGGCGGTCGCGGCAGAGAGCGCTCAAGGCGTGCAAGTCGATGCGGAATCCGTTGCTCCACTGGACCGAACTGACGACGACTGCCTTGGTGCGCGGCGTAATTCGTTCGGCGATGTCTTCCACGAGAATCCGCCCGTCACGATTGGGAACAACGTCAATTTCCAATCCCATGCGGTCCCGCTGCTGACACCACGGAATGCCGACCTCCATGAACTCGAGATCGCCCATGATGACGCGGTCCCCGCGTTCGAGGGGCAGAATCTCCGCGGCGATATTCAGCCCGTGAGTGGTGCTTTCGACAAGCGCGATTTCATTTTCGTCGGCGTTGATGAGGCGCGCCAATTCAGGCCTAGCTTTCGCGCGCATCTCGTCCATAGCAATGTGATACAGCGTCGAAGAACGCGCACGGCAATTTAATGCGAATTGCAGAAATTCCTGGATAGCTTCGACACTCACGACAGGCGCGAGGCTTGCGCAAGCTGCGTCCAGGAACGTTTTTTCGCAAAGAGCTGGAAACTGATCGCGAACTTTCCGAAAGCTTACGTCCACTGCGGAGAGGCTAGACAAGGGCCTGCTCCCGCACTGTCAGGTCTTTATTCTTCTCCAGCACGCTGAGCACTTCCCGCACATCATCCATGGTGTTGTAGACATGAAACGAAACGCGCAATCCATCCATGCGATTTGAAACGATAATGCCGTGTTCGGCGAGCTTTTTTACCATCGCTTCGGCATCTTTCATACGCAAGACGACCAGCGGTCCGCGGCTGTCCGCAGGCGTCTTGGTCTGAATCTGCAGTTCCCGCGCTCCTGCGAGGAATTTTTGGGCCAGGCCGCCAACGTGATCGGCAATGCGCTGGAAACCAACGGAGCTCAGCACTTGCAGCGCGGCCGAAATGGCGTAAGCCTGGGGGACGGGCGGGGAGCCAGTCTCGAAGCGCCGCGCGCTATGCGAAGGATTGTAGTGTTTGGTGTCAAAAGCAAAAGGATTCTGCTGAGCGAACCAGCCGGTGATCGTCGGCGTCAACGATTCGATCAAACCCCGACGGACGTACATAAATGCAATTCCCGACGGGCATAAAAGATATTTGAGCGCGCCCGTCACGTAAAAATCCAGGTTAAGCTCTTTCACATTGACGGGCCGGGTTCCCGCGTCCTGGTAATCATCGAGCATGACGAGCGCACCCTGATCGTGCGCCAACTGCGTCACGGCCTTTACATCGGAACGAAAACCGTTCATAAAGCATATGTGCGTCAACGGAACGATAAGCGTTTGTTTGTCGATGGCTTTGGCGTAAGCATCGACGGAAAGCCGGTCCTTCTCCGATTCCAGGAACTGGATCTCCAGACCGCGGCGCTGTTGGGCCAGCCAAATCTGTCCCATGGTCGGAAACTCGAACTCCCCCATGACCACTTTTTTGCGAAAGCGAAACTCTAGCGCGCTGGCGACGGAGTTGATGCCCGCCGAAGCACAGGAAATCACCGCGACTTCGTCCGGCTCGGCTCCGATAAACCGCGCGAAGGCCGCGCGAGCCGCTTCGTATTTTTCGACCCAGAGGTCCCACGGAGAACCGGAATCATGCCAGCTCCGCTGGTATTCGAGTTGCGAGGCTTCCACGGCATCGCAAAGCGCTCCCTGCGAGCAGGAATTAAGATAAATCTTCTTCTTGAAAACAGGAAAGCGGGAGCGAATCGCTGTCACTTCGGAGTCAGTCAACATATTGGATGCCTCTTAGGACAAATTCAATCTGTCCAGAATTCTTTTTGCTCAAAACCATTGGCCGACAGGCGGTTTGCACAGCTCAGTGGCCGGCCGCGTAGATTTGTCCTGCACCGTGCCGCGAAGCGCGTCGGTATCTCCCGCTTGAGCAAACGCCCGGACGCAGGGGCCTAGCGATAAAATCGAACTCAGCACAAGCCGTGTGATCATGGTCCCTGCCCTCCCCGCTGTTTCTTATTCTTCTGCCGCCGCGGGGCGAATCTGTTTTGCATCTTCGGTCGCGGCCACAAAATTCTTTCCTCCCCGGACTTTCCAATATGCGAGTGAAATCAAAAGCAAGAACGGCGCGAATGCCGGCACGGTGTACTGCAAACCGTCGACGAAGAACGTGCTCGCGGCAATCCCCAGGAGGGCGGCAATTCCCAGCCACGTGGAATAGGGAAAGAATCGCAAGCGCATGGGGAGTTGGGCGATACGTGCGGGGCCAAGAGCACGGCGGAAAGCAAGATGCGTCAGCAGAATAATGATCCACACGAAAAACATTCCCGCCACGGCCACGCCATAGAGCATCAGAAACGCTTTCTCCGGCGCATAAATCGCCAGCAAAATCGCGGCGACCATTCCTCCGGTGGAAACCGCCAGGGCACGCCGAGGCACACCGTTTTCACTGAGACGCCCCAGCCACTCCGGTGCGTAGCGCCCCCGCGATAACGAAAATAGCATGCGCGTCGTCAGATACAGGTCGGTGTTAGAACTAGATAATGCCGCAGTAATCACCACAAGATTCATGATACTCGCCACGTAGGGAATGCCAACGGCTGAAAACGCGCTGACAAACGGGCTTCCCGTGATGCCGCTGCCCGTGCCGGCGTGATTCCACGGTGTCATCGCCAACATGATGGTAATCGCGAGCACGTAAAAGAGGATGAGACGAAAGACAATCGTACGCATGGCGCGGGGGATTGATTCTTGCGGGCGTTCCGCCTCTCCAGCGGTCACCGCGATAATTTCAACGCCCATGTAGCTGGTGAGCGCAAGCGTAAGAGCCAGCCACACTCCCTTCCAGCCATGAGGAAGAAAGCCGCCATACGCCGTGAGATTTTTCAGACCGACGGCCGGGTGCGGACCAAAACCGAGTATCAATCCTAGCCCGACGATGATGAATACGACGATGGCCAGCACTTTGATCAACGCAAACCAATATTCGAACTCGCCAAAGCGCGCCACTTGCTGCGAATTCAGAGCCACCAGCGCGATAGAAACTCCCACGACCCAAATCCATTGCGGAACCGACGGAAACCAGAATGCAAAGTAGATGGCCACGGCGGTAACTTCCGCGCCAATCGCGATGATCTGCACCAGCCCATACGTCGCGCGCACGGAGAAGCCCGCCCAGGGACTCAAATAAGTTTGCGCGTAGACGCCGAAAGAGCCGGCGACGGGATGCACGACCGCCATTTCCACCAAGGAATACGCAACGATCAGTGCGATGACCGCGCCAAGAAGGTAAGTGACGATCACGCCGGGCCCCGCCAGTCGAATCGTCACGCTGCTGCCTAGGAAAAGCCCGACGCCAATCGCGCCGCCGATCGCCAGCATACTGAGCTGGCGCTGGGTAAGCCTCCGCCGCAGTTCTCCGCCCGGGGATACTTGCCCCGGCAAATCGGGGGCGGCAGGCGCGAAAGTCTTGACGGATTCGGAACTGTCACCCATGTTTGTTCAATGCAAGCAAAACGTCCCCGAAACGGCGTATCTCTTCCTTCGTGTTGTAGTGAACCGCGGAAACGCGCACCACGCCGCTGTCCTGGCTCACACCCAGCCGCTTCATCAGCCGGGGCGCGTACATATGACCGTCTCGTATTCCAATTCCCTCGCTCGCCATCGTGTCCGTCACCTTCGCTGGAGCGGTCTTTTTCAAATTGAAGCAGACTGTGGGCACCCGCTCGTGCACGCGTTCCTCCGCCCGAACACCATAGATAGTCGCGTCGCACTCCCGCAAGACGCGCAGCAGTTCCAGCGACAACGATTCTTCATAGGACCGTATATGCGTCATCGCGCGCACCAGATTGGCCCGCTTCGACGTGCTCTGCCCGTTTCCTTCGCCGTCCTTCAGCAGCTTCCCAAGATTCTCCAAATAGGAAATGGCTGCATCCATGCCGGCCACGTTTTCATAGATGAACGTTCCCGCTTCAATTTTTCCCGGCGGCTCGTCGGGAATAAAATCCTCGCGGAAGGTCGGCAGCTTCTCCAGAAGTTTCCTTCGCCCCCAAAGAAATCCCATGTGCGGAGAAAAAATCTTATAACCCGAACACACCAGGTAATCGCAGTCGAAAGCCTGAACATCCACAACCGCGTGCGGTCCATAGTGCACGCAGTCCAGAAAGATTTCGGCGCCTGCTTGGTGGACGAGTTTGGCCGCCGCGGCAACGTCCACGATCGAGCCCAGAGCGTTCGACGTGACCGTGCAGGCCACCAGACGTGTTTTGGAAGACAGCAGCGGATTCAAGTCCTCGGCGTGCAAGTTGCCGTCGTCGCGCATCTTCCACCAAAGAAATTTCGCTCCTTCCCTGTGCAAAGCCAGCCAGGTGGCCACGTTGGCTTCGTGATCCATGTCCGTGACGATGATCTCGTTCCGTTGTTGCAAAGTTTGCCCGATCGCCAGACTCACCAGCCGGATGAAAGACGTCGCGTTCATGCCAAAGGCGATTTCGCTCGGTGTGCTGGCGTTCAAAAAGGTTGCCACGCTGGCCCGGGCACTTGAAATGGCTTCGTCGACCTGCATACTGTGCCGGTAGCGGCCCCCGCGCTGCACGTTGCGTTCCACCAAATGCCGGTTTACCGCGTCGAGCACCGGTTGGGGTGCCTGCGCCCCCGCGGCATTGTCCAGGAAGACAAATGGCGGGGTCAGGTGCAGAGCCGGGAACGAGGAGCGGGCGGCTTCGACTGGGAATTTCAGGTGGGTTTGAGGTAAGGTCGTGCCTTGGGGGGTACTGCTCATCTGGCCTCCGAATGCCGGCTCTCGAGTCATTCCTGAAGGCCGAGAAGAGGAATGCGTCGAAGCCGGGCAAGTGGCAAGCTACAATGCGCGTCCCGGCATGTCAAGAGCATGTTCATCGTATACGGTATGTATACGTTTGACACCGGCGCGCAACTCGGGAACAATAAACGCTTCTGGCCCGACCCCCGGGAGGACTTTTGACCAAGAGCGCGGCACGCACGAAAAGCCATCGGCCGGTCTTTTCCGGTCCCTCCACGCTGATGCAGCCTCGCTCGGTAGTCGCCGGCCCCGCCACCCTCAGCGAAAGAGTTTACCGCGCGTTCAAACGTGACATTATTCATGGCGTCTTTCAACCGGGTGAAGCCCTCAGCGAAAAAGAACTGGCCGAACGGTATAAGGGCAGCAGGACTCCCGTGCGCGAGGCGGCTGTGCGCCTGCAGAATGAACGGCTGGTGCGCATCGTTCCCAACCGCGGGTACTTCGTCAGCCAGATCACTCTCCAGGTTCTCAACGATATCTACGAATTCCGCACTGCGGTCGAGTGCGCGGCTGCCGAACTCGCCGCGGTGAAAGGCGCTTCTCCCGAAAGCCTCAAGAAACTCACCGACTACACGGAGGTAACGTGCAGCCCGGAAGATCGGCAAAGCTGCGTCAATTTCATTGAAGCGGACACCGCTTTCCATATCGGCATCGCGAGGCTGGCCCGCAACCAAATGCTCCTTCAGGCGGTCAGTGAAGCGCGCAGCCAGATGGAACGGATTATGTTTGCGGCCATTGACATCAATTACTTTGGAGAAGTTCCCGGCCGCGAGCATGACGAAATCCTGCGGGCCATCCAGGACCGCGATCACGAGCGCGCCCGGCTGCGCATGCACGAACACATCATGCAATCCAAGGACAAAGTCCTCGGCCTCACCAACGCCTTTCCCTATACTTCCTGAATGCGCAGCCGCCGTGGGCGGCAGCGGAATTGCCGGGGGAGTTACCTCAACTGAATATTTTTTTAGATACAACGCATCAGGGTTTCTAAACCTGGCCATCGATTTTCCCCTGCATTGGCTGTCTTTGGCGGCCCCAAGAGCCGCCGGCTGTGCCCCGCGAGGCCAGTGTACAATGTGTATACGATAAGAATTCGCTTGACATACGCCTGTCCCTAAAGTAGCGTCCGCGTCTAAGTCGAGGCCGACGAAGCAGGGGGAGGCCGTTATGAACGTCATCCGCAGTTTTCGCGTGTCCTTTTTCCTTTTCTTTGCTTTACTCTGTGCCGCCAGCGCGCTGGCGCAACAATTCCCGGGCCGCATCACCGGCACGGTCCGGGACACGCAAGGAGCCGCGGTTGCCGGCGCCATGGTCAAGCTCACCAATCCCTCCACGGGACTTGTGCGCATCGTCACCACGGATGAAAGCGGTGACTTTAACTTTCCCGAACTAGCACTGGGCACGTACCAATTGAGCGTGAGTAAGGACGGCTTCAAGACGACCGTGATCACCGAAATCACCACCTCCCAAGACAAAGTGAATACCGTGACACCGGTGCTCGCGGTGGGCAGTGTCAGCTCTCAAGTAGAAGTAACTGCCGACACGTTGCTGCTGCAGACAGAAACGAACTCGGCCGGCGGCGAACTCTCCGAACAGCAAGTGACCTCGCTTCCAATCGGAAATAGTGACTTCACGCGGCTGGCCTTGGTGCTGCCCGGCGCGGTGCAGAACAGCAATTTTGCGTTCGCGCAGTACAGCATTAACGGTTCGCGAGCGCGCTCCAACGGCTTCAATGTTGACGGCGCCTCGAACACTGACCCTTCGACGTACCTTCCTTCCATCAATGAGGGCGGCAACTCCGCAACAGCGGCCACGCGCCTTCCGCTCGATGCGATTCAGGAAGTCAGCGTGGTAAGCGCCGGTTCCGGCGCCGACCTCGGGCAAAATTCCGGCAGCGTGATGAACGCGGTGGTCAAGAGCGGCACAAATCAGTTTCATGGGTCTGCTTATGAAGTACACCGCGATGCAGCCCTGGACGCCAAGAATTTCTTTGAAAACTTGAACGGTACAAAAAAAGCACCGTTCGTTTGGAATGAATTCGGTGGTTCCATCGGTGGTCCAGTGGTTCTTCCCGGCCTCTACGATGGCCACGATCGGACGTTTTTCTTTGGCGCTTATGACGGCAGCAGACTTCGTCTGGGGACAACACTTGCCGGCGCCGCCCCGACTACGGCGCAGGTCCAGGACGCCACCAACTTGCTTGCCGGCCAAGGTATTGCGCCGAATCAGCTGGGGCTGAATATCGTGAAGTTGTACACAACCTATCAGGGGTTGAACCTTTCCGGTCCTTTCGTCATCGACAATCGCGGACAGCAATCACCCAACAGTTTTGTGGTGAAAGTCGACCATCGTTTCTCGGAATCTGATTCCCTTTCCACCCGCTTTCTCTATGGCGAGGGAGAAGATGAGTTTCCCGGGGGTGGCCCGGGCCCCGGTGGCGGTTCGCAGCTTGGTCCGTGGTTTGGAGTCACACCGACCCATGTGGCGAATTACGCCATCAGCGAAGTACATGTGTTTTCGCCCAGCCTCATCAACACCTTCCGGCTCGGGTACAACCGCTTCAGCCAGTTTCAGAAGGGCCGCGACGCCAGTGTCGACCCTTCCACCATCGGCCTAAACACCGGGGTTGGTCCGGAAAGCTTTGGCATTCCCGAAATCGATATCGGGTCGAGTATCGGGCGCTTTGCGAATTTGGGTTTGCAAAATGGCGCGGGAGGCCGAGTCGCTACATCGTATCAGGTGGCCGACGAGTTCAACTGGACGCGCGGCAGACACTCGATGCAGTTCGGCTTCAATTTTCTCCACAACTATTCCGATTACACTCTGGTGGGCTCGCGAGGGATTCTGACGTTTGACGGGACCAGCCTTGGACAGAACCTCGTGCAAGCCGCTACAGGACGAAGTCCACAGATCACCACTGGGCCGGGGGCGTTCACCGTGGATGATTTCCAAGTATCCGGCCTGGTCGATCTGCTTGGGGGATTGCCAACTCCCGGCAACAATCTCACCGACATCAGCCGCGTTCTGACCGGCCGCACCAACATCGCTCAGAACATTGTCAGCGAATATTTCACGGATAACTTCAAGGCCACCAGCAAGCTGACGCTGATCGCTGGTCTTCGCTACGACTTTCTCGGAGCGGTAAACGAAACACGCGGAAGATTCTCCGCGTTTGATCCGAAGCTCGGACTCGTTCCCGTGTCGCAGCTGCCCGGCGGCGACCTCTACAACGCACCAAAGGGTAATCTTGGCCCACGCCTCGGGCTGGCATGGATTGCGCCAGTTTCCCTTGTGCCGGGACGTCAGATGGTGGTTCGCGCTGGTTATGGTATTTACTACGACACCGCGCCGCTCAACAATTTTCAAGGTCAATCAGCCAATCCCATAGGAAACGGCGGCGGATTTACTGTCGTTCCCAGCGCTCCAATTCCGTTCGGTGTCGGCGTTGCGATCTTCGGCAACGGCGGATCCTCGGGAGCGGCGGGCGTTTCCAACATTAATTCCGTGGACCACAATCTGAAAACGCCCAATACACAGGCATGGAATCTGAACATTCAGCAGGAGCTGAATTCCAAAATTGTCTTCCAGCTCGGCTATGTCGGCAACAAGAGCACGCATCAGCTCCAGCAAATCGACATCAATCAGCCGTTGCCTGGAGCGGATAACAGCCCGCAAGGCGAACAGTTGCGCCGGCCGTTGAACGCGCAGTTCCCAAATTTCGCGCAAATCAACACGCTCGAATCCAATGGCTGGGCCAACTATCACTCGCTGCAGGCCATTTTGAGGGCGAATAACTGGCATGGTTTGACGACGCAGTTTTCCTTCACCTGGTCACACAACCTCGATACAGCATCGGAAGTAAGCGACTTCTTCGGCACCAGCGGATTCGTTCCCCAGGACGCGCGGAATCTTCGCGGCAGCTATGGCAACTCCGAATTCGACCAGCGGCGCTCGCTGGTGGTCACCTACATTTATCAGATCCCTATTCCGAAGATGGACAGCAGGGCTGCTGTCGTTTTGAAGAATTGGCAGGTATCCGGGACCACCACTTATCGAGACGGCCTCTCCACGCCAGTTCTTACCTTCGGTGATCAAGCGGGCGTCGGAAACTCCAGTGAGCGTCCGAACTGCGTTGGTCCGATCGTATACAATCTCAAAGACTTCTCACAGCCTTACGTAAACATATCGGCGTTTGCCAACCCGGCGCCGGGAACTTTCGGCAACTGCCCGCGCAATCCAATCGTCGCTCCGGGCTTGATCTCCTGGGATATTTCCCTCCAGCGCACGTTCCACTTCACGGAACGGTTTGCTTTTGAATTCCGCACATCGTTCTTCAACGCGTTTAATCATCCCAACTTTGCCGAGCCGGCTCCCAACGTGGGGGGAAACATCACTGCTTCCGCTGACGACGGGAGCTTCGACTCCCATTTCGGAGTTGGAGGCCCGCGCAATATCCAATTCATGGGCAAGATACGATTCTGATTTTTCATCCGTGCCAGCAGGGGCTGTACTCTCCCAATTCATACCCAGCCCCTGCTGGCTGTTCTTTAGACCCACATTACCAGCAAAACTGACTATGATGCTCGCCTTCAAGGAGTCCGCATGAGCAAAACCACGAGTGGAACTGTTGGACGCATACTCCTCTCTCTCGCACTCGCGCTAGTCACGTCCTCGCGTTTGCCTGCGCAATCCGCCTCACGTAATATCAAAATCTCCGTCGATGCCACGCGCGCCACGCAGAAAATTCTTCACGCGGAGCTTGAAATTCCCACCTCTCCCGGCCCGCTCACTCTGTGCTATCCAAAGTGGATGCCCGCCGACCACTCTCCCGATGGCCCCATAGAAAATCTCACGGGCTTGAAATTCACATCGGCCGGAAAAATTATCCCTTGGCGGCGCGATCTCGTAGATATGTTCGCGTTCCACCTCGACGTTCCCAAAGGCGCTTCAGGCATCACCGTCAATTTGGATTTCCTTCTGTCTGTTCCCAGCCCCACGATCGACTTCAGCGCCTCGGCTTCCGCGAAACTCCTCATCCTGATGTGGAATCAGGTACTGCTCTATCCCAGCGGCTCGCCCGCCGACAAAATTATCTTCGAGCCAGCGCTGAAGCTGCCCGACGGCTGGAAGTTCAATACTTCGCTGCCCGTGGCCAGCCAGTCTGGCAACGTCGTTCAATTCGCGCCCGTTCCGCTCGATCTTCTTGTCGACTCGCCCGTGCAGTCTGGCGAATTCCTGCGTACTTTTCCTCTCACGCCGGGCGAAAAACCGCCGCACTTTCTTGACGTGGCCGCCGATGAGCCGTGGGCGCTGGATATCCCGCCCGAACTGATCGAAGGCTACAAGCGCCTCGTCGCCGAAGCTTCCGCGATGTATCAATCGCACCACTATCGCGACTACCATTTTCTGTTTACGCTCAGCGACAACGTGATGCGCCTGGGCCAGGAGCATCACGAGAGCAGCGATGACCGTGTCTCGGAACATACGCTCGTCGACCCCAGCGCGCGCTTGCTCGAAGCCGGACTTTTCCCGCATGAGTTCACGCATTCCTGGAACGGACAGTTCCGCCGGCCGATCGGGCTGGCCACGCCGGATTTTCAGGAGCCGATGAAGGGCGAGCTTCTCTGGGTGTATGAAGGATTGACCACTTATCTTGAGAGCGTCCTCGCCGCGCGCAGCGGGCTGCTCACTCCCGCGCAGACGCGCGAGCATCTAGCGTCCATTGCTTCGATGCTCGATCATCGCGCCGGGCGCACGTGGCGCTCTCTGCAAGACACCGCCGACGCCGCGCAAGTTCTCTACTTTTCGCCGTCGGAGTGGGTTTCTTATCGCCGCGGTACGGATTTTTATCTGGAAAGTGTTCTACTTTGGCTGGAAGTCGATACAACTCTGCGCAATCTGACGCACGACAGCCGCTCGATGAACGATTTCTGCCGCGTATTCCTCGGTGGCCCGGACGGCCAGCCGGTCATCAAGACTTACACTTTCGATGACATCGTCTCCACACTGAATGGCATCGCGCCCTACGATTGGCGCGCGTTCTTGCGGCAGCGCCTCGACTCCACGGAACCCCACGCCCCGCTTGGCGGCATCACCGGCGGCGGGTGGCGACTCACTTACACTGATGAGCCGAACGAGTTCCTCGCCGCGGGACAATCCGTCTCCGGCGCGGGAAATTTCACATCATCCGTAGGGTTCGCTGTCCAGCGCGACGGCACAATTCAAGACGTAATCCCCGGAATGCCCGCCTTCGACGCGGGCCTCAGCCCGTATATGAAAATCATCGCGGTAGGCGGCCACGAATTTTCCATGAGCGAACTAGGCCGCGCCATCCGCGATTCGAAATCCTCGACAAGTCCAATCGTACTTTTGGTTTCAAATGGCGGTTCTCTGAAGACTCATGAAATCGCCTATCACGGCGGCTTGCGCGGCCCGCATCTGGAGCGAGTCGAAAGCTCTCCGGACTATTTGAGCGAAATACTAAAACCGCTGGCAGGTGCGAAATAGCGAAGAAGCGGCAGCAAGACTGCCTCATCGCGCCGCTGCGCCCTAGTCAGAACTCGCCGCAACTGGCGTCTCCTGATTCAGAATCGCCACCCAGCGCTTCCCTCGCCTGATCCAAGTAGTGCTCTCCATCACTGTCGCTTCGGGAATTTTCCGCCCGTTCTCGCTTCCCAATCGCTCCGTTGCGTAAATCAGAATCACCGTATTCGCATTCGGCATAAAGCCGTGCATCCCCCGGATCTCCGAGTGCCCCACCGTGCGCCCCGCCATCCCCGCCAAATACTCCGGCTGCCGCACCATCCCGCTGCGAAAAATCATGATCGCGTCTGCTGGCACAAGCTCTGCGAATCGCTTTGCGTCCCGCTCTTGAGCCGCCTTCCAAACGCGTTCTTCCAATTTCATCACGTGCTGAATCACACTTTTCTGCGAAACACTCCGTCCGCTCTTTCGCGTTGCTCGCAGGGCCATTTTCATCTCCTCTGTAAGAACTCGCCGGCGCCCGGCCAAATCTGCGGTATGTAGGGGCCGCCTTCCGCGGGGGGCGCTCCTCGCATTTCATTGCGCTAAATCATTGCTCACTTCCCGCATCTCGCGCTATCCTCGCCTGCCCGATCTCGCCAAAGGGCTCGTCAGGAAAGGTCCACAAATGCGCATCCATCCACACGTTCTTGCTCTAATTTTTCTCGCCGCCGTGTTTTCTCCCTCTCTCCAGGCGCAAACAAAATTCACCGTCGGAACCGCTTCCGCCGCTCCTGGCCAAAAATCCACCGGCTACCTCGAAGTCCCCGCCGGAGCCGACGCCGCCACCAACATCCCCGTCGTGGTCATCAACGGCGCCAAGCCCGGACCAGTCCTCGCGCTGGTCTCCGGTGCCCACGGCACCGAGTACGTCTCTATCATCGCCATCGAAAAACTCATCGCCGCCATCGAGCCCGCGCAACTCTCCGGAACAGTAATTCTTATTCCTCTCATCAACATCCAATCCTTCGAACAAAAAGTCCCGCACGTCAATCCCATCGATCGCAAAAGCATGAACCGCTTCTACCCCGGCAAGCTCGACGGTACGCAAACCGAGCGCGCCTCTTATCTCATCACCCGCGAGGTCGTCGACCGCTGCGATTATCTCATCGACTATCACGGCGGCGACCTCGACGAAAGCCTCCGCCCCTACGCCTACTGGGGACCCACCGGCAAAGCCGAGCAAGACCGCATCTCCAAACAAATGGTTTTCGCCTTCGGCCTCGATCACATCATCATTTGGAGCGAGCGTCCCACCGATACCGCCGCCACGCGCTATCTTGACAACACCGCCTCGGTCCGCGGCAAAGCGTCCATCGTTGTCGAAGCAGGCCACGCAGGCACCGTTGAGTCCGACGATCTCGCGCTCCTCGTCAACGGCACCTTCAGCACCATGCGCGCGCTGAAGATGCTCCCCGGCGATCCGCATCCCATCGAAAATCCCGTGTGGCTCGAGAAAATTATCGACATCATCGCCTTCACTCCTGAAGCCGGTTTCACCGCAAGCGCCGTCAACGATACAAGCATCCACTCCGGCATCTGGTATCCGCTCGTCAAGCGCGGCACCTACGTCTCCGCTGGCATGAAGCTCGGCACCGTCACCGATTTTTTCGGCAACATCATCGCCGAACCGCGCTCCCCCGTCTCCGGCGTAATCCTCCACGTCAACGCTGTGCCATCCCTAAAATCCGGCGACAACATCGCCAACATTGGCGTCGTCGCCGCTCACGCTCCATAGTTTGCAGGAGCCTGCAATGCAATCCTTGCTTTCACTCGCATCGGTCGCACTTTTCACGTTTGCGACGGGTTCGTGCTTCTTCGTTCAACAATCGTCTTCCTCCCCAACGCCCGTTGGCGCCGGCCAGCCGGCCCCTGTGCCGCCAGCCCCGAAAGCCGAATCCGATGCAGCTTCCGCCGCATCGCAGCAGATGGCCAAGCTCGCCAAGATGATCGCAGGCACGTGGATCATCTCCGCGACATCCGAACCAACCGCTTCCCGGCCCCACGGCGCCAAGGACACCGGGCGTTCGATCATCAAGTTCGGTCCTGCGAAACTCTCGCTCGTCGAGGATTACCGCACCGATGGCGACCACGGTCATGAAGTCGCGCTCGGCACTTTCTGGTGGGATTCTCATGCTCAAGGCTACAAGACCATGTTTTGCGACAGCACCGACCCCGATGGCTGTTCCGTTTACGACGGCATCGGCAAATGGGATGGCGACGATTTGGTGTTTTGGTTCCAGTTTCCGGCAGAAACCGGCAGCAGGCCAGAGTTCATCAAGGAGGTTCTCCACTCAACTTCCCCGTCCTCCTTCACAGCAGCTTTCTTTCGTGGCGAGAATTCCTCCGAACTCCATCGCTACATGACCGTCGCCCACAATCGGCCAAACGCTTCACCTTCGCACAAATCTCCCAAACTTCCCCACTGACAGAAGTTTCTTGCCCTACTTTGCCGGACTCAGCCGGCTCCGCCACTTCGCCGCCTCAGCCGGGCGGCCAGTCTGCTCGTAAAAGCTGGTCAGGGTTTTGACGCAGAAGCCGATGCCGGGATCGTCTGCGCCCTTGATTGGCAGTAGCACCGCGTACGCTTCAACAAGGTATGGTTCCGCCTCGCGTGTGCGATGCAGGCCAACAAGCGTCTCTCCGTAACTCAAAAAAATCATGCCTCTCCCGTAGAACTCGCGAGGCACGACCTTGTTGGCCGTGGCCACCCCCTTTGAGAGGATGCGCTCCGCCTCGTCGTACTTCTTTTGAGCGATATAGATACGTCCGAGATTCGATATCGCCGCGAGGAGATCGGGGTGCTCGTCGCCCAGCAGCTTTCGGCTGACTTCGTAATCCTCTTTGTACAGCGTTTCCGCTTCCGCCACGCGTCCAGTTCTGCTGTAGATTATTGCGAGGTTGTTTTCCGAAGTCATCGTCTCAGCATTCTCGTTTCCCAGGACCTTCCGCCGCAACGACAAAGCTTTCGTCGCCAACGGTTCGGCTTCCGCGTATCTCCTGTTCTCCGTCAGCATCAACGCATAATTGTCCATCGTCGTCAGTGTTTCTCGGGCTTCCTCGCCGTAGACCAAGCGCGTTTTCTCGAGCGCAAACTTGAACAGGCTCTCCGCTTCTTCTTTTTTACCGTCTTCCATACAGATCATCGCGAGGTCGTTCATGGCTTCCAGCGTTAGCTTGTCGTTCTCCCCCAATTTTCGTTTGCGGACGGCGATCACCTCCCGCAGCAGCGGCTCGCCTTTGTCGTAGCGCCCGGTCATACTGTAGACGTTCGCCAGCGTGTTGTTTACTTCCATCGTGGGCATGGCCTCGCTGCCCAGCGACTTTGCGTACAATTCCCGTGCCGCAAGCAGCGCCGCCTCCGCCTGGTCCATCATCCCCAGGGTAAAATAGGTATCGCCGATCGAGGCCTTCAGCCGCGCTTCCAACGCGGGCTGCGCGCTGAATTTCGTTTCCGCCGCTGCCAGCGCGCGCTTCAAGACGTCTTCGTCGATCACACGGAGGGCGGCATCCGTCGCGTTGATATCGCGCATGTCCGTGTCGAACTCCGCCAGCGCACGCTTCCCTCCGTCGCCGCTGGTGGCACGCTCGTGCCACGCTTTCTCCAGCCGCGACCTCAAATCGACAATCAGATTGCGGCCCATCTTTGGCGCATCCAAGTCCGTGAGCATGCTTTTCTGGAAATCCACCACCGCTTCTGTGTCCTTGCGCGCTTGCTCCGCCGCGCGCAGAGCCGACCTTTCGCGCAAACCGAAGATCGTCGAAGCTGCCACTCCGCCGATCAACACGACGATGATTGCGATCACACTCCCGACCAAGATACGGTTTCTTCGCGCGAATTTACGCAGTTGATAGACGGTGGACGGCGCGCGCGCCAGAATCGGCCGCGAATCCAGGTAACGGCCCACGTCCTCGGATAGCGCCGCCGCGCTGCTGTAGCGTCGTTCGGGGTCCTTCTCCAGAGCTTTGCCGACGATCGTCTCGATGTCCGCGTCCAGCGGCCTCGCCCCTTTCCACGCGCGCCGCAGTGGAGCGGGAGTCGTTTCGCAAATGACGCGCACGACCTCGGCGACCGACACGTTCCACGTGTCGTAAGGCCGTGTCCCGGTGAGCATCTCGTAGAGAATCACGCCCAGCGAGTACACATCCGTCCGCAGGTCGATCTCCGCGGTCTGCCCGCGCGCCTGCTCCGGGCTCATGTACGGCAGCGTCCCTTTGATGGCCCCCACTTCGGTCAGCCCGCTTGCGCCAATCTCGTTCTCGGTAATCCGCGCCAGCCCGAAATCGAGAATCTTGACCACGGGCATTGCCGCGGCGGACCCGGTGCTCTCCCCCGGCGAAACAAAAATGTTCGACGGCTTCAGGTCACGGTGAATCACTCCGCGCTGGTGCGCGTAATTGACCGCGTCGCAAATGGACTGGAACAGCCGCAAGCGGAGCTGGGTTTCTGTTTCGTCCGGAGCGCTCGTCCGCTCGCGGAGGAATGTGTCGAGCGTGCTTCCACGCACCAACTCCATCGCGAAGAAATGCTCTCCATCTTCAGTGCGCCCGGCGTCGTAGATGGCCGCGATATTGGGATGCTTCAGCCGCGCGAGGATCTCGACCTCGCGCTGGAACATCCGCACGCGGTCCTCATCCAGCCAGTCCCCTCCGCGAATGACTTTGAGGGCCACGCGTCGCCGCGGGTGCGGCTGCTCCGCTTCGTAGACGGTGCCCATACCGCCTTGCCCGAGCCGCGCGAGAATCAAGTACGGGCCGATGGATGCGGGCAACTGCCTCGGCCGCGAAGGCGCCGTAGCGGCGTCCAGTGTCGGAGCATTTTCACTGCTGGCATCTGGGTCTGGCAAGGCAGGCGGCAAACGATCTTCAGGCGGGTCAGCCGACATGCCGCCATGCTACTCCATCGTTCCCCGGAACTCCATTTTGCTCCTGCCGCATTCCCCGCGGGACGGGATTTGTGCCGTCATCTCTCGTCCGTAACAGGCCCGATGGCTGCGCTAACCGTCTCCTCAAGTCACAGGCAGCTGGACCGGGTGTACAATGTCTGCATTCCCCCAGCTCAAGGAAGGTAATCGTGATAACACTCCGGGGAATTGTACGCAAAAGTTTCGGCGGTATCTTCGCAGTAGTCTTGGCTTCAGGCGTCTGCACTTTTGGTCAAACCAAATCAGCTCCAACAGACCCAGGCGTGCGAGGTGGCCCGGCCGGTGCCGGCGCTCCGCTGAAGGGTCTTACTGCGGACGAAACGGCATTTTTCCAGGATGGGCAGTCGCGGTTCGGTGATATCGAGGTCGTTACCAAAGGCACCAACAACGGACTTGGTCCCCGCTTCAACTCAAATCAATGCTTGTCTTGCCACGCGCAGCCGGCTGTTGGTGGATCGAGCCCGGCGCAGAATCCCCTGACTGCAGTCGCCACTTTGAATGGGGCGAAAAACGCTGTGCCATGGTTCATCACGCAAAATGGGCCGGTGCGCGAAGCGCGGTTCAAGAAGAGCAACGGAGTCCCTGATGGCTCAGTTCACGACATCTTCGTGATCACCGGGCGAGCGGACGCCCCCGGTTGCAACATCAACCAGCCTGACTTCCTGCCCGCGGGAAATCCGCTCACTGGCCAGGGTGGAAATCCAAACATTATTTTCCGAATCCCGACTCCTCTGTTTGGCGCGGGGCTCATCGAAGCAATTCCAGACTCGGCCATCCTTGCCAACATGCGGTCGAACGCATCCGAGAAATTGGCTATGGGAATTTCCGGGCACGCGAACGCACACCTGAGCGGAAATGTGAACCGCAGTGCAAATGACGGGACTATCACGCGTTTCGGGTGGAAGGCGCAGAACAAATCTCTGCTCTTGTTCGCCAGCGAAGCCTACAACGTCGAGATGGGAGTAACAAATCAGCTCTTCCCGCAGGAGCGCGATGAAACGCCCGGCTGTCTCTTTAACGCCACTCCGGAGGACACGCTCAACTTCACTCCTGCTTCCGCGACGGCCGGCAGTTCGAACACGGCGGTCCTTTCAGACATCGAAGCCTTTGCCAACTTCATGCGCATGCTGGCCCCGCCGACGCCCGCTCCTGCCACGCCGTCCAGCGAGAAAGGCCGCGTCACTTTTGCAAAGATTGGATGTGTCCACTGCCACACGCCTTCGCTTACAACGGGCGTGAAGATTGCGAGCGGCTCCTCGACCAGCCCGAGCGCTGCGCTTTCCAGTCAGACGGCGAATCTTTACTCTGACCTTCTCGTCCACCACATGGGCAAAGGCCTCGCCGACGGCATCACCCAAGGAGGTGCAGGCCCCGACGAGTTCCGAACCGCTCCTCTTTGGGGCGTTGGACAACGTGTCTTCTTCCTTCATGATGGACGGACGACCGACCTGGTAAAAGCTATCCGGGATCACCAGAGCATCGGCAGCGAGGCAAATAAGGTCATCGAACATTTCGATAAGTTGAACACTCAAGAGCAGCAGGAGGTCATCGACTTCTTGCGGTCGCTCTAGCGAGAAGAGCGCTCTAAAACCCATTGCCGAACCATTCCCTTGGTGACCGTATCGTGGATTTCACTAGAAATGGCAGGACGACACACCGCGCTTTTCGAGATACTTCTGATGATATTCCTCGGCGCGATAGAATGGGCCCGCCGGCGTAATCTCCGTGGCGATGGGGCGTTTGAACTTTCCGCTCGCTTCCATTGCGGCGCGAGACTTTTTCGCAATGGCCTCCTGGTCGAGCGAATGAAAGAAAATCGCTGTTCGATACTGCGAGCCGAAGTCCGGCCCCTGGCGATTGACCTGCGTGGGGTCGTGCATGCTCCAAAAAGCTTGCAGCAACTGGTCGTAGCTCACTTTTTCCGGATCAAACGCCACTTGCACGACTTCAGCGTGACCCGTTTCGTCGGTGCAGACATCTTTATATGTAGGATTCGGCGTGTGGCCGCCACTGTAACCCGAGGTAGCATCGAGAACCCCCGGGATGCGCCGAAAGGCCGCTTCAATTCCCCAAAAGCATCCTGCTCCAAAAGTTGCAATTTCGCTCATTTCACTCTCTCCAATCAACCTCATGGCCCTGCCGCTTCCTACTTATCGCATTTCCTTAGATGTTGAGCAACCTCTCTCAGATTCACAGCTAAGGAGGGCCTGCCGGTTACAGAAAATTGACCTCGCATGCGTTTCGCGAGACGATAATAGCGCAGGATGCCAAAGAATGTGTTGGCGTTTGCCCGCGACGAGGATTGTTTTTGCCGTATCGAGCCATCGCAACCATTTCGGTGGCTCATCCGTCTAAACCATTTGGGAATATTACTTTCCAAGATCGTCAAGCTGCCGCCGATCAGCACTAAGGGAGCATGACTTCGTTCGTAAAGGACTTTCGCCGCGAATGCAAAACAACACGTGTAGCCGCCTGACCGCCCTCGCGTCGCCCGCTGCCAAGCCATCTCGATGAATCCAGTCTCTCGTCACTTGGAACTTTCCGTTTTGCCAGGCCACCTTGCCGTTTCGCGACTCGCGCCGGACATGCCGATTCCGTCGTGGGCCACGCAAGGTTCTTTCTTCTCGGTCACGCGCACCAGCCAGGAACTGTCCATCATTGCCGCACAGTCCTTGACTCCCGCGGACGTGCAGTCGCAACGCGGCTGGCGCGCCTTCAAAGTCCACGGCCCGTTTGCGTTTTCAGAAACCGGAGTGCTCTCCGCGCTCGCCGCGCCGCTCGCAGAGGCTAAAATTGCTGTATTCGTCGTATCCACTTTCGACACCGATTACCTGCTCGTGGCTTCCAGCGATCTGGAAGCCGCCATCCTCGCGCTAGAGGGTGCAGGACTTAAGATTCAGAGGAGCAAGGACGAATGATCAGGACCCCGCATCGCAAATCAGGCTGCACGCGCGTACGTCGCAGATTGCTCACCATCGCCACGCTGCTGGCAATTTCACTGGGCGCACTGCATGCCCGCGCCGATGAGCCTTACGCTCGAAGCCGCGACTACGACCTCCAGCATTCGAGAATCGCTCTGCGCTTTGACCTTGAAAACAAAAAAGTCCTGGGCGATGTCACCCACTCTCTTTCGATCCTCCGGGACGGCACCACGAAGGTCTGGTTCGATTCCGCCGGGCTGACCATTGAAAGCGTCTCCGTGAACAAGGCCCCCGCAAAATTCGAAAGCACCGCGGAAAAACTGATTGTGCCGCTTCCCGCCGCCGCAAAGGCCGGCGAAAAATTCGACGTCGAAATCCGTTATCAAGGCAAGCCAAGCAAGGGGCTGTACTTCATCCTTCCCGACAAGGACTATCCCGATCGCCCGAGTCAGATTTGGACCCAGGGTGAATCCGAGGACACGCGCTATTATTTGCCGACTTACGACTACCCGAATGACCGGCTCACCACGGAAACGATACTTACGGTTCCCGCTTCGTGGACCACCGTAGCGAACGGAAAGTTAATCAATGTGGCCGATGCCGGTCACGGGATGAAAACGTGGTCGTGGAAGGAGTCCGTGCCAAGTTCCACTTACCTCATCACCGTGGTCGCCGGGGAACTCGAGGAAATAAAAGATTCGTGGCGCGGAATCCCTGTGACGTATTACGCGCCCAAGGGCCGCGGTGACCGTCTGGCTATCAATTACAGCCGCACACCGGCGATGATCCAGCTTTTCAGCGAGAAACTGGGTGTGGATTATCCGTGGGAAAAATACTCACAATCCATGGTGGACGAGTTTGTTGCCGGCGGAATGGAAAACTCCAGCGCGACGACGAACACCAGCACTTCCCTCGTTCATCCCAAGCTTGTCCCCGAATATTTAACTGGGCAGGATGACCTCATCTCTCACGAGCTGGGCCATCAATGGTTTGGCGACCTGGTCACCTGCAAGGACTGGGGCAACATCTGGCTGAATGAAGGCTTCGCCACCTTCATGGAAATCGTATGGACCGAAGCACATTTTGGAAAAGATGAGGCGGATCTTGCGCGCTGGAACAATGCGCGCAACTGGTTCGAGGAAACTCACTTGTACAAGCTCCCCATGGTCCGCCACGACTTCGATGATTCCGGCGAATTCGATGGCAACGCCTACACCAAGGGTGGCTGGGTTCTGTATATGCTTCGCCATGAGCTGGGAGAAGAAGCATTCTATCGCGGGATCAAGCACTATCTGGAAGTGAATCGCGGGAAGAATGTGGTCACTGCGGATCTCACCAAGGCCATCGAAGAAGCCACGCACGTCAACGTTGACCGGTTCTTCGGGCAATGGGCTTACGCCGCGGGTGCGCCGAAGTTTGATCTCAGCTACACCTATGACGCGGAGAAGCACCAGGTTGCACTGACCGTGAAACAAACGCAAAAACGGGAGGAGCGAGTCGGACTATTCCGTGTTCCAGTGGACGTGGAAATCACGACTGCCTCAGGCCCGAAGCTCTTTCCGATTACCGTTTCCGAAGCAGTCAAGACCTACACTTTCCCTGCAAGCTCCGTGCCTCTCATGGTTTTGTTCGACAAGGGCGGGCAGATCCTGAAATCGGCCGAATTTCATAAAGAGAAGAAAGAGTGGCTTTACCAGTTGAAGCATGCCACCGAGTTTGCCGATCGCGCCGATGCCATCGCGGCCCTCGGAAAACTTAAAAATGACGACGAAAGTATCGCCACGCTTGGCGAAGTCTTGCGCAGCGAAAAATTCTGGGGTATTCGCGCCCTCGCCGCCGATGCACTCGGGCAGATCGGCAGTCCTGTTGCGTCGCAACTTCTTGTTGATGCGCTCCCTGCCGCGAACGAGCCCTGGTTGCGCGGCCGTATTGTCACCGCTTTGGGCAATTTCAAAGAGGACGAGGCGATTACAACGAAGCTGGAGTCCATCGCGCGCGACGATAGTTCCTATCGCGCACGCTCCGCCGCCTTGCAAGCTATCGCGCGCACGAAGTCCCCGAGCGCTCTGGCAACGCTGCAAGCGGCCGTGGCCGGCGATTCTCCTAGCGGATTCCTTCGTGACGCCGCACTTCGCGGCTTCGGCCCGCTTGGGGACGACAAGGCTGTGCCGCTGCTCCTTGAATGGGCCGCCCCCGGCAAGCCCATCGAATCGCGCACTGCGGCCATCAATAGTCTTGGGCGTCTCGAAAAAGACAACAAGGACATCACCAAACAAGTCGCCGCGTATCTTTCCGAGCCGCATTTCCCGGTTCGCATGGCTTCTATCTTTGCGCTGGGCAGTCGTGGCGACGACGCCGCCATCCCCGCGCTTGAGGATTTGCTCAAGAGCAATGATCTGAGCATTGAAATGGTGCCGATGATCAAGGGTCAGATCTCGCGGCTGAAAAACCCCCAAGGAGCCCGGGGTAACGCGCACGCCCATTATGGCGAAGAAGGCGACGACCAGGATGAAGCAACGAACGAAAACGCCAGCGCTGGAAGCGGCCAAGGCGAAATCCTACAGCGGCTTGATAAACTGGAACACCTGATTCAGCAGATGAACGAGCGCCTAAACTTCATCGAGGGCCGTCTCCCTCCGCCCAAACACTAGTCGCAGGAATGTGCAAGAGTGGACCGCCGCAGTTTCACGGCCCATTGTCATTTGATTGGCGGGGTTTGCACCAGTGACGAGTCACTCAGCGCCCGCGCTCTATCAACTTGGGAATTCGGGTTTATATCTTACTCGGGCTCGGCCAGCAAGATTCGCAGATCCCTTAGATTGTTGCCCGTCGGGCCGGTGATGATGGCATCTTCCAACCGCGCGAAGAATGTGTGCGCGTCGCTGCAACGAAATGCATCGGCCGGATCGATTCCCGCGGCGCGCGCGCGCCCCAGAGTCTCTCCATCGGCTACGGCGCCCGCTGCTGGGCTGTTTCCATCGATCCCGTCGGTTCCTGCGCTCAGCACGGCAATCCGCCGGCCTGCAATCCTTTCCACACAAGCCAGCACAAACGCGGAATTTCTCCCGCCGATCCCTTTCCCGATTACCGGCGAACTCACTTCGCCATCCGCAATCAGAGCCACACGCTCCCCGGGATTCATTCTGCGAAGTCTTTCCAACTGCGCAAGCAAGTTTTCCGCCGCTTTCTCCGCCGGCCAGTCATCGGTCGAGTTGTCGCAGCAGGCCAGGAAGCCTCTGGCTTCGGCGGCATGATGAGCTGGATGGAACAGATCATCCATCCCAAGTAATAACGAGAATTGCGCGTTCGCAAAAGCGGCATCGCCCGCTTTCGGTGTTTCGCGCAGCTGCCCCTCCTCCAGAGCTTTCCGCACACTTTCTGGAAGTTTTTCGCGCAGCGCGTAGGCCGAAGCGATGCGCAGGACATCCGCAATCGTGGTGGGATCCGGCAATGTCGGCCCCGAGCACAATGCCGACTCCTTCCCTGCGGGCACATCGCTCACCCCCAGCGTGATTTTCTTCGCGCCGCCCGCCGCCGCTGCCAACCGTCCACCCTTTACGGCCGACAAATGTTTGCGAATCGTATTGATCTCATCGATCGACGCTCCACAAGTAACCAGCGTTCGATGCAGTGCTTGCACATCTTCAAGGGTCTGCTTCGAGTCGAGCGGCAACTCCACAAGCGATGAACCGCCCCCCGAGAATAGGAAAAACACCAGCGTTCTTTCGTCGCACTTTTTCAGAAGGGCGAGGATGGCTTCCGCGGCCTTCCAGCTCTCACCGTTCGGTATGGGATGTCCCGCGACAAAATACTTCAAGCCCGCCATGGGCTTCCGCGCGGCGGTCGGTGCGCAGACCACCCCTTCAAATCCAACATAAGGCGTGAGAACCTGCGCCAGCCCCTCCACCATGGCGTGCGCTGCTTTTCCCATCGCCACCAGGCGCAGTTTTTGGAAATCGCGCAGATCGATCCGCTTTCCGTTGAAGAGCAACTGCATCTTGGCCCGCTCCAGCTTGCGCTGCATCGTTGCGGGAATATCAATCGCAGCCAGCGTTTCATGGAAAATTTGACGAGCGAGTTGCTTCAGTTCCAGCATGGAAGGATGGCGTGAGGCCACCTTAGGAAGCTTTCAAGACTTCGGGATTCAGCATGTTGGGCGGACGCTGTCCTTTGAAGATCGCGGTCACGTTTTCCGCCGCCATGCAGGCCATCTTTGTCCGTGTCTCCAGCGAGGCCGAAGCGATGTGCGGCGCCAGCACGACGTTTGGCCGCTTCAATCCCGGATGGATGAAAGGCTCGTTCTCATACACATCCAGACCCGCGCCGGCAATTTTTCCGCTTTCTAATGCATTCACCAGCGCAGCCTCATCCACCACCGGCCCGCGCGAAGTATTGATCAAAAACGCCGTCGGTTTCATGCGTGAAAATTTTGGAGCGTCGAAAAGCCCGCGCGTTTCGGGCAGCAGCGGCACATGGACACTAATAAAGTCTGACTCGGCCAGCAGGTTGTTAAAGTCGCAATACTCCGCTTTCAGCCCTTTTTCCACTTCCTGCGGGACGCGTACCGCGTCGGTATAAATCACCTTCATTTGGAAGCCGGCTGCGCGGGCCGCCACGGCTCGCCCAATCCTACCGAATCCCACAATGCCCAGCGTCTTCCCCCAGACGTCGGCTCCCACGAGTTGGTCCAGGTCCCAGCCCTTCCAATTTCCCGAACGCGCGAGCGCCTCACCCTCACCGAGCCGCCGCGCGACGGCCATCAGCAGGGTCCACGCAAAGTCCGCCGTGGTTTCGTCCAGTACGCCCGGCGTGTTCGTGGCCACCACTCCCCGCTTGGTGCAGACCGCCACGTCAATATTGTCAAAGCCCACCGCGACATTTGCGGCGATGCGCAGCTTTGGCGCCGCTTGCAAGAGTTCTTCGTTCACGCGCTCGGTCAAAAGACACACCAGGCCCTCTTTATCCTTTACGCGGCGCACTAATTCTTCCCGAGGTGGGCGCTCCGGCTGCGTCCAGTACTCCACGTCGCAGCTTGCCTGCAAAATTTCACGCGCTGCTGCGAATAGGCTGTGAGTTGCCAGCACTCTTGGTCGCGCCATCTTGGTCCTCGCAGCACTTTGTCCATCGCGCTTCCGTTGCGTGGACAACTTGCCAGTGCTGGCACAATCTTATCGCGGCTGGGCCTCACTACTGAACTTTTTCACCGCCTCTAAACACGGCGACGCCCTTCCCGCAGCGATGGGGGCTGCTGCGGAAAGGGCGTGCCGTCTTCAGGAGAGAAGATCGTAGCGCTGCAAGTTTAGTTGCTTGGGGCCGGAGCCGCCGCGGGCGGCGGTCCATGATGGTGGTGTCCTCCTCCAAGATGCCCGCTGCCTTCCTTCATCGTATAATCTGCCGGAACCACGAAGAGAGACGCCGCGGGCTCCTGGCGCTGCACGTTCGACACCGTGTACGTACTGTCCCCGAATCGCGGATCGCTCCGTTTGGTCATCACTACCATTTGGAGATCATTCGAATACCACTCCTCGAAGGTGCTCGAAATCGGCTTCTCATTTCCGATCTGCCCGGCAGGAATGGTGTTCGTATGCCGCGTGCCCTGCGCGCTCAGGCCGCCTATCGTCTGCGCTCCCATGTCCTCGGCTGTCGCGTTCGATTCTGTTTCCGTTCGCTGATGGCGAAAACTGGAATTGCCGGCCGTCTCGTCCTTTGCCGCTCCCGCGGAATGGGAAGGCATTTTCCAGGCGATTTTGTTTTGCACGTCCAGCATGTAATTCGTGCCGGCAACGGGATCGATGAGAATCACGAGCGACTTTGGCTGCCCCGACGCCGCAAGCGGTCCAGTCGCCGGCAAAGTCACCTCTTTGCGAACTCGTCCCTGGCTATCGCGAAAGAGATTGGTTTGTGTCTTCTGCGTAATGTGGTTCCCGTCGGCAAGCGTTCGTGTCGAAACGGATACCGCGACCGCAGTGAACGGAACGCCTTTCACCACTTTTCCACCGCGCATGCCGCCGAACCCGAGAAGCTCGAGCGGCCCTCCAAATTCGCCGCCTGGCCCTCGTCCACCGGGCCCCCGGCCTTGCTCCAGGGATCGTGGTGGTTGCGCTGCGCCTTCCTGTGCTCGCAGCAAGCCGGCGCTCAGCGACAGCGCCCCGGTTAGTATCGTGCTTACCCACAAATTGCGATTCATCGTTGGCTTCTCCTCTTCTCTCCCGAGCCTCGGCGCAATACTTGCTATGACAAAAATCGTTCGCTTTGCTTGCTGCCTTACTGCGATTGCGGCAAACGGACCGCTTGCGGTTGCCCGTCAACTCCCAGCAGAAGGTCCACCTGAATCCATTCGGAGGCCAGCTCTTCGTTTACCGGCAATCCTAGAGCGCCCAGGGCGCCGCGTTGCATGCGCACGCGCACAATTGCCGCATCCTCTGTTTCGCTCAAGTCGCTTCCTGGCAGCAACGTAAAACCGTCCGCAGTGTTTTCCGCCAGGAGCATCTCGGACTCCGCGCTTCCCGGCGCATCCTTCATAACGGAATTCGCGTTCCGCACTGTGGCTCCGGCATTGCCGCCTACAACGCCATCTTTCGACACGAATAAATGGCCAGCGTCCTGGTCGTGCTGCGACTTTCTCCAATTGTTCCAACTAACCGCGCCCACAAGCACGGCCGCCGCTGCCAGCCCCCACGCGGCAATCACGGCCGCACGACGGGTCTTGAGTGTGCGGTGCCGCGTGCGGTATTCCTGCCGCAGGCGCATCTCCACGCGCGAAGGCGCTTGTACCCGTTGCGTGGCATCGGCAAAAACTCGCAGCTCGGCACTCGCCGCTTGCCAGGAATCCTGTAGCGCGGCACATCGCGAACAAACGTTGGCGTGCTCGCGCGCGGCGGCTCGTTCGAGCACGCTCAGCGTGCCGTCGTTTTCCGCGTCCAATCCCATCGCTTCAAATTCTTCACACTTCATATTGCAGCTCCAAACTCGGTTCACCGCGCGGCCGTCGCGCGGCGCGGCACATCGCGCAGCATCTCCAGCTTGGCGAGCAGCAGCGCGCGCCCACGGTGTAACCGTGACCGGATTGTGCCGATCGGACATCCAATCAATTGCGCCGCTTCCTCATAACTCTTCTCTTCCAGCTCGCAAAGCACTACAGCTTCGCGGAACTCCGCCGGCAATTCCAGAACCGCCGCCCTTACGCGTTCCCGGCGTTCACGCCTTTCCGCCCACATGGCCGGCGTAAATGCATCCTGCAGGATCACTCCCGGTCCGCTTCCATCTTCGTTCTTTTCTTCCAGGGGAACCTCGCGAGGCAATCTCTCCAAGTGTTTCAGAACACGGTTCCGCGCAATGCCGAAGAGGTAAGCGCCTAACACACCTCGCGACGCGTCGTACTTTTTGGGCTCGCGCATCAGCGTCATGAACACGTCCTGCACAATCTCTTCCGCTCCCCATTGACTGCCCGTCATGCGCAGTGCGAATCGGTATAAAGAGGACTGGTGCCGCCGGTAGAGGAGCACAAACGCCTCCTCATCGCCCTTTGAGGCACGCCGCAACAGAACGTCGTCTCTCTCTTGCTCGGCGATCCCCATCTCTCCCGATACGACGCACTGCGCTGTCTCATTCACTCTTTCCCGCTGCTGGGCGGAAAGGTTCCCGCCGCCAGGGGCGCCGCGGACGGTCCGGTAAGCGTTATTGTTCACAATGCGTTAGACGTTCTGGAGAGTAAGTACGTGTCGCGCGGCTGGCCGTCATAAGCCGCCGGAGCACAGTCGTGACTTGGAGAGGGGAAGCACCGGCAGGGACTTTCTACTTTTGGAAACATATATATAGTCTGCGAAGAACTCTTCGCTAAGCGCTCTTCGTCAGTCCGCGCTCACTTATTGTTTTCCGGCTTGAACATTCCGGCGGCAATTTTTGTGACCAGCCGCCGCGGCGCGAGCCTTTGGCTGTGCGCTCCGAGATAGTTTCCCAGTCCCGAGATGACGTAACTCTTCCCCGCCGCCAGCGCCTTCAGTCCCGTGCGCGCGACCTTCTCAGCCGTTTCCTGGCTTCTCTTGGTACTGTCCGGATGCCCCGCCACTTCGTGGAATTCGGATACCGTTGAACCGGGACACAGCGCGCATACGCGAATTCCGTGCGGCTTCATTTCCTCCGCCAGCCCTTCCGCGAAGAGTAGATCGAAAGCTTTTGTCGCCGAATACGTCGAAATGTAAGGAACGGCCTGAAATGCCGCCGTCGACGCCAGGATTAAAACGTCGCCGCGTTTGCGCGCGATCATTGCGGGCAAAAATAGCCTCGTCAAATGCACCACTGCGCTGCAGTTCACCTGTACCATGTCCAACAACAGCCGCTCAGGGACGGTTGAAAATTCCCCGTAACCGCCGAAACCCGCGTTGTTGATGAGCAGCTCGATGTCGATTCCCCTTTCCTTCGTGAAGGCAAAAATCTTCTCCGGCGCGCTCGCTTCCGCGAGATCCGCGACGCACACTTCTGCCTTGGCTTTACGCTTCGCCCCAAGCGCCTGCGCTAACTCCTCCAGTCGCTCCCGCCGGCGCGCCGTGAGTACCAGATGCGTTCCGCCCGCTGCAAGCTCCTCCGCCAGCGCCTTGCCAATTCCCGCGCTTGCACCCGTCACCAGAGCCCACTTCCCGCGCCATTCCGCTGTCATCGTCCCTCCTGAGTTCCTGCTTGGAGCGCACGTTCAGAAACATCAAAATCCGGCACTACTCTTCGGAGAGAAGATACCACGTTACTAAAATTTGGCCTTTGGAGCTTTGGGTAGGGACAACGAAGTCGAAAGAACGACCCTATGCAGTAGGCAAGAAACCGCTCGCGCGGATCACATCCACAGCTTCGTAGCGATCCTCTGCGTCAACCTGTTTCATGATGCGGCGGACGTGATTCTTCACGGTAAACTCGGACAGATGCAAACTTGCCGCGATTTCTTTGTTGCTCAGCCCCTGCGCCACGAGACCCAGCAGTTCGAGTTGCCGGTACGTCAGCAGGCACCTGGCTTGATCTCGATTGCCGGAGAATTTTGGCCGTCGCCGATGCTCGCGTGCCAAATGTTGAATCAGCGTCAGGCACAGCCTCGGTGGGCAAGCGGCTTCTCCCTGCGCCACACCACGCACCGCAGAGATGATCTCCATCGTCGAAGCATCCTTCAACACATAACCGCTGACACCCAGCAACGCACATTTCAAAAACACATCGGGGTCTTCATCCATCCCGAAGAGAATCACCTTGAGTTGAGGAATATGCTCGAAGAGTTCGCTGACGATCCCGCTGTCGCGGCCGGATGCCAGACAGTCCGTGAGAACGATTTCACACTGAGCCGCGTTAATCTCTTCCCAGGCGGACGCGGTGGCCTGGCTAACGCCGACGACTCCAAACCCTGCTCGTTTTTGCAGCACTCTGGCCAGCGTCTCACGAAGCAGGCGGTTTTCAGCAATCAGAAATACTTTTACGCTCGAACAGATAAATTCGCTCTCGGCGCGCTCCACGTGTCGGGGACCCCACTTCCCTAGTTTTCCGAGTCATGCCAAACTGGAAGTATTCGATGCCGTCCACCCGCACAGAGTTGTCGAGTGAACATGTGCATTCTAGGTGCGGGTTAGTACTCTGTCAAGTAATCTGACTTGGCGGTAGGTAATGAAAGTGTAACATTCGGTCGAATGATTTGGCTATTCTAATGAGCGAGTCTTCTGTATCATCTCTGCAGGAAACCCGCATTGGTGTCGTCTCTTGCCGACACCCCACTTTGCAACGAGACTCAGGTACCGCTTCAGAAACCCATCGAAGTTAAGATTTGTTATTTTCTCCAGTAAGCGAGACTCAATATCGAATGCTGTGGACCGGCCAGCCGTGTCAACGGTGACGCTCTGGAAGAACAACAAGCACACAAGCTCGCGCCAGCTCGATGGCGGATTGAAGCCATGGAGCCAAGGTCGCGCGCCAGCAAACACTTCCCTAACCCGCATATAGATTGATCCTCGCTTTTTCCTGCCGGCTGTCACTCCCTCGCTGATTCGCAAAATTCCCGCCAGAAGAAGACCTCTTGTCTTGCATCTCCAGTCAGGCGCGGATCGTTGTCATATACTGTCAACAATCACCTGCGCCGGCTTCTGCCGTGGCCGGCCAGGGTGATGGCGCCGCCCTACCCGGATCGCCGCGAGTGACGTGAAACGCAACTACGAGTTTGGATTTGCGACTACTTCGAACGGGTAGTGCATCGGCTTGTGCTGCACAGAGATCCATTTCAGAGTGGTGAATTCTTCGAGGGCCCACCTCCCGTTCAGGCGGCCAATGCCGGAGGCTTTTTCTCCCCCGAAAGCAACAAGCGGTTCGTCGTCAATGGTGCCCGCATTGACGTGGATCATTCCTGAATCGATCCGCTTGGCCAGCTCGGCGCCGTATTCCACGTCTTTCGTATGGATGGCGCCGCTCAGACCCAAGGCGCTATCGTTCGTAATTCTGATTGCTTCCTCCGGCGTGTCGAATGGCATGACGCAAACCGCGGGACCGAACATTTCGTCTTGCGCGATGGACATGTTTGGTTTCACATCCGCAAAGATTGTTGGGGACACGAGATTGCCTTCGGCCTTGCCCTCCAGTACTGGGCGAGCTCCTTCGGCGATTCCTTTTTGAATCTGCTTCGAGAGGGTTTCGGCCTGTGTTTCTGTCTGCATTTAGGAATCCTGGCCGCGCATCTATTCCGGCAAATCCGGGTGACGCGTCTTGACGTGATAGCGCCCCGAATGAAAAATCAGCGGCTCGCCTTCGCGCCATTCGTAGTCCTCTACTTCACCCAGGAAGATGACGTGATCACCCCCATCAAATTCCCGAACGCGACGGCAAATAAAGTGGGCGGTAGCGCCATTGAGCAACGGGCAGCCCGCGGGCCCGTCGGTGCAATCGACGCCGGCGAATTTGTCCGAAATGGGCGTGGAAAACTTTCGCGAAAGATGATGCTGATCGGCCGCGAGCACGTTGATGGCAAAGTGCGTGGCGGCGGCGAAATCCGCATAGCTGGGCGAATGCTTCGCCAAACTCCATAGCACCAGCGGCGGATCGAGCGACACAGACGAAAAGGAGTTTACCGTGAGCCCGACGGGCCGCGCATCTCTTCCACGAGCGCTGACGATGGCGACACCCGTGGCGAATTGCCCTAAAGCGCGGCGAAATCCTCTGCGGTCGAATTTTTCCGCCGCGGCTCGCCTGCTTCGCTCTAGATAAGCTTCTGCTGCCGCGGGTTGCATGAACCACGAGGACAGCGCGCGTGGGTCGTCGAATCCATTCACCACCGCTCCGGCAATCTCCGGAAATTTGCCCGCAGACTCAAAAATCTTGAGAACGTGCGGCGTGGGATTCAAAAGCAGATTGGTCCACTCCGTGACCCAGCGCGCGTACCCTGTCCAATATCGGTCGTAGGTCTGCTCCATCCACTCCAAGTCTGCGGGACGACCCTCTCGTTCGAGAATGCATTTCAAATAGATGTCGGCTGATTTCGCGGCATTATTCGAGCCTTGGCCGGTAAGCGGATCATTCAGAACTACGGCGTCGGCGAGTCCAAGGACTTTTCGCCCCGATGGAAGCGATGCGACAGGCCTGCGCACGACAGGCGTTAACGAACCGGAGAGAATCCCGTTCCTATCGGTGAGTTCGACATCGGCACAGCGCTCCGCTTCCCAAGGCAGATAGGTTTCGAGGATCCATTTCGATTTGGCGAGATGCTCCTCTGGAGTTTTCACGTTCGCCCAGCAGTCCATGGGGCCGCCGGGAACCCCTTCGAACACCATGATCTCGCAAGGCCCAGTTTCCGTCAGAGCAGGAAAGACGAAATATTCCCCAACGCCTGGAATTAGATTGAAACAAACAGCAGGATAAGAACCGCCCGGAGACATGTTTTTCACGTAGGTGAGCGCCAAAGCACGCTGCGGCGTTTCGTAAGGCGAACGGCTCGCATCTCGTTCGAACAATCGGCCCAGACTGCCTTTGCCTGTGGCGACCACCGTCAGATCGTGGTCTTGCGCGTAGGATTCGACGTCTGCAATCTGAGCCTCTTGGATAACCAATCGGCCGCCCTTGCCCTGGAATTCAGCCATCCATTGCGGCATCTTGATCCGCTGATCGACTGCTTGAGCGTAGTTGTCAAGGCGCGCCGACCACTCCATCGCTTTTTCATGACGCGCACCAGGAACCGTGAAACTGATGCCTTCGACACGAGGGCATTCTTGTTCCCAGAAATTTAACTTGAGGTCGCGTTCCGTTTGCAGCGCCGAATCAAACATGCACTGGCTGGACATGACGCGCCCGCTGCGAATCTCTTCCGCCGAACGGTCGGAGACCAGCGTAACTTCATAGCCGGATCCCAGGAGGCCAAGGGCAAGTTGCAGGCCGGATTGGCCAGCACCAATGATGGCGATACGTTTCATGGATCGGGAGTCGCTCTACTGCATCAATTTGGGAATCGCTGCTTCGGCCATTTCGGGCCCCATCGCGGAGTAGCCACCATCAACCGCCAGGTCCGTCCCGGTGATAAACGTTGCATGGCTAGAGCACAAAAATAGAACGGCTTGAGCCACTTCGTCGGGATCTCCGACTCTCCCCAGCAAGTGAAATGCGCCGCCCACTTTGTCGGTCTTTGCCCGGTCACCGTGCGTCAGCTCATCCATCAGGCGGCACCACGTCCAGCCGGGAGAAACGGAATTGACGCGGATTCTGTCGCCGGCCAAGTCCATGGCCTCATTGCGCGTCAACTGCAGGATCGCCGCTTTGGTAACAGGATAGAGCCAGCGTCCGGTTTGCGCGACCCTGGCGCTGATGCTTCCGAAATTTACGACCGCCCCGCCACCGCGCCTTACCATGTGCGGCCTGGCCGCCTTCAGCATCATGGCGCCACCGACGACGTTTACGTTGTAGCTGTCCAGCCACTCTTGCCGCGTGGATGCAAGCGCGTTATCAATATAGACGCAGGCGAGATTAACGAGAAAATCGACCCCACCGTAGGCGCTGACTGTTTTTTCCACGCATGCGGCGATCTGGGCGTCGTCCGCGAGATCCGTACTCACGAAAAGGGCATTCGGACCAAGCTCCGCGGCCAGCGCTTGTCCGTCCTTTCCATTGATGTCGGCCACCACGACCCGGCACCCTTGGCGGTGAAACGCTCGTGCCACTTGGGCGCCAATCATGGTCGCGCCGCCCGTAATGATTGCAATTTTGTCCTTCAGTCCTTCCATGGAAGCTCCCTTTTTGCAGGCACGCCATGACAAGCCGCCACCTTATCACGCGGCGGGAAATGGAAAAAGGTTGAACTGGAAATCGGAAACAAGATGAACTCCAATTCCCTATTGGGAAAATGCTGGACTAACTTCGACCTATTGAGCAGAATTGGCAAGTTTTGAGAGCGTTTCACGAGGCGAACTCCATGAGAAGAATCGCGATCGTCGGTGGCGGCCAATCGGGTCTCCAACTGGCGCTGGGCCTGTTGCAAAAAAACTATGCAGTTACCGTTGTTTCAAATCGCGCTCCGGAGCAGATCCGCAAAGGACGAGTCACTTCGAGCCAGTTCATGTTCCACAATTCTCTTCAGATTGAGCGGGACTTGGGGATCAATTTCTGGGAAAAAGAGTGTCCGAATACAGAAGGCGTTGCGTTCAGTGTTCCGGGGCCTGACGGAGGTCGCGCGCTCTTCTGGGAGGTCAAATTGGATCATCCTGGTCAATCCGTTGACCAGCGCGTGAAATTCGCCGGATGGACCGAAGAGTTCGTAAAGAGAGGCGGCAATCTCATTCTGGAGGATGCCGGGATAAAGGAACTGGAAAAATACGCAAGCAGCAATGATCTGGTGATTCTGGCTGCCGGAAAAGGTGAAGTGGCGCGACTATTCGAGACGGATCCTGCGCATACGCCTTTTTCGAATCCGATGCGCGCCTTGGCGCTGACCTATGTCAAGGGAATGGAACCACGCAAACCGTTCACGGCCGTGGCTTTCAGCCTGATCCCCGGAGTTGGCGAATACTTTGTATTCCCGGCGCTCACCACGAGCGGCGCATGTGAAATTATGGTTTTCGAAGGAGTGCCCGGCGGGCCAATGGATTGTTGGGGAGACGTGAAAACGCCGCAGCAGCATCTTCAGCGCAGCAAGGAGATTCTCCGGAAGTTTCTTCCATGGGAAGCGGAGCGCTGCCAGAACATCGAATTGACGGATGAAATGGGAATTGTGACGGGGCGATTCGCGCCGACCGTCCGCAAGCCGATTTGTAAGCTGCCTTCTGGCAAACCGATTCTGGGAATGGCGGATGTGGTTGTCCTCAATGATCCAATTACCGGCCAAGGATCAAACACGGCTTGCAAGGCTGCCCGGGTATACATGGATAGAATTCTGGAGCAAGGCAGCAAGCCTTTCGATACAGCGTGGATGCAGCAAACCTTTGACACGTTTTGGGACTATGCACAATGGGTATCGAAGTGGACGAATTCTCTGCTGACGCCGCCCCCGCCTCACATCCTGCAACTCATGGGAGCGGCGACGCAAATTCCAGCGCTCGCTCGCAAGATCGCCAACGGCTTTAACAATCCTCCTGACTACCATCCCTGGTGGTTCGACCCGAAAGAGGCGGAGAAGCTAACCCGCGTGCAGCAAGCCGGAGCGTAGCGGACGAATTTCCCGAAATAGCTTGATCCTACGGCTGACTTAATTTCACCGGGAAGCATGCGTTCCCGCGGGGAAAACGAAGCTACGCTCCGAAATTCATCCATGACGTAGCGAAAGCATTTTCTTGACAAGTGCGGGGACGCGATGTTGAATAGCCGCAAAATGGCTGCGTTGCGTAGTTCACCCCAAGCAACATTTTTAGTATCGCGGACGCACCTGCCGGCGTCGCACATGGCGGACACCTTTTCATTCGCGGGATAGGTCGGATGCCCTTGGTAAATATACGGGGGGAGACAGCTCATGACGCGAGGCTATTTTAAGGCAATCCTAGGTGTATTGGTCTGCGCTCTTATTTTCACCGGCAGTCTTTACGGCCAGCAGTTGGCCACGCTGAATGTCACCGTGGCCGATCAATCGGGCGGCGTAATTCCAAACGCAAAGGTCACAATACGGAACATTGCGACCGACGCGACGCGGACAGAGAGCACCTCGGAAGCCGGCCTCGCCGTTATTCCCGGCTTGCCTGCCGGCAACTATGAGTTGACTGTGGTGAGCGGTCAGTTCACCCCGTACAAAGAGAGCGCCACGCTGGCCGTAGGACAGGTTGCGTCTATCAGAGTAACTCTGGGCCTGACGGTTAAGGAAAAGGTCGAGGTCTATGCCACCACGCAAGGCATCGACACGGAAAAATCCGAAGTCAGTCAGGTGATTGAGAAGCAAAAAATCCAGGATCTCCCCATTTCGGGCCGGGATTTCATTGACTTCGTCCTTCTGACGCCCACCGCGAACGTAGGCAGGAGCACCGCAGTCGGCGCGCAGTCGCCGTTTACGGAGACGGTGCTGGAAATCAGCTTTGCTGGCCTGCGCGAGACACACAGCACCTACTTTGGCCTGGATGGCGTGGATTACACGACCAGCATTTCGGGCGTTCAGCGAACCAGCCCTTCGCAAGATTGGGTGCAGGAATTCCGCGTCGTGGGCAGCCCGTACACGGCGGATAACGGGCGCAATCTCGGTTCCGTGGTGAATACCATCACGAAATCAGGTTCCAACGATATACACGGGTCGGCCTACGAGTTTTTCCGCAACAACAAGCTGGATGCAAATAACCTTCTCTCGGCGCCCGGATTTAACACCCTCCGCTTCAATCAGTTCGGAGCCAACGTGGGCGGTCCAATCATCAAAGCGAAGAGTTTCTTCTTCGCCGGCTACGAAGGCCAGCGGCGGGCCGAGTCCCCGATCTACTCGTCCTTCATTCTGCACTGCATCGCTACAGAGGGTTGCCTTGGACCGGGAACTCCAAGTATCAACGAAGTGAAACAAATCTTGGGACTCGCACCGGAAAATCTGGGCTCGATTCTGCAAATCGATAATTTCGACAAATTTATCATCAAGAACACGAATGTTCTCACCAACAAGACAAATTTGAATGTGGCCTACCTCTACGCCTACGATCGCAAGCAGAACGCGACCGGCGCCGCTCCTGGTGAAGGTTTGCCATCGTCGTATCGCGGCAATCCGGTCCTCAATCAAACCGTTTACGGGGATCTCGAACACGTTTTCAGCAACTCGCTGCTCTCCGATACCACCGTCGATTTCGGGCGTCGCACCTTCAATTTGAATCCTGTTGGCGCGGGTTTCGAACCCGCTGTGAATATTCCCGACCTTTTGTCTTCCGGGGGTTTCGTGGGCAGCGTGCACTTCTATCGCGAACAGAATTTCCAGGTCGTGCAGAACTTAACGCTGGTTCACGGCAACCACACGATAAAATTTGGCGGCGATATCGAGCCCACGTGGATCAGCGTCCAGGCTACATTGTTCAGTCCCGGTTTTGCCGTTTTCACGCCGCAGAGCTTCTTCGGCGCACCGCCCTTTACCTCGCCGCCTTTCGGTCCAGGGACTCCCGTGGAGTTTCTCTTCCTCGAGCCACGCACGCTATTCGGGCAGCAAATTCCGGCGCGCACGCTGCCATTTGAGTCTGGACTTTATGCCGGTCCGTCTCAGTCCGCCTTTACGAACGGGACTTCGCTCGATTTCGAGCACACGCTTTTTTCTCTTTACGCGCAGGACCAGTGGCGCGCGCGCAGAAATCTCACCGTCACTTTCGGACTGCGGTATGACGTTGATTTCATGCCCTCTGGTTCGGATTTGAAGCTGCAAGGTCCCGGCAACGACACGAACTACATCAATTTCCAGCCTCGCGTGGGCTTTTCGTACTCCATGCGCGGCGGGAAGACGGTTGTCCGCGGCGGTTTCGGCCTGTTTAACGGGCCGTTCGACTTCAGCGATGTTCTGGTCAGCTATATCGGCGCATCGGAATTCACCTACATGAACCAGCCGCTGCTTCCCGGATTTGCCGATCCATCGAAATTCCTGATCGGCACCGGCGCTTCAGGTGCAGTCGGCGCTCCTGGACCATTCCTGGCAGCTCCGGCCTTCAGCAACTTCACTCACAAAGGCATCTACCCGGCTCCCGACACGCCGCTTCTGCAATTTCCGCTCGGTTATGCGACGAAGAAATTCCGCAACTCCTACGCGGAACAGGCCAGCCTGGAAATTGAAAACCAGATTGCCAAAGACACTTTCGTCTCCATCGGCTACGAGTACGTGCACGGTTTGAAAGAACCCGTGTACGACAGCATTAACGGCCTGCCCGCCGGAACCACGCCCGGAGGTGTTCAAGCCTTCAAGACCGCGGATCCAAATTTCGGGTTTTCCCTCATCGTCGCGCCAACGGGTTTCTCGGTCTATAACGCCGGGACGCTCAGCTTCCGGAAGAATTTCGCGAACCACTACAGCCTGCTCGCGAATTACACTTATTCGAAGTCGCTCGATATTTCGACCGACGTACAGCTGGGGAACACTCCATACAACTATCTGAATCCGGGCCTGGATCGCGCCCGCGGTGACAATGACATCCGGCATCGCTTCACTCTTGTAGGACTCGCGGAAACGCCGTCCAACTGGAACGTATTCCTGCGCGATTTCAAGTTCTCCATACTGAATACTCTGCAGAGTCCGCGATACTATACGATTTTTGTCGGCTTCGACGCCAACGGCGATCAGTATCCGTTCTCGGATCGTGTCGGAACGATCGGCCGGAATACTTACCGTGGCGACTCTTCCTACGACACGGACATCCGCATCCAGCGCACCTTCCCCTTCAACGAGCGCTTCAAGGGAGAAGTTAGCCTGGAAATATTCAACCTTTTCAACCGCCCGAACATAGAGGACATCGACCACGTCTATGGGAATCCAACACTGTTGGGTCCTCAGCCGATGGCCTTTGGTGACGGCGTGACGAGTCCAGCGAACCCGACCTTCGGATCTCCGAAATTTGTCGCGCCGGCCCGGCAGCTTCAGATAGCGTTTCGCGTCAACTTCTAGCAGCGACGTACAACACCGAGGCCGGGCTGGAAGTTGGAACCCGAGAGTTCACAGGCCCAGTCGTCAGGCTGGGCCTGTTGCACGATAGCTGAGCGTGGCTTACAGTACGCTCCAACGTGGATTTCACTTCAATTCAGGGCGCCAATCGATGATCAAACCGTTCACGGCCGTTGGCTTGGTTCCTAGTATTCGAGGGATTCGGTCCCGCAAAGACATCCGGATCAATCTCGAGCATTTAAAGCATCTTGTGAAAGCGGCAAGCTGGCTTTCGGGACTCAGCATTCCCGTGCGCCTGATTGCGATACCGGAAGGCGCCCTCCAGGCGTTTAATGACGAAGTCCTCGATCTCGATCACGCCAAGTTCGCGCGCGAATGCGCCATTGATATTCCCGGTGAAGAAACCGAAGAGATCAGCAAGCTGGCCCGCGAGTGGGATTGCTTCATTATGGCGCAGGCCAAAGCGCGCCACCCGGATTGGAAAGACCGCTTCTTTAACGTCGGGTTCATCATCAATCCCAAGGGCGAAATCATTCTTCAGCACTATAAAGTCGTTTCTCTTTTGCCCGTCGAGCATTCGGTTTGCCCGCACGATATTTACGACTGGTGGATCGAAAAGTATGGGCGAAACCTTCAGGCGTTTTGGCCCGTGGTGGACACCGAAATCGGCCGCATGGGAATTATGATGGCCAATGAAGGTTCCTACCCGGAAAACGCCCGCGCCCTGGCCATGAATGGCGCGGAGATTGTTTATCGTGCTTCGTATCCGCACCCCGCGAGTGGCAACGATTATTTCGAAATCCAAAGCGCCGCGCGCGCTCTCGATAACAATATGTATATCGTCGCGCCCAATCTCGGCACATATTACCTTTTTCCGGAAGACACCACGCCAATCGACACCTTCGGCGGCCGCTCTTATATTTTCAATTACAAGGGTCAGAAAGTCGGCAAGCTCGAATATAGCGGAGGTTCGAGTTACGTCGCCGGTGTCATCGATACGGAGGCGTTGCGCGACCATCGCGCCCGCGCAAAATGGGATAACTGGATGAAGGATCTCCGCACGGAGCTTTATCAGATTGTTTACGAAAAGCCTATTTATCCTAAGAACTTATACATGAACCGCGAACCCATGAAACACGCCGAGTATTTCGAACAGGTCACCCTGAAACAAATCGAACTGATGCATCAACGCAACATTTGGAAAAAGCCCGAGCGTTAGTTCGCAACTGTGCTGTTAGAGTAGCAGGCAGGACGTGGCCAAGAGTAAGAATTGCGTAGACAGGATGGCGGAGAGGGCAGTCATGAGCGAACCCATCTCCGCAGTTAACAGGGAAAAAAGCAGGGAACCGCCACATTCTTGGCGGGCATGGATTGCTATAAACCCGAACTGACGTTGATTTCCGACAATTGAGACCCTTTGGTGGCGTGGCGGATCAGGGATTAAACAGGGAAAGCGCTACTGGGATTCTGTGAATTTTCGACGAAAAACGATACTTCGTCGGTCAGCACCTTTGATTGGCTGCCAAATTGCTACTGCGCTCATGCACGGGTGTCTACACAAGAATCAAAAACCCTACGGAATCGCTCTTGACACGGCCGACTTCGTTAGACATGTCCCCCGGTTTCCCCAACGAACTTTTTGGCGGCATAAATTGGAAGTACCTTGGACGATCCGCGCGCACGCAAGACTTCTACCGGCTGGCATCCCTGTCGCCCGACTGGACGGAAAGTAATTTTCGAATCTTAGGCCGCGCTCTCGGACCCACCGGCGCGGTTGCCCGCAAACAATTAGTGAAGCTCGCAGCTACGATGTGGGTTGCAGCTCGCGTTACAAACTACCTTACCTCCGGTGAGGCGCATAACGAAACTCCGTTCGGCGTGAGCGTCAAGACGAAAGACGACAAGGATCGCGTTTTTACTTTGCGTAGTCCGCCCACAGATGCCTTGCACTTCGCGCAAGACCCCAGGAGCTACGTCCTGAACAGGCTGTCGCCCGCAGTAAAAACCGGCGTTGGGGTTGCCACAGGCCGTGACATTCGCGGTCGCAGTGTGACGCCAGGCGATACGGCACTGAACGCCCTCTCGAACGCAACGCCGATCCCCGCGCAGGGCATGCTCCACTACTTCAACAATTAGGGACCGGAACGAGATGGCTTCGCGCAAGTGCTCCAAAGTTTGGGCGCAGAGAATTATGTATACCGTTCGCAGGCAGAGAAGCTCGCCGCTCAGTTGGCGAGCAGCCGGGTACCGTCAGGGCCAGTGGACGCGACACAGTTGGCAAGACATCTTCAAAAGCTACGCGCCGAGGATGAGCTGCGCAAAGGCGGGCAGCCAAACTTACTTCTCTTCGATCCTAACGACCGGCGCGAGATCACGCGCACGCACGCCTGACGGCATTACAAGCGCGCTTCGCTCGCCTGCCGATGGCTGACGCCTTGCAAGTGTGGGACGCCGCGACCGCGAGCGAGAAGGCGGAACTAAGCCGGGAATTCGTAAAGAAGAAAAACGCCTACATGCGGAAGACATACAACGAGGGTCCAGAGGAACGCACCAAGGATCGGACTTACAAGCGGCTCGTTCAGATGTTCGCGGACGGCGGGACTGCCGCTTCAGTTTCGTCCTTTGGCAGCGGCTCACAACCGTTGCCGGACTAAAACCGACCTACGGTCGCCGAACAAATTCCAGCATCTCAAGCAGGAATGTCTTCTGATTGAGCTTCTTCCCCACAAACCAGCCGCAATAGACAGTTTCACGCGGGCCATTCAGCGGCTCGAAATAGGCAATCGTCATATCTGGACCGCCAGACTTCAACCGAACCACATCTCCAGGTTTCCACAAGCTACTGTCCATCGTGGCACTCCCAATAGGAGGAAGTAGATGCAAAATCAAAAACCGTCTCTACGAGTTAAGCGCGTCATAGCTGAACCCGAACGAGCCGCCACCATACGCTGCGGGCGGCGTCAGTGTCTGCAAGCGGTTCAACGTGTCGTAGACGTAGCTCGCCGCGCCGCTTTCCGGGTCGGTGAAACTGGTGCGATTGGACGCCGCGTCATACCCGTACGCCGTGGTGAAATTCCTGCCTGTCAGGAAAGCATAGCTCGTGGTCGTGTTCGCCAGCCGCCCCATGATGATTCTTTAGAGTTCAAACTGTTGAATTTGGCCTGCCGACGTAAAAGGAGGGAGTGGAACGGGGAGAATTGGGGAAGGCAGCTGTCGAACTAGTGGTGACCCGCTACTTTTGGCTGACGCGCAGGTGGGTTTGTATTGGCTTCTTTCCCATCGGTGTTCTGAGAGGGGAAAATATATTCCGTAACAATCTCCTTGATTTTGAGACGCACCGGCGCGGCACCGTCGATGGACATCGATGCTCGCAGTTCCTCCAGTTGACGGCACAGCTCGAGCCAGTTTCTGTGTGCCCCATTTGTGCGTTTTATTTTTTCGCAAGAGGTGGGTATCACGACCTCGTGATCATAGAACAGCTCTTCACGAAGCTTCTCGCCCTCCCGCAAACCTGTAAAGCGGATTTCCACATCTTGTTCGGACTTGCCCGAAAGTCTGACCAGGCTGCGGGCCAAGTCCACGATTCGCACGGACTCACCCATATCCAGGACCAAGATGTCGCCGTGATTGCCGATGGCAAAAGCCTGCAGCACCAGCGCCACAGCCTCGGACGTAATCATAAAGAGGCGCTTGATATCCGGATGGGTGATGGTCAATGGCTGATGGTTGCGGAGCTGTTGCTTCAACACCGGGATAACACTGCCGCTGGAACCGAGCACGTTTCCGAATCGAACAGAAACGCAGCGCATGCCGCTGTCCGGGCGCGAGGACATGATCAGTTCGCAGATCCGCTTGGTCGCGCCCATGACATTGGTGGGGTTTACGGCCTTGTCCGAAGAAATCAGCACGAAACTCTTGCATCCCGCTTGGCCTGCCAGGTCGAGCAGCCCAATAAGGGCAAGCACGTTGTTCTTGACGGCCTCCTGAACGTTGGACTCCATCATCGGGACATGCTTATACGCCGCGGCGTGAAAAATGATCTCGGGCGAAAATTCACGAAAGAGGTTACCCACGCGTTCGGCGTCACAGACATCGGCAACGCGAAATTCGAGTTGAGCGCCGTTCTTGTGGTCAATGAGGCCGAGGCGGAGGAAGTACAGCCCGGTTTCGCTCTGATCCAGACAAATGAGCTGGGCGGGTGCGTATTCCAGAATCTGCCGACATAGTTCCGAGCCAATGGAACCCGCGGCTCCGGTGACGACGACGGTGCGCTGCGAAATGGCTTTGCGGACGGCGTCTAGATCGACTCGTACCGGTTCTCGGCCAAGGAGATCCTCAAGACTCACCTCGCGAAACTGATTGACAGAGGCATCTCCCCGAATAATGTCGCTCAGAGTTGGCACGGTCTTAAATGGCAACTTCGTCTTTTGGCAAAGTTCGGTGATCCGCCGCATCTGCTTGCCGGAAGCAGACGGAATAGCAATCAGAATTTCATCGACCGAGTGCACATCGATGAGCAATTCGAGTTCGGGGATCGTGCCAAGCACGGGAACACCATGGATGCGCACGCCGATTTTTGATGCATCATCGTCCAGGCAGCCGACCGGCTCAAATCCGCTTTGCGGCCGCGCAAGTTCGCGAATCACCATCTGTGCGGCAAAACCCGCGCCAACCAACATGACCCGCCTTGCGCGTGGGGAATCGCGTCGAACGGACTCGAACAAGACGCGGGACGAGAGGCGAGCTCCCGCGAGAAGACAAGCGGTCAAGACCGCCTCCAAAACATAAGCGGAGCGGGGAAAACCGACAAGCCCTAGTAAGTAGCGGTTCAGCACAAAGAAAACGATCGAACCGAGAGTCACCGACTTAGCGATCTCCAGTGCATCACTGACGCTCGAGTAGCGCCACCAGCCATGATCGAGCTTGAACAAACGGAGGGTCACGAGGCGCACAGGGACGAGAAGCGCGGTCGAGACCAACAACGTGCGGCGGTAGGGCAAAGAAAAGTCAAAGCGCAGGAGCCATCCGGAGACCAGCGACACAACCACGAGGGCGGCCTGGAAAAAGTAGACGAAGACCGGGCGTCGCTCGAAGAAGATCCGAGAGAGTCGAGGATATCTATGCATCGCAGTGATTGAGTCTGGTTTTCTACGCAATGTCAGTGCACCTGTGAAGGAACTGCAAACTTGTTTGGCCTTTTGTTGGGCCTGGCACAATCTTGGGCTTGTTAGGGAAGATAATTGCTTGAGCCAACCGCGCTCGGCAATCGAGCGCTAGCCCGCGCTTGCCGGGATAGTCCGAAGGCAAACCTTGAGTCGCATGCAGATGTCCACCCAGACGATGGGCGGATTCTAGTCATCGCCACGATTGGCGATCACGATCCCATCGGAAACGAAACAACGTTGCAGTTGAGCATGCCAGTCCGGCAGTGTGACACCGAACGTCTGATTCAGACGCGAGTTCGAAAGAATTGAATAGGCCGGGCGCTGCGCGGGGGATGCAAATTCCTTCGCGGAGATGGGGATAATCCTCCGTGCAACCAACCGGCGTCCCCGAGTGGCGGTGGCGAGCCATTCCGGACTGTGTGAGGCGCCCGCTTGATCGAGTATGACTTCGGCGAAGCCGCGCCACGTCGTTTGACCAGCCGCGCTCATATGGTAGGTTCCGCTAACTTCGAAAAAAACGAACCTGCCGTCGTTCATCCCAAGCATTTTGGTCAGGATTTTTGCGGTCGCAGCCGCCAATTCCGGAGCGCAGGTCGGAGCACCGACCTGATCGCTGACAATTCTTAGTTCCTCCCGCTCCGTTGCGAGGCGCAAAATCGTCAACAGAAAGTTGCGCCCCCGTGTGGCATAAACCCAGCTGGTGCGTAAGATCAGATGAGGCAAACCTGAACTGCGAATGGCTTGCTCGCCGGCAAATTTGGTTTTCCCGTATACGTTGATGGGATTTACAGAATCGGTCTCGTCGTAAGGCGTTTTCTTCGTCCCGTCAAATACGTAGTCGGTCGAGTAGTGGATCAGTGCGGCGCCGATTTTCTTCGCTTCCTCGGCCATAAGTCCGGGGGCCAGCGCGTTCACGGCCTGCGCGGTCGTTTCATCTGTTTCCGCTTGGTCGACAGCCGTATATGCGGCGGCGTTGACGATAAGGTGCGGCCGGACTTCACGTATGGTCCGGCGGATTTGAGAAGGGTTCGAAAGATCCAATTGATCGTGGCCGAACGCAACCACTGCACCCAGTTGGGGCAAGAGGCGCAACAGTTCAGCCCCTACTTGGCCGTTCTTCCCCGTCAGCAAGATTACAGGTTTCATTTCTCGAGATGACCGGGCAGAAATTCAGCAGGGACCTGAGCGAGCCTGGGATAATTTGCGTCCTTCTGAGAAACAATCGGAGCGCTGACGCCCCAGGATATGTTGAGGTCTGGATCATTCCAAGCTATCCCGTGTTCGTCTGCCGGATCGTAAAAGTCGCCGCATTTATAAAGAAATTGAACGGTGTCCGTAAGGGCCAAAAAGCCGTGCGCGAAACCGGGGGGAATGTATATCTGGTTCAACTCGTTCGCCGAAAGAAGCACACTGGTCCACTTGCCAAAGCTTGCTGAACCGACCCGTATGTCAACGACAACATCCAGTGCCCCGCCTTCCACGACGCGGCACAATTTTGCTTGCGGCTGACGCAGCTGGTAATGAAGCCCGCGTAGCGTTCCCTTCCCAGAGCGCGAGTGGTTGTCCTGCACGAAAGCATCCGCGATGCCGTGCTCGGCAAACTTCGCTTTGTGGTAGGTCTCGACGAAGAAGCCTCGCGCGTCGCGATGGATGACCGGCCGCAGCTCAAAAACGCCCGGAAGCGACGTCTCGATTCGTTGCATTGGCTCCGATGCTCGCTTGCTTGTTGGCACGTTTGCGGAAAGGTTCGAGAGTTAACGGTCGACAGCTCAATCCGAAGCCACTGACCCGGATCGGGCAATCGCGCGAAGAGAACTCTCGCGGTTTTCGTAGTACTTCTCGTAATACGAGAGATACTCCCGACTGCGGACACCGGCAAGCCACTGGCCATAACTCTTGTACCAGTCAATGGTGCGGCGGAGGCCATCTTCCAGAGGGATGGCCGGAGCCCAACCGAGCTCGGCTTCCATTTTCTTGCAGTTCAGGGCGTACCGACGGTCGTGCCCCGGACGGTCCTGCACATAGGACACTAAGCTGTCGGGCTTCCCCGTCAGATTGAGGATGCGCCGGACCAACGTTAAGTTTTCCTCGATATCGAGTCCGCCGATGTTGTAAACCTCTCCGATTTTGCCCTTCTCCAAGACGGAAAGAATCCCTCGGCAGTTGTCCTCCACATGCAGCCAATCCCGCTGTTGCTTGCCGTCCCCATAAACAGGCAGAGCCTTGCCGCTGAGGGCATTTGTGATCATGAGCGGCACAAATTTCTCGGGAAACTGGTACGGACCATAGTTGTTCGACGACCGCGTAATCACCGCGGGAAACTTATAAGTACGGACATACGACCGAACCAAGAGGTCAGAAGCCGCCTTCGACGCGGAGTACGGACTGCTCGGCTGTAGTGGAAAATCTTCATCGGCAAAGACCCCTGGCAAAATATCGCCATACACTTCGTCAGTGGAAACATGCACAAATCGAGACACCGCGGTTTTGCGTGCCACTTCGAGCAGAACGAAAGTGCCGGTGACGTTTGTCTGAATTACCGGGGCCGGCTCGTAGATACTTCTGTCGACGTGGGACTCTGCGGCGAAATGAACCACAACATCGCAACCGCGCATTGCTGTTTCCGCAGCGGCCGCATCACAGATGTCGCCTTTTACAAAATCATAATTCGGATTGTCCGCTAGGGATTCAAGATTCGCGAGATTTCCTGCGTAGGTGAGCTTGTCATAGTTGACGATCGAGAGATCTTTCCTGCTCTCGAGGACATATCGGACGAAGTTGGAGCCGATGAATCCGGCGCCGCCGGTGACAAAAATCCTCATCCGGCGGCTTCCTGAATCATCACCGCTACGCCCAACCTCTGTTCCTCGGCAAGCAACGCTTTCTCGCGCACCATCTTCGTGGCGCGCCACAGCGATTCAAACGTTCCAGCGTCCGTCCATCCGCCTTCGATGATGTCGTGACTGAGTTGTCCTTCGAAGAGGTACGAATTATTGACGTCAGTGATTTCGAACTCCCCTCGCCCGGAAGGCTTCAGCGTGCGCACGCGGTCGAACACCGTTCCGTCGTAGAAATACACGCCGATGACCGCGTAGGGCGAGCAGGGGAGCTTAGGTTTTTCCTCGATGCGCGTAATTCGCTTACCTTCGAACACCGGCACCCCGAAGCGTTCCGGGTCTGGCACCTCTTTCAGCAGGATCAGCCCGCCTTCCGTTTGCCGTTCAAACTTCTCGCGTGCCGCCCGGATGCTGCTTTCCAAGATGTTGTCGCCCAGGATCACGCAGACCTTTTCGCCTGCCGTAAAAGGCTCCGCCAACCGCAGCGCATCCGCGATGCCTCCTTCGCCTTCCTGATAAGCGAAGCTGAGCTGCTTCAGACCGAACTCTTTCCCGTTGCGCAGCAGCCGCAGAAAGTCGCCCGCGTTGTTGCCCCCAGTCACGATCAGGATGTCCTGGACGCCGGCTTCGACTAAGGTTTGCAACGGGTAATAGATCATGGGCTTGTCATAGATTGGGAGAAGATGTTTATTGGTCACCCGGGTGAGTGGACTGAGTCGGCTCCCCGTCCCGCCTGCAAGCACAATACCCTTCATTTGGATCTCCTTGGTCTAATCCACATGATTTGAGATGTAGGAATCCCGTCTCCACCTAATTCTCCTAGCGTGTCGGCGATTCCGAGAATTTCCTTAAGTGCGAAGTTCATCCGCTGATCTTCTCGAAGCTTACATGTTGATCCACTCGCAGATCCTCTCGGTTCGAGGCAGCGGCATCCATTGCTCTGGCGACAGCCCGGTAAGTATCGTGCATGTCGGTTTCCGACAGTGTGGGATGAACGAGAAACATCAGACTTGTCTCTCCCAATTCCTTTGCCACGGTCAAGCGTTCCGCAGGGCGAAGCTCCGGAGTGAACGCTTTTTCGAGATAGATCTCGCTACAGCTTCCCGTGAAGCAAGGTATTCCTTCGGCGACAATGGCGGCTAGAATCAGATCCCTAGTCCATCCGTCTCGCAACTGCTCGGGGCGAACAAAGGCGTAGTATTTATAGTAGGAGTGCAAGACGTCCGCCGGGGGCACGGTCACGCGCAATCCCGGGATTGCCGAAAAGGCTTCTGTGAGGATGGCGGCGTTTCTCCTTCGCGTTTCCACAAAACGTGGTAATTTTCTTAGCAGCACTCGTCCCAACGCCGATTGCATCTCGGTCAGCCGCCAATTGGTCCCGAAAGACTCGTGCAGCCAGCGAAAACCTGGCGCGTGCTGCGCATTGTGGACTGCATCGTAACTCTTTCCGTGGTCCTTGTAGCTCCATGCCCGGCGCCAGACGGCATCGTTGTTGGTGGTAAGCATGCCTCCTTCGCCGCCCGTTGTCATGATTTTGTCCTGGCAGAACGAGAAAGCGGCAGCGTCTCCCATCGATCCGACTGGCCGTCCTTTGTAAGTGGCGCCGTTGGCCTGGGCGCAATCTTCAATCACCTTAAGTCCGTGTTCGCGCGCGAGTTCCAGGATAGGATCCATGTCGCAAGGCCAGCCGGCCAGGTGCACAACGATAATGGCCCGAGTGCGCGCTGAAAGCACCGCACGAATGGTGTCTGCGGTGATGTTCTGCGAGACTCGATCCACGTCAGCAATGACCGGACGCGCACCCCGCATCACCGCGCAACTGGCCGAGGCGACAAACGTTCGAGAACTGGTAACGACTTCATCGCCTTGGCCGACCCCTAGCGCGTAAAGGGCTAGCTCCAAGGCTACAGTGCCGTTAGCTACGGCAACGCCATACTGACATCCCGCGTGAGCCGCAAACTCCTGTTCGAATTTGCGTCCTTCCTCGCCCGTCCAATAGCTGACCTTGCTGGACTGGAGCACATGAGCTGCTGCTTCTACCTCATCCTTCTCGAAATACGGCCATTGGGCAAAAGGAGTTTTCCGGATAGGCACTCCTCCATGCACGGCAAGTTTTTCCTCAAACGAGATGCTATTAGTATTCACTGTGAACCACAAGAAGACCTCTGGGATTTAGTTAGTTTCGAGAGTTCGATGAATTTGGGCAGGTACACCGAAAGCAACGACTCGATCCGGCACGTCTCGTATAACGACAGCCCCTGCACCGACAATCGTATGTGCCCCAATGCTCACACATTGAATGACTACTGCTCCGATTCCAAGATGGGAGAGTTTCCCGAGTCTCGATTTTCCTCCCATCGTCGATTTCGGAGAGACGTGCGCGAATTCCCCGATTTCAGCGTCGTGCTCGACAACAGCCCCAGTGTTCACGATTACGCCCCTACCTGTCACGGCATCGGAATTGATGACCGCCTGCGCCATGACCACAGTTCCAGAGCCCAACTGAGCTGACCCTGACACCGTCGCCGTCGGATGTATGAGCGTCACTAATTCCACGCCCCAACCTAGGCATTTCTCTGCGACACGTTGACGTGCAGCGTTGTCCCCGATCCCGAGGGCGACAGCAACGCGCATTCTCGACGCTTCCCTTGCCAGCCAATCTCCATCGCCAAGGACCGGAAGCCCCAAAACACTTGTCGACTGCAATTCAACTCGATCGTCCACAAAGCCCGCCAGGCGTGAGTCTTTACCGGCGAGTAAGATGTCTGCGACAACCTTTCCATGTCCGCTTGCACCGTAAACGAACACTTTCTGCATATTCGTCAGTCCGCATGATTATTGCCGATGAATTCCGGGACGGTTGCGTGGCCACTCTTTGAAATACCTTCCCGCCTGAGAACCTTTCGAATCGTCTTCGCAATAATCTTTAGATCCAGCAACATGCTCCCATGGTCCACATACCAGACGTCAAGTTGGAATCTCTCCTCCCAACCGAGGGCGTTTCTACCATTTACTTGCGCCCAGCCCGTAATTCCCGGTTTCACTTCATGCCGCCGCGCCTGCTCGGGCGTATAGCGATCCAAGTAGCGCATCAGCAGCGGCCTCGGCCCCACCAAGCTCATCTCCCCCTTCAGCAAGTTCCAGAGCTGGGGGATTTCATCCAGGCTATATCGCCGCAGCAGCGCTCCTAACTTTGTCAGTCTCTTCTCGTCGGAGAGCAAATCGCCCCGTTTGTCGCGCGTTGAATTCATAGTTCGAAACTTCAGCAGCGTGAAGGGCTTGGTTTTATAACCGGGGCGCACCTGCCGGAAAAACACCGGACTGCCCATTTGGAATCGCACCAACAGCGCCACAACGATCATCACCGGCACCGCGAACGGCAACGCTGCGACCAGCGCCAGCAGATCCAAGCCGCGTTTGCCCCAGTGGCGATAGGCGCTCGTTTCTTTGCGCTTTCGCATGACGGCAGCGCTTTCTATCACCGAAACACATCGTTGTGCGAGTGTTGTCCGTAGAAACGCGCGTTGCACAAAGTTACGCCCTCGCTGCCCCATTTCCGCTGTCGCGGCACCAGCATCGGCCATACGCGTTAGAGCCTCCGCGAATGCTACTGGATCCTGCGGCGGAACCACAATCCCCACACCCTGTGCAGTGACCATCTCCGCCATCCATCCAGGGTAGTTCACCAGCACCGGTAAGCCACTCGCCAGATAATCGAAAAACTTGTTCGGGGAAGTTCCATAGTAAAAGGCCGGCACATTGGCGAGGATCATCAAGCCGACGTTCGCACGCCGACACAGAAACTGGGCCAAAGCCTTCTTTGGCATCGGGTCCACGAACAGACAGTTGCCCAGCTCTTCGCGGTGTGCCCGCTCGATGACCGCTGGTCTTTCCTTCCCGTCACCAATAAACACAAGGCGGATATCGGTGCGGCCGCGCCTGCGGAGTTCCGCCGCTGCATCCAAGACCGCCCCCAGACCATTGGCCACACCGTGAGCGCCAGTAAATGTCGCCACAAATGCGTCTGGCGGCAAGCCGGGGATTTCAGGTAGCGGCTGTGCCGCATCAGGGGCGAACAAATCCAAATCGCACCCGTTGGGCGCAGTAACGACGCGGCTTTCTGAAACACCGCGTCGAGTGATGCCCTGTGCGATTCCAGGTGAGAGTGCAATACAGAGATTTGCTGAACGATACGCCGCAAATTCCAGCCAGTCCATCATCAATAGCACCAGGGGATTGCGGATAATCCCCATCGCCCGGGGCAACTCTGGCCACAGATCGCGCACCTCGAACACGAATGGTTTGTGGCGGAACCAGCGCGCGGCAATTCCCGGCAGCGCAGCGGTCAAAGGAGTAGAAGTAGCAAATATCACGTCGTAGTCGAGCCTCAGCGCCAGAATAATGCTTAAAAACGCGAACCGCAGAAACGTCCAAGAGCGCCGCAGGAAACTGTCGTAGTTGGAGTACGGCAATTCCAATTCGATGACGTAAATGCCGTCTACGCTGCCTTCACGACGCCCACTCAAAAACGGGCCGGAAAGCCCGGACTTAGATAGTGCGGCAGAACCACACACCATGGTGACCTCATGGCCCGATGCCAGCAGCCGCTTCGAGACTTCGTAAGAGCGGGTTCCGGTGAATCCTTCCGGGGTCGAAAAATACTGGTGGAAGTACAATACACGCATAACTATGGGACTGTGATGGTTGTTGTAAGAACCGCGGGCGATTGAGCTACTTCCACTTCCAAAACCGGCACGGCGGATTTTTCCAAGTAATGGCGCGATTCCCACCCGCTTTCAAGACTGATACGGCGGATTGGTACACTGCTTTCCACCCGTATCCGCCCCATGGCTGACTCGCATCCCGTTTCATTCTGCGACCAATTTCCTGGAGCCAAGCGCCAGCGCAGCACTGCGCTCCGTTTGAATCCCTGCACCCGGTCTATGACAGCAAGCGCGTCAGACCTCAGAGTGACCGTCCGCTTGTGCTGTGCGCCCCAAACATCCGTGTAACTTCCCGCCCAAAATTGCATATCGGCACTTGTGGTGATTGCAGGCGTCCCGGCAACCCGAACCCAGTCGCCGTATAGAAACCGGCCGAGCCGGGGCATCTGATCATGGACGTCAAACTGCCATGTATTGTGGCCTATCACACTTCCAAGGTCCTCCGCCACGGTGCCGCCGTCAGCATAGGCGAAGGTGCCGCCGTCTCGCAGAACGTTTTTCCCCTTCCACCACAAGTCGAGGTGAAACGCGTCGGCATGCGTAGGACGGAACAGTGCTGTGGGCGCTCGAAGCAAAAGTCGCCCACCTGTTCTATTGCGCATCAACACGTAGCCGCCATCTGGGAACACGGCGCTGCTCAAATCGTTCAGCCAAGGTCGCGCGTGCCCTTCAGCAGGAACATCCAGCCAGACAGCAGATTCGTCCCATGGACCGGTTTCTAATGCGGCGGCACCGATGAAGAGGAGCGACGCAAGTTGCAAGCAGGGACGGAAGTCCCGGTAAGCGCTGGCGTCCAGGCGAAATGGGTGCGCGCCGTCGTTGGGGCCGAGATTTGGACCATCGCCGCTAGCGGGATCAATCATCGCGCCCAGCCATCGCGTCGCGGCTGCCGCCCGTACATAAAAATCTGACGCGAATGGTGTCTCCTCCGCATATCGCCGCCAGGCTTCTGCAACACTGAGAGTGTCAAGCATTAGGCGATGGTAAGTGAGTGAATGTTGCGAAAAACTACCATCGGGTAAAATCAGATGGCGGACTCGATCATTAAGAAGTTTGCGGCCTTTCTCGGCCCACCGCTGGCCGCGGCATCTCGTTTCGCCCTCGCCATGCCTCGCCAGCCACGTACCACCCACGAAAAGACCAGCAGCTTCGCTCGTCGCGTGATTGTTGTCCTGCGCGACGGCGTAAAACGTAGTGAGGTCAACGCGCCGGCAATGCGCCTCAACGAAAGCTAGCAGCTCAGCTTCAAAATTCTTTTCAAACCCGGCTATGCGCAACGCCAGAAGGGTATTCATCAGCCGGATGGAGGTTTCCTGTCCGCACATCCAGTTGGGGCCGGTATTCGGAGGATTGCACGCCCACCAGTCGTGCATCCAGAGCAGCAAGGTCGAGAGATAACGCGTGTCTCCACTTATCCGCCAGGCTCGGGCAAAGACCGGCGCCCAACTGAACCGGGACATTTCCCAGACGACTTTGATATCTCCCGCTTCGGCGTCAAAATCCGCAATTCCACTCCAATGCAGTTCAGACTTTGGGTGTCGCTTGTTCTGAAATGGATTCAGGAACCAATTCGGCGGATTTCCGACGGCATAGGCATGTACCGAAAAGTAGTTCGCCTTCCCTTTGAGCAGCTCGTCGGCTTCGGTCAAGACCGACCGGTCGGCCAAGGGTACAGGCGGCCGAGCTTCGATATGTGACGAATCAATTCGAAGACCAAGCCGAACCAGTTTGCGCGGCGGAAGCAGCCACCGGTAAATCCCCGCTCGCTTGCAAGCACGGTGGATGAATACGCGCGCCACATTGGTAACTCCGAGCCGCAGGCAGGTGGAGAGATATACCATTAGCCTCCGCACTGGGTGGAGTTCAGGCTGACTCTCAGCACTAGGGCAGCCCCGCACGCTCGTTTCATCGCTGAGCCCGCATAGGCGCTCACTCAATTCTTGCAAACACTTCTGCGTCCCACCCTCGGCTAAAGCTGGGCGCAGGTCCCGCAGGGCCGACGTTCCTTCCTTATCCACTAGCGGTCCTGAAGCCTTCCGCCACTTCTATCGCAACTCGGGAAACCTCAAAGATTTCCTCTGCCGGAATTGGCGAAGGTCCCCCCGACCCAACGGCCCTGAGAAACGCCTGCACACAAGCGGCATGCCCCTTGTCTTGCCGCCAGGTCCGAAAGCCTCGAAACCCCGGAAATCCAAAGCCGCGCAGCACGCGGAAGTTCTCCAACTGAAGAATCCGCCCTGAAGCGAACACCTCAACGCGCTCTTTAGGAAAGGAACGATGTCCGTTAGCGTAATACTGAATGGAAGCAATCGAGCTATCCTCAAACTCGAGTGAAATCTGTGCTGTATCCAGACTGGACGCGGCGCCACTACTACCCCGCATTGCACCAGCCCGTGCCTCGACAATCCGCGCGCCCACGAGGAAACGCGCCAGATCGATGAAGTGACAAGCCTCTCCAAGAATGCGCCCTCCGCCAACCTGCGGGTCCTGTGTCCAATGATCCAAGGGAATCGCACCCGCATTTACTAACAGGCTCAGCGCCATGGGGCCTTGCGTCCCCCGCAGCATCTCCCGCATACGCTGCGCATGCGGAGAGAATCTACGGTTGAATCCGACAAGAATGATCGGCGAAGCGCCCTGTGCCGCGGACTCGGCGTAGGCAGTTTCAACTTGGGCGAGCTGCCCCCGGTTCAAGGCTAGCGGCTTTTCCACATACACATGCCGGCCGCTGCGGAGAGCTTCTGACGCAAGCCGCGCATGGCTATCGTGCCTTGTGGCGATGAAGAGCGTATTCACTTCCTTCTCCGCAAACAGCTCGGCGGCACTTGTGGAAGCCTTGGTGAAGGCGAACTTCTTTCCGTAGTGAACGGCGCTTAAGCCATTTGCCGTCACAATGGTGTGTAGCTCAGCCTGGGCTTTCACCAGTGCGGGAATCAGTACTCGCCCGCCATAGTTGCCGGCCCCAATGCAACCCACTACTGGCTTAGCACCTACGCCGAAAGACCGTGTCCCATCGAGCACGACTGTGCATGACTCCGATTCCTTGTTCGTCAGCGCCTCGGGGTACTGCAATACGATGCCCAGAGAAGGCTCGCCGCTGATCAGGACGGAATAAGCAGCTTCCGCGCTTTCGACGGGGAAGCGATGTGTAATCAGGGGTGCTACGTTCACGGCGTTTGATGCCATCAGATCCAGGACTGCCTCGAAGTTGCGCTGCTCGGTCCAGCGCACAAACCCAACCGGGTAGTCTTGGCCTTTTAGCTCGTAGGACGTGTCGTAACGGCCAGGGCCATATGAACAGGACACCTGGAACGTAATTTCCTTCTCGTAGAAATCCTGTCGCGAGAGTTGTAGTCCGGTGACCCCCACCAGCACAATCCTGCCGCGCCTCCGGCACATCTTGGCAGCCTGCGAAACCGGCTCGGAACTTTCCGTCGATGCCGTGATGATGACGGCGTCCACACCCCGCCCACGGGAAAAATCCACGGCGCTCATCACAAGATCGTCAGCCGCGGACGGATCCACGGCATATGCACCGAACTGGCGCGCCATCTCAAGCCGTTCCGGATCGTAGTCGATGCCCATCACCCGACATCCATGGGCGCGTAACATCTGCACAGTCATCAGCCCGATGAGCCCCAGACCAGTTACCACTACCGTTTCCCCAAGCGTGGGCTGGCCCAAGCGCACGCCCTGGAGCCCGATCGCACCGAGCACGGTGAACACGGCCGCTTCATCTTCGACGTTGTCGGGGATGCGTGCACACAGATTCTTTGGCACGCTCACAACTCCGGCATGGCTGCCATTGGAAACCACTCGGTCACCTTGTCTAAACTGGGTAACACCACCACCTATCCCTATAACTGTACCCACATTGCAGTAGCCGAGTGCCAGTGGCTGGTCAAGCTTGCTGCGCACCGCTTCTATCGCGGCCATTAGACCGTCGGTGCGCATCTTGTCGAACAGCATTTTGACCTTCTCGGGCTGCTGCCGTGCCCTGTCAAACATTGAAGCACGACCGAAGTCAATCAACATGCGTTCCGTGCCTGCAGAGATCAGCGTACAGTGCGTTCGGATCAGCACATGGCCTGTCTGGAGCGATGGGAGCGGAGCGTCACTCAGCAGTGTTCCGCCAGTACTCATGTTCAGAATTACTTGCTGCATCGAACCTCAATATGGGGCTTTGAACGGTGTATCGCGGGCTGGGCCCAGCAGTGGATAGCTCGGCCTTGGAGACATGCTTTCAGGCTGAGGTAGTCCTCAAATACACTGTTGGCTTGCATCAAACTAGAGCCTGAAGTGCGCGAGGCACTAAGGCATCCTTCTCTGACCGGCTGGGGTAATTGATCAGAACTGCTCGAAAGCTCCCCTTGAACACAAACAAACTCCCGGCGGCCGCGCCAATCGTTCCAAATAATTCAATCAGAGATGCAATGTCCTTGAGCGATCCAGCGCCTCCCAGAACCGTGATCGGAAGATTGGTGGCATCGCGCACTTTTCTGGCGAGCTGAAGATCATACCCTTTCATTAGCCCGTCGCAGTCAATCGAATTAATGACCAACTCGCCCGCTCCTTGATGCTCTGCCGTCTTGGCAAATTCGACCGGGCTGAGGCCGCTGCCCTTTCTGCCGTTATCGACAAAGATCTCATAGGGCCCACCGGACTTAACCTTCCTCACGTCCATGACCACTACGATGCTCTGGCTTCCGACGACCTCGGCGGCCTTCGCTATGAGATTGGGGTTGGCAATCGCAGCCGAACTGATCGCAATCTTTTCGACACCTAAGCTGATGATCTTTTCGACCTGTTCGACAGTTTTGACGCCCCCGCCGTAGCACAGCGGCATCCGGCATTCCGCCGCCAGATTCTTGATGAGCACGTAGTCGGGCTCCTTCTGCTGAACGGAAGCATCGATGTCCACCACGATAATTTCATCAACTTCTTTCTCGTTGAAAATCTTTACAGCGTTGATCGGATCGCCCACATACTTCGGATTGCCGAAGTTGACAGTCTTGACCAGGCCGCCATCCTTGACCAAAAGACAAGGCGTAATTCGCGGGCGCAACATGCTTATATCTCCGCAAAATTCTTCAGGAGCTGGATGCCCCATTGATGGCTTTTTTCCGGGTGAAACTGAACACCAAAAATATTTCCTGCGCGAACACATGATGCAAAGGGACCACCGTAGTCCGTGATTCCAAGAATCATGTTCTGGTCTTTCGGCGCGAAATAGTATGAATGCAGGAAGTAAAACCTTCCCGTCGCTCCGATATCCTTGAATAAGCACTCCCGGCATCGAGGTTCGACGTCGTTCCATCCCATATGCGGCAGGTACGCGCGCTGGGATGGTACCGCGCGGTTGAATTTCTTGACTTCGGCATCAATCCATCCAAGCCCTTCCAGCGAACCCTCGTCGCTTCGTTTAGCAATCATTTGCATGCCCACGCAAATCCCCAGTACCAGCATGCCTTTGGACAACACCAGATTGTCCAGGGCGACCCGCATCCCAGAGTTATTCAGGCGCGCCATCGCCCAGTCAAACGATCCGACCCCTGGAAGAATGACTCTTTCCGCCCCGGCCAGCTCCTCCGCCGTACGTGCCATTCGCACGGGAATATTCAGACGCTTATAGATATTGGCAATCGCTTGAATATTGCCGACGCCGTAATCGACTATGGAAATCACCTTTTCGCTGCTCTTTCCTCCAGGCCCATGAGCTGCATCACGCGAGCACCCAGCAAAAACAGGTATAGTTGATTTTTGTAGTCCTTGTAGGACTTCCTCGGAGCGTCCATGTACCCTCGCAGCTCGGCGACGGATATGCAAAGCTTCGTGGAGATATATTCAAAATCCTGAGCAATGGTTTTTTCGTCGTAAGGCGGCTGCGCAAGCTCCGCCAGCGCCTCCTCCCGCTTCATTTGCCCGGTCAAGATCAAGCTCGAATACTGCACCCTTCGCGTGTCAAACCCGAATTTCACCGGCAGCCAGTATCCTTCGTAAAACTTTGTAAATCGTGACTCAAAATGTTTCCGCGCATAAATCTGCCATCCGAACTTCTCGCTCAGCAGGTTCATCGCATCCTTTTTTATGTACGGCATATAATCCAGCGGCTTCACCACCTCGATTTTCTTGAAATACCTCAAATAGACCTTGTGCCTCAGAATTCCGGAAAGGGGGAAATTGACCAGCGGAGCTTGCCCAAATTTCCCATGAATGTCCCGGATCTGCCACAGGTCCGTTCCATAGTAAAAATAGTCCAGAGGATTCCTGACACATTCCGTTGAAATATTGCCGCCCGTCAGGATGTACTTCACTCCATGCTTTTCCGCGAATTTGTACATCGTCGCAAAAAAAGCATGGTCTTGCGGCAAATCAATATGCGGAACTCCCGATTTGAAAAATGCCAGCTGCAGGTCCCGCATCTCCTTCCAGTCAATCACTTCCGTGAACAATTCCAATCCCAGCTTATCAATTAGCTTTTCGATGTTGTTCACCGCGATCTGCGAGTTCCACCCTCCATCCACATGGAACACCAGCGGCCGCAGTCCGAACTGCTCCTTCGCGACGTACGTCAGGTACGAGCTGTCCGCTCCTCCGCTGATCCCGATGATGCAGTCGAAATCCTTTCTCGCGCCGGCCTTCTTGATCTGTTCGATCTTCTTCTGGAGTATTTTCCTTCCGGCTTCGTTCGGCTGCCACTTCGGCAGCACGCGCTTATAAAAATTCGCGCAATGATCGCACTTCCCCTCCCCGTCAAACGTGATATTGGGATCGGACGTGTCCATCACGCAATTTGTGCAAACTCGATAGATTTTCATGGGTTAAACGAAAATACGGCGCTTCAATTGAATATTTTTACGTGTTGTCGATAAATCCTTTGTGCGGCGCGCGCGGCTTCCCAGGCTTTTCTTCCGGTAATTGTGGCCATGGCCCCATGACAGCGATGCTGCACTTTAATCGAGGGCTCATAGTAAACGCTCAAACCTTTGTCGCTAAGCTGTTTACTGAGAAAGTATTCTTCGTGCATCAGGAATGTCGGCGCCCACAACTCTTCGAAATGACGGAAGAACACCGGCCCGAGCACATAGCAGGCCCCATACCCCTGGTAGATTTCCTGCGCCACATCGTGACGCGTCTCGTCCGGCCTGTCGGTGAAGCCCCGGCTCAGCTTCGCCATTTGGCGGATCCCCAGCGCCACGTAATAGTTCGCGTAATAAAGGTCGTAGATGAACTCCCGAAACTTGCCGATTTTGCTGATGACATGCGGATTTTGATGTATGCCATCCAGCGTTATGATATCCGGTGAAACCACCGGATATTTCTCAAAAGTAGCGACGTTCTTACGGATGGACTCTGCAAAATCCGTCGGGAACACCAGGTCATTGTTTCCAACAACGATTATATCGATATCCGGGTGTCTGGCTCTCAGGTGTCGGATGCCTAGATTCAGCCCTCTGAAGTAACCCGCGTTTTCCTGGTTCAATATCAATTCAACGTTCTCAAATTCATTTGCTAGGTCTTTCAGTGCCTCTACGTTTTCTTTATCTGAATGGTTGTCCACTACCACGATTCGGAACTCGTGCCCGCCATTTCTCCGCAGCGAACTCACTGCTTCCCGGCTGAGCGCCGAGTTGTTGTAGTTTGTGCATACGTAGCCGATCTTCATGCCGTGCGCTCCACATACAGCTCGGCGGCGCCAGGCATACTAGCCCCGGATTCGGTCTTACGCTGTCCTGCCAGGAATTCGTACACGCCCTCGATTTCCGTATTCCAGCGGGTTTGTCCAGCGGTCTTCAAGCCCTCCGATGCCAGTGTCTTCCTATGGCCTGCATCGCGTACCAGGCACGATATCGCTTCCGCTACGCATGTCACTGTGGGTTCCACCACCAAGGAATTTTGCTCATTCCTTAACAACAGCCTCAGTGCCGAGTTTTCGTTTGCAACAACGGCCATGCCAGAGGCCATCATCTCAATCGGCTGATAAGAGGGATGCTTCGTGAACATGAAAGCCAAACCGATGTGGCAACTGCGGTACAGAGAGGCGACATCTTCAACCGTTGGAAGTAAGCCCAAGTTCTCAACAACATCCTTGGCCTCGAAATCGGAAGGGTTCCATACCCCGCCGGCGGAGACAATCTGCACATCCTGTTTGAATTGCTTCTTGACCAGCTTCAGCGCCTCTATCCCCAGTACGAAGCCGTTCCTGGGATTTCTTGGTCTCCCGTAGAAGAATATCTTGACGGGTCCCAGCGGTTGGTCTGCCGCGGGATAAAACACCTTGGGATCGACTGCCGGCTCGAACGACTTGACCGTCATGTCGTAGGAATCCCTCAAATGCTTTCCGAGGCCCTGCGTATTAGCGATCCCCCAGAATCCCATTCGGTAGGTGGCCTCCGCCAATCCGTAAGTGGCCCCGGCAGGATAAAACAATGGCTCAAAATCCTGAACGAAATAGAACTTTCCAGCGGCGTTCTTAACTTGTAGCAGCATATAAGCAGAGTCCCACGTCGTGGCAATGCTGATGTCGCTCGCTTGCACCTTCCCCGGGCCGCCATCACTAAGACCGTATATGCTATCCACAAGAGAAGGAAACCTTGCCCCAATCTTTTCTCTCAAGGCAATCAGGTTACCGTTCTGCCCGCCATAAAAGATCATCCGATTTTGAATTCTTTTTTCCCGCGAAAAGTAATCCGCGAAACGCAGTATTGTATATACCCCCGCAAACAGAGGATGTTTCACGCTGGGCACGAGCCAGTTGATAGTCCGGATTTCAGGTCTGTCGACGGCATACTTCGCCATCAGCTCTTTAACCTCTCTCACCTGACTCGGTCCGAAGTCAAAGTTCCTCACCGCGCGGCCGTCCCGCGCTAAATTTAGACGGTTCCAAGCCCAGCTACCCATCGGCTTCGCCCGTCCCTTGATCGCATCTTTTAGGTGGTTTAAATCCATCTCACGACGCGTTTGACAATCAAAGCGCCACTCCAGCCCTCAATTTAGGCCACCGCTCCAGCGGCCGGTTCCGGCGCCGCCAGCCGGCGACGCCCCTCCTCCGTAATCACCTTGTTGATCTGTAGGACGCTCCATAACAGAACGAAGGTCAAATAAAAAGTGCTCCAGATAAGCATGCTGATGATGAAAGAAAAATAAATGTAACCCATCATGAACACGAACACCGTGACGGTAAACACCGGTCTCCTGTTGACCAACATGCGACGAAAAGTCCAATGAAGCAGAAAGCCGGCCGCGAGCATGAACAGCACCGAGCCGACAAATCCGAAGTCTAGAATGAGTCCGCGGAACATTGTGTAAATATTGGAGGTCAGCAAATCCCCATAGGTATAATAGTCGTCATAGACACCCGGAGGTACCACCTTATGAATACCCATTCGCGCGACGAGGGCCGCGAAGGTGTAAAAACCGTAAGAGGTACCCTCGCGGGTGTAGCTGAGTTCTGAGTGCCTTCCGATGACGAAAGCGAACCAGTCGGAAAAGGCGTAGAGATGGCCACAGGAATACGACGTAAAATACGAGACCAGCTGTTGCGCTAGTTGTCCGACATCTTCTATTTTTGACAAACCTCGCCCTAGAAACGCAATCGTTACAATCGGAATCGGGGCGGCGATACAAAGCGTCAGCGACTTGATGCTGCCTTTTTCAAACAAGCACAGCCTACCTGCCGACACGCGGTACACCAATAACCCGGCACAGAAAAATACGATGCATAAAAACAAGAGCCCTTTAGCCGACTGAGTAACCGCCACCAATGTTGATGGGAGAAACGAAAAAAAGACGATAACCCGCCGTTCGGTTTTCGCCGACAAGCATGGAAACAGAAAGCCCCCCAGAATGGAGCCTAGGTAAGCAAAGACCATGCTCAATTGATCGAACGTTGTGTCCTTGAGGTCCCCGGAGAAATGCAACGCCGCGTAAGCCGCGGCACTCGAGTACAAATTGAAGAACAAGTCAACCAGTGAGAAGCCTTGGGCAAACAAATTTAGGGTAAGAAATACAAGCGACAGGAACGTTGACAAGTAGAAGACTCTTTTCAGGAAAGCGCTGCCATACACCAGCGCAGCGGTCTCGCGCTTCTGCGCGTTTCTCCTAAAGGCCGTCTTCCAGTCAAAGGCCAACGAGCCTATCGAAAACGCTACAGTGCAAAGTAATATGAAGGCAGTGGCGTACGGCTGAACCGGTACCCAGAATAAAATAGCCAAAGGAACAAAGGTGTATCCAAACCAGAAAAGCCCGAAAAGACAGGCCGGGAACAACCATGTGCCTACATATCGCCGCACCATATAGGCTTGGCCCAAAATCAGCAAGCTGAAGGCCAGGGCCAAGCATTTTTCAAATACGTCTATATTCATCGATCTGGAACCTAGGCCAGCAGATCCTTAGCTACACTGCCGAATCCATTCGAGTATCGCCAGTAACGGTAAGTAGCGATTTCTCGGATGAGAAGAGGAAGGCGCAAAAGCTTCGAACTTGGCAACCTGCCCCGCGTCTCCCGGTGTCTGATTTTTTGTCGTATCTGACGCAGTGCGTTGGCATGAGCATGAAATGTCTCGCTGCGATCGCACAAGCGCTCACAGATTTCTCCGAATCGTTCGACCTCGCCAAAGTACTCGTCACGGCCCGCACCTCTTGCGAGACGTATCATTTGCCAAAGTGAGTCTGAACCCGGACCAATCTGCTGAGCCCGATGTCTCCGGTATCTCACCAGAGTAGTCCTGATTGGAACAAGTTGTGAGACAGAGGCAATCAGGAGAACGATCCAATGATCGTGAACCTGCATTGGCGGGATGGGGAGTGCCAAGCCTCGGAACTTGCTTCGGAATGCCATGGTCGCGCCAGTGACCGTGGCATGTTTAAGAAGGACTTTTAGGCCTTGTCCACGTTCGAACTTTTTCTGTTCGCTCGAATTGAAAAGAAACGAACTCCACAAAGTCCCGGCTAGCGGCCGAGAGTCTTCGTCGATCAATTCAGCATCACTGAACACGGCGCCAATCCGCTCATCGTGGTCGAGGACGTTCGCTAGGCAACTTACCTTCTGTCCGTGCCAGATATCATCCTGATCCGCAAGTGCGATGATCTCTCCTTGGCAAAGCCCGATGGCCTTTTCAAAATTCTTTGTTGACCCCAGGTTTTCTTCGTTAATTTCAAGCCGAACGGGAAACGGCGCATTGCGCGCGAAATTCCTTATGATTCCGACACTTTCGTCGGTGGATCGGTCGTCGCAAACGACCAATTCGCCGGGAAGCCTTGTCTGATTCGCTATGCTTTCCAACTGCTCTGGCAAAAAGCGTGCGCCGTTGTACGTACACATCGCCACCGATAAGTACTGTTCGTTCATTCGCTGAATCTTTGCTATAGGAAACCGACCGCCAGAGTGCGCTCCTCGGGCGAAAGAATGAAAAACCAGCTCACGAACCCAAAGCTGAAAACGGCCACCAGAACGGACAATACTCCTGGCAAAAAGCTATGGGGAATCGCGGCCAGCATTAAGCTCAGTAACGCGACCGCAGAGGCCAGGGTCACCCGGCTTGTGACCAAAGCGGTACCCGGAAGAGACCGCTTTGCCATGACAAACAGAATGAGAGCATCCACGCCGACCCGGACTGTCCAGGCAATGGCCGCGCCTTCTACCCCGTACGAGGAAATCAGCCACCACGACACCATCAGATAGAAGGGTAGTTCAGCCATGTGCAGCTTGGCCGTCATGTCCGGTCGGCCTACGCCCTGCACCAAGGCGAAAGGCACTTGCGCGAGGCTGTTGAATAAGACCCCCACGGCCAGCCACTGCAACACGCGGAAACTATGCTGCGCGAAATCCGCTCCAACCCAGAGCGTAAGCCCGGACCGCGCCAGACCGACGGCCACAAGGACTAAGGGGAACAGGGCCAGGAAAATGTATTTGACGCACCGGCGATACAAGACGCCCGTTCGGCCGCGGTCGTGCTCAAAGTTTGCGGAGAAAGCAGGAAACATCACCGGGACCAGTGCTGCGGGGATCAGCCAGAGTTTCGTCACGACCTCATAGGGCGTGGCGTAATAGGCGACTGCGGTCATGGAAACCAGCGCACCGATCAAAAAGCGATCGAGCGTAACCATCAGCGGACTGACCACATTGGTTACCGTCATCCATCCGCCAAAGCGCAGCAGCGGGCCGACGGCAGCCCGGTGCCACGCAATCCGATTACGAACCTCCGGGGCAACTCGCAGGCAAACCCACAAATGAGCCGCACAACCTATCACCCGCCCGGCAACCAGCACGGCGACCACTGGGAACAAGCTCCTGGAGAACAGCAAGACCAGCAACGGGCTGGCAAACGAATACACGCTCATCGGAATCCGCAGCGCATTAATCAGTCCAAAGCGTTGGTGCGCTTCCAGTAAGCCACGGAGGCCTGCCGTGCTGATGACCACGGGAATCGAAAGTCCAAGCAGGTAGAACGAACTCAGCGTCTCCCGCTGGAGCGCCTCGGGCACGTTGAGCGCGTGATGGACAAGCCACGGCGAGAGCAACACCGCTACTAATGCGCCAGCCAGACCCAATACCAGCATCAGGATCAGGGAAGTCCACACCAGCGTGGGGACCTCGCTATCCTCGCCGGCCCCCAGCTTTTTTGCCACCAGTTGCGTCAGAGCCCGGCCCAGTCCCAGGTCAAACAGGCTGGCATACCCGATCAGCGCCCAAGCCAACGTCAGCACTCCAAAGCGTTCCTTGCCCAAGCCCTGGATGAGAATCGGAATGCAGAAGACTGCCACAAGCATCGGCGCGCCGTTGCCGAGCAGATTCCAAACCGTGTTTCTCGCCAGCAGCCGTCCGCTGGTCAGGTGCCTGTTATGCCCGTTGGGCCGCGCAGGATTGTCTGCCGTTTCCGTCATCTCCATCGTCCGCGCTGGCATAGCTGGCCCCGGGGCCATGGTTTCCGCGGTTTGTAGTTCCTTCATGTTCTTGATTTCAGGCCGCTTAATATTTGTATTGACTCGTACCGTGCCGATGTGTTAAAATAAATTGTGTTCATCAGCCACCACTGTCGCCAGACTCCTCTGTATGCAACGCTCGCAAAACCTATGCGACTAATCCCTTTAGAATCCGCACTTGTGGACGAACACCGTGTTTTGCCCTGTTTCAGCCGAAATCACTCGCCTGTAACTCCCTTGAAATCAACACTTGCAAGAGACCTGTCCGTAACCTATTTAGAATCAATATTTATAAAAAAAGGGGGGAGGGGGGAGAGGTGTCCAAAAATGCACCCCTACACCGCTTCCAGGTCCGCTTCGTCCATCTCCACCGCCACGGCCCTCATGATCAGCTCCACCGACACCACGAACCGTGCCTTGCCCCCGCGCCGCAAAAGGATTCCTTGCATTCCCGCCAGTGGCCCGCTGCGCACCCGTACGCGCCGCCCGGCCGTCAGGAACGGGTGCGGCTCCGCGCACAACTGTCCGTTCAGCCCGGCCCGCAGCCTTTCCAGTTGCTCGTCGGGAAGCGCCACCGGCAAGCCGCCGAAGCCCACCAGCTTGGCTACTCCCGGTACTTGCAGCACCCGCAGCCGATTCTGCACCGCCAAGTGGACAAAGACATATCCCGGAAAGAGCGGCAATTGCAGCTGGACCCGGCGGTCCTTCCAGCGCCGCACGGAGTTGTAAAGTGGCAGAAAGCTTTCCACGCTTCGCCGTTCCAGCTCTGCCGCCACCTTCTTCTCGTGGTTCGCGGAAGTGTACGCGGCATACCAATGCGGCTCCAGGGACGAGGACGCCGCCCCGAGAGTTTCCACCTCGAATCGCCGATTCACCACCGTCGGTATCATGTGTGCTTGAATCACACCAATCTCCAGATACAGCTTCGCCCCGTCAGCCACAGAGCCGAAATCGACTTAAACTATTTACTGCCAATTACTTACAGCTACTTCCGCGGATCTTCGGATTCTTCCGCAGAACCATTTCGGCGTGCCAGCCGCTTCCAGACGCGGTGCGTCGCGGCTTGCACTCGCGAGCCGTTCGGCGTCGCCCAAGGCATGTGTCCAGCCATCGTGGAAACCACTTCCTGCGCCAGAAGTTTGCGCGGGTCTTGCGGATCGGTCTCCGCCCAGCGATTGGACCCCAGCACCCACACCACAGACACGAAAACGGCCAACATTGTCCCCAGGAATATGATCAGCAGACGTGGGGGGTACGACTTCTTTTCCGGAATCGTCGCGGGGTCCAGCACCTTGACGCTTGGCGTTTCTTTGGCTTCTTGCACTTTGGCGAGCTCGTATTGCTGGGTCAACAACTCGAACACGGTTTCCTGGATTTTCACTCGCCGGTAAAAGTCGCCATATTTGACTCCGAGCAGGGGCAAGCTGTGAATCGTCGGATAAGGGATGTCGGAGGCTTGCGCGGCAGAATTGCCGGCAGCCGAGCCCGCCAGCGGGTCGGCTGCGCCGCCCTGTTTTCCGCCGAGTTTATCCAGCTGCTTGCGAAGTTCGGCGACGCGGGCACTCAACGAACGAACACGAGCGTTATTGTCGGTGTAGATTTGCCGAAGCCCTTCGAGTTGAGCTTGCGCGGCGATCATTTCCCCGGCAATGCTTCCGGCAGCATCCAGCATGGCCTTGCCTTCCTGCTGGATGTCGAGAGTATTGTTTTCGCTGGAAAACTTGGCGAACTGGCTGGAAGCACTGTCCAAATCCACCTTGGCGACTTTGAGCCTGTCTTCAAGGAACACTCTTTCGCGATGCGCGGAAGAAGTGTTCAATTCCGCAACCAGGGAGTTCAATTCACCTACATAAGCTTCGGCAATGGCAGCGGCACGCTGGGGGCTGCGATCGGTAACGCTGATGGTGATGATGCCGCTCTTACGGTCTTCGGAAATGGCGGTGTTATCATCGAGCTTTGTCCGCGCGTCGGTGATCAGGCGCGTGCCATAAATTTTTCGCAGGTCAAACTGCTGGATGAGGCGATCCTGCGAGGTTTGGCTTCTCAGGACGCCGATAAAAAGCGCGCCAGAACTCTTCAAGCCCAGCAAGTCACCAGCCACGGAACTCAGACCGCTTCCCGTTTTCGAGGCTAGAGCCGCCATCAGAGCCACGTTCGAGGTGGACTGCGTGTCCGGCGGCATTAACTGAGTAGTAGATGTATACTGCTTGGGAATCAAGAGCGCGACGAGGAACGAGCAAAGCAGGCCGATGGCACCGGCGCGGAGAAAGGACCGGCGATGGTCCCAAAGCATGCGCAGCCGTTCGGCCTGACGCTGGGAGGAATCCTCCAGCGGAAGGTCACCCAGCGAAATTTCGCCGGGTGCCGGCTGTAGCACGACTTCGGTTTGCGGTTTAGTGCCTGTCTGGTTCACTTCCTTCTTCTCTCCCGTTCTCGACTACACTAGAAAACTCGTATCCATTCTTTTTCACTTGCCCGGCCAGCGAATGGCCTGTTCCGACATCCTCACTCCTCGCATGCACCATCTACTTCCGCGCCGAAAATGGCGAAAATGTGATTCCCAGCGACGAACTCACGTTGGTCTGCGGACCGTTCGCCAGAATCGGGAACTGCCATTTTTCGTACTGGACCGATGCGGACACGGTCCATTCGCGGTGGACCAGGAAGTCCGTGCGAATCGAGCCATCGTTAAGATTTCCTCCCCCCGGCACGAATTGCGAACTAACTTCGGCGTGACGAAAGCCAAATTCGAGGAAGCTCCTCGCGCTGAACGAATAGCGGCTCCAAGCCTGGTACCCTTTGCCATCGCGGCCCACCCAGTTGCCCAATAGATGTCCTTTGTTTGTGTAGAGATCGTGATAGAACCCGTCAAAGTAGAGAAACTTTCCTGGAGCTGGGTCACTGCCGGGAACATCCGTGTAGGCGGCTTCCACTCGCAGGTCCAAGCGATGCAGCTTAGGAAACTGTGGAATATAGATTCCAGAATTGATCGCGGCGCGGCGCGGCGCGTCGATGGGTGAGGGATCATCGTCCGAGGCGGAATCGGCGTAGATGGTGAGCCAGTTCCGCAGGTAGGGGACGCGATAGGAAAAATCGAACCCTCCGGTGCGCTTGCCGGGATTTCGATTGGCAGCCGTAAAGGCGCCACTGGTGACGCTGACATAACTGTTGACTACGGCTCCGAGGGTCAGCGGCCGCCCTTCTCCGCCGAGGACGGCGGTCCTCGAAAAGCCGAATTCGAGATTGGAGGTGGGCTTAAAGCTGATTTTTTCGCCGTGGAAATATGGATTGCGGGGAAAGCTGTGGCCGACAAGATTTCCAAAGTAGCTTTCCACCCGCACGGGACCCATCCACTGAAGGATCCAGGGCAAGCGAAAGGGACTCACACGACTAATGCGGAACATGCGAACCGGAACGGCGTCATTACTGAACAGGAAGGAGCCACTCTCTGTAGGCGCCCAATCCATGCTTTGCTGACCGTAGGAGAACTGCCAATTGCTGAGATTCAAGCCCACATAGACGTCCAAAGGCTGGAGACGGTCCTGTTCGCTAGTGGGGATAGCCGGAAGCACGGGGTTGGCATCGGCAGACGCAATGAAGTTCCGAACGTTTTGTGAGAAGGCCGGGCCTTCCGGCGCGTGCTGGTATTCACCGCGGGCATAGAAGACCCAGCGCCCGGCCGTTGCCCAGCCGGAAAAACCAGCGACATCGTTGAAACCCCTTTGGTAGGGGCGCCCAAAATCGTTGGTAAGCGTTTCCCCAAAGTGATATGGATCGGTCAAGGGAGGGCCGGAGATATTGGTGAAACGGGTGTAGACGGATTCGACCCGGGCGTGAACGTTGTAACTGCCGTCTAGCGACTCGACCTCCGGCTGAAATTCGACCTGGAGTTCATCCAGCAAGCGCCCGATGGTCATATCGTCGCCGCGTGCGGCAAGCGCTTCCGAGGATTCGTTGAGCAGGCGGGTGCATTCGAGGCGCGTCCAGGGGCGCTGGCCCAGAATGGCGGTATTTATGTATCCGGTGGCGATGAGGCGGTCAAACACGGCGTAGACCCAACTGTCGAGCGGCACGTAGGGAGACCCCTGATTTGCGGGAGAGAGGTCTCCATCGCTCCGGAAGACAGAGCTGATGGATCTCCAGTTCGCGCCGGGGAGCTCGGGGTCGTGATGGCGACTGTAGACATCCTGAGCGACAAAATCGCCGATGAGTCCGCCAACGAACACGTCCGAGGAAAAATGCTGGCGGCCGGCAACGCGCGCATAACTGATGGCCGCGGCCGCGCTGTAAGCCAACAGCTTGCTCAAGGGACCGGGATACTCATGCGCGATGACGCCGGCGATGGCCCACGCCGCGGCAGCATGCTCGGAAGGAAAGGACGTGCCGCCTTGAAAAAACGGGCCGCTGCCATCGCCTTGAAAAGGGCGTTCGCGGCGCAGAGTGTATTTCAGGCCTTCGACCACGACGAGACTGTTAAGGGCGGCCTCGCCTGCCAGAAATCCGGTTTCGCTCCAATGCGCGTCGTGGCGCATGTGGCCAAGGAGCCAGAGTCCGCCCGCTCCGCCCGCCAGAGCGCCAATCCCGGCATTCGCCAGAAGGTTGTAGTGACTGATGGTGGTTGGATTGCGCGAATAGCGATTGCTGGAAGCGCGATCAGTCACAAACAATCCAGCGGCAAACCCGCTCAGCGGAACAAGCCATTGGGTATCGGAAAAGCGCAGCCGCTCCGGACTCGTCCAAATCCGCTTTTGATCCAGCAAGAAATCTTTCTCCAGATGCTTCAAGCTGCGCTCCTTGGCCAACTTGCCCGACTGCTCCGCATCCGTTGCGTTGGACCGTTCCTCCCCAGTGTGGTTTCGCTCCGCTTCTGCTTTCGGCTCCCCCTCTGCTGCCTCACGTTGATTTGCTGCTTGTGGCGGGCATGCCGTTAGAGCTCCTGGTGCCATCAACATGAAAACTATAGCCATCCGACCTAAGAAATCTGTAAGTGACCCAATCCCCATTCAAATTTCCCCATGGTGCTCACGGATGTATATACGCCACGGCCAAAGCAACGGAAGAAGCAAGCTGCGCCGCTTGGAAGACGGTCCCGAGGTTGCGAGGACCGATCTTCAGCGCCTTCTCTGGAACGACAATCGAGTCTCCGGGCCGCAAAGCCGTGCTCAGCGCATTGCCCGACCACCATCCATCGTTGTTGTTCTTTGAGGCCAAGACCGATCCATCCGCACGAATCACGAACACAGCTTTTTTGTCGGCAAGCTGCGTCAGTCCACCGGCTTGGCTCAAATACCATTTCGCGCTTTGCCCGCTTCGGTAACCAACGGCCGTGGGGTTGTAGACTTGACCGTTAACGAGGACATAGTCCGCCCGTTTCGGAATCAGCAGCACGTCACCGTCGCGCACCGCCGGATCGTTGGCGCTGTTTCGCCAGGACTTCATGTCCGGCTGCATGTGGACGACCACGCGTCCGATGGGAGTGGCGTTTTCCAATTGCGTCAGGGCGGTTTCGGTCTGCGCGATGGCCGTCAATTTCGCGTTCTTTTGGTCCGCGTCGGTTTCCGGCAAGGTTTTCAGGCTTACTTCTTCCGCCTTCAAGCGCTGTACAAGTTCGTCGTGCGACCTCATCTCCAGTTCGCGCACTTCGCGGCGCGTCAGAACCGCGCCGTACGGATAAGCTTGCGGACTGAAACCTCCGGCGCGGGCCAAGACGGAACTCAGGCGTTCTCCCGGACGAATGCCGTAGGACCCGGGATGTTGCACCTCGCCCCGAAGGGTGATGGAAGCATGGAGGTCGTTCCAGCCGGGAACCTGGCGAATGGTCAGGACATCGCCGTTACGCAGCTCCACGTTTTCCTTTGCATCTCCATCCAACGCTGCGGAAAGCGCGATAGGGACATTCTCGGCGACCGAGTTTAGCGGCGAAGTGCCCGCGGCATAGCGAGTGAGATCCGCTTTCTGAGGATCGGCGCTTCGCTTGAGGCCTCCGGCGACACCAATCAGATCTTCGACGTGCATGTTGGTCGTCAAAGGATAACGGCCTGGCTTGGCCACCTCCCCCTTGACGTCCACGGTGGGAGGATCGACTGCGGCGAAGTTGCGATGCACGAGAAGGCGATCGCGAGGCTCGAGCACCAGATTGTCAACTGGATTGCCTGCCAGGGCCGCCCCGAGATTCACGCTGAGAATTTTCATCGTTCCATCAGACTGCGTGCGGAACAGTTGCGCGGAATCGAGGGAGGCGTCGGGCGCCACGCCGCCAGCCAGAAAGACGGCATCGCGGAGGTG